>ERZ834382.68-NODE-68-length-155005-cov-11.690713_pt1 | contig 155005 bp, 118 predicted proteins | sample MGYA00519692_ERZ834382 | MGnify/ENA primary metagenome ERZ834382 (study PRJEB31850, sample SAMEA3708751) | human gut metagenome | biome: human gut; feature: human-associated habitat; material: faeces | place: China | collected 2014 ...
CGGCGAGCCGTTGCGGCGAGCCGTTGCGGCGAGCCGTTGCGGCGAGCCGTTGCGGCGAGCCGTTGCGGCGAGCCGTTGCGGCGAGCCGTTGCGGTACAATTCACCAATGGATTCTTCGGCAAAGCCGAAGCTCAAAGGTACTGTGATCAGTTCTTGCCCTGACACCGGAGGCACCGGATCATCTATCCGGTCATCACATCCGATAGTACCACTACATAGGGCTGTAAGCCCCAAAAGCAAATAAATATTTCTTTTAAATATCCGTTTCATATATTCTTGTTTTAAATTATCAATTTTAGCATAGAAATAGCAGAAAACAAGCCGTCCCGCCTCATGCACAAAAGTGCACGGGGCGGGACGGAAAACAATATTTTATTAAAAAAATTACTTAAACAGCATTCTTTCTATAGTCTCCACTAACTCTAATGCTTGGGGATATAATGCCGAAGTGGTCTCTTCATCAAAATAAATAAAATCTTCATAATCCCCAATTTGCCTATTATCAAATAGATCCGTATAAAATTTACTTAAAGGTATGGGAAACTTCCCAGTCCTAACAAAATGCATACCCAACATCTGCCGTACTCCAGCATGAGTTTTGGTTTCAATCCCTTCATTTACTAATAAAGCAGATACTGCATAAAAGCATGCATAATACATACGATTCATTGCAGTATTATAGAATCCCTGCTTAATATGAAAAGTAACCTCATCTAATGTACGACGCGCATTTTCCATACGATAAGCAACCACGGCAATTCTATCTTCATCTGTCATCATAACAGTATCCCTTCTTTCATTACATTCTTATAAAATGGAGTAATACGATGTAATGTCTCCCATATCTTACGAGAAAGCACTATCGGACTAATAATAACTCCACTCTCAAACTCTATATCATAAAGCGGATATGTTATTGCACGCCTATCTTCTAATGTCACTTTCTCTTTATCAAGCAGAATTAGCACATCAACATCACTATCGGGACGTGCTTCTCCACGAGCCTCTGAACCATACAAAATAGCTTGAGCATCAGGAGCGACACTTTTCAATGTATTGCGAATGGCTTCTATGATTTCAGGTCTTTTCATGCTTTCATTTCATTAACTCGTTTCAACGCAAAAATAGTCAGTTTCCTATTGATAAGCAAACTTTCAACAAACTATTTTACTCTCCTCCCACTGGTTAAATAAAGGGAATGAATTCTCTACACAGTGTGGAGAAAATCTCTTTATATACAAAATTTCAGTACAACATACATAGTACAGGATAGAAGACTAAATACATTTGTTTTCCGTTATTCCAACATGTCAAAGAGCGCATCATAAAAGAAACCATCAAGGCTTCTTCCGAATATTATCCTGCACACACCTCACTGAAAAGCCGAATTTCCAGTCGATAGGATGTGTAACTGCAATGGTATTATCCTGAATCTGATAAATCAACATACCACTCGTAGTCTTCGTTCCATGTTCAGAAGTCCACTGATAAACCGTATTATTCTTCTTATCCCGGTAAGTGCCATTCATTTCACGAAGCGAAACGGCAGGAAAGAATATGGATTTATCCCCATCCGGACCTTCTGAAGTTCCATAGTAAATAAATCCTGAACCCACAAAATCCGGTTCTTGTACTGCACCGGTAATGGAAGATATGGTAGAGCCATTGTAGAACATTATGTTGTTGAACGTCGGTTTAATCGATTCCAGTGCTCCGGTAGTACCATCATTGACTCCGAATCCTATCCACATACAATACTTGAATGTACCATCATCATTAAAGATAGAAGGATTATATCCCGAAAGACGCGATTGCGTAATACCATTGGAAGGAACCCTCCATCCTTTAGGACAAGGATCATAAATAGTTTTAGGACCATCCCCATTCCAATTATAAGATATGGCAGGATATTCATTATTCGTACCTGTACTATACGTCAATGGATTTTGTATTAGCTGTTCCACCGAAGTCAGTTTTTGTTTTTTTACATCCAACGGTTCACCTGCTTCATCAAAAATAGTCTTTGTCTCTTTTGTTGTGCCGTCTGCTGCAGCAAAGAACGGATCTTTACGCCCTCCCTGATAAAGCAAGCCAAGAGTACGCCGTCCGTCAATCTGGTTATCTTGCATACCTGCCTTGGTAGCTCCCAGATTGCGATCCATAATGACACATTTATAGAAAGCTCCGGCAGCATCCGTCCACGAGATACCCTGATATACCTGTACCGCACCACCTTGAGTCGCATTCCGGGCATCGTTGATGGCAGCCTCGCGAGTAACTCCATCCGTTATTTTACTTGCATCCAGCCCAGCCGGTACATAGTCGCTAATCCAGATATGCCAGCTCCATACGGTGACACCTGACTGATTTACAGCTTCTATCACTGCATTTCCTCCCTTGGTAACAGGTACTTTTACGTGTACCAGTGCTTTATTTAAATCTCCGATATCAGTAGTATTTACCAAATTGGCATGATTATCCTTGTCTACAACATATCCCAATACCAAATCACCAGAGGTTCCGGTATCTTTCGTCTGCCACAATACCCGGACATGATCGATAGCCTTATCAGCAGATAATGTAGCACCATCCGTCAGATAAGTATTCCACCCATTCGTTCCTGCCTCGTGCTTATAAGGGTGGAAGCAGATATTCGTACCCGGCAGCATCATCAGGCAGTTGCTGGTGGGCACAATGTTGGTACTGATTACCGGAGTCTGATCCAGCAATTGGATACGGCCATCCCCACGATAGTCAGTGGAGTTGATATTCAATGTCTAGGTATAATCCGTATTTTCCAGCAAATTAAAGTCCGTAGAGGCATCACCACCCAGATAAGCCCGATAATAAAGACGTTCATTCTTAGTAGAATTATCTACCACCACTTCCGTATACGAAGCGGCATCGGGGGCATTCTCTTTCGTGCGATAGTAGGAAGAAGAAGCGGCGGCTGAAGTTCCGCGTGCATTGGCAGGTATCCACAAGGTTTTTGAACCTGCCGCCAAGTCACCGGGATCGGTCAAACGAAAGTAATCAATAAATTCTACGATTGCAGACGGGTACGTCATTCCCCATTCTGTTTGTGTAGCGGCCGGAAGAAACCGAAAGGCTGCAGGTATCTGGCAGAGGCGGACCTCTTTTACAGCATAGGTCTTGTCAGTCAGATTATTATTCCACGCTACCGTCATTTTGGCAGCCAGGCGTTTGAGTAATAAACGGGCATCGTATGCACCTTCCACACTCTGAATGCCCTCGTTCGTTACTTTAACATGAGGTAAATGGAGGAGATAAGGCATTTTGTTGATATTGATGCCACTTGCACTTGTACTGCCATCGGTAGGGATAGCATCGAAGTAACTTTTATCCAGAGTCAACTTCTGGAGTTCTGATATGCTATTGCCAAAATTGAGAGAGCCATTGTCCTTTCCACAAGCCACAATCACCAATTGGCAATCATCCAATGCCGTCAATGTGAGGGTCAGTTTCTTGTTCAAATCCGTAGCTCCGGAGAAACTCTGGCTTTTCTTCAATGTTCCATTACTATCATATTGCATGATGCGAAGTTCATACAACTTATCAGGTTTCATCCCTGCATCAGCTCTTGTATGTACCATTGGCACCGGTTCAGCACTGAAAGCACCGTCCTGCGCCATGCCATTGCTACGTGTCGTCCTGGAAGGTGTATAACCATCCTCTTCGTCAGCAAAACCTAACGAAAGAGAAACAGTCACCTGTCTTTCTTCCTGTTGTGGTGACGAGAATCCCAGTTCGTTTTCACAAGCTGTAATTCCTATAAGTAATATGAGACCTGCCATAGGTCCCATGATCTTCTTCTTTATCCCAATCATATCATTCAGGTTTTAAAAATCCACCACTTTATCAATCGTCTCCACCTTATCGAACACCACCACATTACCATTCGTAATGGTTACCCGCACATCACCGCTGTTGGCACCACTGATCTGTACAGTAATCGTATAGTGGTAGCCGCGGCGGACATTGTAATCATTCACCAGATTGCCGCCCAGATACAAACGATAACGGACAGAGATAGGACTCGTGGCAGTCGGAGCAGCGCTACTATAACTGTACCAATACGACCCGACCAGATCAATATAGGTACATTTCGACAAGTCACCACCCGATTCAGGTTTGCCGTCACCACCCAATACGGGCGCCTTGCCGTCGGTTTTAGGACCGTAGGCATTGAGGTTTTTCTCTTGGAAAGATTTGCCGCAACCTACTCCGCGAAGATTTTCAGGCATATAGAAAGTATAGGTACTGTTTGAACTAAGACCAGCATCGGCAGGATTAGAGCCAACAGTACAAGTTCCGGTTATTTCCGTTGCTACCGGCGGATAAACACCGGCAGTTGTTCCGGCACGGCTTTCAATTGCTATTGATTTAGGTAGATTGCAAGCAGTTATGGATTGGAGAGTGAATCGTGCAGGGGAGCTGACTTTATTCGTCCATTTCACATCTATCCAGCTATAGGCATAGCTCAAACCTGCCAGAAGAACAACTTTGTCCTGCGTAGTATCATTCACACCAGCAAATTCTATTGCATCCGATACCAGATAATTCGGCTGATTCTTATAATCTGTATAGTCGACTATAATGCCTTCCAAATCTGATTTTGTAGCATTAGAATTGCTAGAGAATGCAGTCAACTTAGAATTATCAACACCAAAATTCACAAGAATACGAAAAGTTCCCTTAAGATTTGAGAAACCGCTTGTAGTTACTTCTACAAGTGCTTTATTCTCACTACCATCCGGATTTTTAACATTCTTAATTGCATCACCACTATAACATACAGCCTTTATCTTCTTATCATCTGCACCGAACTGCACCACCCATACATCGCTGAGACTAACGTCACCGATAGATCCGGCACGGGTATCTACCGACAAGGCCGGAGGCAGACTCAAATAAATACTGAGTCCCCCACTCTCATTCTCAACTGGTTCCGAAGATTCGCAAGCCACAAACAGGAAGGTGGCAGCAACACAAAGAAGGGTTATTATCTTATTCATAAGCATACACTGTATTTTAATCAATCTTTTCCCAAATCCTCACCGGTCAGATTGGTGGTTGTCCATTCACGGATGGCAAGCGTAAGATCGGAAGGAACAATCGCACCGTAAAATGTCAGTGAGAAATCGAACTGATACGTCATTCCCGGCAACAAGGCTTTTTCAATAGTGGCAAAATAGGAATCGGTAGAAGTTTTCGTCTCACTGCCGGATTTATATTGCACTGTCAGATTCACATCAAACTTCATCTTTTGCGTTCCACCTACAGGCAATAGTACAGCGGGATCGCTGGTACGTGGAGCTTGAGGATTATAATCCAACGTATTATTTGCATCGAACTTTTCAAAAGAATAGGATGCATCGGCAGCAGTAGTCGGCGTCTCCCAGGAAGTATTATTCAGTTTATAAGCCAAACTTCCATAGAGGCCACTCACCTTGATGGAATTTACGACTAACGCCGTAGGAAGTACCGGCTGCATGGAGTTTCTTGCCTTCACAGTGGTTATCACCTGTGCCCCCATGCGAGTAAAAGGTTTGGGCAGAGACACCAGCATGGTATTGTCTCCCGTTTTATCCGGTTGCACCACAATACCTTCCAACTTCGTGTACATGAAGTCCTTTCCGTTACTTACGGTAAATGCTCCGCTGCTATCCAACTCCGGCACTTCGGTAGAAGAATTGTAAGATACCAGATAGAGGTCGTACGTTCCACGATACAGGGTCAGACTGCCTGTAGCCTTGCCGGGTTTTGAAGCATCTGCTTCACTGGGTTGGACAGTGTAGTTTTTACTATCCAACGGAGTTCCCAAACTCGTGCTTCCTGCCGGGAAGGCGTAGATGCGGAATATCTTACCGATTGCCATATCTTCTGATGTAGAAGCAGCATCGGCACGTGTCACCGAGGCACTATACATATCGAACGTCAATGTCACAGGTTCCCCCGGCTCCGGATTGGGGTCAGCATCCGGCAGCACTGCATCACCGGCACTGCATCCTGCCAGCAATATTCCCAAAACAAGGCCGGAAAATACCGGAAAGCGGGAGGCTAAATTTAAAGATTTGTATTTCATAAGTCACTTATATTCCAATTCCCGTATTCTGATTTGCATCACTCTTCCATGCGTCAATCTTTACATTGGTCAGACTGCCGCCCATCTTGTCCACCGTAATGGCGTAGACATAATGATAACCTGCTTTCCATTGCACCGCACTCACAACTGCCGTCTCAAAAGAACGGGGAGTGACACTGCCGTCAGCTTCGGTGACATTCACCGTAAGGCGAAATGAAAGGCGCGTTTCGGCAGCACTCATGGGGGCTACCAAAGAACTGACATTAGGGTCTTTTTGCAAGGTACTCAGCACTGTCGATCCTTCCAAAGCGATGGAATTGGTAGATGCCAGACCGTTCAGGGTTCCGGTACTCAGATTCATAGTACCACTCGACCCCATTTGCAAACGGCTAGTGCTACTTAGCAGTTCTATCTTTGTCAAAGTCAGCGTTTCCTGTACGTTGGCAGACTTCGACACCCGGAAACTAACCTTTGCCAGAGCATGATTCATGGTGAAGGTAACCGCACGGGAAGCAGCCGTAGCCGTCAGCGGGGTGGCACAAAGGTAATCCACCTGCTGGGAAGCGTTGAAATTGTCCGCTACCACCTGAACAGGTACGGAATGATTACCGACAGAAGAATTTGTGACCGATAGATCCGACGGAGCAAAGGCATATAAACGATTGGGAGTGCTCGTATTCGTCACCGTTATATCGGGAGGAGTAGTTGAACTCCATGTTCCATTCGCCAATTCGTACACGGATTTGGCATTCGTTGTCAGTGCTGTGTGCCCATCATCGGTGACATATACACCGATTTTAGTCAACTGGGTGGCTCCCAGCGCACGAGTGACCGAAGGATCGGACAACTCCACCGAACGTAACTGCAAAGCATTTCCCTCAGTGCCCGGTTCCGGTACACCATCTCCGTCACAGCCCAAGAATACGAGAGCTGTTACGGAAGCCAACAAGATATCTGTATATTTCATTTTCATCATTTTTTTTCGTTCTACTTTGTTACACCGGTCAGGTTGCATTGCCGGCATCTTCTTCACCATCAGTACCGAAACTCCCATCCGCAACAAAATCTTTCACGACCACACTGGTAAGGTTCAACTCATTCGTTCCGGTAAACGTGTATTGATATTCGTATCCCGCCTGAAAGGTCAAGCCACTGCCTTTCTCCTGATAAGTACGGGTCCCAAAGGGGCTTGCCGTCACCGAAATGGTATAGGAAGTGGCAGCTTTGGGTGAAAAGATACCTGAATAGGTATGGCGTCTCACGGCTTCGGAGGTTTTCAATAAGGTGATGGTTTCCTCGGTAGCGTTTCCAGTACAGAGTCCCTTTCCGGTAACCTTAGCACTTCCACTACTATTATCAACCTGAAAACTTACAATAATCGTAATTTTACAGGCAGCCGGTGCAAAACTGAAACTGACACGGTTTCCGGTGGCGGTGGCGGTAGCGGTCAGCCGATTGCTTTTCCAGAAATTAGCAGGCGTGCCTTGATCTAGCAGTATACTTGAAAAATCATTGGGAAAAGTGGCTGTAAAAGTCTCCCCGCTGCCCGTTGTAGTCATCGGAGTAGTGGGCACAGACGGGGTCCAATTTCCGGCTGCCGTCCGTTTATAATTGACGTCGGTTGATCCTGTTTTTGATATTTTAATCACATCATCGGTCACAAATTTCTTTTTATCATAGTCCGATAGATGCGGGTCGTTCGCACGCGTCTGGGGATTGCCGATTTCGGCAGATATTTCCAACGGCGTAGCGACGCCTGCACCGTCCTGTGTACACGATGCGAATACACCTGCCATCAATAACAGCAGTAACCGGAATTGCGACCGGATACCCGTGTAGTTAGTATATATATGAGTCTTATTCATCATGCTTACTTTTAAATAGAGGGATCAAAGTCCCCATTATGCCTGCTTGATACCGTCCAGTCCTTTATTTCGGCCTGACCTACCGGGACGAGAATATTATTCTGCAATTTCAGTGTATATGTATAGCTGGTTCCCTTTGCCATGTCACATTTGACAGTAGCCTTATAGGTGAGGCCATACGCATCTGTTATTATTATTGAAATCTCCGTATTCTTGGCCCGCGGATAAATCACCGCGCACCAGAGGTATTCGGAATCGACAGGGCGCAGCATATTGATACTTTCAGTAGCCGTACTACTGCCCGTCCGCAATCCGATTGCCTGTACCGTCATCCGGCTGAAAACAGGCAATGTATTCACACCGGTGAACTTCAGTGTCAGTTTCGCATTTTCATGATTGAAAGCATTGTCGCCCGCAAATTTCACTTCAGCACCCGAAACAGGGACTTCGGGTGTACGGAGGTAGTTACTTTTCAGGAAATCCGCTTTCTTCTCCTGGCTTGCCTGGATGCCATCGTAACCGACCGGGAAAGAAGCACGATACATCACGGCAGGAAGAAAGCCCAATTCACTACCTACGGGTGCTTTCCAATTACCGGCTGCATTCAGGGTATATCCGGAGGATGCCAGCAGGGCGGAGTTACGTGTACAGGTTACGCTGATCTGGTCGCCGATTCTGAATTTACTCAGATCGTAGTCATTGGCAGGTGCAGCATCCCCCAGCCTATCTGTAGATGAAGGGGAAGCGGAAGTGCCGATCTCGGCAATAATGGTGAGCGGAGTGCCTGACGCTACCGGAATACCCGATTGCTCGTCGGTGCAACCGGATGCCAGTAACAGGAAGCCGGAAGCGATATAGGGTAGTATATTTAAAATCTGTTTCTTCATTGGTTCGTTTCTCCTTTCGTCGGTTTATTCTATAACGGGCGGCACGTCCTGCGAGCCTCCGTCCTTTTCTGTCCAAGCTTTTATTTCAACACTTTTCAGGGTGATGTCATTCTTGTCGAGTTGCAAGTTGTAGGTGTAGCGATGTCCTTTCTTCCACTCACCATTGAACAGGGCGGCGTTGGCGGCGGTCAGGGTGCGGTCGTTGGTCGATCCAGAGCTTTGCCCCAATACGAGGTTCAGGGATATCGGGTTGGTACCGGTTTCGTCTTTAGCTTTCGGGGCAACCAATCCGTAAGCTACCGGTTTCGGGGCACCGATATTACCCGGAAGTTGGGAAGTTCCTGCGGTTGCGGTAAAAGTGATGGTGGCTGTTGTGGCAAGAGTGATCGTACCGTCATTCAGTGCCAAGGTGCCGGCTGCATTTGCAGCACGGAAAACGGCTGTGCCCGTGCCGATGGTAAGGCTGATACTTTTCACATAGTCGTACTCGCTATCGGGCACGCGTCCGGCTTTGTATTCGATGGTGAATACAAGTTGTGCTAAGGCGTGTTGCAGATAGACGGTTGGGGTGGCATTAGTTGCATTTACAGTGATGGCAGTGGCATCGCCTGCAGTATTCTTTTTCGAGCCGTAGAGGTAGTCGGTTTGTGAGCAGGCGGTGGTGCTTGCGCCGTCGAAGGTTTGCGCGGCAGGTAAGGTTAAAGGTATGGTCCGGGTGGCTCCGGATTCTGTGGGGGCCGTTCCATTATCCGGATACCAGGCATAGAGGCGTGCCTGTTCGGTACGGAGGTTGAGTTTCTTTGCTCCGGTCCAAGTAGTACCATTTGTGGTGGTAAAAGTAGTATAAACCATAGCTGGATCGGCATAGGCGGTATAACCATCGGTACGGGTAAGGTAAACGCCTATTTTATCTACCTGTCCGGTTGCTGTACCCGTTTCATTCACGATGGAGCGGGCGGAGACATTGGAGGCTGTACTGAAAGAGGGTTGCAGAAAGACAGGAGTATCCGTGTCGGACAGGCAACCATCGTCGGTACACCCACCTGCAAGCAGGAGGGTGCAAAAGACGAACAGGTAAAAGATTGAGAGTTTATTCATATATGAAATAAAACTAATAAATTACTTAATATCCAAAGTGCCACCGACTACACCTACCCATTGCGTTACTGTAATAGTACTTATGGAAAGCTCTGTACCACTTAATTTCACTGTATAGAGATGATTTTTTCCGGCAGGCCATGCACCGCTATTATCGGAAGGTGGTGTCAGATTCACAGAATAATCTGCTCCATCAATGGTGAAGACAGCTTGAATGTTATCATTACCGATGGAAGTAGAAATGGGGAGCACCATGATACTGAATCTTTTGGCATCGCTATCAGTAGTTCCTAATGTATAACCATCTTTAATAGTACGCGTATAGGTTGCATCAGCCGCAGTACCTTCTGTGATTACACCGGTTGTTATATTCATTTTGGGAGTAGTACCTTTGCTCAAAGTAGTACCGGTCGCATTTATATCTTTCAGCACAATCTTTGTTAACTTACCTGCACCTTCATAATCGGTAGCGTAAACACGAAAACTTACCATAGAAAGAGCATGCTTCATGACCAGTTCCACACCTTTAATTTGATTTGATTTATTCGTAACACCTGTAACTGCCTCTGCATACATACAATCCACTTCAGTAGTGGCTGCTGCTATGGGAGTACCAGTTGTAGCATTATCAGTGGCAGTGATTTCCGCACTAGCTTCCAAAAGGGTAACAGGGATAGTCAAATCACTATTATCATATTTAGTAGTAGTAGGATAATAAGCATAAATCGTAGCCTCTGCATTCGTCAGATATATTTTATCAGACCCGTCACTATTCCAAGCGCTGCTACTATACTTATATTTTGCGTAATTATTACTTTTATCAGCCGTATAATCGGTTCCCTCAGCATATACCGCCACAGTAGTACCATCAGCGAACGCAGTACCATCTACTACCCCGCGTGTCAGTGTCACTCTTGGAGAAATCCGTAATTCCACCGGGTCGTTGTTTTCAGCAGTTCCGGTGTTTTGGTCATCGCCACATCCGGCAGTCAGCAACAGACCGGAGATAAGGGCGAGATTCATCAATTGTTTGGTTTTCATTATTATTTTCTTTTTATCATTCATAACAGTTCGTTTGTTCATGCTATTATGGAACTAAGTCCAGATCATCATCTACCGATACCAGTTCCCAAGGAGTTACTTTCACAGACAAGATACCCAACTCATTGTCGGATAGCTTCAATGTGACTTCATGGGAAACTCCCGCCTGAAACATTCCATCCGTAGAGATACCGGAGAAAGTGATCGGAATATCTTGGTAAGTCCCCGTCGATGTTTCCACATCCAATGTATAAGTATGACCCTTAGTCAACGGAGGAAGCAACAGATCACCCAACGTAATGGTAGTGCCATCAGCCGGAACTTCCTTGCCCGCACTCCCCTCACCGGGAAGTAACGAAAGACCTTTCGTGCCACTGAATGCAGGAACGCCCGTTGCCAATGGCAATGTCACGGTATTTTCCGCTTCGTTTACCTTCACACGAGTAATCTTCACTGCCAAGCCACCGGTCTGCTTCTTGCAAGCCTTTAACCGCAAGCGGGTCAGCAGATGTGAGAACTCCAACGGCTTGTCATAGCCGCTGTTAGTATTCCCGGCAAAGCGGTCACCGTCCCACTTGTTTCCACGTATTTCCGGTGCATACAGCAGATCTTCCTTGCCTGTGAGTGTATAAGATACATTGCCACTACCATCGGAAACACCTGTCGGAGAAATTGCCACGGCATACAGCCAGCTACCCGTTTCGGGATAGACCGGCTGCACACCGCTTTGCAATTTCCAGGAGACGCTACCATTCGTACCGACTGTTACGCCATGACTTCCCTCATACTTCGCTGTAAGCCCGGAATAGTCTCCTTTCCTCGTGGTAAGCATTACAGTGGCATCGAAAGCCTTTTCCGGCAGGTTGTCGGCACGAGTGACGGAAGTCTGAATCAGGGCATCCCCGCCAGCACACAAATCCAACGGAACAGCCTCTTCTACAGGAAGAGAAACGTCGGACGAACAAGCTGCGAGAAAACACAGGGAAACTGACAGCACGGAATGAAACAAAAGGTGAAAACGTCTCATGAGTAATTCTTTAAATATTTTATAATTCAGCAGTACCGGAATCGCCTACAACCCACGGAGTAACGGTAGCAGTAGTAGTAATTTTAACTGCATCATCTGCAGTGGCCGGTTCCTTCATGGTAAGGGTGATTTTATGAGACTTCCCTGTTACGGTAGTCAAATTGTCACTTCCATTCATGACAGGGACATTATAAAACACCTTCGTATCACTGCCTACCACAATAGCCACATCCACAACTACTTTATCACCCGCTTTTATCATAATCGGACTTCCCGCTGCAGTGGCAGCTTCAGCAATAACAGTTTCGGCAATACCGGGAACAGCCAAAGTTGCCGCAGAACTCCAAGTAACAGTACCATCTGCAGCATCTACTGCTGCAGGTACGGCAACCTCCTTCATAGTAATGCTCTTCAAAGCCACACGTTTACCATTCCATTCGCCACCACCGGATACTTTTTCCAGTTTAATCTCAAAATTCAATTGAGTCGTCTTATGCTCAAATGTCAGATTACGGGAAACTGCCGGAGAATCTCCCTTACCTACGCTTATTGCCGAAGCATACATGACGTCTTGCGTACCGTCTTTCTGGCTAAAAGCAACAGCAGTTCCGGCATTGGCAACCTGACCGGCAGGAGATATACCGGCAACAAATGAATTGGTCGTTCCGTCCGTATGATAATAAAGTTCCTGATTCAATGAAATCTCTTGGGTAGTGCCTACTACGAAAGAGGCTGCCGAAACACTGGCACGGTCAGTCAATTGCTTAGAGTCATTAATCACATTTTTATCCACTTTAGTAAATCCACTCCAGTCCGAAGGGATATCACCGTCGCATCTCAAAATAGTGGCGGTCACACTGGTTCCATTTTCGGCTACCGCACGTGACACTGCACTCACGCTCTGACCAATACGGATGGGCACTGCATTTACAGGAGAATCCGGCAAATTACTCTGGTCACTTTCACTGCATCCTGCCGCAATCAACATGGTCAGCAGAGCTAAACTCAATTTTTTTTTCATATTCTACGTCTTAATTAAATGATTAATAATTTATTCGTTCGTTTATATAGTAGTTACTATTAATATTTCACTCCCAGCCGGGAATATCTCCGCTACCGGAATCACCTGCTTCCCAAGCTACAATGGTGGCGGTAACCCTGACAGGTACAGGATCGGGAAATGTGGGAGTCGGCAATTCCACTTTCACCGTATAGGCTATGCCGCCTTCGCCCTCACCACCCTCGAAGCTGATAGCCAGGTCATGGTATTCAAGATCGTGGGAACGGTCATCGTCGACGGCAATCACCATATCGAGTGTGAAGTTGGACTGAGGTTGCACAAAGGCATAACCGGGAAGCTGCAATACTCCGTCTGTAAACGGAAGCCCTTCGGCATCGGCTGCGGCGGAATAGATAGGCACAGGAACCGTGGCATCACCATAGGATAATGCACCGGTTTGCAAAGCCAGTGTAACTTGCCCCGCCAATCCATTGAGATGCAGAGAACGGACACGAAGGGAAGGTATGTCATCGCCCTCCAAATGAATGGCAAAACTTAATTTCGTCAACAGATGATTGTAAATCAACGTCCCTTTACTGTCGGAAGTAAAAGGTGAAGAAAGGGAACCATTTTGCTCACCGCTGAGCAGGAGGTCTTCGTCTCCGGTAAGAGTAAAAGTCAATGTGCCGTCGGCAGCCATCGGTACAGGAGGATAGTAACCACGCAGATAGAGCGAAGTACCATCTTCGGGATAATAGCGTACAGGGGTGAGAGTAATCTCGTTTGCCGTGGCGATGCCGTCCCAAGTAGTAGTATAAAGCCCGGAAGAGGTGCCGCAGGCAATGCATACAGGGGTAGCATCGAAAGCATCGACCGCCGCACGGGTATGAATGCCAGTATAGAGGCGAATAGCCACAGGATCGGGAGTATCTTCGGACGAGTGTTTGGCACAACCGGTAAAGGTGGCCGCAACAAGAAGTAGCGGAAGCAGCATGCCACAAAGGTTGCCGAGAATTATGGGTAAATTCCTTTTCATTATAGATCGATCAGCTTGATTTCAGATAAATAAAGTCGGGTCATCTGGTTAATGACTCCCAACCGATGGGCAGCAGCACGGTATTGCAGATACATCTTCTCCTTGGTGGGTTGATTGCAATTCAAGTGTTCATCAAGAGCTTCCAGAATATTCAGCAGGGATATATCCTTATAGTCGCGAGTTAGTTCATAGGAAGAAAGAAGCCCGGATGATGGAACTCCTTTACGATGAATCAAACCGGCCCTCTCAAACTTAGTGAGGATGTCGATCAAATCTTGCGGCGCAATAGTCAATTGTGCTGTGCGATATGGTATGCCACCAGCATAAATGTCGTATAATACGGCGATAGCTGTTTGTGTCAGTTGTGTTAGCATAATTATTGTCTTTAACCGTTACTTCGTAAGTAACGGAAGCACGCAAATACGGAAAATATAAGGTGTTATAGGAATACGGCGGGCGTCTAAAGAGCAGAATACGCAAAAATAAAGCGTAGAATATCACAGGTCCATGTTGAAGGTGAAACGTGGAAAGGAGAATTTATGTGTTTTCTCATAGCCGATAAGCCGGTAATATGTCGATTTATAATTTGTCTTGGTTGTTTGAGTCGTGTTTTCAGTTAAATATCAGTCAAAATTATTATTTATAATTTGTTTTTATTAAAAATTTAATATCTTTGCAGCAAGATTATACATCCGTTACTTACGAAGTAATGCCTTCTGCATACCGTTACTTACGAAGTAACAGCAAATTCAAGCTCCACTCCACACTTTTTTTCTTCCAGTAGAAATGTAATCAATTATCATCCGGTTTGCTTTTTCAAGTTCATCTCCTCCAAAACTTTTCAGATAGGTACGAGTAACTTCCAGTGAGGAATGTCCCAATCCTTCGGAAATGATTTCTTCCGGCACTTGGCAGTACTTGGCGAGTGTAGCCCATGTATGGCGTGCGGTGTATGAACTGACTTTCACCCCTTCTACCCCACACAGTCCGGGAAGTTTGGACAGTTGCAGGTTTAAATCGCGAAGTTTCCCCTGATATTCTTCGAAAGCTTCTTTTTCCGAACAAGTGCCACTCAGGATATTAAGAAGATAAGGAGAATCTGCTTTATGGTTACGGTAGCGTTCGATCAGTCTCATAGCTTCGGGAATTACCTTCACACATAGTTCCGTACCCGTCTTCTGGCGATGGCAAGTCAGCAAAGTATCATTCAGGTCCGCTTTATGCAGATGCGCCAGGTCGGTATAAGGCATCCCTTGCAACAGCACCATCAATGAGAGAATGTCTTGTGCTTGACGAACCTTCGGCGGTAGCTGTCGGCTTCGGGGCGTATGCACCAGCTTCTGCATCTGTGAAGCTGTAACTGCCAGCTTCTTTTCCGAAACCACTCCTGTCTTCAGGTTTGCAAACAGACGGAATTCACCCGCCACCAATCCACGGTCCACTGCCCTATTGTAAACCGCACGCAGCGCACGGATATAAGTAGAGATAGTGTTGTAACTCTTCTGCAAATCTTCCAGATAAGTCTGGAAGCGATGCAAAGCTCCCCTGTTCAGACCTCCCCAGAAGATTTCACCACCTCCCACAGATTGGGTAAATGCCCGCAGGGCATACTTGTAGATATTAGCAGTGGCGAAACGCCCCTCCTGCTGCAACTCTACAATGACTTCATTCATGAAGCCGGTTAAACTGTTTTGTTTCATAATCAATTGTATTAAAAATAAAAAGCACCACACGAACAATGTCGTGCAGTGCTATGTTTAAAATGATAGGATTTATCTGTCGATTCTTATGATTTTCTCTTAAAATGTTATTCTCTTAAAATAAACTTATCGCATAAAACGTTGCCGTAAACCAATCGCATAATTTGTTCTCCTTTTAACGTGAAACGACACAAAGATAATAATGTTTTGTGATAGACAGTGTGACAAAATGAAAAACCTTGCGACAGATAGGGTAAATATCAATTCAATTATTTATCTTTGTTAGCTTTTATAAGTTAGCATACAAAAAACAATAACTACAATGAAAGAATTTTTTAAATTTACGCTTGCCACCATCACAGGTATTATCGTGTCATGCGTTGTGTTGTTTTTCGTCAGCATCCTGATACTGTTTAGTATGCTGTCTTCGTCGGAGTCTGAAACACAAGTACGCAAGAACTCTGTGATGATGCTCGACATGAGAGGTATGCTCTCTGAACGCAGTCAGGACAATCCATTCGACATGTTCCTGAGTGAAGATGAAACCACTTATGGTTTGGATGACATTCTGTCGTCTATCCAGAAGGCTAAGGATAACGAAAACATCAAAGGTATTTATCTGCAGGCCGGTTCAATGGGTGCAGGTTTTGCTTCCATAGAAGAAATACGCAAAGCACTGGCTGACTTCAAGACCAGCGGTAAATTCGTAGTAGCTTACGGCGACCAATATTCACAGCGTCTGTATTACCTGGCAAGTGTAGCCGACAAGGTGATGCTGAATCCACAAGGTTCAATCGGCTGGTACGGTCTGGCTTCTACTCCGGTTTTCTACAAGGATTTGTTGTCTAAGATTGGTGTGGAAATGCAGGTATTCAAAGTAGGTACTTACAAATCGGCTGTAGAACCGTTTATCTCTACCGAAATGAGCCCGGCCAACCGCGAACAGGTAACTGTATTCCTGGATGGCATCTGGGGACAAATGTTGGGTGATATCTCCGAATCAAGAGGCGTAAGCAAAGAGAAACTGAACGAGGCTGCCGACAAGATGCTGATGTTCTACCCTGCAGAAGACTGCGTGGAATATGGACTTGCAGACACCTTAATATATAAGAATGATGTACGCAACTATCTGAAAACTCTGATAGGCATAGATGAAGATGACCGTATGCCGGTACTGACTCTGAAAGATATGGTAAACGTAAAGAAAAACGTTCCGAAGGATAAGAGTGGAAACATTGTTGCCGTGTACTATGCGTATGGTGCCATTGATAGCGGAAGTTCATATGCCGATAGCGAAAATGGAATCAACTCTGAAAAGGTGATCCGCGACTTGCGCAGACTGAAAGAAAATGAAGACGTGAAAGCGGTAGTGTTGCGTGTGAACTCTCCGGGTGGTAGCGCTTTCGGTTCGGAACAAATATGGTATGCAGTGACCGAGTTAAAGAAAGAAAAACCGGTAATTGTATCTATGGGTGACTATGCTGCATCAGGCGGATACTATATTTCTTGTAACGCAGACAGCATCGTAGCTGACCCGACCACGCTGACGGGTTCCATCGGTATCTTCGGTATGTTCCCCAACGTGAAGGGATTGACAGACAAGATCGGTCTTTCATTTGACGTTGTGAAGACAAATACATATTCTGACTTCGGAATGATGGGACGTGCACTGAATGATGGTGAAAAGGCTTTGATGCAAAATATGGTGAACGAGGGTTATGAACTGTTCGTGAAACGTTGCGCAGAAGGACGCGGCATGACTACGGACGAAATCAAGAAGATTGCCGAAGGTCGTGTGTGGACAGGCGCCAAAGCCAAAGAACTGGGCTTGGTAGACGAACTGGGCGGACTGGACAAAGCATTGGAAATGGCTATCGCAAAGGCCGGACTGGATGCTTACACCGTAATGTCTTACCCCGGCAAGAAGAGTTTCTTCGAAACGCTGATGGATACGAATCCGGGTGGATATATCCAATCTCGTATGCTGAAAGGCAAAGTAGGTGAACTTTACAATCAGTTCGATTGGCTGAATAACTTTGAAAATTACGATAAGATTCAGGCACGCGTTCCGTTCGAGTTGAACATCAATTAAAGAAAGGAGTGGATGGAAGAACCGCTGGTTAAGATACATTATTGGCTATACCCCGTCTCGTGGATTTACGGGATGGGAGTATACCTGAGAAATAAACTCTTTGATTGGGGATATTACCAGTCAAAGAGTTTTGACGTACCTGTGGTATGCGTCGGAAACCTCGCTGTAGGCGGAACAGGCAAGACGCCACACACGGAGTATCTTATCAAGCTGTTGCAACAGACAGGAGCGAATGTTGCCATGCTGAGCCGCGGTTATAAACGGAAAAGCAAAGGATATGTGCTGGCTACGGAAGAAACAGACGTAAAGCGCATCGGCGACGAACCGTATCAGATAAAAACCAAATTCCCGGATATCCGGGTGGCTGTAGACGAGAATCGTTGTCATGGCATCGAACAACTGATGAAGTTGGACAATCCCAAAGTGGATGTGGTGTTACTGGACGACGCTTACCAGCACCGGCATGTAAAAGCCGGACTGAATATACTGCTGACTGATTTTCACAGGTTGTTCTCAGATGACACCCTGCTTCCGGCAGGACGATTGCGTGAACCGGAAGACGGCAAAAATCGGGCGCATATCGTGATCGTAACCAAATGTCCGGAGGATATCAAACCAATAGATTTCAATATCATCACGAAAAGGCTGAAACTGTACCCATACCAACAACTTTATTTCTCCTCATTCCGATACGGAGCACTGACACCGCTTTTCGGCAAGAAGCGGAGAACTCTCACATCGCTGGAAAAAGACGAACAGGTGTTGCTGGTTACAGGAATCGCTTCGCCCGCACCCTTGGTGGAAAAACTGGAAGCATATACGCCGCATGTGAACATATGCCAGTTTGACGATCACCATGATTTCAGTAGCAAGGATCTGCAAATGATCAAGGAACGCTTCGAGCGTATGGAAGGAAATAAGAAGCTGATAATCACAACAGAAAAGGATGCGACAAGGCTGCAACATCATCCGGCATTGGCCGAAGCATTGAAACCGTATCTATACGTTTTGCCTATTGAGATAGAATTTTTACAAAATCAACAACATATATTTAACCAAAATATTATTGGCTATGTTAGAGCTCATTCAAGAAACAGCAGCTTACCTAAAAGGTAAAATGCACACACAACCAGAGACAGCAATTATCCTCGGAACCGGTTTAGGCAGTCTCGCCACCGAAATCACTGAGAAGTATGAAATAAAATATGAGGAAATCCCGAACTTCCCCGTATCGACAGTAGAAGGACACAGTGGAAAACTGATATTCGGAAAGTTAGGCAACAAAGATATCATGGCAATGCAGGGACGCTTTCATTACTACGAGGGTTACTCTATGAAAGAAGTAACATTCCCCGTACGTGTGATGCGTGAACTGGGAATCAAAACCCTGTTCGTTTCAAATGCCAGCGGTGGTACGAATCCTGATTTTGAAATCGGCGACCTAATGATTATTACGGATCATATCAATTACTTCCCGGAACATCCGTTGCGTGGCAAGAACATTCCGTATGGCCCGCGTTTCCCGGATATGAGTGAGGCGTATGACAAAGAGCTGATCCGTAAGGCGAATGCTATTGCAGCAGAAAAAGGAATTAAGGTGCAACACGGCGTATATGTCGGTACACAAGGTCCGACATTTGAAACCCCTGCCGAATATAAATTATTCCATATCTTCGGTGCGGATGCAGTAGGTATGTCTACAGTGCCAGAAGTGATTGTTGCCAATCATTGTGGCATCAAAGTGTTCGGTATCTCCGTGATTACCGACCTCGGTGTGGAAGGTAAGATTGTGGAAGTAACGCACGAGGAAGTACAGAAAGCTGCCGATGCTGCACAACCGAAGATGACGGAAATTATGAGAGAATTGATAAACAGAGCGTAATCATGAGAACAGAAATATCAAGCCTCGGTGAGTTCGGTCTTATCCGCCGCCTTACCGAAGGCATTGAACTGAAGAATGAATCAAGTAAGTACGGTGTAGGCGACGATGCCGCCGTGCTCTCCTATCCTACCGAAAAGCAGGTTTTGATTACTACCGACTTGCTGATGGAAGGTGTACATTTCGATTTGATTTATGTCCCACTGAAACATTTAGGCTATAAGGCGGCTGTCGTGAACTTCTCCGACATCTATGCCATGAACGGTACCCCGAAGCAGATAACGGTTTCCCTGGCTCTCTCCAAGCGCTTCTCCGTAGAAGATATGGAGGAGCTATATGCAGGCATCCGTCTGGCATGTGAGGAGTACGACGTGGATATCGTAGGTGGTGACACTTCTTCCTCGCTTACAGGACTGGCAATCAGCATCACTTGTATTGGTGAGGCAGATAAGGATAAGGTTGTCTACCGGAATGGTGCCAAAGAGACTGATCTGGTTTGTGTGACCGGTGACTTGGGTGCGGCATATATGGGTCTACAGCTATTGGAACGCGAAAAGGTGGCATTAAAAGGGAAGACTGATGTGCAGCCTGATTTCTCTGGAAAAGAGTATCTTCTGGAACGTCAGCTAAAACCGGAGGCACGTCGCGATATCATCGAGAAATTAGCGGAAGAAGGAATTCAACCCACTTCCATGATGGATATCTCGGACGGTTTATCTTCTGAATTGCTGCATATCTGTACGCAAAGTAAAGTAGGTTGCCGCGTTTACGAAGAGCATATTCCTATCGACTACCAGACAGCTGTCATGGCAGAGGAGTTCAACATGAATCTGACTACATGTGCACTGAACGGTGGTGAGGATTATGAATTGCTATTCACCGTCCCCATCTCTGACCACGAGAAGATTTCTGAAATGGAGGGTGTGAAGCTGATCGGTCATATCACGAAACCGGAACTGGGTTGTGCTTTGATCACCCGCGATGGTCAGGAATTTGAGCTGAAAGCTCAAGGCTGGAACCCGCTGAAAGACGAAACGACCGAAAATGCAGAAGCAGAAAAGGGAGAAGAATAAAAAAACACTTTTTTTATTAAATTATAAACGCTGATACTTAGCCACATAGGCAATTATCAGCGTTTTTTATCTCCAAAGCCCTTGCACAGTCCAAAAGTTTCACTACCTTTGCAACCGCAAAAGAGAAACAATGGTGCCATAGCTCAGTTGGTAGAGCAAAGGACTGAAAATCCTTGTGTCCCCGGTTCGATTCCTGGTGGCACCACTTAAAAAAGAAAAAACGATGTAAATCCCTGAACTTCTTTGAAATTCAGGGATTTTTCTTTTCCAAGAATAGGTAAAATAAGTGGGATTATATTCCATTCAGAAGGTAAATAAACAAGGTAAAAATATTAAAGTTAACCCTCTAAAATTATTTTTCTCAAACAATGGAAAATCACGAAAAAAAGCAGTAGATTTGCGCCATTACAAAGTAGCAACATATTATGCGACATTTACTAACTGCTATATTTATACTTATTAGCTCGACCGCGCTTGCCTCCAATCTGACTCAAGCAGCAGATAGTCTTCTAGGTGTTTTAAAAAACACCCAATCTCCTGAACTGAGAATCCAAATATATAGAAACCTGGCAGACATCTATACAGAGAGTAATGAAGCCAGAACCTATCTATTGAAGATGTATCAAGAAGCATCAACAATCGATGACAGAAAGAGCATGTTAAACGCACTTGATGACATCCTGATTGCCGGAATTAACGATTACAATAAAGATACGGTAGCTAAATATACCGAACTCTTTGAAAAGATAGCAACAAAGGAAGAACTTAAATGTTTATTGCCTTTTTATCGTATGCGTACTTTCGATTCACGGTGCTACTCCGGAGAAAGAGATGAAGCTGTCAAAGAAGAAATAAGCTCCCAAAACTCAAAGATCAAAGCAAAAGAAGATATCTACAATCAAGTAGCATCAGCTTATAATATGGGCACAAGCTTCTATATGAGTGACCAATTTACAAAGGCAATTCCTTATTTGGATAAAGCCATGCAACTTGCAGAATCACTCCCTGAAAAAGATAAATATATCTATAAGAAGTTTATTACCTGGAGGGTATGCTTTACATATGCCCAGGCCGGAAAGAGCAAAGAGGCTGTAAAAATCATGGAACAGCTTATTAATATGGTAGAATATAAATATAAGACTGATTACCAAAAACAACGTCCATTCTATAATATTGACTTATATCTTCTTCAGTATTATTCATTTATGATTAGTAGCCTACCGGTTCTGACACTGGAGCAAGAAAAATCTTACTGGAGGCGTATTCAGGAAATTGGCAAAAGTTTGACTAATGACCTGGATAAATACAATTATTATCTTTGTGCCAATAACTACTATTCCAATAACCGCACAGAAAGAGATTTTCTCAAAGCCATAGCAGCTAATGACAGCCTTATTAAATTTGCTACAATACTGGCTCCACAGAATTTACCGGGATTATACAATATCAATTCTATGACTTATGAAGCCATCAAAGATTATCAGAATGCACTGAAATATCTAAAGATTTCGCATCAGATTCAAGACTCACTAAATACGGAAGCTACACACAAGCAACTCAATGAATTGCAGGTAAAGTATGATATGAATGCGCTCAATAATGAGAAGACTATGCTGGAAATTAAGAATAAGAAGACCATGCTCACTTCTCTCAGCATTTTATTGATAATTGTAATCACCATCTGTACCTATTTATATTTCTCGTGGAAAAAAGAGAAAAGGATGAAGATGGAATTGAAAGCCTTACATCTCAAAGCGCAGGAAAGCGAAAAGATGAAGCAATCGTTTATCAATTCCATTTGCCACGAGATACGTACTCCGCTCAACGCTATTGTCGGATTCTCCGATCTGATCATGAATGAAGAGATAGATGCGGAAATGAGAAAAGAGTTTCCGCCGGAGATTCAAAAGAATACAGTATTGTTGACAAGTCTCATTAACAGCATGTTGGAAGTTGCCAATCTGGATGTTTCAGAAGAAAAACTCCCATGCAAACCCATAGATATTAAGAATATCTGTGTACATGAAATGAAGCAGCTTAAGAAAAAGGAAGGTATAGAATATAAATTGGAGATTACAGAAGAGAGTATGATTATTCCAAGCAATGCTCAATACCTGACGCAGGTTATTGAACATTTACTGAGTAATGCCAATAAATTCACAGAAAAAGGCCAGATCACTTTAGGATATAGAGTAAATCAATCAAAAGAGGAAATCTCAATATATGTCAGCGATACCGGTTGCGGAATCCCGCAAGAGAAGCATGAAGAAGTATTCAATCGCTTCTCCAAGCTTGACACTTTTATGCCCGGAAATGGACTGGGATTGTATCTCTGCCGGCTCATCACAAAACGACTTGCCGGAGAGATAAAAATAGATCCTGCATATAAGGAAGGTACACGAATGATTGTTACTCTACCCATCAAATAGAGATACTGATCCTTATCGGTGCTGCTTCATTTTCAGGTATATGTAAGATTGTACACCCAAGAGAATCACAAACAGATACTCAGCCATCAGATATACCGGAAGGGTAGCAGTGAAACTATAACTCAACAGATACAGGTAAAACAGATAGAAAGCTATAGTGGATATCTGAAAAATAAATGCGATCCGGGTATTGCCTGTACCTGTAACTGCATTCATAAAGACATAGCCGGGCAGAGCAAATGTATAATTCAGTAACATTACAATAAACGGATAATAAGCAAGTTCGATCAACGCCACATTATCTGTATAGAATCCGACAATCTGCTTATTTAATAACATAGCAATAATTATCAGGGGAAAGCCAACTGCATATCCTAATCTGAGGATTTTACCACAAAGCCAGAACATGCTTTTCCCCTCTCCTGCACCAATCAGATTACTGACCAGCGAACCGGTAGTGGCTGCAAAAGAATTGACTATCACAAAGAAAACTGTAGAAATACTCCTGATAATATTGGATACAGCCAATTGTACTTCACCCAACCGTTCAATAGCCACAAAGAAGAGAAACCACGGAGCAACACTAATGAAAGCATGCATCATGCTCCATACAGATAAATGAAAAAGTGACTTTAATAGTTTCCCATCGTAAACAAGTCTTAACCCCCAATTCTCTTTATTCATTTGCAGGAAGACGTAGATAACCAATATCAATAAAGAACCGGCTTCAGCCAGTGAAGAAGCCATTGCCGCCCCTGAAATCCCCAAATTAAAACTGAAAATAAACAAGTAATTACATGGGATATTGATAAAAACTGCGAGAGTAGCTGCCCACGACAATACTCTCGTTTTCGTGATCCCAACAAAGAAAGCGCGAAATGCAAGAAACGGAAAAGAGAATAACAGGCCGAAACATCTCCACTCCAGATAGTCGACCGCAGCTTTATAAATCTCTGGAGAATGAATAAAATACTTCAGGATAACAGGTGACAACACATAGGAAGTAAGACTTAAGAATATGACCAATCCGCTCAGAAAGAATAGACCTTGGAAAAAGGTTTTTCCCGTTTCTTTGTATCTTTCCTCCCCGTTCCTACGGGCAATCATGACCTGCAAACCGAGACTGAAACCAAATCCCAGCATATAAATGGCCAGATAATAAACACTTGCAAGCGCAGAAGCTCCTAACTCCACTTCGCCCACATGTCCCAGAAAAATCGCATCAGTAATATTGATTAATTGCTCCATCAGAATGCTCATCATTACGGGAAAATTGATGAGCCATATTTGTTTATAGGTATAATTCATTATTCAACTAAAATAAACGCATGCCACACAACTATATACATAGCCGCATGCCACTCGATATAAAAAAATCAGATATGAAAACTCTGTGACGAACTACAGAAATCCGTCAAATAGCCGAATAGCTTTTATTGGAAGGTGCTATTCGTGGAGCGTAGCTATATACAGAGTTGGTGTTTCATAAGTTGAACAATCGTTTTATTTGAATTTCACGCAGCAAATATAGTAAAAATAATCAAATAGAGCTATTTTTAGACAAATGACCACTATTCTGTTTCCCAATTTCCTCTTACATTTGCTTTCAGACTAAATAATACAAATGACAATATGAAAAAAATCTTTCTCTTCTTATTTTTTATCGGATCACTTACCGGATGGCCAATGTCGATGAAAGGCCAGAATCATGAAACAGCCACTTTTAAGAATCCTATCATCTCCGGATTTCATCCCGATCCCAGTATCTGCCGGGTAGGAAACGACTATTACCTGGTAACTTCCAGCTTCGAATGGTTTCCCGGAATTCCTGTCTTCCACAGTAAAGACCTGATGCATTGGCAGCAAATAGGATATGTACTGAATCGTCCTTCGCAACTACAAATGAAAGACGGATTGAGGCATTCAAACGGACTATGGGCTCCTACCATCCGCTACCATCAGGGTAAGTTCTATGTCATTTGTACGGCTCAACAAGCCGGTGGTAATTTCTATGTCACTGCCGACAGGCCGGAAGGCCCTTATTCAGAACCTGTCTTTCTGACCGATGCTCCGGGTATCGACCCATCTCTCTTTTTTGATGAAGATGGCACTTGTTGGTATACGGGCTCCATCAATGACACACCGGAGCAGGACAAATACCAGAATGAAGACCGCATCTACCTGCAACAACTGGATTTAAAACAAGGTAAACTTATCGGTGAGCGATACATTCTGACCAGCGGACATGCTATCAATGCTCCTTACTGCGAAGCTCCCCACATCTATAAAATCAACCATAAGTATTATCTGGTAGTTGCCGAAGGGGGTACTTGGGAAAATCATGCTGTAAGTGTATTTACTGCTGATAAAATAACCGGACCTTACACACCGGGATATACCAATCCGGTATTAACGCACCGGCACTTAGGAAAGAACATCGATATCACAACCATAGGGCATGCCGATTTGGTACAGACTCCTCAGGGAGATTGGTGGGCAGTAATGCTGGGAGTTCGCCCGCTCGAAGGTTATACCATGTTGGGACGTGAAACCTTTCTCACTCCCGTAAGCTTTCAGGATGGATGGCCTGTTTTCAATCCGGGAGTAGGACGTGTACTTGCTACTGAAAAAGCTACCGGATTAACCCCTGTAGTATTTAAGAAAGAACCGGTAAGAGACGAATTTGATGAGGGTTCATTGCGTTTCTGTTGGAACTTTCTGCGAACACCTTTTGAAAAATGGTATCAACTGGAAAATGGCAAGCTGATTATTAACGTACGTCCTAATTCCGTCAGTGAAGACACCAATCCTTCTCTGATAGCACGCCGCATTGAGCACTTCAATTTCACGGCACAACTAAGTATGGAGTTTAATCCACGCAAGCAAGAGGAAGCCGGCATGATTGTTTTACAAAATGGAAGCCATCATTATAAAGTCGTTCTTTGCAAAGACTCAAACCGCAATGTAATCAAATTAGTGAAAAGAGAAGGAGGAAAAGAAGAAACTGTAGCTAACATTCAATGGAAAACAAAGAAGTGTTTCATCAAACTTGTAGCAAAGGGATTGGATTATCAATTTTATATAGGCGATTCTGAAGAAAACATGCAGGCATTGGGCAGCAAACAAGACGCAAGTCTCAATAGCTCCAACAAAGCAGGTGGTTTTATAGGACCTTTCATCGGGATGTATGCCAGCAGCAACGGAGAAAAATCATCCAATAAAGCCTACTTTGACTTCTTTGAATATCAAAGTAATGAATAATCACGCATAACTTTAAAATATAAGGAAAATAACAAAAAAGCAGGATAGACATGCAAGGATAAACAGTTACTTGTTATACTTTTGCAATAAAGAACTATCCTGTATGAAACCAACCGACATTACAAGAGAGGAAATGTGGGCCAGACAGAATTTATCTGCTGCCGATATTGACTATAGCATCTGGGAGCGTGATAAATTAATGCTCCACCAGATGTCTCGCCTTAACCAGAGCTGTACCTTTGTGGTGGATGTATATAAGTTCAGATATGCCTTTGCCTCCTCTAACTTTGTGGACTTACTGGGGTATGACAGCCATAAGATAGCTACATTGGAGAGACAGGGAGATTATCTGGAATCTCGCATCCACCCCGATGACCAACAACAATTGCAAGCCTTGCAGATTCGGTTAAGTCAATTCATTTATAGTCTGCCTCCGGAGCAGAGGAATGATTATTCCAATATCTACAGTTACCGGGTACGAAATGCCAGACAGCAGTATGTACGGGTTATCAGCAGGCAACGAGTTTTAGAAAAAGACAGTACCGGGAAAGCATGGCTCATACTCGGGAGTATGGATATCGCACCGAATCAAAAAGATTCGGATCAGGTATATTGTACTGTATTAAACCTAAAGAATGGACAGACTTTCTCCCCTACCTTACTTGCTACTCCACAAATCCATTTGACACAGCGTGAACTGGAGATTTTACGGCTTATCCAAAAGGGGTTGTTGAGTAAAGAAATAGCTCATAATCTCTGCATCAGTATTCATACGGTTCATATTCACCGGCAAAACCTACTGCATAAATTAGGAGTTCAAAATTCGATAGAGGCTATCAATGCAGGATTGGAGTTTGGGTTACTAATCTAACCCGAAAGGAATACTTAGTTTACGGCATCCAAGTCATAACGCCTGTAACCGGGTGTTGGATTCTCCATTCCATGAATTCCTCATAACTGCGTATGCCATCGCGGATAACAGCCATATAATATTCTATTCCCATAATCTTTTCAGATTCAGGCGTCTCATATTTCAGTTTTAAAATAGCATACTTTGTTTCCTCAGTCAGAACAGCAGAAAGCCGTTCAGCAAACTTTTCAAAATAGCCGTCATACCGGGAACCTTCCAGAATATGAATCATATCAATCTGCCAAAGCTCATTATCCGCATCCCGATACCAAGCATGCCACTCCACACATTCCGCCTCAGTATCCAACAGATTCTTATGTTCCATCTTCATAAAAGATTTATTCTCTGTCAATTTTACCATTGCCTGAAAACTGTCAGACAAACTAAACTGTGGGGTATAAATATGAAAATCAATATCCAGATGTTTCATCAGTAACCCCGTATTCAAGGAACCTACGAGATTTACTCTGGCACCCACACTTTCCCAAGCCGGGATGATTTTTGTGTCTTCTATTATTTTCCAAGCTTTCTGCTGATTTCGCCTGGCAAGATCAAGGATATCCATATTTTTTCTTTTGAAATGACTTGCAAATGTAGAAAAAAGGATGGATATATAGCTATAAATAGCTATTTAATAATCTGACAATTTGGACTAACTTTGCCACCCTTTCTAAACTTTTCAGCTAAAAAATTAAAAGAACTATGACATTTTATCAAACAGAGCAACAAGAAAAAGTACACTTGCAACAAGTCATCAGTATCATAAATGATACGATTCATAACACTGATACTTCGGTCAAAGAACATGTAGAAACCTTACAGGAATATAAAGATTATATCTGGTCGAACAAAGATATCGATCCTCATGAAATCCGTTCTATGCGCGAGAGTATCCTCAATCATTTTGCACTGGGTGAAAGTGTGATTGATAAACGCAAGCGGCTGGGCAGGATACTGGACATTCCTTATTTCGGAAGGATAGATTTTAAAGAAAAGAAAAACGGTGCCAACATTCTACCTATTTATATAGGTATATACACATTTTACGATTCTCAAAGCAAGATGAATCTGATATACGACTGGCGGGCTCCCATCTCCAGTATGTTCTACGATTATGAACTGGGAGAAGCAACTTACACCTCCCCCGCCGGTGAAATCAGTGGAAATGTTTCGCTCAAACGTCAGTATCGAATCCGCAAAGGAAAAATGGAGTACATGATAGAAAGTTCGTTGACGGTTCACGATGAAATTCTTCAAAAAGAACTCAGCAGTAATGCAGACGATAAAATGAAGAATATCGTTACTACCATCCAGCGGGAGCAGAACCGGATTATTCGCAATGAGGAAGCCCATATATTGATTATCCAGGGAGTTGCCGGATCGGGCAAAACGTCCATTGCTTTACATCGCATCGCTTACCTGCTCTATACACTGAAAGGGGATATATCTTCAAAAGACATACTGATAATCTCGCCTAATAAGGTTTTTGGCGATTACATCTCGAATGTCCTTCCCGAGTTAGGAGAAGAAAGTGTGCCTGAAACCAGTATGGAACAGATTCTTTCGGGAATTCTTGAAAACAAATACAAATACCAGAGCTTCTTTGAACAGGTAACGGAATTACTAGGGAAAACAACTCAGAGTTTTATAGAACGGATAAAATATAAATCCTCTTTCGAATTCATTTCACAGCTTGACAAGTTTATTCTCTATATGGAAAATAACTGTTTCAAAGCTACAGATGTAAAACTCACCAGGCACATCACTATTCCGGCTGAATATATTGAAGAGCAATTCAGACGCTTCAACCGTTATCCCATGCGTCAACGATTCGAGGCAATGACGGATTATATCCTGGAAATGATGAAAGTACAATACTACTTTACGGTTACCACCGCCGACAGGAATCTGTTGAAGAAAGAAATAAAGAAAATGTTTGCAGGCAACAATGATCTTCAAGTTTATAAAGAGTTCTTTGAATGGATTGGGAAACCCGAATTATTCAAATTACGGAAAAACAGAATACTGGAATATACTGACCTGGCCCCTTTAGCCTATTTACATCTGGCTTTAGATGGGAATATTACCCAATGCCGTGTCAAGCATCTTTTGATAGACGAGATGCAGGATTACTCTCCGATTCAGTACAAAGTTATCCAGAAACTTTATCCCTGCCGGAAAACAATTCTTGGAGATGCCTCCCAGTCTGTCAATCCTTATGGTTCGTCAACTGCCGGGATGATCAGAAAAGCATTCACTATGGGCGAAGTAATGAAGCTCTGCAAAAGTTACCGTTCTACATTTGAGATTACGGATTTTGCACAAAAAATTCAAACGAATAATGAATTGGAGCCCGTCATACGACATGGTGAATTCCCTTCAGTCCTACGATTCGAAAATACAGAAAAGGAAAACTCCGGTATTATCGACCTGATTTCATCCTTCAAACAATCCGGTTATAAGTCACTCGGAATAGTCTGTAAAACTGAAGCACAAGCGAAAGAGCTGGCAGAAAGTCTACAGACATATACTACCGAAGTTTATTTTCTATCCAATCAAAGTTCCGCTTTTGTGAAGGGTATCATCGTTACCTCATCTCACATGGCAAAAGGATTGGAATTTGATGAAGTTATCATTCCTTACGTCAATGACAAAAACTATAACTCAGCCATTGATAAAAGTATGCTCTATGTGGCCGTAACAAGGGCAATGCATAAATTGACACTAACTTACAATGGGAAACTGAGTGAATTCGTTCCTGCTTTTAAACTTTAAAAAAGAAATTTATTCCAGTTTCTTTCCAGATTCTCCTTCTATATTTGCAATATCATAATAAACCAAAGTATTAATTATTAAAAATAGAAGAATATGAAAAAGTTAGTTTTGTTATTAGTATGTATGTTCACGATGCACACAATGGTTATGGCGGATAATGATAAACCCATCCAAGTCAATCAACTCCCAGCAAAGGCTCAGACTTTCCTCAACACTTATTTTAAAGATCACAAAGTAGCATTGGCGAAACAAGAAACGGAATTGTTCTACAAGAGTTACGATGTAGTCTTCACCAATGGAGAAAAAGTTGAATTCGATAAGGCGGGAGAATGGACAGAAGTTAAATGCCAGCAGAGTGAAGTTCCTGCACAAATCATCCCGGAAGCTATCCGCACTTATGTAAAGACTAACTATCCGGATGCTAAGATCATACAGATAGAGAAAGATAAGAAAGAATATGAAGTGAAGCTGTCTAACCGTTGGGAAATCAAGTTCGATTCGAAGATGCGGGTAATTGATATCGATGACTAAATAAAACAGAGTTATCTGCGAGAAGTCGCACAAACGAAAATATTTTTGTTACATTTGCAGCCGATTAACAAAAATAATACCGGCTATCGGTTCAATACCGATAGCCCAATATCATGAGGAAAAGACGACTTTATAGAACGACTATACGCTTCCGGAAATGGAGCCGGAAAGCCTATGCTGCATTTGCCAGTCTGGGCCGTTGTGTCACTATTGGTTGTCTGCCCAAAAATGTGGCAGATTGTTCTCTCTCCAAACAAAATTCCGGAACATCGGCCGGCTGCAAAAGCGGCGGACAAAATCTGGAAGATACAGATAACGGTAAAGGACAGGAAACGGATATAGGCATACCGTTGGGCTGTGAAAACGGATTGGGGACAATGCTTGAAATCTTCGGTTTCAAGGAATTGCTGCCTGTATTGTGTCCGACTACCATCGGTCCTGAAGGGAAAAAAGATATAAACACTATTATAAATAAGAGTGGAACACAAATGACGCGGATCATGCAAATGCTGTTTTCAGATTTGCACGACCCGCGTCATTTGTGTTTTGTATTCTCCTAAAACAACGTAAGAATATGACAGTAGAAGAATTGAAAAACAAAGTACTGCAAGATGTACCCATCACACAGGCAGAAGCAGAATGGCTGGCTACACAGCCGGATAAGGAAGGCCTTTATGAAGCGGCACACGAGATTACGACTGCACGGGCATCACAGGAATTTGATATGTGCTCCATCATCAATGCAAAATCCGGACGCTGTCCTGAAAATTGCAAATGGTGCGCACAATCATCACACTATAAGACGAAAGCGGATGTTTACGATCTGGTGGATAAGGAGGAATGTCTGCGTCATGCACTACACAACGAATCACAAGGCGTGGCACGCTTCTCATTGGTAACCAGTGGACGGAAACCTTCAGGAAAGAATATGGAGAAACTGTGTGAAGCAGCACGCTATATGAGGCAAAAAAGTTCCATTCAACTCTGTGCTTCACTGGGATTACTGAACGAAGACGAACTACGTGCTTTGTATACAGCAGGCGTGACGCGCTACCATTGTAATTTGGAAACTGCCCCAAGCCACTTCCCTACCCTGTGCAGCACACATACGCAGGAAGAAAAACTACAGACACTGGCAGCCGCCCGCCGCGTAGGAATGGATATCTGTTGCGGCGGTATCATCGGTATGGGAGAGACAACTGAACAACGAATTGAATTTGCCTTTACATTGAGAGATTTGAAAGTACTTTCCATTCCCCTGAATCTGTTGCAACCCATCCCGGGAACACCGCTGGAAAACCAAACTCAACTGACAGAAGAAGAAGTGCTGACCACCATTGCTTTGCTCCGTTTCATCAATCCGACAGCTTATCTGCGATTTGCAGGCGGACGTTCTCAGTTGACAAAAGAAGCTGTGAAAAAATCCTTGTACATAGGTGTGAACTCCGCCATCGTGGGAGATTTGCTGACTACCCTCGGATCAAAAGTTTCGGAAGACAAAGCGCTGATAGAAGATGCGGGATATCGTTTCAGCGACTCACAATTCGACAGGGAACATTTATGGCATCCTTATACATCGACCACCAGCCCACTCCCTGTATATAAAGTGAAACGCGGAGACGGGGCAACCATTACACTGGAAAACGGACAGGTGCTCATAGAAGGCATGTCTTCCTGGTGGTGTATGGTGCACGGATATAATAACCCGGTACTGAATCAGGCTCTCCGGGAGCAAACGGAAAAGATGTCACATGTCATGTTCGGCGGACTGACACATGACCCGGCCATAGAACTGGGTAAATTGCTGTTGCCACTTGTACCGCCATCCATGCAAAAGATATTTTATGCAGATTCAGGTTCGGTAGCTGTGGAGGTAGCTATGAAAATGGCTGTACAGTATTGGTACGCCATGAGCCAGTCAGCTCCGGATCGGGCACATCTGGCTAAAAAAAGTAATTTTGTGACCATTCGGCGCGGTTATCACGGAGATACCTGGAATGCAATGTCCGTATGCGATCCCGTAACTGGAATGCATTCCCTGTTCGGTTCGGCATTACCGGTACGGTACTTTTCTTCCCGTCCGCAATCACGGTTCGATGGTGACTGGGATGCGGATGATGCACTGGAACTGCTGGATATTATAGAAAAACATCATGAGGAACTGGCAGCACTGATTCTGGAACCCATCGTTCAGGGTGCAGGTGGCATGTGGTTCTATCATCCGCAATTCTTGCGGGAAGCGGCCAGAATATGCAAGGAATATAATATATTACTGATCTTTGATGAAATAGCCACTGGATTCGGGCGTACAGGCAAGATGTTTGCTTGGGAATATGCAGGAGTGGAACCGGATATTATGTGCATAGGAAAAGCACTGACAGGTGGATACATGACCCTGTCCGCAGTGCTGACCACGAATGAAGTAGCGGATGCGATTTCTAATCACGCACCGGGAGCTTTCATGCATGGCCCCACATTTATGGGAAACCCACTGGCATGTGCAGTGGCATGCGCCTCCATACGCTTGCTGACTTCACCCGAATATGACTGGCAGGGAAAAGTGAACCGCATTGAAGAACAGTTGTGGCGTGAACTGGAACCAGCACTACTACTTCCGCAGGTAGCAGATGTCCGTGTATTGGGTGCCATCGGAGTGATTGAAGTACAAGACCCGGTAGACATGGCCTGGATGCAGAAACGATTTGTGGAAGAAGGCATTTGGGTACGCCCCTTTGGAAAACTGGTATACATCATGCCACCGTTTATCATAGAACCGGAGCAGTTGACAAAGCTGACAAGTGGATTGTTGAAGATTATAGGAGAAATGGAATGAGTATAATAGAGCAAATGCAGCAGGAGCTGCAAGAACTGAAAGAGAGCAGTAATCTGCGGACATTGCCCGACCTGATCCATGAAGGACGGGATGTCATCGCAAACGGACAGCGAATGCTAAATCTTTCCTCTAATGATTATCTGGGACTGGCTGCAGACCGGACCTTGCGGGAAGAGTTTCTACAAGAACTGACAGCCGACAGTTTTTTTCCAACATCTTCCTCATCACGTCTATTAACAGGTAACTTCACCATCTATGAGGAACTGGAACAGACGCTCGCAGAACTCTTCGGAACTGAAGCAGCCCTGGTTTTCAACAGTGGTTATCACGCTAATACAGGTATTCTACCTGCCGTGAGCGATGCACAGACTCTGATACTGGCAGATAAACTGGTACACGCAAGCCTGATTGACGGCATTCGACTTTCGACAGCAAAATGTATCCGTTACCGGCACAATGATCTGAAACAACTGGAACGACTATTGGCTGAAAATCATGCGGTATACAGACAGGTGATTATTGTCACCGAAAGCATTTTCAGCATGGACGGAGATATAGCCGATCTGAAAGAACTGGTACGACTGAAACATATGTATGAGAATGTGTTACTCTACGTGGATGAAGCACACGCTTTCGGAGCGCGGGGTGAACAAGGACTGGGTTGCGCTGAAGAAGCCGGATGTATTCGGGAGATTGATTTTCTGGTAGGGACTTTTGGTAAAGCAGCCGCATCAGCCGGAGCATATATCGTTTGCCGGCGCACCATCCGGGAGTATCTGGTAAACAGGATGCGGACACTTATTTTTACAACAGCTCTTCCTCCGGTAAATATCGCATGGACTTTGTTTGTGGTGCGGCGATTGACCGGATTCAGGGAGCGAAGAATACACTTAAAAAATATCAGCAATATCCTTCGCGAAGCTCTAAAAGAAAAAGGATATACTTGTCCGAGTGGCAGTTATATAGTACCGATGATTGTAGGGAAAAGCTCAGACACGATTCTGAGGGCGGAAGAGTTACAGCGACATGGGTTTTATGCCTTGCCGGTACGGCCTCCTACGGTTCCGGAGGGGACATCACGCATTCGTTTTTCGTTGACGGCGGAGATAAGGGAAGAAGAAATCAGGAAATTGATAAAAATAATTATATAGATACGTGGACAACGCGGATGAAACGGACGAACACGGATTTTGATTTTTATCCGCGTACCTTCTAAAAAAACATACAGGATTATGAAACAAGTTTATATAATAAAAGGCGGGCATCGCCGACTGTTACTATTCTTTGCAGGATGGGGAGCCGATGAAACACCATTCAAAGATTATCAACCTGCGGACAGTGATTATATGCTCTGTTACGATTACCGGACACTGGATTTTGATGCTTCATTGCTGAAAGGATATCAGGAGATCAATGTAATCGGTTGGTCAATGGGAGTATGGGCTGCATCTCGGGTAATGGATAAATTACAGGAAACAGATACATCTCTCATAATCAAAAATAGTATAGCCATTAACGGCACTCCCTATCCTATTGATGATACGTGTGGCATTCCATCCGTTATTTATCACGGAACGCTGGAAGGGTTGACAGGTCCTTCCCTGAATAAGTTTCTAAGAAGGATGTGCTTCAACGGAGAGGCATTCAAAGAGTTTCTGAATATTACTCCCAGACGACCATTGGAAGAACTGAAAGAAGAACTGGCAGAAATAGAACGCATGTATCTCGCACAACCTGCCATCTCGTTCCATTGGCAACAAGCAGTAGTAGGAAGTAACGACCGCATCATTCCACCTGACAATCAACTGAATGCCTGGCGTAAAGAAGAAGAGAATAACCGGAAAAAGATACGGGTACATTATACGGAAGATGCTCATTATCAAGTTGAACTGTTCCGATACTATTTGCAGGATATATGGACAAAAGATTGATTGCAGAACGATTTGCCCGTGCACGGGATACCTACTCACGCGAAGCACGGGTACAACAACAGGTAGCCGAGAAAATGTTACGGCTACTGACAGAGCATACTTCCCTCTTTCATCGTATCGTGGAATTTGGATGTGGTACAGGCAGTTATTCCAGGTTATTGTTGGACAAACTGCAACCGGAAAGTTTGCTGCTGAACGATCTATGTCCGGAAATGAGAGAGTGTCTTGCTGATTTGCTTCCACAAAATATGGTGCAATTCATTCCCGGAGATGCCGAAGCTCTGGACTTTCCCGAAGGAACGGATTTAATTACTTCCTGTTCTACCCTGCAATGGTTCAATGATCCGGAGGCATTCTTCGCCCGTTGTCATCGTTTCCTATCGGAAGACGGTTATCTGGCTTTCAGTACCTTTGGCGCTGAAAATATGCGCGAAATCCATACACTCACCGGACATGGGCTTGAGTATCTGCAGATAGAAACGTTGAAAGAACTGCTTGCTCCTCATTTTGAGACTGTATACGCGGAAGAGGAAATAGTTTCTCTCCCCTTTAATACTCCACTTCAGGTATTGCAACATCTGAAAGAAACCGGAGTAACAGGAACGGAAAAGAAAGTATGGACACGAGGACGGCTACAGACCTTCTGCAACGGATATACCGAGCAGTTCAGTCGGGAAGATGGAAACGTCACTCTGACGTACCACCCTATTTATATTGTCACACGAAAGAAAAACAAATAAAGCAATGGAAAACAATGTGTATTTTATCAGCGGTATCGATACAGATGCCGGAAAGTCTTACTGTACAGCTTATTATGCCTGTGAATTGATTCGCAGCGGTAAACGTGTTATCACGCAAAAATTCATCCAGACAGGCAACACAGGCCATTCTGAAGATATAGACCTGCATCGCCGTCTCATGGGCATGAGCATGACAGAGGAAGACCGTGAAGGATTGACCATGCCCGAGATTTTCTCTTATCCTTGTTCACCTCATCTGGCAGCACGCATAGACAACCGCCCCATTGATTTCGGGAAGATAGAAGATGCCACGCAAGAACTTGCCCGACGCTATGATGTGGTACTTGTAGAAGGTGCAGGCGGACTAATGGTGCCACTGACCGAGGATTACCTGACGATTGATTATATTGCAGAAAAGCAGTATCCGCTGGTATTCGTGACTTCCGGGAAACTGGGAAGTATCAATCATACATTGCTGAGCTTTGAAGCAATCCGTAACAGAGGAATTCAGCTGGACACGGTATTGTACAATCTCTATCCTACCGTGGAAGATACTACGATACAGGAGGATACGATGCAATATATCCACCGGTATCTGGATAAGTACTTTCCGGGAAGTAAGTTTATAGTGGTACCCGTAATGTAGCTCGTAGCTTGTGTAGCTTGTAACTCGTAGCTTGTTATTTCCTAAACTTGCGCGTATAATCATATTTTTTGTGTACATTTGCAACACAAAAAACGTCATACGACCACATGGAAACATTAACATTCAATACTACAGAACAAGCATTACTTGCCGCTGTCGGTATCCTTTTCCTGATTCAACTCCTTTATTACTTTTGTCTTTATAATCGTATACATATCCGTAGCCGTGCCGTAAAGCGAAGTGATATACATTTTTCACAGGAATTACCACCCTTATCGGTCATTATCTATGCCCGTGAAGAAGTGGAAAATCTGCGCCGGAATCTGACTGCAGTATTGGAACAGGATTATCCGCAATTTGAAGTTATCGTCATCAACGATGGCAATACGGATGAAAGTGAAGATTACCTGACGCTGCAAGGAGAAAAGTATCCGAACCTGTATCATAGTTTCGTTCCAAGCTCTTCACGCTATATCAGTCGCAAGAAGCTGGCCATCACTCTTGGAATAAAAGCAAGTAAATACGACTGGCTTGTGTTTACCGAAGCAAACTGCCTTCCCGAAAGTGACCAATGGTTGCGTACCATGGCACGTAATTTTACCTCGCGTACACAAATCGTATTGGGTTATAGTGGATATGAACGTGGAAAAGGCTGGCTGCACAAACGGGCATCTTTCGACAATCTGTTCACTTCCATGCGCTATCTGGGCTATGCATTAGCCGGAAAGCCTTATATGGGAATCGGTCGCAACATGGCCTACCGGAAAGAGCTATTCTATGCCCAGAAAGGCTTTTCAGCACACCTGAATCTGCAACGCGGGGATGATGATTTATTTATCAATAAAACAGCTACCTCAGAGAATACACGAGTAGAAACAGATGCAAATGCAGTTGTACGTGTGCAACCCGTTTTCCGCGCCAAAGACTGGTGGGAAGAGAAAATCAGCTATATGGCTACAGCGCACTTTTATAGGGGAATACAGCGTAATTTATCCGGCTTTGAAACAACTACCCGTTTACTGTTTCATGTAGCATGGATAGCTACTCTGGTGATTGGAATACTGAACTTTCACTGGTTAGTAGCAGGTATTGCATTTCTGATGTTTGCCTTACGATATACTATGCAAGCTTTGATTATCAATAAGACAGCAAAAGATCTCGGAGAAAAACGGCGTTACTTCTTTACTCTTCCGGTATTCGATATTTTACAGCCAATGCAATCACTTCGCTGGAAGCTTTATTGCCAGTTCAGAAAGAGAAATGATTTCCTAAGAAGATAACATTTTCCAATGCCACACCTCATCGTCCCAAATGCCACATCTCAATAGAACAAATGCCATACTTTATCACCCACGAAGTGTGGCATTTCACTTGTTAAGGTGTGGCATTTGGGACGATGAAATGTGGCATTTCTATTCGTATCTCATAGAATTGGCAGGATGGATACGTGTAATCAGGAAAGAAGGTCCTAAAAGCATCAGAACGGATGCCAGTAAAGTGCCAATATTCAGTAATAAGAACAACAGGATACTGAAAGATACAGGAACAGTATCCATATAATACGTTTCAGGGTCAAGCTTAAAGATTCCAAACCACTTTTGCAGGAAATAGAATGCCAATCCGATAGCATTGCCCCATAGCATACCTTTTCCGATAAGAAAGACTGAGAACCAAAGGAATACCTTGCGTATGGTGGTATTGTTAGCACCAAGAGACTTCAGCACACCAATCATGGAAGTACGCTCAATGATGATAATCAATAAACCGGATACCATGGTAAAACCTGCTACGCCAGCCATCAATATCAATATTACCCAGATATTCACATCCAGAATACTGAGCCAAGAAAATATCTGAGGATTCAGTTGCTCCACGTTGCGCACGCAATAATCTTCTCCGTACTTATCCTCTATTCCATTCAGATCAGCAGCAATCTGATAGGTAGTTTCCTCAAGACGATCATAATCGCGTACCTGTAGTTCTGCACCACTCACCTGCCCCGGCTCCCAGTTATTAAGACGATTTACGAGATATAAATCTGTAAGGAGAAAGAGGTTATCGTATTCCGAGAAATTAGTCTGATAGATTCCCACAACCTGCAACCGGCGGGCACGGATATCATCCTGTATATAATAGGTATCTATCTTATCTCCGAGTTTCAATCTTAACTTTATAGCAAGTGCCTTAGAAATGACGACCCGATTGGAAGAAGCTGTATCACTGAACTGTGGTAACTCTCCTTCCACCAGATGTTCACGGAAGAAGGCAGAATCAAACTCTGGTCCTACCCCTTTCAGAACCATACCCTGAAAATCTTCGGCAGTCTTCACCATACCCGGTTTAGTGGAATAGCGTTGTACATGCTTTATCTCAGGATATTCGGAAAGAATAGAGGTAACACTATCATTCACCACCACAGGACGCGTTTCATAGGAACGTGCAGCATCCGAATTCGTAATCTGAATGTCCGAACCGAAACCTATGACTTTACCACGCACTTCGCTCTTGAACCCCACAATCACCGACACCGTAATAATCATCACTGCCAGACCGATAGCAACACCTATCAGGGCAATGAGCACGGCAGGACGTGAAACTTGCTTTCCAGCATCTCTGTCGCGGTAAATACGTCGGGCCAAAAACAATGGCAGGCTCATAGGGCTAATTAAAAGATAAAGTGATAGAGTAATAGGGTGATAGGGTGATAAAGTGATAAGATAACATTATTTTATCACCTTATCACTTTACCACCTTATCACATTATTCCGTTCTTCCCGGATATGCCTCCAATGCCTTTGACAAGACAAAAAGCGCACGGGTCAGGTCTTCCTTCTTCAACACATAAGCTATACGCACTTCATTCCGACCGGAACCAGGGGTAGTATAAAAGCCGGAAGCAGGTGCCATGAATACGGTTTGTCCTTCATATTCAAAATCGGAAAGACACCAGGCACAGAACTTATCGGAATCATCTACCGGAAGTTTGGCTACTGTATAGAATGCTCCCATAGGAATAGGCGAATACACACCGGGAATACGGTTTAGTCCGTCTATCAGGCATTTACGGCGTTCTACATATTCATCATACGTATCACGCAAGTAATCTTCATCGGCATCCAAAGAAGCTTCGGCAGCAATCTGACCAATCAACGGAGGACTGAGACGTGCCTGGCAGAACTTCATTACAGCACTACGAATTTCCGCATTCTTCGTAATCAAAGCTCCGATACGGATACCACACTCCGAGTAACGCTTGGATACGGAGTCTATTAATACTACATTATCTTCGATACCTTCCAGATGGCAGGCAGAAATATAAGGAGAACCTGTATAAATGAATTCACGATACACCTCATCGGAGAAGAGGAACAAATCATACTTCTTTACGAGATCACGTATCTGATTCATTTCGCGACGGGTATAAAGATAACCAGTCGGATTATTAGGATTACAGATCAGGATAGCTCTGGTACGCTCATTAATCAGTTCTTCAAACTTTTCTACTTTAGGAAGTGAGAAACCTTCTTCTATCGTAGTGGCTATAGTACGAATCTTGGCACCGGCAGAAATAGCAAACGCCATATAATTGGCATAAGCCGGTTCGGGAACAATAATCTCGTCACCCGGATTAAGACACGCTAAGAAAGAAAACAATACAGCTTCTGAACCACCGGAAGTAATGATGATATCATCTGCCGTCAGCTTGATGTTGAACTTATCATAATAGCCCACCAGTTTTTCACGGTAACTACGATATCCGGCACTGGGGCTATATTCCAGAACTTTCCGGTCGATATTGCGTATAGCATCAATCGCGACTTGCGGCGTGGGCAGGTCGGGTTGTCCGATGTTCAGGTGGAATACGTGCACTCCCCTTTGCTTGGCTGCATCAGCCAGAGGAGCCAGTTTTCTGATAGGAGACGCGGGCATCTCCGTTCCGCGAATAGATATTGCTGGCATGTCTAAGTATTTACAATTTGACAAATAAATGTTAACGATTGGCGATACACTTTCATATATATGCAATCAAAGGTGCAAAAGTAACACTTTATTTGAAATGACGGGAAAGCATTGGCAAAAAAGTTTAAAAACACTAGCTATGACTTAAAAGATAGTGATTGTATCAAAAGAAATTGTACCTTTGATTATTCTCAAATCGTAAATCGTATACAATGCCATGGTATTAAACCTGATAACATTTGCATCTTTGCTTCATAAGCAAGCATCCATTCTCGGCTCCCACGAACTTATCTTAAACGAACTGGAGAAATATTTCACTGTAAATATTGTAGAATATCAAAACATCAACAAACTCACAAAAGACGATTTCAGCCTGCTTTTCATTGCTACCGGCGGTGTAGAACGGTTGGTTATCCAACACTTCGAGTCTCTACCCCGCCCTGCTATCTTACTGGCGGATGGTATGCAAAACTCGCTTGCCGCTGCCCTCGAAATTTCGTCCTGGTTACGTGGCCGGGGTATGAAAAGCGAAATTCTGCACGGAGAGCTACCCGAAATCATCAAGCGTATCTTTGTACTATACAGCAACTTCAAAGCTCAACGAGCACTCTCAGGATCGCGTATCGGCGTAATAGGTGCTCCTTCTTCCTGGCTCGTTGCCAGCAATGTAGATTACCTCCTCTCCAAACGACGTTGGGGAATTGAATACACTGACATATCACTGGATCGTGTTTATAAGTACTACAATCAAATAACGGATGATGAAGTAGGCGAAGCCTGTGCAGCCTTTGCAGGTAAAGCACTTGCCTGCCGAGAAGCAAGTCCGGAAGATCTGATAAAGGCAATGCGTCTGTATCGTGCCATAAAGCGGATTGTGGAGGAAGAAAAACTGAGCGCACTCACCCTAAGTTGCTTTAAGCTGATAGAACAAACCGGAACCACCGGATGCCTTGCTCTTTCTCTATTGAATGACGATGGCATCATTGCCGGATGCGAAGGTGACCTGCAATCTATCTTTACCCAACTTGCCGTAAAAGTACTGACCGGCAAAGCTTCTTTCATGGCAAACCCTTCCATGATCAATGCGCGTACCAACGAAATTGTACTTGCCCACTGCACTGTGGGTATTGCACAAACGGAACAATACATCATTCGCAACCACTTTGAAACTGAAATAGGTATCGGTATTCAGGGAATCCTGCCTACAGGGCACGTAACAATAGTGAAATGTGGCGGAGAATGTCTGGACGAGTATTACCTGAGCACGGGCACACTAACCGAAAACACCAATTACATCAACATGTGCCGCACACAAGTACGCATAAAAATGGATACACCTGCAGAATATTTCCTCAAAAATCCATTGGGAAACCACCACATCTTAATACAGGGGAATTACGAAATACTGCTGGATGAATTCCTGCAAGCTAACGGATGCAAAAGAGTTGAATAATACTATTCATTATAATCGGGTACACGTACTGTAAAGCGTGTACCTTCTCCTAATTCTGAAGATACATTTATTTCTCCTCTGAAACGCTCTACAATAGTCTGGCAGATGCTCAATCCCAGACCAGCACCCTGTGTAAAGCTATCTACCTTATAAAAACGTTCGAATATACGTCGCTGGTTTTCTTCCGAAATACCGCTTCCGGTATCTTCTACAAAGAAGATCGTATAACCTGGTTCTTCTGTAAGGAAACCGAAGGTTATTGAGCCTTGAGTCGTAAATTTCTTGGCATTGTTAATGAAGTTATTGATCACCTGTTTCAGGCGGACAGAATCCGTTACTATGGATTTACTTTCTTCGGGCAATTTCATGACCAGCTCTACACCCGAAGGCATACTCAGACGCTGAGAATCATAGATCTGCTGCATTACAAACGTAAGGTTGTATCCGGCAAAACGGAAGTCCATTGAACCGGACTCAATGCGAGACAGATCAAGAATGTCATTAATCAATGCCAACAATAAAGTACAGTTCGTATTGATTGTATCTACAAACTGTTTTACTTCTTCAGGACTGAATGCATCAATATCTTTCAGTAAATCGGAGAAACCGACAATAGAATTCAATGGAGTACGAATTTCATGACTCATATTGGCAAGGAAAGCCGATTTCAGAGTATCAGCCTGCAAAGCTTTGTCACGGGCTGCAATCAATTCTTCTTCGGTAGTCTTATAGCGCTGTATACTTTGACAAACACCCAATACCATATAAGGCGCCTCAGAATCCAGACCGTTGTAAGAAGCACTACGGAATTCCCACCATTCATATTTACCTTCTCCGCTACGCATACGGAAACTCATACGCGTATCCATTTCCTCACCTTTGAAAATAGCTGTGAAATGTTGGTGAGCCTCTTCCAAATCATCCGCATGGATAAAGAGCTCCAATTCTTTCCGCAAGATAGTCTGCTTACCGGGAAGTCCGAAGTAATCAAGCAAAGCACCTGAAAAATGAAAACTATGTGTACGTATGTCATATTGCCAAGGATATACGGAACTTGCATCCACAGCCAGATTGAAGAAACGCTTATGCATTTCTTCCTCCGAAATATTGCGGCAACAAATAGCCATACCCGTCATCTTATTCTTAGAATAAATCGGTACAATCTCACCAGAAACCGGAAAATAAGTTCCCTTATGAACTTCCTGCATAAAGGTTTTCTCCGGAATAGGTATTACACGACGTTCAGCTCTCACCTGTTTCAGTAAGGACTGCAGAATATCCTCCCCATTCGAATAGATATGGAAAATGGAACCAGCCATCTGACCTTCATAATAACGCGCTGTGTGAGTATCAGGATCCAGTTCGAGCATCAACATCAGAGCACGATTAACAAAATGTATACGGAAATCCGTATCATACGTAATCAACCCGTCGCGAATAGAACAGAAAATATTATCAAATTCATCACGTTGCTCCACCAAACGATTCTGTATCAGTAAACGTGTTTGGGCATGCATACGGCGGCGTGATTCATGACGATTCAAACGATAGAGCCAGATTACGAGGAAAACTAATGCACCTACAACAATAGAATAGAACAACACGAACCAGATGCGGTAACGTTCCATCAAAGGTGCATTCATGATAACACCACTATCACTCACTTTATCCGCATTTACTCTGAAATATTCCAACTGCTTAAAGTCGTAAAGCAATTTGCCTGGAAGATCCGTAACTCCAACCACAGAAGGTGTGGCACCTTGCAAAACTTGTGCAGCACATTTACCTGCTGCACTGGCCCCTTCATAAGGCTCCATATCGTGCACACAGAATACTCCATTTGTCAAAGCCAGACTCTGTCCGACAAAAACCGGAGCTTTAGAGTTTTTGCCAATAAAAGAAAGAAAGGGGGTCCATTTGGGAGCAATGACAATACGGTTATATGCGTTATAATCATAACAGATAGAAGCAATAACAGGATTGGGAGCCTGTGCCTGCACATTCATTACTTTCAACTTATATTCAGGATGAAGCTGCTGATAATCAGGCCACGCACGTTCCAATTCTGCAATACCCTTAAGTCCTAAAAGACTGCTATCTGAAACACAAACTACTTCTGTACGATTAGGGAATACACGACGTGCATTTTCAAGCAAGTGTATGAAATCAATCTTAGATGTATACCCACAGACATTGGGTAACTTCGACATCAGTTTTTCATTAGGATATTTAATGCCTGATACTACAACCGGTAACTTATAAGGCAGAGAATCTCCACAATGCATTAATGTATAGAAAGCCTCATCACTGCTTGTTATAATGATATCTGTATTTTTTTGACGTGCCCGTTCACAAATACGCCTCATTATGACGCACTCAGATGCAAAGGTCCAGTAGTCAGCATCCAGATATTCAGTAGTGACTTTTGCTTTTATACCTCCACGTGACAGACCATCACGCACCCCTTCAGTCAGTCGATCGTTCCAAGGAGTACGGTGATTATATGACTGGATGAAAAGCACGTTATATGTACGTTCTGCAGCATAAAGGTGTCCGGCAAATACAATGCAAGGAAACAGGCCTATCAGCATCACGAGGAGAATGCGTCTCTTCATATCTCGATTTTCTTCTGTTTTTGAATAAATGTGCTAAGAATTTTCCTCGCAAATATACGGATTATATTGAAATACAGAATAGAATGCACCTTTTCTTTTACCTGACAGGAAAAGAAAAGGTGCAGATATAGAAGAAAATATGACTATTCGTCATGCAAAGCATCCGCCGGTTTCACCCGCATCGCCTGTACAGCAGGAAACCAGATGCCGGCAACTACCATCAAACTCATAAGAAAGAAAGTGAATAATGAGACTACAGCAAAACGTAATCCTGTAGCATCAGCCTGTTCTGTCATTATAGCTTCCGCCATAACCAGATTACCACAAATAATCAAAGCCAGAATGGCTGCCACCACTAACAATAACAATCCTTCTCCCAACAATTGAGAACGTATCTGTGAACGGCTGCTTCCCATCGCCATACGCAAAGCTATTTCACTGCGACGGTGGCGGGTACGGAACCAGAAAATACCCATTAACCCGATAAAAACATTGAAGCTAAAAAATACAGCGATGAGACGTGCACTACGAATATACGGAGTAATTCCTTCTGATGCATCACGCTCTGCTTTCTGTTCATCGTAGCTACGGATTTCAAATAGATAGAACGGAGCAACCTGCAACTGAGGAGTCATATCACGAAAGAAGCGGGTAGCAAAGTCATCTGTATCAGCTTCGGGACGCACACGAATGGAAATAAAAGGAACAGCTTGCACTCTGTAAAACCAATCCGGAAGAGGGGTTAGAATGAAAGATTCATAGCGGGCATAATCATCTGTTTTCTGATGGTTGCATACGGCAACCACCCGGTAACGAAGACTACTGCCTGTATAGTAATCAAAAAATTCCTTCCCCAATACTCCGCTATGAGTATGGAAAAGGCTGTCTGCCAACTCTAATGTAATGACGGCAGGCATTGGAGTAACAGCAGGATTCCACTCAGCTGAAGCAAATGACAGTGAAGAACCGGAAGTACTTTCAAAGGCATTCATATCAGCAGAAAACATTCCTACACCTTCTTGTATTGGAATACGCATTACATTAAAGTATTCAGGAGATACATAACGAATATTAGCCTCCTTCACACTTATACTGTCTGTAGTGTATCCCTGAAATACAGTATTTCGAGTATAAGTATCAGAACCAAGCCAGATACTGGCACTCTCCACATCCGGATTTTGTTTGATCCGGCGGAATACTTCTTCCATAGGCTTAAACCAGAAATTTTGCAAACTATCTTCGGAAGAACAAAGCACCAACTGAGTGGGATTCGTGGAAATGCTAACCTTATATACATGCTCCAAATCATACCCTTTAGGCTGACGTTCTGCATAAGCAAAAGCATAGAGCATATCAAGACAATACCATAACAATACGAAAACAATCAGAAGTTCTGCAAAGAGCCAACTGTTCGAACGGCGCTGGTTCCAGATTTGAGTCAGGATAGACTTTATCATAATGGTTTCTCTTTAGTTTTTAAACAATTATTCTCCACTGATAACTTCTGCTATCGGACGGCGAGTAGCATTCCATGCCGGAATAAATACAGACAGTAAATTAAAAAGCAAGCATACGCCCAATACCGTCAGAAATACGGTGGGTCGTAGGAAAAGCCAGATACTTACCTCGAAGTTCGCATCGGTATATCCACCTGCGAGCATCCAATCTTTCCCCAACCATAACAACAGGCATGAAAGCAGAAATCCCAGCAATGCACCAATGAATGCCATCAGCAAGTTCTCAATTAACAGCTGTGTCATCAAGGTCAGACGACTTGCACCATAAGCTTTACGCACCGCAAGTTCCGACAGACGACGAGACATCTGAGAGGAGATAAGTCCACTAACATTGATTGCCGGCACAATGAGTAGGATAAGCCCCAAAATGATACAGGTAGCCATAGGGTTAAGGAAATCATCACGGAAAAACTGGCGCTCAGCATAGGTGCTCAAATCAGGAAGTACCAATTCATATTCGGTAAGTGAAGCATTCAGACTATCTAGCGAACTCTCTATCTGTTGTTTCATTTCATTGGGACTGACATCTGGTTTACACAACACCATCGCTTCAAAACCACCGCGTAACCCTTCACTCCCCCAAGCAGGGTCTTTAGTATAGTAAGGCACCCACACTTCGCCATAAGCAAAGGTGAAAAGAGAACTTACATCTTCCGTAACCCCTACTACACGTTTGGGACGAAAATCAACAAAATAACTCTTGCCAATAGCTTCTTCAGCCGAACCGAAAGCTTCGCGTGCCAACCGTTCGGCAATGACTACAACATCTGCACAAGCATCAAACTCTTGTTGATCGAACGAACGACCAGCCACGAAACGAATATCATAAAGGCGCCAGAAGTTCAGGTCAACACGACGTTTCTGGCGGCGACTACCTTGCTCCGGTGAAACACCACAATACTCCATGGTGATATAACTGGTATAAGTAACAAGTTCCGCACCAGGCAAATTTTCAAAAATACGGCTGGCAGCCTGATAAGACATACCCGTGTTTGCATTACTATGATCTGCCTTACGATAACTATAGCCATAAGAAGAATAAACCATCCGATCACGATGCGATTCGGGACGAATATTGGCAGTCTGAATGTCATAGACCATATAAACCACCATGGCAAAAGCAATACTCACCGCCGTACCGACAATGGAAACGACACTAAAGAATGGATTCTGCCGTAAAAGTGTAAATGCTTGTCTGATTATCATAAGTATCTCTTTTTATAAGAACAACACTATTCATCATGAAGTGCCTCAGCGGGTTGTAACTGCATGGCTTTATAGGCCGGATACCAAATGCCGACAACAATCATCAACGCCATAAGCAACCACGTAAGTACTGCGGCAATCAGGAACCGATCGACCGTAAATTGCATTTTACTGATATCCACCAACTCGGCAAGCCCCACATTAAAAGCAATAATCAAAGCAGGGATGGCAGCTACCGTCAAGAGTAATATGCCTTCTCCCATCAGACGCAGAAAGATACCGCGACGACTGGATCCCATTGCCATACGCAACGCCACTTCACGGCGACGATGCTGCGTACGGAACCAGAATGTACCAATCACTCCCAAGAAAATATTCAGCATCAGGAAGAAAAGTATACAAAGCTGTGTTTTCACTTCGTTTACATCTTCAAGTTCGCTGATGTGACGAATATCGTTGAAAGAAGATGCCTCCAGCAGAAAGACATTTCCTACCCGATATAAGCGGTCGGCATCTGCCATAAGTGCATCTACAAAATCGTTGTCTGCATCAAGAGAGACACGAAGACTCACCTGGACATAACGCACGTTTCCCAGTTCATTAATCAACTCATCTCTGTTCAGATTATGCCCGATAAACGCCCCACCCCATTCGTGCGATGTTTCAAAATGAGAACGGCGTACAGGAACGGCTATGGCAGCAATACGACGATGATACCCACGATCGGGATAAGTCAAAGCCACTTCACGACTCAATAGCGGACGTGCATCGGGTAAATCAAGTACCGGATAATCCTCAGTGACATTGGACGTGATAATCATGGTTTGGTCGGAAATAGCAGCAGCCAGTTGTTCGGAAGAGCCTCCATCAACTGCCTGATAACGGAAAACACGATAGAAATCAGGATCAGACCAAATTTGATGGGCGGTCACACAAATACTATCCTTCAGATAAAAATAAGCTCCGCTACTCCCCTCATTGTAGGGATAGCAATTTTGTGAAATTGTAACAGCTTCCACACCCGGACGATGCCGTAAACGTTCGGTTATCTCAAGCAAAGCATCTATATTATCCTCAACTGTGAGTTCCGGATTATAAAGCGCCGACTTGGATGTCAAGGTACTGAAAGACAGATTATAGCAATGTTCCGTATCAAAGCCCATCGGGGCACGATAAACACGTGCAGTGACAGTAACCCAGTCTACAATGTACCAAAGTACAGCAAAAACCAGCAGTAACTCCACGAGCAGAAAGAGATTACTTCGCCATTCATTTTTAATTTGTGTAAGTAGATTCTTCATAGCTATCTTTGGTTTATTGCATCAGTAATATTCATCTGTGACGCACGCCATGCAGGAATACCTGCAGAAAGTACATTCATCAAAAGGCAGAATGCGAAAGCTGCTATAAAAGCCCACGGTGATAATAACATACCGGGAGTCAACGCTGTCTCTCCACTGAGGTAGGCATTCATCGAATTGCCAAAGAGAAAATCGTTCAATAGGAATGTAGCTGCATAACTCAATGCTAATCCGACAACACCGGCCAGCAACGTCAATACAAAATTCTCAAAAAAAACTTGTCGCATCAATTCACTGCCAGTAGCACCAAACGCCTTACGCACACCTATTTCCGCCATACGGCGACGCATACGTGAAAGGGTCATACCGGACAAATTCACCGCCGGGACCAATAATAAGATGGCGATAACAATACCATAACGCAACATTACACCGGAAACATCAGGTTCAGCGTACCAACGGCGATAGAGATAAGCTAATTGTGTATCGGGTTGTCCGCGATAGAAAACTTCTACATCCCGTAATCCGTCATTATACTTTTGGCGTAAGAGTTCTGTTTCCTTTCGGATCGCATCAAAGTCCGCCGATGAGTGGGCAAGGATAACCGCATGCATAGGCCCCATCGTGCCATCCCGCCAGGAAAGGGCTTCCGCATCTGCAGCAGTGTAAGGTACCCATATTTGTGCATAAGCGGCCGTAGCAAGCATAGACACATCTGCTACAACACCTGTAACAGTAAAATCTACATAGTTTAATTGCACCGTATGCCCGACAACATCGGTAGTACCAAAGAGTTGGCGGGCAATCGTAGCACTCAGCACGGCACGCGGTAATCCGGCATCACAATCAGCACGAGTAAATCCTGCACCACTGAGAAAATGGAAACTAAAAACGGTCCAGAAAGCTTCGTCGGTTTGTACCATATCTGCAGTAGCTTTCGGTCCGGCAGGCACAGAGGCACGCACTTTATCAGCACCGCTGACCAGAGTAACAGCTTCAGGCGTTGTTAACGCACGGAAACACTCACGTCCAGTACGCACAGACATAGAAGAGTTAGCCGATTCATTGTCCGGTTTCCCTTTCTGCTTGACGGACATATAAGGTACGTAGAGCGTACGTGAGCGATTCACTTCAGGCTCACAATCTACGAGGCGCACCTGGAAAGTGATGACAAGCACCATAATCATACAGATGGCCATTGCCGTACCTAACACAGATACCCAAGTAATAATAGGGTTCTCGCGTAAGTGGTAGAGAGCTTGAAGGAAGTAGAGTCGTATCATATTTTAAAGTTGTTTAATCGTCATGTAAAGCCTCAGCCGGTTGTACTTTCATTGCCTTACGTGCCGGAATACCAATACCGATGGCAATCATCATTGCTATCAAGACAAAGCTGATAGCTGCACAAAGTAATAATCGGTCCCACTCCAGCGTAGTATTATTTCTCCATGAATTCAGTTCCATGTGTGCCAGATTCCAGTCAATAACCAACGCTATCGGCGTGACAACAGCCAGCAATAACAACCCTTCACTCAGCAAGCGATTGAAGATGGCACGATCTGTCGCTCCATGTGCTTTGTGCAATGCAATTTCTGAACGACGTTGCTGAGTACGGAACCAGAATGTACCAAGCAATCCGAGGAAGATATTCAAAAGTAAGAATCCCATACCCATTACATAGTTGCGGATATCATTGGTCCATGCCTGCTGGAAGTTACGACGTATATCATGGAAAGAGCGAATTTCTGAAATAAAGATATTACCTATCCGAAACTGAGATTCACTGTCTGCTTTCAAACGTTGAATGAAGTCATGGTCCTGCCCCTCACGAACACGAACACAAAGTTCCAGACCTACATAGTAGAACGACTGCTTACATAAAAAACAGTACGAATTACGAGCCTGATCATAGTCATGATAACGCACGTTTTGCAATGCAGCTCCCAGACGATAGGTCCTCGTTGTATCACCAAAAAGCTGAAAGCGTTGGCCTATGAATTCAGTCATTTTACGATTATATTTACTATAAAGGTTGTTAGAAGTAAGAATCTCACCACGCTCCAGCATTTCAGCCATTTGTTCGGGCGTCTCACCTTGTGCACCCTGATAACGGAAGACACGGACAAAGTCGGGGGTCACCATGCGACGGATAGTCCAACCGGGAGAGTTCAACGTGTCGATTTTCACCTCTCCACTACTGTTACTTCCATTATAGGGATAGGAGTTCTGTGAAAGGCTGACAGCTTCCACTTCCGGGCGGCGACGCAGACGTTCCAGCAATTCAGCGATGTCGTCATGAGTTTCCTCTGATTTCCGGTCAGCAATGTAATCCGGACTCTTTGGCGTCAGTTCGCCCAACTCTATCAGGTAACAGTGCTCTATGTTGAATCCGCGTGGTTCCAGATAGGTAGCAGCACGAGTATATAAGTAATCCACCACATACCACATCACTACGCTCACCACAAGCAACTCTAACGCCAGCCAGAGGTTACTGAGCCATTCATTCTTTATCTGTACAAGAAGTTTCTTGGTCATTTTCTTTAATGTTTAGTGATTAGTGCAGGCGACCGCCCAATGCATTTACAATTCCCACTCTCGAAGCACGCCATGCCGGAAAACCGCTACTCAATAAGTTCAGCACAAAGCAGAATAGCAGTGCCCAACCAAAAGTCGATGCATGCAGTAATATGCTGGCATCCACAGCGGGAGGACTCAACGTCTGACTGAATTCCTGTGCAAACAGCAATGTGTTGCCCAAGTAAGCAAAGGCCACGCTCAACAGCAATCCCAATGCACCGGCCAACAGTGTCACAACCAGATTCTCTGCAATAATCTGTCCCATCAATTCCAACTTCGTCGAACCAAATGCACGGCGTACACCTATCTCTGCCACACGTTGGCGGAGCCGGCTCTGCGTCATACTACTCAGGTTTATAGCAGGCACGATTAGCAGGATTATGAAAATAATCATACGCTGACGGCGATGCTGATCCAAGTCAGGCTCCTGATTGGCACTGAAAGCGATGGAGCTTTTCTCCTGGTCATAAGGGCGATTGCGGTATATCAACTCATAGCCATCCTCACCAATAATACTATTGTACTCTTGTCTGCGACGTTCTGCTTCTGCACGAATGGCATCAAAGTCATCACGACTCCGGGCCAGAATAGTACAACTCATCATACCCATATGATCATCACTCCAAGTGTCCTTCGTTATTTCCGTTGAAGTATAGGGCACCCATACCTGTCCATAGGCAACGCTAGCCAGTGTAGAAACATCCTTTACCACACCTTCCACTTTATAGGGTGCATGGTTCAACAGAAATTCACGCCCCACGGCATCTGTTGTTTGAAACAGTCGGCGTGCCACACTCTCCGTAATTACCGCTACGGGTAATCCGGCATCAAAAGTTGCTTTGTCATAAGGCTTTCCTGCAGTAAAAGAAAAGTCAAATACATGCCAGAAGACATCATCCGTCTGCAACAAGTCGATACCCACAGCTGGTTGTCCAGATAAATTAACAGGTGTAGAAACAACCATACACGTGTAGATAGTCACTGCTTCAGGTGTCTTTAACGACTGAAAACATTCACGTGCTGTCTTGATACCCATCGGCCCATTACTGCTTCCACCACCCCAATTCTTATTTGTTATACTCATGAAGTGGGCATGCAGAAAGCGATCGCGGTTGCTCTCCGGAGCAAAAGGCGCCACCTTTACCTGCTGCATCATCACCACCAGCATAATGAGGAAAATGGCAAGTGCGGTACCGGCTATGCTGACAGCACTTATCAGCGGCTGTTGCCGAAGCTGTGCCCAAGCTTGAGTAAAATATTGCTTTATCATTATTCTCCAATCTTCAGATTACGTGTATTCACTCCACCAATACCCCCCTTAGAAATATCTGCCTGGCGTGCCTGCCCGCTTAGAGTAACGCTACCTACACCTTCCATGCTGGCACGCAAACGGTCACAATCCACATGAATATCAGCTTTACCCACACCTTCCATCTTTACAACGAGAGATTTACAGGTCAGGTCTTTCACATTCACTTTACCTACGCCTTCGATCTCGAATTTGACATCATTCAGTTTCAGTGCACCTTCACAGTTGAAAGAACCTACACCAGTAAACTCTACATCTTTCAGATCGGGTGCGCTCAGATAAATAGTCACACCTTTGTTGCGATTATTATCACCATCTTTCTTATTCTTGAAACCAATAATCAGGCAATCTCCTTTCACTTCTGTAGTAGTAGTTATTACATACTCTTCTCTGCCTTCTATTTTCAGAGAATAAGAATTACTCTGCGTGAAATACACCGTCGCTACAGACGTTACCTTTATAGAAGAAAAAGCTTCCACCTTACGAACTTCGCTTACCTGCGGGTCCTTTTCATTAGCTGCATATACGGTGCCGGCTACTGCGGCAAATAATAAACTCAAAGTTATAAATAAAGTCTTCATAAGTTTTGCTATTTAAAATTGTTTCTACTATTTCTCTTTTCTATTCTTCATGTAAAGCTTCAGCCGGCTGTATCTTCATCGCCTGCCGCGCTGGGAACCAAATACCAACCATTACCATAAGTGCTATCAGAAACCAAGCTCCCAAGGAACCAAGCAGAAAGCGTACAAAACCCCACTCTACCGGCCAGGTAGAAATAAGTTCCGTTCGTCCTATGGTAAATTCAGCAACACCAATATTATAACAGATAATCATAGCAGGGAGTGTTACTAATGCCAGCAACAGTAATCCTTCGCCCGCCAGTAATCTGAACACTTGATTCTTTGTACTCCCCATTGCCAGTCGTAAAGCAATCTCACTGCGACGGCGGCGCGTGCGGAACCAGAAAGTACCTATTAGCCCCAAAAATACATTCACAAGTAAGAAGAGCACAACAATAGCTTGGCTGTTCACTTTATCCGTGTCACCGTTCATAACTTCAAATTGCAATTGCTGCTCGGTATAAGGTACAGCATCAGCCACAAATAAATCGTCCACATCCAGTCTAGGTGCAATCTCACGAATGAAATTTGTACGATAATCCGGACCATCGGCAGCAGGCTTCACACGGAAAACGATCTGTGCCCACTCGTCAGTAAAATGTGTCTTGATCAGATTTTCATCCATACGATAGAAAAAACAGGGAGCACCGCTTCCATAACGATAAGTTCTGAAAGCTTCAATCTTTCCACCTTGTGTAACGACTGACGTGGAATCACCGTATTTACTCAATGGTGTATCCAGCGAGAATGTCGGCATCCTCTTCTGAAAACGGTCGAAAGCAGCCTGGCTCAGCATCACATTATCCCATCCCGAAGGAGTCTTCGCAAAGGGACGTTGCGGATCATCACTCATACGGAAGACGTTAATGTACCCACCAGTGGCGTTAATGACACGTGCATTCACACCTATAGTATCTTGTGCAGCCAGCGAACTATAACTGTTGCTTCCGTGCATCGGCAAACTCCAGTAACACAGGGTAGCTGCTTCAACACTGGGTTCCTGCTCCAGTTTCTTCAATGCACGCAGATATCTATCGGCATTTGTCAAAGTTGTATCGCTTGTAGCACCACCTATAATTGTTGTAAGTCTATATACGTGGTCAATGCTGTAACCAAGAGGACGGTAAAAGGTGTACTTGAGGCAACCCAATGAGTCACAAAGGAACCACATCACGACAAACACCAGGAACAGTTCAGCCAGTACCCATCCGTTACTGCGAAAACGCGACCAAATCATGCGTAGATTATGTAATATAAATTTCATAAGGTCTCCTTTTTATTTATCGTTCAATGAGTCTACAATTGTACGGCGTGTGGCAAGCCAAGCGGGTAATCCTGCACTCAACAGATTAATCACCAGACAAAAAACAAAAGCTAACACAAACACCATCGGACTGAACAAAGCGTCCATACTTAAACTGAAATCACCTGCTGTACCGATATTCTGGCTATTAGTGAACAGCCATGTACGCATAACGTAAACAGCAAGATAACTGAATACCAACCCTACTATGCCTCCTATCAATGTAAGTACCAGATTCTCATTTAATATCTGACGGATAAGCGTACTACCAGTTGCTCCGAAAGCTTTGCGCACACCCAGTTCACTGACGCGTTGCTGCATACGGCTATTGCTCAGTCCACACAAATTGAGCGAAGGTACCAGCAGAATGATGAAAAGAGCAATTCCATATTGCAGATAAAGCATCGGCAAATCCGGTCCTACATTAGCCCAAACATGGTTCACGTGCGCCACAATATTGTCAGGTTGCTCCATAATGTCCATCTGCATTTCCTCCAGACCAGCATTGACATCTTTCACTCTTTTCTCAACTCCTTGCTTGATAGCAGGAAAATCATCAGGAGTACGTGCCAATACTGCAATCGTCTTTCCACCCAGATAGCTCCACCAACCAGTTACTTTCAATTCATCGGTATGGTACAGCCCCCATACTTGAGCATAAGCATCTTTGGCAGTAACAGAAACATCCTTCACAACTCCGATGATACGCGACAGTTCTCTATTCAGCAGTATTTGCTGCCCAATAGCCTCTGTTGTTCCAAAAAGTTTTCGGGCCACAGAAGCACAAATAACGATAGAGCGCATATCTCCTCCCCGATCGGCTTCAGTGAGAGCTCTTCCAGCAAGAAACTGCATACTGAAAACTTTCCAGAATTCAGGATCAGTATTCACTGCATCAACTTTCAATCGGTTGCTACCATCGGCTAAAGATACCAGTGCAACATCTGCCGCTGTAAATGCAGTACAAGCTTCCACTTCCGGAATTGGCTGTATGCACTCTTTCATAAACGCAGCCGAAGGAGTACTATAATTATTCCTATCCTTATTCTCTTTTCCCTGCATGTGCATAGCAGAGAAATACAGACAGCGACTGCGGTTCACTTCCGGCTCCAAGTCAGCATACTTCGTCTGCCAGGTAATCACGATAGCCATAATCATGGTGATGGCAAAAGCCGTACCCAGTATGGATATAGTGCTCAGCAACGGATTTTGCCTCAGGATCGTAAAGGCTTGACGAATAGTTTGCATCATAATAGTTACGAGTTACAAATTATAATTCTTATTCTACCTGGCGTCCGTCGAAGAAGCGCACGGTACGGCTTGTCTGCTTTGCCTGCTCCTCGTTGTGAGTTACCATTACGATGGTACGTCCATCTTCCTTATTCAACTGATGTAACAGTTCCATTACCTCAGCACCCATCTTAGAGTCCAGATTACCGGTCGGCTCATCGGCAAGGATTATCTCAGGGTTACCAATAATGGCACGGGCAATAGCTACACGTTGACACTGACCACCGGAAAGCTGTGTAGGCATGTGACGCATACGATGGCTCAAACCAACCTTTGCCAACACCTCTTCTGCCAAATGGCGGCGTTCCTTTGCAGATACCTTTCTATATAATAAAGGAAGTTCTACATTATCGAGCACATTCAATGAGTTAATCAAGTGGAAAGACTGAAACACAAAACCCAGCTTCTTATTACGGAAAGCAGCCAGTTGCTTATCCTTCATACCATCCGTACGAGTACCATCAATCTCAATTATACCGCTCGTAGGAGCATCCAAAAGCCCTATAATATTCAGCAATGTAGATTTTCCACAACCGGAAGGTCCCATGATACTGAGGAATTCTCCCTTTCCAACTTCAAGGTTCACATTTTCCAATGCCACGGTTTCAATCTCATTCGTACGATAAATCTTGCTTATCTCAGTCAATTTAATCATAATGGTAAGTATTTAATTGTTATTAATTTATTCTGTTCTCAATTTATATATTCTTCACAGCTTTCAGTCAAATGGTATGCCAAAGCAAACATATGTTCATTATCAACCATTTACATTTCCAAACAGGTGTCCGAAAATGAACACTCTGTCCGTTTTTAGCTGTCCGCATCGTTATTTTATTCATCTCTTAAAGCTTCAGCCGGCAATATCTTTGCCGTCCGGGTAACAGGTGCATACGTACCCAGCAATGCAATAATGAGCAATACAATATACGCAAGTACGCTGACTATCAGAAAATGCGTCAATGGCTGGTTTTGCCAATAAACAGGATTACCATTCTCGGATGGATTGGCAAAACCGGATACATAGATACGATGCATAGTCAAAGGCAAAGAAACTACAAATGCTATGGTTACCAATAACCATGCCTCCATCAGAAACTGATTGCGGATAACCTTCTTGGTAGCTCCCATACTTCGCATTAATCCGATATCTTGCCTCCGTGCATTACAGCGTATCCAGAATGTACCTACCATACCGAGGAACACACAGAGTAAAGCAAACCCCGCCAATGAATATTGCAGGCGTAAAGTATTCGTCACCCCACTCTCATTTTCATATTTACGGCGTATATCGGTAAAACGTCCCAACTTGGTAAAATAGAAATTACCTACATTCAACTGAGGAACCACTTCTGCCTTAAAGCGTTTCTCAAAAGTTGAGACGTCTACATTCGGTTTTAGTCGGAAAGTTACCATATACGTCCACTGAATCCAATTGTGATTCTCCACCTTACTATTTACTTGTATCAGTAGATTACCCGGCTGTTCATTAATCCGATGTTTATAATCCTGCAACACGCCCATAACCTCATGGAAGGTACTGTCTCCATACCTCACTCTTTTACCTACCGCATCCGTGGTGCCAAAAAGCTCTTCTGCCATGCGTTCCGAAATGAATACGCCTTGACGGGCGGCACAATCCTCAGGCAAAGACATTATCTCCCCGCTCTTGGCATCCTTCATGCCGTAAGTACGAAACACATTACCGCCCTCCGCCTGTATGAATTGGTAATACTGCGAATGCACTTTTAATGTGTCATTAAAGTATTGTCCACCATTCCACGAATTGCAATTAGGAAAACTGGCATTGGTCACCAAAGCAAAGCTTTCCACTTCCGGACAGTTCTTCACCAGGCGGGTAATACGATACAAGTTTTCCTGCTTAATTGCAGTGCTATCCTGGGTTTTGTCATACTTACCATGCAATTCATCATAGTATTCCATATAAAGGGCATACGCCCGTTCCTCATTATAACCGGGATCAATGGCAAGATTGGATGTCAATACATAAATGGGATCGATTACCGTCCAGAGAAAAAAGCTCACGATCACCAGTTCCACAAATATCCAACCATTCTGCCGGCGCTGATTCCATAATTGGTGTCTTATTATCTTCATCATAGCATCTTAACGTTTAGAGTTCAACGACTGAATAATGTTTCGGCGCAATGCCCATATTGCAGGAATAAGTGCAGATATAAGGTTCAGTAGCACACAAAGTCCGAATGCTGCACAGAATACCGTCGGATTAAAAAGCATCTCGAATGAGAGGAAAGGAGTTTTTTCCACATCTGTATAACTGTCAAAGAGAGTAAGTATCCAGTCACTTGCCGTCAACACAATCAGATAAGAAATCAGTAATCCCAGTAATCCACCAATGCAGGTTAGCAAGAGATTTTCCCATAAGACCTGTCCTATTAGCCTCATATTAGTAGCACCATAAGTTTTACGTACTCCCAACTCGGAAAGGCGTTCGTCCATACGCGAAGACATCATGCCACTCAGATTCATCGCAGGAATGAAAAGCAAAGCAAGCAGCATATAAAGATACATTCTCAACTCAGATGCCAAATCAGGAGCTGCACAAGAGTCGAACCGGAATGTACTGGCCCAATAATCATCGGGCTGCCCCATCAAATCATTCATATACTTATCGGAGGCAAGATTTAATTTTCTGAAAACTTCACGCACTTCTTCCTTTAAGGCTTCTTTATCCTCAGCATCAGGAGTGGTCATATATATACCAACATTACCTACCAATTTTCCGGTAGCATCTGAAGTAACCCAAGAATTAAGTGTTATCGGTAACCACATATCCCCCACAGAAGAAGGTGTAGCGGCAGAAACATCTTCTACCACTCCGCAAATCCGATATTCCTGTGCATCCATATTAAAGCGTCTTCCCACTACGTCATCTGTAGCAAATATTTTCCTCGCCACGCTCACCGGAAGAACCACTTCCCTGCGTTTCGCATCAATATCTGCTTGCGTGAAAGGTTTTCCATGCAGAAATCGAAAAGTAAAAACCTTCCAGAAGCCGGCATCAGTATAAAGCGGGGTTATGCTAATCGGTTCATTATTATCTGGAACCTCTACGTAATTTTCACGATAGTTACTTGCAGTTGCACCAATGGCTTCCAGATGTGGCAAATCTTGCAACATCTTCACTACATCATAACTAACAGCAGAGCAGTTCCAACTCTTATCATTATCTTTAGGATAAGACTTCATTTTCGTCACTGTCAGCATCCGGTTGCGATTATATTCGGGATATATGGGTGCAAACTTCACATAAAAGATAATGAACAGTGTCATGACAAGGGCTATTGAAAGTCCTGTACCCACCACGTAGATCCCGGTAAAGAGCCGATGCTGCTTTATCATGGTCCACGCTTGTTTAAGATAAAGTTTAATCATAGTATCATCATTTTTAATGATTATTACATAAGAGAATGCAGGTAATCATACTATTTATTCATCGCGTAATGCTTCTGTTGGCGGAATACGGCTTATCCTCCGTGCCGGAATATAAATACCTACCACTACTACTACCAACATAATAAAGAATACAATAAATGATACAACCAGGAAATGCTGTGTAAAATCCGTCACCCAATACTCCTCAGTACTCGCCCGCCAATTTTCTCCATTTGCCAATCCTTCTTTCAAAGCATATTGCAGGTATAGCAGACACCCGACAAGCACAGCCACAAAAGTCAGGACAGCCCCTTCTCCCATCAACATACGCAGAATGTATCCCGGCGTACCACCAAAGGAACGCATCACTCCAACCTCTTCGCGGCGCGTACGAGTTTGTAACCAGAAGGTACCAATAACCCCCAAACATAAGTTTATCAGGAAGAATGCTGCCATTGCCAGATTACGACGATATATGAATGTAGCACCATCCGCTTCAGCTTCAACTATCAAATCTTCGTATGAAAGAACACTCCGTGCAAAAAGATTACCTCCCCGTAGTTCTTTCACCATCCACGGCTTGAAATCATGCAGAAAACGCTCCATACTGACGCCCTCCTTTATCCGAAGCAGTATCCGGGCATTATCGTCAATATCTTCCATATCAATGGATATCATGGGACAAAATTGTAGGGAAACAGGACGCCATTCACTGTATGCTCTAAAAGTTCCCACTACACCAATAATAGATACATAAGTCGTATCAGTACCGCGCCTAGACCAGCAACGCCTGCCACTTACATCCTTTGTCTTGAAAAAATGCTCGGCCGTATTCTCTGTAAACACAATGTCATTCTTCGTATAATTGTATTCGGATAACTGTTCCGGTGTCATGCCTATACCTGGGCGAAAGCCGTAAGTCTCGAAAAACTGTGTATGAGGCAAAAAGTACATGGACATAATAGATATTTCAACAGAATCCCCCTCAACACCAAGCTGAGTATTACTATTGCCCCTCGAATTAGGATAGCAAAAACCAATCACAGGTGTAGCTGATTCCACTTCAGGATAGTTTCTGACAAGATTCACCAAATTGAAATAAGTATTCATTATTACGGTAGAATCTTCCGCCTCTTCATTATAGCCCGGAGCTTGCGGTTGCAACTTACTCAGAGAAATCAGACAAAGCCGGTCTGCATCATACCCTAAAGGAATACTACGGTCATGAGTCACCACGATAACAGGGTCAAGAATAATCCAGGTAACGATACTTACTAAAATCAACTCCGCCAGCAACCAACCGTTGCGACGCCGACGTGCCCAAAGATTCTTAAATATTAGTTTCAGCATAGTCTTTATCTTTTCTCGTTCAATGAATTTACGATTGGTTTTCTCAATGAATTCCAGGCAGGTATCAGAGCTGACAATAAATTCAGTATAACACACAATAGTAATGCAGCAGCAAACACCGTCGGAGCAAACAACATTTCTCCGGAAACCCGAACATCTACCCCTTCCGGTACAGAGTCAGGCCAACGATCAAATACAGTAAACACCCATTCACGGCAGACGTAAAGCGCCAGCCATGCCAGTAATAGTCCAAGTATGCCCCCCAATAACGTCAATAAGAGATTCTCCCACATCACTTGTGAAAGCAACTTATTCCGTCCGGCTCCAAATGATTTCCGCACTCCCATCTCCGACAACCGATTTTCCATACGGCTTGCTATCATACCACTCAGATTAAGAGCAGGCACCAGCAATAAGATAAGGAGTATTAATAGAAAATAACGCACAGTAGCCCATACATCCAACTCTTCGGCTGCATAGGACTGAAAAACACTAAGCGTATGAGAAATAGGCTGTTGCCAAAAGTTCACCGTCCAATCATTGGGATGCATCAGGTTCTCTTTACGAACAATCTCCTGAATATCATTCCACAATGCTTCTGCCTGTTCACTATTTTTTACTAAAAATGTGACATTGAAAGCTCCCAGATAATCAATGCCATATTGTGATTTACGATAGTCTGGCGATACACTATAGGGAACATAAACTTGTGCATAAGAATTAGGTGTCAGATAGCTACCGCTACGCACTACGCCACAAACACGATAACTAACATAATTCATGGTAAACGAACGCCCTGTCACATTCTCGACCGTACCGAATAAACGACGTGCCAGATCCTCTGTAATGACTGCCGTATGAATACCACTTTCAAGGTCAGATTCCGTAAAAGCCTGCCCTTCCAGAAAATAAAAAGAATAAATACGAAAGAAGTTAGGATCGGTTTGCTTCAATCCTACCCGAAAGTCTCCACTAAGATCGGCAGGCTGAATATAACTATTCTCAGTCATATCATTCAAAAGAGCGGCAGACACCGCAACAGCATTCTTTTGCGGATAAAACCAGTCTTGCAATGCTTTATAGGATACGGCCCACTGATAACTATTCTTATGACCTTCTCCACCCGTCTGAAAACGTGCACTCGTAAGATAAAGTGTATTAGCACGATTCACTTCCGGATAAACGGGTGCAAGTTTAACATAATAAACCACAGCCATAATCATAGTCATAGCAATAGCTAATCCCGTTCCTAAAATATAGAGGCTACTGAAAAGCGGATTTTGCTTCAGTAAAGCCCAGGCTTGTTTCAGATATAAGGTTATCATCTCATACAGATTTAGTGGATATTATCAGAACGCGTCACTCGTAGCTTGCAGCTAATTCAGTTTCAGCTTATTCTTATTTTTATAGTTGCTCATATCGCTCACTACTACCTGGTCGCCCGGTTGTAAGCCACTGGCTACTTCTACAAACTCAAAGTTACTGTCGCCCAACTGCACCTTACGTTTCACAATCTCTTTATCAGAGTTACGAACGAAAAGTTCATACTCACCACGTCCCACATAATAAGAAGCATTGGCAATGCGCATCACATCTTCTTTCACTGCATTCATCACATAGACATCCGTTTTCAAGCCCGAACGTAAACGACGGTTATTATCTTCATTCAACTGTACCGTAAAAGAGATTACTCCATTTTTCGACAACGGTGTCACACTGCTGACCGTACCTTCCAGTTTCTCACTGCCTATCTTTACAATTGCTTTACCTCCTGCAGCTACACGGTCACCGTATGTATCAGCTATTTCACCTTCTACTTTAAAGTGACTGAGGTCGGAAATCACCGCAATCTGGCTACCTTGAGAAACCTGGGCACCAATCTGATTATTTATATAAGTAAGGATAGCTTTACGCGGTGAGCGAATCTGTGCATCATCCAGCGTACGTTTCATCTCAGCAAGTCCCTTACGGAATATACTGAAATCCAATTCCTGAACTTTATATTCGGCAGCAAGCACTTCCTTTTCATTATCATACTGCTGCTTCAGCTGCTCATATTCCAACTGGGCCACATTATAACTGAGTTCTGCCTGACGTACTTTATCCGTAGTTCCCGACCCCAAGCTATCGAGATACTGCTCATTACGCAATTCCACTTTTTTACGGTTCAACTGCATGACCGAAACCTTAATCTTCATTGCCAAATCATTCAGTTTGGTCTGATTGTTCACCTGGAGCTGGTTCAACTTGTAACTGCGCATCTGTTCTTCGTCCAGCAGTTTCTTGTAGTCTGTCTCTACACTCTGCAAGTCAAGTTTCAGAATCGGTGTACCTACATCTACACTATCTCCACCTTTCTTATATATCTCTACAATACGGGTATTGATAGGTGAATTGATAATTTCCTCAAAAGCCGGCACCACTTTTCCCGATGCACTAACACTGACTTCAATCGTACCCTTATCTACTGTAGAAAACACCAAGTCTTTCGTTTTCACTCCCGTACGCATAAATGAGATGAGTACGCTGATAACGATTATACTTGCCACGCCGATGCCGCCGTAACGGATAATTTTCTTATTGCGTTCTTTATTACGCACTTCTTTCGGAATTTCTCTGTCCATGTTGAATATTGAGTTATTTATTATTTTATCAGTTTCAGCCTGCTCCACTTTTAAAAATGAACAGGTATTTTATTCACATTATTTATATATACTAAATGCGTGCCAAAAATGTAAGTAACTGATAACAAGGTAAAAGAGAAAAATGAAAGGTGTCCGATATCGAACACCCTGTACATTTTCGGATAGGTATATAATACTTTAAAAGATGCAGCAGTCAATTCATAACAGACAGGAGGTTGTTTGCTTTAGCCCGGCTTGTTTTATAGTTCAGCAGTAAGTCTTATTGAGTGTTGACCTTGGTTAACAAGCCTGTCAACCAAGACTAATAGATCCATCAACCAAGGTTGATAAGCCTATTGACCAAGGTCAACACCTGATTGTTCCTAAGGTTGAGTAGGATTCTCATTAGGTCTGAACAAAACAATCCCTTATGTAAAGTAAATGAATAGCTTATAATCAAACTAAAGGAGAAGGATATATACATCAATAATATTGTCACAAATCTCCATATAAATACATCATAATGAACGACGATATTCCTAAATCCTCAAACTTTGGCTAATAAGGCGCATCTTTTTTCATCTATTTTGTAGTGAAAAAATCCTTTTATATTTTTACTCCCATTATGAAAACTATCAGTATAAAAAAGGCCGAAACTAAACGCGAAATGGATGATTTTGTGAGATTCACAAACTGGCTGTATGCAGACTGTCCATACTACGTTCCCGACTTGGAAATGGACATTCGTAATACATTCGACCCACGTAAGAATGCAGGATTGGAATTTTCCGAGATACAACCTTTCATTGCATACAATGATGAAGGAAAGCCTGTAGGTCGCATAGCTGGTATCATCAATCACCGTGCCAACAAGAAATGGCAAACAAAAAATGTCCGATTCGGATTCATAGACTTTATTGACGACCTGGAAGTATCAGCAACGTTACTGAAAGCCGTGGAACAATGGGGTAAAGAGCATGGTATGGATTCTATACAAGGCCCTATGGGCATTTTCGACTTTGACAAAGAAGGTATGCTCATTGAAGACTTTGACAAGTTAGGGTCGATGATTACAATATATAACTATCCCTATTATCCTAAACACATGGAGGCATTAGGATATGAAAAAGAAGTGGATTGGGTACAAATCTGCATTGAAGTACCCAAGGAAATTCCACCCAAATATGCCCGCGTCACCAAACTTTCGAAAGAGATGTTCGGACTTCACGTAAAGAAATTAACCAACGACGATGTTGCAAATTACGGTTATGGAAGGAAAGTATTCGAACTCCTGAATACCGCTTACGCTCCCCTCTTTGGCTATACAGAATTATCAGACAAACAGGTGGATATGTACGTTAAACGATATTTCCCTCTGATCGACAAGCAAATGTTACCCGTCATACAGAATGAAAATGAAGAAGTGATAGGAGTGGCAATAACCATGGGAAGTCTATCTCATGCCCTGCAAAAAACTAAAGGAAAGCTCTTTCCCTTAGGGTGGTATCATCTGATCCGGTCCTTAAAATGGAAAAAGGAAGAAAAAGTCGAACTACTCCTGATAGCTGTTCGTCCCGATTATCAGGGGTTCGGGGTAAATGCACTATTCTTCGATGATCTGATACCGGTTTACAATGAGCGTCACTTCAAATGGGCTGAGACAGGTCCGCAACTGGAAGACAATGTAAAAGAACTGACCCAATGGAAACCCCTACATCCCACCCTGACAAAAAGGAGACGATGCTATAAAAAGAAATTATAATAACGATAAAAAGAGATATGGAAAGAAAAGTAGTAATCACAGGCATGGGGATATGGTCGTGCCTCGGAAAAACACTCGAAGATGTACGCGATTCGCTATATACCGGAAAAAGCGGCATTATCTTCAGCCAGGAACGCAAAGATACCGGATTCCGTTCCGCATTATGTGCAGATGTAGAGCGTCCTGACCTTAAACCGTTCATCCCACGCAATTTACGGCATTTCATGCCCGAGGAAGCTCAATATGCTTATATGGCCACACGGTCGGCCCTCGAAAATGCAAAGCTGGATCAAGATTATATGGACAGAAATGAGATCGGCATTATCTATGGAAACGACTCCGTAGCTGAAGCTACCATGCAGGCGCTCGATAAGTTTCGTGAGTTCAAGGATACATCTGCTTGTGGCAGCGGTGCCATTTTTCAGTCGATGAACTCTACCGTGACGATGAATCTTGCCTGCCTGTTCAAACTGCGCGGTATTAACCTGACGGCCTCAGCAGCATGTGCATCCGGTTCCCAGGCTATAGGATTGGCATACACACTTATACGTAGCGGAATGCAGGATTGCATTATATGCGGCGGTGCCCAGGAAACTAACTTATACAGTGTGGCTTCATTCGACGGCATCCAATCATTCTCTATACGTGAAGACAATCCCGCCAAAGCCAGCCGTCCGTTCGACCGCGACCGTGACGGTCTGGTACCCGGTGGTGGTGCGGCAACAGTAATCATAGAGAGTTACGAACATGCCGTGAAGCGAGGGGCACCCATACTCGCAGAAATAGTAAGTTGGGGATTCTCGGGCAATGGGGATCATATTTCCACTCCCAATGTAGCAGGGCCGGCCCGTTCGCTTGAATTGTGTCTGAACCATGGGGGTATATCTCCCCTACAAATAGGCTATATCAATGCACATGCCACCTCTACACGTATCGGAGATAGCAGAGAGGCGTCAGCCATAGCTCAGATATTCGGCGATTGCAGGGTTCCCGTAACCTCCACCAAAAGCCAGACAGGGCATGAGATGTGGATGGCTGGTGCCAGCGAACTGATCTACTCGATGTTGATGATGAAGAACGATTTTATAGCAGGAAACATCAACTTTGAAAATCCGGATGAGGAAACTGCCCGTATCCATATATTACCGGAAACGCGCGAAGCGCACTTTGATATGTTCCTTTCCAATTCCTTTGGGTTCGGCGGAACAAACTCAACCCTTATTGTAAGAAATTTATAGTAATCATTTAAAAAGAAAATTATTATGACACGTGAAAGTATTATTGAACAGGTAAATGCCATATTGGCTGAAGAATTTGAAATTGATCAGGACCTTTTTACACCTGATGCCAATGTAAAGGAAACACTCTCGTTGGACAGTCTCAGTCTTGTGGACCTTGTAGCCATAATCCAACATACCTACAAGATAAAAATTCCCGTAACCGATTTACAGAAGATTCAGACCTTCAACAATCTCTATGACTATATAGAATCACACTTCGGGCAGAATGAATAATAAAGATATAAAGAGATGGTAGCATGACAGAATTCTGCATAAAGATTTATCGCTTTTTCCGTAATCATCGCGCAGTTTTCTGGGTGTCAATGATTGCTTTGTATGCCTTCTTCGGATATTTTGCCTCAAAAATATATCTGGAAGAAGACATCAACAAACTGATGCCCTCATCGAAAAATGAGGATGGTACTACCAAACTCGCCTTTGCCAACCTGCGCATCAAGGATAAAACATTCTTACTCTTTGAAGGAAAGAATGGAGCCTCTGTGGAACATATAGCCAAGATCTGTGACGCTTTCATTGATTCTCTGGAATCTAAAAATGCAGCCATGGACTCAACACAGCAGGTCATCGGAAATATTTTCTACAGATTACCCGATGACCTGATGCTGGATGTTATCGATTATATGAGTGCGCACTTACCGGCATATATCGACACAAGCGTCTACACTCGTCTCGATGCGATACTTACCTACCCACACATGAAGCTACAAATGAAAGCTAACCGCGATGACCTGTTGAGTCCGGTGGGAAGTATGTTTCCCGAACTTATACAGACGGATCCTGTAGGACTGCGTGGTTTACTTATGGAACAGATGAAACCTTTTACCGAAGGGGCAGCCGGCAGCTACAAAACCCTTAACGGGCATTTCTTCGTTCAAGACTCCACGGTGTGTGTGGCATTTATTACCCCCATGTATTCAGCCACCAATACGGGACAGGGTTCTACCCTATTCCGCATATTGAATGATCAGATAGAAGAGTTCTCTGCCTCTGCTCCCGACATAAAAATCAGCTATCACGGTACTCCTGCCAGTGGATTCTATAATTCATGGCGAATAAAATCGGACCTGAAAGGAACTATTATCGGCTCATTAGTGCTGGTTCTTATCTTTATTTCCATCTGTTTCCGCAACTACAATACCATACCGCTATTACTGTTTCCCGTGGTATTCGGCACTCTCTTCGGACTTGCTGCAATGTATTTTATAAAAGGACATTTCTCATTGTTGGCACTCGGTATCGGAGCAATAGTACTGGGAGTGGCACTCAGCTATGTACTGCATATCATTACGCATTATAAATATATCAGTGATCCCGAACAAGTGTTGCGCGCCCAGGTCAAACCTGTTTGTTTAGGATGCCTTACCACCATTGGTTCCTTCATGGGACTTATCTTCATTCGGACAGAACTGTTACAGGACTTTGGTCTCTTCGCTGCTTTCGCCATTGTGGGGACTACATTCTTCAGCCTGGTATTTTTACCACAGTTCCTCAATCCCAGGAAAAACAAGTTGAATCACCATGCATTCGACATCATCGACCGTATTAATGCTTACCCGTTCGACCGTAAAAAGCCCCTGCTTTTCACCATACTTATCGCTGCGGTAGTGTGTATAGGATTCTATATTGCCGGAGGAACCCAATTCGATGCTGACATGCACAACTTAGGCTATAAAGCCGAAAGCACTTCATATTCAGAGAATCTGCTTCGTTCCAAAACCCATACAGGTGACAAGCAGAAGTACTTCGCAAGTTCAGGGGCAACGATGGAAGAAGCCATTGAGAATTTTGAAATCATGGCTGCCAAACTCGATTCCTTGCAAAGTATCGGACTTGTGAAGAGCTATACCCATACGAATCAAATATTTGTACCCTTACATGTACAACAAGAACGCATTGACGCATGGAAAAACTTCTGGACCGGAGAACGCTTGCAACTTGTACACGATTTAATCAATAAGACAGCTCCCGAAGCCGGTCTTATTCCCGATGCATTCTCTCCTTTCTTTAAATTTGCAACTGCTGATTATGAGCCTGACGCTCTTTACAAAGCAAGTATTATTCCGGAAGGCTACCAGTCTACTCTGATGGAACAGTCCTACAACGACGAGTATCTGTGCTTTACATCCGTAAGATGCAAAAACGACTCTATTCATAGCAAGGAAAGTGACTATAACCGTATCTGTGAGGCTATAGTTTCATCACCTAACCTGCTTGTGCTCGACACCTATTATTATACCACAGATACACTGATCCAATTGAATGACGACTTCAATGTTCTGCAATGGGTTTCCATGCTCTTTGTACTCATCGTACTCTTCTTCAGTTTCCATTTCAATATCAAGCATACCCTGCTCGGATTTATGCCAATCTTGTCGAGCTGGCTTATAGTGTTGGGGGCAATGGTGATTTTTGATGTACGGTTCAATCTCATCAACATTATCATCTCTACATTTATCTTTGGTATAGGGGTTGATTATAGCATATTCGTGATGAACGGACTTATTGGCGGTAAAGAGAACTCGCGCTTGCTGGGTTATCACAAGACAGCCATATTCTTCAGTGCATTTATCCTGATTGTTACCGTGAGTTCCATGCTGTTTGCCGAGCATCCTGCCATCAAATCAGTAGGATTCTCCACTCTTGTGGGCATGATTTCGGCAGTAGTGATCTCTTATGTGGTGCAACCGGCCATTTTCAGAATGATTAATAAGAATAAAGAATGAAGTACGATGTAGTTATCATAGGTAGCGGGCTGGGTGGGTTGGAATGCGCACACATTCTTTCGAAAGTCGGTATGAGCGTTCTTCTGCTTGAAAGAGGAACGCAAGCAGGTGGATGCCTCCAAAGCTACAGGAGGCATGGATTGGCTTTCGATACAGGCTTTCACTATGTAGGAGGTCTGGATGAGGGACAATCACTACACTCTGCATTCACGCACCTGGGACTGCTGCGTCTTCCATGGCAGCGCCTTGACAACCATTTCGACCGGGTAACAATCGGTAATCAGACTTTCAACTTCGCACAAGGATATGATGCATTTGTCGAAACATTAACAGCAGCCTTTCCAGCTGAACGTGATGCGTTGAACAAATATGCAGATATGCTGAAACAGTGCGGTGAACAGCAATTCGATGCGTTGAATCCTCAAACCGGAGAGTCATCAGTACTTTCCCGGCTTTTTGAAACAAGCGCTTATCAGTATCTGACAGAAACGTTCCATGATCCGCTACTGATAAATGTACTCTGCGGCACTTCCCTAAAAATGGAATTACGGAAAGAATCTCTTCCATTGTTCACCTTCGCTCATGGTAACGGAAGTTTCATCGAAAGCAGTTGGCGATTAAAAGGGGACGGTTCTCTGATAATAAACTCACTGGCTGATGACGTTCGTATGCATGGTGGCGAGATTATCTGTAATGCCGAAGTTCAGGAGTTAGTGGAAAAAGACGGTAAACTGGTACATGCAGTATGCTCTAATGGAGAAATCTACGAAGGCACTATTTTTATCAGCAATATCCCCCCTGCTGTCACCTGCAATCTGGTGAAACAAAGCAGCAGGATGAAGAAAGTTTATCGCAGCAGAATTACCCATCTGGAGAATACTTTCGGCATGTTCACCGCATCGCTCCGTATCAAGCCGCAAACTCTCAGATACTTTAACTGGAACCAATATATTTATAAACAACCGGATGTATGGACATTCTACCAGAAAGATGGTCCTGTAAGTGGTGTACTGGTAAGTTGCCGTATACCAGAGGATAACAGCAAGTATGTACAGCAACTGGATATTCTCACTCCGATGCCTTGGAGCAAATGTGAGCGATGGAACCATACCAATGTGGGACGCCGCGGTGATGATTATAAAGCCATGAAAAAACATGTTGCAGACGAGTGTATCGCCCTGGCTGAACGTTTTATTCCCGGCCTTCGCGATATGATTACCGGATGTTACACCAGCACACCGCTCACCTATCGTGACTATACTCTCACTCCCGAGGGGGCCGCTTACGGTTTGCGCAAAGATTTCAACAATCCGATGCTCACCCTGCTCTCACCTCGTACGCCTATTCCCAATCTGATGCTCACAGGACAAAACCTGATGCTACACGGATTACATGGCGTGACTATGACGGCACTCTTCACTTGTGCTGAAGTATTAGGAAAGGAATCGATATGGAATATAGTAAAAAACTAAAATAGACCTAACAATGAAGTATGCATTAGTAACCGGAGGCAGCCGTGGCATTGGCCGTGCTGTCTGTGTAAAATTAGCTCAGATGGGCTACCACATCATTATCAACTATGTAAGCAATGCCACAGAGGCCCAAAAGACTCTGGAACTGGTACGCCAGGCCGGACAGGATGGCGAGATACTGATGTTTGACGTAAGCAACCGGCAACAGACCAGCAAAGCCATCGAGTCATGGGAGAACGCCCATCCTGAAGAATACATCGAAGTACTGGTTAACAATGCCGGCATACGCCGTGACAACCTCCTGATATTCATGCCTGAAAACGACTGGCATCGTGTACTCAGCATCAGTCTCGATGGTTTTTACAATGTAACACAGCCCTTGCTGCAATCCATGTTAGCCCGTAAGTTCGGACGTGTCATCAATATGGCAAGCGTAAGCGGTGTCAAAGGAATGCCGGGACAGACGAACTATTCCGCAGCAAAGGGAGCCATCATAGCCGCCACGAAAGCACTGGCTCAGGAAGTAGCACGCAAAAATGTAACCGTCAACGCTGTCGCCCCCGGATTTATCAGAACAGATATGGTAGAGGGACTCGACGAAGACACACTTAAGAAGACCATTCCCGCCAACCGCTTCGGTACTCCCGAGGAAGTGGCCGAACTGGTTGGCTTTCTGGTTTCGCCAAACGCCGGTTACATTACCGGTAATGTGATTTCAATTAACGGAGGACTTTATACTTAAACTACATGTATGAAAAGATTATATATCCTATTTATCACTGCCATCCTCTTGTGTACCACCTTATTGGCACAAGAAGCTGATATTCGGAAAGTAGCCGAGCGATACAAAGGCATAAATACCTTCACAGCTACCGTGATTCGGACTAAGCATCATGCAGCAGTGGCAGAAGACGCTGTTACCAAAGGTAAATTTCACTTCATACAGCCTAATGAAGCATACATGGCATTTAATGAAGGGAAAGATATGCTGATAATGGACAACGGTGTCTTCACCATGATCAATAATGGTCAGGAAAGCATAGCCAAGGGAGCAACCCATAAGCAATTTGAAGTTCTTCTGATTGTTCTCAGGAATCTACTTTCGAGCGATAGCGACAGCACGGATATCAAAGAAGTGGCCGACATGGAAATTACGAAACAAGGAAATATCTGCGCCCTGACCATCACTCCGATTATTCCGGATGCGAAAGCTAAGCGCAGGATGATGTTCACATCGTTCGTACTGACTATTGATATTCAATCGTCTGAATTTAAAGGTTTACGCATGAATGAGAAGGGCAAGAATTATACACAATATGACTTCTCCGACTAATTAATAGGAGATTACAATGGGAAAAAAGATTGTTTTTTTGTTAGCGTCCTTCTTCTTCGTGTGGGTGGCGAATGGACAGAATACAATAATAAAAGGAATCGTAACCGATTCGATTACAGGCGAAAGACTGCCTTATGTATCTCTTAAATTTGAGGGTACAACCATAGGAGCAGCCACCGATGGGGATGGGAACTTTTCATTCTCTACTCCAACCATCGATAAGATTCTGGAAATATCGTATTTGGGATATGACAAGAAACAAATGAAAGTCATCCCGGGGAAAACTAATGACCTGAAAATACAATTAGTTCCAAATGGAATTATGTTGAATGAAGTGGTTGTCAGACCTCAAAAGGAGAAATACAGCAAGAAAGAGAACCCGGCTGTTACATTTGTGAGGCAGGTGATTGCTTTACGTGAAAGTAATGATCCCCATAATCATGACTACTTCCAATACGACCGGTATGAAAAAATGGTCTTCGCCATGAATGATTATGAACCAAAGCCTAAAAAGAATGGCAAGTCAGGCAAGTTCGATTTCCTGGCCGATTTTGTCGATACGCTTGATATTGGCACCACTATTCTGCCGGTTTCGGAGAAAGAAAAAGTCGAAACGGTCTATTACCGTAAGGCCCCAAAGTCTAAGAAACATATAGTAAAAGGAAACAAATCGTCCGGTGTAGATGAAATATTCTCACGCGACGGTATCCAACAGGTTCTGAGCGAAGTATTCAGAGAAGTCGATATTTTCCAAAATGACATACCGTTATTTCTACAGCGGTTTGTAAGCCCGCTTTCCACAATCGGGCCGAACTATTACAAATACTATCTGATGGATACATTAAGCGTAAATGGGCAGAAGTGTGTGGATCTCGGGTTTGTTCCGTTCAATTCGGAAACATTCGGTTTTACCGGACATCTGTATGTCACGCTCGACTCCACTTACTTTGTTCAAAAAGCAATACTCAATGTTCCTAAGGATATCAATTTGAATTTTGTTTCCAGAATGACTATCGAGCAGATATTCGAACGGACCCCGGACAGTACCCGTATTATTAAGAAAGACGATATCAGCGTAAATTTCAAGTTAAGTGAGAAAACTAAAGGAATGTACGCAAGGCGTTTGAATGTCTATAGCAACCAGTCATTCGAAGAACCCAATGCCGAACAAGCCCAGATCTTTAAAAGTGGTGCACCTGTCACCATTTCAAAAGATGCTTATCGCCAGCCGGATGATTTCTGGATAAGCAATCGTCCGGAAGAAGCAATCAAAAAGAATCCGAACTCTGTGGAAAAACTGATGGTAAAGTTACGCTCTGTTCCGGTATTTTATGTAACGGAAAAGGTCGTCACAACTCTCGTGTCGGGCTATATTCCTACCAATAAAGACCCGGCTATGAATAAATTCGAATTTGGTCCGATGAATTCTACCATTAGTGGCAGTGCAATCGAAGGGGCACGCTTCCGGGTGGGAGGCACAACGACGCCCGCACTCAATAAAAATTGGTTCTTTGATGGTTACATGGCATATGGAACGAAAGACGAAAAGCTGAAATATAATGCCCTTATTGAATATTCATTCAATGAACGCAAAGAATACCGCAAGGAATTTCCGATAAACTCAATCCGGCTTGAATACATGTATGATATCAACAAGCTGGGACAGCAGTACATGTACACCAGCAAAGATAATATCCTTTTATCAATCAGGCGTCAAAAGGATACACGGGCGACCTATTTACGGCAAGCTGAATTGACCTACTCATACGAGCAATATAACGGGCTGGCATACAATGCCATTGTTCGTAACCGTCGCGAATATGCCACGGAATATGCTGTTTTCGACCGTATCAATTCGGATGGAACGATCGGTGATGTCAAGCACTATGATATGACGGAACTGGAATTGAAGTTCCGTTATGGCAAGAATGAAAAGTTCTATCAAACGCGCAATACTCGTGTCCCGATAACATTTGATGCTTTAATCTTCAATTTCAGTCATGTCATGGCAAAGAAAAACCTGCTTGGCTCATCTTACGATTATCATCGTACGGATATCGGTATACAGAAACGTTTCTGGTTTTCAGCTTTTGGATACATCGACATTATCACTAAAGCCGGAAAGGTATGGAATAAGGTTCCGTATCCGCTATTGATTCTGCCGAATGCAAACCTTTCTTATACCATTCAGCCGGAAGCCTATACGAATATGAACGCCATGGAATTTATCAGTGACGAATATGCTTCCTGGGATTTGACATACTATATGAATGGAAATCTTCTGAATCGTCTGCCCCTTATAAAGAAGCTAAAAGCAAGGGAAGTATTTTGTTTCCGGGGTTTATGGGGACATTTGACGGATAAGAATAATCCTAAGAATGGAGGAGACGGGCTATATCTTTTCCCAAAAGGTTCATATACATTAGGAAAAGCTCCATATATGGAAGCAAGTGTAGGCGTTGAAAATATCTTTAAGTTCCTTCGCATTGATTATGTCTGGCGATTGAACTATCGCAATCATCCGGACATTCAGACCAAGGGAATACGCTGTACGATGAGATTATCATTCTAATTCTGTCACAGCAATATCTGCCATATACTAAAAATGACCGCTTATAAGCAGTCATTTTTAGTATATGCAATCTATTTATCTCAATCTTAACCTGTCACCTACTTCCGGTATATATTCATCATCTTTCCGGTTCATCTTATACAGATTCTTCAACCGTATACCGTACTTTTGCGAAATGGTATGCATGGAGTCGCCATCTTTCACGATGTAAACCGTATACCGCTTAGAAGCTTTCTTTTTCTTACCTTTCAAATAAATGATATCACCCGCCTCCAACGTATAATCCTTATGCAAGTCATTATACTTCACAAGCTTCTTCCAACTGATATCGAACTCTTTACCCAGTAAACGGAAAGTATCGCCATCACGAGCTACAACATAGGCTATATCATTAGCTACATATACCTGATGCGGATTAGCCAGCCAGGGTTTCTTCTTCAGTTCTTTCTCCCAATTACGGTTTTCACGATTACTCATACCGCGGCTGTCATACTTATAAAGTTCATAATCCTCTATAATCGTTATCAGACGGTTCGCATAAGAGGGATCAGTAGCATATCCGGCTTTCTTCAAACCACGTGCCCAACCTTTATAGTCCGTAACCTTCAAATCGAACAGGAATGCATAACGTGCACCCCGTTTCAGAAAAGCAGAATGATCTTCATAAGAATCTCTGGGATTACTGTAAGCCCGAAAACATTCATTGCGGGCATCGTCATCATGACGCACTGTGCGCCCACGCCAGTTACTACCGCACTTAATACCGAAATGGTTATTACTTTTGCGTGCCAACGCACTTTGTCCGGCACCACTTTCAAGAAGTCCCTGAGCCAGAGTTATACTGGCAGGTATCTTGTGTTCCTTCATTTGTTGTACGGCAAGCGGAGCATACTTCTCTATATATTCCACGTAACGGGCATTCTTGCGCTGCGCCTGGGCGGTAACGGTACAAACCAGAAGTGCCAGGATTGCAGTGAATCTGATAGCGTTCATTCTATTCATAGCAATATAAGTTGAGGTACAAAAATCTTAAAAAGAATTGGAATTACCAATCTCTTTCCTAACTTTGTAACATTAATTACAATATACCTTGCTGCCTTATGAAAGATTTGACCTTACAAATTGACATTAAAATATACGATTATAGTGAATTAAGTGATGCCGACCGCCAACTCATAGATTCAGCGCGTGAGGCTACCCAACGTAGCTATGCCCCTTATTCACACTTTTCAGTAGGCGCCGCTGCACGATTGGCAGACGGTACGGTTGTCACAGGTACCAATCAGGAGAATGCTGCTTACCCGTCGGGACTTTGTGCCGAACGTACCACTTTATTTTATGCAAACTCCCAATACCCCGACCAGGCAGTAGAAACTCTTGCCATTGCCGCACGCAATGAACGGGATTTCCTGGATGATCCGATTCCCCCTTGTGGTGCATGCCGCCAGGTAATGCTTGAAACGGAAAAACGCTTCAAGCACCCCATGCGCATTTTACTTTTCGGGAAAAAGGGTATCTATGAGATGAAGAATGTAGGTGCTTTGCTACCTCTGTCATTCGATGCATCTTCCATGGAATAATCCTTTTGATTTTTTGGGCTTATTTCCCTATCCATTTACTGGCCATCCTGCGTAACTCGAGCGGCGAAACAGGTTTGGTCAAAAAGTCATTGCAACCCACATTGAGAGCCAATGCCCTGTCATCGTCGTAAGCGAATGCTGTAAGTGCAATGATGGGCACCCGGGCACCGCTTTCCCTTAACATAACGACTGTATCTATTCCGTTCATACCCGGCATCTTCATATCCATAAATATAAGATCAGGAGATTGAGTATTGAAAAGCTCTATAGCCTCATTACCATCATGTGCTCTCAGCAGACGATAATCTTTCCTGAGAAGTGCCTCAATCAGTAAATAGTTGCTGTCTATGTCCTCGGCCACCAGAATCAGAGGTTTATAATTCCTTGAAATGATCTTTATAACCTGGTCACCATCTCTTGTCACAGTATCCGTGTCCAATGAGACATCAAGCGTATATGGATGTGTGAACCAGAAGCACGAACCTTCTCCCTCACAGGAATCTACTCCAATCTCTCCTCCCATTCGCTCTACCAAACTCTGGCATATAGACAATCCAAGACCGGCACCCTGAGAGAATGAGTCGAGTTTCACAAAACGACTGAAAATTTCATGCTGCTGTTCAGCAGGAATACCCTTACCAGTATCCGTCACACTGAAACGCAGCTGAGTATCATTTTCCAATCTATAGGAAAGAGTAACCGATCCCTTGGTCGTAAATTTCAAGGCATTCGTTACGAAATTAGAGAGTACCTGCATGATTCGGTTCTTGTCGGCATCAACCATTATCTGTGGTGAGCTTTCGTCAAAACGCAGTACAACAGCTTCCTCATGTTTTTTGTGCGAACAAGTGGAAATTACCTCACGGCAAAGTCGGGGCAAATCCACCCGTGTTATAGTAAGCTCCACCGCACCGGACTCTATTCTAGAAATATCCAAAATGTCGGAAATGAGATTGAGCAACAGTTCGTTGTTCTCCTCCACCAAAGACATATACGATTCACGCTCATCATCATCGGCTTCGGCAAGCAAGCTCGAGAAGCCCACAATAGCATTCAGAGGAGTACGTATTTCGTGGCTCATATTAGCAAGGAATGCCGATTTTAGCCTATCTGACTCTTCTGCTTTTTCCTTAGCCTGAATCAACTCCAATTCTACCTGCTTACGGGTAGTGATATCAGTAGCCAATTCCATGATTGCCCATCGTCCGTCGAGCCACTTTATCGCCATACTCTGAATAGTATACCAGCGTTCAGTTACGGGATTGTAGTCTTCCCAGAAATGAACACCTGTGAACTTGCGGTTGGCATCAAGCAACTGTGGTTTCGGACAATGCGCACACAAACCATTCAATCCTGCATTCAGCATTTTCCAGCATTCAGCATTTTCCGAAACCTGTCCGGCTTCTTCCCTGAAAGGTTTGTTTGCAAAGAGCACCTTCTGTGTGTCATAATCGCAAACAAAAATATTGGCATTGATGTTATCCAACACCTTCTGCATAGTTCGTTGAGACAATTGCAGGGATGTTTCTACCTGCCAACGTTTCGTAGCGGTAGATACAATTTGCGACATTTGACTCATTAACTCCACGTCCTTTTCATCCCACTGCTTATTCCAGCAAAAGTTAAATGACAGGAAACCGAAATGCACTCCTAACTGCGACAAAGGAAAAACAGCAATGGCTTTTACACCCTGTACTTCGAGCATCTGGGTAATAAAGGGATCGAGCGAATAGATATCGGACGTACAGATGATATGATTCTTTTCGAGCATATCAAACCACGGCTTTCCCGCTTCAATGGTCATACTCCGCAGATAATCTATGGCCGGCTCGATACCATCGTTGCACCATTCGTTAGTGCATCCGTATGTGACCCCGTCAAGATGGTTTTCCCATGTTGCCAATCGGTCAACACCGGTATAACGGCCTATTTCAGCAAGTGCCATATTCATGGCTGTAGGTATGTCCGGTTCCAGTTGTAATATTTGCAACACTTTTATGAATAATGCCTGCCGCCGGTTGGTTGCTTCCAGATTCTCTTGAATGGCAATCAGGTCCTTAGATTTTTCTTCGACCATTTGTTCGAGCCGGTTACGGTACTGTTCCAGTTCCATGCCGACTCCTTCTTGTTCGGAATCAGTAGATTTCATACGAGATTTATTGAGATAAATTAAATATAATGATTAATTGTTCTCTGACGAGATACACCCTATATTTTGCAAATATATGGTTTTATTTGGCAAATATATGGTTTTATTCTACAATTTAAGAAAATCTTCTTAAAAACGGTATTCTACCTAAAAGGTTAATAATCGAAGGCTTATCGAAACACTCAGAATATCCCCCTTTTGATAGTAATATTGCAATATCCAAAAGAAATGCCTATCTTTGCACCCACTAACTAATAATTACTACAATGAGAATTTCCAAGTAAAGACAAACATTTCGGTAAACATCACTTTTTACATGCTTTATAATTCAGAACGCTGAGCATCACAAACGTGAATGTTTAGCCAATACTGTGTTTGTCTATCCCCTCCACAATCGAGATTTTATTGTATCCAAAGCACTTTTTGATACAGTGTATTCACCTCTTTAAACACAGTATTTACCATGAGTATTATTATCAGAGATCTTAGCTATGTCCATTCCGATAAAGAAGTCTTATTCCAACATTTGAACCTTGTTATCAACCCGGGAGATAAAATGGCGCTAACCGGAAACAACGGTTGCGGAAAATCCACTTTAATGCGGATTATTGCAGGTGATTTATCCGCTACAACCGGAACGGTCAGCCACCCGGAACATCTCTATTATGTGCCTCAACATTTCGGACAATATGATGACCGGACCATTGCACAGGCTTTAAGGATAGATGGCAAACTGGAAGCCTTACATGCCATTCTGAACGGAGATGTATCTGAAAGACATTTCACCACACTGAATGATGACTGGAATATTGAAGAACGTGCCCAAGCTGCCTTGTCGGCCTGGGGAATGGACGGCATTCCCCTCTCCCGTCTGATGGACGGATTAAGCGGGGGAGAAAAAACGCGTATCTTCCTCGCCGGCATGGAATTACATTCACCTGTCGCTATTCTGCTGGATGAGCCAACAAACCATCTGGACGCAACGGGGCGGCAACGGTTATATGACTTTGTACGGCGCACTCCGGCCATTGTACTCGTCATCAGCCATGACCGCACCTTACTAAATCGGTTACCTGCCATTTGTGAATTATCCTCTAACGGACTAACTTTCTATGGCGGCAATTACGATTTCTTTAAGGAACAAAAAGGAATCCAACTGAACGCCCTGCAAGAGCAACTGGAAGAAAAGCAAAAAGCCCTGCGACTTGCCAAGAAAACAGCCCGTGAACTGGCGGAACAAAAAGCAAAACAGAATGTACGGGGTGAAAAGGCTGCCATCAAAAAAGGCATTCCCCGCATTATGATGGGTGCTATGAAAAACAGAGCAGAAGTAAGTACCAATAAACTAAAAAGTGTACATACCGAGAAAGCAGAAAAGCTACAGCAGGATATGCAAAACATAAAAAGTACTCTTCCCCTTGCAGAGAAACTAAAAACAAACTTCAATGCCTCCACTCTGCACGAAGGTAAGATATTGGCTACTGCAAAAGAAATGAACTTTCAATATCCGGATGCTCCCCACCCCATGTGGACAACACCGTTAAGCTTTCAGTTACGGAGTGGCGACCGCTTCTATATTGAAGGCAATAACGGCAGTGGTAAAACTACATTGCTAAAGCTGATTTGCGGCGAACTCGCTGCCGTCAACGGAACACTCGACCGCATTGATTTCAGCAGTGTCTATCTGGATCAGGAATACTCTCTTATCCATAATGAATATAGCATTCTGGAACAGGCGGACCATTTCAACCGTCGTCATCTACCGGAGCATGAACTGAAAACGATATTGAACCGTTACCTTTTTCCAGTAGCTACATGGAACAAGCCTTGCAAATTGCTTAGTGGTGGAGAAAAGATGCGTCTCTCCTTTTGTTGTCTGATGATTGCAGATAATACCCCGGATGTTTTCATACTGGACGAACCGACCAATAATCTGGATATTGAAAGCATCGAGATTATTACGGCAACCATCCGGGACTATACAGGAACGGTGATTGCCATATCACATGATAAGGAATTCCTGAAAGAAATAAACTGTAAATCATGGGTTAAGTTAGAAAGTAAATAGCTTACGGCTTCTTCCGTTAAATCATAAAAAAAGTACTATTTTTGCAAGTGAAGTCATATTAAGAATCACTTCATCAATAAGAAGAAAACGAATATAAATCAATACGTTATGGCAGGCATTAAAGATTTAGACATATTATTATCCAGTATAGATCCTATTCTGGATGAACGCAGTTTTGTTTTTTGTACTTTTCCCGAATTCCATTGGGATGACGTGCATCAATTGAACCCAATCGGCTTCTTCCATGAAAAAGAGGGGCTGACACTTATCATTACCCAACAAGAGGCCATTAATAAAAATATAGATTATGAATCCGTTTATAAACTCATTTCCCTAAATGTCCATTCAAGTTTGGATGCTGTTGGACTAACGGCTGCATTTTCAGCGAAACTGGCAGAAAAGAATATTAGTGCCAATGTGGTTGCTGCATACTATCATGATCACATTTTTGTACCCGAAGAAAAAGCAGAGCAAGCTTTAGCTGCTATTTCCGAGTTTCGTCTACAAACCCATCCGGTTTGTCTCAAATAAAAAAGTAGCATATAGCAGAGACCTATCTTTGTCGCATTAAATCAAAAACGATAAAGATGGATAAAACTAAAGTATTAGTAATAGCCGCATTACTAATTTCAATTTGCTCTTTCGGAAAAGAAGTTTCTAATATCCCCGGACAAGCATCAGTCGATGATGAGAATATCCCACAAAGTAGTGGACGTCCCGTACAAACACTACGAGGAGTGGTTAATGACCGGGCGTCGAGGCATCCTATACCCTACGCAACGATACAGTTGACGGACATTCCGGGTTTAGGGATGATGTGCGATAGTCTCGGACGTTTCGCACTTTCCAAAGTTCCGGTAGGCCGCCATTCCGTGCAAGCTTCGTTTATGGGATACGAACCGGCAACCGTGCGGGAGATTCTGGTAACTTCCGCTAAAGAAGTCTATCTGGAAATAGCTTTGCTGGAAAGCGTAAACGAACTGAGCGAAGTAGTGGTGCATGCACACAACCGGAACGAAGCAATGAATAAAATGGCTGTCGCAGGAGCACGTATGCTCAGCGTGGAGGAAGCAAGCCGCTACGCAGGCGGATTTGACGACCCGGCCCGACTGGTTGCCTCATTTGCCGGAGTAACGCCAAGCGTTTCCAATAATGGTATATCCATCCACGGTAATGCTCCGCATTTATTGCAGTGGCGACTGGAAGATGTGGAAATTCCAAACCCAAACCATTTCGCAGATATCGCCACTTTAGGAGGTGGAATTCTGTCCTCACTCAGTGCACAGGTTTTAGGAAACTCCGACTTCTTCACGGGTGCTTTTCCGGCAGAATACGGTAATGCCGTTTCCGGCGTCTTCGACATGAAACTACGCAACGGAAACAACCAACGAAATGAGAATACATTCCAGGTAGGCATCATGGGAATAGATTTCGCTTCCGAAGGTCCGTTAAGCAAGAAACATAAGGCTTCATATATCTTCAATTACCGCTACTCCACTACGGGATTACTGAACGTTGACCTAGGCGGAAAGATGGACTATCAGGACCTGAACTTCAAACTAAACTTCCCCACCCGCCATGCAGGTACCTTTGCCGTATGGGGTACTGCATTGCTTGACAAATACAAAAGTTCACTCGAAAAGAATCCTGATAAATGGGATTACCTGGAAGATGCCGGACAGGGGCGCTCCACCCAGTACATGGCAGCCGGAGGTGTTACCCATCGCTACTTCTTTAATGAAAACACCTTGTTGAAAACCACACTTGCCGGAACTTATTCCGACCAGGAGGCCATTCAAACCACTTACGACAGAGAATTTAATCCTTCACCTTACATCGATCAGAACAGCAGAAGCACGAACCTGATACTGACTTCGTCACTGAACCGGAAAGTAAGCAACCGTTTTACCAACAAAACCGGATTCACCTTCACACAAATGTTCTACAATATGAATTTCGAGCTTGCTCCATTCATCGATCAAACGTTGGAAACAATCTCAAAAGGAGATGGAAACACCAGCCTGATTTCAGCCTACAACAGCTCTGCATGGGGAATAAACGACAAACTAAGCCTGAACTTCGGACTGCACGGCCAACTGCTTACACTAAATAACCGCTGGACCCTTGAACCGCGTGCCAGCCTGAAATGGCAAACCAATGCCCGAACTTCCTTTGCTTTGGCTTATGGCATGTACAGCCGTATGGAAAAGATGGATGTTTACTTCGTAAAGACGCAAAGCACCGGTGACCAGTCAGTAAACAAAAACCTAGATTTCACCAAAGCACACCATCTGATGCTTTCATTCGCCTATAAGGTTTCAGAAAATACAAGCTTGAAAGTGGAACCTTACATTCAGTTTCTATACGATGTACCCGTCATGCGCGACAGCTCCTTTTCGGTACTTAACCGAGATGAATTCTTCGTGGAAAATGCTTTAGTGAACAAAGGACGAGGACGCAACTTCGGTGTAGACTTCACTTGGGAACGGGCACTGAACAAAGGACTTTATTATATGATAACCGCCTCTCTGTTCGACTCCCGTTATTGCGGTGGCGACGGTGTCTGGCACAACACACGTTTCAACCGGAAATATGTATTGAACGGACTGATCGGTAAAGAATGGATGCTGGGACGCAACAAACAAAACATTCTCAGTGTCAACCTGAAGCTTACCCTGCAAGGTGGAGAACGCTATGCTCCGATAGATGTGGAAGCAACAATGGCCCACCCCGACAAAGAAGTGCAATATGATGAAACACGGGCATATTCCATTCAACGCTCTCCGATGCTGATTGGCAATTATACGGTAAGCTACCGCATCAATAAACGACGTGTATCTCATGAATTCTCCATGAAAGGCCTCAACTTTACAGGCAGCAAAGAGTTCATTCAGCACCTCTATAATATAAAGACAGGAAAGATAGAGGCAAGTGAACAGAAAACAGGACTGACCAATATCAGCTATAAAATAGAGTTTTAATTCAGGATAATCCAGTGTTTTATATGAATTTATTCTATCTTCGTCACCTCAAATGAAAGATACTCCCATGAAAGTAATACCAATTATAGGCAATGATGATTCTTTTCTATACCGCTTCCTCGTCAGCTCACGCTTCCGGGTAGCCAGACATATCACTGTCGTCGTGGCACTGTTTGTCATAGCTTGTAATCTGGTATTATTCAGCTGTCAGGGTTATATAGAGATGTTGGGAAAGTGGACCTACCTTCTCATCTTCAACATGTTTCTGCTCTACGGTGGCATTTTTTATTTCAATTTGCTCTATCTGGTGCCCCGTTACTTGCTCAAACAAAGATATCTGACGTATATTCTTTCCCTATCAGGTGCTTTAATCATAGTTTTTATTTTTCAAGCTACACAGGAGTATATTGTATCCGATATTTTCTCTGTACCTAATATTTACGTGGGATATTCTAAGGTGGCATTTGTTATGGATTATCTTTCCTCCTTCCCATTAACCCTTCTCAGCATCATGGGCGGCGGTATGACTGTCTTGTTGCGGCTCTGGATACTGGAAAACCAACGGGTGATGCAACTGGAAAAAATCAGGTTACAGTCCGAAATAGAACATCTGAAAGAACAAATCAGCCCCTCCATGTTATTCCGGGTACTCCACTATTCAGGAGAACAGGCACTGGTAAATCCGGGAAAAGCGTCGGAAATGTTAATGAAACTGAGCCAGATACTCCGTTATCAGTTGTATGACTGTAACCGGGAGAAAGTGCTGCTAAATACGGAAATCAAATTCCTTTCCAATTATCTGGAACTGGAACAACTTGTTTCGGATAAATTTGATTTCCACATGAGTGCTTCGGGAGAGACAGGGCGTACATTTGTATTCCCATTGCTCTTTATACCTTTTATCCAGTACACAGTAAAGCAAATAGAAATACAGGAAGAACAATCCGCATCCATTGAAATTCATTTGCAAGCGGAAGATGAGACCATTCTGTTCAACTGTCAGGTATCCATACCTTGTCTGAAACCGGAGCAGGAATTGAATAAAATCCGGCAACGCCTCGATTTACAATACGGAGAGAATTACCGGTTGGAATTAACCGGTCAGAGCATTCAGCTTGAATTGAAAGGAGGTGGGAAATGATTAATAACCGTTTTACCAGTTTCCTGCTTGCTCCACGTTACCGTACGGCAAGACATTTGTTTCTACAATTCGTAGTGTTTATGATTACAGTGAACATACTCTGGAATGTCCCCATGCGTCCCCTCAGTTTCCCTCAAAGGTTATTGGGATGGGCCATCTATTTCATTTCCATTGATGCAGTTTTCTATATCAATCTTTACTGGCTATTCCCTCGCTTCCTGCTGAAAAACCGCCTGTTGATATATGCGCTCGGTGTGTCCGGAGTAAGTCTGATAGTCATTATAGCTGTAGCTATATTCCAAATTTTCACCATCGACATTTCAGTGCCCGCATCCGATAACAATCTGTTGCCTATCGTGGTAAATGCCATATCGGGAGTATTGGCCATGGGATTTACCGTAGCCGGGATGTCCGCCATACTCCTGCTTCGTCACTGGATGCTCTATAATCAGCGGGTAGATGAAATTCAATCTGCTACCTTGCATTCTGAGTTGAGATTTCTCAAAAATCAGATAAATCCGCACTTCTTATTCAATATGCTGAATAATGCCAATGTACTCATTCGGAAAAATCCCGCAGAGGCATCCAAAGTATTATTCAAACTGGAAGATTTATTGCGTTACCAGATGAATGATAACTTCCGCGAACATGTACCTCTCCGCTCCGATATCCGTTTCCTGAACGACTATCTGAATCTGGAAAAGGTACGGCGCGATCACTTTGATTACAATATCACAGAGGAAGGTAATATCGATGCCATACAATTACCGGCTTTGCTATTCATTCCCTTTGTAGAGAATGCGGTGAAACATAATTTCGACAGCGAACATCCGTCATACGTTCACCTTTTCTTTAAGGTCGAGGATAATCAATTGGAATTCCGGTGTGAGAACTCCAAGCCTGCCGTAGCAACAGGCAAAAGCCATGTGGGGGGAATCGGACTAACTAATATCCGACGCCGGCTTGAGCTCCTATACCTCGGTCGCTATTTGCTGGAAGTAGCCGAGACAGAAAATAAGTATGTAGTAATTTTAAAACTGGATTTATGAATTGTATTATAATAGATGATGAACCACTGGCACGCGAGGCCATGGAAATGCTGGTGCAAGAAAATAAAGAGCTTTGCTTACTGGGCATGTTCAATAATGCCGTATCCGCCACACAGTTTATGGAAGAACATTCTGTCGACCTTATCTTTCTGGATATTCAGATGCCGGGTATCACCGGCATAGAGTTCGCACATACCGTCTCCAAACGAACCCTCATCATCTTTACGACCGCCTATACGGAATATGCACTGGACAGCTATGAAGTCGATGCTATCGATTATCTGGTGAAGCCTATAGAACCGGAACGCTTCCAAAAGGCAGTACAGAAAGGCCTCTCCTATCATTCATTATTGATGAAAGAGGAGAAAGAGGCCATTGAAACCAATGTTTCTTCCGAGTATTTCTTCGTGAAATCCGAACGGAAATACTTCAAAGTAAACTACACTGATATTCTCTTCATCGAAGGATTGAAAGACTATGTAATTCTTCAACTCCCGGAGCAGCGCATCATTACCCGCATGAATATGAAAGGCATCTCCGAGCTCCTGCCCCAGGATCTGTTCCTACGGGTAAACAAGTCCTATATCGTCAATACCCGTCACATCGATTCATTTGATAACAATGACATTTATATAGGTAATTATGAGATTGCCATAGGTAACAGCTACCGCGATACATTCTTTGAAGAATTTCTAATGAAAGGAAAAAGAAAAGAGTGATAAAGTGGTGAGGTGATAGAGTGATAAATTATCATTTATCAAAATAATCATGTACTTTTGTATTCCGGAATAAGCAACTTAACAGGTTTACAGATATGATACAAATTCGTCCCAGCCAGCTTTCAGACTTAGACCGCCTGATGGAGATATTCGATCATGCCCGCAAATTTATGGCATCTGTAGGAAACGGAAATCAGTGGATCAATGGCTACCCACAACGTGAACTGATTGCCAAAGAAATCACCGACGGACATTGCTATGCGTGTGAAGATGAACATGGAAAAATCGTCGGAACATTCTGTTTTGTTCCGAGTCCCGATCCCTTTTATACCATTATCGAAGACGGAGCCTGGTTGAATGATGATCCCTATTATGTGATTCACCGCATCGCCTCCGACGGAAGTTACAAAGGCATCGGCGATATCTGTTTAGACTGGTGCGCCAAGCAATGTCCAAGCTTACGTGCAGATACGCATAAAGACAATATTATCATGCAAAACCTCCTTGTGCGCAACGGATTCATCCGCTGCGGGACGGTTTACGTCTCAAATGGGACACCCAGAATTGCATACCAAAAAATATCCCGATAGTCTTCGAAATTTTTCTGCCAATAGGAAGATAGAAAATGATTTTTTTTATCTATGTTTGCGCCTTGAAATAAGTCATTTCAAGTAATAGCAACAGAGTATGATAGAAAATCGTCTCAGCCAGCTTTCTAACTCAGCTATGCAGCATGTCATCATGCAGCATTTGTTTATACAAGACGAATGTATTCGTTGTAGGATGATTCATGCAACAAACACAACGGCACGCACAGCATTTCTCAATTAACAATCCTTAGCCAGTATTTTTTTCACTTGTATAAATGCATCTTTATGTGTGTATTTACGAACTTAGATAAATAACAGCTCAAACGCATGGAAAAAGAACAGAAACACTCACTTGCAAACGATATTGCCGAACATGTTAAACTACAGCAGCAATATGATAGTCTTTATAACCAGAGCATGACTATCCTCAACTCACTTCCGGTAGCAGTAGCTGTCTACAACGCTGAAGGAAAAATCCTGTATTTCAACGAACGTTTCTGCCGGATATTCGGGACAGATATGGAAGAGATGGCAGAAAGCCATCCAAACATATACGACAGTCCGGTGGTGACCCATGAAATAAAAAATGCAATAAAAGCAGGATTACCCATATTCACTTCTTTCCCGTATGATTTTGGAAAAGTAGATGGATACATCACTACCGTCTATACCGGTATTCGTCACCTGAAATGTAATGGACAACCCATTCATAACTCGAATGGAGAACTGGCAAGTTATGTCATCATTATGGAAGACATCACAGAGTCTTTGGAGAAAGAGGAAATGCTTCGTCAAAGCCGCCTGAAAACAGAAATGGCTATAAAAACAGCAGATATTATGCTTTGGGAGTTTGATGTTAATTCCCAGCTGTTTTTCAGTGACAACGAGCCTCTGAATGGATATGACAAGTCACGTCCGGTGTCAATGGACCTCTATCTGGAGACGATTCATCCTGACGAACGTAAAGAAATGGTCAACATAATGCAAAGAATGAGTGCAGGTGAAGACTTCGCATTCTCATTCGAAGGACGTATCAAGCTATTCGGTTCTTCCGAATGGCAATATTGCTTCGTCAACGGTTCACCATACTCTTATAGCGAAAACGGACAGGTACTAAAATATGTAGGTACCCGTAAAAACAACACAGACATCCATAAAAAGAAACAACTTCTGGATAAGATATTGAATAACCTCCCCCTCTCCATCCATATCAAAGATATAGAAGACAACTTCCGTTATGTATTCTGTAATGAAGAAAGTAAACGTATGTTCGGTACAAGCGAAGATACGACAACTTACGATGTCATGGACGAAGAACAGGTGGCACGTATTCAGAAAACGGATCTTGAGGTATTCAATACCGGTACTCCTTATCTGGGTCTGGAACGGGTAAACCTGAAAGATGGGCGCAGCTATGATACAATCGTGCGTAAGAGCGTTATCGAAGATGATGGAAAACGTCTATTGCTGAATACCCGCTGGGATCAAAGTCTGCAAAACGAACTTAAACGCCGTGCACAGATTCTGTCAATTACTTTGGGAGCCATGAACGCCTTTACCTGGTTCTTTGAACCGGACAAAAACAGGATAAGTTTTGGCGAAGGGTTCAATGAAGTTACCAAAAAGGCTTCAGATATCTGCTCAGTAGAGAAATTCCTGAGCTGCGTACATCCTGACGATAGACAAAAGTTCAATGATTCCCTGCAAGCCATCATCGAACAGGAAAATGGCATTTGGGAAGTGGAATACCAGCTCGATTTAAACGGTGATGGAGTTTATCAATGGTGGCAAACCCGTGGTATGCTCGAAACAAGCACCCTGAATGATGCTCCCTATAAATATATGTTTGGTATGACCATCTGCATAGATGCACATAAACAAGCAGAGCTGACATTACTGAAGAATAAAGAAGAACTGAAGAAATTAGTCACCCTAAATGAATTAGTACTCAACAATACCAATTCCGGATTAGCATATATCAGCCGTGACTATCGCGTGCAGTGGGAAAATATCTCTTCCTGTTCAAAAAGTCTGTCTTTCGAGGCCTACAAACAGGGTGAATTTTGTTATAAAAGTGCTCACAACAGGACCTCACCGTGTGAAGAGTGCATATTAACACGTGCTTTCCAATCCCGTCAGACAGAACTCATCAAATTCAAGCTTGACAATGCACACGTTGTCGAAGTATATGGAACTCCTGTTTTCCTTGAAGATGGTACAGCCGATGGTATCGTCATCCGCGTAGATGATGTAACCGAACGTGAAGAGATGATTAAGGAACTACAGATAGCCAAGATGCATGCCGAACAATCAGACAAGCTTAAATCTGCTTTCTTAGCCAATATGAGTCATGAAATCCGTACACCATTGAATGCCATTGTCGGTTTCTCCGGACTGATGATGTATGCAAGCGATGAAGAAAAAGAGGATTACATGCAGATTATCAATAACAACAATGAGATGCTATTGAAACTAATCAGTGACATTCTCGACCTGTCCAAGCTGGAAGCCGGCTCTGTAGAACTGAAATATGAAGAATTCGACCTGACGGATTATTTCAACTCCATGTTTGCTTCCATGAAACAACGGGCTGCAAACCCCAAGATAAAAATAGTAGCAGTCAATCCTTACCAGCACTGTTTGGTTACTCTCGACCGCAACCGTGTTGCACAAATCATTACCAACTATGTAACCAATGCCATCAAATATACCCCGGAAGGAACTATCGAGATGGGGTATGAATACAGAGAAGAAGGAATCTATTTTTATGTAAAAGATTCGGGGATCGGTATACCGGACGAAAAGAAAAGCAAGGTATTCCACCGGTTTGAAAAATTAGACGAATTCGCACAGGGTACAGGTTTGGGGTTATCCATTTGTAAAGCAATAGCGGAAGCAATGGGAGGTAATGTAGGATTTGAATCTGAGTATGGCAAAGGCTCATTATTCTGGGCACTGTTACCCTGCGAAGTGGAAATACCGCATGAAATCACCCTGCAAAGAGCAGAAGAAATAACCTCATCGGATAAAAAGGACATTGTTGCAGGAACCTCACTAAGCAATGCTCCAGGACGTAAAACGATTCTGGTTGCTGAGGACATTCAAAGCAACTACCAGTTAGTATCAGCTTTGTTGCGGAAACGCTTTAATCTGGTGCATGCTGCCAATGGTCAGGAAGCTATAGATATACTGCATAAACGTCACATAGACCTGCTACTCATGGACATGAAAATGCCCGTCATGGACGGCTTGACAGCTACAGCCGAAATTCGTAAATTCAATGCAGAATTACCTATTATAGCCCTAACGGCACATGTTTTTGAAAATGACCGCCTGACTGCTATGGATGCAGGATGCAACGAGTATCTTGTTAAGCCCATAGATAGAGCAAAATTAATAGCTGTATTGAAAAAATATAGCTAATATATAATCTTTTAAACAGATATTTTATAAGGAATGGAGAATAGTAAAAACCAAAACCCTACGCAGTGGTTCGTCTTTTTTAAAGACCAACTGCTGCTGAAAAAAGAGAAAACAGAAAAAGGAGAAATAAAATACAGTGTACCTTATGGTACAGAGCCACCGTTGGCTCCCGGTTCAGGCTGTACGATTCATGAAGTCTTACTACCTACGGATGAAATGGTACACGCATTCGCCATCGAACAACTCGTTGTGGAAACGGAAGAATGGCTTATGGTCAATCTCCGGGGCTCTTATGAATATATCACCCTGGATGAATATAAAGCTGCCGGTAAAGCATATCAAATATTGTATTGGGACCAACATAGTCGTTTTTGTCCTGCATGTGGCATGCCTACGGAACACAAGACACCTATCATGAAGAAGTGTCCTTCGTGTGCCTACGAAATATATCCGCCTATCTCTACAGCTATCATCGTGTTGATACGTCGTGGAGAAGAAATCTTACTGGTACATGCCCATAACTTCCGCGGAACATTCTATGGCCTGGTAGCCGGTTTTCTTGAGGTAGGAGAAACTCTGGAACAATGTGTACAACGTGAAGTAATGGAAGAAACCGGATTACGGGTGAAGAATATCACTTATTTCGGTAACCAACCCTGGCCCTATCCCAGCGGACTAATGGTAGGTTTTATTGCCGATTATGAAAGTGGAGAAATCAAGTTGCAAAAAGACGAACTCAGTGCCGGAGCATTCTATTCGAAAGAAAATATGCCGGAAATTCCACGAAAACTGAGCATAGCACGAAAGATGATAGACTGGTGGCTAAGCAATAATTAAAAGACGAAAAACATTCAAATAAAAACAGATTGCGGAGGACATGCATTCAACAAACGAACAACTACGAATGAAACGACTCTCATTCACATCAACCAATTAGCATGCAACCGCAATCTGTAAGGTTTAGGTTAGGTTTATACGTTGCATATAAAACGGCATTTAACAGAGAATGATTTCAGAGTTGACTTAAAGAAAGCAAAAGAACCTTAAAGCGGAAAGAATGTCCACGCTAACGGATAAAAAACAGAAAAGGTGCAACCCTTCGCAGGATTACACCTTCCCTTCTGCCTATCAGCAGTTTATCTTTCTCAGATACCGAGTGACTTGCGTACTGCTACCACTTTCTCTTCTGCTTCCGCATCAGCACTGGCATAGCATTTCGGACAACCCATTTCACCTTTCACCTCAATATAGAACTTAATTTTCGGTTCAGTACCCGACGGACGAACAGAAATCTTTGTACCGTCTTCTGTGAAGTATTGAAGCACATTTGAAGCTTCCGGCATATCCAGTTCACTAACCTTTCCCTGGGCATCAGTAATCTTCAACGTCTTATAATCCTTGATCAGTTTAACAGGTGAACCTCCGATTTCCTTCGGCGGGTTAGCACGGAAATTATCCATCATGGCTTTGATTTCATCTGCGCCGCTCTTACCGGGTTTCACTACGTTCACAGTCGTTTCTTTAGAGAAACCATATTCTACGTAGATATCCATCAGCACGTCATACAGTGTCTTGCCCTGATCCTTAGCCCATGCACAAATCTCAGCCAGCAGTGAACAAGCAGAAACGGCATCTTTATCACGAACAAAGTCTTCTGCCAGGAAACCATAGCTCTCTTCACCACCACCGATGTATTGCTGCTTACCTTCGCTCAAACGGATTTCACGTGCTATCCACTTAAAACCAGTGTAGCAATCACGCATTTCAATCTTATTCTTATCAGCTACAGCCTTAATCAGTTCAGTAGTTACAATGGTCTTCACAATGAAGTCATTCGGCTGCATCTTACCCATTGCAATACGATTCTTGATGATATAATACAGGAAGATCAGACAAGTCTGGTTACCATTGATAAGTACCCACTCACCCTTATCATCTTTACAAGCCATACCTACACGGTCAGCATCGGGGTCGCTGGCCATTACGATATCAGCATCGATCTTCTTCGCCAAGGCGATAGCCATAGAAAGTGCCTCAGCATTTTCCGGATTCGGAGATACCACTGTCGGGAAATTACCATCCTTCACCATCTGCTCGGGTACACAATTTACATTCTCAAATCCCCATTCTTTCAAAGAAGCAGGAATCAATACACGGCCTGCACCATGCAGAGGAGTATAAACAATGCTGAGATCTTTCTGACGCTTGATTACTTCCGGATCGATAGAAATGGAATGAACCATATCCAGATAGATCTTATCCACATCAGCACCGATAATCTGAATCAGATCTTTGTTGCCTTTAAACTTAATGTCGGCAACTGTCACCTTATTTACTTCATCGATAATAGCAGTATCGTGCGGAGCAAGTACCTGTGCACCATCATCCCAATAAGCCTTATAACCGTTGTATTCTCTCGGATTGTGGCTTGCAGTGATATTGATACCACTTTGGCAACCGAAGTGACGGATAGCAAAAGATACTTCCGGTGTAGGACGCAAATCATCGAAGAGATATACTTTGATACCGTTTGCCGAGAAGATATCTGCAGAAATCTGAGCAAACTTGTCGCTGTTGTTGCGGCAGTCATAACCTACCACCACAGAAATCTGCTCTTTATCCTTGAAGCATTTGTTCAGATAGTTGGAAAGTCCTTGTGTAGCAGCACCTACCGTGTAAATATTCATACGATTGGTTCCTGCGCCCATAATACCGCGCAAACCACCCGTTCCGAATTCCAAATCCTTATAAAAGCAATCTATCAGTTCGGTTTTATCTTCGTTCTCCAACATGCGTTTCACTTCCGCCTGAGTTTCGGCATCATAAGCCGGGGTGAGCCATCTCTGGGCTTTCTCAGCTACCTGTTTGATAAGTTCCTGATTCTCCATATAATTATTGTTATTTTAGAGGTTAAAATATATCTGTTATTTGTAAGACACAAATGTAGGCGAATAAGTTCAAATATCCTACATTTTCATGAAAGATTTACACTGTATTGTACAGATTTCACAGGAGAAATGAAGTTCCTGTGAAATCTGCAACAGGGCATTATTCCGGCATTTTATAGCGGTCACCGGTTTGTTTTACATACTCTTCCAGGAATTCTTTCGGGTATCCGGGACGTATCACACCTGCCGGCTGACCAATGGAATTACGTTCGAACTTGCCGTCTTTCATACGCTTCACCACACCATCATTGTATTTTACGATAAGGAATTCACCCAAACGTTTCCAGGTATCGAGTGTGCTTTGTGCAGTCATATTCGTATAGTTAGTCAGGAATGCTTTTGCCTGGGCGGGATCTTTGGCATATAGTTTGGATGCCGCTGATTCAATACCTTCCTGCGCATCATTGAAAGTAGTTTCCATCTCCGACTGGCTTGCACGTACATCCTCAATCATCAGATCATAGCGAGGATAAACCATATTCGCCACCCAATTGAAAATCCAGAAAGAAGAATTCCAGGAGAAAGTGATATAGTCGGCGCCATCTACGCGTGAGTAGCATACAGGCACTTTATCCGTGCAGCAATATACAGGTGTGAACACCGTCATATTGGCATCATCCGTACCGAACCAAAGTACACCACCGATAGCGTCGGGCATAGAAGAACGCATCTGAGATACAAAAACAAAACCGGACTGCTGGGTAGAAATAGGACGTTCATTAAAATATTCCTGGTCGTTCACCTTGAAAGAAAGTGGAGAAAGACGATAAGGTGTGTGGTAAGGGCCTGCACCGAAATCCTTGCTGATATCCAGCGGAGTACCTTCATAATGGTCGCGCATGGCATTCTTCACATCCTGTACGGAGATTTTGCGGTTTGCTTTCAGATAAAGCGGCATTGGCTGATCGGTTTTACCTTCTATATACGGAAGGAATTCTTCTCCGCGATCGGTAAACATATTGAAATAGCTCCATACACGGGCTTCACAGTAGCGGCGTGCACCGAAATCCAGAGGAGCATATGCATCTGCAAAACTGAAATCCTTATTCACGCCGGTAAAGTAACCTTTTTCGCGGGCAAATGAAATCACATCGGAAGAATAAAGACAATTATTCTTGTCGTTCATATCGAACTGGTGGATACGGGATTGGTTGGCATGAGCAGAGATGCAATCATCCGGAATACGTACAGCTACCCATACGGCACCACGCACACCGGGACCTTTACCTATCATTTCCATAATCCAGATTTCATTAGGATCGGCAATAGTGAAAGACTCACCACTGCTGTAATAGCCGTATTCCTGTACAAGATCGGTCATCACCTTAATGGCTTCACGGGCAGTACGGGCACGTTGCAATCCCAGGTAAATCAGACTACCGTAATCAATAATACCGGTAGTATCCACCAACTCCGGACGACCGCCAAAAGTAGTCTCGGCAATAGTCAGCTGGAATTCGTTGATGTTACCAATAACATTGTAAGTCTGGCGAGCTTGCTCTATCCGGCCCAGATATTTGCCGGTATCCCACTCATGTACATCCATCAGAGTGCCTTTCTTATGTACACCGGCAGGGTAATGATATAACTCACCGAACAACCCGTAGGAGTCGGCAGAATAAGAAACGATGGTAGAACCGTCTGTAGAGGCATTTTTACCTACGATAAGATTGGTACAAGCCAATGCATTTGCCACGGCTACCACCATACCTAAGACGGAAAGAGTCAGTCTTTTACTTTTCATACTTCAGTTATATTAATTATTAAATCAAATGTCGCACATAAACCGCTACCTACCAAGTCCGTATCAACTCCGTACCAAGTCCGTGTCAAGTCCGTAGTTATAGATACGGAGATGGTACGGAGATGACAGGGTTCAGACACGGGGTTATTTACCAGACAAACTCAAACTTTTCTGTTGTCTGATTCCCACATCCATCCGTTACAGTCATTTCCACAACATGCTTGCCTCCCTTTTTTACATGATTCGGGTCGAGTTCGCACACCAGATTCCCACTGATGGAATTGGGTTTGCCAAACAAGGCATACTTGCCGTCTATGGTTCCGCGGTAACTGCTGATACCGGTCTCTTCATCTTTTGCTTTGAATACGATGCGCCCTGTACTTCCCCATTGTTTCGGATTAAGCGGAGTAATTTTAGGCGGCACGGTATCAATGGCAACGGTATAGGTACCCAACTCACGGATAGTGGTTTTCATGAAACCATCTTCATATTTACCACCGATACTATACTTCTTACCACGGCTACCCACACCTGCCACATAATATTTCGTCATATCTTCTAACGGGCGGCGGCGCAATCCGATACTTAATTCGCAACGACCATGCAGAGGTATGCGCGTATCATTCAACTGATAGGTGAAAGCGATATCCCCACTATCAGCCCGTACGGTATAGTTCAAGTATGCGTCGTCATAGAGCATACCTCTGGGGATGATCAGATTCAAGCCAGGTTCTTGCAGGATGTTCACCTTATCCCAGCGAAAAATATATTTCTCCCGATGTTCCACAGGTTTTATTTCCGTACGCTTTCCATGTACGGTGAAACGCACTCTTGAAGTGTTTCCTAATGCATCTTTCAGTGTATAGACAAAGCGATAGGGGCGTTCTTCATTGATCTCAATTAATCCCCGGTTACCATTGGGAGCATGCAGCATACGTAATGTATTTCCAGGCTCGATGAACGACTTCATATACTGCCCATACGTCCACGAATTTATCATCCGATTTTCGTTTTCCGAGAAGCGGTCTACCACACTACGGAATACTTCCACACTATCTACTTCCAGAATAACAGTATGCACTCCGTAACGATTGCTCACTCCGTCCATATAATCATAGGCACGAATAGCTGAACCTATCAGTCCCCAGGCGGTAATCGGCTGTTTGGGATTGAGAGGAAAGGCCTGATGCTTCTGGTTTCCTCCCACCACTCCCCTGCCCGGCTGTGGAAAGAGCATAATACCTTCGGCACGGGGAGCTGTATTGTCTTTCACTTTCTTCTTAAAGAAAGGCAACGGGTCGATATAATCGTCCGTATCCGCCTCAAACATATCCAAGTGCAGGTGCGGACCGAAAGAATAACCGGTGTTACCACTCAGAGCGATAACCTGCCCTGTCTTTACCGGGTATTCACCCGGTTCGGGTGTAATCTCCACTTCCCATGACTCCTTTTCATATTGCAAGTCCTCTACCCTACGGGCTACATCGCCCACAAAGGCACTAAGGTGTCGGTTGATGGTTTTATATCCGTTATTATAAGCTACATCGAGCACATAACCCGAACCATGTGTGACACGGATACGCGAAATATATCCTTCGGCCAGGGCATGCACCGGCTTACCGATAGTACCTCCTGTTTTGAAATCCAGTCCGCCATGAAAGTGGTTGGCACGTATTTCACCGAAGTTTCCGGAAAAAGTAATGGGGAAATCAAAAGGCGGAGTAAAGGTAGCATCCTGTGCATGAACGGCAGTAGGAATCTGCACTCCACCGAACAATAATAAAAAAGATAAATATATAGTAGATTTGGTATATCTATTCATAGGTGTAATCTTTGTTTTTAAACGCAGGCAAAGATAAAAAATATCCCTATCTTTGCCGCAATAAATATCATAATTGTACTTGTATAATTCCCCAAAAGGCATATCTTTGCAACGCAAACTATATAATAAACACTTATACAAACACCAATGAGCCATACAACTTTCACCTACACATGCCTTGTTTTAGCAATACTTATTGCCATAGGCTTTATAATAATGATTATCACCATACGTCGTTTACGCAAGACACAAAAGCAACTGCAGAAAGAGAACAAAACAGATGACCAGGAAAAAAAATATGACTGGTACAGGCACTAATCATTTCATATTCATACATGAACAACCTCCTGAGCAAAATATTGAAACTCAGCGGGCATCCGATTATTTCAGATTAAAACCTGTATAAAAATACTGTTGTAAAACACCTACTCCCAAAGTACATCGAAACACGGAAATCGCTACATTGCGACATGTTTAACCCCCAATTAAAATTGTAAGGTTATGATTATCGGAGTACCTAAGGAAATCAAAAACAACGAGAACCGTGTAGGAATGACCCCTGCCGGAGTAGCCGAGTTGGTGAAAAGAGGTCATACAGTGTATGTACAGGCATCTGCCGGTGCAAACAGCGGTTTTCCTGATGAAGAGTACACTGCAGTGGGTGCGAAAATGCTGCCAACCATCGAAGCTACGTATGCCGCAGCCGAAATGATTGTGAAGGTGAAAGAACCTATCGCCCCCGAGTACAAACTGATTAAAAAGGGTCAAGTGGTATTTACCTATTTCCACTTCGCCGCCGATAAAATACTTACCGAAGCCATGATAGAAAGCGGTGGCATCTGCATCGCTTACGAAACCGTAGAGAAAGAAGACCACTCTCTCCCATTGCTCACTCCCATGAGTGAAGTGGCCGGACGTATGGCTACACAGGAAGGTGCACGTTTCCTGGAAAAGCCGCAAGGCGGAAAAGGGAAATTACTGGGTGGTGTACCTGGTGTTCGTCCTGCACGTGTATTGATTCTGGGCGGTGGTGTAGTAGGAACCAATGCTGCACAGATGGCTGCCGGAATGGGTGCGGAAGTACTGATTACCGATATTAATCTGACACGCCTGCGTTACCTCAGTGAAGTGTTACCAAAGAACGTGAAGACTCTCTATTCTTCTATGCATAACATCAGGATGGAATTGCCCAACATAGACCTCGTGATTGGTTCCGTACTGATTCCGGGAGATAAAGCGCCACATCTGATTACCAAAGATATGCTGAAGATGATGAAACCAGGAACCGTTCTCGTAGATGTTGCCATAGACCAGGGCGGATGCTTCGAAACCTCTCATCCTACCACCCACAGCGAACCAACGTATGTAGTGGATGGTATCGTACACTATGCGGTAGCCAACATTCCGGGAGCAGTACCATTCACTTCAACTATGGCACTGACGAACTCCACACTACCCTATACCGTGGCATTGGCAGACAAAGGCTGGCAAAAAGCATGTAAAGACGATCCCGCTCTGGCACTGGGACTGAACGTAGTGGAAGGTAAAGTTACTTATAAAGCTGTAGCGGATGTATTCGGACTGGAATATGAACCGATAGAGTGGTAATAGCTGAGTTACGAGCTACGAGTGGCTGCGCTATGACGCTGCAAAGTGCTTGTAGCTCGTAACTTGTAGCTCAATGTGTCTTGGAAAACCAATCCTTAAACTCCTGCACACGTGCCTTGCTTACCAACACTTTTTCATCCGATACCTTGCAACGAAGATTAATAGACAGACGATTATTGAACCATAAATCAATATCCTTGATAGCCTCACGGGAAATCAGAAATTGCCGATTGACACGAAAGAACAGGGATGGGTCGATACACTCTGTTATTTCATCCAACGTTTGTGGAAATGTATATTCCTTACCATCGGCAAGAACAACCTTCACTTTACACTCCTGAATATAAAACAGTAGAATCATATCCACCGAAATCGGTAGCAACTTGTCACCCTTCACCGGAATGAGAAAATGCGTTTTATAACTTTCCTGTTTTTTCAGCGAGTGAATTAATTGCAATAAGGTATTGTCAGGGGATTTCCCTTGTTCCGAACCATGCAACTGCTCCAACTTATGGAAAGCCTTTTCAATATCACTCTTGCCAATAGGCTTCAATAAATAATCCACACTGTTCACCTTAAATGCACGAAGAGCATATTCATCATAGGCCGTAGTGAAAATAATAGGGCAGGTAATATCTACATGATCGAAGATTTCAAAAGCTGATCCGTCAGCTAAATGAATATCCATAAAGATCATGTCCGGCATAGAGTGCATGGCAAACCAATCCAATACAGCTGCAATACTGTCCAAAGTAGCTTCTACTTCCACTTCCGGCTTTACTTCCTGTAACAAAGCTTTCAGGTTGCGAACTGCTGCTTTCTCATCTTCTATAATAATTACTTTCATGAGACACTCGATATTAAAGGAATACGTATGGTAAACTGCTCGTTCTCGCTGATTTGTATCTCCCGCTTGTAAAGCAAATGATAGCGTTTTGCAAGATTTGCCAGTCCTATGCCAGTTCCTATAGTAGCAGTCAGTTTAGGCTGCACCGGATTGGTAACGATTAATTCTTCCCCTTCGGTATAAATACGGATATTCAATGGATGCCTGTCGCTTATTTCATTATGCTTCACGGCATTCTCTATCAGCATCTGGACTGCCATAGGAGGCAAATAATAATTGGCATATTTATTATCAATACAAATATCAAAAGAGAGATTATCTTCAAAGCGCATCTTCAACAAAAAGATATAGGCCGACACAAATTCTATTTCATCCTTCAAAAACACACTTTTCGAATCATTTCCCTGCAAGGTGTAACGCAAAACACGGGAAAGTTCCTGAATGTATTCCTGTGCTTTATCCTGATCTTCACGTACCAGTGACCGAAGAGTATTCAGAGAGTTAAAAAGCATATGCGGATTCAATTGATTCTTCAAAGCCTCATATTGGTTCAGGATGTTCTCGGCCTGCAACTGCTGGTTTTCTATAACGACTTCCTGCTGGCGCCGGATAAGGTAGGATATATAACAACTTCCCGATACAGTACAGGTTATTATAAAATCACGCAAAGGATGCAGATAATGATGTACCATGGCATCAATGGCCGGAATATCGAAAGTGTGATGAAAGAATACAAAACATTTCCCTAACAAGCTACTTAAGATCCAAGTCAGTATCAATGACAATATCATCTTCTGCCAGGTGATTTTTACAGCCGGCTGATTAAAGTGGAATAGTAAGGTATTCACCTCAAACAAAATCACAAGAGAAATAAAAGTGAAAAACACTTCGCTTACCACATCAGCAGGTCTCATGCCCGGAAACAGTGTCTGGCTCTCGAAGACATCAAAGAGAGAAACCAATTCCGGAAAATGAATTAATGTTGCCACGGAAATGGAAACGATAAGTATGAACAGTGTATACCGGTTTTTCATGCTTGCAGTATTTTACATACAAAGATACATTTTATTCTATCACATCCTTATTTTTTCAAAGATAAGGAATCTTACTTTTCAGCAGAAGCCTGCTCTTTCATAATCCTTGCTGTGACGTACATACCGGGACGGAATTGGCTGTCCACAGTATCTACTCTGGCATAGACTTCAACAGAACGTGTATCTTCATCCACTTTCTGCCCGATAGATATCAAAGTAGCCTTAAATACAATTTTGCCCATTCCGTTTACACGAAATTGTACCGGATTTCCCACTTTCATATCTGCCAAATCCTTTTCATAGGTTGTCAATCTGAGTAAAGTCCGGCTTTTATCTACTATTTCACAAAGAGCATCTCCTACATTCATATATTTACCGACATTCATTTTCACATCTGCCACATAACCACTGATCGGAGCTTTAATCTGCAAAAAAGGTTGAATCCCCTCCTTTAGCAGGACTTCAGGTTCAACTTCCAGTAATTTCAACTGTGCAGCTGCCGCTTCTACACGGCTCTTCATTGAAAGGTAATCTGCCTTGCTTTGTTGAAGTTTCTTTTGGGAGGCAGCTTGTTCGGCGGAAAGAGCTTGTTGGCGAAGATATTCTGCTTCCAGAAATTCAGTCTGTGCATGACTGTCCAGATATGTCTGTTGTAAAGTTATAAAGTCGGGATTTTCCAGAGTAGCCAATACACTCCCTTGTCGGACTGGTTCGCCGGGCAGCAAAGAAGTACTCTTAATTACCCCGCCCATCGTAAGTGAAACTGTCGCCATCCGTTGCGGAGGAATAACCATTGTACCGTTAAATGACACCTGATTGGGTTTAGAAGTAGCTGAGGTAATAGCATCTACCTGAATGCTATCTGTCACGTTTTCTACTACGGCAACAGCGGTAGCCTCTTCTGCCGGTTGGACTTCTTTATTCTCGCCGCATGCCGTCAGCACCAGCAGAATTAAGGGGAAAGTTATCTTTTTCATCGTCATCATTCTATTTAAAAAGTTCGTATTCAAGGGCTGCTATATTGTATTGATATACCGTTTCGAGGTATCCGCGACGAATGTCACGCGCCACATTAACGGCTTGTATAAATTCAGTTATATTAGTTTCGCTATGTTGCAACTGCAGGTTGGCCACTTTCAACAGTTCATCCGCTTCTTTCAATGCCGATGTTGTATAATAGCGCAAACTTTCAGACTGGCGGCGCAAACTGGCAACAGCTTCCGAAACCTTGTTATATAGATTCTGTGTATTAGTCTCAGCTTCAGTTCTTGCTATGACGGCGGCCACTTTCGCTTGCTTTACCTTGCTATGCCGCGGCAAGAAATAAACCGGAAAGGAAACTCCAACCATCCACGAATTCAATCCTTTCAGTGGAAGTATATCCTGACGTACGTAACCGAAGGACAGCTCAGGAAAAAAACGGCTTCGTTCCACATTCAGTTGTGCTTTGGCCTCATTAGCCTGACTTTGGAAATAATTCAGGTGAACTTCCGAAAAAGACGGTGCCTGATAATCTACCGGAAATTGCACCAATGCCGTATCTACCGGAACCAATGGTCGATCTGCATAACAGACCCAATTCAGTCGTGACAAAGCCAGTTTTTCTTCTTCTTGCGCCTGAAAAAGGCGATTCTTCATATCCGCTGCCATACTGGTGGTCATGTTTTTCTCCAGCAGGGTTATTTCTCCCTGATGATAGCGCAACTCCCCCATACGCTGCAATTGCTCAGCCAATTTGTTCTGGTCATTGTATAAAGCACGAAGATTGCAAGCATACAGATAATATGCCCATGCGCGCTTCACTTCTGCCACCACTTCTTTTTCAACAATCTGCCGATAGAAAGTTCCCGTTTCAACCTGCCTGTTCACCAAGGCATTCTTATAAAAAGGAGTCAACAGAGAGCCTAATCCTTGGGTTACTTCCCACTGCTTATCTTTTCTAAGTTCACCATTCAATTGTCCCCATGAATAGTTCATCTCGGTAGAAGACAATTCCAATACTTCTCCCCTGGCCGCCTTTACCTGACGGATTGCCGCAGAAGCTATTTTCAGCCGGGGGTGATTCTGTTTTGCCAGTTCTATGGCCTGATCCATTGTCACTTTCTCCTGAGCTTTCGCCGTAAAGGGCGACACAACAGCCAACAACAGAAAGAAGAACAAGAACTTTTTCGCTGAGAAACGACGTTTCCATACCACTGTATAGCTTACAATCTGATAGAAAACAGGAATAATAAGCAGTGTCAATACAGTAGATACAATCAACCCGCCAATGACTACGGTAGCCAACGGACGCTGCACTTCGGCGCCGGCCGAGGTGGCAATGGCCATAGGAACAAATCCCAAAGAAGCAACCAGCCCTGTCAAGAAGACAGGCCGCAACAGATGAGCGGTTCCACGGGCAATCACCCGTCTGGTAGAAAGAGCATACATAGTTTCTTTTCTTATATCATTAAAGTGATTAATCATTAAAATACCATTGAGAACCGCTACACCGAAGAGCGCTATGAAGCCTACTCCTGCCGAAATACTGAATGGAAGACCGCGCAGCCATAGTGCCAGAATACCACCAATCAATGAAAGAGGCACGGTAGAGAACACCACCAATGTGTAAGTAACATTCTTGAAAGCGAAAAACAATAGTAACAGAATCAGCATCAAAGCTACCGGTACAACCACCAACAAAGTATTGATGGCATTCTGCAAATTCTCAAATTGTCCTCCATATTCGAAATAGTATCCGGGCTTCAATTGAATATTTTTATCCAGCGTCTTCTGTATATCCTGCACTACTTGCTGAATATCCGCTCCACGCACATTGACCCCGATTACAATACGACGTTTGGTTGCATCCCGGTTAATCTGTAACGGACCATTCACCAAATCAATGGTAGCCACCTCACTGACCGGTATCTGAATACCTTCATTGGAACGGACAAAGAGTTTATCCAGATTCAAATCAGCCACTTTATCCTGATCCAGACGAACCACCAAATCAAAACGACGCTCATTCTCAAAGACTACTCCACTTGCCTCTCCGGCATAGGCTGTACGAATAATAGTATTCAATTCTTCTATATTGATACCATAGCGGGCAATCTTTCCACGATTATACTTTACTACCAATTGAGGCAACCCCATTGTCTGTTCTACAATCACATCCGATGCCCCGGGTACCTTTTCTACAAAAGCTGCAGCTTCTTTTGCCTTCTGATAGAGTTCATGTGTGTCTTCTCCATAAAGTTTAACAGCAATATCTGCTTTGGCTCCTGTCATCAACTCATTAAAACGAAGTTGGATAGGTTGGGAGAAATTAAACTCTGCACGGTCAGATAACGGCTCAAGAGCCTCTTTCATCTTCTCTACCATCTCGGCGCGACTGGCAGCACTGGTCCACTCCTTGAAAGGCTTCATGACAATCATTACGTCGGCATCTTCCACTGCCATCGGGTCTGTCGGAACTTCTGCCGTACCTATTTTTGCTACCACATGTTTTATTTCCGGGAGTTTATCCATCAAGAGTTTCTCCGCTTCATTGGATACTTCAATGCTTTCGCTCAACGAACTACCGGCCGGAAGCGTCATCTGCATGGCAAAATCTCCTTCATCCAACGTAGGAATAAATTCTGCTCCCAGACGGGTGAAAAGAAAGAGAGAAATAACCAGAGCCACAAACGCCGTTGCAACAGTTTGCCACTTAAAACGCAAGCAGAATGACAAGGCACGGGCATAGAGTTTGTTTAGTGCTTCAAAGAATTTATCGGCAAAAGTCGGCTTTGTCACAATATGATGTTTCAGGAACAGGGAAGCCATCATCGGAACGTAAGTCAGTGATAAGAATAGGGCACCGATTATGCAAAATACCAGGGTTTTAGCCATCGGCGTGAAATACTTCCCTTCTATTCCTGTCAAAGTCAATATAGGGAAAAATACGATCAGAATGATGAATACAGCAAATGTCGCAGACCGTACTACACTTGAAGCACCTTTCTCTACTTCCGCATCCATTTCTTCTGCCGACAAAGTGCGACCCTTAAACTTCTTACTGTAAATATGTGCCAATATACCTTCCAATATAACAATGGAGCCATCGACAACAATACCAAAATCTATCGCTCCCAAACTCATAAGGTTGGCAGAAACATTAAAGATACGCATCAGAATGAATGCAAACAGCATGGCTAATGGAATGACGGAAGCCACAATCAGTCCGGCACGTACATTACCCAGAAAAACAATCAATACCAGAAATACGATGATCGCACCTTCTATCAGATTATAGATAACAGTAGAAATGTTACGGTTCACCAATTCAGAACGGTTCAGATAAGGCTCGATGGTAACACCCTCCGGCAATATTTTCTGTATCTTTTCCACTCTTTTCTCCAGTTCTCCGGTTACGACATTGGCATTGGCTCCTTTCAGCATCATGGCAATACCACCCACACATTCGCCCTTGCCGTCCATTGTCATGGCTCCGAAACGTTTGGGTGCTCCGAAACGTACTGTACCGATGTCACTGATACGGATAGGAATACCATTACGGTTGGCTACTACTATCTGTTCCACATCTTTAATACGGCTTATCATCCCTTCAGAGCGAATATAATAAGCACGATTTACTTTCTCGATATAGCTGCCACCTGTATTCTGGTTATTCTTATTTAAGGCTTCGAATACTTCTCCGATAGTGATATTGAGAGAGAAAAGTACATCCGGATCAACCGCTACTTCATATTGTTTCAGATAACCTCCAAAACTGTTTATCTCAACAATACCCGGGATACCGGACAACTGCCGCTTCACAATCCAGTCCTGAATAGTACGAAGCTCCATTGCATCATATTTATCCTCATATCCCGGTTCCACTTTCAATACATATTGATATATCTCACCCAGTCCGGTGGTGATAGGCATCATTTCGGGCATACCCAACTCCGAAGGAATCTCACCGGCCACACTCTGTATCTGCTCGTTCACCAACTGGCGGGCATCCAGAGTAGGTACACTCTCTTTAAAGACTACCGTCACCACCGACAGCCCGAAACGGGAGACAGAACGGATTTCAGTGACATTCATGATATTGCTCATGGCAATTTCCACGGGCATTGTGATAAGTTGCTCCACCTCCTGTGGTGCCAAGGTTGGTGACACGGTTACAATCTGTACCTGATTGTTCGTAATATCCGGAACAGCATCTATAGGAAGTGTCAACATGGAATAAATTCCACCAATCAAAAGAAACAAAGTGGTAAGCCCCACAAAAAGTTTCTTCTTTACTGAGAATCGAAGGATAGCGTCGAACATGTTTTATACTTTTGGTTTTTGCACAAAAGTAAACTATCCGAATTATACACAGAATGGCTGTGTGCTGAACCAGCTATTTTAGCAATTCAACCGTCGATATCAGTCGTTGAAGTGAAACTACCGACTTACAGTTTATCTCCGAACAGAAAATCTTTCTTCCTCCTATACGCCCATATCAATGCAAGTATCGTAATACAAAGGTTAAAGATAAATGGAAACTCCTGCGAACGTACATGAAACAATGATTGGAAGAAATCTACGATAAACGGGCAAAGCAGCACGGCCAGGTAATTCATTGCCATCACAAAAGCCAGTGCCAGCGTGGTTTTCTGGGGAACAGCCGTATCCACCGTTTTATCATAGATCAACGGTTGGATAACCCCATAGCCCAATCCCACCAATATGCAACCAGGTATAATCAGCCATTCCTTGGGAGAAATCCATATCAGTGCCAACCCCAGTGCAATACAGAGCAGGCTGTAAAACTTCGTCTTTTCCTTCAGATACTTTACAACATGCCCCAGAAAGAAACCGGGTGCCATGATAGCAAGGAAGAAGAGGGAAATCATCATCCCCGAGTTCCCGCTGGAAAAGTGATGTTCCTCCATCAGGAACGGAAGGTTGAACGTCACAATCAATACGATATAAGTGGTAAGCCCATAGAAAAGCATCAGTTGCAGCAGATGACGGACATGAATACCATACTTACCGGGGATAGCGGGAACAGTCGTTTCTACCGATGAAGAAGTATCGGCAGGAGATTTATCCGATGACGTGACTTGTGTTTCACCACCCATATTTTCGTCTTTCAGATGGATGGTGAGTATGATGGCTACCAAAGGTAGTAAATAGACCAGGAAAGGCAGATGCCAATTCACTTCTGCCAGATAGCCGGTAACAGCAGTTGCCACCACCAGTGTAACATTTGTAATGGCGGAACTGTATCCAAATTGCTTCACCCGGTAGGTTCCCGTGAAATAACGGGAAATCAATCCGGTAGAAAGCGGAATAATCAGTCCCGCACCAATTCCCAGCAGGGCGCTGACAGCTATTAATTGCCACATTTTTGTGGAAAACAGGTACAGCACCCCGCTCGCGGCGAACATCCAGAGCCCCGCGCGTAACAGACGGACAAAGTCGCGTTTCTCAGCCAACTTGCCCGCCAACAAAATAAAAGGTATGATCAATAACGACGGCAAAGAACTAAGCATCTGAATATCCAGTTCCGAAGCATCCGGAAAAGTAGTGGAAAGCTGTCCCAGAATAGGAGAAACAGCCAGTCCCGGCAAAGAGGTCAATGCAGAGATAGACCAAATGCCGATCAATGTAATAAGAGGAATGGTTCCCCGCCCGGTATTGATTTTCATATATACATATACATTTATAGGGTTTGAAATAGTGCAAGAGAAACAATTATGGCTATAGAAAGTTCAGAAAAGGAAGAAAGGATAACAGTATTTTGAATTAACATTTTTTACGAACATTTTCCGGCCACCGATTCGGCCACCTTTTCTTTCTGCCATTCAGCAAGTTACGAGAAAAAGCGGCCACCTATCCGGCCACTAAACGTACATAACATAAGTAAATTAGAAGATAGTGATATACTGAAGTATATCTGCGGAAAAACGGATGATGCGTTCGGGATGAACAGATGATCCGTTTGCACTAAACGGATGATGCATTTGCACTGAACAGACGATACGTTTTTCGTAAACGTATTCAATCATTTTTTCTTTTGGATTCACAATCATATTGTTTATATATTTGCACGTAGTATCAAGAGATTCCATTTCTATCAAATCTCAATCATACCGCAAATATACGCCCATTTATGTGCATTAAGATGGTAAGTATTTACGCGAAAATAAATACAAACATTTAGAAGTAAAATAGTTACAAATGTATTGATGAATAAAAAAATGCGGATAATCCGGTTCTTACACCTCTTCACACACCGGCATATCCATTCCTTTATACACCACCACAATCTTGTGGAGCGTCGTGGTACCTACGGCATTCTTTACAGTTTCAGTGTCTGCATAGCGGTTAGCTTGCTCAACGGCTTCCCGGCGCAATTCCTCCACACGACTTTCGGGATCTTTGTACTTGGCATACTTCAGCTCCACAATATAACTGTGCTTCATGTCCGAATAAATGTCCAGCAACGGGCAAAGGAAGATATCAGCATAACCCGCCTGCGTGTCCTGTTCGGAAATGGGACGGTAGAATCGGTTCTGTGCCGTCATGGCAAGAGTAAAGCCATGAACATAAAACTCTCCTTTCTGCTTGTCGCGCTGCGAACTGTAACGTTTCAGACAGTCGGCAATGTAGCCGAAGTAGGCTTGCCAGTCTCCCCGATAGGCAAGCGCACTGGATAACTCGTTTTTCTCGTAATTGCTGAAATTGAGATCGGCTTCATCGTAAGTGCTCAGCAGATAGGTATAGATTTGTTCGCGAACCACCTGATTGGGGATGGTAAGTTTGGTCTTTCCTTCGTACGTACCGCTGATAGTGAGCATACCGAAATAGTAGAGCAGGCTCACGAAATTGTCAGAATTGGTGATATTGACAGCAGGGAAGCCTTTCTTCAGTTCTCCGGTAATGTAGCCCTGGTTCACCAGTGTCTGGATAATGGAAGCGTCGTGGGCAAATTCCTTGTCCTTGCGGATAAGCATACGCAGCTTTTCATAGTCAATGCGGATATTATCCTCCACCATATCCCGGGGCGCTTTGCCGTTATTGTCAAGATAGTTCCTGACAAAATAGAGCACCATGTTAGAGTTGTACATCGTGGCTCCGCCATAACATTCCTCTGCAAAGCAGTAGTTGTCATACCATGGCTTCATCATTTCGATCAGTTCGTCCACACTATGACTGAAAGGGCAGGTGGTAGAATAATAGGTCAGCATTCGGCGCACTTCTTCTTCCGTAAAGCCTATCATTTCATTAAACTTGGGCGAGAGCGAATAGTTGGTGCCGATATTGAAGCCGCTGGTGAGGTCGTCCATCGTCACAGGGCTGACTCCGGTAATGAAACAACGCTCGATGCTGGAATAGGTTCCGGCTTTTATTTTATTGAAGAAGGCACGCAGATACCCTTCGCCATGCGTTTCGTCAGTATATCGTCTTAAACTTTCGGGATCCGAGAGAATGGCATTGGTGAAGTGGTCATATTCGTCGATAAAGAGATAAATACGCTGGTCGGTTTTGCCGCATTCCGTAAACAGATATTCAAATTGTTCTACTGCTCCATCTTTTTTATCCAATCCTTCCCTAATACCTTGCGGAAGGTAGTCAGCATAAACATCACAGAAGTAATCGAACATGGTTTGGCAATGCGCATCCAACCCCTTACGGTAGTTGTGCAGTTCGCCTACAATTCCGGAGAAATTGAGATAGAGCACCAGATAGCTGTTACGGTCGCGTGTGGGATACTTGCCGATGTAAAGATCCCCAAACAAAGCATCGAACTTATCCTTGGCGCGTATATCATAATAATGTTGCAGCATACTCACCGTCAAGCTCTTGCCAAAACGACGCGGACGGATAAAGAAGAAAAACTTGTCCGCCTCTTCTATCATAGGAATAAACCGTGTCTTGTCTACATAATAACAGTCATCACGACGGATTACCGCGTAGTTCATCATCCCATAGGGAATACGTTTTCTATTCGGTGCAATATATTCTTCCATAATTTATGCTTTTTCTGAGGAATTCATTTTGAATTCAAACAAAGGTACGTTCTTTCTGCTATTTCTCCAAACAAAGATTCTTTCTTTTTCATTCCACGTTCGCTACTCTACTTAATTTGCCTCCATTCAATCAGATTACAAATCCTGATACTTAAGATCGGCGGATAACATATCCGCCGGAACACAGAAACATACACACCTATCACCCCGCCTTATGCACAAACAGCAGATCCTCAACCATCAGGTTGAAGTCTGCTTCACTGATGCAGCCCTCGTGAAAATAGAAGTAATGGGTGAGTAAACGGCGCACCTGGCGCACACGGCAGTCGGCGGTATAGCCTTTCCACTCACCTACTCTCTTGCCATCCAACGCCTGACGGATGACGGCTACATACGGAGTAATCAACCTACGCACATCATCACCCGGATGCACCTGAATCTTCTCACCGGGCATAATGATGGTGACCTCCGGATGGTCGGCGCGAACCACGCGCATGGCCTCCGTCCAACGCACACCATCTGCTATTACGTCACGAGTTGTCTTTTTTTTGATGCTTCTGTGGCATCCAGTGCCTGAAAGGCACGTCTTCTTTTTCTGTTCATTGCTTAAAAAATTGATTATTATTAAATACGAATCAATACTTGATTCCTATATCGGGAACATTCCACAACACTGATAAGACTTGCAGCAATGTGCTTCCATCTTCTTGCAATATCTTGAATGCCGGTACATATCCACCCGGTTCCAACTCCGGCAAGGCCAGTATGACTTTATTACATGAGTATTTATAGATATGCCCGACCTCTATGACCCGCCTTGCGTCTGTTGCGGAAACAAGGCATAGCCGCACTGTATCCCGGGCATACATATCCAACCTGCTGCCGGACACTATGATGGGAGCCCAAGGGGTTATGGTACCATCGTGCTTCCCACTCAAAAGATCGTACACCTCAGTGATAACAGGAACACTGTCGGATAGGGGTGATAATTCCGTACCGAGTATTGTCATTTCTATTCTGATTAATTAGTGATTTAAGTTTCGCATATAGCCTGAAATTACACAATAGAGCAGGCTGAAAGGCTACATGCGAAACTCGAATTAGTTACAAGAAGTTATGGCACCGGTGCCGGCGTCGCCTCCTTCAGCACCACCTTCACCGTAGTGGCCACCGTAGAAGCCGTTGAAGTGAAAGTTACGGTTGCCTCTGCCGGCAAAGTCTGCGCATCCCCCAAAGTCAGCGTATAGTCTCCTGCGGCAGTATCCACGTTTTCACTCACCGTCAACCACGTAACGCCACCATCAACCTTCGCCGTACTTCCGGTAGTAATAGTCGGTGGATCCCCACCGTCCGAACGGCTTTCCGAAACCACATGCAGTTTGATGGTCTTTCCTGCGGTATTCTCTATCGTAGCCGTCAGCGTTTTGGCATCAAAGGTGCCGGTGCTTCCTTCTTCCTTTACCAGCGTCACCTCAGGCCCTTTCGTGGCGAACACTTTAATATCCTTGCGCATCCCACTCGCCGGGTTCGTCAGCCGGATAATGACGGGAAGCAATTTAGAGACATCCGTCAGTTTATCGTCCACAGTAGTCACCGTATATTTCGTGTTCTGCGAGGTCGCACGGGTGACAGGGGCGGAAGCCAGTTCAAGCCACTTCTCGGAACCCTCCTGAAACACCAGTTCGGATTTCAGCGTAGTGTTGGAACCCATCACGAAAGCAAACTCACTGGCTGCCTCAGGCATCAGAGTCACCTGCCCCTTGTCCGTCACATAAGCCCCCTGGGCGCCTGCTTCCAGCGTCAGCGGCGTGTTGCGGTCGAAGTCATTATCGGGCGTATAGTCATCCAGAACTACATCTTCTTCCCAGTCCGTCACTTTCAGGTTCACTTCCAGGCGCACCGGGTCTGCCTTGGTGATTTCGATGGTATAGCGGTGGTTGTAGTTCACCTCGATGTAAGTGCCCACCCCGTTCACCATCTGCTTGAACGGAATCTTATAACTCACCGGCTGGGACTCCGACATATTGACGTCATACGATCCTTTCAGAATCAGATAACCTCCGTCGTCCTTAAGGCTGGGCCAGGTGTAGAAGGTGCCTTGGGTGATATTAAGTTTCGGATCGGCAGCCGTAGGTTTATGTTGCATATCGGGCTTTACCTTGCGCTCGGGATATGTAATCAGGTCACCATTCGTTTCGTCTTTTGTCTTCAGCGGTTCGATGGGAAAGAAGCGGCTGGCACTCCGTCCGTTGCTCATGGAGATACCCTCAACGGTGAAACGGGATTCCTCGGCAACATTCACGATGTCGAAGCGGGCGACCATACGCGAGAGGCGGAAGCCGATCTGGGCACGGGTGGCACTGCTGAAGTCCGTCAGGTCCAGAGGCGTAGTGTAGGCACCCGTCATAGGGAGCGGACTGACGAAGATATCATTTTCCGTTGCACCCTCAGGGTTGATGAGTTGCGTTTGCAGCTTCAGGAAGTCTGTTTCGGTGGGCACGCCGGGGGTCACCGTATTGGCGGACTGACCGGGGGCGGTTTGTACCAGGGACGAGAAGTAATCGTAAGGCTGCAAAGCGCCTGTGGCATCTACGCCGTAAAGTTGGGTGCGGTTGGCGATGCAATAGAACTTCACGAACAAGCCTTTGGTAAGTTTCAGCAGGCCGGTGGTGGTGTTGGCTTCCGCACCCGGATTGAGGTCGAAGCTGAAAGACTTGATACCGGTGAGGTGCGTCAGGCTGGCATCGTCGCGGTAGTAGTGCAGTTCCTGAAAGGTGTAAGGGCCATCCTCGGTGAGGGAGCCGAACACATAGACATCAAGGGTTTTGATGAAGTTTTCATCCTCCGTGGCAATGGCGTCTCCCGCACGACTGGCGGGGACGGAGGTTTTCAGTGTCAGATTGTTCTTTAGTATAAGCTGCACTTCCGTACGGGAGTTGTCATTGTCCGGTTCGTCGGGGCCGGCGGGCGCTTCGGTAAGCGACTCGTTGGTGCAGGAGACGAACAGGGTGCTGGCGGCAAGCAGGAAGCCTGCGGCGAGCAAAAGGGATTTGTTTTTTATATTCATTGTAATTTTTTTATGAGTCAATGAGTCAATATCAATTAGTATATAAATGATAATTTAGGGAAGAGAATTGATACGCGGACGACGCGGATGAGGCGGACGAACGCGGATTTCTTTTTTATCTTCCCAATGGATGCATTAAACATAGCGCAGCCTTTAAAATCCGCGTTCGTCCGCCTCATCCGCGTCGTCCGCGTATCAATTCTCGCCGCTAAATTATCATTTAATCAAAGCTATACCAAGGAGTATCAAGGTTTATTCTTATTTCTAAGAATCACCGTCTTATCTCCCCCACCAGTCACAACATTGGTAAACACGAGCGTAATGTCATCCGTTTTAGATCCATCAGACAATTCGAGCGTATACACCGCCGCCGTTCCGGCAGCAACCGTATCACCTCCCGCATTACCGGCATTCGCTGTCAGGAACTGATCTACCATTGCCGCCGTAAAGCCAACGCTCGCACCGCCCGGGGCAGTTACGGTAAAGACGAAAGGTGTAGTGCTTATAGCGTCCACATCTACTGTATAGACAATACTTCCACCCTCGTCGCTTTCCGTTACATTTCCCGATGCAGCATCCGTCAATGCCACCGTGATAGCCGGATCTTTCCAAGTGATCGTCAGTGTAGCGGTACGGTTTTCATCTCCGCTATTCTTGGCAGTCACCACAGTAGTCGCACCACTCAATTGACTGGCATCAGACACCTTAACAGTATACTCATCCGTAGCCCCCATCTTTTCAATAGTCAATCCGGCAGCCGTCTCAAACGCAGCCGCTTCGCCACAAGTCATCTTTACAGTGATCTGACTGTCCGCTACTTTATACATCGTGATAGTGGCAGCCGCAGCATCCGAAAAGTCTTTATCCAGCCCTTTATTGAATGTACTCCAACTTGCTTCAGTAGTACCCGCACTGAGGCTGGGTTTACCGGCTTCCTTATGTAATTTCACATCCAATCCCGGAGCATTGATATCCTTACCTGTTTCCGTCAGCCCATTCACAAAGTTCAGCGTCACGTCGCTTGTACCCGTAATAGAAGTGGCTTTGGCGATGGTGTACGTAGCAAATGTATCTGTAGCATCCCATGCCTTAGTTTCTGTGATTTTCACCCACGGGCAAGCCAGACTGGCAATCGATACTCCGGCCGGAGCATTGATCTTGAAGTCGCAAGTACCATCTCCCAAAGCATCGAGGTCGATTTTCAACGTACTACTTCCTGCATCCCACGTAGCCGCGTTATTGGTATCAGTAGATTTTTCAAACGTCATCTTCGGCTCGGCAACAGTCAGCGTCAGTGTCGTTTCTTTACTGGCATCGCCTGCATTCTGGAAGACGATAGTACCATTAGCAGCAGCACTCTCATCGCTTACCGATACCTTATACGTATGTACAAAACCATTCACGGCAATCTCTTCCGCCTTGTATCCGGCAGTCGTAGTACCTACGGTGATACCCTCCACGCAGGTCACATCAAACAGCACATAACTGTTTTTCAGTTTGAAGATAGTTGCAGCAGGTGCTTTGACATCATCCACGTTTACCGTATTTCCCTTGGAGCCTGTTCCCGTTGCAGCAGCCGCAAACACGGGCACATTCTTCTGACCATAGAAGTTGACCGTTGTCCACAAGGCCGGATCATAAGAAGCGGCTTCGTTGATGAAGTGTACGGCTACGGGAGATACGCCTACAGCATCCGCATAAGAGATATCAAATTTAGTGTACCACACGCCGTCCCGTTCTTCAAAGGCAGGTTCGCTTATCACCAGCCAGCTCTGCGGGGTAACTTCGCTATCTGCTTCCGCACGGGTAGTGGTCTGCACCGCATCCTTTTCAGCACGTACCTTTCCGGTGGCACCTATCTCGATGGTGAAAGAACCTGTGCCGTCAGTTCCCGTCACTTCATAGTTGTAGGGGGAAGCGTCCGTATTCAGCGCAGTCAGTTCCGTGGGTGCATTGGCACCGGTGAAGGCTTCTGCTGCTACAAAGACAGGAGAATCATTGCTGGGCTTTACTATGATTCCGCCGCCACTGGTCCAATCCACTACCTCGAAGGTACCCATGATATTGGAACTGGTGACATCGCTGATTCTCAACTTATAGCGATTGTTGGCAAGCAGTTTGATGAACTCCGCTTTTGGTGCTCCATCGGGAGTGCGGGCCACGTCTACATGATACTCCACAGGTTCCTGCTTGCCGGTGGCAGGGCTTTTGTAGGTACCCTTTATCACGAGGTAGGACTGATCCGTAGCAAGATTGGGATAGACATAGAAGGCACTGGCGGTCTCACCCGTGTTAGCACCGGGAATCTGGTCGAAGTCCACATTGGCGTATTGGGCAAGAAGGGGACTGGTAGCCAAATCCCCGGCATCCACCGGGGTGAGGGTTGCTCCCCATAGCGATGCGCTCTTACGGCCCTGCACCATGTAGATATCCTGAATGGTGAGGTTCGTCTTTGCCTTGTCGTTCACGATGTCGAAGCGGGACATCACGCGCTTCAGGCTGATGTCTACCTTAGACACGCCGCTGATTTTGGTGATGCCTTCACCGGTCATCAGCAGTGGGGTTTCGATCAGGGTAGCACCGGCGTTGGCTTCCGTAAAGGCAGCTTTGAATTCAGTTTCGGTAGTGCCGGCGGCAGCGATGGTTCCATCGGCATTGGTCGTTACTTTCGTCAGCGTGCTCAGAGTTTGCATGCCCGCCTCGTTATAGAACTTCGGAGCCGTGCCGTTGTTTGCCACGCAAAGCAACTTTATCCAAGGAAGCCCTTTGAGTTCATTGGGATAGAGGATGCCTTTCTTGAAAGTACCGGTATCCTGAATCTTGAAGTTGGTGGTACCGGGATTTGCAGGATCATAATCCGTACCCTCGGTCCATGTTTCGAGGTAATAGAAGGGGCCCGTTTGGGCAGCAGCGGCAAAGAGATAGATGTGTAACTGATCTATCTTGTTCTCACTCTCGGAGGCGATGGCACGGGTATATTCCTGGCTCTCTCCGGTTCCGCTAAAAGCGATCTGAATCTCGGCGCGGCCATCGGTAGGATGGGTGCCGGGGTCATCAAAGTCGCTGTTGGAGCAACTCGCTGCAAAGCCCGCAAAGGCAAACAGCACGATTAAACTTTTTACGTTCATTGATTTTTAAAGTTTTTAATTGAACAATATGTTTGGTTTCTAAGATTAATGAGGACACGAATTAATAGGTACGCGGACGACGCGGATGAAACGGACTACTATCGGGTTATGCAGCGCACTACACCTTTATATGATTTCTCTTTGGGAGCTATCTCCATAGCACCTGCCATATACCTAAGCATGATATATGCGTTACCATTTCCGGCATCAGTAGTAGACCAATAGTATTCATTCGAAAATACGCCCTTGTTTAGGTACTCTCTCCATACAGATTCAGCAGCATTATCGGAACCGCCCAATATAGTACGACATTCATCTTTCGAAGGTATACGCCACGATGCTCCTTTCTTACCAGAGCAATAAGAATTATTGGTTATGCTGCCGTTCCATTGTGTATTCGTGGCAGCATTGGCAGGAGCAATATAATATCCGTAATACTTCCATACCGCCTGTCCTTCATATAAGATACCCGTAACCGAAATACTATAAGTTTTAGTCTTGGAATTATCCAGCTTATTACGGAATGTTATACTAGTACTTCCTGCCTTTACAGCTTTTACAGTACAGTTATTACCAGACATACTGTAGCTCGCAATAGAACTATTAGTACCCGATGAAACTTCGTATCCCCCAACGGGAGAAGTTACTGTGACAGTAGCGGATAAATTAGAGCTTCCCTCATTCCTTGGAACAGATTTCAACGTTACGGAAGAGCTATTCAATGTCGGAGCACTAAAACTGTTTACAGTCACATTATAAGTTATGTTCTTTGTCGGGTCCACACGATTAGTAAACGTTAATGTTGCAGTCCCAAAACCTGTAGCAACAAGCTGATAGACGGCAGCATCTACACTCTGCTCAGTTAAACCGCTTACTGTCACTATACTTGTATTACTGCTCTCTACCTTGCTACCACCCCAGGAATTTACTGTTATCTTCATTTTCTCTGAATTACCGCTGGCTACCTTATATAAGGTCATCGTTTTACCACTGGTATTAAGAACATCCACTCCCCATGAGGAATTTCCCGAAAAAGACATACTTCCTACATTCGGACTAATCGTAAACTTCCGGTCTACTCCGCCAATCTTATTCTTCAGCGTCACGGTCACATCTTTAGCTCCTGCAAGTTTATCATTCGCCAATTGAAACTTAACATTTTGCTGCTTCGATCCCGCAGAAGTATCAGTGGTGGTTACCGTAGATGTCAGCCACTCAGTATTTCCGCCAAAATCGAACACGACCTCTACTCCATCCATCGAGACGGCAGGAACCAAACAAGTATTACCATTCGCCACACTCATGGTGATTTTACCCGGAGTATCTCCCGAAGGTTCAGCATAACTATTATTGCTTCCTCCAAGTGCGGCGAAATTAAGCGTCATGGGGGCATCTTTCAATTCTATGGTAATGGGCACCTTCAGAGTCGAGGTGTTTTTAGAATTGGCAAATACTACGGTATTGTCAGTTGTCTCCACCACTGAAGCGCGTGTGCCTGCCGCAGTGGTACTCGGAAGAACAACATCACGATCATTCAGCGTCAAAGTATACGTGTATTTCGTACCGTTTCTCACCGGCTCAGATACATCCATCCAACCCGGTTTACCCACCAGCACCATTTCATCGGGACACACAAATGATACATCCGCACTACTGCCTGTGATGCGATAGAGCGTAACCGTAGCATTGGCAGCATCGAATGAATTCGGATTATCACTCGTGCCATTGGGAGCTTTAGCAGGTTGCGTTGTAGTCAGCGGCTGAGGAACGGAAACAGCATCTACATAAAGTATATTTTCCGTACCGGAAAGCACATCGTACACGCGTACCGTGGCACGGGGAAAAAGTTTACTGTAACCGTCCGTCACTTTAAATGTATAGCTACTACCCGAAGCCAAGCCTGTAGGCGCATTTTTGGTACAAGTCAGCCAATTATTACTCTGTGCGGAAGGACCACCGGCATACACAATCTTGATGCCCGGAGAAGCGGAGCCGACCGTCATATCGAAAGAACTTCCGGCGTCGAGAGACATGCTTACGGTATATACATTACGGTCAGGATCTAAAGTAGCCGTTGACCGGCCTTGAAAGGCATCAGGAATAGTAACCGTAATTTCTCCCGGATCGTTGTCCGGCTCATAGTCGTCGATACTGCCGTCGTCCGTCCAGTCCGCCACTCTCAGGGTAAATTCCAGCCTCAGGTCATCAGCTTCAGTGATACCAATGGTATAGCGGTGATTATTGTTGATGTCCAGATAGGTTTCCTGTCCATCGACGCCTTGCCGGCGGAAAGGAATCCGGTAGGACACTTCTTTGGTTTCGGTTTCATTCACCTTGTAGCGGCCTTTCAGCAGAAGCGCTCCCCCATCCTCCTGCAAGCTGGGATAGCAGTAGAAAGCTCCCGTCTGAGTACCAATATTAGCATTGTCACCTGTGAAAGGTTTGTCGGCAGTGGTCATCAGGTCGGCATCTGCGGCAGGATATGCTCCGCAAGCAACTATCGGAAAGTAACCTGCTGCGCGACGGGCATTCAGCATGGAGATGGACTCGATAGTGAAACGGGATTCATCCGCTTTGTTCACCACATCGAAGCGGGCGGCAAGGCGGGTGAGCTTGAAGTTTACCTGCTGGCGGGTGCTGATGGAAGTATCCGTCAAATCCAGCGGCAAAGTCTGTGCCCCTGCCATTGCCAGAGGTACGTTCAGCACACCGGTATCCAGCAAACGGGTGTGATATTGGATAAAATCCGCTTCGGTAGGGCTGCCCGCCCTCTCCATCGTGCTGCTTCCGGCGGTAAAGGTGATGGGCGTGAAGTCGTCGGCTACTACTTCATCGCCATCCGCTTTCACCGGTTGCGTGTCATTGGCAATGCAATAGAACTTCACGAACAGTCCGCGGTGCAGGCTGAGCAATCCGGTGGTGACGTTGTCCGTAGTTCCGGCGTTCAGCACCAGTTCTTTGGCATCCGCAGGAAGGTCGTCGCTGTTTTCACGATAGGCGAACCGCTCCTGGAAAGTATAAGTTCCGTCTTCGGTAGGGGAGCCGAAGACGTAGACATCCAGCGTGGAGATAGCGTTCTCCCCGGCGGTGGCAATGGTGCGCGTATCCGTCTTGTGCAATACTAACTTGTTGTTGATGTTCAACAAGATTTCCTGTCTTGCGGGGTCTTTCCCGTCAGGAATCTCACTCTCACCCTCCAGCTGTGTCTCGCCGGAACAGGAGTGTAGCAGCAGGCCACCTAAAAGCAGGAAAACATGCATGCAGTGAATCATTGTTTTTTTTCGTGTCATAAGCTCACTTCATTAATAATTGATTTTTATGTTGTTTCATATCTCATTTACTGTTCCGGGAGCTTGCCGCGCATAAACGCAGCAAGCTCCCAATATCTTTTGGTTATTGAGATATTGAGAGCTTGTTTCCCCTACGGAGATTGATCCCGCCGGGTAATGAAAAGAAAAAAGTGACGTCTTACTGAACGAGCCAGTGACCTATGTTACGGGTATCTTTGTTGAAGTCCACCCCTACTTTTACCAGCTTGCGGTGGTCTGCGACGTACGGAATAAGATAATCTTTTTCATCTATCTGCTTCAGTGCCTCTTCGGCGGTGCCGTTTAGCTTGAATTCGAAGACGTATATGTAATCGGAAGTTTTAACCACCATATCCGCCCTGCCGTGGCAACTGCGCACTTCTGCATCGGTATATTGTCCCAACAGGGTAAAAACGATATAGAACACATTCTGATAATGCCGTTCCGTATCATCACTCAGTTCGTATGAGATGTTCCCGAAGAAAGCACGCATACGGTTCATGAAAGCATCTACATCGCCAGCACGAAGTTCTTTCACGAACTTACCTACGTAAAAAGGGACATCACGCTCCATCACCGGAGTGTAATACGGAGCCATATAGTTCAGCAAACCATATTTCACTTCCTCATTGGGAAGCTTCAGTTTGTAGAGGTTAAACTCCGGATCATAGCCCTTGATAGTGAGGTAACCACTCTGATAAATCATCGGAACCGGATCATCATCATCAGCCCTGTAGCTCATGAGAGAAGCTTCGGAAACCTCAATACCATTCACCAGTTCACGCACATCGAACTCGGAGCGTTGCAGCATCTTCACAAGAAAAGTGGGAGTGCCGGTGGCAAACCAGTAGTAGTTGAACTTCAACTGCCGCAACATATTTAGTACACTGAATGGATTGAACATTCCTTCGGTCTGTTCTTCACAAAAGTGATAACCATCGTACATCGCCTCCATCCGCCCCACTATCGCTTCACAGGAAGTGTTGTTCTTCAACGCCATAGCTTCCAGTTCAGGTGCGAAATTCTGCTCTATCTCGGTGCGGGTCATGCCGCAAAGAGTTTCGTAGGTTTTCTCAAGACTAATATCTATCAGTTGGTTCAGTGTGGAGAAGATGCTCATTTGGGCAAACTTCGTCACGCCGGTGATGAAGACTAATCTCAGATAGGGGTCGGCAGTCTTCAACACACTATAGAAAGCAACAAGAAGGCTACGAAATTGATCCTGCAACTCTTTATCATGCAGGCTTTCGAGCATCGGTTTGTCATACTCGTCAATGAGCACCACAACCTGTTGCCCCGTCTGTTCATAAGCTGCTTTTATCACGTTCATAAAGCGAATGGAATAAGTCCAGTCTTTGGCATCACAGCCGTACTGCGACTCCCAATTCAGAAGCTGGCTGTTCATCTGCATTTCCAACCGTTCTACTGAGTCGTATTTCTCAGCATTCAAATCAAGGTGTAATACCGGATGTACCGCCCATTGCTTTTCCAGCTTTTCGATGGCAAGACCTTCGAAAAGTTCCTTCTTCCCCTCAAAGTAAGCTTTTAGCGTGCTAAGCAGCAGACTTTTACCGAAACGGCGGGGACGGGAAAGGAAATAAGGCTTACCGGTAGTAATCAGCCGATAAATCAGTGCCGTTTTGTCTACATAAAGATAGCCTTCACGACGCAGGTTTTCAAAGCTCTGTATCCCGATGGGATACTTACGTATATGATTATTGTTTATTTCCATACATCTAAAGTATTATATATTAATTTTATGCAAACCAATATCTGCAAAGATACTGATTTACTTTTAAAACTCAGGAACTTCCTTTTTCTTTTTTAAGCTCTCAATATGTCAAAGAACGCTGTCTGCATTTCTTTTCAAATCCGTCTTTTATCCAATTCCTCCCCCCTCTTCCCAGTCGGCAGCCGAAGCCTGTGTCACCACCACCCGGTTGTCATCGTACACCGTCACTTCGAGGTCGAAGTTCTGCTCCATATTGGTGTCCATATCCATGGGCAGCTTACGGAAAAACAGGTAGAGGTCGAGGTCCCGCACCAATTGTTCACCATTACACCAAAGACTCCACAGCTCGTGCGTACCTGCTGTATAGCGAAACGTGACCAACTCGCCGATCACCTCGTTCTCATAGTTCAGCGAAGCGCGTGCTTCGTGGTATGTCACCGTGCGGTCCGGGCGGGGCAGCACACAACTGCCATCACCCGAAGGTACCGTCACCTCCTGTCCGCCGGAGAAGCCGTAGACCGACGGAATGCCTTTCAAGCGCATCCGGTAAACGCCGTCTGCCGGAAGCCGGACTCGCTCCGTGGTCTGCCAACGCACAGTAATCGTGAGCGAGGCATAAGCCTGGCAGAGGTAAATCCGCCGTCGCTCCGTCATGCCGTCCTTCAGCGTGAAGGTGCCCGTACCGTAGTACAGCCGGGAAGTGTTACCCCGATACCCCGGAGGAACGCCTTCGCTGACTGCGCTCAGGGTCATTGTTTCAAGCATATCTCCGGTCTCGCCCTCTGCTGCTCCTCCACCGCTTTCCACCTTTTCCGGAGGCGGGTCGGCATCACTCAAATTCCCCCAGAGCACCACTGTATAAGTGCCATCCGGCAACGTACCTTTCCAACCGTTCACTTCATCACCCGTCAGGACAGAGGTCGATACCAACCGCCCCTCCCCGTCGAAGATAAACTGCCTCAGCCGGGAGACGTAGCGGGGAAGCATGTTCTCTACTCCACTACCGGCATACCAGTATTCCAGACGCACATCGTAGGGACAGGGCGAAGGTTCATCACCAAAGCTACAGGCGCCAAACAGCAACGGCAGCAGCAGCCCCCACAAAAGCAGACAAGGGCGAATGGGATGGAAGCCTCGCCGCATCTATCGCTCTCCTCTTTTATCTTGTAGTTCCCGGTCGTTTGCCACCGGAATGCCCTGTAAACGTTGCAGGTTCTGCCGCGCTTTCCGAGGCTCGATGCCCACCGCTTTGCGGAACCATTTCTCCGCCTCACCGGCATGGCCTTCCATCAGTGCCAGCACGCCCAGATTATTCCAGGAACGGGGATCAGACTCAACCCGTTGCAGGTAAGCACGGGCGGACTTCGTATCTCCTGTCAGCATCACTGCGGAAGAGGCGTTGATATTGGCCACCACATCTTCGGGAAAACGATAGGCGGCTATTTCGTATACTTCACGATACTGCTCCGTACCGGGACGATAGTAGCGGGCGGCAGCATACATCTCCGACAGGCTGAGCCATTCGGGATGTGTATATATCAGTTGGTAGGCCTCACCCACACTCACGGCACGGATGTTCCAGCGCACACTTACTTCGAGACGGCGCAAGCGGGGAAAGAAATGGCGCAGCATGTCCCGGTAGGGGGCGCCGCCCCGGAGCTCCATCAGTTGCTTTTCGCGGCCGTTGAAGATGCCGACATTCCGGATAATGGAGAGGGCGGCATCGGCATAAGGAGGCTGCTCCGACTGTAAAAGCACAGAAAGACCTTCCCAGTCTTCGGCCACACAAGTGATCTCAATGCGCGAACGCGGAATGCCGCAATTGCTGTATATATAGAAGGCAAAGAACCGCGCACGCGAGCCGGCAAGGCGCTCGTTGTCGATATAGGTTCCGTCCGGTGATGCGTAACCGCAGACACGGACATACTCCAGGCTGGAATAGTTGCCTGCAGAAAGCGGAGACAGCAGGCTGTCGAGTTTCTGCAACTCGGCGCGGTTGGTATGATAGTCGGGCGACACATTGTCACTGCCCAAAGGATAATCAATATGGAACACTTCCTTTTCGTCCAGCTTCTTGGCAGGCTCCACTGTAGGTTCAAGGAAGGAAAGCATGGAGACATAAAGCTCGACATCGCGGGCGGAATAAGTTACGAAAGGAGCGACTAACTGAACCCCGGCAGGCTGCACAGGGAGTGGTTGCTGTACCGAAATTGATTGCTGTGCAGAAACAGGCTGTTGTGTAGCAACAGGTTGCCGCACAGGTTCAGGCCGCTGTACGACCACCCGCTCGGAAAACAACCGCCCGCTGATGGTGTCCACACCCAGTAATTGAAGGTCGCAGCAATCTTTCACTTCCTGACAGAGAAGCAATGCGGCATCTCCCATCCATACAGAATAGGGCACGCCTACATGGTAAGAGACGGGGCGCGGTGCAGAGTGACGTTTGCAGAGTTGAATAAGGTAAGGTTTGGCACGGTGCACCTTGCTGTCATCGCCCAGCGCCCATTCGCGACGGTCGAAGCGATAGCGGCGGCGTCCGCTCACCAATACAGGAGGAAGTTCGACACGACCTCCACGGCTGTTTGCCAATATGGGGGTGAGGTGCAGGCAGGTGCGGCTATTGAGCCGTATGGACGACAAATCCATCTTCAAGCTGAGGAACAGGCTGTCGCCCGTCACCTGGGCGTCCGTAAGGCTTACACGGGCTTCCTGCCCCCAAGCATGCAGGGTGCTAAAGAAGAGTAACAGTGCGAGGCACTGATACCTCACGTGGAAGGTATATATCGTATTCATCATGGCTGTGAAGTTGTTTTTTTAACGTAAGAAATAGATGAGTGAAATTCCGGCGCGGGTAGGACCGAAATAAGTACGTTTAAACTGCCCTACCCGTTCGCCGCAGTCGCGGCAGAGGTATTTGTCGTATGAGAGTTGGGCATAGCCGCCTCCCACGGTCACTTCCATGCCCCAACGGTCGCCCATGGCCCAATGGTAACCGTAACTGATGCCACCACCGTAAAGGTTGCCGCGGTAGACATACTCTTTCATGCAAGGGATGAAATCAATCTGCCCGATATTGAAATGGGCGTAGTGTCCGTGCAGGCCGATGAAATGACCTTCGAAACGACGACAGAACCAGTAACGGATTTCAGGCTGGGCAAAAGCGAGGTTGAGTTTCATGTCATTGGAAAATTCCCAGGCATTATAACCACCGTCCAGAACAAGAGTGAAATTACGCCCTAACGAGAATTCAACCCCGGCATTGGGAGTGGTGGTTCCCCAAAACAGCAGGTTGGTGCGCAGTGTGGTACGCTGGGCCTGCAATCCTGAACAAGAGGATGCCAACAACCAAAGAAGGAGAAGAATGCGTTTCATAAGCGTAAAATAGTAGCGTTATCATATTACGGTCCACTGGGGACGTTACTTACCAAGTAACGGCAGACGCACAGCCTCTGCACAGGAAAAAAGAGTTTTTCCACAGAGTTTTTATGAAGAAAATACAGATGACAAAGAAAAGAAGTCAATAAAAGAGTGCTCCATGTTTGAAAAGGCAAAAATGGATAAAGGTTTTGCGTGTTTTTAGTAGAGAAGAACAAACGCAAGATTGTGTTTTGTGTGTATTTTATGTACTTTTTGTTGCTTATTAAATATTTATTTGTGTTTTTTAGAAAAATATCAGATTTATATTTGGATTAATAAAAGAAAAATATAAACTTTGCAAGCAGAAACTTGCCGTTACTTGGTAAGTAATTCTACCGTAACATCATGTTTTATAAGGAATAAAGCATCCTATACTTCTTCCCTCACATTTCCTTATAGTAGAAATTAGCTTACGGTTTGCCTTATCCACTTTCTCATTTTCAAAAGGTTTCAGATAAGTTTCCGTCACACGTATCGAAGAGTGCCCAAGTGCCTGGCAAATGATTCCGATGGGCATTCCGATATGATAGGCCAATGTAGCCCATGTATGTCTTGCGGTATATGAGCTGATTTTGATGCCGGGTAATAGTCGTTTAGCCAATACTCTCAACATTTTATTAAAATTCCGCAGAGCTTTCTGATAGCATTCATACAAGGCTTCATCTCCTTCCGGTGCAGCATTCAATATCGGGAAGAGGTAGAGGGAAGTCTCATCTTTGTCCTTAAACTCTTTCAGTAAGGGCAATGCTTCCCGGGGGATACGCAACGTGATCTGTTTGCCCGTCTTGTGGCGGCGATACGCTATTTTGCCATCTTTCACGTCCCGCTTGCGCAAATGTGCAAGGTCGATGAACGGCATTCCGCGAAACAGGAACATCAGCAGGAAATAGGCCTGCACGCGTTGCAACTCTTCAGAGAGCACGTCAAGGTCTGCGTGCATCAATCTGCCCATCTGTTCTTCCGTCAGTGCCCGTTTGATTTGTGACTTCACCTTGGTATACACATCATCAAAGAGCCTCGGGTTGTGCTCAGGTGTGCCGGGGGGAGACAGCCGGTTGTACACAGCCTGCAAGGTGCGCATATAGGTAGAAATAGTATTCCAGCTCAGCCGCCTTTGCAACAGCCAATCCTCATACTCTTTCAACCGCCCGGGAGTAAATACTTCATTCATCGGCATGGCGTCGCCGGAAAATGCCGCAAAGGAATGCAATGTGCTGGTATATGTATGTACCGCCGGGTGCTTCCTGTCATCCTTCAACTCTTCAATAACCTCTGCCATATACAGCGACAGATTCATCCTCCCTTCATCTTTCTCAATCCTTTCTGTTACTTTCTTAATCCTTTCTGTATTCATAACTCTATCCTTTAAAGTTGTACACTACAAAATGAGTCCTGAGAACAGGATTCAAAGGCGTAATGTTTATGAATACAAAGTAAAGAAACCCGTTGGCGGAATTAATTTCTTTCTATAGGGTTATGAATAAAATGTGATAAGGTGATAGGGCGATAAAGTGATAGCGGGATAACGCTCTGTGATATATAGCGCAGCCACTTTATCACCCTATCACCCTACCACCTTATCACTCTTTTATACCTAATCGGATACCTCTCCGCTAAATTATCATTTACCTTCCCTTTAATAAACGCCAAAATATGTAAAACGTCGGAACTTTCCTCTGCAAACACCGTTGTTGTGGGAAATTCGACGGGGAAAATCCTCGCCACCTAAACCTAAACTAAAATATTAGTAAAATGGAAGATGTAAATTTCAGAAAAGGTGATGCCAAAACAGAAGTGTTTGGATCAAACAGAATGTTGCAACCCTCTCCGGTAGAGAAGATCCCTGATGGACCTACCACTCCCGAGATTGCTTATCAGATGGTAAAAGACGAAACTTTCGCTCAAACTCAACCCCGTCTGAACCTGGCCACTTTCGTTACCACTTATATGGACGATTACGCCACCAAGCTGATGAACGAGGCGATCAACATTAACTACATTGACGAAACGGAATATCCCCGTATCGCCGTGATGAACGGAAAATGTATCAACATCGTAGCAAACCTGTGGAACTCTCCGGAAAAGGATACTTGGAAAACAGGTGCGCTGGCCATTGGTTCAAGTGAAGCATGTATGTTGGGCGGCGTGGCAGCTTGGTTGCGTTGGCGTAAAAAACGCCAGGCTCAAGGCAAACCTTTCGATAAACCTAATTTCGTTATCTCAACCGGTTTCCAGGTAGTATGGGAAAAGTTCGCACAGTTGTGGCAGATTGAAATGCGTGAAGTGCCTTTGACCCTTGACAAGACTACTCTTGATCCGGAAGAAGCATTAAAGATGTGTGATGAAAACACCATTTGTATCGTACCTATCCAGGGTGTGACATGGACCGGACTGAACGATGACGTAGAAGCACTGGACAAAGCTCTCGATGCTTACAACGCCAAGACCGGTTACGATATTCCTATCCATGTAGATGCTGCCAGTGGTGGTTTCATCCTGCCGTTCCTCTATCCTGAAACGAAATGGGACTTCCGTTTGAAGTGGGTTCTTTCTATCAGTGTCAGCGGACATAAATTCGGTCTCGTTTATCCGGGTCTGGGTTGGGTTTGCTGGAAAGGCAAAGAATATCTGCCCGAAGAAATGTCATTCAGCGTAAACTATCTGGGTGCAAACATTACTCAGGTGGGATTGAACTTCTCCCGTCCTGCTGCTCAAATCCTGGGTCAGTACTACCAATTCATTCGCTTAGGATTCCAGGGATACAAAGAGGTACAGTATAACTCACTGACCATCGCGAAGTATATCCATGATGAAATCGCTAAGATGGAACCGTTCGTCAACTATTCAGAAGAAGTGGTGAACCCGTTGTTCATCTGGTACATGAAACCGGAGTACGCCAAGAATGCTAAATGGACGTTGTACGACCTTCAGGATAAACTGTCGCAACATGGTTGGATGGTACCTGCTTATACCCTGCCTTCTAAACTGGACGACTACGTCGTAATGCGTGTGGTAGTACGCCAGGGCTTCAGCCGCGACATGGCAGACATGTTGCTGGGCGACATCAAGAATGCTATCACTGAACTGGAGAAATTGGATTATCCTACTCCTACCCGCATGGCTCAGGAAAAGAACTTGCCAGTAGAAGCCAAGATGTTCAATCATGGTGGACGCCACCATAAAAAAGCTGTAAAATAATTGAAGTGATAGGGTGATAGAGTGATAAGGTGATTGAGCAATATCACCCTAACACTCTATCGCCTTAACACTCTAGCACTTTATTAACTATGGATAAAAAGATTTCAATCTCTCAACTAAAAGAAGTTGCCCAGGAAGCCTATGAACAGGTAAAGGGTAACACCGGGGGAAAAAATGCCGATTACATCCCCTACCTTGCCAACATCGACAAGAATCTGTTCGGCATCAGCATCTGTCTGATGAACGGACAAACCATTAATATAGGTGACACTGACTACCGTTTCGGTATAGAATCTGTTTCCAAAGTACATACAGCCATCCTTATCCTCCGTCAATACGGAGCACAGAAGGTGCTGGATATGATTGGTGCAGATGCTACAGGATTGCCTTTCAACTCAATCATCGCCATCTTGCTGGAGAATGACCACCCTTCTACCCCATTGGTAAATGCAGGTGCCATTTCAGCATGTTCCATGGTTGAACCTGTGGGTGATTCGGATAAGAAATGGGAAGCTATTGTTCAGAATATTACTGATTTGTGTGGTTCAGCTCCACAATTGATTGATGAGCTGTATAAATCGGAAACGGCCACGAACTTCAACAACCGCTCTATTGCATGGTTACTGAAGAACTACAACCGTATCTACGATAATCCGGATATGGCACTCGACCTGTACACTCGTCAGTGCTCATTAGGTATCACTGCCGGACAATTGGCAATTGCTGCCGGAACCATCGCCAACAGTGGTGTAAACCCTGTCACCAAGAAAGAAGTGTTTGAAGCTTCATTAGCTCCGAAGATTACTTCCATGATTTCTACCGTAGGTTTCTACGAACATTCAGGCGACTGGATGTACACTGCCGGCATACCTGCCAAGAGCGGTGTAGGTGGTGGAGTTATGTCTGTACTGCCCGGAGTGTTCGGTGCAGCTGCATTTGCACCTCCTTTGGACGAAGCAGGGAATTCTGTTAAATCACAACTCGCCATCAAGTATATCATGAACAAATTGGGTTTGGGCGTGTTCAATGGTGACCGTGTGACTATTGTAGAATAAGACAATCTCTCTTTTTCATAAATAAAAGGCGTCGTCAGTCCGGAGAGGATAGGCGGCGCCTGTACTTTTAAAAGCTACAAAAATGAAGCGCACAACTTACGTACCTCATTCCAGCGTTCTTGTGTGCGCTGATCGGCACGCGCCATTTGCATATTGTAACGAGTCTGCATATTGAGCAACATCTCAGGGTCAAGTCCCAGAGCCGCTTCAAATAGCAAAGCAAGTTCCGTATTAACCGGACGCTTGCCGTTCAGTACCTCATTCAGCTGTGAATACGAAATTCCCATTTGGCGAGCCAAGGCACGCTGCGAAATTTTCCGATATTCAATTTCGTCTTTTAATATCTCACCAGGATGCGTGGGGCAAAACGGGGTGAGTTTATTTGCAAGCATAGTCATACCTTATTTATTTATAATGATTGGACAATTCTATAACATTACATACACTTATGATAGTTTCAGCATCTGCTACAACTCTGACTGTAAATTCTATACGATATTTTGAAGTAACCCGTATAGAAGAAAGGCCTTCCTTATCTCCTATTAAGGTTTCATAATTCAAAGAATTGTGCTTAACAAAGACTCAACACTATTCGATGCAATCAGCGTATCAATACATCTTTTATACCTCTTTATCACATCTGGCTGAAAGCGATGTTTCTTATCACTACATTTACCGGAGACATAAAGTTCTTTAAGATATTCTTTATCAAATGTAACTAACATAAGCGGTCGTTTGTTCGTTACAAAGATAAAGATTTTAATTCAGATGTTCACTAAATAGTGAACAATCTTTCAGGCTTCTTTTCACAACTTCTCATCTTAGCTACATAATCCGGATAATATTATTTAATATCCCCTCCCTGCAACTGCTTATAATATTCTTCTTTCTCCTGATTCCTCTTCTGCACCAGACTCGTCACATACACCGTAAATATCGGGAACATCATCATACCTAATGCTGCCAGCAAAACCGACAGTACACGCCCCGTCACCGTCACAGCAATAATATTGGAACCAACCGTCGTTACATCCATAAACGCCCACCACAAAGCATCCCCATAACCTGTAACTAATGTATTCACCCCATGCTCCATTACATAAAAAGCCAGACTGGAGAAATAAACCGTAGCAAGCAAAGTCGTCAGGTAGGTAACAAACAGGCCGGATGCCTTATTATACGTCAACCACCCCACCACAATGGCCAACGCATAGCCACCGCGCACTAAAGGAATAAAACGCAATAAATAAGTGATTTCCTCTGAAAACGTCCATCCGGCCCAGGAAATAATGCTCTGGTAAGGGATGGCCACCAGAAGAAAAACAAAGTGAGTGGCAAAATAACGTCCTTTATGCTTTGCTAAAAACCACTCCAAAATAAAGTCCAGCAAAAACAGGATGCACACGGCAAACTGAACCTTCATAAATACCGTCTGAGTATAGAAAGGAATACCCTTGAATGTATCTACTGAAATACTAACCACTAAAAACAACGAAAGTAGCAGAATCACAATGTGTAAGACACCATAAATTCCCTTCTCTCGTAATGCAAATTCTGAAAGAGCCATTTTCATAATAATACCTATTATTTATTCTGATTTAATATATTACTGATTTCTGTCTGATTGCCCTAAAACGTCTTGCACAAGGCATTTGTTTAAGTGTTAATTTACCAACTTTCACTTTATCCCCGAAAACAACTCCACCGAGTCGTTGTTATAGAGACTGATTTTAAAACATATTTTTCACCTAAAACCTTAACTTATGGCAAATATTAAACAAACAGTGAAGCTGGGTGTGTTCACCCTCGCAATCATGAATGTAACGGCAGTAGTATCCCTACGTGGACTACCTGCCGAGGCCGTGTACGGAATGAGTTCGGCCTTTTACTATTTATTTGCAGCTATCGTATTCCTTATACCGACATCACTTGTCGCTGCGGAATTGGCTGCGATGTTCCAGGACAAACAAGGTGGTGTGTTCCGCTGGGTAGGAGAAGCCTACGGTAAGCGGCTCGGTTTCCTTGCCATCTGGGTACAATGGATTGAGAGTACTATCTGGTACCCTACCGTATTGACATTCGGTGCTGTATCCATCGCCTTCATCGGAATGAACGACGCACACGATATGTCGTTGGCAAGTAACAAGTACTACACACTCGCCGTAGTACTCATCATCTACTGGCTCGCCACTTTCATTTCATTGAAAGGTATGGGATGGGTAGGTAAGGTAGCCAAAGTCGGCGGTATGGTTGGTACCATTATCCCGGCAGCCTTGCTGATTATCCTGGGGATCATTTATCTGGCTACAGGCGGACACTCCAATCTGGACTTCCACAGCAGCTTCTTCCCCGATCTGACGAACTTCGACAACGTCGTACTCGCCGCAAGTATCTTCCTCTTTTATGCCGGTATGGAAATGGGCGGTATCCACGTTAAGGATATAGAAAACCCCTCCAAGAATTATCCGAAAGCAGTATTTATCGGTGCAGCTATCACAGTTATCATTTTCGTACTGGGTACTTTTGCACTGGGTGTTATCATCCCGGCTAAGGACATCAGCTTGACACAAAGTTTGCTGGTTGGTTTCGACAATTACTTCCATTACATCCACGCTTCCTGGTTATCACCAATCATCGCTATCGCTCTTGCATTCGGTGTGCTGGCAGGTGTATTGACTTGGGTTGCTGGTCCGTCTAAAGGTATTTTTGCCGTAGGTAAGGCAGGTTACATGCCTCCGTTCTTCCAGAAAACAAATAAACTGGGTGTACAAAAGAACATTCTGTTCGTACAAGGTGGTGCTGTAACAGTATTGAGCCTCTTGTTCGTAGTAATGCCTTCCGTACAGAGTTTCTATCAAATCTTGTCACAGTTGACAGTAGTTCTTTACCTTATCATGTATATGCTGATGTTTACAGGAGCTATTGTATTGCGTTACAAGATGAAGAAGTTGAACCGTCCGTTCCGTATCGGTAAGGATGGTAATGGATTGATGTGGTTCATCGGTGGACTCGGTTTCTGTGGTTCTCTGTTGGCATTCATCCTAAGCTTTATCCCGCCCAGTCAGATCTCAACGGGTAGCAATACAGTTTGGTTCTCCGTATTGATTATCGGTGCCATTGTTGTAGTGGCAGCTCCGTTCATCATTTACGCTTGCAAGAAACCAACTTGGGTTGATCCGAATACTAACTTCGAGCCCTTCCATTGGGAAGAACAACCAAAAGTTGCAGCAAGCGCAGCAACAACCACTGCAACAGCAGCAGGCACAACAAGCACAGCTACGGCAACACCAACTGCAAATCCTACCGTAAATACAACTAGTACAACAAATAATTCCGGTACACCTAAATCATAGGGTCGTAATCGGAAAACATGAAAATGGGACTGTACAGATTGACGTACAGCCCCATTTTTTCATTTTGGATGAGGAATAGATACGCGGACGACGCGGAATAGGCGGACGAACGCGGATTTAAAAAGCTGCACTATAATACTAATAAATAAAAATCCGCGTTCGTCCGCCTATTCCGCGTCGTCCGCGTATCCATTAATTTATCGCTATACCGACCTCTCCTATACAACAAAAATCGTCCCATGAGATGAATCTTTTCGCCTCACGAGACATTTATTTTTGCCTCATGGTACGGATTTTTTCATCTCATGGGACGAATTTCGTCGTCTCATGAAGCTAAATTCTTATTCCTTTAGCGCATCCCACGCTCTTTTATATCCTTCCGTCAGTTCCTGCATCACTTCAGCAACCGTCTCTATCTGTTTACCGTAAAGCAGTGCAGAAGCCTGACCAATCTCCAGTTCTCCTTCTTCCAAGTCTCCATAGAAAATCCCTTTCTTGGCACGTCCATGAGCCAGAAGGATACGAAGTTCATCTTGTGTAGCCCCCACTGCTTCGGCCGCCTCTACAGCGTCACGGAAATTATTCCGTACCAAACGTACCGGAGCGAGCTTCTTCAACAACAGGCGGGTATCCCCTTCCTGCAAACGCAGGCAATATTCCTTAAAATATTCATGAGCAGAACTTTCTTGAGTCAATGCAAAACGCGTACCTATTTGCACCCCTTCTGCTCCCAGCACCCGGGCAGCAAGCATAGCCTCGCCTGTAGCAATTCCTCCGGCAGCAATCAATGGTAAAGTAGTAGCGGCACGCACAGCAGGTATCAGGCACAAAGTGGTAGTCTCTTCCCTTCCGTTATGCCCGCCGGCTTCGAAGCCTTCGGCAACAACAGCATCCACACCCGCCTCTTCGGCTTTCATCGCAAAGCGGGAAGAGCTGACCACATGCACCACTCTCACTCCCCGTTCTTTCAGCCATCCTGTCCATTTGGCAGGGCTTCCGGCGGAAGTGAAAACTATATTGACTCCTTCCTCTATCACTATCTGCATGATTTCTTCAATCTGCGGATACATTAATGGAATATTGACTCCAAAAGGATTATGTGTAGCAGCATGACATTTACGGATATGCTCACGTAACGTTTCAGGATGCATAGAACCCGCACCAAGCAAGCCCAATCCACCCGCATTACTTACTGCCGACGCCAAGCGCCAACCACTGCACCAAACCATACCACCTTGGATTATTGGATATTGAATTCCGAAAAGGGAAGTAATTCTGTTCATAGTTTTTCCGTTTAGGGATTATTAGGAAGAAACAAGAAAAATGTATGAAAGGTTCGGAAGAAAAGACGAATTACAATAAAAAACACACCCGGAAATACGAATTTACAACATAGATATCACCAGATGCTCAAATTATACAAATCCTAATTTTTAATCGCCTTGACAGGCTCTTTAATCAGTACTGTAGTCGAGTCCCCGTATGCACGAAGCACTTCCAGAGTACGGGCCCGACGCTTACGTCCTTTGACATTCCAGAATTCTTTTGTAAAAGGCGTCATAAAATCACCGGTGAATCCCGAACCGCCACTGGCCCCCTGCCAGCTACCCACGGCCATATTATTAGCCCGTTCCGTCACTCGATAACGCAATCCGGTTGCTTCTATCTCATCTATGCTTTTGCGGATACCCTTTTCTAAAGGAGTCTTCGCCCAATCAGAATAAATACGAAGCATTTTAAGTTCGTAAAAAGGATCTCCTCTCCACGTGTTCTTATCTATTTTTATTTTCTTCTGATACACCGGATCCCAGTTATACTTCGTATTTGCTGTATATGGACGCAAAGTAAGAATAACTTTCTTCTTCGGTGTATTTGGTATTTCGGGAAGTGTTGTGTTGAAATCCAGCCACTGTTTTTCCAGCGACATCTGCTGTTTGCCCAGAGGCTCCTGTACTCCCATTTCTTTCAGAACTTCCGGATTCAGCTTAATCTCTCCTTCTCCGTCCAATAGACGGCGCAATCGCAGAGAGTCCTGAGGTGTCCAGTTCTGAGCGCAAACGGGAAGGACTACTACTAAAAGCAGTCCGATTATAGTGTAATATCTTCTCATTTATTTATTTTCTTACCACCACATATATCCGCTTCCACAAAGCGGTTCATCATAACAAGGATCTATGGTCCACATCGTACGGGGGTATTTGCGGTTTTCCCACCAGCGGCGATAACGGGCGGAAGCATCCAGAACTTCATCATCCGACAAGAAGTAAATGCCTTCATAATTCTCTGCATCCACATGTACCATCTTGCACCCCATCGAAGCATTCTGCCCCAGACGGATTGTTTCTACTGTCCACAAGATACATTCGCCTAAACGAAGCTTACCACCTGCGGAATAAGAAACCGGAGCCAGCGGAAAAGAAGGAATTACCGTCAAATCTTCGGCATACTTCAACAAGTCCCCTATGTCATCAACAGTAAACCGAGGGATAGTGTTCAGCCCTTCCGGACTTTCAACAGAATATTTTCCGGCCTTCAGTTGCTTGACGAATAAATCCACGTCAGGATTATTGTAGTCCAACGTCTCTTCCGTACATGACACAAAAGAAAGAGAAAAGAAGAATATCAAAATGGCCATTAAGGCACGTATATTAGAAATTGCTTTCATTGTTGCATTGTATTAAGGTTAATATGTCATACGAACACCGCAAAGTAGATTAAGGTTCGTTGGACGTTCCGTTCGCAGCGTTTTTGTTTGCGAATCCGTATCAAAATGATGAGATACCGTAGGCTCTGCAAACAGAGCAATCCGGTCGTTCAACTTATAACGAACTCCCAGACCTGCCGCAACGGAAAGTTGTACAGGCTCTGCTTCAAAACCATTGTCCCCGGCTCCGGCTACGCATTTCTCGGCAGCACCACCCAATGTAGCGTAAAAGTCTACTTTAGAGTTGCTTGCCAGTATTGCATTCAGTTTCACCGGAACAGCCAGTGTATGTATCGTATGATCTCCGTCAAGACGGTTGTATTGCAAACCTGCCTCCAGAGAAAAATGTTTGCTTAAACGACGTTCAGCAGAAACTCCTGCGGTGAACGGCATTCCGAAATCTCCCTTTGGCAGCGATGTACCTATGCCTGCTTTGAAAGCCCATTTTTTAGCAGAACCACCCGCATTGGTAACGGGGAGTGCTTTATCGGAATCTGAGCCAAATTCTGTATTGGAATTTGTAGCAGTAGGATCAGTAGTTGTGGCACGATGATTATTTTCATTCCTTGATGAGGCTGTTTGACCATACATTCCATTACCTTGGTGGTGATTGCCATATACGCGTTGGGAAATTGTAATGGAAACAGTAACAGATACAGTTTCTTCATCATCGCCATTCGCTGCAAGTATGCCTCCGGATGATACTGGTACAGGATTCTTATGACCAGGAGTCTGCGCTGTAGGTTTAGTCTCATGAATAGAGGGGAATTTTTCCTGTACCACATCTCCGTTCAGGTTACCTTCCGGTGTCAACGTAGCCACCTTGGTGAATGCTTCCTGAATCTCATCTTTCGGAGAGAAATACCAGAATGCAGCGGAAGCAGCTCCAAGCACTAATACTACAGAAGCAGCCGCAGCCACCCGGTAGAAGCGTGGAGTAAGGACGGAACGTTTCTGCTTCTGTCCGAAAGCAACAGCTGCAGAAGTATTGGTTGCATCGGTTTCAACTCTTGACAGGTCGCCTTTCAGCTCCTCCCAAAAGCCATCCCGCACCGTCATCTCTGCACCAGAGAGGCGACTGCGGAACAAACCGGTTATTTCATCATTTCCTTTCATAATCTGTATATTCTTTAATTCTTTTTGCTAACAAATTCTTGGCGCGATGCAGTTGCGAAGTGGATGAATGTACCTTAATCCCAAGCATTTCCGCTATTTCCTTGTGTGATTTCTCTTCAAACACATACAAGTTGAAAACGGTTCGGCATCCATCGGGTAATTCTGCCACAAATGCCATCAACTGCTGTTCGGAGAGGCGGCTACCACTATCGGCTATACTTGCTTCGTCAGGTATATCGGGCAATTGTTCTTCGTTCACCACCAGTTGGGTGATACGCTTCTGCTTTCGCAGATAATCTATTGCCTGTGTCACCATTACTCTTGTTACCCACGTTGCCAGCGCACATTCGCCCCGGAAAGTGAAATGGGTAAAGATCTTGATGAACCCATCGTGCAGTACGTCATGCGCGGCATCTTCGTCGCCCGTATAGCGGTAGCATACCGCAAGCATCTGCCTGGAATAAAGGGTATACAGCTCCTTACGCGCGGAATCCTTTCCTGCCCGGCAGCCCTCTATCAGTTCTATTTCATTTTCCAATGTCAGTGCTCTTTTTTACGGACGCCTCTTCGCGTCGTTTGTTAGTTAGACGCAGCTTTCCATAGAATGCTGCAATGTTATATCTAAAAAGAAGTTAAAGAATGGAGATTATTTATCATCTCCCAACCTCCAGCCTTTAATCGCAGACTTTATCTTATCTATATTTCCCATAACCGTTTATTTAGTTCCATATCTCTGTTCAATAGCCCGGATCATCTTATCAATCTCTTGCTCCACACTTTTTTTATAACTGGAATGGAAATACTCCATAGGCGTTCTCATGAAATTGCGTACCGTTTTATCCGAAAGATATATTTCCCACATTTCATAGCCGCCCTCCAACAACGAGTTAAACTGCTCATCGGTGAGTGACAGATGGAAAGGGTTAACAGCCTGCCCCTTCATATCATAATATTCGGTTATGAGGGTTCTAAAACTTTCCAACCTTTCATAAACCTCAATTAACGACAACAGAAATTCCTTATCTGATATCTTCTGCATCAACATCGAATTTTTCAGCAGGTCCATCGCATTCCGGCGACAAGAGAAAACACGGAAATGCCCCAAAACAAAACCAAATTGCCTTAACGAGTCTTCGGGTATCATCCGGAATTTCATATCATGTTCCATAAGGAGAGTAGAAATACGTTTATCCTTATTAAATTCCGACATAACATCTTCAAACTGATCCTGATTGCTTTTCAATTCATCCCTAATCAGCAGCATAGTAGATTTAATGTCTTTCTGCTCAGAACAACGAGTGACCAGTTCACTGCCGACAAAAGTTATCAGCACACCAATCACAACAATAGAAGTTTGCCGTATATACTCGCCAGGCTTCCAATTTCTGATAGTCGTTTTTACCTTCTTCCAATCTATCTTTACCATACTTCTTAAATGTACCAGAAGTAAAAAGCCTCCCATAAAGATTGAAACTTATGAGAGGCTTCCTGCTATTTCTAAATACGGCCTTCCGCCCTTGTCAACATGCCTTAAAACTCATATCCAGTCCTTTTACAGAATGTGTCAGAGCACCTACAGAGATAAAGTCTACGCCACATTCGGCATAGTCACGCAGTGTATCAAAAGTAATGCCACCTGAAGACTCGGTTTCATAACGACCGCCTACCATATCCACAGCCTTCTTTGTCATTTCGGGTGTGAAGTTATCAAACATGATACGGTCTATGCCACCAAGATCAAGCACTTGTTGCAACTCATCAAAGTTACGTACTTCAATCTCTATCTTGAGGTCTTTTCCTTTTTCCTTGCAATATTCTTTAGCACGATTGATAGCCTTGTCGATGCCTCCGGCAAAATCCACATGATTGTCTTTCAGCAAAATCATGTCGAACAGTCCGATACGATGATTTACACCACCGCCAATCTTCACAGCCATTTTCTCAAGGATACGCATACCGGGAGTAGTCTTGCGGGTATCGAGCACACGTGTATTCGTACCTTTCAGTTTCTCGGCATATTTATGCGTCATGGTAGCAATACCACTCATGCGTTGCATAATGTTCAGCATCAGGCGTTCTGTCTGCAACAAAGATTGCACCTTACCTTCCACTATCATTGCTATATCGCCCGGTTTCACTTCTGCCCCGTCATTGATGAAGACTTCTACCTTCATAGTAGGGTCGAAACGACGGAACACTTCTTTGGCAACTTCGATACCAGCCAGAATGCCCGGCTCTTTAATCAAAAGCTTGGATTTACCCATCGCCGTAGCGGGGATGCACGAAAGGGTGGTATGGTCTCCATCACCTATATCTTCTGCAAAGGCGAGATCTATCAGCCTGTCAATCAATTCTTCTTCCTTATTCATTCGTTTTATCTATTCTTATTTGATGTATAACATATTTGTTTTGTACTTTTCTGAAGAAACAATTCACCCGAAAGTTTCCATTTGTGGTTCCCAAAGTACCAATGATGAAACTTGATTCATCCCGTTTTCCTTCGTGATTCACATTGAAGCTACTGACTTTGTTCTCAGCAAAAAAATTAGCCATTGCTCCTTCTGCAGTTCGCTTGTCAGCATTGGTCGTACGATTGTGGATAATCAGCTCCACCTTATCACCCAGATACCCGTTTAGTTCCTGAGAGTTTCCCTTTTTGAAGGCCGTAACCACCCCCACAGGTACGTCTTGAGCAAAGATCGAGGATACCCATAAGAAGAGGCTGGTCAACAATAAAACTACTCGTTTTTTCATAATCACAAGTATTAATGATACGCAAAGGTAAGCATTTATTGTAAAATACAATAAAAAAGCGCTAATTTTGTGCACGAATCAGAATGTAAGCAACATGAAAACAACTTTGCTCGTCGTAGGAAGAACCGTAGAACAACACTTTATAACTGCCATCAATGACTATGTGCAGCGTACCAAACGCTACTTGTCTTTCGAGATGGAAGTCATCCCGGAATTGAAGAATACTAAGAGCCTTTCCATGGAAGTGCAGAAAGAAAAAGAGGGTGAATTGATATGTAAGGCATTCCAGCCGGGTGATGTGATTGTATTGCTGGATGAAGGGGGAAAAGAAATGCGCTCTATAGAGTTTGCAGACTATATGAAGCGCAAGATGAACACCGTAAATAAACGGCTTGTATTTGTCATCGGCGGACCGTATGGTTTCTCACAAAAAGTATATCAAGCGGCACATGAGAAAATGTCCCTTTCTAAAATGACGTTCTCGCATCAGATGGTGCGGTTGATTTTCGTGGAACAGTTATACCGGGCCATGAATATACTCAACGGCGGCCCTTATCACCACGAATAACTGCCCCTTTAAGACCTTGAAATTTGAAACCCTGTTCCTGACAACGCCATCTCTACAAATCGTGCGCGAGGGTTCGGTACATTCTGCGTCAGTATCTCCCGGATTCGCAATGCAGCTTGCGGGTCTTTTGCCACCATATACAAGTAGCCTCCCCCACCTGCACCCGGCAACTTATACCCCAGTGTATAGTCCTTAATCTTACTGATAATTTCCTCCACCGCCGGAGGGTTAGTACCGCAATCCAGAGCTTTGTTCTGCATCCACGTTTTGCCAATCAATGCACCATAGGTCTCAAAATCGTTCCTTTGAATAGCTTCTGCCATATCCAATGCATGCGCCTTCATATCTTCCAATATTGCCAAATGGATAGATGAATTAAGGAACATGGAACGCACAATCTCTGCCAGGATACCTTTAGCAGTACGTGTAATTCCCGTATAATATAATAGGTGGCAATCACGATAATCGGGATGCGTAAAGAGATGTTCGGGCAACCAGTGTATCAACGGATTCTGTACAAATCCAGTTTCTGTTTGTAACAGTTTGATGCCTTGCAATACTCCGCCATACTGATCTTGCCAGCCACCACCCGTTGTCAACAACTGTTCCAAAGCAAGCGTACGACGGCATATTTCATTCTTATCCCACATCAAGCCACAGAAATCACTCAAAGAGCCTAAAACCGTAGAAGCCAGTATAGAACTGGTTCCCAGACCTGAGCCTGCCGGAATAGCAGATAATAGAGTAATCTCTATACCTGTACCGAATGCCTGTAATTGTTTCTCCAACGAGGGATAACCCACTTCTGAAAACGCCGGGCCAAAACCTGCCAACGTCAGTGCCGCTTTCGGAATAGAGAAAGGAGACCCAATCTTACAGTAATCCTGCAATTCCCCGAAAGTATTCACAACTTCCATCGCTCCCATATCAATAGAGCGCAAAACAATGCGATACTCTTTACAAGGCTTCACATAAACTTGTAAAGGAGGTTGGCCATTCAATTCAATAGCCAGATTCACAACATTTCCACCTGCAAAAAGAGAATATGGCGGAGTATCTGTCCAGCCACCCGCAACATCAATACGCACAGGGCTACGTCCCCAAACAATCTGATCGCTATATACATTGAGATGAGGACGGCTTTTCTTCTCATACAAATCAGAAATGAGCCCTTCGCGCAGCAGTCCGAAAGCCTCTCTTTCATCATTCTGAAAGTCTTTTCCATTCAGCTTGTCTATCTGCGCCCGAAGCATCCGGTTATGGATACGCTGCATCTGAGGCGCATCAGCCGGCAGTACTTCCGGTTTATCTATCTCCAAATTGTGGAAATTCCCGGCAACATCAGCCAAATCCAATTGATAGAATACACTCTTCTCATAATTATGTGCCAGCAATTCCCAATTGCCCTTCCGGAAACTCTCGCGCTGTGCATATAATTGACGTAAATCTGCTTTCGCTGAAATTTCATCGGCAGAGAGACGTTGACTGTTCAACCAGATTTTCTTACCTTCCGCCAATTCCGGTTCCGAAGTCATCCAGCGAAGTACCTTACCCATCTGTTCTATATCTTCTACTGCTGGAAAGATTCCGGCAGCCTGTAAGTCGTCTTTCCTTCCGGTTACATCATCCGGAGTCAATCCACGTTTCGCCAACCAACCAATGAAAGGCATTCCCAGGAACAAAGTCTTTTCATCCCGGATATCTCCTTTAGATACATCATCAAAGCCATACGGACGAACCGCCCAACACTTCTCCGCAAGGGGCACAATGTCTACACACACTCCGTCCGGCAGTGCCAACGTCCAGTCATTTCTCGGTACGCCTGTAATAATTTGCCGGGAACCAATCTTCCACAATGCACCAACAAAGCTGTTTTCAATCCAAAGGTTATCATTATTAGAGGAAAGAATTACCTCTATTTCTGCATTCTGCACAAAGATTGCAGGATTTGGTTTTACTTTCCGGTGCATAATCTGACGTTGATCGTACACTTTATTCTGTAAAGTGACAGTTGAGGAAAGCAGTTCACGGCTCGTTCCATAGTGGTAGAATTCACCACCCGGTAAAGGCAAAATAGCCACAGACAGCTTATTCAACTCATCATCAATAATGCGCGGGTGGTTGCCCAGAGACAAGCCGAAGTCTGAATATAAATCATAGTACTTCAAATCAGAATACGAAGCATCTTTCTGCGAACGTTTCATCAATAATTCCACCGCCCGATCGCTCAGCAACCAGATACCTATATCCATCAGAAAGAGATGAGTCTTGGAAAGATTTTCCAACTCTTGCAATGAAGGCTTCTGCAACATAAAATCCAATGCTTCCGGCTGTTTGCGGTCAGAAACAAACACCCCATGATGTGTTGCTAATACCGGATCTACCCAGAGTCCATAACATACGACATCTGCATCCGGTATATCCTGCAAAGGTTTCTCGGCACGAATATAGACATCACCACTGGCAATCAGTGTACGTAGCTTTTCCGGTGCCCGTTCCATGATTTTCTCATAAAGTGGAACTTGCAAGGATAATAAGTTTTGCCCCAGCTTCTGCCCGCGTGCCCAGCGAAATACCGGTATCGGGGTTAATATCTTTCCGGAGGGAGCATATCCCGGCAGACGGCGGCTTTGTCCACCGGCATGCAACAGGATACGTTTCTCTGTTGAGTGTTCTGTTTGTTGGTTTCTATACCATTCGCGCAAGAGCCAGGTTGTTCCCCCACCCGATCCCAGTTTCATCCCTACAGGATCAGAAGTACAAAACCATTCCGTACGGTCTACATTTTCCAGTTCATAGAATGCCGACACAAGATTAGGCGGCAAGGATAATAATTTTTGCATATCCGATTGCTATAATGCTTAATATATTAGCTGCAAATTAAAGCAATCTTAAGCAAAATCCACGAAAAATTTTAATGATTTTGAAGATGAAGATAGAAATATCCCCGCACGAAGAAAATAGAAGCGAAACTTAAGTGTAAAGCCTATACAAAGATTCTCCTATATCTGTTCAATTAAAGAAGGATGGATAAAAGCTGTGGCCACAGCCATAAGGCCCTGAATAACAACAACTACACGACGATCATCTTTTATACGAACAAATTCACCTTCCACACCTTCAAAAACGCCACCAGTAATACGAACACGCTGTCCCCTCTTCAGATTAATGGTAGTGGGATCTAAGTAGACAACCTGCTGATCGCAATTACCCGCAACAGCTATGAAACTCCGCATTTGTACATCCGGAATCGTAATAGGTTGTTGAGTTTCGCAATCCATGATGTACCGAATTGGAAGAATAGCTCCTTTAGCCTCTTTTATCTCTTCAAGTTGCTTTCGGGTGGAGCGAACAAAGACCAGATTATGAATAGCAGGAACAAGCTTGCGGATTTTACGTTCATTCCTCACAATATACTCATAACGCATTGGAATAAAATTCTCTATTTGCTTGCTGTCCAGATAATTTTTCAAGGCCAACTCGCGGCTATAAGTAATGCGCAGGGGATACCAATTCAGATCGGCGGAGCTTGTATTCACAATAGGATTTTTTATATAGCATTTAGACTTTTACTATGTATGAACTAATTAATTAGCCACAATAATGCAGACTTAATCGTTCATCCAACGGACGCAAAGTTAAAGCGTAACAATGAGAATACAAAATATTGCGATAAAGAAAAAGCAGTTCCAAGTAGAAGCTTTTCCATGAAATACAAAAAGCTGAACTTCCCGTTGACAAGAAGTTAAGAGTTTGTCAACAGGAAGTTAACCCTTTTTCTATTTTTCCAGCATATCTACTACTTGCTGTAATAATGCAGGCATTTTATGGTTGGAATTCTTAATCGTATGAATCTGCTCTTTTCCTTCCGCAGTCAGTGAGAAATACATTTGGCGTTTATCGACTTTACCGATAATGCGGGCAATCAACTTCTTCTCCTCCACAGAGCGTATTAGCTTGGAAGTATTAGAATGAGTAAGTCCTAATGCCTCTGCTATTTCTCCGGAGGTGAGCCGGGGATTATCCAGAAGTGCACAGAGCAACATCCCCTCATTCAACGAGAGGTTGTATTGCTGGATAAACTGGGTTTCAAACTCGGCTATCGCCCGATAAACATCACGAATTTTACATAAATCCTCCATATATTCTCTTTTTTATTTGTTAAATAACAAATTACTAGATGAAAAGGTTGACATTGGCTTTATCTGCCCGCTCCATGTAAGTAGCAACACCACCGATAGTTACCTCATCCAACAGTTCTTCACGACTGATTCCCATCATATCCATTGACATCTGGCAAGCTATAAATTCTACGCCCTGTGCGAGAGCCTGAGAACGGAGTGATTCCAAAGAATCCACACCTTTTTGTTTCATAAGGAAGCGCATCATCCGGCTACCCATGCCAAACATATTCATTTTGGATAACTTCAATTTCAAAGAACTGGAAGGAAGCATCATGCCAAACATCTTACCAAAAATATCTTTCTTAACTTTCGGTTTCTGCACTTTCTTCAGAACATTCAATCCCCAGAAAGTGAAAAAGACCGTAACCTTCTGTCCTGTTGCCGCAGCACCATTTGCCAGTACAAAGGTAGCCAAAGCTTTGTCTAAATCATCACTGAAAAGGATCAAAGTTTTTCCCCTACCCGCTATTGCTCCGGCAGACGATGGACAAACAGCAGCCGGGTCACCTTTCTCTATAGTTACCGTATAACGGCCTTTTTCTTCATGACTTCCTATCAGACGGTTTCCCGTCGTATCACACCATGCTGAAGCATCACGTGCAAATCCGGCATCAGTTGCCACAATCTCCACTTGTTCTCCCGGAGCAAGAGTATCCATTGCCTTCTTAACTTGCATGATAGGCCCCGGACATTGCAGACCACAGGCATTAATTTTCAATGGCTCTTTAGAAGAACTCACCATAGATTCTATTGGACCAACTTGAGGTGTAGCCACTTTATCGGGTACAGGTACAGGCGCTACTGCAGCAGAATAGAGCTTATATCCTCCTGAGAGGTTACGCACATTCCGATACCCATTTCCCATCAGGATGCGTTGTGCCAGATATCCACGCAACCCTACCGCACAAAACAAGACAACCGGCTTGCTTGTAGGAACTTCCGACATACGATCTCTTAAATCATCCAAGGGAATATTAATTGCTCCCGGAATAGAACCGAAAGAAAATTCCTCGGGAGTACGGGTATCTATCAACATGACTTCATTCTTCTGCTGTACCAGTTCGCGCCAGGTAATAATGGGCATTGCACCGCTTATTATATTAGAAGCCACATATCCTGCAATGGCAATAGGATCTTTAGCCGAAGAGAACGGAGGTGCATAAGTGTGCTCTGTTTCCATCAGATCGTAAACCGTCCCGCCTCGCTTAATAAGTCCGGCAATCTGATCGATACGTTTATCCACTCCTTCATAACCAATGCACTGTGCACCATATAATTTTCCCGTAACAGGATGGAAAGTTAATTTTAAAGTCAGTGGCAATGCATCCGGATAATAGCCCGCATGAGAAGCAGAATGGGTTACAGAACTCTGATATTCCATCTCCCATTGCTTCAAGCGCTTAGCAGCAAGTCCTGTGGAGGCAACAGTCATATCAAAGACCTTGGCAATAGAAGTACCAATAGCACCTTCATAAGAAACTTTATTGCCAAATACCATATTATCAGCCACAATACGTCCCTGACGATTGGCTGGATTAGCCAGATAATTAAGCCATGGTTTTCCGGTCAGCGGATGCGGATATTCAATTGCATCCCCTACGGCATAGATATCTTTCTCAGAAGTTTCCAGATACTCATTCACCCAGATACCTCCGGCTTCTCCTATTTTTAATCCGGTATCTTTGGCCAAAGCAGTTGCCGGACGTACACCGATAGAAAGCAATACCATATCTGCCGGAATTGTCTTCCCACTTTTCAAGAAAACTGTAATACCTTGCTCTGTGCGCTGAAAATGGGTTACTCCTTCTTCCAAATAAAGTGAAACACCCTTCTGAACCAAATGTTGATGAACAGGAGCAGCCATAGAGAAGTCGATAGGTGCCATTACCTGATTGCCCATTTCCACTACAGATACAGAGACTCCTGCATGATGCAGATTTTCCGCCATTTCCAAGCCGATAAACCCTGCACCAACTACAACTGCACGTTTTACAGCATGTTCTGTGAGATAAGATTTAATACGGTCGGTATCTTCAACATTACGAAGGGTAAAGATTCCCTCTGAATCAATGCCTTCTAACGGTGGCCTGACCGGAGTAGCTCCCGGTGACAACAGAAGCTTATCATAAGTTTCTTCATATTCGCCTCCGTCAACCGTACGAACCGTAATGGTTTTATTCTGCGGATGAATGGCAATCACTTCATTCTCTACACGAACATCCACTCTGAAGCGCTGACCGAAAGAAGCCGGCGTCTGCACCAGTAACTTCTCACGTTCGTCAATCACGCCACCAATATAATAAGGTAGACCGCAATTTGCATACGATATATACTTTCCCTTCTCTAATAAAAGGATATCAGACTTTTCATCTACCCTTCTCAATCGTGCCGCCGCTGTAGCTCCCCCGGCAACACCTCCAATAATTATATACTTCATACTTCTTTATTTTAGTTTTGATGGTGCAAAGAAAACAATATTTTCTCGAATAAAATAGTTTCCATTGGAAAATAATGTTAAAACACAGCACAACAGTACAATAACCAAGAGAATTACTATCATAAAGCATGGAACATATAGAGAAGAAGAAAGTTCATAAATGCAAGATATAAGTTAACAGGAAAGTACACACACATTTGTTTCAAGGCATATTTATGCCTCAAAAGATCATATAACAACCCTAAAAATCGAGAATTACCAACCGAGTTTTTCGAAACCGGCAGATGTATACCACTCAGTAGAACGGTATGCCTTATCAGTGGCAGTATTAGAAGTTGAAGGAATATAACAGGATACACCGTTAGTTCCTTCCATAGAGAACATACCAACATAAGAAGAATAATTCATAGAAGTAGTAACCCAATATGCTACAGCTGAATTAAAAATCTGTTTCCATGCTTCATAAGCATTATCGTCAGTAATCATTCGCATCATGCCCACCAGATCATAATACCCTACATGACCATCCTGATATCCATCAGAGCCACGACGTTTATCATAATCAAATACTGATTTACGAAGTGATGCATTATCAACCGTTCCGGGTAAAATTTGCTTTGTCAAGACAGCCAGATCAACTAATGGCTCGGTTCTCAAAGCACATACAGAAGCACCACCGGTCCAATTAGTATTCGAAATTCCATTACCCTCATCATATTTAGCTGCATAAGGTTCATAATAAGCCTTGGCTATATCTACTGCCGCATCTTCTGAAAAAAACATAGCAGGTATTAATTCATCATACGAAGCGCCGGGACCCGGTATCTCTGTTGGAGAGCCAATACAATAATCCGTGTAGTCACGCAATTCATAAGCGACCTCTACCGATTGCATAAAACAAGCATCAAACAGGATAAAATCAAAATGAGGAGCAGTCTCCAAGATCTCGACAAATTCAGAAATATTCATTCTCTTATCACCGTTACCTGTATCTTGCCCCACCCAGCGAGTGTTAGCGCCTAACGGATAAGGAAGCCAGCCGTCACCATGCGACCAGTAAACCAGTCCATAACTATCAGCCTGATATTGAGTATTTGAGAAAACAGCTGCAAAGACTTCCTGCGTTTCAGATACACCTACCGAATTACGACTAGAGTAAGTCTTTACTACCTTTTCTACAACTGTCCCATTTTCATTTTTCAGTTCAAGCAGTTGAGGAGATCCACCCTTATCTATATAAACCAGGAAATTCACATCAACATCTTCCACTTTTGCCATACCTACCTTCATTTCCTCAAAGTCCAGTGAAGCAAATCCAGAAAGGGTGTTATCTGCAGCAACATATACTAACACCGTGCGACTACTCTTAAGTGGATCGCCCGGTTCAACCGTTACCGTACAAGTAGCAGTTTTCCCGCCATCCTCAGTAATGACAGTAATCGTAGCAGTTCCCGGTTTTAGAGCTCTAATCTTACCATTGGCATCAACCGTAGCAATATTCGGATCACTTGATTTCCATGTTACATTCTGATTGGTAGCATCATCCGGAGTAATGGTAGCAGACAAAGTCACATTTCTCCCCTCTTTTAACGAAAGGGCACTCTCATTCAATGCAACGCTTGTTACAGCAACAATATCCGGCTCCTGTGGATGATCTTCACAGGCCACAAACAATACAGAAAAACAAATCCACAGAAGAAAATCAAGTTTAGTTCTCATGGTTACAAGTAATAATGGATAGCTCCTTGTTTCAGCAAGGAAGTGAAGCCGACTATTCTTCCGGCTTCTTGAAGCGAAATGCATCAGGGTCGATAGGCATCAACACTATCGATTTATTCTTTTTATATTTACCTTTTACTTTTGCAGACTCTTTCTCCAACTTCTTTTTATTCTCAGAGAAATAAATCATGCAAGTATAATCAGGACATTTCAAATCAAATTCCAAGTAATTCTTTAACTGATACGTATAAAGATCACGTTTAGGCAGGAAACCACCTTTGTCCAGCTTAATACTATCCAACACCTGGATATCGGTAAAATACACTACCGTGTCATTGAAAGAGGCAGCAACACCGAATGCATACACAGCTTTTTCCTTGCCTTCTTTTCCTTTTTTGAATGAGAATGCCGAGCATACCATAAAAACCAACGCTACGGCAAAAAGTATACGAACGTATTTCATAATCTGTTTTTTGTTATATGTTGGCGGCAAAGATAATGCAAACCGAGAGCAAAATAAAATGAATTCATTCATTTTTTTATGCTGAAGCGCAGCTCATCTTCACTTTTATGGTAAAAAAACAAAAAAACCGATGATCATAATATGACCATCGGTTTTTAATTCTTTCTATTTGTCGGAAATTGATATTTCTTATTATCCCAAATAAGACTTGAGCAATTTACTACGATTACTTTGTCTTAATCTTCTAATTGCTTTTTCTTTAATCTGGCGTACACGTTCACGGGTCAAACCGAATTTGTCGCCGATTTCTTCCAATGTCATTTCTTGTTGTCCGATACCGAAAAACATCTGTATGATTTCTTTTTCCCTATCGGTTAACGTAGAAAGAGCTCTATCAATTTCCCTCGCAAGAGACTCGTTCACCAAAGAGCGGTCGGCCATAGGAGAGTCGTCGTTGACCAGCACATCGAGCAAGCTGTTGTCTTCTCCTTCAACGAAAGGCGCGTCTACCGAAATATGGCGGCCGGAAACCTTCAGCGTATCGGAGATTTTGTCAACAGGGATTTCCAGTTCATCGGCAAGTTCTTCGGGCGACGGGCGGCGTTCGTTTTCCTGCTCGAACTTGGAGAAAGCCTTGCTGATTTTATTCAGCGAGCCTACCTGGTTCAAGGGAAGACGCACAATACGCGACTGCTCTGCCAAAGCCTGCAAAATGGACTGACGTATCCACCATACAGCATAACTGATGAATTTGAAACCACGTGTTTCATCGAACTTTTCGGCGGCCTTGATCAGTCCTAAATTGCCCTCGTTAATCAAGTCGGGCAAACTCAAACCTTGGTTCTGGTACTGCTTGGCCACAGATACAACGAAACGCAGATTGGCACGTGTCAACTTCTCCAGTGCGATACGGTCACCCTTACGGATGCGTTGAGCGAGCTCTACCTCTTCTTCGACAGTTATGAGGTCTTCGCGACCGATTTCCTGCAAATACTTGTCAAGAGAAGCGCTCTCTCTGTTAGTGATACTTTTTGTAATCTTAAGTTGTCTCATTCTTCTAAAACAGATTTGGGTTGCAAAGTTACGACATTTAATTTAGTTATAAGCTAACTTGCCCTAACTTTTTTATCTTATTCACTATAGTATTATAAACAAAAAGAATGCCGACAAGTTAGTTGTCGACATCCTTTTTCTTCTTTGTTAGCTAATATTACAATCTTCTTACCTAAAAAACATACCTTTTATTCTTGAGTCAAATCTACTGCATAGTTAGCTCGTTTACCTGACGGGAACATACCTGTAATAAAGAGTACCTGATCCGGAGACTTCGTAGCTTCCTTCATGACCTTTTCCAAGTCCTCTACAGTTCTCATCTGTACACCATTGGCTTTTAAGATAATGAAGCCTTTACGAATACCGGCAGCTCCCATCTTGCCACTGTTAACACCTGTTACTTCAAGACCATAACCCAGATTCAGTTGTTTCTTCAATTCATCAGGTATAGGACGGAAGGCTGCACCAAGAATATCCATTCCTGCGTCTTTTACTACTTTTGTAGTACCTTGTTCATTCTTCAGCGTCACTTCAACAGTCTTTTCTTTCTTATCACGTATCAATTTCACTTTAACCTTATCACCAGGACGATGTTTTGCCAAAGCTTCCTGTAAATCGGCAAATTTATGAATAGGTTTATCGTCAATACCAATAAGAACGTCGTCAACCTTGATATCGGCACCTGCAGCAGAACTACCTTCTACGATTTCTCCTACTAAAAGGCCATCAACAACACCTGATTTTTCACGAGCTTCTTTTTTAAATTCACTCAATTTCTTGCCACTCTTATCTACCGGACGTTGAGTATCACCCGGTTCTTCTACAAGCGGAGTAACAGCAACACCCAGTTTTACACGTTGAACTGTACCGAATTGTTTCAAGTCAGCAACAACTTTCTTCATGATACTGGTAGGAATGGCAAAACCATAACCCGTATTTGATCCCGTCGGAGAGAAAAGAGCAGCATTGATACCAATCAATTCACCGCGTGCATTTACCAAAGCTCCCCCACTATTACCTTGATTAATAGCAGCATCAGTCTGGATGTACGACTCAATGCTTTCCGTACCAGTCTGCTGCCCCATTCCTAAAGAGCGTGCTTTAGCACTAACAATACCTGCAGTCACTGTAGAAGTCAGATTAAACGGATTACCTACAGCAAGCACCCATTCACCAACTTTCAATGCATCGGAGTCACCTACCGGAATAGTAGGAAAATCATCTCCCTCTATTTTAATCAAGGCAAGGTCCGTGACTTCATCCGTACCAATGATACGTCCTTTAAGCTGACGGTTGTCATTCAGCGTTACACTGATTTCATCCGCACCGGCAATTACGTGATTATTCGTTACGATATATCCGTCTTTAGAGATGATGACACCGGAACCAAAACCTGTACGTTCAGGAGTCTGAACCTGTCGTCTTTGTGTACCACCCCGGCCACCAAAAAATTCACCGAAGAAATCAGAGAACGGGTCTCTAACTTCTACTTCCTGAACTTTGGAAGCTTGAGTAGAACGAATATGTACCACGGCGTGAACTGAATTTTCTGCTGCTTGCGTCAAATCTACAGGTTGCGCATCAACGGCATTATAAGAGGCCAAACGTACGTTCGGATTCTGCTGGAACATATCACTAAATGCAGCAGTACTATCAGCAGGCATATTTTTTTGCAGCATCTTATAGGCGGTTAAACCTGCTACTCCTGAACTGAGAAGTACAATAGCTGCAACCCCAAGAATGTTTTTTGTTGTCTGTTTCATACTTAATTTCTATTCTTTTAATTGTTAATATTCAAATCTCGTTTAACATTTCGACGTTAAAATAACGACAAAAATCGTTCACTTATTCCGCTTGTCACTCTTTTTTGTTCTCTTTTAACAGTGAACTTTTGGGGCTTAACAGCGGTTAACGGCAAGACCTGACAATTTTACATTTATGCACGTTTACTGACGTGAAAATAAGGCAGATAGACGTTAAAATAAGGCAGACCATCTATCTGTTTGAAATAGATGGTCTGTTAGGGGCAAACAGATGGTCTGTTGAAGGCAAATAGATGATGCGTTTGGGGCAAACAGACCATCTATTTTCATAGAGGAGATATATCCTTAATTATCAAGGTATTCTATATCCATGTGATAATCCCATTTCGGGAAGTAAAGATTGCCTCCCTCCCATTCCACTTCACCACGCTGGAAGTCGACAGTTTCACTGCGGGGATATTTCTTTTCGGGCATCAAAGGCATACCGTAGTCACTATTCACAATCATACGCCAGGAGTCGATACCCCCCAGGAAGAAATATTCTTCGTCTGCATTACGGGCGAAAGTAGGAATACCAAATGATTGATCTACAGGCACCCAACCGATACCTTCAAAATAGATCTCTGCCCAGTCATGCAGATTCCACGCTTTGGGATGCATCATGAAACCGCTCTGGAAATGCGCAGGAATGCCACTGATACGACAAAGTGTAATGAACAACAGACTAACCTGACCGCAATCGCCCTTATTGTTATCCAGAACATATTCGGGGATATTCTCTATTGTAGAGTATTCACGTGCAGACGCCCAGGGGAAGTTATCATTTACCCAACGAAAGATGCGTTTAGCCTTTAAGAAGGGATTGGTTTCACCCTCTGTCAATTTGGCAGCAAGCTGACGCATACGCGGTGAAAAGATGATATGCTTCTCACGCTCGCCCGTATATTCCTTATATATAGAGGAGGTCGTGTCATACGGCTGAACATCTTCCGGCTTCAGATTATGCCATTCAGCATTGGCAGTATACTCAAAGCTTTCGGAGAATACGGTCGGCTCATCCTGCACGGCACGTTTCTCCATATAAAGAGTGCTGTGAAGGCAATTCTGCGGAGAAAACGTATATTCCGGTTCGCTGGCAGAAATAAACCTCACATCCTGTTGTCGTGGCTGGTCAGTACGCGGATAAGGAAGCCAGCAACGAATCAACTCTCCGGCAGGAACAGCATTGCTATCTACGGTAAGAGTATAGGTGACACGCATCCGTTTGGGGGTGGTAATCGGATTACCATTCTTCTTCACACTTGCAATAACTTCAGGCAGATTTTCCATATTCACCTTTTCACTTCCACTAAAAGAAACACCGTCTTTCGCAGCTTTTATCTTATAGCAGGCAGAGTCCACACGGAATAAGTTAGGTCCGGCATTGCGAAAATAACGTTTCTCGCCATCCAGTGTCATACATTCCAAAGCCTTGGAGGCTTCCCATTGACGCATTTGCTCATCAGTAACATCAGGAATATACTTGCGGATGTAGTCTTTCACTTCAGTTTCTGTACGAGAGAAATCGGTAAGGAGACGTTGATGCAGGTCTTCTTCCCAGGTGTAAGGCTTGTTTTCGGGTTTCGTAGTACAAGCAGTGGCCAAGAAGAATAGAGCGGCGGCATACAATACTTTTTTCATAATGATTATTTTTATAGATGATGATGGGACTATACCCCTTTATAGTTTCACAACTCCGATACCCGGCAAATCGGGCAATGTAATCTTACCCTTTATCACTTCCATTCCTTTGAAACGGTCGTTAGCAATAAGCAGATTGCCATCCAGATCGGCAAAATCAACTGCAGGAGAGAATTGAGCGGCGGCGGAACATGCACACGATGTTTCTGTCATACATCCCACCATCACTTTCATACCCAAAGCACGCGCCAATGTCACCATCTTCCAGCCCTCGCGCATACCTGTACATTTCATCAACTTAATATTGATACCATGAAATGCATCTTTCAAACCAGCCACATCACTCAGCCGTTGCAAAGATTCATCGGCAAAGATAGGTAACGGACTTTGCTGCGTCACCCAAGCTATGTCATCCAACTGGGTCTTAGGCATTGGTTGTTCAATCATTACAATTCCTTTTTCATGAAGCCAATGTATCATGTCGATAGCATAATGTTTATCCGTCCACCCCTGATTAGCATCTACGGCAATAGGAAGACTGGTTACGGAACGAATGGTTTCAATCATCTCCTTATCATTCTCACGTCCCAGTTTTACTTTGAGGATATTGAACTGATCCGCACATTCTTTTGTTTTCTCACGTACCACCTCGGGTGTATCAATGCCGATAGTGAAAGTAGTAGAAGGGGCTTTGTCCTTATCCAGTCCCCAAATCTTATACCACGGGGCTTGCAGCAATTTTCCCACAAGATCATGTAAGGCGATATCTACAGCAGCTTTAGCAGCAGCATCTCCCGGCGAAAGTTTATCCACATAAGCCAGAATATCTTCCAACTGGAAAGGATCAGGAAACTGCCCGATGACATCCTGCACTTTCTTCAGGAAAGCCATTACACTTTCCATTGTACCCAACTCTTTCTGCAGATAGGGCGGCATAGATGCTTCGCCATAACCGGTAATTCCATCATATTCAATCTCCACCTGTACATCAGGAGTAGTGGTACGTGAGTAAGTAGCCACCGTAAATACATGGCGCAACTTCAACTCATACGGAAAGAAACGCAATTTCATCCTGGCATTCACACCACTTTTATTGATATTGAACAGAGGCGGGGTGCTTTCCCCTGCAAATACATTGTTAATAGCCACACTGGAACCTAATGCAGCGAAAGCCGCTGTTTTCAGGAAATCTCTTCTGTTTTGCATATGATTCGTTTTTTAATTATTAGATGATGATGGGAGAATTACGGATTATTCATAATAAGGGTTTGTTGCCGTTGTATTCAGGGATTCTTCCTTATTTATATAAGGTAACACACGCGTAGCAAACAACAGCCGTCCGAGGTTATATTCATCAAAGAGTTCGTCGGCAGGATCAAAACTACTGACATGCACATCTCCCTGTGAATGAATGAACCGTTTATCCCCAATATACATTCCCACATGTACCACACGCTCTTTACGATCTGCCGTAGCTTTACGGCCGAAGAAAATCAAATCCCCCGGTTGCAGGTTACTAAAATCAGGAGCAATATCGATATGCTCGCCCACATAGGCTTGTTGCGAAGCATCACGCGGAATAATAATATCATGTATGAACAGAATGGTACGCATGAAACCGCTACAATCAATTCCCTTGGAAGAAGTACCCGCCCAAAGATATGGAACGCCCATTAATGTGTGTGCCGTATGGATAATACTGGCAGCATCTTGCTTCAAGGAAGCCCGCCATTTACTTTCCGGCATAGAGATGGATTTTGAGATATACCCCGTCCGTCCATCAGGATAAGCAACCTTATAGTAAGCACCCTTGCTTCCCTCCCACTTCAAGCGGTTACCTGCAACCACATCAGAAACAGTCTGGGAAGTTTGATTAGGTTCGGAATACACGAAGCCGTAATGAGAAGTCACCACAATTTTCTCTGCCGCATTCCAGGCATGAAGCTCTTCTTTAGTGACCGGATGAATACCTACACGGTGCACCCAGGCAATGTAATTATCCGGTGTCTGAATGCGATACCAGCCGTCGCGTTGCAACACGCGGATGGGCATTCCCATCAATCCCTGCGTCATCATTTCGGATGAGAAATCCGGTTCTACACGAAGATTGGATACCGATACATTAATGATACCATATGTTTTTCCTTCCAGCCCAGCCTCATCCGGCAATACCTGCAGACAGTCCATCACCTTATAATTGGCTTTCGACAATCCATTAAGAAGAGCTGCTTTCGCTTCAGGAGAGGTGGTTACACCACGTAACATCACATTTTTACCGGCAAAGGAATAATCTACATCAAAAAGTGCCACTCGTTTGTCCGGAGCATACTGACGTTTTAAACTGTCGGATAACTGTGCCACATCGGCAGGAATAGCCCTGTCCCCGACTTCCGAAGCCACCGAACATAACGAAGCAAAAAGGAACAGGGATACGATAGGAATAAGTCTTTTCATTAGCTAAAATGATTTGGGGGTTATTAAGTATTAGCAAAGTTAGAAATTATTTCTATTTTGGTTATATATTTTCAGGAATATTAAGATATAGTTTTAGAATGAAACCCACCATCTCCGTATCAAGGCCGTACCAAAACCGTACCAACTCCGTATCAAGTCCGTATCAAGTCCAAGCGTATAGACACGGAGCAGGTACGAAGTTGATGTGGATCAGACAGAGAGTAGATAAAACATTGATTATGTCCGCTTGCAAAGAAGAATAAAAGGAGGAACAAACGCCTCATTCTTCAGAAGAAGTTAAAAAACTCGGCAAGGTTTTGTATCCACTGGCATAAAAGTCGTATCTTTGCCCAACAAAAGCAGTTGGTCGGTCTGTCGCTTGCGCTTCGGCGCACGAGGAAAGTCCGGGCAACACAGAGCATCCCACTTCCTAACAGAAAGCTGTCCGCGAGGGTAGAGTAACGTAGAAGAAAACAACCGCCTGCGTCTTCGGGCGTCGGTAAGGGTGAGAAGGTGGGGTAAGAGCCTACCAGTCTTGTGGCGACACAAGGGCTGTGCGTCTTGGGAGTTGTAAGGTCATGTAAACCGACG
>ERZ834382.76-NODE-76-length-144401-cov-8.199368_pt1 | contig 144401 bp, 154 predicted proteins | sample MGYA00519692_ERZ834382 | MGnify/ENA primary metagenome ERZ834382 (study PRJEB31850, sample SAMEA3708751) | human gut metagenome | biome: human gut; feature: human-associated habitat; material: faeces | place: China | collected 2014 ...
ACGCTATTGGATAGGTAAAAGTAGTAGCCTGGTTTACCGTCATTCCCCACTGTAGAATTAAACCATTTGCGAATTTTACATAGCCATTTTGAGCCAACAACGAATCGACTATACCACCATTATTAGCGGCTCCAGCAAGCAAATGAACAAAAGCAGTTGTAGCAATTTGAGTATTATTTACTGTCTTGGCTGCTGTTGGTGCTGTAGGAGTTCCCTTAAAATCAGGGCTATTTAATAATGCAAAAAGATCTGCTTCTTTTCCAGCAAAGCTTAATGCATTACTGTTTTTTTGTACCGTCCATACAACACTGCCGTCATTTATCTCCTGTCCTACAACAGCATTAGCTTCTAAAATCGGTTCAATGGTACCTGTAGTTCCTGCAGTTTTACATAACAAATAAACCCAACTTGGACCGTTACCGTCTTCGGTATATCTTATATCTCCAGCTATAATTTCCTTATTCGGATTCCATGCATTCTTACTTTTTCCAACGATCGTGATTATCTTATTTTTAATATCACTAAGTAAATTAATTCCTTTCCCTGCCAAAAGAGTTAGTAAATCTCCCTTTTTAGTTGCAATAACATTATCTTTGCCAATAGTAATGCCTTTTAAATTAAAGTCATTTGGATGAGCCTCTGTATCTTCATTATGCTCAACAACTTTATCCTCTGCAATTTTTCTTGCATTAGCCACTGTTACTATACCTTCAGGATCAATAATCGCTGTTATATTCGCCATGTTTTCCGTTACTACATTAATACTAAATTCTTCTGAAATCACAACAGAGCTTGATGCGGAAGGCAGAAAATCAGGGGAGGTATCTGTCATTATTGCATACATTATTTCCCCAACATCAGGATCATTTGCAAATACACCACATTCACGAATATAGTAACCTTCTGAAAGTTCAGCATTAGTAACAATACTCTGAATTTTAGCTAATCCACCATTAACACTGATTGCCGTTAATCCTAAAGCTTGTTTGGGTTGAATCAAATCAGTAAGATCTTCTGGCGATACTCCATCTGGAATAATACCAGAACCCAATTTCATCTTAGTGATCGTTAATGTACTACCAGCAATAGCTTTTGCCTGTAATACCTTTCCTTGTTTAGTCAACATTAAATTTGCCCAGTTTGGCATGTTACTTCAACTCCTTTGTGTACATAGATTGCAGCTCCAAAATAATTATTGATATTTAAAATCTGTGGTTTTATCTGTGACGGGAAAATCTCCACTTTTCTCATTGAAGAATAGACCCCTCCAACAAATAAGGAGCCAGCTATTTGACGGTCAAAACTTAAAGCGTCAAGCCAACTCCTAACATTCTTACTTTCTTTAATTGCCCTATACAAATTGTCCAAAACAGATTTATCTGGAATGCCTTCTGAAATCATTCTTACCTGAAAATGATATGGTTTCCCACCATATTCCCAATTCTCATAAACTTTTGCTGATTTAAAAACAGCTGTACATACTTCCTCTACTGCAGCAGGAGTGCCTTTTCTCCGATGCCAGTCAATGGCCTTGCGCACTAATGCCCTTTTTTTATTGATATCTGCCGCATAATCATAAAAATCAACATGATATTGCCAAGCTAGTTCATCCACCAATGTTTCCGGCAACTGATCCAATCGAGGCAGCAACAAAACTAATTCAGCTTTTTCATTAATCGTTTGTAATTTTTCTGCAATGGCATTACAGATATTTCTTATCGTTTCGTCGCTTGCAATGCTAGTGGGTAGCAACTCGATTAAATTCAAATTTTGCAGATCATTCATTTTCTAGCCCCCCAAATGTAACATTAACATTTTCAGCTATCGCTACATGGTTATCAGCAACGATCCGAAAAGTAGGCGAAGATATAACCGCTCGCTTGGCGCCAGCATTTTTAATAAGACAGATTAACTCGTCCGGATTGATATCACGGCCAAGCTTAGATTTTTGCCAATCGATATAATCCTCCACCGCTTTCGCTACCGCGCTTTGAACGGCAACAGATTTAGCTTCATTTGCCCGGTCAAGGTAATACGTGAGTGTAAGATCATAATTGTCAACCTCCGGAGCAGCCACACGCACATGGTCAGTGAGCGGCCTTACAGATCTATCACTGCACGCTGCCTCTACGATATCCAGCATTTCTTTTCCCGGTATTCCACCGCCTACAAGTAGCGGTGTTATCAGTACTTGCCCCGGCTCCGGTGATATTACCGATACATCAACAATCAAAGACGAAGCTCGTTTGGCAATTTTAATGTATTCGCCCACTGGTCCAGCTACCGAAAATCCCTCCGGAGCCTCGCGAATAGCCTCACGCAAAGAATCGTCACTCTCGACATCTGAACCTCCCTCCGACGTTGTGGTATTGACCATTCCAGCGACGTACGGAATTGGATCAACAATCTTATTGATTTCTCCCGGCAGATAGCCATTACCGAGAACACCAGCCACAGTACAGGTAGCCGCTACAGAGACGTCCAACTGTCCAGCTATGACCGTTGCATCCTGATCAATAGCAAAAAACACATTATCTCCAGCTGTCGCCCGCGTACCTGCGGGAATGTTTGTCGCAACGGACCGCACCTCCGACAGGGTTATTTTAATTGTCGTGACAGAGGCCTTGGCGCCAATACGTTCTGCCCCGACAAGTACGCCCAAGTGATCCAGGTTGGCACCTGCCGAATATCGCAATAAATTTTGTTTGCCGGTGTAGTTGATCTTATTGCACAGCATCAGGATAATGGCCGCAATCACGCATAAAAATAACCGGACAGGATCACCTTGTGCAAGGGTTCTTCCGGTTATTTCCGTATAAAGCTTTATGATATCCGATAATATTTCTTGTTCGTCTGCACTAACAAATTCAATGTCCGGCAGATCACTAAGTTTCATTTATGACCACCTTCACTTTCGCTCTTAAAACGCCCTCCACATCAGAGCGCCATGTAATTTGTTTTACCGTAACTCGCAGCTCATATTTTTTTAATGCAGCAAATATTTCACTTTCTGCTTTCGCTTTAGCCGATAGCAGCGGCGCATCTACATAGTTTGCGTCAACGCCAAAGTCACGGTCTAACGGTACGCTAAACTTAGACGTACTAAGTATTGTACTGCAATTTTGTAAAATTTCCATTTGCACATTTTGTGGGGCAAAATCTACGTCAACTATTTCTCCCGCAGTAAGTTCAAAATCCATCAGCGCACCTCCTCTGTAGAATATTCAGTCAATGTAATATCGACGCTAACGGAAAGTATTTTACCGCCTGCCCGCCAATAGCTTACGTTTTCCCCTATATCCTCCAGCAACCAATAATTATCAGATACCGGCGCACCACCTAAAATAAACGGAAAAACTGCGCCTGTGTCCCTCATTTTCCTCAGCCTCCCCAGCTCGCTTTCGGGATTTATGCCGTGATCAGTGCGCAGCTGGATCTTCATGCTAACTTTTTCAACGTCAGGCCCTAAAAACTCCATTACAGGTTTACGACCAATCAAATCGTGCTTTGCCCAGCGGCCCGAACCACTGCGGCCGTAATCACTAAAAGTACGAATTTTACCATATGTCACAACAAAAGGGATATCTCCCATAGATCCAACTTGCATATTAACCTCCTATGATTACATCCGGACTTCCAGAAGCGACACTGCCTCCACAGTCTATCGGATCACCTACCCTTGCTGCCTGCAGTCCATTAATAAGAACTGTGCTGCTGCCGCTGGTGATATGCGCTGTATGTGCTGGATGCACGATACATCCATGCGGAGCATAACTATCGCCGACACGTCCTGCACCTTTACCGTTAATTATTACATTCGTACTTGCACTCACAAGCACAGTCCCTGGACAAGCATCATGTCCTGTATCAGTATCGCCTAATCTTGTCGCCTGCAATTTACCCACCTCCTTTAAGTATTTTTGTATATAGAAAAAGCGCCCTTAAAATAAGGACGCTTTAGTTAACGATTATCTACCATTTACTCTCGATAATATTAAGTTTTATTCTCGTAAGTCCAAAAACTTCATGATTAACATTCATACCTACCCGCTCCAAGGTTTCTTTTAAACCATTGTGCAATGCTTCAGTATTATATGCGTAATACTCGGTAAGCAGTACATCTAAAGCAGTCATTTGCTTTCTGATTTTTTCAATAGCTTTCTTAACCTGCTCATTTTTAGGCGCATCTACTACCATTTTCTTTGCCCATATCGATTTTTCAGGCTCAACTGGGATTGGTTTAGGCTTTTCAATAATAAATATCGACTTACAACTTTCTTCGTGATTTCTTACTTTGCAAATTTTTCTCGCTCCCGAAGCAGTTATAACTATAAGTGACGCCGTCATTGCTGATGTGCAACCCGGATTATCCTTTTTAAACAATTCCAGGTCTTCACCTGCCAGCAAAAAATAATCACGGCTTTTTATCAGTAACCCTTTTTTCGACCAATACGGAACAAGGTTAAAAACTCCTGTCTTTAATACTGCCGCTAAATCACGTTTAGTTATTACTGGTATTCCTCTGTAATATTTCAGGCTCGGCTTGTATGCTTCTTCGATCAAAGTTTGTTGCTTTGGCAACTGCTTTAGCTTAGCCTCCATTTCGTGAAAGCGTTGGACATAAGAAGCTGTAAATATTGCACCTTTTCTTCCAGTCTGCTTATGAGCTAAAAACTCACAACCTTTTTTAGTGATTTTATAACTCCTCAATGTGCGACCAATCTTATCCTTGTAAGTTGCTGCTTGAAAAAATTCGTTGAGCCCAACCTTGGACTGAATGAGATATTCGGCATAAACGCTTATATCTCTTAATAAATGTTTATGCTCTTTTTCCAACATTTTAGCGACTTCACGGCTATCCAAGCTTAATGTTTGCAAATTGTTCATTTTAATAACTCCTTTCAATTTGAAAGAAGTTCCCCTATATGATACAATATTTCACAGAGGGAAACCTCAGCTAAAATGTACTCGCTTATCTTTCCACGGAGGGCGGGTACATTTATTTTTTTATGTCGCATTTCAACTTTTTTATTCCTCGACGTATAGCTTCATTTCTTCCAACTTGCTCTTGGCTACAATATTCATCTAGAATTTCTTTGCATTCTTCATCAAATCTAACTGTAGCTTGATACGTCTGTGGATTTTCAGTCGGACGACCCATTTTGGCGTTCAATCATTTCACCTCACTTTTGAACCTCAAATATATATTATATTTTTGAACTTCAAAAGTCAAGCATTTTTATTGTTTTATAATCATCACTTATACTCTATAATATTTGTGAAGTTTTTGAAAAATATGTTATAATGTTAAAAATGATAAAGAATTGGAGATGTTTTTATGTTTAAAAAAATCCTTAAATGGGGAGCAGGTCTTATCGTTTTACTGGTTTTAATTGGAAGTTGTGCAGGAGATAACTCTACAAAATCAACTTCTTCCTCAGCTACGACTAAAGCCACGCAAGACGCACCTAAAGTAAAAACTTATTCAGCAGGCCAATATAAAATTGGTAAAGACTTGCCTGCCGGAGAGTACGTTGTTATCTCAAATGGCGACAGTTATATTGAACTGGCCAGCGATTCAACTGGTAATTTCAGCAGTATCATAGCAAATGATGTCTTTAAAAACAGAAGTGTTATTACAGTTCAAGACGGTCAATATCTAAAAGTACAACGTGGTACTATCTATGCGGCCAAAGATGCACCTAAAGTAGAATTAAAAAATGGTATGTTGCCTTCCGGTATGTACAAAGTAGGTATTGATTTCCCTGCTGGAGAATACAAAGTCACTTCTAACGGTGGAGACAGCTATATCGAAGTCTCCAGAGATAGCAGCCACAATATGAGTTCCATTATTTCCAATGATTTATTCACAGGAGACCGTTACATCCAGGTATCTGATGGTCAATATTTAAAATTCTTCAACTGCGAAGTAAAAATCAAATAAGAAAGAAGTGTTATTCATGAAAAAATTAACTGCTCTATTTTTAATTTTAGTTTTTACATTAGCTTTAGCCGCTACGGCGTTTGCTCATCCAGGTAGAACGGATTCTAACGGTGGACATTGGGATAGAAGAACCGGAACATACCATAAACATTAACTTTCCCATTAAAAAAGCACTCCTTAAGGAGTGCTTTTTTATTATATATACCCTTTGCTTCTTAACGCAAAAACAACATCAATTTGTCCATTATGTGTTTTTTTACCTTTATTCATTTTTACTCTCCAAAATCTTCCAGGAGGCATATTCTTAATTTCAACCTCTTCTATTTCATTCATATTATCTAATATATCCAATGCCTCCCTGGCATAACTTGCATTCTTACCATTTTTGCAATCGCCCCCAACTAAATACAAAAAAACATTTCTAGGACATCCTTTCGCAATACTGCTCGGCTTCCCTTCAAATATCTTTTCCACTGCAATTTGCCACGCTTCTCTCGCCAGTATTCCCTCATTTTTCACCAGTTCAAAAGCCATAATCGCACTCTGTCCATAACCTTTATATTTCATTTTAACACCTCATAAAATATTATGAGGTTATTATAACATACTTTTCTATCTCCTCACCTAATTTATCTCCACAGTTTCTCCTCTAATAGTAACACTGCCACCAGCAATAATACTAATATCACCTGTAGCGTTTACAGTTAAACTTCCGGATTTACGATCATGCTTTATAACAGTACCATCACCAAATTTAATCGCCCTTACATCAGCACTTCTCTCCTGTGGTTCATCTTCTTTTGAAAAAAATGAACCAATAATAAAACCCTCATTTAATCCCTGCCCACTTTTATTTGGCAGCATTAAGCACAGAACTTGTTCATCAATATCAGGTATCCAGTAATCCTTGTCGACCATGCTTCCACGATTTACAATCATTAAATTACCAGATACCAAATCGTCTTTATCAGAAAAAGCTACTCTTGCAGTATTTGTATTGACGTCAATAGAAGATACCCTCCCGATACGAATTATGTTTTTTATAAAATTAGTATCCATTTAAACACCTTCTTACATCGATATTTGTCGTATAACCGCTGCCAATATCATGTGATGCTCTGGTTATCAAGTACTTATCATCAAAAGCTCCAAATCCTAATAAATTAACTGTAACCCCAGATAATAAGACAAAGTTTCCCAACATATTTAAAGATCCAGTAACTTCGTCTTTATTTTTTTCGCGCAACCGTTTTTTTGCTAAATTTAATGCTTCCGCAACACTTTCAACTTGTTCATTTACTTGCAATGTTTTTCCCTTTTTACCCGCAACAGTATAAGTTGCCTCAATATTAGATTTTGAACTGCCCTGCTGATAACTAACTCTGCAGGCAGCATAGATATCTCTAATTTTAGTACGCAGACTGTAGCCAGTACCAACAAACAAATATTTCATTCCAGACTCTTTTTTATAAACGGTACCTGGTTTTACTATTGTTATCTTTGCTTTTTCCGCTTCATATTTTGCTTCATCAAAAATAATGATTTTTTTATCACTTATTTTCAATGCCAGGCCTTTATCCTTACAAATTGCATATAAAAAAGACAGATCAGACTGTTCTGTCTGTTCTGCCCTATCCAGCACCGGATTTTCTTCTGTGTCCCAAAACAATGACATTCCTGCAGCTGAAGCTATATCATTAGCGATTACCTGCAGCTTTGCCTTTTCCCAACTCCGACTACGTTCAGTACCTCTAAGAGTATTATTATCAGGCACAGAAACTGCTTTTATTTGTACTTCTGACGGATAGCCACTGCTTGTTATTTCATCTATTTCAAACAATCCCAAACGCAAACTTTGTGGTAACTCCGACAAAGTTTGCCAATATTTTTGCTGCAGCATTACATCTAGAAGTGCTCCTTTTTCCGGTATCCATGTCGATTGCCAAAGCCCCGCCTTGTCTTCCAGTGTTATCTGCAAATCATCGGCTTCTCCCGATAGATTATCGGTATAGCTAATGCTTTTTAGATATTTACTGATATCAACTGAGATATCTTTATTATTATATTTTATGATCACCGATATTCTACGTGCTTCCATTTAACGCCTCCATGGTGGTAACAAACTAGTTGGAGTAGGCTTTTCATAATCCGGCACATCCAAAATAATACCTGCTGGAAAAACAACTATGTCAGCATATTGTTGGTTTACTTCCAGCAACGCATTTACGCCACTTTCATCGTCATATAACTTTTTTGCTATACCATCCCACATATCACCCTGGATTGTGTAATAGGTTTTAGCCATACGAAAGCCTCCTGTTCTGATTCTGCACTTCTGCCAACATTGCTTTAAATTCACGCATTTTTTGATCTAATAAAGTTGAAATTTCAGCAGTATCGGCATTCCCTTGCACTGTGATCTGCGGCGCAAAGGTAGCCGTTATTCCGCCACCAGTTCCCAATGGATTTCCCATGATTTCATTAGTTTTGGCCAACAATCCTATATTACGTCTATTGGGAGTATGCGGTATCGCGCTTTCACCAGAGTTTTCCGCAAAAGTAGTAAGAAATGTCCCCCTGCCATAAATACCGCCATACGCATTTTCTGCAACCTCTGCACCATTACCGGATGCCGTAATATTAACTTTGCCAAAAATGGGTGTAGATAAAAAATTACTAATAGATTGCCATTTTTCGCGAAGCCAGGTTTCAGCACTTGTAAATTGTTCCTGAATATAACTTGTGAATCTAAATATTGCAGCAGATGGATTATCCCAAAAATAATCCCAATATGCTGCTAACGTATCCCAGTTAGCAATTATTGCAGTAACCGCGCCAATGATCCAACCTACAGGCCCAGTGACAAAAAAGGCTATTCTAGCTATTGGACTGTCCCATAAAGTTGTAAAGAATTGTTTAACTGTATCCCAATGTTTATACAATAAAGTACCTGCAAGAATAACTGCAGCAATACCAATTATCAACCAACCAATAGGACAGGCAGCGAGTACCGTATTAAAAAGTCCCTGTGCAAGAGCCCATCCTTTCGTTAAAAGAGACGCCGCTTTAGTTACCAGATTATACTTACCTAAAGCTTTACCGGACAACTCATAGGCAGACTTTGTCCCTAATACAGCAAGCTTTACACCGCTATAAATCCAACCTAATGAATAAGCTATTGCAGCGACACTGGCTATGGCGCCAACTGACCCCAGTAGAATGGATGTAAGGGTTGAATTTTCTGTAGCAAATTTCCCAACAGAGTTGGCAGCACCGCCTATAATACCGGTTAATGGCGCAATTACAGGTAAAAGCCCATTCCCGAGAGCTATTTTTGCGGCGTTGATATTATTATTCATAAGAATAGTTGCATTAGCCGCCGTCTCAGACCTGGTTTTAAATTCGGCTTCCATACTACCGCCATATTTCGCAGCATTAGCTACGCCTGCAAAATTCTCCTCAAGTTTGTCTAAATTTGATAACAAGGGCGAAATGGCCCCTAGAGATTCTTTTCCAAACAAGTCTTTTAATGTACTTGCCTGTTTTGCTTTATCTAATCCCTGCAATCCTTTAAGCACAGTCAAAATAGCACCTTTAGCATCTTTTTGCATATATTGAGCCATCTCTACCGCATCTAACCCTAATGTTGCAAATGCTCCAGTTTGAGCTTTTGTAGCACTCTCACCCGATGTTAATGCCAATATTAAATTTTTGATACCGGTAGCACCCATTTCTGAATTTATACCAGCCCCGACTATACTCGCCCCCAGTGCTGCTATTTCGCCAGATGCAACACCGCCGACCGCACCCAACGGTCCCACCCTTGTTACAACATCGGAAATAAGTGGGGCTGAAGCCGCTGTAGTATTCCCCAAATAATTTATTTTATCGGCTAAAGCAATAACCTCTGGCTGCCCCATCTTAAAAGCTGTACGCCACTTGGCCATCATTTCACCGGCTTGATCAGCTGTAATATCGAATGCTACGCCCATTTTTGCTGCCGATTCGGCGAACGGCAGTAAATCAGATTTATTAATTCCAGATTGCCCGCCTGCAGCTACGATTGCGGCCAAACCATCTGCTGTCATTGGTATTTTAGTTGACAGGTCTAAAATATCTTTACTCATTTTTTTAAATTGCTGCGGAGTATCAAAGTCAACAACTTTTCTGACGTCTGCCATAGAGCTTTCAAAATTAACTGCATCTTTAGTAAGATTTATTAATCCATAAGCAAAACCGCCTGCAGCAAGTGCCTTTTTACCGTATCCTGACATATTTGATTTTGTTTTATTGATCTTCCCTTGCATAGACAAATACTGTTGTTGCTTTGTGATCAAACTTTCGTATTTAGGATTAAGCTTGGCAAGAGCATTAGCATATGCCCCTTCCGTGATAATGCCTTTTTTCTGCGCAGAAGTAAGCATTTTATAGGTTTTATTATATTCCGATACGCTTTTATTAAGTTTAGTGACTTCATTTCCGGCGCTGGAAAACGCCGCTTTGAAGCCGCCTTGTAAAGTTGCTGAAATAACAAATCCAAACGCAAATTCTTTTCCTGCCATTATTGCCCTCCTTCCTGCAAAAATGCTATAATATTTATATAAGGATGTGATTTTATGCTGAGCTTTTTAGCTATGATGATAATTTTTGGCCTGTTACTGTGGTTAATAATAACCATTGTAGTTTTTATTGGTGGATTCATATATTACTTTTTCAAAGATGTATCTAAAGAGATGTCCATTGCTAAAGCAAAATCTAATATTAAACCACTAACAATTAACCAAAAACAGTTTTTCAAACTTTTAGCAGTGTTTATTGTTTCATTATTGCTTTTTTATATCAGTGACAATAATACCAACGCTTCTGTTATAGTAGTCTCTATCGTAGGCCTGTTAGCTTTATCGGGGTACTGCTTTTATCAGTTCTACGAAAACCTCAACCAAAACAAAAAATTATCTTAAAATAGCTCCCATTATCGGGAGCTATTTTTTTCTGCAATAATTTCAGCATAATCCAGCATTAAATCAAGATCTATATCGATATAGTAGCTAACCGGTGTATAGGACAGCATTGCCATATTTACCGCAAGTTCTTTTATTTCTCGTATATTCCGAAATCCTAACTGAGCAAAAAATTAGCCACCGGGAAAACGATATTCCTAAAATCGGTCGCAGGCAAATCTAATATGTCATCTACCGGTACACCTATCAGCTTGGCTGCAACAATAGCCTGAAAGTTCATAGATAGAAATACAGACGGGGTTTGATCGCCCATTGCTCTTACTTCTTTCTCGGCTGCAATCAAATCGCTACCCTTTAATTTATTAAAATCAAACTCGACTTCTTTTACTTCTCCGCCGGTCGTAGTCAAAGTTTTTTCTAATTTTACTTTCATTATTTACCTCCAAATTTTAAAAGGGGCACCACTCTGCGGGCCGCCCCCTTTATTTATTTTTAATTCAGACCCAACGCCTCACGGACATCGGCAAGATAGTCAGTACCGCCAATATTAGAAATATAATTATATTTATCAACTTCCAGCACGGTTTCGCCAGCAATAATCACTTTAATATAATTAGTTTCAATGGTGTTGCTGGAGCCGGTAGTCGTTCCAACGTCTAATTTGCCGAGTTCGGTTTTTTTCGGCACGCCGCGGATCACGCATTTTACAGCCTTTACGACGTACTCACTTTTTTCAGGGTCGTAAAACTGCTGCGCGCCGCGCAGGTCTAAGCTAACCCCCTTTTGAGATGCTAGGTTCATTCCAGGTTTAGAAATAGTACGCCAGTTAAGTACAGTTTCCATACTTCCAAAGTGCCCTAAAACAGGACTGTCTACCTCACCGGCAATACCAGCACCCTTTACTGTTTCGGTCATTGCATCCAAAGACGGTAGCTGGACATCAGTTACGCCAAGAAGATCATTTCCGTCATTATAGGCTCTAAAGTTAATTAGCTTTTCCGGAACAACATTATTACTCATCTTTCATCCTCCTCATTAACCAAACAACGTCTCAAGATAAGACGTATCAAACTCGATAGTATTTTCAATGACACGTGCCGGAACCGGCGGCGTAAAATAAGTATGGAATCTTACAATACCATCCATCTGATCTGTTGTTGGATTCTCCTCTTTCAAATATTCAATTCTTCCACCAAGCAAGAACCCTCTTGAAACAAATCCATTAATGCGAATATTTTCGCTATCCACGACAAGATCAATAAGTCGTTTGTTCATCGGGTTATCTACTTTAGACCAATAACTTTGAATAAATGTCTGTGCATGCCAATTAAACATACGCCGTAAACAAATAAAATTATCTTTTACATCTGTATTTGCAGGATAACAACCAGTACGATTCCCCCACAACTTCCACCCACCGATAAAATTCAGAGCAGTAACTACACCCTGCCCATTAAGATAATTAGCTTGTTCCAGATCCAAAACCACTTCAGTTCCATCAGACAAACATAAACCATCCATTTGTATATTTTTATTTGAAGGACTTTCATAGGGAATATCATCATTTTTTGCATCCAAAACGCCCATCGCACCCATTACCGCAGTAGAAAGATGGTATTTCTTATCGCCAAGTTTTACCATTGGCCAGCAGACTATTTGATCTACTCCAACATAATTGTTATTATTTTTCCAAGCCGGAACATCGGTATATTTTCTTACTGTGTCAGCCGAAACATCTACCAAAACAGAAGCTTTAAACAAACCGTTAATAGTACTTGCTTTGGCAGTCATAACAGCTGCTACTTCTGGATCATGTGCCCAACCAGGAGCAAGCACCATACCAGGTACTAAACGATACAGAGGAAATACTTTTGAAAGATTCTCAAGACCTGTGTATGCGCCCGTACTGATATCAATACCACCAATAATGTCATCCTTATCCACGGCTGAGGGATCAATTTTTTCATAGTCCAAAAAAGCACTGTCTGTAAGCTGTCCGCCACTTAATGCAGTAATTACTAAATTCCCATCACTGTCAAAAGCAGCTTCATAGTCAACGCCTTCCGTCAGCGGTTGTCCGGCAGATGCTTTTTTTACTTTCAATGTTTCAAGTAACACTGGATCATTTACAATCACCGTTTTTTCACTGTTAAACTGAACTTCTTTATCACTGACCGTTGCTTTATGTTTTTTTGGATCTAAAACATTAACAAAAACTGTCGGTGAAACTGCATAAAGCGAATATTGGCTATAAATAGTTTCGCAAAGAGTGTATTTCTCCCAATCTTCACTGTATCCCATAGCTGCTACCGCTTCTGCATATGTATAGCACAAAATAGGTTTATTAACCTCTGCTCTGTTACTTGCCAAATGAATTGGAGCCGTACCAAAAACAACTGGTAACCCAGCAGTAGAATTTACTGCCGGAACAATAGATGTTGGCACCTCAAATGTATATACGCCATGCTTATATGCCATATGTTATTCCTCCTTTTCTGCCAAAACAGCAGCTTGGTAATATTTATTCATAGGTGTTCCCGCTTTTGCAATAGCCCTTTCAGCTTCTGGCAATTCTGAAACAGCTACAAACAGTTTTTTAATTTGCGGACACTTTTCAAATACATCATCAATATGAGTTGGTAACCCGCCAATGAATACCTGATATTTCAATAACTTTCCGTTTTTGTAAGACGGGCCTACATAAATCAAGCGTTCAGGCTTAGTGGTCTGACTGCTTTTTTTGTTAATAGCCATAATTTATTTCCTCCTCTACTGGCTTGCCCAGTGTGTAACTAACTGTCATTAAGCCCTGCCACTGCGGGAAAGGCTGCTCATCTGCCACCTTAGATTTGATAGGCAAGATGAGCCTATGCTTATTAGCAATAGTGCGTTTTTTCAGCAAAGCCTGACGTACGTGCTCCATTAAATTAAACAAGCTGCGCCATCCTTCGGCAGTATCGCCATCGACAATACTGAACCCGATTTCGACCTTGGCCGCACTCTGCTCCTCGCCATCTTCGCACTCAAGAACCAGCACGTACATACATGATTCACTTTCTTTGGCATTCGTTTTCACCGGCAGGTATCCGGGATAAACATTTATCGGAGAATAAGTCCCGTCAGATTGCTGCGATTCATATTCCAGGACAACATTTTTTAGAAACGCTGCCAAATTTTCCATCAATTCGACTTGTGTCATTAACGTCCTCCAAATTTTCCATAACGATATGAAACTTCATGTAAAAATCTTCGATTCAACACCTTCTCTGCAAATGGTGCTAAATCTTCCAGCACGTCTTTATTCCCCGCCATCTGTGGGATGCTCGGGCCATATGGGATGTCCAACGGATATCTTGTTTTCAAATACCTGAGCATAGGTCCAGCGTAATTGCTACGAGATGATTGTTGTACAAATAATCCGGGAACATTCTTAAACCCTCCAGCACGTATTACTCGTACTCTCATAGGTCCTGCTTTTGCAATTTTTTCTCCTGCGCGCAATGCAGAAATAATATTTTTAGGTTTTGGGCTTAAATTGAAATATGTTATGGGTAGCATCCTACCCACCGTTCCGACTACACCGCGTAAAACTTTACGCATAGAACGTTTTATTGTTATAGCTTTTTTTACATTAGCAGAAGATATATCATATTTTTCAATTATTAACCCCGATAATTCTGCTCGTACAGCCGTAGCCGTTCTATTAATCGCTCTTGATGCTGCGTACTTAACTTGCTCCGGGCACTCTGCAAAAAGGTTTTGCGCTATTTCTAATGTTTTGTCATCAAATTCAATTTTAATCATCTGTCATTCGCCACCAATTGGATAGTCAAAATTCCCATGTCATCAGCACAGCTCTCAACCAGATACTGCTTATCATTGACACCGAAAAGCTGTCCATATACAGGAAGCTCAGGCAAAGCTTCTGCCAAGCAATTTACCTGAAGCCTACTACCATAGATCCCTGCATAAGTTTGACTGGATCCAGTCCCCGTAGATAACCCCTCTGCAACAGAAATGTCTTGCAGGATGGCGCTGCATTCGGTACCATTCAAGTTATGTTTATCGGCAAATTCTAACGAGTTAATAAAAGCCGCAGTATTATCTGCGGCTATCTGCTCACGAAAGGTTTTCATTTTACTGTAGCTGCGGCATTGACCGGAGGCAGGCTATCACCATCGGTCTCATCTTGCTGATCGGCCGCACCCTCCAGCAGTTCTAAAAGCTTTGCTTTATTAGCTGCCTTAGGCACTTCTAAGCCTCTTTCTTCGCATAAAGCTTTCAGTTCGGTGTTGGTAAAATCTTTCAATGTTCTTTCTGCTTTTTTTGCACTTGTAGTCGAGTTAACTACAACTCCCACCGAAACTTTTTCAAATTCTTTCGGCGCACCTGCTACCAGCGCATTCGCTTCAGCTTCCGGCAGCTCGAGGATCGTTCCTGCCTTATACTCGACGCCATTGCGTAGCAAAGTAAATTTCTTTATCAATACTTGTTGCATTTACAAACCTCCTTATTTTACTTTCAAGGTCGCCCAATCATCCAAAAACTCCGGACATACTACACAGCGGCTGGACATAGCCAGAGTAGTCGTATCGCTTTCAGTATTACCGGTAACTTTCGGAATGTATGCGCCTTCATAAGTACGGAATTGTTTGTCGTCTTCAAGCTGCGTTACTGCGCCAAAGAGACGTTTACCACGACCGGGCACACCAATAATCATATGATCATCAGGGATATACTGGGCAAGGTTGCCGTCGTCACCCTCGTACACGCCGTCATAAGCGTAGATTTCCAGATTAAGTGATTCAATATAACCAACTCGCAGCAATTCCGGTCTTACCAGCTTCGGCTGAATGCTCATCAGTGCTAAATTTTCACGGCTGGGCACCAACAAATATTTATAAAGCTGTTCGTTATTGATCAGGTAGGATACTACATTCTGTGAACACAGGGCCACTGTAGGGATCATACCCGCGTTACGGCGGATCTTCTGAGATGCGTCACCCATGACATCATAAATTTTAGCAGAAGCATTATCCCATGTGTCCGATCCGGACAGAGTTGTTTTATTGTCAAATTCAGAAAATGTAATCGTATCAACAACAACAGTTTCACCATCGTCGGCATAGCCTTTGCATTCGTATTCACCGTTGATCAAAAGCTGTGCAGCCATCCACTCCTGCCGACGGACGCAGGCATCAATCAATTCTGCCATGTCATAAGCGCGCAATTCTTGCGCACGTTCTGCCGGAGTGCGAGTGCTGTAGATATCTTCGCCAAAACCACGACGCTCAATATCAGACGCTTCGATAGTCCGTTTAGGGCGCATCAGCGGAGCTTTATAAGACCTGATCTGCGAACCGTTACGGCTCATATTTACACCCTTGCTGCCCGGTACCACAAACGGCGCCATTCTGCGACCGCCTTTGCGATATTCCATATCCACGGTATTCGTCAAAAAGGTTTTAACCGCAGGGAAAAAAGTATCAATCAATGTCGTAGTCGGCGGATTGGTGCGCTCAATCGCCTGCAGCAAAGTTCTGGTATCATCAATATTAATAGGCATTATCTTCATCCTCCTTATTTCACGCTGGTCAAATAGATATTGACCGCACGCAGTTCTTCTTCATGAGCAGTGGCATTATCAGATGTTTGTGCCACAATAAGTTTTTCACGATTAAATTGACCGCTGATATAAACTGTAGTAACAACGTCGATCCCGGATAAAACAATGTCATTGGCGAGGATCACAGACGCTTTATCAGCTCCGCTTTCAGATGCTGTGCTGTCAACAATTTCATATTTAGCGCCAACTAAAGCTAACAATGTGCCTCGCTTATAGCTGGCCGTAACACCTTTCAGAGTTACGTTTTTAGTAATTACCGGTACTGCTGTACCACCAATAAGCTCATCATAATGAGTTCCGTTCATGTTGGAAATCATTTCCATTATTTCGCACCTCCAAATTTACTATTCATTACCTTGGCCATCTTATCCAATGCTTTCGCATCTGCCGCCGCACTTACAGCTGCCTCATCGGCCGCAGGATTGGCAGCAACGCCATCAACACCGGAGCTTTTATTGTCGGCTACCATAGTGGCTACAACATTCTGCGCAGCATTAGCCACCACCACTGCTGGAGCAGCATTTTTAATCGCTTCTACATAATTTTTTACTTCGTTAACAGTTTTGCCGCTTTTCTTAGCCTCATTGATGATCGCAGTAATTGCGACATTTTGACCATCATCAAGTGCTTCTAAATCAAGTACACGTTGACGCTCTGCGGCCACTGCGGCTTCCACCGCTGCGGCATTATCAACAGCCGTCGCCGGAAGCGCATTATTCGCCTCAAACTGACCTGCGCCGGGTGCTGCGGCCTGCGTATCTTCCAACAGTTCCTGCAAACCTAAAGCATTAAGAATTTTTTCTAATTTACCACTTGGCATATCTCTAACCTCACTTTGTTTAAATTTATTTTTTACCGCTTCACTATTAGCAAAATGGTTCAAATCATAAGACACTGAATTGATCACCAAAGTATTGCCATTTAACGCAGCAGTAACTCCTCCGATGATCTCGTCAGCAAAACCTTTTTCCTTACATTCTGCGGCGCCCATCCATGTTTCGTTGGACATCATCGTTTCGATTTCTTCGTCCGATACCTTACAACGCTTGCGATAGGCAGCGACAATGCTTGTTTTGATCGTAGCCAGCGCTTCTACCAACTTCGACAGTTCTGCCGCAGGATAGTATCCGCTAAGACCGATAGCCGGGTCGTGGATCATCATCAACGAATTGGACGGCATAATGATTTTATCTGCCGCCACGGCTACAACCGTTGCTGCGCTGGCAGCCAGTCCGTCAATTACCGCCGTGACACGCCCTTTATAGCTCTTGAGCAAATTATGGATAGCATGTGCCGCAAACACATCACCGCCGCCGCTGTTAATGCGTACGGTAACATCTCTGCCACCCAGCCCGTTAAGATCCTGGGCAAACTGCTGCGGCGTTGCCTCATCACCAAACCAGGATCGATCTGCTGCGATTGGACCGTAGATCAATATTTCAGCGTCGCCACTAATATCATTCTTCACCTGCCAAAATTTTCCCATCATTATCACCTCCATTCCCACCAGTATTATCAGCCTTAGGCGGTTCCAATCCTTTAGCTCGCCATGTTTGCTGTTCTATAGCTATCTGGTCGATATTACTATCGTAATCAGTCCCTGTAAGTTCCGCAGATTCACGTTCACCGGTAGAGAAACCATATTTTACGCGTAAGGCCGCGCCAGTCACCTCTTTTACCGGATCCAGCATCCCCATAACAGGGCCAAACCAATCAGCATTACTCCATGCCTTAGTTATGATTGGATCACTACCATAGCCAGGAGCGCTAATTCTACCAATAGCAACTGCCTCTGCCAGCCAAGCTTCATAAACAGGCTGACAAAAATCACGTGCAAACCAGGTACGTCTGGTTTTAAAATTGCTGGCAGCTTGTAACAATGCTCCACGTGCTGCAGAGTATGAAGATTGAAAACGACTAAGTAACACCTCCGCCGGTGTTCCAATAGCTGCACCGATCTGACTGATCATCATATTTGTAAATGGTTCAAAAGTTGACATTGTACGGCTTGCGTCCATCGACTTTACATCGACACCAGGAGGTAGCAGATTAAGCGTTCCCGGACCAACTTCAACATGAGCCAGGTCTTCTGGTGTTACGGCTTCCGCTTGACCATAAGTTGAACTTAGAACATCATTCATATCATCAATATTGTTATTAGTAGTAAAAAACAAAGTATAAAACGATTTAATGATGGCAGCCGTAAGCTCCGCATTAGTATAGCGGCTGACCTGCTTCAATACCTCGATCACCGGCGCCAATATTGGTACGCCTCTGTACTGCTCTGGTCGTTCTTCATGCGATATCTGCAAAATATTTGGCCGACCACTTAACTTGCCAAATGCTTCCACTCGCTGCCACTTTAAAACTGCGGCAGGATCACTTAAATCAAAAGGTACCCTGTTTGCGACCCAATAAGCCACAACAGCCCCATCTGAATCTATTTCAATACCGTTGATAATACGATTCCCGTTTTTATTATTAGTCATTTCAACATCGTAATAAGATGGAGAACCATACGAACCACTGCTGTTTGGGTTACAGACCCTACTGGCCTCAAAAAGCTGTACTCTCAAACAATACGGATTATCAGGCACCGGCCTGCGATACTTGATCGCTGCCCATCCGTCACCATCTACAAGATAGCTCATATATGCAATATCCTGCATATCAAAAAAGTTATTCTTTCGATACAAATCACAAGCTGTGCTGTTTGCCCAAAGGTTAAATTCACGAAACGCCTGACGCTGCCACTCTTTAGCTTCCTCTGCAGTCAATCCCAGCAGCCTATAATCTATTTTAGGAGAAACCTTAAGACCAGCGCCTATAACATTGCTGCGCGAAGTATTAATAGCACTTGAACCAAGCGGAGAGTTACATACTAAATCTGCACTGCGGTTTCGTAAAGTTGCCAAATTTACATCAACATCTGCTTTAGTACTGGATTTCAAGGGATTATAGCCACGTAAAGTACTTCGTGTCCTACTGGCGCCGCCTTCTGAATAGCCGCTGTTCACTATTATTATTTTTTTATTATTTTCATTTCTCTCAGTAGGATGCCTGGCCTTAGCCGGTATTACTTTTTTACGTTTCACCATCATCTATCCTCCTAATCCCGCATAATAACTTGCTTTGTTCGATGCCCTCTTGGATACATTGCCTCATCCGTAGTCGCTCCTGCAGCAATAAGATCATTTATTTCTTTTCTTATTTCTGATAAATCAGCTCTCGTCAGCGTTCTATTGCCAATTCTGTAGCTTTGCCCTGCTACCAAAATAGACTGTTCTGCAGATAAATACTGCTTTAACCGTTCATTAAGTACCGTACTTGCCACTAATACTCCCCCCTCACACCTTTTCTAATGCAGCCGTAGCCGCCTTTAGGCTTGTTTTTCAGTTTAGACTTTACCGATTGTTCTTTGATTGCATTCGGGCTATTGATCAATTTTTCCAAAGCCTCGAAATCAGGATTTACGCTTAACATACATGCGAGGTTATAAACCCGCAGATCCAAAGGCTCGTTCCGTTTATCTTTAGCTATATTTACCCACTGATATACTAATACTCCATTTTTCCGACGAGGCTCTTTCGTTTCAGATATGAGGCCTTTAAAATAAAATTCATCGTAGCCGCGAGTTAGCTGTACAGTTACGCTATCACTCTTATCAAGCGGAAAATGAAAATATTTAGGTCCAGGCTCTTCAATCGATAACCGATCCATAACATATTGTTTGCCACTATCTGTGCCCAACATTACCAGCGGTATCGTATGTCCCCTTACGGTTTTAACCTTAACGTACTTATGCAATAACGGCACTCCTGGTGTCGATGAACCTTTTATAGCAAAACGCTGCCTTGCAAATCGTTTTTTACAGTACGCATAAACTTCTTTCGTATAGTGACCGCCGGAATCTATAAACGTCCTGGCTACCAAAAGACCCTTACCTGACGCAAAGCGATATTCCTTATCCAGCTGTTCGTCCAGCATATCCCACACTTTAGGTGTATCCGGCACGCCCAAAATAGTACCCTTTTTTATTCCCCAACATTCTTCAGCCATTCCCCAGCCACAAATCTCATACTCGAGCCTGTTGTCTTGTACGTCAACGGCCGCTGTTAAAAGCAGTACGCCTTCCGGCAGCTCGGCGCCATAGTTTTCACGCCTGCGCATAAACTGCTCATGGCTTTCAAAATTTCCTTTGCGCTCATATGCTTCTCCAAAACGAGTATTAACAACTACTTTTTCACGCTCTGGATCGCCCTGTGCTTCCAACCATTCCTGCATTACATCTGACCAGTTCACCCAAGGTGATGCAAAACAGTTAACAAAAAAGCTCCGTACCCCCTTAGTGAGAGCCGAAGCGTTCTGTGCAATATATTTTTGTGCGGCCTGCCGCATTTCAGTTTCTGTAAACCCAAACCCGCAATCTGGGCAACGCCAAATAACTGACTTAACAATAATCTGCCTTGTTCCCTTTTTATCAACAGAACAGTCGTAGTCAGTATGCATATCCCGATGTGTGACTAAATGCCACTCTTTGCACTTTGGGCATTGATGCTGCCACTCTTCCTGAGTCCCTGTTATATATTCATCTTCGATTCGACTGTCTCCAGCATTGGTCGGTGTTGAGAATAGCCCCATTACGCTATCCCAAAATGTAGTCATACGTTTTGCAGCCAAGCTGACCGGGTCACCTTCTGTGCCGGCGCTTTTTGGAAAGCGGTCAACTTCGTCTGCCAGTAATATTTTTATCGGCTTACTGGCAAGACCGGCAGGACTGTTAGCACCCGCCATTATAAGTCTGCCGCCAGGGAATTGTTTAGAAAGGATAGTATTGCCGGCGTCACGGCTTTTTACGTCTTTAAAAATATCTCTCAATACTTTTGTATCTCTGATCATCGGCGCTATACGTGATTTACTATAGTCCTGTGATGTTTCGATAGTTGGTTGGATCATCATTATCGGTGCAGGCGCCAGATGTGCGAACCGCCCAATAACATTGTTCATGATATCGGACTTTCCAACCTGAGATGCGGTCTTTGCAACTACCCTAGTTATGCCCGGTTCAGTAAAAGCATCCATAATGGCTTTTTGATATGGAGCATGATCTGTTCGCCACCGCCCAGGCTCTGCAGCAGCTTCGCCAGATATCATCCTATAGCTATCAGCCCATTCGGATACAGTTTGATCTGATAACGGCATCAATGACTGTTTTACTATTTTTTTGAAAAGATCAACTGTCTTCTTCATTACTAAATATCTCCGGATTATAATCGCTAAGCTCAGTTAACCTTGACTTAATTTCTTTAGAAAGTTCCGTCATAATAACACTTCTGCTCTGATTCTCCAGTCTAGCAGCCATCTTGGCTGGTATGCCCAAAAGCTGACTCCGTAATTTAGATAACATATCTGTCATAACTCTTTCGACATCTGCCGCATCATGTGACAGATTTTGTCGCCTTGCCAATTCAAGTTCAGCTAATTTACGTTTTGCAGCTTCATGCAATGCTTTTTCAGACCAATAATCATCTTCATCCTTGCTGGAATATTTATTTTCATAAAACGAAGCTATTGCCATTGTCAAAACGAAGTCTCCTTCTATTTCACGATGCAAAACTTCCTCATTTACCAACTGATTTACACGTCGTTCGCTGATGCCCAATAATTCGGCAAGCTCTCTTGCAGAGCCACGTTTCAGAATTTTAACCACTTCTATTTTCACCGCCTGTCTACTACAAAGAGAAGGAAATAGGAAAAAATATTTTTAAATCTAAACCTTTTTCGGGGCTCGAAAGACCCGCAAGGCTCGCCGCCCGCAGGAAGAACCTATGAAAATTCTCCTGAGGATGGACATAAGAAAAGCACTCACCGAAGTAAGTGCTTTTCTTCTTGTTTATTTAGCTCTTTTTATTTGCTGCTTTTGATTATTAAAAAAATCCTCAACCTTGTCAAAACTAATCCTATCTTCTGCAATTGCAATTTTAAGCTGTCTTATTGTATCTGCAATAAGCTTATTCAAAGCTGCACAATGGTTTTGCGCTTGGACTCTTTTTTCTTCTTTTGTTCCATTTAAAACATCTAGTGTATCTACTAAGTATCTAGCTAAGTTATAGTAATTACTATACACATCCTCAGAGTACCAATGAATTCCTGGACAATAACTAAACAATAGCTGGTGAGCTTTTATCAATTCTTCCTCGTTTTCAAAACATGAATATATTTCCGTTTCATGTTTTAAAGCAGTACTACGTTTTTTGGTCCAAACTGAATCCAGATAAATCGATAGTTTTTCATACGCCTCTATGCGGTGGTCTATTATTTTTTTGTAATAGTCACGTTTGTAATCGTTCTTTTTATGCCACCATAAACATAGATTGCTTATTATTGTACTAATAACAGCAGACCCAACTATCGCTTGCCAAAATTCACTCAACATCATCACCATCCATTTTTAGATGGTTTTATTATACCACAAAAGCCGCTGATCCTTAACCAGATCAACGGCTTTTGTCAATTTCTACACATACAGTATAACACAGGTCAATACTCGCATTCTATCTCCTCTTTTAATTCTTGCAGTGCCTTAGAATGCATTTTGTGTATATACTGCCACGAATACCCCAAATCCGCAGCAATAACTTCCCAACGCTGGTAATTCAAGTAACGTTTGAACAATATCAGCTGCAACTTCTCGTCGTCAAGCATTTTTATTAACGCTCTCGTTGCCGCTAATGCCTCTGTAAGCATCTTAATATCGCTTTGAATAGACATTTCCACGTCAGCCATCTTCGCAACTGTACCGCCCAATTTGTCGTTACTGCTACCGCCCCCAGGCGCCAAACTGTAGACTGGGGTTATCTGCTCTGCCAAATCTCTTAGATCCTGCAGCATTTGCAAATCCGCTTCAAGTTGTTTCTGCCAGACCCATGCATTTTTTAATCTTTCCTTTATTTCGTCCGTAGGCATCGCATCACCCCTCTGTCCGTAAAACATCTGCAGCAATATCTATCGCAGCACTTTCAGATTCGCTCAGCTGATGACCGTACTGCACCTGCCCTAACATACCAATCACGCTCCGAAATCGATTTTCTTTTACACAATTTACCCTGCGGCAGTAAACTTTATTCTCGCTTACCTGACGGCTCCACACGCAGCCCTTACACTTATGTGCCACTCTAACCACGCTCCTTTACTCCAATTGCTCAATTCGTACATAAAGCCCTGGCTGCTCTGACCAAAACTTTTCTGTAATCTCACTTGCTACCTGTGCATCGTCTGTCCAATAGCCGAGCCCAGTCATTACATCCTTAAGCAGCTTGATCATATTATCAGTGTCCGGCTTTGTAATTTTATATTCGCCGTTCTTATGTTTCCCTATAGCTGTATAGCACCATTTAGTCAAAAGCCTTATCGGACCGGTCAGCTTTTTTTCAGGTACATAAGCTGCCAGGTGCGCACTAAACTTCTGCCTGGCATCTTTAAGTGCGTCAGGTTCATAATAGTGTGGCTTACCGTTTACAACATGGACCTTTTTCTGCTGATGCGTAACTGTTGGCAGTTTCATCTGAATAAAGAACTCAATCATCATATGCTCCTCTTTCGTAAGCTTCCCGCCATTCTTGAATCGTAGCCAGCAAATAGTCAGCGCCTTCTTTACTTCCAAGCAATTCCTTTCGGTCAATTGTATTTTTTACGATAAGAGTTCCGTCTGTTTTCATAAAACCAAATTGTAATTTTCCAGCCTTCTCATAACAACGCATAAAGCTATTACCGAATTTTACAACTTCTCCTTTTTCAGTTTCCCAGTATTTACTATTTTTCATTTTTCATTCGCTCCTTTTTCCTTTCGCGCGGTATACCTCTTCCTACAACCGAAAGGAATTTTCCCGCCAAGCCAAGGCGGAAAATCCTTTTGTTGTATAGGAATACAACCTACAATGACTAATCATATATAGATACATCGCGCGCGCGTATATCGCGTATATAATATTAGTGAACATTCACTTAAGGAAAATCTCGATAATCGCTCGACTTTTTCCGATTCGGAAATTCTCGATAATGTTCGAGTTTTTCCAAATTGTCAGAAAACGGCGTCGTGGAAAAACACTCGACTTTTTCCAATTCGGAAAAGGAAAATCATTCGACTTTTTCCGTTTTCCGAATGACTTCTCCATTATTGCTTATTGCAAACATTCCACTTTCTCGAATATGATTCTTCACCGTTTTTTCCGTCACATCTAAATAACTGGCCATGCTTTTTACTGTCGGAGTCCCACCAAAACTTTCTGCTTCAAAAGCTTTTTGTAATGCTACTATTCGTTCTTTTTTCAAATCATCCGGTGACTTCTTCTTTTTGAAATTCCGCTGCCAGGCTGGTCCCTGCCCGTCAGGTTCAATATCCTTTAGACTTCCAATATCATCAACGTAATGCACAGGATAATTAAACCAAAGATTGATCGGCGGGAACTTCGGAAACTCACGTAGAGTCCCTTCAATGCGCCACGCTGTACGTTGCCGCACCCGCTGTTTGGCCGCCGGAATCGCCGTTTTCACAAGCTCAATATTAGTATTATTGCCAAGCATCTTATGGCAGTATTCCAACAGTACAGCGCTACTGCACTCGTCATCCTGCGATAAATCCTGTGTATAGGCAGGGTAATATCGTTTTAAATACGCCAAGCACTCGGCGCAAATTGCTTTATTTTCTTCCTGCTTCAGTAATTCTTCTGTTGGTTCCAGCTCTATCAAATCAAGCAGTGCGTCAGGATCACGGGCAAATACTCCTGACCCTGAAGCTCTGTCCATAGATTTTTTACTGCCTTGGCCACCCTTTGAATGATGGTGGCAGTAGATCACAGCGCAGCCCAGTTCCGTACAAACCTTATCGAACTGATTACAGAAATGCGCCATCTGGTCAGCACTGTTTTCGTCACCGGTGATGATTTTATAAATCGGATCGATAACGATAGCAATATAATTCTTCTTTGCTGCACGCCTGATCAGCTTCGGCGCCAGTTTATCCATCGGAATCGACTTGCCACGCAAATTCCATACATCGATATTAGACAAATTGCTCGGCTCCCACCCCATTGCCGTATAAACATCCTTAAAACGATGCAAACAACTTGCCCTGTCAAGTTCAAGGTTCACATATAAAACTTTACCCTTTGTACAGCTAAAATTAAGCCACTGACGGCCCTCGGCAATCGCGCAGCACAACTCTATCAAAGCATAGCTTTTGCCTGCCTTAGACGGCCCTGCAATGAGCATTTTATGCCCCTGTCGCAATACATTATCAATCAGCGGTTTTGCCAGCTCCGGTAAATTATCCCAAATCTCACTGATGCTTTCCGGTTCCGGAAGATCATCGTTGACCGCCTCAATCCACTCCTGCCATTCTACAAAGCTGGCTTTGCCGATGTTGGTATCAACTAAAAACTGCTTGTGTCCCTGACGCATCACACCCGGCATTCTGCTGAGCCGCGAAGGATTACGGTTTTGGGTATCGATTTCAAGGCCGTTTTTCTTACAAACAGCGTAAAGATAATCAACACGTTTACGATATTCCGCATAGTCTGCTGCATCGATCCTAACAATAGCATGCAGCGACTTTTTCCCTGAATGTACCAGGCAGGCCACCGGCAGTTCCAGTGTCCGGATAATTTCATTCTGCTTGGCTATATCCATCTTGTCCGATTCGACCAGCGCATACCGAAATTCTGTCACATTGTCGTTTTTCACGCCTTTACCATCAAGAGGATTAAAACGTATCCAGGCGCCGCACTCAGGGTTATAATCGCCAAGCACCCCGCCGATATCACCCTTACATTTATTAAGTAGCTCAATGAGCTGCCCAGCTGTTCTATCAGAACAACCTTTTGACGGTAGATATTTACCGTCTTTTTGCCATGATTCCGTTACATAGCCAACATTTTCCGTACTGTCGAATAAAGTTTCCAGATAAGTTACCAGTTCTTTTACCGGATCCCAGTTTTCCGGGTCCGCTATTTCCTGGCCTTCGATCCAGTTCTTATCGACCAAAACCATATCTTCTTTTTGTCCGATGATATCATCCCATGAAAGTTCATAATCTTCACGCTGCTGTGGCGTCCAGCCGTTATCCTTAGCCATTGCTACGATCGTACCACCCGTTACTGGTGCGCTGGTATCACCTCTGAACGTCTCCCATTTTTTTCGGCATTCATTTGCGTGGTATCTTCCAGCATCCCGCCGGCTCCAATCATCCCACACGCTCACGCTGTACCCTTCTGCTTTCAACGCCATGCCAACATTGACCCATTCCTGATAATCAAGAATGCTCGGATCGATATAATCAAGCAGCGGCAGCAAATCCAATTTATTCTCCATGATGTTCTCCTTTATTCAGGCTTGTAAATCCGTGGATCAATGCCTGCCGGAATACGCCAGCCACCGGCAGCAATCCTGTCTATTAATTTCTTGGCATGTTCAAAAGACCAGGCCCCGACGTGCTGGAACCCACGACCTTCTAAAAAACGGATCTGTTTCGGTGTTGTAAGTCCTTCACTTCTGCGCTTATCCAAACGATCAAGGATTTTCGCAGCTTTACCGGCATTGTCGATCTCATCCGGATTTATACCAAACTTCTCTAATGTTTTAAGTTGCTTTTCACTGGCCGGGCTCATTTCCCAACCGAATGCTGGTACATAGCTTGACAGATCCTCTGCTTGGATACTCATTTCAAACTGCAGTGGATCCACCAGTTTACGCTTACGCTGTTTCATTGCTGCCAACTGTTTCGCCAAAGCTTCTTCCCGCTGGGCAACAACATCTTCAGAAGCCTGCTTTTCCACTGCTTCCAAATCTAACGGACAAGCTGCGTCCTGTAATGTTTCAGTCATAGCTCTGGCCACATCTTCATTTGTCGCAATCAAATGCGCCGGTCGGCACAGTTCATGGCGTTCTGTATGCCATAGAAAATCAAGCAGCAAAAGTTCTTCTTTGCCCGGTGCCAGCCTCGTACCACGACCCACCATTTGACAATACAAACTCCTGACCTTCGTTGGCCTTAATACAACAATGCAATCAACAGCCGGGCAATCCCACCCTTCTGTCAAAAGCATTGAATTACAAAGCACGTTATATTTACCGGTTTCAAAATCACTCAGCACCTTTGCGCGATCCTCGCTGTTACCATTTACTTCGGCAGCGCTGAAACCGATACCATTCAAAATATCCCTAAACTTTTGGCTGGTCTTGACAAGTGGTAAAAAAACTACAGTCTTTCTATCCATACAAATTTTAGCCATTTCCTCAGCGATCTGATTCAGATATGGATCGAGAGCCGTTCCCAGATCGCTGCTCTTAAAATCACCAGCCTGAGTAGCGACACCTGTCAAATCTAATTTTAGAGGAATAGTCTGAGCCTTGATTGGCGACAAATAACCTTCTTTAATAGCTTTAGGCAGCGTATATTCATAAGCAAGGCTCTCAAAACATTGCCCTAAATTACGCATATCGCCTCTGTCAGGCGTTGCAGTAACACCAAGCACCTTAGCGCTGTCAAAATGTTCCAGCACCTTCTGATAGCTATCTGAAAGTACATGATGTGCTTCGTCAACGATGATCGTATCGAAAAAATCCTTTGCAAATCCGTTTAACCGCTTCTCGCGCATCAACGTCTGGACAGAACCTACTACCACACGATACCAACTGCCCATACAGGTATATTCAGCTTTTTCCATAGCCGATTTTAAACCTGTAGCCTGCTCGATTTTGTCACAGGCCTGCTGCAACAGTTCAAAACGGTGCGCCAATATCAGTACCCGGTCACCCTGCTTAACCTGTTCCTCTGTAACCTTTGCAAAGACTATAGTTTTACCGCACCCGGTCGGCAATACCAACAGGGTGCGGTTTATTCCTTTATTCCACTCGTCAAAAATAGCCTGTTTAGCTTCTTCCTGATATGGACGCAGCTGCATTAGAAAGCTCCGGGCCGAAATGCAGGAACGGCCTGCGGTTGTCCTTGATATAAGTTTTGTTGTTGCGGTGCTGCCGGAGTAGGTGCTGTTGTCGCTGTATTTTCAGGATCATAAAAGCGTTTAATTTCGTTATACTGCTTACCATCATGCATACGGATACCGATCTTAGCCCTGCCCTTTCGACCAACCACCCGTGGCCAATCCATTTTCAAAGGTTCACCGTGTTTTTTCAGCCCAATACCGATAAAGAAAGCCGAAATCATGCCTTCCGTCCGAGAATGTAAGAACAAGTTATGCCTGATACGGGCTTCGCCTTCCGGTGTTTCAACTACCAAAGTGATTACAGCTTTATTACAGGGCGGCAACTTTTCGCTGCCTTCATGACGGGCACGTTGAAACTCTAATACCTTAAATTCATAATCGCCTTCCGGCAGAATGATAAAACCGGCGCTCTCCTTTTCAATAGTATCGTCCCATCCTAATTCTCTTTCTTCTACGGGTACTGTTTGTCCTAATTGTTCAAATGCCATTGTTTTATTCTCCTTTATCTGTTAAATATTATTTAAACTACATTGAGTTTCTTAAACTTAAAAAGGTATATCCCTGTTCTCTTTGATCAAAGCAAAGACATTGGGCCAGGCTCCGATCAAACAGCCCTGTACAAAATCCTCTGCGTAATTTTCAAAAGGTGTTCCCTCTGGATAATAGCCACGCTGGGCAACAACCTTTTGAATTTCTGCAAGCGTTACCCCTTCCGGCGCCATTAAATCAGCCAATGCTTTTGGCACACAACTTGGAATTACTTTTGACGTTTGTACAGTCACTATATCATCTGATGCTGTTACAGGGATAAGCGCCGGATCTACAGATATTAGTCCCGAAGGCGTATCTATAATTGCAGTGGCACTAGCAACCGGCGCCACAACAGTTTCCGACTGCATTACAACTGGCTGCGACACAGGCTGCAAAGCTTCCGTATTAGAATAAACCAGACAACCACGAATACTTTTAAAATCAAAGGGTAATTCTTCCGGTAGATCCTGTCTGTTCTTTGCATCCCAGTTAGGATGATGCGTCGTATACATTACCCGCTCACCACCGGCGGCCTTGCATTTCTTCCCGTCCTTATCCTGTGCGATCACGATAGTCTTATAGTTGGCAAACAGCAGCATATCAGCCCACTCTTTGACCAACGGAGCAGTCTGCGATGAAGTCTTTTTGCCAAGCTTCAGCTCATACCGATCAAAACTTCCACCTTCATTAGGCAATTCAAACTTACGCATCTGCATATGTGCTGTTAAAACAACATTGATCCCAACTTCGATCACATCAGAAAGCAGATTTAAAAAGCGTCCAAATTCTTCCCTTACAAAAATATAGCCACTGCCATAACCAAAATCCTCGATCCCATTTTTTCCATTTTTAGCACATACATGACCCACGCAAAGCTGTTCTGCCCAGTCAATCGTATCAATAACCAATGTTTTACAGCAGGTTGGATTTTTGATAACCTCTCTAACCTCATCCAGCAACATCGTCCAAGAAGTCGGCGCCGGTAATCTGGCAACATCGTAGACATTCGTACTGCCTTCGGTATCGATAAACAGCGGATCCGGAAAATCAGCGGCAAAAGTAGTTTTGCCAATACCTTCAGGACCATAAACTACAACTTTTTGCGGCTTTACAATCAGCCCTCTAGTAATTTGAAACTTCATCAAAACTCACCTTTCTTCCATGTTTTTGCGCCTTCATCCGAAAGGCCGTTATATTCTTTAACATAACCATCTTCGATAATGACCGAACACTCTTTGCCACTGCTGACACGTGTAGCGATTACCTGCAGCTGTTCCTGTTCTAACCATTTACCAAATTCATTTAAAGTATCCTGATCCATTTGCTCCAGCTTATCCATGAGCACAAAACCACAGTTCGGATTCAATTTGCGGACAATAGCAGTAGCTACTTTAAGCTGCTCACTGCCGCTCATGTTATCCCACTTATTCCCACGATAAACCAGCTCACCATTTTCAACAGACAATTCAGGTAGCGGCAGGTCTGCATTTTCCAACAACTTTAAGCGCTGCTCTCTAATATCTTCGATCGATTTTGTCAGTTCATCATATTGCTGGCTATATTCTTCAGCTTCGATTTCAGCCTTTTCCCTGTCCATATTGGCCCTGATTTTAATATTCAGGCGATCTATGTCAGAGATATTCGCTTCCAATTCTGCCGTACTTTCATCCTGTAAATCTGCGGCCGACTTACGGGCAACCGAAACTGCAGCCTCAGCTTCTTCAAGCCGGTTCTTCGCTTCGTCAAAAGCAATCTGCGCTTTAGCTAATTCTTCTTCATACTGCTGGCACATTTGCCGCTTGCGCTGGTTTTCGCCGTTCCTGGCAAGTATCGCCTGCTGCTGCCTAATTAGATCAGCTGCTGAAACGAGCTCTTTAGGAACATCCGGATACAGTTCAAGCTCAGATGCATACTTTTTCTTTTGGTCAGCAATGCGTCCAACTTCATATCGCCTGTTATAAATCCTTTGTTCTTCAGCATCCAACTGGTAAAGTTTTTCACCGATCCCTATTATCTGCAAAAGAGCATTGGCCTTTTCTTTATTATTTGCATTCAAAAATTTTGGCAGATCTAAAGCAAGTTGCGCTACAAACTCATTTAAAATCTGCTGGCCGCCTTTATTTCCCTGCGGATCGATGACCTTTAAGCTGCCATTAATGCCCTTCCGCTCAACTATAAGCCCATTAGACAACTCTATATGCAGAATTGGCGGAGTAACAGATCCTTGTCGCTGCGGTTCAGAAGGTTTATATCTTTCCCCACCAAGCGTCCAGGCAATCGCATCCAGAACGCTGGTTTTACCCTGACCATTTTTACCACCGAGAATAGTCAAGCCATTCCCCGAAGGTACTAATTTTACTGCTTTAATCCTTTTGATATTTTCAAGTTCGAGACTGTTAATTTTCACTGTCATTGAAATAGCTCCTTTTCTTTTTTCAGCCACCATACAAGCGTAGGACGCTTAACTCCTATGACGCTGGCTGCCTTTCTAACCGAATACCTTGCTCCATTAAACTTTTAGCTTCCGCAATAAGCTCACGACGTTCTGCTTTTGACCTGTAATGTACTGATTCTCGTGGCATAACTTTTGCTAAAGCTGTCTCCGTATCAACGCTGTTTACTATAGCTATGTATAGAGCTGCATAATTCTCAATAGGAAAATTTAAGCCGTAATTCATTGTCAATCCTTCTATTTATGCTATAATGTAGCCAATACAGGTTGTTCATGACCAATGTATTAACCCTGAGCTGTCAGCATTGCCGTGCTGATGGCTCTTTTCTTTAATTCATTCCAGCAACCTTGCACCAGAGCCATAACCCGAAAAATACACCGGCCCAAGTCCCAATAGCAATTACCGCAATTTGATAACCTAACTCTTTCCACATCTCACCACGCCCTTTCTAAAAACATCCCAAAGATGACCAGTGATACTGCTATCAGGATCTTAGGGAAAATTTCACTCTCAGCAAAAAAGTACCAAATATAAATCCCTAGTGTTTTCACGGTGTTTCCTCCCCCCCAGCACGACTTTTGTTCCTCTCTGCAGCATCGACTATAGCCGTCAGATAAGCTAAGTCATCAAAGGAATAACCATTATTGTCCAACTCGAGTTCTAAACATTCTATGCCGCTATTAAAAGACCTTAGGGATTCAATTAAATCATCTAAAATATGAGCTGGAATTTTACCAGAAACAGCCTGAATCGCTTTAGCGTATGAGTTTAAGCCCTTTATCTGTGTAGATCTGTCTGATATCAAATTAAATATTTCCGTAGGCAGTTGTTCCGGCATTAGCTATTTCACCTCCTTTCGCATCAAATTCAATTGATCTAAATACCCGCCGCCATCACGGCGTTTATGCTTAGAAATAACAATTGGGCATTTTAATTTTTGTAACTTTTTTTGTCGAAGTTCGATTTGTTCATTAAAATAACGATCAGCGCCTTCGACTTCAATTTTATGCCGCTGTCCTATCTTAACTGCCGGAAGTGTTCCATCTCGGCACATTGCATAAACGGTAGAATATGCAAGTCCACGAGAATTGGCGTATTCTTTAATTCCTGCGAACCTCATATGTTAGCCTCCTTTCATTTGCTATCGCTCCTGCTATAATATTTATAGAGAGGAGGTGATTAATTTGCATTTAGAAAACATTGATTATGAAATTTTAGAACTTGTTAATCAATTTGATAAAGTAACAGAAGAAAAAATATTAGAATATTTCCCCCATAATTCAACGGTTCAGTATCGTATTGAAGAATTGAGCAGAGCAGAATATGATCACACGTATACGCCAATGGTAAGAGAAATTCCTAACAGCAGTTATCTGCTTAAAATATTCACTTACGAAAACATAAAAGGTGATGTTATTAGTACATATACCGGTAATATCAAAATTACTAACTTAGGGAAAAAAACCATTGAAGATTATAAACAAAAGCAGAAATACCAAAATAGAAAAACTTGGGAAGAAAGATTCTTTAAATTTGCTCCAATTGTAATATCCGTTATTGCTCTTTTAAAATCCTACGACATTATCTAGAACATGCTGTTATTAGAGCGATAAGCGAAAGTACTAAAGACAGTATTTCTATCTTTGATGGTTTATATTCCATATCCTTACTCCTTTGGATAATTATTTTCCGTTGAACCTTTCTATGCTCCTTTTTGTTTGCTCCCTCTGCTATAATGTAGCTAGGAAGGAGGTGATTTTATGAATAATAGCAATAAATTCTTTGATGTAAAAATGGGTTTTCTAAAAGCCATTGGTTCTATCCCCAAATTTGGGAAAGAATTAACCATACCAAGTAATGGAGAACAATTTATCAAAGACTGTGCACAGGCAATTATCCTCACCAATTTAGGTGTAATTGTAGGCGACATTGTATCTTTAGATAAAGAACTTGAAAAAAATAACCAAGACCCCACCCTTAGACTTTTTGAAGTTGCTGTTAACACTAACGAAAAATTTATCAATTCTATGTTTCAAGATACTCCCGACACTGAATTAATTAACCATACAAAAGCTATTTTGGTTAAAAATGCAGTTGTTCACAGCAGCTCTAATTTTGCAAGCACTATCACTCTGCCATATGTTTGGCTGTTTGCCGACCAAATACTTGGCATAACATTTGGAGCTCTTCAGGACTAATCTTTTTAGTTTGCGTACTTGCTTCAATTTTATTTTTTTGCTGCTTTTGTATCTCAACTACAAAAGCAGCTATTTCTTTTTCTGTACCCTCTACTGTTATTTTCATGTTCTCTCTCCTTCCTATGCTCCTTTCTATTTGCTCCCTCTGCTATAATGTAGCTAGGAAGGAGGTAAATATTATGAATAATCTTGAAAAACTAGCGCAAGAACTGGGTGCTCCGCACACCATAACTACTATCGATAATGAACGGGTTTTATACGGTAGCATTAATCAAAACTATGAAATTGAGGTTTCTGGTTTAGACAACATACGTAAGCACCCATCAATAGTTGTATACGTTTGGCAAAAATCGCCCCAAATTAAGTGCGTAGAAACCCTGGAAGGCATCCATTCTAAGTCCCTCTTGGCAGATACGCTTGTCGAACTTCGTCATAAGTACTCTCTTCAATAAAATCATCTGTGAGTGCTATCGAAGTTAAAATGTAAATTAGATCATTACGTGACAATTTTTTTCGATCACACCAGTCGCCAAAATCTTTTGCGTTTTGCGACCCCAACATTTTGAACCGTCTTAGTTCGCCCATTGGCATTTTATTTTGCCCCCTTTCTTTGGTTACGAACTTAATTTCTTCTGTTTTCAGAAGTTTTGTGCGAAAAAAAATAAATTGGGATGTCAATAACATTGATATTAAGGCAATCTTTACAACACATCGTATTTATTTCAGATTGACGAAAATCTCTATTATTGTTCAAAGCTAAATTTAATGTTACCTCAGATATGCCCAAGACAGTGGCTAGCGAAGCTTGTGTATATCCTTTTTCTTTCATTCTACCCAACAATTTAGAATAATCGTACTGTGTTTTTTGCATTTTATCACCTCCATACGTCGATTATAATACTTCTGTTTTCAGAAGTCAATGGTTTTCTGAAGTTTTTTTAAATTTTTCTTGTGTTTTCGGAAGATAAGTTTTATAATTAACTTAGGTTATAGGAGGTGTAAACTGTGGTAGACTTCAATGTTCGATTAGTCGAAGCTTTGCAACTAAGAAATATGAAACCCGCTGAACTCTCTAGAATAAGTGGAATTTCTGAAGGTATGATCAGTTCATATAGACATGGTAATTATAAAGCCTCTCAACGTAATCTCGAAAAACTAGCAAAGGCATTAAATGTTTCCATACCTTGGTTAATGGGAGCCGATGTACCTATTACCCCTTCTATTCCTAACGCCTCTAACATTTTCCCCATAGAAAGAAAAAAGATTCCCCTACTTGGCAAAATCGCCTGCGGGAAACCGATAATGTCGGAAGAGGTTTTTGACGGATATGTTCAGTGCAATGGTAATATCCACGCTGACTTCTGCTTACGCGCCGAAGGCGACAGTATGATTAATGCACGTATATACGATGGCGATATCGTCTTTATCAGGCAGCAGCCGAAAGTAGAGAATGGAGAAATAGCCGCCGTATCTATTGATGATACAGTCACCCTAAAACGTGTTTATGTCGGAACCGATTATATCGAATTAAAACCAGAGAACCCTACATATAAGCCTTTACGCTTCAGCAAAACTGAAATAGAACAATTCCGAATTATAGGAAAAGCTATTGCCTTTCAAGGTGATATAGTTTGAAAAGTTTACATTTTTTTGCACAAATACATATTGACAAACAAGGGCTTGTAACAGTATAATGTAGTCAGAATCTAATTATTGATGTCTTGCCCTTGACAGTAAGCACTCCATTTGTCCGGAGATTGCCGAACTCAGGGGCTTTTTATTTTTTTAAAATAAATAAAAAAATGTGGAGGATTATTTATGGGAAAAACAGCAATTTTAGTAGATGGCGCATTCTTTCTCAAACGCGCATTAAAAATTTTTGGCCCCCAAGAACCAGAAGAATTAGCTAAAAAACTATTTTATTATAGCTGTAAACATTTGAAAGCCCATAATTATCATCAAGATAAAACACCGTCTTTAAGGGATGAACTCTATAGAATTTTTTATTATGATTGCCCACCTTTAAATAAAAAACTGCAGCATCCTATAAGTAGGAAAACCATAGATTTTAGTAAATCTGAACGCGCAATATGGCGTCAGCAATTTATTCATGAAATGACATGTAGACGCAAAGTCGCAATGAGACTTGGAAAAGTTGATGAAATCAACACAAACTGGAGTATTAATCCAAAGCTAACGCATAAGTTAGTAAACGGCTCTATTTCGATACAAGATTTAGAAGAAAATGATATTATGCTTATCACTAAACAAAAAGGCGTAGATATGCGAATCGGTATTGACATTGCCTCTCTAGCCTATAAACAACAGGTAGAACGCATAGTACTTATTGCAGGGGATAGCGATTTTGTTCCTGCTGCCAAATTGGCGCGAAGAGAAGGAATTGATTTTATTCTCGATCCAATGTGGGCCCCCATAAAGCCTGATTTATTTGAGCACATAGACGGTTTAAAATCCACGTTTCCAGATCCGAATAAGAAGCTCCCTAAAGAAGCTATCCCCGAAGCCAAAGATGATTTCTGCGAAAGATAAAATAAAAAAAGACCGCCCCTGCGCCAACAGGAACGGCCAACGTAACGCCCACCACCATAGCGAGCTGATTACTATAGATATTATAGCACATCAGTTCCGCTACTGCATACTCAAATTACAGTAAAGGAGCTGATTTTTTATGCCAAAACGTAACAGAAATGGCGCCGGAAGCATTGTTTATGAACCAGAACGGAAGAAATACAGAGCCTATATCACGGATGCTTTAGGAAAAAGAATATCTAAACGTTTCGACAGTCCCGACGAAGCTGATATGTGGCTCTCCCAAATAAAGTTAGATCTATACAACAATACCTATATTCCTAAATCTAACGTAACTGTAGGTGAGTGGATTCTTGAATACCTAAGTACTTACTGCGCACCAAACGTAAGAGCTAAAACCCTAATTCGATATATGCAAACAGCCCGGCATCTTGAACCCATAGCTGGCATAATGCTTCAAGAATTAGATGCTCGGCAAGTACAATATTTCTACAATAATCTTCCTGATATGTCAGATAGCAGTAAAAATAAAATACATAAACTATTAAAAGCTGCTGTAACCAAGGCCCATATACTTGAATTAGTAAAGAAAAACATCATGAACGCTGTTCCTGCACCTAAAGTTGCCAAACCTCGAATAGAAATATTCAAAAATGAAGAATTAAAAGCGATAGCAGAAACACTAAAAATTCACCCTATATACAAAAAATATTATCTACCCTTTCTTCTTGCTATCAATACTGGAGCCAGAATCGGCGAAATTCTCGGCTTAAAACGCAACTGTGTCTTTGATAATTACATTATGATCAACAACAGCATCCAAGACATAAATGGTAAAATAATTGACATGCCGCCTAAAACAGAATCCGGGAAACGCAAAATCACGATTTCCCCTGTATTGGCCCAACTATTAAAACCCCGTAAAAATCAAAAAATCTTGGCCTTAGATGACTATGTTTTTCAAAGTCGGAACGGAACTCCAGTACGAGCAAATCAGGTTGAACGTAACTGGAAAAAAATTTTAATACTAACAGGTATTCCCCATAAAAAATTCCATACTCTTCGCCATACGCATGCAACACAATTACTAGCAAACGGAGTCCCCATTATAGAAGTCTCAAAACGATTAGGACACAGCAAAGTTAGCCACACGTTGGATCTTTATGGACACGCGATACCAGGATATGATGCTTCTTTACCCGACAAAATATCAAAAATTTTCAACCTGTAATTGGGTGCAATTGTGGGTGCAATTGCTGAAATTTATGTTAGGAAAACGGCATTCTACCGTAATTGAAAACCAAGCTATAAAGCCACTTAAGCCTTTACAGAATGCTGTGTTACAGGCGTTTCCTCGTAGTTTTCCCAAGCCGCGTGTCGCGAGTTCGAATCTCGTCTCCCGCTCCATAACAAAAACAAGACGCAGACTTCGTTCTGCGTCTTTTTTATTTCTAACTTTTCTATTTTCTATATGCTGAACATATTTTAAAACAATATTTACGTCCAACTTTGTCTTTTCTACAGCTCAAATTTTGATGGCGCCGGAAACAAACACTCTAAAAAATTTTTTATTTTAATTTTTCTCTCTTTAGAACAAGTATTACCGGAATTTATACAAAAAAACTTAGGTTTAAATTTTAATATCTCTTCCTGCAATTTATCAGAATCATCGTTATCCATGTAACTTTCCCACTCCACATTTTTGAAAAAATTCAATGCTTTCCGCCATGGCTTTGGATCAGAAACAATTTTTAAAACTGCATTTCCCGAATATACAGCATCAAGACTAAACAAAATACGCTGCACATCATTGTCACTTCTAAATCTATTTCCGAGAAATAATTTCAAGCTTTCAGCTAATTTTTTTGAAGTTTCCAACCATGCAGTTTTATTGTAACTATCTATATTATGATGAGAAACATAAAATAAATCATTTTCATCTTTTCCATATTCCTTAAACAGTATTTCGGCAGCATTGAGTACGGCTTTATCAGAAGGAGCATATTCAAGAAAAACTTTCTTTGCTTTTTTTAGTGTTTTATACTTATTCATCACCTTAACTCTGACAATTGGCATACCATCTTCAAAAAAATCACTGGGTCTTACAGTACGGCCTAAAAAGAAATCATCATTAGCATAAAGAAACCTCTCCGATAAAGCTGGAATTTTCGGCAGAAAATACTCTATTACATTTGAATTAAAACATGGTATTATCTCCTGCGGCATAATGAGTGAATGGTCAATAATCGAAACCTTTTCATAAGCAGTATTCAACCAATGCGGACATTGCCTGTCTGTAACTATATACACGTGATTGATCCAAGGCGCGTATTTTTCTAACGAGCGCAAAGAATAGCGCAGTTCCTCATTGTCAAAAAAACGTTTTATTCCTGATACCTCTTCATCTTTAATATTATAATCGGCAGTTAAAAAAGAATTTTTCCGTTCTCTAAACTCTTTATCATTGCCATCACACCATAAATATACCATATCAATTTTATTATTTTCGTTTTCCATCGTGTAATACCTGCTCTCCCTCTGCACGACATTCTTTATATTTATACTAAAAATATCTTAACTTTATTTTTCCAATCGGTCAATTATAAAAACATAAAATAATTTTTATGTTTGCAAATACTTTACTATCTTTTTTAGGCTTTTAATTCTAACTTTGTTTTTACATAAAATAAAGCTGCAGGAATTAATCCTGCAGCTTTGTCATTTGCTTTTATCCATTATACTAAAATAATATTACTGATATCTGGAATTTATGATCTTCAAATTTATTACAGAATAAAGCTCGTCCTGATTCCAAATTTTTATTTTCCCTTCCTGCACGTTTCTTCTATAAACATTTTTTGAAGGTACAGCGATTTCTAAATTTATTGGCACTGTGTTTTTACTGCGTTTTACTAAAACATCTTCAGATTTTAACTTTTTCCAAATCCCTTTTTTAGATCCTTGTGAAATTATAGCATCCACGCCTTCTGTTTCACAACGCAGTTTCAAGGTATCGTCCTCCGTCTGACAGCGCAAAGCAACGGAAAAAACATTCGGCTCCAGCCAGTATTTAAGCAGACCCATTTTTCCTACGTCAACAGTATATTCAACACTTTTATTTTTATTCAAAACTATTTTTTTTAAACTCCTGTCGCCTTCATTCTGCATTTTGAAACTGCTGAGTAAGATCATTGCCATAACAGCAGCCGCCACCAGAAGTATTTTTTTCCCAAGTTGTTTATTCATACCTGGCCCGCCTTTTTCCAGCTATCTTCCTAGAAAAAATTTTAACAGATAAAATAACGACAGCCGCCGCTCCCGGCAAACAGCTTAACTGGCAGCTGCCACAAATACCGGTGCAGCCAGACGTGCTGCCCCAAGAAGAAATCGGTATACCCATAGCTGCACAAAAAGTAATTACTTTATTCCTCATCATTTTTCCTCCCGTATCTGATCGCCTTTTCAGGACATTTACTGATACAGACCCCACACAGGATACAATTGTGTACGCAATTCACAGCTTTCCGCTCTTCTATCACCATCGCTTCCATAGGACAGGCAAGGCTGCAGCTTTTACAGCCAATACATTTTTGGCGGTCGATAATCAACCGATAAACGAATGGCAGCCTGCTGCTGAAAGAATACAACAAATTCTGTACCGCTCCTACAGGGCACAAAAAATTGCAAAATCCGCGGCCGCCTTTAGTAAAGATACCAAACAGACCTGCCCACAAAAACAACGTCAGAATCATACTGGAGCTCAAAGAAATAAAATACCCAAAAACGAAATAGTTAACAAACAAATCAAATAGAAAGAAATTGCAATATGCACATGCCAGCAGACTATCAAAAAATGGCAATATTACAAACCCGGCCAGCATGCCATAACGAAGCGGAGCGATCTCGGTATAAGTACGCCAGCTTATCTGCAGCCTTGATGGTATGACTTTGCTTAAATACTCGGTAAAAGCTCCGGCAGGACATAATCTGCCGCAAAATACAGGACCAAAAAACAAAGTAACTATCAGCAAGATCACGATACAAGCAATAAAAGGAAGCGGCATCAACAGTAGTTTTCCATCCAGTAAATGCTCTGTCTGAATGCGAAAACACAGGCTGTGAATGGTCAGCTGCTGCCACTTGCCCGTAAAAATAAAAAATATTATTTTTTGAAATAGCGCAAAAGGAGCATAGAATAAAATAAAACCTAAAAAATACCCCAAAAGCCGCTGATATTTAAACTCCATTTTTATCTTCACTTCCATGAATTTTCAGGACAGGGAAAATCCCTGCCCTGATTTTATTTACTTAAAAGCTATAACGCAGGCTCACGTTATATGTCCTGCCGGAAGTTGCTTCACTGGCATAAAATTCTTTGTCGAACAGGTTGTTAATACCGAATTGTAAAATCGTACCTTTAGCAATTTCATAATTAAAGGCAGTATTAACGATAAAATATGCGTCTTCCGCCCCATATTCTCCTGTCACATCATCAGGAGCCTGACGAGCGCTCACATACTGACAATCCAATATAGCGTTGAACTTATCCTTATTATAATTGACACCGGCATGCAGCAGATGTTTAGGAATACCATAGTCTGCGCTGTCAGCATCTTTCAGGTTAGTTCCCGCCACCGCATTTTGTTTTACTTTCCCCTGCTGCCAGGCATAATTAAAATATGTGCCCCAGTTATCGTTAAATTTATGGTCGACCGTAAATTCTACACCGCGGCGTTTTTCCGTACCGTAGTTTTCATATTTTTTATATTCTGCTGTTGTTGTTCCAGGCTGATAATGGGTCGTATAAAGGATTTTATCATCTGTTTTCACCTGATATAAAGAGATCCCCAGATTAGTCTGCCGCGACAATTTTTTCTTCATGCCGATCTCAAAAGTATTTGAGGTCTCCGGATCAAGATCAGGATTAGCCACTACATCGCCCATACTGCCACCGCCGTCACGATAGACCTGATACAAAGGCGGCGGATTAAAAGAATGTCCATAGGAAACATAGTAATTAGTCTTTTCATCAGCTTTATAATCAAATGCTATTTTCGGGCTGAATTCACTATAACTGACTTCATCATAGTCCAAAGAACGTGTTAAAGCACCGGTATTTTTATCATAATATCTGCTTTTACCATCCATTTTTGTAAAATGATCATAACGTACGCCTAAATACATCGTCAGCGGATCGCTGATCTGATATTCATCCTGCACAAATAAAGCTATGTTCCGCGCTTTACCGCCATGGTTTTCATAAACACCGTTATCACCAAGTCCGCCGATAACAGAATCATGATCGCGCCAGTTGCTAAGATATTTACGCAGCTGATCAAAGCTCTCCTGTTTAAAACTGCCGCCTACCAGGATAGAGTGCCTGCCAACATTTTCCCAAGCCTTCTGCACATCAAAATTATATGTTTCACCGGGATAGAAAGAATCAGTACCGGCGCCGTTCCAGTCTATAGAGTCTGGACTGCTGGCACTGCTATAGCCATTACTTTTCATATCCAAATACCCAAAGTTGGCACTGAATTTATTTTTATTATCATTATATGACAATGTATGTAAATCGGATTCTTTCCGCCCGTCATAACCAAGATATGTTCCAATGCTTGGCTTCACTATCTGTCCATTACCAACATCAACACTGCCACTAAATACGGGCTTACCGTCTTTATAAATTGTCGTCCACGGATTTTGGTAGCGATACTCACTTTCCGTATGGATAAAAGTATATTTTAAAGATCTGTCTTCATCAAAATCATATTTGATATTCGCCGAAATATTTTCGTTTTCCCAAACTTTTTCTCCGCGTCCTCCTAAAATATATTTACCGCTGCTCAACTGCGGTAATTCTTTATCAGGCTTTATCGTGCCTGTATCCTTGCTGGCACTGCCTGTATAATAATAGCCTTTAAACCCATCTGATTTTCTGTTTTCATAACCCACGCCGAAAGATAATTTTTTATTCACTCTTGCATCTGCGTATAAAGCTTTTTTCCAGGTATTATTACTGCCATAGCTGACTACAGCATTTACACTGGCTCCTTTTTTTTCAGGATTATCCTTAGTGATGATATTGACAACCGCGCCCACAGCTCTACCGCCATATAAAGAAGAGCCTGCTCCCCTTACAACCTCAATTCTGGCGATTTTTTCTACAGGTACCATTTCCCATTCCATACCGTTATTATACGTAGTATTCATCGGCAGCCCGTCTAACAAAACCAAAATATCACTGGAGCTGAAACCTCTGATCTGGATACCGCCCTGCGCCGCCTGACTCATATAGACGCCGGGTAAAGTCTGCAGAGCTTCCGGTACAGAATTGATATTTCGTTCTTCGATATCCTGTGAGGTCACAACGCTGACGCTGGAAGGAACCTCCTGCAGTTCTTTCATCGTTCTGGTTGCTGTGACAACCATCTGATCCAGATTAAATTGCTGCAGCCCCTCTTCGGCGTATACTGCTGTACCCCCCCAGATGACATTGCCAGTTATAAGTGCTGTCATCAGTATACTTTTACTCATACCCTTTTTCAACATACTCAACTTCCTTTCCTGATTTTTGTATTGTTATAAAAGTATCCCTTACACCTTTAACGGCAGTGCATACGATACCTTTACCTACAAACTGAAAAATACCCTGTGCCTAAAACGCACAGGGTATTAAAAGACCTCAAAAAAGCCCTCTCTTTACCCAACCGTCTCACGCAGCAGTAAATAAATCATCAGGCAGTTCTTCTGACTTTGGTTCATCGCTCCTCCAAGCCTTCCCGGATAATTCCAGTGACGTAAATATGGATTTGCTCACCATTACAGCGACGGGATCGTGTGGGATTTACACCCAGCTTCTCTATTAAGACCTGCGTCACCTGACAATATCATTATTCACTTTTTATATTTTATAACATTATATTCTATTTTATATCAGCAACTATATGTTATAATATCATATATGATATATTACTATGTATGGCTACTAGACAGTCAATAGGGAGATAATTATTTTATGAAAGAACCAATTGACAATTATTTTACAACCGGAGAATTAGCCAAGCTTTGCAAGATTCCTCGAAAAACTTTGCTTTATTACGATAGTTTAGGTCTGATCACACCTGAAGTTATTGAAGAAAATGGTTATCGTTATTACAAACGCACTCAATTATTTGCATTAGAATTGATTTTGACGATGCGCAAACTGGATATTCCTTTAGCCGAAATCAAAACTTATTTATCTAACAAATCCTATGTTAACTACAGGAATATTATGTCTGATCGTGAAATATTGCTTGAAAAATTACTCAAAAAGATAATTAAAACAAAAAATGAACTGCATCATTCCCTCATTATTCTTAACCAATTAGAAAACATTAAATTTAATGATGTACTAACAGTTCAAACAGACAATGAATTTTTATGTTTAAGTAAACCAGTCTCTCCCAAAATGAACTTTAAAGACAGAACAAAAATATCAGCCAGCCTATTTATAAATCTTGCTGAACATATTCCCCTTAACAATCATACTTTCGGTTACGTTGTAGATAAAATTTCACTTGTCGATCAAAAAAAACCTCGTCATATCAAATATTATTTCTATCCTGTTTTCACTAAAACCGATTATCCGAAATGTACTATCAAACCAAAAGGAACTTACCTTACCCTTTATTTTAAAGGTATCTATATGAACAACTATGATAAGTATATCAACACTCTGTCAGAATACTGCAAGCGTAATATGCTCGTTCCTCTATCCGATATTTATATCACATCAATAAAAAACTTTTGGCTTACCGATGAAATCAGCGAATATATTTACAAAATAGAAGTACAAATAAAATAAACCGTTTTCTAATCCAGAAAACGGTTTATTTTATTACTTGTGAACATAGAATTTCTCTAACGTTACCAGATATTTTTCTATTTAGATGCTTCTTAAAAAACAACCCCTCTACGGTTTGCATTGTTGCAAACGAAGTTTTATAATGACGCGATTTTTTGCAGCATTTACTTTTAGAGTGCCGGCTTTATTTATTGTAATGCCGCTCAGTTATCTTTGGCGCACTTATTGCTGAATTGTTACGCTTATAAAAACAGGCCCTGCATGCAGGGCCTGTTTTTATTCCATGATACCTGATCCTCAATAATAATCCAGCTCACGTTCAAAAATAACGCCGGTGGCAGGATTAAACTTTAATTCCCCCTTAAATTTAAGGGTAGTAAATTCGGCTTCATAGTAGGAATTATTGCCTTCTTTGTCCATAGTTACAACAATATTGCGGGCATCCGGGTATTCAGCCATAACAAAGCGCTCGATATCTGCCGGAGTTTTGTTGATAATAGTGCTGCCTTTGACAAATGTTGCACCCTTGACTTCTATCTCTTTGATTTTGGAAGTAGCCGTTGCAACCTTCACATAATAATATTCCAAAGTGTCAGGGTCTTGAAAAGTAATACGGCTTTCATCACCTTTAGTTGTATAACCAATCAGATTACAGTTTGCCGGAATTTCTGCTTTAGCAACTTCGATCGCCGCCCTGCTTTGCCCAAGCTGACTGGGAGCAGGAGCCGCCACAGCCATAGCGCCTACACATAAAACTACTAAAGCTGCCAGTAATGAAAAAACATTTTTCAATTTCATTCGATTCACTTCCTTAAATTATTTTGTATTACTGCTTAAATACATCATACAAAACATTTTTGTTAATTTCAACTGTGTGCTATCTCCTATTTGAATTTATTAATTAATTTATTCCATATTATCAATATTACAAGCATTTATTTTGTTAAAATTCATAAATCTGTTAAGCCCTTCCCATAATAAAACAGACCTCGGCATATTTATGTCCGAGGTCTGTTTTATTATAATCACTGTTCTGCCGATTGCTTTGCATCTTCTTTACAGACCGTTGTTTCTTCGTCTTTAAAAAAGTATTTCATCACACCGCCGACCAGCCCCTGTACCAAAAGAAATTTATATTCGTTTTCGATCCGTCTTACTTCCCGCTGTACCTCTCTCTTAATGATCCAGAAGGACAAAGCCACACCCAGCATCGCCCCAAACAAGGCTCCAAAAAATGCGATCCAGATCGCAGGTATCGAAATATTGATCATTATTGCCACCACCTGTCTGTTTTCTTTGACTTCAAAATATCACATAAGCTATTGCCTGTCAAATTAAAGAAAATTCACATTTTCTTCTATTGCAACTGCAAGGACAAATATTATATAATATTAGAACAGTTCCAATACTTTAAAAAGTGAAAGGGTTGTTACCAATGGAGAAAATTTACGAAGGCAAAACTAAAACAGTATATTCCCTGGAAAACGGCAATGTACTCTTAAAATTCAAAGATGACTGCACCGGCAAAGACGGTGTTTTTGATCCCGGTGAGAATACCGTCGGGCTGACTATCGAAGGTATCGGCAAAGCAAATCTTGAGACTTCGATCCACTTTTTCGAGATCCTCAAAAAAGAAGGTGTAAAAACCCACTATGTCAGCGCAGATATCGATAACGCCACTATGGAAGTCCTGCCTGCTAAAGTATTCGGTAAAGGCCTTGAAGTCATCTGCCGCTTGAAAGCAACCGGCAGCTTCATCCGTCGTTACGGTGACTACATTGCTGACGGCACTGTTCTCGAAGGCGGCTACGTTGAAGCTACTTTAAAAGACGACGCTAAAGGCGATCCTCTGATCACTTCTGAAGGTTTGGCGGCTCTCGGCATCATGAGCCAGGAAATGTTCAACAGTATGAAGGAACAAACCCTTAAAATCACCAAAATCGTTGCTGCCGACCTGGCAAAAATGGGTCTGGATCTCTACGATATCAAATTTGAATTTGGTTACAACAATGACGAAGTAATTCTGATCGACGAAATCGCCAGCGGCAATATGCGCGTCTACAAAGATGGTAAATATGTTGATCCCGTCACTCTGACTTCAATCATCCTCGGTAAATAAATCTTTATATTAAAAGGCACAGCAAATGCTGTGCCTTTTTTGCTTCTTAGGCATGTTGATGCTATAATTATTTTAAAGCGTTTTTAAAGCCCGCTTTAATTTTTGAAAACAAAGGAACGATGCATTATGAACAAATTAGATCCGCGCAATATTTATGACGACTTACATCAAATTCCTGAACTTGGTTTTGAAGAGTTTAAAACCTCTGCCTATCTGGCAGATAAATTAGAAGCAATGGGCTATAAAGTTACCCGTAACATCGGCGGCACCGGCGTTATCGGCGAGATCAAAGGCTCAGAACCCGGCCCTGTAATGATGCTGCGTGCCGATATGGACGCACTGCCCTTTCTGATCGACGGCGAAAAGAAAAATATTCATGCCTGCGGCCACGACGCCCATTCCGCCATGCTTTTAGCCGCTGCCTCCGAGCTGGTAGGCAAGGTTAAATGCGGCACCCTGCGCATCCTGTTCCAACAGGGTGAAGAAACCTTAAAAGGCGCTTTGGCAGTTATTGATGCCGGCGTAATTGAAGACGTCGATATCGCTCTTGGTCTGCACATCCGTCCTGTACAGGACATTGCCTACGGCGAAATGTCGCCAGCAGTGCGCCATGCTTCCAGCACCTTCGTTAACGTCGTTATCAACGGTTTATCCAGTCACGGCGCACGTCCGCACCTGGGTGTCAACGCAATCGAGGCAGCCGCTGTCGCTATCAATGCGATTACGGCTATTAAAATCAATCCTATCATTCCCTGGTCCTGTAAAGTTACCGGCATCAAAGGCGGCGGCGTAGCCCCCAATATCATTCCTGATAAAGTTGAAATGATCGTCGATGCCCGCGCACAAACCAACGAAGCTATGACCGAACTGCTGGAAAAACTGCGCCGTGCAGTTACCAATGCTGCCGCTGCTCTTGGGGCTACTGCCGAAGTCACTACTCCCGGCGGTGTGATCCCCGCTGCTGAATACGATGACGAACTGACTGCAGAAGTTGCAGAATGTATCGTCGAGGTAGTAGGCGAAGAAAAACTTGCGAAAGAACTCGTTAACCCCGGCGGTGAGGATTTCCACTACTTTGTTAATAAATATCCCCATATCAAAGCTGCTTACTTCGGTGTCGGCGCAGCTGCAGCTCCGGGCCTGCATCATCAGGATATGCAGCTGAACAAAGAAGCTCTGCCCAGCGGTACTGCGGTCCTCGTTAAAATGGTAGAACGTAAATTAGGCTGATCACTGTTTATTTTTCGTTGCTGAATTATATATAACTGCAAAAACTCAGACTTCCATAAATTATGAAAGTCTGAGTTTTTTATTACTGTACTATGCTTAACTCATTTTCGTATATTTATTTAAGCTGACTGTAAACATTCTGGTCAACAGGCTCCAGCCAGGTAGTACCTGCACCCTTGCTCATAATCGACAGATGCTGGAACCAGCTGTTGCCGGCAGCGCCATGCCAGTGTTTAGTCCCTTCCGGGATCGTCACACTTTCACCGGCTTTCATTTCTACCGGATCCTGTCCCCAGATCTGATAATATCCACGGCCTGATACCCCGACCAGGACCTGACACGAACCGCTGTGAGTATGCCAGTTATTGATACAGGACGGAGCAAAAGTCACGTTAGACACACTTACAGTATCGTTAGCCATGGGAAAAAGAAAGCTCTGTCCGGTAAAATATCTGGCATAAGCCGCATTATCATTACCGATAGGAAATACTGTATCACCTGCCTGCAGCAGCGACGCGCTGATTATCTTTGTCTGTTCCTCTGTTACAGGCTCACCGGCTGCCAAAGCTGCATCTGTACCGCCCATGACCGCAGCAGCCACAACCAGAGCCGCAGCTATTCCTCTAAAAGTGTTTTTGTTGAATCTCTGCCAAAATTTCATATTATTTTCCTCCTCATAATAAATCATTTGTTTATCAACTTCTGGATCAGATTGCTAGTGCTTTCGAAGCCGGATGCCTGTTTAATAAAGCATATGTTTCCGGCTGTAACAAATTCTCATAATTTCTCAGCTGATAATCTGCCAGTTCCGCAACCAACTGCAAACTGTTGATTTTATCAAGCAGCGTTTCACGAGCCTCTGCCAGCAGCTTTTTACGCTCCTGTATCGTAGCATCACCCATTTCTGCCAGCCGAATATAATCAATGATATGTTCCAATGACATCCCGCTGGCTTTCAGCTTTTTGATAAAATTGATAAAATTTACAAAATACTCATCATAATTGCGGATCCCGGCCGCATTCCGTGGCACCGGAGGCAGCAGCCCGATCCTTTCATAATATCTTAAAGTATCAGTTGACATATTGGTTTTTGCGGCAATTTCCCGAATCGTCATTTTTACTCCTCCTCACAGTGATTATGCCTGAGCTGATAAATACTGTAATCTACATTATCCAGCAGCTGTTGTTTAAAATGGATATCATCCAGCAGATAAAAGCGCAGATTTTTCAGCAGCTTGATTTTCTGTTCCTCTGTATTATCGCTGTGCTCAATGATATTTAAAGCTGCTTTTAACCGCTCCGGCCGCTGTTCTGCCGACTGCAGAATCTGCTGTAAATTCTCCTGCGTACATTTCTGCATCTTTTCCATAGCTACTCAGCCCCACTAAAAATTCTCTCTTTAAACTTTTCCATAACACGTGTTCCCGGATCACTTTCATTATAAATTATTCTTTCTTATATGTATAATACCTATTTCTCATATCCATCAATGCCTTTTAGGCATTGATTTTCCACGACTGTACGAATAAAAAAAGTGCAAGCGCAATCACTTCTGGTGATCTGCACTTACACTTTCTGACCACAGCCTCTGATTCAGCTGCAACTGTCTGCTATTGCTTTTATCTTCACTGTTCCCTATTGTTATATGTTTTCACAAAATTTTTGGCAAACTCAATAAATTTCGTCGTCGTTACACTGAAAGGCTGTCGTTTTTTCCAGGCCAGCACTGTAGTAGCAGCAAGTTCAGGATACAGCGGCAGCGAACAGACCTGTGAGCGGTCCAAAAAAGGCCGTGAACCCTCAATATGAAAAGCATATCCCAGCCCGTTCCGTACCATTATCGAAGCATTCGTACTCATATTGCAGGTATACGGAACCCTGACCTGCGGAAAATAATCACCAAACCAGCTGACCAGCTCATTTTGCACTTTCAGCCGTGCGGGAAAAAGCAGCTCCTTCCCCACCAGATCTGCCGCCGTAACAAAGCCCTTTTGCACCAGCGGATCTTCGGCAGGCAGCAGCACGGCCCAGCGTTCTTTGACCCCCAGACGGATAAAATCATACCTGTCAATATCCACAGGTTCCAGAAACAAAGCAATATCTGACAGACCTTTTTCGATACGTTCATTAGTATAATCCGCATTACCGGCATATAATTCGTAAGTTACAGCAGGATACTTTTCTTTAAAAGCCCGGAACATTTCAGCAATGACCTGTACGGAAGCCAACTCGCCGCAGCCCACCGATACTACGCCGTTGATCAGCTCGTCGCGTTCTGTCAGTTCTTTTTCCGTTTTATCTGCCAGATCAACGATCTCCTCGGCCCGCCGGCGCAGCAGCATTCCTTCGTCAGTCAACGTCACCTTACGCGCGCCGCGCGAAAACAGCGTTACTCCCACATCTTCCTCTAACTGTGCCAGCTGTCGGCTCAATGTCGGCTGCGTGATATGCAGCAGCTCAGCCGCTTTTGTGATATTCTCCTCACGTGCCACTGCCAGAAAATACCTCAGTATCCGCAATTCCATTGCCTCTGCCTCCTTTTATCCTGGTCAACTGCATCTGCCTGTTCTGTCCTTTTCTTTCTATCATAAAGTATTTTTATGCTCTCAGGCAAGCTTTATCTGTCCTTAAACATAGAAAAGGCATTATTTCCCCAAGGAAACAATGCCTTTCTTTACTGCTATTTATTCAGCCGCTGGCCGATTTTCAGCATATACATCGGGTCAACGTTCTGCCCATCGACAAAAACCTCAAAATGCACATGCGGGCCGGTACTATATCCGCTGCTGCCGACAAAGCCGATGATCTCACCCTTACGCACGCTTTGACCGGGCGCAACGGCAATCCCGCTCATATGCCCGTAAGCAGTTTCATAACCGTTGCCGTGATCGATACGTACATAGCGTCCATAACCGCCGTTCCAACCGGCAACCTCTACCGTCCCCATCGCACTGGCGTAAACCGGCTCGCCGAATTCAACAGCAATGTCAACCCCGGGATGCCAGTCGTAACCGCCACCGATCGGTCCCGTACGTCCACCGTAGGGAGAGCTGATCGTACCACCTTTGGTCGGCCACAGATCAGGAAAGACCGAGCGTTTATTATTGCGCCCTTCCAGCTCCGAAAGCAGTTCACTCATCGAAGTTTTCTTCTCGTCGATCTGCTGCGCCATATTTTTATTCTGAGCCGTCAGTACTGCCGCCATTTCCTTAACGCCCAAATCAGCAGGACCTCCCTGTCCCAAGTAACGAGGAGTATTGCCTGCCGTTGCCGTTTCGCCTGACGCGCTGCTCAAATCACTGCCCAGCTTAGTACTGTCAGTGTCACGAATCAATGCCCGGCGCAGTTTAGTTTCCAATGTCGTGATTTCAGACATATCACGCAGCATTTTTTCGTTATCCGCCAGCAGGCTTTGCAGCTGTGCTTCCAACTCGCCTTTTTTAGCCTGATATTCTAAAAAATCAGTCCGTTCCTGACGGAACTGATAAAAATTATAACCCATATAACCAAGCGCGCCCACCATACAGACAGTACATATCAATACAGCGCCGGCCAGCAATTTAAACCGCCGGGCGCCAAAATGGTAAACTTTCTGCCCTTCCTCCCGAGGTACTGTAAAGGTATATTCTTGCTGTTTCTGTAAATCTTTTTCTTCCATATTTTAACCTCTTATCTAAAATACCCTAACTTCTGACCTGCTGCCAACAGCCTGTGCCCAATAAAAGGCAGACTTTCCAGATCATCCTTACCCATACCGCCCACTGCCAGCAATACGCCGCCGTAAACAGGCACAGCCACGGCAATAGCCGCTAAAATCGCCCAGGCTCCCCAGCTTACCGCCAGCGTGATCACGCCATAAACAGCCGCTCCCATAGCTGCGGCTGACACAGCAGGCTTAAATACACCGCTGAAGGATAAAGCAAAACCTGTATATTTGTAAATAAAAATCATATTTAAAACTGCTGCCAGGCCAAAATCCACTACCGTAGCCATTGCCGCACCCTTGATACCCAAAGTCGGTATCGCCGTCAGCGTCCAGCTTAAAAACACCTTAACCGCAGCCGCTAAAATCATATTGATGACCGGGATCGAAGTCCGACCCAGCCCCTGCAGAATTCCTGTACTGATCTGATGCAGACCCAACAGCAAGATACCTACGCTCATAGTTTGGATAGCATCGGCAGCGCCAGGCGCATTATAAATCAGCGCCGCTATTTTTTCAGCCAGAAAATACATACCTACAAAACAGGGACAGGTAATGATCAAAGCGACTCTGAAGGCCGTCCTGGTTTTGGCCCTGATGCCGAAAACATCATTCAGTGCCCGTGATTCAGAAATCGCCGGTACCAGGCTGATCGTCATAGCCGCCGTGAAGATAGTCGCTAAATTGATCAACGGCACAGCCATACCTGTCAGATAACCGAAAAACTCTGTCGCCTGACTGATATGAAAACCAGCCGCTTCCAACCGCTGCGGCACGATCAAAAGATCAAGGTTCGCCACAACCGGCAGCATCAGGCTGGACATGGAAACAGGCAGCGCCAGCCGCAGCAGGCGGCTGATGATGGCCCGCGCCGACTCTCTCGTAGCCAGTGGATTCTGCTGCTGCAGATCCGCTTTCAGCTTCTGCTTGAGCCGTCCATAGAACCACATCAAAACCAAAAGCGCACAGAAGGCGCCGACTCCGGCGCCCATACTGGCGCCGCCAGCAGCATAAGCTAAACCATGCGGCATAAACATATTCGCAAAAACGATCATCGTCACAACACGCATCAGCTGCTCTACTATCTCGGAAGCCGCCGTTGGCGTCATGATCTGCCAGCCCTGCAGATAGCCGCGGAAACTGGCCAAAAATGTAACAAAAAATACGGCCGGAGCCAAAGCAATAATAGAGTAATAAGCGCGGCTGTCACGGATCCAGTGATTATCGATCAGCCAATGAGCGCCGAAAAAAAGCGCCGATGCAAAAACCAGGCCTGTAACGAACAATAACCGCAGAGAAACATTAAAAACCCGTTTGGCTCCCAGAAAATCCTTCTGCGCCAGCTTTTCAGCCGTAATAATCGAAATTGCGACCGGTATCCCTGCCGATGACAATGTTATTGCCATCAGATAGATCGGAAACCCCATCTGGTAAAGGCCGATCCCTTCGCCGCCCAGTACGCGCGACAAAATGATCCAATTCAGCGAACCGATGACCTTGACGACGATACTGGAAACCGTCAAAATCAGTGTACCTTTTAAAAATTTATTATTACTGCTAGCACTCTTTTCGGTATCGCTCATGATTACCCGCCTTGTCAAATTTTACAATTACACATACTCATACATTATAATTATCACCTTAAAGCCACTTTTTGACAAGCTTTTTCGGTTTTATTTCACAAAATATTGCTTTATTGCCCGGCCATTGTTACAATTAAAGTTAGAAATAATTTATCAAGGAGGTCATTTGCATGAAGAAAATCCTGTCCATCGCTCTGGTTAGTCTGCTGGCCTGCGGCGCGTTACTTGCCGGCTGCGGCGGTGAAAAGAAAGCTGACCCTAAGGCTGCAGGCGACAAAACCAAAGTTGCCTTCGTTTATGTCAGCTCCGCCAAAGACGGCGGCTACTCTATGGCACATGAACTGGGGCGTCAGTATGTTGAGAAAAACATGCCCAACGTTCAAGCAAGTTACATCGAATCAGTTCCTGAAGGTGCCGATTCCGAACGTGTAATTACACAACTAGCTTCCCAGGGCAACAAAGTTATTTTCACCACCAGCTTTGGTTATATGGACCCGACGATCAACGTCGCGAAAAAATACCCCGACATTACCTTCCTGCACTGCTCCGGCTTCAAAACAGCCCCCAACGTAGGCAACTACTTCGGCCGTATGTACGAAGCCCGCTATGTCACAGGTATCGTTGCCGGTAAAGAAACAAAATCCAACGTTATTGGTTATGTAGCAGCGTTCCCGATCCCGGAAGTAATCCGCGGCATCAATGCCTTTACCCTGGGCGCGCAAAGCGTCAACCCTGACGTACAGGTCAAAGTCCTCTGGACCAATACCTGGTATAATCCAGCTACCGAAAAACAGGCTGCTATCACACTGATCGATGCCGGTGCCGATATCATCGCTCAGCATCAAAATACCCCCGGTCCGCAGCAGGCAGCTGAAGAACGCGGCAAATATGGCATCGGCTACAATGTCGATATGTCTGCCAATGCTCCTAAAGCATCCTTGACCTCCGCGATCTGGAACTGGGGACCGTATTATGAAGAAACCATCAAACAGGTTAACAACGGTACCTGGAAATCCGGCGCTTACTGGGGTTCCATGAAAGATAAAGTAGTCGACATCGCTCCCTACGGACCCGCAGTCAGCGATGAAACAAAAAAACTGGCTGATGCTGCCAAAGCAGATATCATTGCCGGCAAACAAAAAGTTTTCACCGGCCCGCTGTATGATCAAAGCGGTGCCGAGAAAGTTCCTGCAGGCACTACTCTGACCGATAAGGAACTTTTGAGTATGGACTGGTTCGTCAAAGGCGTTGACGGTAAAATCCAGAACTGACTCGCTTGAGTGTTTTAGTAAGGAAGGTATAAAGGAATGAAAAAGACATTAATTTTAAGCTTAGCACTGGCTTTAGGAATCACCACTGTTTGCGCTGCTTCTCCGCTCAAAAACTATAACGCGGGCAAAGTAGCTGTTGATCTGGGGCTTAACGTCCCTACCAGCAATACTTATGAAGGACACAGCGTCGGCAGCAAAAAAACGTCTCCCTATGCCGGTATCACCGTAGGCCTTGGCAGCAATACCGCTGTCAACTACAAATGGAATCAATACAAAAACAGCGGCAGTAACAAGGTCGAAGCCCAGCAGCTCAACCTGATGTACAAAGTCCTGCCAGTACTTGATGTTTACGCAGGTTATGTCGACAGTGACGTCAAACTGCACGGCGACAGCCGCAGCCGCAGTTCCGGCCAAGTCGGTGTCCAGGGACGTGTCGAATTGCCTTTTCTCTGTACTTTATGGGGCAGAGCAGGCGTGGGCAACAAGCTCAACAGCTATGAAATCGGCCTGAGCCGTACTCTGGTATCCAATGTAGAGCTGAATCTGTCGTACTATGACAACAAATTCAAAGATTCTGCTCCCGGCGGCAGCGACGTCAAAACCAAAGGCGTTAATATGGGTATCACCGTCAAATTCTGACCTGCATCTATTAATCATCTAACTAAATAAACCTCAAAATAAGGCCTGGAAGCAAAAATTCCCGGCCTTATTTTTCTATAATACTAACGGATAATTATTATTGACAACTGACAAAAGCTGTGCTATTATAATTACATTGAAAACTTACATCTGCGTAAGTTCTGCTCACAAAAAAATAAATTTTATAGCACTTGGAGGAATGAAGAATGAAAAAATTCGTATGTCAAATCTGTGGTTATGTTTATGAAGGCGAAGCAGCTCCTGAGTACTGCCCGCAATGTAAAGCTCCTGCATCCAAATTCACCGAAATGTGCGGCGACCGTACCTGGGCTGCTGAACATATCGTAGGTATAGCAAAAGACGTCGCAGAAGACATTAAAATGGATCTGCGCGCTAATTTTACCGGCGAATGCACCGAAGTTGGCATGTACCTGGCAATGAGCCGTGTTGCTCATCGTGAAGGTTATCCTGAAATCGGCATGTACTGGGAAAAAGCAGCTTTTGAAGAAGCTGAGCATGCAGCTAAATTCGCTGAACTTTTAGGCGAAGTCGTTACCGACTCCACTCAAAAGAATCTGGAAATGCGTGTAGAAGCCGAAAACGGCGCTACCGCAGGTAAATTCGATCTGGCCAGCCGCGCTAAAGCAGCAGGTCTGGATGCTATCCATGACACCGTGCATGAAATGGCAAAAGACGAAGCCCGCCACGGCAAAGCTTTCGAAGGCCTCCTGAAACGTTATTTCAACAAATAATAAGCACCTTACCCACTCCCTTATACATCATCATACTCCTTAAAAAGAACAGCCCCTGTTTCCGAATGGAAACAGGGGCTGTTTGATATTTAGTGTATTATTTCATTACTTTTTTGTATTAGCGATCAATTCTTTGGGGAAACCATATTTTTTCAATACATCATCACTAAATTTCAAAGTATTCCCTAATTTTTCTAGTGTGACTGAATCCCAAGCCTGTATCTGACCTGTTAAACCACTGCCTGCGTCAAGATAAACATCTTGATTAGAGGAAATAAATACTTTTGATAACAAACAATTTATCTTAATATCACCATTACTTAAAAACATACCCAATCCATTGGAATATTGTGAACTTTGTTGTAAAACAATATTAACATTAGAAATTATCTTTATATCACCACTCATATTAGTATTAAAAAATAATTCCCCTTTAGCAGGACCATTATAAATTATCGTAAACGGCTGTTTTTTATCAGAATTATAGACTGGTCCTTTTATCATGCCCCAACTAGTCATGTAATATTTAGCCTGCGTTGAGCTTATAAACAATAAACTATTGTATGATCCTGTGATATTCCCCTTAATACTGTTTCCTTCTAAATAATACTGCTTGTTTTCAGGAATATTTAAACTTTCTTCCAAAGCAACTTCTTCTAATTTAGGATATGACGATTTGTCTAAAACTTGATTTTTTATTTCCGTTCGCATATCTGATAAAAATTTCTTTACATCATCACCACTTACTTCATGAATTCCAGTATTCCCCTGCCATTTATTATTTCCAGTTATTTGCTGGGATAATATACTACCACCCTCAAGTGTAATTGATTGATTACCACCATGTACATTAACTTTAGAACCAGCATAAATTAAACTTTGTTCTAAATATCCCCCTTCATAACCACCACCGGTTCCGCCGTTATCGCCCAAAGTATATTCCTTACGAATAACTTTACGAATACCATTATAAGACCCAACAGCTGTAATAGTGTAAACGGTCCCTTCTTTTGGTTTATAACCATCTAAAATATCCTCATCTGCATCTACTATTGAAACAGCATACCAAACACCATCCTGGTTAACTTTTTCTAAATCTAGCGAACTCGGATTAGGGCTAAACCCAAAATTACCTTCCCCTGTCAACCCACTTGCCGCTGATAACCAACTCCACTTACTATTGCCTGCTTCCAATTGTGCCACAGCACGTTTATAACCGGCTTCGGCGGCATACCAGGCCTGCTGCTCCCGATAATCAGACGCAGCAGCCGTTTTTTCCATTGTCATCATCGGCAGCCAGGCTACGGCAATGAGCATCAGGAATAACAGCATGGCTATAGCTATAACAGTCACCGACCCGCGTTGATCTTTCATTTCGTCACCTCAATTATATTCTACTTTACACTTGTCCAACCTTTAGATTGCATTTCACTTTTCACAGTTGACCATGACTTATTTGCTATTCCTATTGTTTTATTACCTGTATACCAACTTTTCGCTTCCATGTTATAAATATAATTAGTATTCCAATCATTTGTAGAAGTATCCTTCACCTTTGTACTACCATAAATGAAAATATTACTAGTCTTCGGATCATTATTGTAAAGATGACAGTAGGGCTGTATATATAGATCCACTCCATTGATATTTTTTATAGGCCAAGTACCATCAAACTTTTCCTTTATTAAATATTTCCTTATTGAATCATTACTGGTCAAAGAGGAATTATTTCTTTTATCTTCTCCTTGAATCTTATTCATAAAATCATTATATAGTTCATATTCTTTTACAGTTAAATCACTTTCATTCGGTTTTGTTGGATTACCTAGCCCTAAAGTTATTTTCACTTTTATACCCAACATAAGAATCTCTTCGTATGCTTTCATTAATTGAGATTCTATGGAACTAGTCCCTGTATCTTTACTCGGTACAACTTTAGTTTCCAAGGTCTGTGTTTTCATTTGCCCATTAAATTCATATTGCACCGGTAAGGCTATCTTGTACATAATAACGCTGTTGCCGTCTTTCAACTTTATAGATTCCGAAGTAATAGGAAATGCACTATCTCCTTTAAACAAGCTGTTAGCACTGTCATTGGGAAAATAGATTTCTTTTGTTCGCTTACTGCCATTTTTAGTTTTATCTGTACGTATTACTTTTAGCTGTTTTAAGCCACCCCCAGCATCAAACCACTCCACCGTAATATCATATGATATATTATCAGCATCAGCAGCACCAATATCCATATGCCGATTCCACATCGTACCGGAATAGCTGATTTTATCATCAGGATTCTGAGGATTGATACTGTCTGCATAACGCAGCGTAGTTTTCAGTTCGTTCATCAGCAAACGCGCCTCTTCATAAACGACTTCCTGCCTGGCGCCTACATGCAGACTGGTAACACTGCTGCCGAACAAATGTACCATTGCCCCCATGATCAGCCCCAATACTGCCATCGCTACCAATAATTCTATTAATGTAAATCCGGACTGCTTCTTCATGCCGCCGCTCCTTTAAATCAATCTTTTGTACGGATATATGTCTGCAGATCCAAGACCTGCGGCTTGGGATCTGTCCACTTCACTTCTACCCTGACCAAATACAATTCGCTCTCACCCGGATAATTATTCCCCAGGCTTCCATCACCGCCACGAGCATTAATCTGGTACTCAATGCCGTCCTGGGTAACTGTATTATTACCTTCTTTATTGATATATTCAACTATTTCTCTGATATCACTGCTGCTGTGCCCATCAGCTGCCTTTAACAGTTCAATTTTCTCCGATGCTATCTGTACAGCCTTTTCCTGTCTGTCCGCCGATACCATCACACCGATACCATAAGTATATAAAGCCGCTAATGCAGCCAGGCCGATAGCTACTACCAAAACCCCGATCATAGCATCGACCAGTAAAAATCCCTGTTTATTTTTGCGGAACTGTTTTATGCCATTCATCTTCACAGCCGTCCTTTACTCATAAAATCCCATATTTATTATATCACATATTTTCTTTAGTTTATAAATAATAACTATCATATATTTTAAAAATACTTAGAAAAATATGTATAAAAATTGCCTCTTCTTAATTAATTAAGAAGAGGCAATAAATTTTCAGTTATTTCTTTTTATCTTTACTCTTGGACTGCACTGCCGTATCGTTGGCATTCGCAACCGGCACCCACTGGCGCAGCAGCTCGGTACAGGCCGCCGCATAGCTGCCGGCACTGCCGAAGCCGCCCGCATACGCATCCTGATTGTAAACAGTGAGGATCTCGATGTCATCATAGTAAATAGTGGCACTGCCGCCGTTATCATAGACGATAAAGCGATATGGATCGATATGGCCCTTATCACGTTCACGCACGCAGTATAAACCGCCGGCAAGCATATAAGCGCGATATTCCGGGCGGTCATTACCGACAGTCTGCGTGATATTAAACCCCCAGTCACCTTCATGCACTCTGGCTGTATTATCTTCGTTAAGAGTTATTTCCGGATGTACTTTAAGCGCTTTGATCTGCTTCATAACACGTTTCAAACGTTCTTCCGGCTCGGGATGGCTCGAAAAAATACCATAGCCTGGATTACCCTGTTCCTTCGCCAGGTCTTCCAGCTTGTTGATCGTCAGCACGACACTGTAAGGATTATAACCGGCTGCTACACACAGATTAAAACCGCCCTTATCTGCGCCGCGTTCGTCGGTACGGCTGTAACCGGCCGCTAAAGCCTGCGTCGCCAGTCCCGCTATGCCTAAATCACCTTTGGTAACGATAGCAAAAGCCAAAGTCGTTAAAAGCTGTTTTTCTATTTGATGCACAGTGTGCTTTTTGACAACGTGTGTGATCTCGTGACCTAATACGCCAGCTAATTCTGCATCGGACGGCATATAATCGATCAGTCCCTTGAATACATAAATGAAACCGCCGGGGCAGGCCAGCGCATTTACTTCGTCACTGTTCAGCACCTTAAAGCTGTATTCCAGATCCTGCCGTTCGCTGACCTTGACCAGGCTCTGACCGATCCGGTTGACACGTTCCTGCAAGGCATAATCCTGCACGACACCGTATTTAGCTTCCAGCTGCATCGCCGTCTGCCGGCCCATCTCTATTTCCTGTTCCTTGCTGATCAGCCCCGCTTCTGCCGGCGGCGTCATCCCCAGGCTGCAGCAGAATACAAAGACTATTGCTAAAATAAAGCGTTTCATCTTTTCACACCCCTTGTTTTAACGTAAACTGTCAAATCGCACCAGTTTCTTTCAACTTCATAATCTCTGGCTCCGTATAACCCAATTCAGTCAGCACCTCAGCCGTATGTTCTCCTAAAAGCGGCGCCCGGCGTTCGATGCTGCCCGGCATATCCGACAAACGGATCGCCGGTTTGACATACTGCAAAGTGCCGATATCCTCCTGTTTTTGCGCCAGCATTTCTGACTGCTGTGTCAGCTCGCTGTTTAAGGCTTCCTCCAGCGAACAGACCGGCGTCACGCAGAATTCTTCCTCACCGATCAACGCCAGCCATTCGGCCTGCGTTTTGGTCTGGAATACTGCTGCCAAACGCTCCTGAAGCTCATTACCATGTTCAAAATCATGCTGACGCTCGATCAGCTCTTCACAACCCAGGATTTCGCACAAACGCCGCCAGAATTTAGGTTCGATCGTCCCCACGCTCAAATAACGGCCGTCCTGCGTCCGGTAAATATTATAATAATGTGCCGTGCGCCCGAAAGGCTGACAACCTGTAGCCTTACAGCCCCACAAGCTGCTGATGCCGGTTGTCTGCAAACTCAGTGAAGTATTATATAAATTGATATCTACAGCCTGACCTTCCCCGGTACGTTCGCGCGCCAGCAAAGCCAGCAGAATACCGCTGACAGCGTTCATACTGCTGCCCAGCGCCGCAATCTGTACCTCTGAAACGCAGGCACTGCCAACGTCATCCAGTGAATTCAGACCTGCAAGTCCGATCACATTCAGGTCATGGGCCGGTTTATGACGGTAACTGCCAGTCTGCCCAAAGCCGGTGATCGAACAATAGACCAGCTGCGGGTTGATTTCCCTGACAGTTGCGTAATCCAAGCCATAACGCGCCAGATAACCCGGCCGGAAGCCTTCTAAAAATACATCTGCTTCTGACAGAAGACGTAATAAAAGCTTACGTCCGCCTTCAGTTTTTATATCGGCCGTAATGCCGCGTTTATTACGGTTAAGCGCCAAATGCCAATAGCTCATACCTGGCAGCGCTTCCGGAAAAAATCTGCGTGTATCGTCGCCTGTAGGCGTTTCCACTTTGATAACATCGGCGCCGAAATCTCCCAATACCATACCGCAGTACTGTCCCGGCAACCATTTAGAAAAATCTATCACCTTGATACCGGTCAAAGCCTTCATTCTTCTGACCCCCAATATTTTAACTGCAAAATATCCTCTGAAAATATACTTTATAATATTCTACATTTTTTACTGTTTCCCTTTAATTTATTTGCTGTGAAATGCTATAATAAGTTATAGAAGTTGTCTGAAGAGGTGTCATTACATGAAGATCCATAAGCTTACTTTAGCGGCGCTGCTGGTTGCCATCGGCACCCTGAGCGCGCATCTTATTTATATACCGGCCGGCATTTCCAAATGCTTTCCCGTGCAGCATGCCATCAACGTGCTGGGAGCGGTGATTTTAGGCCCCGGCTATGCGACAGCAGTGGCCTTTGTCATTTCCTGCCTGCGCAATATGTTCGGTACCGGCTCACTGCTGGCTTTTCCCGGCAGTATGATCGGTGCCTGTCTGGCCGGACTTTGCTATAGCAGGTTCGGCTCTGTCAAAGCGGCTATGGCCGGCGAGATTTTCGGCACCGGTATTTTAGGCGGACTGACTGCCTGGGTCATCGCCCGTTTCTTCTTGAACAGCGCGGCAGCAGCCTGGTTCTTTATCCCGCCGTTCCTGATCAGCACTGTCGGCGGCAGTATCATCGCCGGACTGATCATTAAAAGCGGTATCCTTGCTTACGCTCTGCCAAATCTTTTTGCTAATAAAGGAAATAAATCAAATTTATGAATATTGATACCATGCTTTCACAAATTTTATATTGCCTGAGCGGCTTCCTTTTCGGTATTTTCGCCTCACGCTACAGCGTCATCAGCTGGCGCACTCTGGCCAGCCGGCCGCCGCTGCTGCAATGCGCGCCCTACGTGCTGTTTATCATCGCAGCTTTTACGCTGTTTCCCTTCTGGCTGATTACCCGTACCGAAGCCGGCGGTTTTATTTATTATGCGACGCTGCTGTTCTTTTTTACAAAGGGCTACCGCGCTGATAAGAAAGGATGAGCCCCAACATGAGCGAAAATAAAACTAACAATACTGTGACCTGCGATTCCTGCGGACACAGCGCCAGAATCCACCCTCAGCTGGCCGATAAATATGTACAGCCGATGGCGGAAATATTCAAGGTTTTAGGTGACCCGACCCGCATTAAAATTTTAGAACTGCTGTCCCACGAGGATATGTGCGTCAGTAATATCGCCGAAATGCTGGATATGACCCATTCCGCTATTTCTCATCAGCTTCGGCAGCTGCGTCATGCTCAGCTGGTCAAGTTTTCCAAGTCCGGCAAAGAAGTCATTTATTCGCTGGACGACGAACACGTCCTGACGCTGTTTGCCCAGGCGCTGGATCATGTCAAACATAAGGTTTAAGCATTCCGCACATAAAAACGGAGCCTGCTGTGCAGACTCCGTTTTTTTATTTTTACAGCTGCAGAAAATAACGATAGACAGCATCGCTGTCTGTCAATTCCGGGTGAAAACTGGTCGCCAGCAGCTTTCCTTGCCGGGCAGCTATGATATGCCCTGCATACTCCCCCAAAATTTCTGTCTGTTCGCCAACCCTTTCTATCCACGGAGCTCTGATAAATACAAGTGGCAGCGGTTCTGCCCCCAAAGCAGGCAGCAACTGCCTGCAGCTGAAACTGTCGAGCTGACTGCCATACGCGTTACGACGCACGGTAATATCCATCACTCCTAAATGCGGCTGTTTACCGACAATATTTTTTGCCAGCAGAATCAGCCCCGCACAGGTCCCCCAGACAGGCAGCCCCTCTTTCACCCTCCGTTTTAAAAGCTCAGACAGTCCCGTTCGCTGTAAAAGTCTGCTGATAGCAGTGCTTTCACCACCGGGAAGAATCAATCTGTCCACCTGCTCTAAATCAGCAGCCGTTTTTACGGCAACCGGCAAAACCTCCGTCAGCTGCGCCAGTTTAGTCAGATGCTCAGAAAATGACCCCTGCAGTGCCAGTACGCCTACACTCTGCATTACCAGCCACGCTCCGCAAAGGTTTGTTCTGCCGGTATAGTTTTGATATCGATACCGCTCATAGCCTCGCCCAGATCTTCTGATACTTCGGCTACGATTTTAGGATCGTTATAATAGCTGGTCGCAAGCACGATCGCCTTGGCGCGCTTAGCCGGATCGCCGCTGCGGAAAATACCTGACCCGACAAAAACACCTTCGCTGCCAAGCTTCATCATCAGGGCCGCATCTGCAGGCGTAGCGATACCGCCGGCAGCAAAATTAACTACCGGCAGCCTGCCGCCCGCAGCGACTTCTGCCACCAGTTCATACGGCGCTCCCTGTTCTTTAGCAAAGCTCATCCATTCCTCCCGCGGCAGATTCTGCAGCAATCTTATCTGTCCCATCATCGTCCGCATATGCCGCACTGCTTCTACCACATTGCCGGTACCAGCCTCTCCCTTCGTGCGGATCATTGCCGCTCCCTCACCGATACGGCGCAGTGCTTCGCCCAGATTGCGGGCACCGCAGACAAAAGGGATCTTAAAAGCATGCTTGTCGAGATGATATAAATCATCGGCCGGTGTCAGAACTTCACTTTCATCGATATAATCTATTCCCAGCGCCTCCAAAATCTCCGCTTCCACAATGTGACCGATCCTGACCTTGGCCATTACCGGAATCGATACGGCGCTTTTGATCTCTTTAATAAGCTTCGGGTCGCTCATTCTGGCAACGCCGCCATCCCTGCGAATATCAGAAGGCACACGTTCCAACGCCATAACAGCTACTGCGCCTGCAGCTTCGGCAATTTCAGCCTCTTGGGCATTGGTGACATCCATGATTACGCCGCCTTTGAGCATCTGTGCTAAATTACGATTTAAAATTTGTCTATCTGTCATCTTTATTCCTCCTAAAAACTTACTTTCGTTAACGACAGTTTTTATGATACAATAATTCTGTACAGTAATAAATAGCCAGAAACTATTTTTCCAAAGGGGACAGTTTTATGCTTTTGACTAATCTTAAACTTGACAAACAGACCGAAACGCCTTTATATACCCAGATCATTGACTCTATCAAAAACCGGCTCTACAATGACCAGATCGCAGCCGGCGACAGACTTCCGTCTGTACGCAGGCTCTCAGCAGCGCTGCAGATAAGCCGCACGACTGTCGAAAACGCTTACAATCAGCTGGTTGCCGACGGTTATCTGCAAAACGAACCTAAGCGCGGTTATTTTGCAGCAGCACTGTCAGGCCTGAGAAAGCACAGCGACGCGCCTGTGACACAAAGTATCGAACCGCCTGCCGTACGTTATAACTTTGCCAATAATTATATCGATCCCGCTTCTTTTCCCTCCGAGCTTTGGCGGCGCTATCTGAACCGTGCCTTAAAAAATAAACACCTGCTTTCCGGCTATGGCGAGCCGCAGGGTGAAACAGAACTGCGCCGTACACTGGCCAAATACAGCTCGGTGGCCCGCGGCGTTATCTGCAGCCCCGAACAGATCGTGATCGGCGCCGGTGTGCAAAGCCTGCTGCAGATCCTGATCGACATTCTACAGCCAGATATCACCAGTATTGCTCTGGAAGCGCCAGGCTTTGCCCAGGCAGAACGGCTTTTTACTTCGCATGGCTGGCAGGTACGGCATTTCAGCACCGACCAGTTAGAGACTTCCCTGCCCAGGCTGCTTTACGTCAGCCCTTCCAATCCCTATAAAGGCCGCTCGCTCTCGCCGCAGCAAAGACTGAACCTGCTGCGCTGGGCAACGCAGCAGCAGACCTATCTGCTGGAAGATGACTATAACGGCGAGTTCCGTTATTTCGGCCGGCCGGTATCCTCACTGCAGGGCATGAGTGATGGCCGCACAGTTATCTATCTTGGTTCTTTTTCGCGGCTGCTGCTGCCTTCCCTGCGTATTTCTTACATGGTATTGCCGCCGCTGCTGTTAGACCGTTACCGCCAGCTGGGACACCTTTATAACCAAACGTCTTCTACGATCGAACAGCTGGCACTGGCCGACTTTATTGCTGCCGGCGCACTGCGCCGCCACGTTAAACGACTGCGCAGGCTCTACAGTAATAAAAACACACTGCTGCGGCAAGCTTTAACGGAAATCTTCGGCAGCAGAGTCATTGTACGAGCCTATGAATCCGGTCTGCATCTGCGCCTGGCTGTCGTCACGCAGCAAACTGCCGATACCCTGTCCGAACGGGCACTGGAAAACGGCGTCCGGATCCTGCCGGTTTACGACAGCAACGGTAATTTACCAGAGATCCTGCTTTCTTTTGTCGGTATTCAGGAAAACGACATCCGACCGGCACTGCTGCAATTAAAAAAAGCATGGTTTTAGTATCTGCCAAGCTCTTGACAGTATTGACCTGCAGATGCTATGCTAAAAAAAGAGTGAAGCCGTAAGGCGTCACAAAGGGGTACACCACCACGGGTGTAGCTTTTTGTGGCGCCTTTTTTTATTTTTCTTCAAGGAGGGTTCCCTATGCAAATCAACGGTCAACCAATCAGCACCGCTGCAGGCAGCACCTTGTCGCAATTATTGGCGCAGCAGGGTTTTGACGTTGCCCGCGTCGCCGTCGAACTCAACGGTAAAATCATCTGCCGCAGCGATTTCAGCAAAGTGCAGCTCGCCGACAGTGATACCATCGAAATTGTACAGTTTGTGGGCGGAGGTTAAAAATGACTAAACAAATCACCAGGCAACAGCTTTCAGCAGCACTGGTTGAACGGCACGGACAGGAACGCCAGCAGCATTTGTACACCGCCAGTGTCGGTATCGCCGGTTTAGGCGGGCTGGGCTCCAACATTGCCGTCCAGCTGACGCGCCTTGGCATCGGACACCTGACCCTCGCCGACTGCGATCGGGTCGAGATCAGTAATCTCAACCGGCAAAGCTACCGACTCTGTGACATCGGCAGACCTAAACCCGAAGCCTTGACAGAACAGCTGCTGCAGATCAATCCCTATTTATGCTACGAGCCGCACTTTCTAAAGCTCACGCCGCAGAATATCCCGGAAATTTTTGCCGGCTGTAATATCATCTGCGAAGCTTTTGACGACCCTGAACAAAAGGCCATGCTGACAGAAACCGTCCTGCAGCGGCTGCCGCAGGCAAAGCTGATCGTTTGTTCCGGCATGGCGGGCGCTGGCAGCGCCAATGCTATTACTACCAGCCGCAGGCTGAACCGTTTCTACCTGTGCGGCGACGGTACTGCCGATATTGCCGCGGACGGCAGCCTGCTGGCCCCGCGCGTCAGCGTCTGTGCCGCCCATGCGGCGACCATGGTCATGAGACTGGCGCTGGGCTTCACCACACCTTAAACAAAAGGAGAATTTTAAACTACGATGCAAGAAGATAAACTTATTTTAGGCGGCTACAGCTTCAGCTCCCGCTTTATTCTTGGCAGCGGCAAATATTCGCTTCCGCTGATCAAAGCCGCTGCCGAACAGGCCGGGGCGCAAATCATCACCTTAGCGCTGAGGCGCGCTCAATCGCAGCAGGACAATATCCTCGATTTTATTCCCTCAGGCATCACACTGCTGCCCAACACCTCAGGAGCCCGTACTGCTGAAGAAGCAATACGCATAGCCAGGCTGGCCCGTGCCTGCGGCTGCGGCGATTTTATCAAACTGGAGATCATCCGTGATTCTAAATATCTGCTGCCGGACAATCAGGCAACGATCAGGGCAACGGAGATCCTCGCTAAAGAAGGCTTTATCGTCATGCCTTATATGTATCCCGACCTTAACACCGCCCGAGATCTGCGTGACGCAGGCGCAGCCTCGATCATGCCCCTGGGAGCGCCGATCGGTTCCAACAAAGGGCTGGCAACCCGCGATTTTATCAAGATCATTATTGATGAGATAGCACTGCCTGTTATCGTCGACGCCGGGATTGGCCGCCCCTCCCAGGCCTGTGAAGCCATGGAAATGGGTGCCGCTGCCGTCATGGCCAATACCGCCATCGCTACAGCCGGCGATATCCCTCTGATGGCTGCAGCCTTCAAGCAGGCTGTTGAAGCAGGGCGTGCCGCTTACTTAGCCGGGACGGGACGTGTTTTAGAGCAGGGTGCGGCTGCTTCATCGCCTCTGACAGGCTTTTTGGAAGACAGGTGATATGAATATGAAAATCGATCAGCATACCGATCCGATGGCTTATCAGCCGGATATGGAAATAACCTCGTCAGCTATTATGGAACAGGTGCTGGCCGCCCGTGCAGCTTACGACGAAACTGTTTATACGGCGGACGACGTGAAACAGGCCCTGCTTCAGGATCACCTGACGCCTGAAGCATTCGCCGCACTGCTCGCGCCGGCCGCAGCACCATTTCTGGAACAGCTGGCACAAAGGGCACAGGCAGAAACACGTAAACATTTCGGTAATGCCGTCAATCTGTTCACCCCGCTTTATATCGCCAACTACTGCGAAAATCACTGCATCTACTGCGGCTTTAACTGCTACAACAATATCAAACGCGCCAAGCTTACTGCCGCTGAAATAGAAACGGAAATGCAGGCTATTGCCGCTCAGGGCCTGGAAGAAATCCTGATCCTGACCGGGGAAAGCCCGACTATGAGCGACGTACAGTATATTGGTGCAGCCTGCCGGCTGGCCCGCAAATATTTTCGTGTTGTCGGTCTTGAGGTCTACCCCATGGACAGCAGTGATTATGCCTATCTGCATCAATGCGGAGCTGACTTCGTCACCGTTTTCCAGGAAACCTACGCCCCTGATAAATACGGTCAGCTGCATCTGGGCGGACGTAAACGTATTTTCCCCTATCGTTTTAATGCACAGGAACGGGCTTTACAGGGCGGAATGCGCGGAGTTGGCTTTGCCGCTCTGCTGGGACTGGATGATTTTCGCCGTGACGCTTTGGCAACAGGTCTGCATGCTTATCTGCTCCAACGTAAATACCCTCAGGCCGAGATCGCTTTTTCCTGTCCGCGCCTGCGCCCCATCATCAACAATGAGCAGATCAATCCCAAAGACGTCCATGAGCGGCAGCTGCTGCAGATCATCTGCGCCTACCGCATCTTTATGCCCTTTGCCTCCCTCACTATTTCCTCCCGTGAATGCGCCCGTTTCCGCGATAACGTAGTCGGACTTGCCGCAACTAAAATTTCTGCCGGCGTTGAAGTTGGCATCGGCGGTCACAGCCAGCAGAGCAAAGGCGACGAACAGTTCCTGATCGACGATAGCCGTACCGTCCGTGAAATCTGCGCAATGCTGACGAATCGAGGACTGCAGCCGGTCATGAGTGATTATGTCTATGTTTAAGCTGCTCGCCGTTACCGACCAAGCTTCCTGTCCTGAAAATTTTTGGACGCAGCTCCAGCTTTTAGCTGCTTCTGAAATCGACGCTCTTATTTTCCGTGCCAAAGAATTACCGCCGCAGGAATATTATCGGCAGGCCTCACAGGTGCAGAAAATCTGCCGGACACATCAGCTGCCGCTGATCCTGCATACTTATCAGGACATCTGCCGCCGGCTTGATACGTATGGACTGCAGGTAAGCTATCAGCAGCTCCTATGCCAGCCTCAGCTGCGGGCACAGGTACAATGCCTGGGCGTTTCCATCCACCATGCTGACGAAGCGGTACGTGCCGCTGACTTGGGCGCCGATTATTTACTAGCCGGGCATATCTTTGCTACAAACTGCAAGCAGGGGCTGCCCGGACGCGGTCTTGATTTTCTCAGCGCCGTCTGCGCCGCTACATCCCTGCCCGTCTACGCTATCGGCGGGATCACTCCTGCCAATATCGGACAGATAAAAAAAACAGGCGCCGCCGGCGCCTGTCTGATGAGCAGCCTGATGACCTGCCCGGAACCAGCAGTACTGGTACAAAAACTGCGGCAGGCTTTAATATAAAATACTAAAGTAACTAACCTGTCACTCCCCTCATAAAAAATAAAATATTATCTTTGCCATCTTAGATATCAAACAAATCCGGATATATACATTTAGCCATTTTCTTTATCCCACTTCCGGTCTTAATAGCACTATTGTATGTATAATTAAGAGCAATACCACAAATCCTATTATTTCTGACAGCTTTTAAACTCTGCAGCGCCGGAATATTTTTAAAGTATTCCGCAGCAGCTTCAGGGTCACCACCGCTTTTTACCACAAATATCACATCAGGATCTTCTGCCAGCAGATATTCCAGACCAACAGTTCCAAAAGGGCTACTGGGAACATAAGCACCTAATCTGGTACAAATATCACCAGCTAATTTAGAATCATCATAAGCAACCAGATTTTTTCCCAACCCCTCAACGATCATGACCTTCGGCTTTCTACGACCCCTAATTCTACTTTGAACATCCTTAACTGTTTCCTGCATTTCCGCTATAATTTTTCCGGCCTGCTCTTCTTTGTTAAAAATCATTCCCAACCCTGCAATAAACTTATATTCCAACTCCAAACTCTCGCGATGATTGCGTAAGGCCGGAGAATTGGCATTCTCAGGTAAAAAAGTATGGATATTTCTCTGATTCCAAAACTCTGTGCTTTTCAGACCTTTATTAGTAAATAAGGATTGCCCCGAAATTATCAAATCAGGCGCTAAGGCTAAAACCGTTTCCGTATTTAAAATTATGCCGCTTTCAAAATGTATTTTATTATATCTTTCCGCATATTTTTCTTCAGGCACATAATAAGGATTGCCATATTTTACAGAACAAATTATTTTATCTTCTACTCCTAATGCTACCAACGTTTCATTGATATTTTCACCAACGGCGACTACTCTTTGCGGTACGCGATCGTAAAAGCTGATCTTCTCCCCAACAATATTATAATTTTTTACTTCTACATTCCTGATCATACGCTTGGGGTACGTTTCCTGCACAGCAATTCCAGCAGGTTGGGATACAAAACTGGTTTCACGCTTGATCAACATGGTTATCACTGTCAAAAGTACGACTGCCGCAATAACTGTTATTATTTTTCTGTTCATTTTTCAACTGCTTTCCGCCATAATTTCAGGTAAATACCGGACAAAACACCCGCAGTCAGTTGCCCTACTCAGTAACTGTGTGTTCCCCAGACGACCTTGATATTATTTTGTTCAAAAAAATCAATTATTTTTAAAATATATTTGCATCTGCGCTTGTCTGCCGTTCTAGTCTGACAGCAAATACCTATATGAACAGCATCCGGCCGTATCCTCAAAATACGCTCTAATTTTTCATTAAATCCTTTTTTACTGCTGAATTTTATATTCTCACAGCCATTACATGACATAAAGGCAGCCAGCTCAATCTCCTGGTCAGCGTAACGTGAAAAATATGCACTTTTATTATTAAAGGCCTTTAAACAGGACGCACCCGTACAATTTTCCTCAGCTTTCAAACAACGTAAAACAACTATTTTTTTCATTATTCTTTTCTCCAGTGCTGCGGCAGATAAATTATGTTGATTCTGCCATTTTCAGAAGTATTTACCTTTGTCCGCACTCCATACAATTCATAAATAAATTTTTCAGTAAGCAGCTGCTCCGGCGCAGCGCAGCCAACGATCATTCCGTCCTTAACTGCAATCAGCCTGTCACAATACATAGCGGCAATATTCAAATCATGAACCGCAGCCACAACTGTTAGATCCAGACCTTTTACTATATCCATTATCTGCAGCTGATATTTGATATCCAAATGGTTAGTGGGTTCATCAAGTACCATACATTCGGTTTGCTGCGTCAAAGCACGCGCCAAAATAACACGTTGCTGCTCACCGCCTGACAGCGTACTGAAACTGCGTTTTTCAAAACCGGCTAAACCAACCGTTTCCAACGCATGTCTTGCAATAGCATAGTCTTCGGCATTATCTCTGTCTAATATCTTTTTGTGCGGCGATCTGCCCATCAGCACTACCTGCAAAACATCAAAATCAAAACTGTAAAAATTGTGCTGCGCCACTACTGCCAGCTGCAGTGCCGATTCTCTGTAACTCATTTCATCCAGACTTTTACCATTTAAAAATATCTTGCCTTCAGTTGGTTTTTGCACACGATAAACACATTTTAAAAACGTACTTTTACCACTGCCGTTAGGCCCGATAATACCGACAAACTCTTTATCATGTACATTAAAATCCATCCCTTTCAGGATTTCCTGATTGCCGATAAAAACTCTAACGGCCTTTGTTAAAATTTCCATTATCAATTACCCCCAAAGCCGTAAGTACGCTTTATCATCAAATAGACAAAACACGGAGCGCCGATAAGTGATATCAAAATTCCTATAGGCAGTTCTGTTCTGGGAATAATAATACGGCACAGTCCATCCGCAATAACCAAAAAAACAGCACCCACTAAAGCCGTTACCGGAATAAGCTTTTTATGATCAGTCCCAACCAGCATGCGCACGACATGCGGTACTATCAGTCCGACAAAACCTATCATACCGGCAGAATATACTACAAATCCTACAATTAAAGAGCTGATAAGCAAATATACCTGACGGTAAATATGCAGGTCTGTCCCCAAGGTGACTGCTGCCTCATCTCCCAACAACATTAAATTTAAAATGCGACTTTGCGACCAGAAGAACAGTACTGCCAAAATCACTATGGGTACAATAACGGCAAGATTATCCCATTTAGCGCCGGCGAAGCTGCCCATCATCCAATAGGCGATCGTCTGCATCCCTTCCTTATTATTGGCAAAATAAACGATAAAACTTGAAAAAGCGCTGCAAACAGCGCTAAGCGCCATACCTGCCAGTAAAAGTTTCATTGAATTACTCCTGCCGCCTAAATTCGAAATAAATAATACCGCCAACGAAATACAAAAAGCACCGATAAAAGCAGCGATACCGACAAAATTTTCACCTAAAGTCATACCTATACCAAGTAAAATAGCTGCCGTCGCGCCTAAAGATGCTCCTGAAGAAATACCCAGAATATAAGGATCAGCCAAAGGATTTTTTACTATCGCCTGCATAATAACTCCACAACAGGCCAGACCACAGCCAACAGCAGCAGCTAATACCAGCCTTGGAAGACGCAGCAGCCACACTATATCATGCGCCGCGCCTCTTCCTGCTGCTTCAACAGACAGATCGCTTTGCAGCTGATCTACTATAACGGTGTAAATCTGTGCCAACGGCAATTTTACTGTGCCAATGCTTAAAGCCCACAAGAAAGCAAGCAGCAAGATTGTGACCAGCAGCAAACAAATAAACAAGTAGCCCGTTTCACGAAAATATTTCTGCATCCTGATTGCTCCTCTGCCAATAAAAATGCGATAAAAGATACCTGCCGTAAAAACAGATATCTTTTATCCAAACCAAAATCATTTTGATTCCAAACAGCTTACAATTCAAACTCTGCTGAAACCATAAAGGTTCTGGGGCCGCCAAGAAACAGATTATTGCTGCTAGCACTCCAATAATTTTTGTCGAATACATTGTAGCACATTGCATTCAAAGTTACAGGCGTACTGTTCATTTTAGTTTTATATTTTACACCTACATCCATAGTAAAGTAACTGGGCACTTTATATTTTTCATCCAAAACATAAGAAGTACCTACATAGTTACCACGCAGCAAAGCCGAGAAAGCACCACTGGCTTCATATTCCACACCCAAGTTGGCAATCCAGTCTGGTATACCATTGGGACGTTTACCATTCGTAGCAGTAATGCTTGTTTTTTGCTCGGTATCTAGATGCATAAACCCGCCGATCAAATTCCATTTTTCGGCAATATTACCGGTTGCGGTATATTCAACACCTTTATGTCTGCGCTCTCCATCTACAACTAATGTTTTAGTACCATCACTATTATCTCTATCCACGCCATTAGCTTGTTTAATATCAAAATAGCTTAACTTATGAAAGAAGTTACCAGTTTTAAATTTCATACCTATTTCATTTTGTTTTGTTTTATAAGGATCAAGAGTTTCTCCAGTATTAGTGTAACCGGTACCTACAATCTTCCCTTCGACAAATTCTTCTGTATGATTGGCATATACGGCAAAAGTGGGATCAAAAGTATAATTGATACCATAGGAAGGAGAAACATCATAATAATGTCCGTTATTTTTATTATGAGAACCATCTTTGTTGTAACTATCTTTTTTTATAGCTTTACCATTCAAGCCTACGAGAATATTCAACTTTTCATCCTCAGTACTGATAATATCCATCACAGACCAACCACTGGTACGAGCTCTGGTGGTATAACATGGATCAGATTGATCAAAGGTAGGATGTGGCCAATTACCCGGATCGCCGACATAAATATTTCCGTTCCACCCTCTCTCTGTATAAGAATCGCGTGCCCCACCAGTATAATGCCACTGCCGGTCTACACCCAAAGTATAATTATGTTTTAAGTCTCCTGTTTTAAAATCTCCACGTAAACCAACCTGTGCATAATCCCTTTTCTCAATTAAAGTCCCATTATTAGCCGTAGCTGTATAATCACCAGCTTCATTAAGTAACGTTTTACTGAAGCCCGTATAATGATAAAACTCCTGCTTAAAATGCCCGGCATTCAAGAAAGCACTTAAATGATCATTGATTTTTTGTTCATGATTTAAGGTCGCCACAAAATTATTATGTTTATCACGACGCCAAACCGGATTAAAATTGATATCTCCGTCCGGAGCAGTTGGCAAGGCAGAACCTATATAACTGTCTGTTACTGTTAATCCGTACGGCCTGCCCTGGCTGTCTGTATAGGTATAACCAACCATCAAATTAGTTTTGCTGTCATCGGTTTTCTGATCTAAATTGATATAAATATTTCTCTGTTCCAAATCCCAGTTTTTTATAGAGCGCTCGCCATTAACATTACTGGCATTGATACGGATGCCATAACGATTGCCCTCGCCAAAACGGCGGCCAATGTCAACAGTTTCTTCAAAAGCGCCTTTAGAATGCCATTTCAAACCGATATTATTAACAGGTTCATCTAAAGCCTGTTTGCTGTTGATATTTATCGTACCACCGGCCGCTACTTTATAAGAAGAACCTTTTATCCCCGTCGCTGGTCCTTCAATAACATCAACTGAATCGATATAGTTACTGGATTGACGTGTATTTGCCTGCATCCCAGGAATTCCATTAATCATAAATCCGCGCCCATCCTCAGCAAAACCCCTAATATAAATCTCGTCAACAGCTCCATCAGCTTTTTTCTGTATGGATGGGACCAGACTAAGTACTTTACTTAATCCCTCTGTTGAAGACAAAAAACTTTTTATTGCTTTCTCAGAAAGAGTAGTAGTACTGATAGGTGAATTCATCGCATCCTGCTCACCTAAAATACCAATATTACTGGTAGCGCGTACATATTCACCGGCAATATAACGTTTCCCATTGACTACGATCTCAGCTAAATGAAAATTTTGCAGATCAGGCGCAGAAGTCTCTTGCGTCTCTTGGGGAGGGGCAGATGCATTGGTCTCTGCTACAAACCCCACACTGGCAACCGCCATACATATAGCGGCTATTACTGTTTTCTTCCTTTTCACCATCATAAACCACTCCTAAAAAATTTATTCTTCAATTTTTCCTGGTCAAGCTGCCCTTGTTTCGCTCACCAGGAAAAATTAAAAGCCTGATTGAAAATAAAAAAGCCTTTTCTGCACATGACGACAGAAAAAGCTCTCTTTTCTATATTTCGCCTACCTGTCATTCGCAGGACATCCCCAGCGTTCAAATCAGGCAGTTCTTCTGGCTCTGCTTCATCGTTTATCTAGCCTTCCCAGTTTCCCAGTGGCATTTTTAGATTTACTCGGCATTACAGCTGCGGGACAGCACAGGACTCAAACCTGTTTCTCTATTAAGCATTGCTGCACCTGATCTTCTTTTATTCAAATTTTAAAGTGCCATACATTATTCTATAGAATATAGAATAATGTATGGCACTTTTTTTGTCAAGCACTAACTATTTGATTAATATATCACCCTTTTAATTAAAAAATCTAATTTCCTATATTGATTACTATTTTTTTATTATTTGCATCGACTTTTCCAGAAGCTCCAGCATTGCCTTATGTGCCATTTTCGGAGATTTTATTTTTATTGCTTCCAAAATATTTTGATGGCCTTGTATAATATGCTTTTGACCTTGCTCACAGCCGTCAGCATATCTCATATGTGTAGAAGCGATAAGCATCTTCATAATTTTCACGAATACTTCATTCCCTGTCTGTACCCAAATAGTATGGTGAAAATCCAGATTTAGTGAATGAAATTCAAAAAAACTTTTTGCCTTTTTTTCTTTGGCAATAATCCCAGCTAATTGAATTACGAAATTATCATCAAAATTATCTATCGCTAGTTTCATTTCCATCTCAGAAAGTGCAACTAAACACTGATAAATATTATCGCTCTCTTTTTCATCAGTTCTTCTTACAACAACTCCATAATATGGTTTAATTTCTACAAATCCGTCCGCTGCTAATTTTTTAAAGGCTTCGCGTATAGGAGTCGCACTTATGCCTAATTCTTTTGCAACGTGCTGCTCCTTTAATCTGACCCCTGATTCTAATTTCTGACTAACAATCAATTCAACCAATATTTTATAAGCTTTATCGCTAAGTGTTTCTTTATCCAGATTGTGTATATTATTATTTTCGTCCATAATATTCTTCCTTCCTTGGTACTAAGATATTAGCACAATCGATCAATTTTGTCACTCAACTTTTCCAAACGAAATATAAACAAAAAATCCCGCTTCTGTCATAAGAAGCGGGATTTTATTTCATCAGGCAAACATCCAGACAAAAAAAATGGTGATCCACCCGCGACTCGAACGCGGGACACCCTGATTAAAAGTCAGGTGCTCTACCGACTGAGCTAGTGGATCACATAGTTATCAAGTTTCAAGCCAACTTGACAACGATATAATTATAACTACCTTTCACTGTTCTGTCAAGAAATAATTTTCAAAAATATAAAAACCGTCAGAAAAAATCTGACGGTTTAAATTTTTGATTTACAGCAATTTTTTCAGTACGATAGTCTGTTCACGTTCCGGACCTACGGAAACAATACCCAGTTCGACACCGGCAACCTCACTCAGACGGTTCAGATAAGTTTTAGCCTGAACAGGCAGCTCGTCAAAGGTGCGGATAGACGTAATATCAGTCAGCCAGCCTTCAAACTCTTCAAAAACCGGTTCAACCTTTGCCAGAACGTTCAGGCTGGCAGGAATCTGTTTGATTTCCTGTCCGTCGATCTTGTAGCCGACGCACATTTTGATCTTCGGCATTTTATCGAGAATATCCAAACGGGTCACTGCCAGGCAGTCCAGGCTGTTCAGACGTGCGGAATATTTGAGCATGAAAGCATCAAGCCAGCCACAGCGGCGGGGACGTCCGGTAACGGTACCGTATTCATGGCCTGTTTCACGGATCTGATGCCCGGGTCCGTCAGTATCAAGCAGCTCAGTAACAAAGGGACCTTCGCCGACGCGTGTCGTATAAGCCTTGACTACGCCCACCACATGGTCGATATAACGGGGGCCGATGCCGCTGCCGGTGCTGGCATTGCCAGCAGTCGGGTTCGAGCTGGTAACATACGGATAAGTACCATGATCGATATCAAGGAAAGTAGCCTGAGCGCCTTCAAACAGCACGTTTTTACCCTCGCTGAAAATTTCGTCTAAAACTACGCCGGTATCGGCAATATACGGCCGCAGCTCTTCGGCATAAGCCAAAAATTCCTGCAGCATAGTTTCATAATCAAAAGGTTCGCCGCCATAAATTTTAGTAATAATGGCATTTTTGGCTTCCAGGTTGATTTTCAGCTTTTCTGCAAAAGTATCGGGTTCCATCAAATCACAGATGCGGATGCCGGTACGGGCAACCTTATCCATATAGCAGGGGCCAATACCGCCTTTGGTCGTACCGATCTTATTACAGCCCAAAGCTGCTTCCTGCAGTTCATCCAGACGGGCATGGTAAGGCAGCACCACATGCGCACGGTCAGAAATGACCAGATTGTCGCAGCTGATGCCTTTAGCCTTCATATCAGCAATTTCATGCAGAACTACGCCGGGGTTGATAACGACGCCGTTACCCAGCACATTAGTCTTATCACTGTACAAAACACCGGAGGGAAGCAGACGCAGTTTATAGGAAACGTCATTGACGACTACCGTATGACCTGCGTTGGAACCGCCGGAATAACGTACGACGGCATCGGCTTTCTGTGCCAAATAATCAACAATCTTACCTTTACCTTCATCGCCCCATTGGGCACCAATAACTACAACAGATGACATGTGAGCATCTCCTTATCTAAATCATAATCCGAAGCGGGACATAATCAAATCTACATGACGCAGCATGGGTTTGGGATCGAAGCAGGCTTCGATTTCTTCTTTGGAGAGATATTTTTGGATATCCGCATCCATTTCCACGTTGGTCTTAAAATCAGCGCCTTCAAGCCAGCGGGCCATAGCGTTGCGCTGCACCCATTTATAAGCGTCTTCACGCAGCACGCCCTTGCTGACCAGTGCGATCAGCAGATTCTGGCTGAAGATCAGGCCGCCGGTTTTGTTCAGGTTCGCCATCATCGCTTCCGGATAAACCAGCAGCTTGTCGACGATACCGGTAAATTTACGCAGCATATGATCCAGCGCGATAGTAGCATCCGGTAAAATCACACGTTCCACAGAAGAGTGGGAAATATCGCGTTCGTGCCACAAGGCGACATCTTCCAGCGCAGCAACGGCATACCCTCTCAGCAAACGCGCCATACCGGAGATTTTTTCGCAGGTGATGGGATTACGTTTATGCGGCATCGCCGAGGAGCCTTTTTGCCCGGGAGCAAAATATTCTTCAGCTTCACGAATGTCCGTACGCTGCAGATTACGGATTTCCGTAGCCATTTTATCAAGAGAAGAACCAATGATCGCCAAAGTAGTCAGAAAATCGGCATGGCGGTCGCGCTGAATGACCTGAGTAGCCAGACGGGCAGCCTTGATACCTAATTTTTCACAAACATATTCTTCAATAAACGGGTCAATATTGGAGTAAGTGCCGACTGCGCCCGAAAGCTTACCGACCGCAATAAAATCACGCGCCTGCTTCAACCGTTCGATATTGCGCTCTGTCTCATCCATCCACAGCGCAAACTTCAGCCCGAAGGTCATCGGCTCGGCATGGATGCCATGAGTACGACCGATCATAATCGTATGCTTGTGTTCAGCGGCACGGCGTTTCAGGACAGCATGGAATTTTTCCAGATGACTCAGTAAAAGGTCGGCAGACTGTTTCATCATCACACCCAAAGCGGTGTCCTTGACATCGCTGGAGGTCAGGCCTTTATGGATGTATTTGGAAGCATCGCCCACATATTCGGCCACATTTGTCAGAAAAGCAATGATGTCATGGTTGGTGACAGCTTCGATTTCTTTGATGCGTTCGATGCGGAAATCAGCTTTAGTCTGAATATCCTTCAATGCGTCATCAGGAACGATGCCCAATTTGTTCATCGCCTCGCAGGCCAGAATTTCTACCTGCAGCATTGTTCGGAATTCGTTTTCCAAAGTCCAGATATGACCCATCTCGGGATGAGTATAACGTTCGATCATTTTTTTGTTTCCCCCCGTAAAATCGGTGTTTTTTGCAATAAGAATAGGAAGAAGGCCTGCTTGCGTTCTTCCTCTCTTATAAATAAACTTTTTTATCCTCTCATATCATAACATTTTCAGTTCTTCACTGCAAGACTACTGAACATTTTTTGCAAATTTATTTAAAACATTCGTAAAATAAACAACAGCGTGAAAACCTGTTATCACAGGCGTTCACGCTGTTTTTCTTTAAAGCGCTCCATTATTTATGACAAAAATAAAATACCAGACCACACAAAATAATGACCAGTCCACTGATACCCATCAGAAAACGGTACCCCTGATCGCCGAAAAAATCATGCACCAGCGTATCAAAGGCAAACGGGCGCACCCGCCTGTGGTCAAATTCGCAGACCCAACGCCAGTTTAAAAGCGCGCCGATAAAAATCAGCAGGCCGCAGCCGATGATAGTAAACTGCCAATGCTTCTGCAAAAAAGCCATCAGCTGCTCCATCCATATTTCCACGCGCCGCCTCCTTCTCATCTGCTCACAGGTCTGAGTTTACTCCTTACGCTTACTGAGTCCCACAAATTTGGTATATTGTTTGTGGAAGAACAGATTGACCGTATCGACAGGGCCGTTACGGTGCTTAGCGATGATCAGTTCGGTAATATTTTTATTCTCCGTTTCCGGATTATAGTAATCTTCACGATATAAAAAGGCTACGATATCCGCATCCTGCTCCAAAGAACCAGACTCACGCAGGTCAGACAGCATCGGACGTTTGACCTGACGCGCTTCGACGCTGCGGCTCAGCTGCGATAAAGCAATGACCGGAACATCAAGCTCACGGGCCAGCGCTTTCAACGAACGTGAGATCTCTGAAACCTCCTGCTGCCGGTCACCGCTGTTGTTCTTTTTACCGCTGCCCTGCATCAGCTGCAGATAATCGACTACGATCAGATCAAGACCGTGTTCGGCTTTCAGCCGGCGGGCGCGCGACCTCATATCCATGGCAGTGATACCTGCTGTATCGTCGATATAGATATTAGCACTGGAAAGCGTATCTGCCGTATTGATGAGCATCGCCCAATCTTCATCACGCAGCTCGCCGATACGCAGCCGCTGCGAATCAATGTTGGCTTCGGCGCAGAGCATACGCTGTACAAGCTGCTCCTTGCTCATTTCCAAGCTGAAAAAAGCAACTGTTTTCGGAGCTCCGCCAACCTTTTTGGCAGCTCGGATCGCCACATTCTGTACCACATTGAGCGCAAAAGCAGTTTTACCCATGGAAGGACGGGCCGCAAGGATGATAAAATCACTGCCATGCAGGCCGGAGGTCAGATTATCAAGATCTTCAAAGCCTGTAGGCAGTCCGGTAAGACCATTCTTATTGCCCATCAGCGCTTCGATACTCTTAAAAGAATCAAGAACGATCTCATTGATCGGCGTAAAATCAGCTGTCTTCTTCCGGTTGGAAATCTCCAGAATCTTGCTTTCAGCACTGTCGATGATGTTTTTCACATCATCATTAGCCTCATAACCCATCGAAGCGATCTGCGTCGATACGGAAACCAGCTGACGCAGAATCGATTTTTCTTCAATAATGCTCGCATGATAGGTTACGTTGGCCGCAGTCGGCACAGCATTAGCCAGCGAAGTGACATAAGCGATACCGCCCACATCCTCCAGCTTGTTGTCACGCTTCAGAATCTCCGTCACCGTGATCATATCCACAGCTTCGTTCTTATTGTAAAGCTCCAGCATAGCGTTAAAAATGACGCGGTGCGCCTCACGGTAAAAATCAGTATCCCGCAGGATCTCCATGACCTTGGGGATAGCCTCTTTCTCGATCAGCATCGCGCCCAGCACTGACTGCTCGGCTTCTATATTTTGCGGTGGTACTCTGTCCTGCATAACCTTCCCTGTCTTTCGCTTATTCCGCTTCAACTACTACGGCAAATTCCGCAGCAATCTCAGGGTGCAGTTTAGCTACAGCTGTATAATTGCCTAAACCCTTAACAGGTGTTTTCAGTTCTATCTTCCGGCGGTCGATATCCAGCTTGGTCTGTTCGATCAATGCTTCCGCCACGTCTTTAGACGCAACCGAGCCGAACATTTTCCCATTATCACCGACACGTACCTTCAAGGTAACGGTCACTTTTTCGATCTGAGCTGCCAGAACGGTAGCTTCATCTTTTTTCTGCGCGGCACGACGGGCAGCATTGGCCTGATCCTGCTTGGCCTGATTTAAATTAGCCGCACTGGCTTCTTTCGCTAATTTGCGAGGCAGCAGATAGTTGCGGCCATAACCTTCGGCCGTTTCTACGATATCGCCTTTTTTACCTAAACTTTTAATATCTTGCAATAAGATCACTTTCATTGTTATCAATCTCCTCTAACTGTTTTTTTGCCAAAGAGATGATCTGCGGCATGATATCCACAGCCCTCTTATTGTCAAGCTGTACGCCGGCCACAGTCTGATGACCGCCGCCGCCCAGCTCTTCCATAATGATCTGTACGTTGACCGTACCGTCGCTGCGGGCACTGATGCCCAGCGAACCGTCAACATATTCCACGATAACGACACTGACATAAATACCGCTGATGGCAACCATCGTGTCGGCAGTCTGAGCCGCTATGACTGATGATTTTGCTTCTTTGGGAGCCTGTTCATAAACGGAAACGATCAGTCCCGGTTCCGGGCTTTCTGCTTCGGCAATCAGCCGCGAACGGATCTGGAAGGTTTCCATATCGTCCTTGAACAGCTGCCTTACCACAGTCGGGTCAGCCCCGCTGCGGCGCAGTAAAGCTGCCGCTTCAAAGGTGCGCTCACCGGTCTGTACGGCAAAATTTTTCGTATCGACAACGATGCCCGCATAAAGCGCGGTCGCTTCGCCTTTAGTAAATTCCAGACGGTCATTAAAATAGCCTACAAGCTCCGTTACCAGTTCGCTGGTCGAGGAAGAAGAAGGCTCCATATATTGCAGCACCGTTTCTTTGATGGCGTCTTCCGCCCGGCGATGATGGTCGATAATGATCCGTTTCGGGATCGCTTCCATAACCTCTTTGCTTGCGCACAGCATCGGCCGGTGATGGTCGACCAGAAACAGCAGGCTGCCGGGCGTAATATGGGCCATTGCCTCCGGTCCTTCCAGCATCAGTTCCAGGTACTGTTCATCATCCTGGATCAGCTTCAGTTCATCACGCTGCAGCATTTCCTTGATCTTATCCAGTGCGTCAGTTTCGCCGCTGACAACGATATAAGTTTCCTTCTGCAGTGACAGCGCCATTTTCGCTACACCGATAGCACTGCCGATCGAATCAAAGTCCTCCATCATATGCCCCATAACGAAAACCTTATCTGCGGCAATGATCTGTTCATGGATCGTATGCGCTACGATACGTGCGCGCACGCGTGTACTTTTAGCAGTTACGGTAGTCGTGCCGCCAAAGAACTGTGTCCCGCCGTCTACGGCTACGACCACCTGGTCGCCTCCGCGCCCCAGCGCCAGATCCAATGCTTTGACTGCGTTCTGGCTCAGTTCTTCCAGATTGTCGCCTTCGCAGGCAATACCAATGCTCACTGTCGGAGTGATCTTATTGCCGACATGGATCTCACGTACACTGTCTAAAACGGGGAATTTCTGCTCCATTAAATCACGCAGGACCGCCTGATTAAAACCAATCAGACACAATTCTTTATTAGAACGGCTGATAAAGCCGTTTTCTTCCTCGGCCCACTTGCTCAGTACTTCATTGACCTCGCCGCTGATATTGGCGCGGGTCGTTTCGCTCATACCCTTCATCACGTCTTCATAATTATCAAACCTGACGTAGGCCAGACACAGCTTCTCATTATCATATTTCTGGCGCAGCAGCTCAAAATCAGTCACGTCGCTCAGATAAACCATCAGGCCCGTGCCTTTTTTCTCACCTTTTTCCGATGTCTGCACCCGGCAATGCTTCAAATTATAGTAGCGGTCCTCGATCTGGATCAGGCGTTCTCCGTCCTTCACGCTCAGCGTGTCGAACGCATTGGCCGGCAGCGGCAGAACATCTTCCGGACGTTTGCCCTCCAGATTTTTAGTACCCACATATTTACTGAACAGCTCATTTTTCCACTGCAGTTTACCGTCTTTGGCAAAAACAGCCATCCCGATATCCAGATTCTGAACGGCATGATGATTAGTACGCTCAATATTACGCACTACCGTATCCAGATAGCTGTTAAAGCGTACTTCCTTACTGCGCAGACTTTTTTTGTTGTAATAATACAGCAGGCCGATCAGCAGAATACATACCGGTATCCATAACGGTTCGTAAAAACCGATAATGAACGTCAGAAAAACGATCAGTATCAGCGGTATGATATCACTGCGCGAATCCCAAATTTTGTTAAACATATACTCGCCTCATCTCTATGCGCGCTTGGAAGTCCTTTTCCCGCTGAGATTACGGAAATCAAATACCAGGTCAAACGCGCCCACAAACACAATAATCTGAGAAAATATCTGGACAAAAAACAACAGTGCCACCGATACAGTTCCCCACCATTTCGGTTTATTGTTTTTTTCCAGCCACCAATAGATCAAAGCAATACCCTGCAATACAAAGAAAACACTGGTTATCACCTGCAGATTAACTGAGATATGGTACATCAGGCTTTCCGGATACTGAACATAATAGGAAACCATCAGCAGCGAAATACCATAAGGCCACAGCATCCAGCCAGGTACGTTCCATTGCGTAAAAGGAGGAAACTCCTCAAAAGCAGCTCCCAGCTTACTCAAAATTTTACGTGCGGCCAGATAATTGACAAAGGCAATAATAGGAGCGCACAGGAAAAAAGCTCCCGGCATGATCAGTCGCATCATCCGAAGCATCTCGGCATTGCTTTTAACGGCTGCGTCGATCTCGGTCTGGCTCATTCCCATGGACTGGTAATAGCCTACGCTCTCACGGGCAGCCTCTTCCAATGAAGTAAACATCATATCGACCGGCTGGATACCCATGATATACAGCGCAATCAAAAAACTGGCACCGATAGAAATCAGGCAGGCCACCGAGCTGATCAGCATCAGCTTGAAAGGCTTATACCCGCGGCGCATACACTCGCCCAAGGTCAGCCCCACTAAACCAAAAGCAGCCAGCAGCGAAAAAGCATGCAGCGGGCTGATCAGAACTGCTACGGCAATATCAGCTACTATCAGCGTCATAACGCTCCAGCGCAATCCGTTGCGCATACCGCAGATAGCGATAGGCAGGGGCCATAAAAAATTGATAAAGCTGCCGATGACCGGCACATACATGCTGATAATAGCAAAAACTATGGCGATAGCGGCCAAAATGCCCGCTTCTACCATGGCAGAAGTTTTACGAATCACTTAATTTCCTCCTTCGTAGCTATACATACATATATATAGCTAGGTATGTATATTCTACACCGAAAACGGCAAAAACGCAAAAAATAAGTGGCGCTGCCCAAAGCAGCGTCACCTTATAAAACGGTTTTATTTCCATTCAGTTTTAGCTTTTACCAGAACGCCATCGGCCTGAGGCACCAGCTCAACCAAATGTACTACATCGAACAGTGAACGATCCAGGACTTTTTTCTGCTGCAGCCTGCTTTGCTGCAGCGCAGCCGTAAAATCGACACTGATACTGCCCTGCTCATAATTGGTCGTAACACTATCCGCATCGATATCCACCCTGTCGATCACCAGATCTACGATAGCCATGATCAGCTTGCTCCCCATCAGCTCCACTACCAGCTGCGCAAAATCATTGTCTGCGACAGCAAAATCGACCAGCTTCAGCCTTGTAAAAGCAGCTTCGGCATCGACATTAAACACCTCGACCTGCAGCAGCAGCTCCAAAGTGCCGTGCGTTGTATGCTGCAGCTCCAGCCGCAGCAGATCAGGCTCGGCATAAGCCAGAGACTGTAATGTAAATTCGCTGCCGGCCAGGCTTTGACGCACATAATCCACGATTTCATCATAAGGGACTACCAGACCGCCCTGGCTCAGCTGCTCCCATTTCTGCGCCGAGAACCACAGCTGCCCCTTATCTTTCAACGGCCGCAGTCTTTCACTGACCGTCGCGATTTTTTCTGATAAAACCGTTTCCGCCCGATCAGCATGTTTTTCTATTTTAGAAAACAAATTTCCTGATTTGTTTCGCAAAGCTTCCTTCAGCTCGCGCAGTTCAAAACGTTTGCTTTCATCGCCCAAAGGCGTGTCTTTGCAATCCATTTTTTCAAAATCTTCACTGTGCTTCATTCCCTCTTTACGGGCGCTTTCATAAACTTCCCGGAATTCAGCAATATCTTCGGGACGCCCGGCCTTAATCCAGGCATTAGCGGCCTTGCCTACAGCATAAGTCACCGATACACCTACCGGCACCTGGATCGGCGCTATTGGAATCAACGTTACCAGTGTCTGACCGACAAAAGTCGCCCCCAGTGAAGTCAAAAGTCCCAAAACAGCACTTTCTTCCAGCTTTACTCCGCGCAGCTCGCCCAGGCGCATAATCATATAGACCTCGTTAGCCATCAAAGCCATTGTTCCCACCAAAGGCGCAACTACAATCACACCGGCACGGGCTGCTCCCCAACGGCAGATCTTTTCAGCTTCCCACTCTATATCGACAGGCTGTAATTCTTTTTCTTCGGTCATGGTATCACCTCTTTGCGATTGTTCCTGCTGTTATAATTCGCTTTTGCGTCAACTTATCCTGCAATGTTACTAAAATATCACAAAGCCGCTATTTGTAAATTTTCATTAAAATATTATCCAATTATAATATTTTTTGATATCTGGATATATAAAAACAACCAACTTTACTGGATAGAATATCTATCAGGCTGCCCTCTGAATGGTTTTAGACAGTTTTTATAATCATCCGGCCCTTTAACCATTTATTTTTTACTGTTACTTATCAATTTCGACCCGTTCACCTAACAAACATCCATATTTTTCAAACAAATATCCAGCTTATATAATTAGGTTAAATAAACTCAGGCAGATATTTATTGCCGCTTAAATCAAAAAACTATATTTTATTGAGGAGTGTTGTAAATGAAAATTCGTGTTTTAGTAGCTAAACCAGGCCTTGACGGACATGACCGCGGCGCCAAAGTCGTCGCCCGCGCCTTACGTGACGCAGGCTTTGAAGTTATTTATACCGGGATCAGGCTGACCCCGGAACAAATCGCTGAAGCAGCTCTTCAGGATGATGTCAAGGTCGTCGCCCTGAGCCTGCTTTCCGGAGCACATAACACCCTGTTCCCGAAAGTGGTCGAATTAATGCGGGCCAAAGGTTTAAACGATGTACTGGTTATCGGCGGCGGCGTTATCCCTGATACTGATATTCCCGGTTTAAAAGCCGCCGGTGTGGCCGAAGTCTTTACTCCAGGTACTCCTACCGGTAATATCGTCGATTTTATCAACGCCAATACCCACTGACCGCAGCCGGTAAAACAGTTCTCTTAAATCACACTGGCTTTAACAACCAACCATTCAGGAGGTGTTTCCCTTGTCAACCCAGGTAAAAATAGAAAAAATGCTGCAGAAAACAGCTGTAGTTTTAGCGGCAGGCGGGGAAAAACGTATCGCCAAACAGCACGCAGCCAGTAAAATGACAGCACGGGAAAGGATCGCCTCACTGCTGGACGAAAACTCCTTTGTTGAATTAGACCGTTTCGTCAAACACCGCTGTACTGATTTCGGCCAGTCCCAAAAGGCGCTGCCCGGCGAAGGAGTCACAACCGGCTATGGTACTGTTTCCGGCCGTCTGGTCTACGTTTTTGCCCAGGATTTTACAGTCGAAGGCGGTTCCTTAGGCGAAATGCACGCCGCAAAAATCGTCAAAGTCCAGCGCCTGGCTCTGAAAATGGGTGCGCCGCTTGTCGGACTTAACGATTCCGGCGGAGCACGTATTCAGGAAGCTGTCGATGCCATGTCCGGCTATGGCAAGATTTTTTTCAATAATACTCTGGCCTCGGGAGTAATCCCGCAGATCTCGGCCATTATGGGACCTTCAGCCGGCGGCGCAGTCTACAGTCCGGCACTGACAGACTTTATTTATATGGTCAGAAACACCTCTAAAATGTTCATCACCGGCCCAGCAGTTGTTCAAGCCGTCACCGGCGAAGATGTGACCCAGGAACAATTAGGCGGCGCCATGACCCATAACGGTACTTCCGGCGTAGCGCATTTTGCCGCTGAAAATGATAGCGACTGTCTGCGGCAGATCCGTTATCTTCTCAGCTTTCTGCCTTCAAATAATCTGGAAGCGGCGCCTGTCGTCGACACAGGAGATGCTCCACAGCGGATCGACGCCAGACTGAATACCCTGCTGCCGGACAATTCCAATCAGGCCTACGATATGAAAACCGTTATCACATCAATTGTTGACAACGGCGAATTTTATGAATCACAACAATACTGGGCTGCAAATATCATCACCTGTTTTGCCCGTATGGACGGACAGACTGTTGGGATCATTGCCAACCAGCCTAAAATCATGGCAGGCTGCCTTGATATCAACGCCTCTGATAAAGCGGCACGCTTTATCCGTTTCTGCGATGCCTTCAATATCCCCCTGCTGAATCTGGTAGATGTTCCCGGGTTCCTGCCGGGCTGTAATCAGGAATACGGCGGTATTATCCGCCACGGAGCCAAAATGCTGTATGCTTATTCCGAAGCTACTGTACCCAAGATCACAGTCATTACCCGTAAAGCCTACGGCGGTTCATACATCGCCATGTGCTCACAGGACCTCCGTGCCGATCAGGTCATAGCCTGGCCAACTGCGGAGGTAGCAGTAATGGGTCCTGCCGGTGCAGCTAATATCATTTTCAAAAACGACCCTGATGTAAAAGCCAAAACTGAGGAATACATCGACAACTTTGCCACACCATATCAGGCTGCGATGCGAGGTATGGTCGATCTGGTCATCGAACCGCAGAACACCCGTCCCACTGTCATCAACGCCCTGCAAATGCTGCAGAGCAAACGCGAGACCCGCCCTGCGAAACGTCACGGAAATATTCCTTTATAGTCAGCTGTACATCCTTTGAAAATAAAATAGCTTCGTTTGTAAACCGCAAAATAATGTCCTTTAACAGGTAACCTCATACACCTTTAAGCGGCACATTATCTTTGCGGTATTTTTTACCCATAAATTGTCCTGCTGTACTGTCTATTGCCAGCTTCAGCAAGACTGTTATTTTCTGGAGAGAAGGAGTTGATAATCATGACCCCGGACGTACAATTTTTATTACTGCTTGCTGTTATTGCTTTACTTTTCATTACCGAACTGATTCCGCTTGCCGTCACATCGATCGGCGGCGCCGTTGCCTGCGGCCTGTTAGGCTTCATCACACCCAAAGCCGTCTTTTCCGGCCTTTCCAATTCTTCAGTACTCCTATTTGCCGGCATGTTCGTCGTCGGTGCAGCAATGTTCCATACCGGGCTGGCGCAGAACATCGGGAAAAAAGTAGTCTCGGTATTCGGTACCAGCGAAAAAAGCCTGATGCTGGGTATCATGATCATCGGCGCTGTCCTGTCAGGTTTTTTGTCTAATACCGGCACGACGGCCTGCCTGATGCCTGTTGTACTGGGCATCTGCTCCGCTGCCAGGCTTCCGGCTTCCAGGCAGCTGCTGCCGCTGGCATTCGGCATCGCTTTCGGAGGCATCTTCACTATTATCGGCACACCGCCGAACCTGATCGCTTCCAACGCTTTAGTCGAAGCAGGCTTCAGGCCTTTTGGCTTTTTTGAATTTGCCTGGGTCGGTATTCCTATCGCTATCGCCGGCACCCTGTACATGATGTTCATCGGCTACCGTTTTCTGCCTAAAGTCAATGCGGCCGCCGATATAGAAATCGAACAGGAATTCGACGTCAGTAATGACAATCCTCAAAAACAGCTTATTTCCGGTCTGATCCTTTTAGGCGTAGTCATCGTTATGGCTTTGAACCTGAAATTCATTACCCTGGAAATGGCGGCCGTTATCGGCGCGCTCGTCGCCGTATTGACCGGCTGCCTGACTGAAAAGCAAGCTTATGCCAGCATCGACTGGGTTTCAATCTTCCTGTTCGCCGGTATGATCTCCGTTTCATCGGCCATGGATAAAACCGGTGCCGGCAAACTGCTGGCTAAATTCTGCGTCGACCTGCTCGGCGGCACGCCTTCACCCTTATTCGTAGCCGCATTGTTATTTTTAGTATCCAGCTTTTTGACACAATTTATGTCCAACACAGCAACAGCAACATTACTCTGCCCAATCGGAGTTGCTATTGCCCAACAGATAGGCGCTTCCCCTCACGCCGTCGTCATGTCGATCACCATCGGCATCGCCTGCGCCTATGCCACTCCTGTCGGTACACCGCCTAACACACTGGTTTTAGGACCTGGCGGCTATCGTTTCATGGATTATGTTAAAGTTGGCACTCCTTTGATTTTCGTAAGTTTTATCGTTTCCATGATCGTTATCCCTATCGTCTGGCCTTTCTTTAAATAAACTTTCACAGCACCTGTTCAGCAGCAGGTGCTGTTTATTTTATAGCAAACCTTTTTTTGTCTCCCGCTCCGTGATACAATAATAAAAAAGTCTGAAAGGAGCGGTCGGTTTATGGCAAAAGCCGTCTGCGGGCGCTTTGCCCCTACGCCCAGCGGCAGAATGCACCTCGGCAATGTTTTCTGCGCCCTGCTGGCCTGGCTGTCAGCAAAAAAACAGGGCGGAACCATCACACTGCGTATCGAAGACCTTGACAAGCCCCGCTGCCCTGCCGGCAGCGACATGCTTTTAGAAGATGATCTGCACTGGCTGGGCCTGGAATGGGATACCGGAGGCAGCGCCGGCGGAAAAGATGCACCCTATTATCAAAGCCGCCGTTTTGACATCTATGCCGCCTATTTTGCACAGCTGCAAAAACTGGGACTGACTTACCCCTGCTTTTGCAACCGGGCTGAGCTGCACGCCGCCCAGGCACCGCATCTAAGTGACGGACGCATTCTATACGCCGGTACCTGCCGCCATTTGACAGCCGAACAGACTGCTGCCAAAGCCCGCACCAAAGACCCGGCACAGCGGCTGCGGCTTCCTGATACTGCTGTCAGCTTTATCGACGGACATTATGGTCCGTATACGCAGAACCTGGCTGCTGAATGCGGCGATATCATCCTGCGGCGCAGCGACGGTGTTTACGCCTATCAACTGGCAGTGGTCGTCGACGATGCCCTGATGGGCATCACGGAAATTGTCCGCGGCTGCGACCTGCTCAGTTCCACACCGCAGCAGCTTTATCTGTACCAGCTGCTGGGCTTTACCCCACCGGCTTTTATTCATGTACCACTGCTGATGGCTGCAGATGGCAGACGTCTTTCCAAACGCGACCGTGATCTGGATCTCGGCTTTCTTCGTCAGCATTTTGCCAGTCCTCAGCCGCTCATCGGCCTCCTTGCCTTCCTGGCCGGACTGCTGCCGGCACCTGAACCAGTCAGTGCCAAAGAACTGCTTCCGTTGTTCAGCTGGCAGAAAGTGCCCCATAACAATATCATCGTCAGTGAAAAGCTTTTAAATTTATTTAAACTATAAAGGAGCAACGCTATGCTTTATGTAGTTCTCGCAACCTTTGCCGCCGGTATGGCGACAGAATATTTTTTAGGCAACCGCTGGATAGGTTTTTTCGCAGTCGGCGTACCGGCTTGCCTGTATTTTTTCTATCTGGATTATCAAAAACGTGCGGCCGCAAAAAAAGAAGAAGAAGAAAAGCGTGCCAAACGTAAAGAACGTAAACAACAGCATAAATGATAAAAAGAACGCATTGGATAATGCGTTCTTTTTATTTATCACTGTTATTATTAAATATTATCCGCAGAGCGTTTTCCGTCGCCAGACAGGAACCAAGCTCACTGCTGCCATCCTCCAGTGTGCCGTGGTAATCGCTGCCGCCGGTAAGAAATAAACCGTATTGAACAGCCATCTGTCTGATAGCTTCTTTATCAGCCTCTGTATTTTTACGGTGTTCCAGCTCAATACCCTTTAAGCCATACCCGACCAGTTCAGGCACAAGCTCAAGATTTTGCTGCTGCCCCGGATGGGCCAATACTGCCAATCCTCCGGCTTCTGTAATCACACGCACGGCAGCGGCAGCATCCAGGTACTCAATATCGAAATCACAATAACCGCCATTTTTAAATGTTTCATGATAAAAAGTGCCAAACATTTCTTCTACCTGCTCCGTCGCCACCAAATATTCCATAAGATGCTGTTTGTAAATAACGTGTCCGGCCCGTTTCACAAAATTCTGAGGACGGATACGAAAACCATGCTCTGCCAGAAGTGCGATCTGACGCAGGCTATTAGCCTGCCTGCGTTCCAGCAGCGGACGGCAGAAGGCCGTCACTGATCTCGTGTCACGCATGGCATAACCTAAAATATGCGCCTTCCGCTGCTTTTGAAAATCATAGGCCGAAATCTCGATTCCAGGCATCACCTTCAAAGCAGTGACCGGCGGAATATCACCGCAGCGCGGCACCCGGTCATGGTCGGTAATTGCGATATGGGTCAGCCCCTTGCTCACCGCCTGCTGGATCAATTCAATCACCGTAGCGCTGCCGTCAGAATATGCAGAATGTAAGTGCAGATCACCGCGCATCAGGCAAAACTCCCTTCGGACATATTGAAGACCTTATCACAAACGCCTTCCATAAATTCCAGATCATGAAAAATTCCCAGCATACTGGTCTTTTCTTCTTTTAACTGCTGCAGAATATCCTTTACTAAAACTTTAGTCTTATTATCCAGAGACGCCGTTGGTTCGTCCAGCAGCATCAGCCGCGGCCGTTTGACCATAGCGTGCGCCAGATTCAAACGCAGCCTTTCACCTCCGGAAAAGGTCTGCGGATAAATATCCCACAATTCCTCCTGCAAACGAAAATAATCCAGCATTTCCTTAGCACGGCGCTCGGCCTCGCCGGCGGCGACGCCGATCTCCAGCAGTGCCGACATAACATGCTCTTTTGCCGTCGTACGCGGCATCACATTCAGAAACTGAGCCACATAACCGATTTCATAGCGGCGCAGCTGCAGCATCTGCCGCTCGTCGGCCTGAGCCAAATCAATAGGCCCAAAAGCCTGACTGTTATAAACGATCGTACCCTGCAGCGGCAGATAGGTACGGTTGATACATTTAAGAATGCTCGACTTACCGGCACCGGAACGCCCCACTATACCGATAAATTCACCCTCATGCAGCGTGAAACCGATATCGCGGCAGCTCTTGATAGTTTTGCCCAAATTATGCAGATAAAAATTTTTCGTCAGCCCTTCAATGGCAAGTATCTCCATAACTCCTCCTAAACCCTGTATTCCAACTGTGAAATAACCTTGCCGTCAACCAAAGCGTGAGTAATAACAGGATAACCGTCTAAAATCTTGATAATCAGCAGATCGGCCTTTTTTCCCACCGCCAACGAGCCATAATCGTTATCGATACACATCGCTCTGGCCGGATTCAGCGTCAGCTTATTGACGATTTCCGGCAGCGGCACGCCGTGCTGCTTATGCATAATGAAAATACTGTGCAGCATTGCCGCAGGATAATAGTCGGAGCAAAGAATATCGGCGCAGCCTTCCTTGACCGCTTCTGCCGCAGACAGATTGCCGGTATGTGAACCGCCCAGCAGAATATTAGGGGCTCCGACCACTGTAGCCAAACCTAACTGCTGTGCCTGCCTGGCAACGTCGATCGTAATTGGAAATTCACTGATAGCAACGCCCAGCTCCTTATTTACCTGCAGCTTGGCAGCAGTATCGTCATCATGTGACGCTGCGGGGATTCCGTTAGCCCTGGCCAGTTCCGCCAGCTCATGCAGCTGTTCAAAGCTCAGGGTCCGTTTGTTTTTATGATGTTCCAGCACGCCCTCAAACCCCAGCGTTGTTACAGTTTCGCCGTGATAAGCGGTAATAGTTTTTCGGTAAGTCTCGATATTGCGGTACTGCCCCTGCCCGGGCGTATGGTCCATAAACGATATCTCATGCACTGTTTTTTCCCGCAGCATTTTGCTGACGATATCAAACGCTTCCAGATTATCGATCTCGATCCGCAAATGCAGACGATGATGAATAAGGTGATGACGCTCGTGGATATTATTGATCAGCTCAGCCAGCTTCAGCACATTTTTCTTATAGCGCAGCTCCGAAGCCCCAAAATAATCGTCCTGATAGAGTGATATCGAATGGTAGATCGTTATGATCCCCTGATTGATCAACTGCCGCTCGATCTCCTTCAGTCCCATCTCGAAATCCATCACGCTGGTAGGACGCGGCTGAATGATCTGTTCGATCTTGTCAGAATGAGTATCGATAAAACCGGGGCAGACATACCTTCCGTGCGCATCGATTTTTTCATCATATTGCCCCAGATCGATAACATCCTCTGCAAGAATATCGATAATACGGTCATTTTCCAACACCAGCACTTTATTTTCCAACACCTCGGCAGGTGTGATCAGTTTACCATTATAAATAGCTGTTTTCATAGTCGTCCTTTCCCGCGGCAGCGCCGCTGTTAGAGCAATGAGTGTACCAGCTGCTGTGTATAAGCATGCTGCGGATCCTCTAAAATCTGATCGGTAAGACCGCTTTCCACTACCTGGCCATCCAGCATGACCATCGTCCTGTCTGCCAGCATCCTGATCACTGCCAGATCATGCGAGACCAGAATGATCGAAATATTATAACGGCTGCGTATTTTCCTGATCAGGTCTAAAACCTTGGCCTGTACCGAAAGATCCAGCCCGGTGGTGACCTCATCCAAAAGCAGCAGCCCCGGATTATTGGCCAGCGCCTTGGAGATCTGTACCCGCTGCTGCATACCGCCCGAAAAATTTCTGGGCGGTTCCGCACGCCTGGAAGTCAGTATCTCCACCGCTTCCAAAAGCTCCACTGTTCTGCCGTCCATAAAAGCTACATTACGGTTGCCGGCGGCAATGATCTTTTCAGCAACATTGGCAGCAGATGAATAATCCATACGCAGACCCAGCAGAGGATTCTGATAAACCATCCCCATCAGATGATTTTTGATATACCGGCGCTGCTGTGAACTGGCGCCGAAAACATTGACCTTTCCATCCTGATACTGCTTCAGAAAGGCACTTCCTCCTGTTACTTCATGATCGAAATACAGACTTTTCATCACGCTGGATTTTCCTGAGCCTGATTCACCGACAATGCCTAATACTTCTCCGGGATAAACGTCAAAGGATACATTGCGTACAGCCCAGACAGTACCGCAGCGGGGACAGCGGTTCTTTTCCAGCGGCTGCCGGCTGCGGCAGCACTCGCAGCCGTTGCCATAACGCAGCAGCAGATCGCGCACCTGTAAAACGGCCTCTTCTTTATTAATCATATCTGCCGCCCCTTTCCGCGCACAGCATCCTGTTCTTTTACATATTCACGGAATTTCTCAGATTCTTTGACTCTGGAAGTGGTTTCCATTTCACAGCACCCCGCCAGCACCGTGATCTTCTCCCTCAGCAGCGGCTGCAGGCAACAGGGCAGATGCTCAGCGTGATAACGATGCAGCGCTACACATTCGCGGCACTTCCCGTGCCATTCGCAGCGGCTGTAAGGACAACTGCAGTCCAGCACCTCCTGGCTCTCCAGCAAGGCCCTGTTTTTTAATGTATCTTCATAATATTCCTCTTTAGTACGCATCAGCAGTCCGCCTCCTTGCGCAGCCTTCGTTTAGAGCAGTAACCTGTATCCGAGCACTGATAGCTGACAGCGCCTGTCTCTCTGTCGATAAGCTCGTCAAAATAAACATTTTCCGCTCCACATAAACGGCAGCGGAGACCTTCCATATGTTCGATCTCAAAAGGCACATCGTCAAACGCCAGCGACACGACCTTTGTATGAGGCGGGATCGCATAAATTTTCTTCTCGCGCCCTGCTCCGAATAAATACAGACATTCCGACTCATGCAGTCTGGGATTGTCATATTTCGGGATCGGACTGGGGTTCATAACATATCTGTCCTCAACAGTAACCGGATATTCCGTAGCAATCGTGACCTTGCCATATTTCATAATGCTTTCATAAAGCTGCAGCCAAATGCCCGTGTAATCTGCTTCTGCATGCATCAGCTTCGTTGCTTCCTCGCTTGGTTCTATCACCCGCAGCGGTTCCGGCAAAGGCACCTGAAAAACCAGCAGCTGGTCATTACGCAGCGGTTCCTCGGGTATACGATGACGCGTCTGGATCAGGGTTGCTTCCGTACTGTCTGTAGTAGTCGCCACATCGCTGCACAAATTGATAAATTTCTTGATATTGACAGCGTTGACACTATCGTCGCTGCCCTGATCGATAACCTTCAAAACATCACGCGGACCGATCAGCGACAAAGTGAGCTGAATGCCTCCCGTCCCCCAGCCGCGCCCTATCGGAAGTTCGCGCGAGCCGAACGGCACCTGATAACCGGGTACAGCCACCGCCTTTAAAATACTGCGCCTGATTTCCCGTTTAGAACCTTCGTCCAGGAAAGCAAAATTATATTCAGGATTCATGCTCCGGCTCCTTTCTGGTCTTGCGTACGCTGTCCAGCTTAGACTGGAAGGTAACGTAATGCGGCAGCTTCAAATGAGAAATAAAGCCGTTCATCTCCAGCGAATCACCATGCAGCAGTACAAATTCTTCATCCTGCGCAGGAGCAGGCCCTTCTGTTTCCAACGATGCGTCCAGCACCGCCATCGAGATCGCCTTATTTTCGTTCCGCCCCAAAACTGCGCCATAGCCTACTGCCAATTTCAGTTTCTTATCGTCATCCTCAGGAATAAAGCCCTCTACTTCCGTCAGCAAAATTTCACCGATGCAGATACTTTCCGTCTCGTCAAACAAATATGGTACTTCCAGCTCCACATAGCCGCAGCGCAGTTCACCTACAGTTGGATGTACGGCGCCATAACCACGGATCGAACTATACGCCAGTCCGCCGATAAAGCCCCCGTCAGCCCGGGTCAGAGTCTGCAGACGTGCGCTTCTGCCAGCAGGGAATTCCAGAACATTCTTCGTTACATCCACAGGTTCCATATCATCGATCTCACAGCTGTCGATCAATCCCTCTGCCTTCAGATACTCCGAAACCCTCGGCAGCTTTACTATCGGTACAGGCTTCGCCTCTTTAAGGCAGCACTGACGCCGGGCGCATAATTCCACTGCCGACGGCTGTTTAAATTCAATCAATCGATGTGTATAATCATAGGTCGCTCCCAGGATCTGTCCGCCCTGGATATCCTTAAAGGCTGCCGAGATCCTGCGGACAGCGCGCATCTCTGTTCCGCTGGCCGGCAGGGTATAATAATTACGGCTCAAAGTCGAACGATAAGCCCGCAGCAAAAAAACTGCTTCTTCGATACTGCCTTCCGCCTGTTTCAAAGCCAGTGCCGCATAAGCCGGCGCATATAAGCCAGACTCGCTCATTACCCGGTCCACTAAAAGGCCCAGCTTTTTTTCTATCGCTTCTACTTCCAGCTCTTTAAAAGTACTGCCGCGCATACAATGCAGCAGCCTGATGCTTTCCTCTATTGCTTCCTGACCGCCGGAAACTGCCACATAAGCCATCTGTTCACCTGCTTTCTATTCTTGTTTTACGTGGTATACCCATCAGGCAGCCCCGCTGATCCAGCACAAAAAAATCAAGGCCCAGCGGATACTCATATTCCTGCTCATCACGTTTCCCCAAAGCCGCCTGCAGTTCCGGGCACATAATGATTTCCTGAACAGCCTTGATCCCGGGCCCGCTGATCCGCTGCAGCTTGCCTGCCTGCAGATCCGCTGTGCACAAAATGACAGTCGCGCTTTTATGAGGATCGCGCAGTGTACCGCACTTAGCAGCCTGTACTGCTTCCTGCCAATCCGCATTCTCCGTAACAAAGATATAATCCGCTTTACTCACAGCAGCCGTTTTAGCCAGGGTCAGCTCAGTAATTTTCTCTGCCAGCGCAGGAGAACCGCAGACTGCAAAACTGACCTCATTGTCCAAAAGCACTGCCGCCACAGTCAGCGGCATGGCATAAGCTCCACCCAGTTTCCGGGCCAGAGGTCCCAGCTCAACGATGCGTCCCGGATTGCTCAGCGCTTCCAGCAGCAGACGAAAAGCAGCCTGAGTGTCATATACAAAATCAAATTCATAAGCTTTCTGCATTATCTTTACTCCTGATCCATAGTCTGAAAATCAACCATCGTTTTGGCATACAATCCGTTTTCCAGTTCCTGTTCCCGCTGCTGCCGCATAGACAGCCGCTGCAGCACTGTCTTCAGTTCATCCAGTTCGCTGACCTGCCTGTTAAAAGCAGCGTCGATCACCGCCATGGAGCTGACTTTGTCAAAATCATCACCCAGCACAACAGCTGTCCCTTTAGTGCCGCCCAGTTCCACAACTGTATCGCACACCAGCGCCTCACCCAGATAAAACAAGCTATTTTTTACCGGCTCACGCAGCTTGATCATCGCCAGTGTTTTAGCAGGCGCCTTCACAACGCTGACACCATATTTTTCAGCCAGCGGCTGAGCCATCTCACGCAGCATACTGCCATCGGCGGCCGCCATAATACGGAACAACTCTTTTTTCTCCATAACATCACCCTTTATCTGTCAGATATAGTTTTTCTTGATTGTTATAAAAACCAGCTCCACGCAATAGGCAAATACAAAAACCAGTACGATCGCCAGCCCTGCGGCTCCAAACTGATAGCCCTGGATATTATTCGCAATCGCAAAGCCGATTCCGCCGGCACCGATCATCCCCAGGATCGCTGATTCAGAAAAATTTATTTCAAAACGCAGACCAGTCCAGGCCATGATCTGCGAAGCTGCCGCAGGCAGTATCGCCGACAAAAAAATATGCAGCTTACTGGCTCCTGTTGCCTCAAGCGCCTCGATCACTTCCTCAGGCACATCTTCAAAGCTTTGCGTAAAAGCCCTGGCAAAAAAAGCTATGGCATGCACACACAGTCCTACGATGCCCGCAGCAGGCCCCAACCCCAGACAGACCAGCGCCAGCAATACCCAAACCGGTGTCGGTACGGCACGCAGAAACGTAAAGAACGCGCTCAGAGCATACGTCACAAATTTATTTTTCATCAGGTTACGGGCACCAAAGGCAGCTAATACCAATCCCAGCAGAACGCTGTAAATAGTTGCCAGCACAGTTATTGCCACCGTCTGGGAAAAGGCCTCCAGCGTCAGCCCAAAATCGTGAAAATCCAGCAGCGCCAGCAAACCAAAGGTCTTCCCCAGGTCAGGCAGCCTGGAAATAAGCTTCAGCCAATCCAACTGCAGATAATATAACGCCACTATCGAAACGACTGTTACAGCTGCTAAAAACCAGCGCAGCTCACTATCCTGCCCGCTGCGGGCAACACGGATCCTGCCGTTACTGAACTCAAGACACTGCACCCTCGCCTGTACAAAAGTCTGCTCCATTTTATGTCAACACCTTTCTTCGCAGATAATTAGTTAAAAATTCCACCATAATGACCATCGCCGCAATAACCAGAATAATTCCTGCCGCACCGGCATAATTAAACGACTTGATATAGGAAAACAGCACCAGCCCGATCCCCCCGCCGCCTACCATTCCCACAATAGTCGACGCGCGTATATTAAGTTCGATGCAGTACAGGAACCAGGCGATAAACTGTGTCAGGCAGGTCGGTACGATACCCTGACAGACCTTCTGCCAAAACGTACCGCCGCAGGCCGTCAGCCCTTCCATTGCATCACAGGATACCTCGTCGATCACTTCAATAAACGCTCTTGTCATAAAAGCAAAGGTCGAAATCAGCAAAGCAATAAAACCAACCCCGGTACCAATACCCAGTGACGAAAAAAGAATAAAAGCCCAGACCAGTGTCGGGATATTCCTCAGAAAAGTGGCAAACCCCCGGATCGTTCTGGCCAGTCCCTTCCAGGGTGATAAAGAAGTGCTGCCGAACACAGCGAAAAGAAAAGCAAACACTGCCGCAACGAAGCTGGACGAAACCGCCAACGCAAAAGTTACCAGAATCGATTCTACTACTACCGGCGAAGCATTGAAGCGTGGCGGCAGGAAATCCTGAAACAGAAATTTCCAGAATTCTCCCTGTTCCCAAAGCACCTCCAGCGGATTAAAACGGGAAATATAAGTCGCCAGGCAGAACAAAACCAGCACGACCACTAAAAACCAGGTATAAACCTGTTTTTCACGGGGATTCATTATACTTATTTTTTCAGGCATAATTTTCACCCTGCTTAATGATCAGATTTTCCATCGAAGTATTATAAATTTTCTCTATCACTGCATTATTCAGCTGCTGCGGGGTTCCGTCAAAAATCATTTCTCCTTTTGCCAGACCGATGATGCGCGTAGCATAACGCATGGCCACATCCAGCTGATGCAGATTGACGATACAGGCAATATTACGGCGCTGCGTCATCTGATAGATCAGATCCATAATGATTTTAGACGCATTAGGGTCCAGTGAAGCGATCGGTTCGTCACAAAGAAGCAGCTTCGGTTCCTGCATAATCGCCCTGGCAATACCTACGCGCTGTTTCTGACCGCCCGAAAGATCACTGGCACGGTTATATAAACGATCGCCCATCTCGATTTCCTGCAGCAAGTCAATCGCCTTACGTTTGTCCTCTTCCGTATAATTACCAAGCATCCCGTCCAACGCCGACATATAACCCAAGCGCCCATGCAGCACGTTCTGCATTACCGACAGCCGCTGCACAAGATTATAATGCTGAAAGATCATCCCGACTTTACGCCGCAGCAGCCGCAGCTTTTTGCCGGACGCACCGGTAACTTCCTCGCCGTCGATGTATACATGACCTCCGCTGGGGACTACCAGCTGATTAACCGTTCTCAGCAGGGTGGACTTGCCCGATCCGGAAGGACCGATAACAGCGACAAATTCTCCGGCGCTGACCTCCAGACTGATATCATGCAAAGCGCGGACCTGATTGCCATAAACTTTCTCGATATGCTCCATTTTTAAAACCGTGCTCATGCTTCCTCCTATAAAAAAGGCCGGACAGCGCCGGCCTCTGCTCCAACTTATTTACTGCTGCTCAGGGCTTTGTTCAGATCAATGATACCTTTGTAATCTTCAATACTGCATTCTACGAAACGCTTATCCTCTGCACCCATTACCCCTTTGTAGTAAGCGGCATTGTCATAGCTCAGGATAAAGTTTTTTACCTTTTCCTTCACTTCTGCCGGCAGATCCCTGCGCAGAGCCATCGGTTCGGACGGGATCGGATCAGAAGCGAAAATAATTTTAACGTCATCTTTGCTGACACGTCCCGCATTGATCTCAGCCGCCAGGATTGCATCAGAGATAGGAGCTACCTGCACATCACCCTTGACTACAGCCGCCAGACCTGCTTGATGCTTGCCGGAAAAGCTGACTGCCTGGAAAAATTTGCCATTAGTATGCAGATCATCCATCGAAAGCTTCTCACCGGGAAATGCTTTCATAATCGCCGCTGAAGGGATCAGATTGCCGGAAGTTGAATTCGGGTCAACGAACGCCATCGTTTTCCCTTTGATGTCCTGGATACTATTGATATCAGTATTCTTGCTGCTCGTAACCAGAACAGACTTATAAGTCGCGTTCTTTTTATCTTTATCCTTGGCAATCATCCCGATCGGTTCTGCACCTGCACGTTCATAAGCCAGGCAGAAGCTTAACGGTCCAAAATAAGCCATATCGGCTTTACCGGTACGCATAGCCTCAATCACCGCATTATAATCGTTAGATACCAGCTCTGTGACCTCCATTCCCAAAACCTTGCTCAAATCACCCGCCATACCTTTTCTGGCATCGGCATTTTTATCTGTCGATTCATTCGGCAGATAAGTGATCACAAATTTCTTTTGCTCAGACTGACCGCCGCAGCCGCTGAACAGCAAACAGCTCATTACTGCCAGCATCAGCAGGGCGCAGACCTTGAATAATTTTCTTGATTTCATTTCCTTCTCTCCTTTTTCACAAGTACTGAAATTTTGCTTGCATCTGGAAACACTGTCATCATAACAAAGCTTTCTTTGCTTTGAATTAAGAAGGCTTTAAGTTCTTGTAAAGAATTTCGCCTTTCTTTAAAGGTTTGTTAAAGCATGACCCTTAAAATACCCGTGAAAATAAAAAAAGTCCGCAGGCTGACATACATCAGCCTGCGGACTTACACTTTTTAAATTGTTTTAAGCTGTTAGATCTTTACATCGATCTGGGCCGATACGCCCACACCCTGCACGCGGTTGATACCGCTGATAGCGACCTTATCGACCGGGATCAGCGCTTTCGCACGGAAGCTTTTAAAGAAGGAAGCCTCCAGCTGCAAAGCAGCCTGACATTTATCTACCTGCTCCTTCGGTCCCGATACCTGAGCAGCGCCGGCATAACTTCCGTCACCCACGGTAATGATCGGCACTACCTTGGTAGCGTAATCGCTGGAGATAGGATATTTTGCCGTCAAAGTATTGATAGCGCTGTTCAGCTGGTCGGCAAACTGGCTGACCAATAACGATACAGCGCCGCCTTTAACTACGGTACCCAAAATACCGGCCTGCGCCGGAGCCGTTCCCTGTCCCAGTAAAAATCCGCAGACCAGTGCCGCGGCGATCCATTTTTTTCCCTGCATAATATTACCTCCTCTGCCTGAATCATTTCAGATTTATCGTTTCAATTCGACATCAACAAACAAAACTCTTGCTCTTTTGCAAATTGTTCACCAAGAAATCACAAAATATTTCTCCTGCCGATAATTTTATAAAACTTCTGCATTTTACAAACTGCCTGTTTTGCGATACGATAGGTTTAAGAAGATTTTACAGCGGCAGCATTTGCCGCAGCAAAGGAGCTGTTATTATGGAACAGTTTAAATATTACGCACCTACAAAAATACTTTTCGGTAAAAATACCGAAGCCGAGGTTGGTGAACTCTGCAAAACACAAGGAGCAAGCAAGGTCCTGGTACACTTCGGCGGCAGCAGTGCCAAAAAATCCGGTCTGCTTGATCGTGTCTGCGGCGCACTGCAGGAAGCAGGACTGCCCTATGTGACCCTGGGCGGCGTTGTGCCTAATCCCCGTTTAAGCAAGGTTTATGAAGGCATCGAAATCTGCAGGCGGGAAAAAGTTGATTTTATTCTCGCCGTAGGCGGCGGCAGCGTTATCGACAGTGCCAAGGCCATTGGTTATGGCATCACCAATCCCGGCGACGTCTGGGACTATTACAGCGGCAAAGCGCCGCAGGCCTGCGCCCCTATCGGCGCCGTCCTTACCATTGCCGCGGCCGGCAGTGAAATGAGCAACGCGTCAGTCATTACCAATGAGGACGGCTGGTTAAAACGCGGACTGCAGTCGCCCTATGCCTACTGTAAATTTGCCGTTTTAAATCCTGAGCTGACCTGCACTCTGCCGCCCTACCAAACAGCCAGCGGCTGTACAGATATCATCGTCCATACTTTAGAACGTTACTTTACCAAACCCGGCGTCACCTCCCTGGCGTTGACTGACGGCATGGCCGAAGCTCTGCTGCGCAACGTCATGCGCAATGCCCGACTGGCTTTACAGACACCCGACGACTATAACGTCCGCGCCGAGATCATGTGGGCGGGCACTCTTTCCCACAATGACATCACCGGCGACCGCAGCCAGGGCGACTGGGCTTCCCACCAGCTGGAGCATGAATTGGGCGGTATGTTCGATATCGCTCACGGTGCAGGCCTTGCAGCGATCTGGGGCAGCTGGGCCCGTTATGTGCTCAAACAAAATCCCTGCCGATTCGCGCAACTGGCAGTCAACGTGCTGAATGTTCCCTACAGCTTCGGCAATGACGAAAAAACAGCACTTGAAGGCATCGCAGCCATGGAAGACTTTTTCCGTTCCATTGGTATGCCTACCTCGATCAGCGACATGGAGATCGAACTTACCGACGCTCAAATCAAAGAGCTGGCACACAAATGCAGCTTTATGGGCAGAAGAACGATCGGCGGCTTCGTCACCCTGAACGCTGCTGACATGGAAAACATTTACCGCATGGCCAGATAAAACGGCGGCTATACTTGCTGCAGAGACTTTTACATTCTTTAAAACACAAAGGACAAGCAGTTAAACTGCTTGTCCTTTGTGTTTTTTTACTCTGCCGGCGTTTCTTCATCCTGCAGATTCACTTCATCAAAAAGCACTGGCTCGATTTTCACTGAATTATTCTCCAGCTGTATTCTGCGGTTTTCTTCAATATGCCAATCCCTGTCATTGACAAGGCTCTGTTCCCACGCCTGCGCAACTTTTTTCTGAAGGCTGGTCAAAGTGGCCGTATATTTGTCATCTGTAGCGGGAGCCTCTGGTTTAGGTTCCGGCTGAGTACCGGATTTTACCACCAATGTGCCTGTCAGCTGCAGCGCATAGCCGTCCTGCGTAGAATACAGCAGCTCGCCCAAATCATATTCACCGGCTGCCAAACCATCTAATCCCAGGATTTTATCAGGGTCTACATTTATACCCAACTCCTGCAGTTTGGCAAGCAGCGCGGCCTTAAAATCACTGCCAGCTGCAGCTTCCAGCCTGCCCACATCACCGCTGATTTCCTGCAGAAACGGCTTCAGATACGGTGCCGTCTGTTTTTGATCGGTCTGCCAGACTTTTTTATCTTCTTCTCCCAGCCCATCTGCGAAAGCCTGATTGAACTCTGCTGTCGTAGCATATACTGTTCCTTCACCGTATTTTTGGTAACCGCTATCGGTGAGGAAATAGGCATTCCGGACGGCAGAAACTGCTTCTGTATCGGACGCGCCCATAATTGCATCTACGTCAGCACTGCCGCTGACCTTGCCTAAATTATAAACATTAGCAACGCTGCCATATTCTCCCAGCCCTAAAATACCGCCGATATTTTTATTACCGCTGACACTGCCGGTATTATAAGCATTTTTGATACTGGCATAGTCTAGCTCCTCATCATTGCCGTCATAACCGGCAACACCGCCCACATTATCCGCGCCCTCGACAGCGCCGGTATTGTACACACCGTCAACCAGCGCATTGGCATTAGCGCCGCAGACCCCGCCGACATAATTTCCATCAGCAGTTACGTCCCCTGTATTATAGCTGTTTGCGATACTGCCGCCGGAATTAAAACCACAGATACCGCCGGCAAAACTATCCCCTTTAGAATTACCGCTGGTGATAATACCTTTGTTAGAAGCATTTACTATTTTCCCGCCATTGGTATTATAACCGGCAATACCGCCAGCGAGCTGCTGATCTGCAGAAATATTGCCTTCATTCGCTGCAGCTTCAATCAAACCGCCTTTATTGTTACCAACGATACCGCCTATATAACCATTGCCGCTCACATTACCGCTGTTAAAGGCCTCGATGACCGATCCTTTTCCATTCGCGTTTCTGCCTACGATCCCTCCGGCAGCAGAAATAACACCGATAATATTACCGCTGTTCTCAGTGTTCCTGATACTGCCGGAATTTTCCCCAACGATCCCGCCTACAGCTACGCCGCCAAGGATAGCGCCTTTATTAACAGCATTTTCGATAGTTCCCTTATCTATGTTATTGCCGCTGATACCGCCTACCGAATTGCCGCCCATTGTTCCCTCTTTATATACCTTAACGTCGCCTTCGTTGACCACATCTTTTATTGTCCCTTTATTGATCCCGCTGATCCCCCCAAAACAGGAACTGTCCGCATCGCTTGTAACAGAGCCTTGATTAACAGCGTTTGCAATAGTTCCCTTACTATTGTTGACACCGGCGATGCCGCCGAGATTTCCCCAGCCAGTAACAGCACCAGTATTTTCAGCGTACTTTATAATGCCAGTTTTGTTCCCGTCACCATTACTGCCGGCAATGCCGCCAACACTACCGCCATCTGTTGCCGTGATACTGCCGCTGTTACTGACAAATTCCACCGTACCATAATTAGTGCTGGTGATACCACCTACCGAAGAATTACCTTTGACAGCGGCTTTATTGGCAACATTACGGATCAGCCCCAGGTTTTTTCCCGCTATGCCGCCGACGCTGCTTTGCCCGCTGATACTGCCGGAGAGTGTCAAATTCGTTACTCGCGCGCTTTCAGTCAGGCAGCCAAATAAACCAACATACGATTCGCCGCTGCGATCGATCGTTAAATCACTGATAGTATACCCCATACCGTCCAAACTGCCGGTGAACCCGCCTTGAAATCCACTTGGGGTTCCCATGGGCAGCTGTTTTAAAGCGCCAAGGCACGCAAACCCCTGACCGCTGTTCCAGCTGCTGGTAACAGAAGCATCTATTTCGTTAGCCAGCATATAATCGCCATTGACATACCTATAGTCAAAATTTGCACTGTTTTTTTCGGTTTCATAATTATTATTGATCGCCTGCAGCTCATATACGTCATGTACCAGCATACAGTCAGTAATATTTTTTTCATTGCCGTCTAAGGCCGCTGTGACAATACCCAAGCTGCTGGCTTTCGTGCCGCTGCCCTTGCTGTAATCGCTGACAGTATGCCCCCCGCTGCCATCGCCTACATCAATAGTAGTCTTATCCGTCACCTCGTAGCCGATGTTGATATTGTCCTTGGCCTTTAAGCTGACTTTACTCAGGTCGCCGCCTTGTATCTGCAGCGTATCAGCCTTGATGATCGAGATATTATTACCTTCAAAATTTATGGCGTCGGCAGCGATCGCTCCTAAATTAACAATATCGGCCTGGATTTTGGCAATACCCTCGGCATCCAAATTTCCCAAAGTCCCGTTAAAGCCTTTACGGGCCTCTTCCGGCAGACTTCTTGTCGATGCTGTCAGGCTGCCTACATTGACCTCTGCCGCGGCACCAAACAAGATCCCGTTGGGATTGAGCAGGAAGACATGCGCGCCGCTGCCATTCAGCTTACCGAAAATCTCGCTGCGCTGGCTGCCCGTCACATAATTTAAAACGGCCTGCATATTTTTAAAATTTACTGTTTCTCCCTGGGCTATATTAAAGCTGTCCCAGTCTATAGCCAGATTGCCGCCGTTGCCGGTAATCTCCATTGCACCGCCGCCAGGAGAGCCGATACTGCCACTGCCGCCCACGACCTGGCCGCCCTGCGGCAGGGCATAGCCCCAGTTTGGCAAAAGCAGCATGCCGCTGCTTACAATCGTGACCATGATCTTTTTATATAAAAGCATTTTCTTATTTTTCATCTTCACACAGCTCCTTATCCTTGACCGATATTAAAACAGTTTGTAGGCCAAAAACCACAGCCTGCCGTTTTTATCGCTTTCTTCACTGGTAAACTCTTCACTGCCCAGCTTGCGCGCATAGTCAAGCCGCAGATAGTAATCGTCAGCCTTGGCGTACTGCAGTCCCAGTCCCCAACCGGACAGACCGCGGTGCTGACCATAGCTTTTAGACAGCTCGACTTCGCCCCAATCCACATAAGCTGCCAGAGTCAGATCAGGTACGGGTGTAGCATAGCGCAGTTCTGCCGTAGCCTGGTAGCCGCTGTCGCCGCTGGCTTCACCCTGCGGATAAGCCCGCACACCGTTAGCGCCGCCTAGAACAAACTGTTCGCTGCCATCCAGATCTTTGCTGGCCAGCTGACTGTGGAAATTTACATGCAGGTTCAAAACATTGCCTAATCTGCGGATATGATTGACGTCAGTATTGAATTTGTGATAGCTGCCTTCTGTGTAGCTGTTGGCGTCGTCATAACTTAGCCGTCCCGCATAATATAAAGCGCTGTAGCCAGTATAACTGCCGCTACCTTTAATATTGCCCGCTATGCCGGCATGCAGTGCATTACTGTGTTTTTTGGTATCGATGCCAAAGGTGCGCAGCTCATCTTTCAGCTGGCGGTTATCGTAGCCATAAACTGCCGCCAGGTGCTCAGAAGCAGTATTTATCAGCGGCGTACTGCCGTAAATGCTGAAAGTTTTAGCCCGGCCGACCGCGTCAAGGATATTATAAAAGCCGCTCAGCGTATAATCCATCAGGCTATAGCTGACGCCCAGTTTTGTCCCACGGCTGCCGACCGGCATTTCGTAGCCCAAATTATAGTTATGCAGATTATCATTTGAAAGCATCCCGCCCAGAAAAAATTTATCGCCGATCCTGCCGGGATTGTTGATCGTTGTCTGAAAGCCATATCTGTATCTGCCGCTGTATTTATTGCCATAATTATCAGTGTATAAAATCGTCTGCTGCGGTTTATCGGCCCGAAGATCGATCACAAAATCGCTGGTACCGTTGGCCTGCCCTGCCCGCAAAACACCTACGGCTGTAACGCCGGCCAGATCGTTGATATTATTCAAAACTGTTTCCAGCCTGTCTGTACGCAGCAGCTCGCCCTTTTTCAGGATCCCTGCGGCTTTTTCTGCCTGTCCTTCCGCCAGAGCCGAAGTATTATTGACCTGTACATTGCTTAACCGCCCTAAGACTATTTTGACTTCAATGATACCGTCAGTGATTTCCTGCTGCGGCAAAAAAGCAGTAGCAACCGCGTAGCCCTGCCCGCGCAGATACGCAGTCACCTTATTGACCGCCTGCTGCAGTTCATTAAAATCGACTTCGCGCCCGCAATAACTTTCTACCAGCGCGGCCAGTACGTCCTGCTGGATAGCATCTTCACTGGTAAAGGCAAAATTCTGCAGATAAAACTTTCTGCTGCCGCTCACATCAGTGTTTGTTTCTTCTTTTGTCAGGACAGCCGTTTTATCACCGGCCGCCCTGTTTTCTTCCAAAGCACGCAGATCCCCGCTGCTGTTTGGCAAAGCTGTGGCAGCCGAAGCGCCGGCACAGCTCAGCACCAGCATCAGGCTTATGATTTTAGTTTTCATTTTTATTCTCCTTATGCCATCAAATATTTACTTTTGAAAATATTTTTAATATATCAGTTATATTGTTTTATATTATACCACGTCTGTACCCCCCCACAAGACACGTTAAATTTTTAGTAAGATTTACTTTTTCTGCCGCGTTAACGGGTACGCGGCCGGCAGCAAGCTGCCCGTCCGCTATTTTCTGTATCTACGTCGAAAAATAGACTTTTCAAAAATAAAAAAGCTTTCTTTTCCATCGGATAAAATCCCATAAAAAAAGAAAGCTAAAAAACACAAAGACGCGTCTGCCAAAAGGCAGGCACGTCTTTTTTTACTGCGCCCTAACGCATATTATTTACTTTTGAATCAGTTTCCTACGCCGGCGCCGTAATTATCAGCCTTTGATATCGCCGGCCTCTGCCACCATCAGCTGATCGACAAACTGCATCCTGACCGGTACTAAAAGCTTCTGTCCCGGTTGCAGGTTCGTATTCGCCAGCGCATTGGTTTCGCAGATACGGTAAATGACTTCGCGTACATCCTCGTCCTGATCGGCCCAGCGGTCAGCGATAGCCCACATGGTATCGCCTGTATGTACAGTGATCTGTTCGTAATGATAAACAGTATCATCCTGTAAAAAATTATAGCCTGTATATAAAATAGTGGTCATCAACATTAATACAAACAACTTCTTCATAACTCCACGACCTTTCAAAACATCTGTTCGTTAAACATATAATAAACCGAACTGTTTTGTTTGTCAAGAGTTTTTCTAAAAATTTGTTCGTATTTTAGAGTTTTAAGGCGAACGTTTCTGCAATCAGGCGAACAGATCTAACCACGCAGCACCCACATATAAAACGGCGTCGTTATTACTGCCAGCAGTGTACTGACCACCGTCAGCATCGCCGCATACTTGTAATCGCCGCCATAAACCTTAGCTACAATAGAAGTGTTCGTCATCGCCGGCATAGCCGCCTGCATAACAAATACATCGCTCATCAATTTCGGCAGCGCAAAAAACGGCAGACAGACCATAACGCACAGCGGACAGATCACAAACCTTCCCACCATTGCCGCCGTCAGCTCTCTGTCAAATTTGATCTCGCTCCAGGACGCTTTACTGATCGCGATACCGATAAACAGCATGGCCAGCGGCGTCGTCATTCCGCCCAGATAACGAAAAGAAGCTTCGATCGGCATCGGCAGCCGCCAATCAAGCATTACTAAAATAATTCCTGCCAAAAAACCTAACAGCGGCGGGTTCAGAACCACTTTCAGAGTCTTTCTGCTGAGCCACGGTGCCGCCACACCGGCATCAGACGCCATATCGTGCACTGCTACGACCCAGAACATCGTAGTATTGACCATATAATACAGCATGACATAAGGAATACCTTCTTCACCGAACAAAGCCAGCGTCATCGGCAGGCCGATGAAAATAGTGTTGGAAACAAAAAAGACAGTACAGAACACGCCGACCCGGTCACGCCGCACCTTCAGCAGCCGTGCTGCCGCATGGCCGATAAAATAGCCCAATGCCATGGAAATGATCGGTACCGGCAGACCGCCGCTCATCTCGATCAGCTGATCGTGGCTGAAATTGACCGTCAGATTGACGATCATATAGGTAGGCAGGCAGACCTTGGTCACCAGCTGGGCCACAGCCGAGCTGAAGCTTTCAGAAAACCAGACCTTACGGGACAGATAAAAACCGGTAGCTATCATAATAACGATAGTCAAAATCCCCTGCAGTGCATGTAAGATCGCTGCCATAAAATCACTTCCTTAAAAATAAAAAACACCGAAGCCTTCGCCTCGGTGCCGCTCAAATCAGTTTTTGGCCTGTTTCGCTTCTTCCAATTTATGCTTCATCCAGTCGATCATGGCCAGTTTGCCGAATTCATGCCAGGTTTTACATTCAGTATTCCTGGCAATATATTCGTTCCATTTATCCTGGTTCACCTGTTCTACCTCCAGCAGATTCATGATGCCGAAGCCGCTGCGCCAGATCAGATCGTCCATCGAGGTATATTTACTGTTTTCCGTTAAAAATTTATCGTTGAACAATTCCTGAAAAGATACCTTTGCCAAAATCTTTCCCAGTTCCTCGTCATGGGTAAAGATCTCCAGATAATGCTTAAACTCTTTTTCAATATCGATTGCTGCCATTGTTTCATCCTCCGACGGTAAATTATTGATTTTATAATTTATACTTCCTATTTTACCACAAAAAAGCCGATGGCGCTAACCATCGGCTTTTCTGTAAAACTAATGTGAATAAAAGGAGGGGTTGGAGATGAAAAATCTTAACAGTAAAACAGCTGTCAGTGACCGCAGTCGTGGCAGCAGCCGCTGCACACTTCAATACCTTCGGTCGACATACCGTTTTTGACCTTATAGTCATAAATCGCGGCACGCAAGCCGTCAGCTGCCAGATTGGAACAATGCATCTTGATCGGCGGCAGTCCGTCAAGTGCTTCAGCTACCGCCAGATTAGTCAGTTCCAGCGCTTCCTCGACAGACTTGCCTTTAGCAAGCTCTGTTGCCATACTGCTGGTAGCGATAGCCGCACCGCAGCCAAAAGTCTGGAAACTGATATCGGTAATGATATTGTCTTTGACTTTAATAAAAATCTTCATGATATCGCCGCATTTGGCATTGCCTACCTCGCCGACGCCGTCGGCATCGGGCATCACACCCACATTACGGGGATTCATAAAATGATCCATTACTTTTTCACTGTATGCCATAAACTACACCTGCTTTCTTACTTGTGGTAAAGAGGCGACATCGCCCTTAATTTTTCAACGATCAACGGTAATTGCTCCAAAACATAATCGACATCGGCACTGCTGTTTTCTTCCGACAAGGTCAGACGCAGCGAACCATGCGCGATCTCATGCGGCAGTCCGATAGCCAGCAGAACATGCGACGGGTCCAGAGACCCGGAAGTGCAGGCACTGCCGCTGGAAGCCGCGATACCCATATGGTCAAGCAGCAGCAGCAGGCCTTCGCCTTCAATATATCTGATGCTGACATTTACATTATTCGGCAGTCGGTCAGTAGGATGTCCGTTTAACCTTACTTCAGGGATCTTTGCCAAAATCCCTTCGATCAATTTGTCACGCAAAGCACGTGTTTTTTCGGCATTGGCTTCCATATTTTCTTTCGCATAAGCAGCTGCCAGCCCCATACCGATGATCCCGGCTGTATTTTCAGTGCCGGCACGCAGGCCTTTTTCCTGCCCACCGCCGACGATCAGCGCCGGTACACGCACACCCTGACGGATATACACCGCGCCTACGCCCTTTGGTCCATGAAATTTATGCGCCGTCAATGTTAAAAGATCGATATTGTCGCTGGTAACATCAATAGGGATATGACCTGCCGCCTGTACTGCGTCAGTATGCAGCAGCACCTTATGTGCGCGGCAGACTGCGCCGATCTCTCTGATCGGCATTATCGTACCGATCTCATTATTGGCATACATCACCGAAACAAGGATCGTATCGTCGCGTAAGGCGGCCTCTACCTGGGCCGCTGTAACCCTGCCGAATTCGTCTACCGGCAGGTAAGTGATCTCAAAGCCTTCCTTCGCCAGTTCTTCACAGGTATGCAGTACAGCGTGATGCTCGACCTGCGTAGTGATAATGTGCCGTCCCTTCTTGACATTGGCATGAGCCACGCCTTTAATAAGCATATTATCACCCTCACTGCCGCCGCCTGTAAAAATGATTTCCTTAGGTGACGCGCCGATCAGATCCGCAACCTGCTGACGGGCAGCGGCAATAGCTGTTGCCGCACGCTGTGCTGCCTTATATATACTGGAAGGGTTTCCATAATTTTCTACCATAGCCTTTGCCATAGCCTCTGCTATTTCCGGTCTGACCTTAGTCGTGGCCGCATTATCTAAATAAACTTCCCGCATTGCGATCCGTCCTTTCTTAATTCCTACTTGTTTAGTATGATTACACTTTCAGTATAGTAATTCCCAGTATTTTTGTCAAGATTATTTTGTGAATTTTTTGTGTAGAAAAAATTTTTTTGTTCAGCTATTGAATTCCTAGTAAACTAGTAGTAAAATAATGTCAAGCTTTTGAAAGGACGTGTGCTTATGAAAATCTCTACCAAAGGACGTTATGCTTTGCGGCTGATGCTTGACCTGGCTTACAATCATACCGGCAGCTTCATCCCCATTAAAAATATCTCCCAGCGGCAGGATATTTCCGACAAATATCTGGAACAGATCATTACCCAGCTGAGCCGCGCCGGACTTGTCAAAAGCGCCCGCGGCGCCCAGGGCGGCTATATGCTTGCCAAAGAGCCGCAGGAATATACTGTAGGCGAAATACTGCGGCTGCTGGAAGGCAATCTGGCCCCGGTAGCCTGCGTAGACGATACCAAGGAAGCCTGCACCCGTGCAGACGAATGTGTAACCATGGAAGTATGGCGTGAAATAAAAGACGCCGTTAATAAAGTAGTCGATAACATCACCTTGGCTGACTTAGTGGAACAACAGCGGCAGAAATGCCGATGTTGTAAGTAAATTACCGCTTGCAGCATAATTTATTAAAGAAAGGTTTTGATATCATGACTAAAATTTACCGTAGCCTGACCGACTTGATCGGCAACACCCCGCTCTTAGAGCTGACCAACTATAACAGGAAATTTGCTCCGCAGGCGACTATCATCGCCAAGCTGGAATATTTTAACCCGGCCGGCAGCGCCAAAGACCGTATCGCCATGGCGATGATCGACGCCGCCGAAGCCCGGGGACTGCTGCAAAAAGATTCGGTCATCATCGAACCGACCAGCGGTAATACAGGTATCGGCCTGGCCAGCGTAGCCTCAGCACGCGGTTACCGCACGATCCTGACCATGCCTGAAAGCATGTCTGTTGAACGGCGCAACCTGCTGAAGGCTTATGGAGCCGAGCTGGTGCTTACACCCGGTTCTTTGGGTATGCAGGGTGCCATCGACAAAGCAGAAGAACTGGCAGCAGAAATACCCAATGCTTTTATCCCCGGACAATTTGTTAATCCGGCCAATCCGGCCATCCATAAAGCAACCACCGGCCCCGAAATCTGGCGCGATACCGACGGCGAAGTCGACATTTTCGTTGCCGGAGTAGGCACAGGCGGTACTGTCAGCGGTGCTGGCGCTTACCTGAAAGAAAAAAATCCGCGCGTCAAGATCGTCGCCGTCGAACCCAGCGATTCTCCCCTGCTGTCCGGCGGTAAGGCCGGCCCGCACAAGATCCAGGGCATCGGCGCCAACTTTATCCCCAAAAACTTTGACCGCAGCGTTGTCGATGAAGTTATCGCTATCGACGCGGCAGATGCTTTCAGCACCAGCCGCGAGCTGGCGAAAAATGAAGGCCTGCTGGTCGGCATTTCCTCCGGTGCTGCGGCCTATGCCGCTACGCTTCTGGCGCAGCGACCCGAAAACGCCGGGAAAAAAATCGTCGTCATGCTTCCCGACACCGGTGAACGTTACCTGTCCACCCCGGGCTTTATCGGCGACTGAGTCAACTTTACCCTCTTATGGCAAACAAGCGCAGAGTACACCTCTGCGCTTGTTTTATGGTACTGTTTGAACCCTTGGCGAGGTATTTCGAGCCTAGTGTTCATACGTGCCTTTATGGTATAATTATTTTATTAAATACGCGTCAATACGCATAAAGGGAAGGATTGATTTTCATGGCTGATTTAACCCGCAGTGAAGCCTGGGAGCTGCTGACAAAATATAATAAGGAACCTTTTCACCTGCGGCACGCGCTGACGGTAGAAGGCATCATGAAATACTTCGCCAAAGAACTGGGCTATGCCGACGAAGCAGACTTCTGGGCTCAGGTCGGCCTGCTGCATGATCTGGATTTTGAAGTTTATCCTGCTGAACACTGTCTCAAATCACAGGAAATCATGCGCGAACACGGACTGGACGAAAGATTGATCCGCGCTACCGCCAGCCACGGCTACGGCCTGGCGCAAAACGATATCGAACCGCAGCACCAGATGGAAAAGGTGCTGTTCGCCATCGACGAGCTTTCGGGACTGATCGGCGCCGCTGCCATTATGCGCCCTTCCAAAAGCGTTATGGATCTGGAGCTGAAATCAGTCAAGAAAAAATATAAAGACAAAAAATTCGCTGCCGGCTGCTCGCGCGACGTTATTGAAAAGGGCGCTGCCAACCTGGGCTGGACTGTCGATGAGCTGATCGAAAAGACTATTCTGGCTATGCGCGAAGACGAAGCCGCTATCAACGAAGCCTGCGCTTCCTTGGATGCCTGAATAAACGAGGTTTTATAATTGTTATGAAGAAAAAAGTTTTAGTCGCTATGAGCGGCGGCGTTGACAGCTCTGCCGCAGCTATGCTCCTGCAGCAGCAGGGCTATGATGTAACAGGAGCCACGCTGCGTATGTTCTCCAACGAGGATCTGGGACTGGAGCAGGACAGTGCCTGCTGCTCTCTGAGCGACGTCGAGGACGCCAAACTGGTTGCACACAAGCTGGGCATTCCCCACTATGTTTTTAATTTCAGCCCCTGCTTCAGGCGCTGCGTCATCGACCGCTTTATCAGCGAATACGAAGCCGGCCGTACGCCAAACCCATGCGTCGACTGCAATAAACACATCAAATTCGGCGAACTGCTCGATCGCGCCCGGTTGATGGACTGTGAATATCTGGCTACCGGTCACTATGCCCGCATCATTTTCGACGCTGACAGAAACCGCTGGCTGCTGGCCCGCGGCGACGACCACGCCAAAGACCAGAGCTATATGCTTTTTAACCTGACTCAACAGCAGCTGGCGCATATCCTGCTGCCGCTGGCAGATATTACCAAACCAGAGATCCGCCGGATGAGCGAAAACCGCGGCCTGGTAACGGCTCATAAGCCTGACAGCCAGGATATCTGCTTTGTCCCAGACGGCGACTACACCGCTTTTATCGAACGCATTACCAAAAATAAACCGCGTCCCGGTAAATTCATTCACCAAAACGGTCAGGTGCTGGGAACTCACCAGGGACTGATCCACTACACTATCGGCCAGCGTAAAGGTTTGGGCATTGCTTATGAATACCCGCTTTATGTTATTGATAAAGACATTGCCAGCAACACAGTTATTTTAGGCCCTAATGATGCTTTGTTCCAGAAAGCTCTGCTTGCCGAAAACTGTAACCTGATCGCGATCGATAAGCTGGAGGCGCCCCTGCGCGTCACCGCCAAGACCCGTTACCGGCAGAAAGACGTACCGGCAGTTATCGAGCCGCTGGCGGACGGTAAAATCAAAGTTACCTTTGACGAACCGCAAAGAGCCATCACCCCAGGTCAAGCCGTCGTATTTTACGACGGCGATTATGTAGTCGGCGGCGGTATTATCGCCGCGCCGCTGAAGGAGTAAGAAACATGAAATTCTTTCTCGCCGCTATTGTCACAGCAGCACTGCTCGCTGAAATAATCCCCGTTTGGGCAGCCGCCCCAGGCAATGATAAAATCGAAAATACGGCTCCTTCTGTCCATACAGAAGCGGATAACAGCAACGGCCAGCCGCACGCAGGTATCAGCATCACGCCGCAGACGCAGGCCCAAAGACTGGCGGCCGCTACAGCTAAAGCACAGCAGCCAGGTGCAAAAACGCAGGCTGATACTGCGGTCAAGGACACGCCCTCTGCCGATGCAGATATCAAAACTCCGCCGGCAGATATGCAGCCGGAACCTCCCAAACCGGTGATCAAAAAAATCAAACCGCCGGTTCCTGCGGAAAAACCGCTGCGCGTGATCTGGCCGCAGGATTTTTATTATTATTCCTATAACGGCGATCCTTATTACAGCCTGTCGCTGCCCAAGGATTTCGGCACTGATACCCTAGCCGGACTGCCGGCAGCAGGTCCCATGCTGATGCGGGCGCAAAGCAATACTGTTTTGATGACCTTTGCCGCCACAGAAAATGATCCTGCTAAAAACCGTATCTTCAGCGAAGCGCTCAGAGACAGAACCGAGATCCCGCTGCCGCCATTAGGTCCAAACGAAGAATACGAATATATCCCTGCCCCGCGTTATGCTTACAATACTGACCCGGCGCCGCTGGAACTGCCCAAGCAGATCACAAATGCCAAAATCGTAGATGCGGGCAGCGGGCGGACAGCAGAAAACCTGACCGTTCAATATCTTTATCTCAGCTGTACGGCCGACGGACAGCATTGCATGGCTGTACTTACCCACAGCGAACGCAATCAGAAAGCCTTTGACGGACTGTTCGTCTTTCCCTATGCTGAAAAACAAAATTATATACCGTTAGTTACCTTCACCGCACAGAGCCTGCGGGTTAGGAAATAAACAATAAAAGCTGATAAATAGAAGCGCTTAAACGCCTATATTTATCAGCTTTTTAATTATACTATCATCTATTTACAACAGCCCGGCCGGTATATACCAGTTTCTGGCATCTATCGGCAGCAGATCATTGGCAAAACAGATCACGCCGCCTGCACCTAATTTCAAGGCCCGTTCTCCCTCTGCCACCGGCCGCAGGATATCAAACTTCTTCGTTTCTTTCACCGGGCTTGAGCTTTTGCGGATCGCCAAAGGATGTATGCTGCCATCAACATTCAGCACAAGCTCTACCTCCCGGCTGTTAAAGTCACGGTAATAACCAAGTGGCGGTATCTGTCCGCAATTACTGAAGCTCTTGTAGATCTCCATTACCGCCCAGGTTTCCAAAAAACTCGACGACATTGCCCCTGCTTCCAAGATCTCGGCATTACTCCAGCGCAGCAGATAAGCAGCCAGGCCGGTATCGGTAAAATATACCTTCGGCGCTTTCACACCATATTTTAAATTCGGATGCATGAACGGCTCCAGTAAATATACCAGCCCCGCCGCTGCCAGTACCTTCAGCCACTGCTTCGCCGTTGGCGCAGTGATCTCCGCTTCCTTGGCCAGCGCCGCATAGTTGATCATACTGCCGGTATAGCTGGCTGCCGCACATAAAAACCTGTAAAATTGCAGTTCATCATTGACCTGGGTCAGCGCCCTGACGTCACGCTGCAGAAAGGTCTGCACATAGGAAGAGTAATAGTTGTTCCAGTCCTGCTCTGAGGCATTGTTCAGCGCCGGCATACTGCCGCGCCAAATCTGCCCAAACAAATCACGCATCGGCAGTATCTCAGCTTCCTGCGCCCGCTGCAGTAAAAATTTTTCTTCAGGCACAAAAGCTCCCGCACCAAGACCGGCTACTTCGGCATGACTGAACCCTAGCAGATGAACGATAGCGATCCTGCCTGCCAGGCTTTCTGTGACGTTTTCCATCAAATCAAAAGCATGCGACCCTGTCAGCCAAAAGTCACCGTTATTGCCATGCTCGTCTACGTACATTTTAATATACGGCAGCAGCTTCGGCGCCATCTGGATCTCATCGATCAAGAGCGGCGGTTTATACCGCTGCAGAAACAGCCCCGGTTCCGTCATTGCCAAGCTGCGTACGTTGATATCGTCCATCGTCACATAAGTCCTGTTGCCTTCTGCCAGCCTGCGCAGCAAAGTCGTCTTTCCTACCTGACGCGGCCCAGTAACCAGAAGTACCTTACAACAACCGCTCAGTTTTTCAATTGTCGTCTCCAAATGGCGTTTGATATACATTCTAAAATCTTCCTATCTTTATTTTTAAAAAATACTGCTTTTACTTACTGACCGTTGCTCTGTAACTCTATCAATATTCCCAGCGCAAGCCTACAGCTACCAGTTTGCTGCTGTCACTGCGTCCACTGGTATAATCCGCATTTTTGATTTTGGCATATCCAAGTACGCTATCCAGATACAAAGACTTATTCAGCTTTTTCGCATAGGTCAGCTGCACTTCATGTACACGCGGATTACTGGCAGCAGCACGGTCCATATCCATACTGGTATATTCCAAACCGATCCTGTCGCCGTTAGCCAGATAATGGCTGATACTGCCATAATATTTCCTGGTATTTTTACCCATGGCATCACCCAGAATATCGTCTTTATAGGTCCAGCCATTAACAAGATACCAGTGTCCATACCACCAATTATTAGTATCACTCAGCTCCAGACGCATATCCCAGCAACCGTCACCGCCAAACAGCTGCGGGAAATACACACCGACACTGCGGGCATGCTCACTGGGGAACCCGCCGGCCTGATCTTCGCCATACAAAGAGCCGTAAAGCTGGACACCAGGAAAACGGTAACGCAGGTCTATACCGCCAATATCGTTCCACTGGTCGTCACTCTCGGCATTATCACCCAGTATCCAATGCTTATTTAAAGACTTGAACATGGATACACGTTCAAGACCTAAAGACAAGTTATCTGTCGGCACTATATCAACCCTTACTCCCAGCAGCCCGGCATGATCCTTTTCACGCTGCCAGTTTGCTATCCCGGCAGTATGCGCTTTGTCTGCCCGATTACCTTCCAAACGGCTGTAAAAAACGTTGACATTAGCTTTACCCAGAAATTTTAAAAACCCGTTATCAAAGGTGTGCGGTTCCAGTAGATTCAGCTTGAGCATCGTCTGCGGCGTTGCATTGTTACTCATAGCAAAGGGCGCTTTTCCCCACTGCACAGCCTGCTTGCCAAGTTCTATCCCCCAGACGCCCAGATGTGTTTTTACATAGCCTTCTTCAATACTGGCGTCACCATGCTGATCTTTATCATAGCTGAACCTTGGCGTCAGGCTCAGCGCCAGATCTTTATTCAAACTGCCGGAGATCTCTGCTGCGCCGATAATATTAATGCCGTCGCCATACCTATAGCCGTTGTTATTGCGGTTCAGCGGCTGCCAGGAAGCATTGATACCCTTACGGTAGCGATAGGAATCCTGCCGCATATCGCCATAAGCCAGCCTGGCTTCGACAGCACGCAGCTTGATGTTGCTGCCATAGTCTGTATTTGCACCCTGTAAATAAGCAATTTCTTCTGCCAGATCGGCGCGCATTTCTTCATAATAAATTTTCAGATAGCCTGGCATTGGTTTCGTCTGTGCTTTCTGCTGTGCTTCTATGATCCATTTTGCCATATCCAGACGGCTGTAAGGTCTGGTGCCTGTCGGCATGTCTTTGATATAACCCATTCCTTCCAGTTTGTCGATATAGCTGTAATATCTGCTGTCCAGCGGCACATTTGCTGTTACCAGCGGCGACGCTGTTGCCACACCACTGACCGCTATAACACTTGCAGCAATTCCTGCCATTACAAACTTATTCATCGTCTGCACGCTCCTCGTTTTATTTCTTTTTTACTATTCTACTGTTACCGATTTAGCCAGATTTCTTGGTTTATCTACATCAAGGCCTCTAGCCAATGATATATAATAACTTAAAAGCTGCAAAGGCACTACAGCCAGGCTGGCCGCAAAGCATGGCTCAATCTGCGGAATATAAGTCACAAATTCTGCTGTATCTTCAATTTTATAATTACCGACGGTCGTAAGCCCCATGCAATAAGCACCTCTGCTTTTTACCTCTACCAGATTAGATAAGGTCTTTTCATACAGCTCGGGCTGCGTCAGCACGCTTACTACCAGAGTCCCATCTTCAATAAGGCTGATCGTACCGTGTTTAAGCTCTCCGGCCGCATAAGCTTCAGAATGGATATAGCTTATTTCTTTCAGCTTCAGACTGCCTTCCAGGCAAACGGCATAATCTATCCCGCGACCAATGAAAAAAATATCTTTGGCATTGGCATGTTTGGCAGCAAACCACTGTAACCGCTCTTTATCTTCAATAATCTTATTGATCTTAGTCGGCAGCACGGCAAGCTCTTCCAGATAACGCTTATAGTCAACATCACTTACCGTTTGTCTGCACCGTCCAAATTCAACTGCAATTGCATAACAGGCAATCAGCTGCGCACTGTATGCTTTGGTAGTAGCAACTGCAATTTCCGGTCCCGCCAGAGTATAAAATACTTTATCAGCCTCGCGGGCGATGCTTGACCCTACAACGTTAACTATCGCCAGTGTTTTTATACCACGCTGCTTTGCTTCCCTTAATGCCGCCAACGTATCGGCCGTTTCGCCGGACTGACTGATCACGATCACAAGTCCATCCGGGTCCAAGATCGGGTCGCGGTATCTGAATTCACTGGCCAGTTCTACACGTACCGAAACCCGAGCCAGCTTTTCTATAACATATTGTCCTACTACCCCTGCGTGATAGGCGCTGCCGCAGGCAACGATATAAATCTGGCTGATACGGCCAATCTCGCTTTCAGTAAGACCCACACTAGATAAATCAAGCTGTCCGTCTTTCAATACAGAGTTCAGTGTATCACGCACAGCTTTAGGCTGTTCATGGATCTCTTTCATCATAAAATGTTCAAAGCCAGCCTTTTCGGCGGCTTCGGCATTCCATGTGATTTCTACCAGCTCCTTATCTATTTCTTCTTTATCCATATTATAAAAGATTGCTGTGCCCTGCTGCAGTCTGGCAATTTCCATGTTGCCGATATAGTAAACATTGCGGGTATATTTTAAAATTGCCGGTACGTCACTTGCAATATAAGTTTCACCTTTTTCTACTCCTATGATCATCGGGCTGTCCTTACGGGCCGCAAAAAGCTCTTCCGGATAATCTTTGAACATCAAGGCCATGGCATAACTGCCGCGAATCCGTACCATAGCACGGCTTACCGCTTCTACAGGGCCCGCTGCGGTATCTTTTTTATAGTAATAATCTACAAGCTTAACTGCCACCTCGGTGTCTGTCTGCGAATGAAAAGCATAGCCCTTTTTAAGCAGTTTCTCTTTCAGTTCCTGATAGTTTTCGATAATACCATTATGGACGCCAACTACGGCGCAATCATCTGAAATATGTGGGTGAGCATTCAGCTCGCTGGGCTCACCATGGGTAGCCCAGCGAGTATGTCCAATACCGCATGTGCCCTCAAGCATCCGGCCTGCATCTGTTTTATCTGACAAAGCCTTTAGCCTTCCTTTAGCTTTGACAACGACTACATCACTGCCACCGCTGCGCACAGCCAAGCCTGCGCTGTCGTAACCACGATATTCAAGCCTTGACAATCCATCCAGCAACACCGGTGCCGCCTGCCTGTAACCAATATACCCAACAATACCGCACATGAACCATATCCCCCCTTAAAATTTAATCACGATATTTATTTTTCTTTTGTTTATGACTTTCTTTCATTAATAAGTAACCTTCAAAAAGATTTATATCTTCAAGATTCGTAATTTTAATATTCGTCTGAGAACCTTTAGAAAAATAAATAGTTTTCCTCATTTTATACATTAAAGTGGTAGTATGTGGTTCCACAGAATCAATAATCCCCTGTTCAATTGCTTCTTTATACAAATTGTAAACAAAACCATATTTAAAAGCATGTGGAGAACTCATACATGCAATAGTATTGCGGTCAATGTATTTTGATGATGCATTATTAGGATTTTCAACCGATTCACTATTTTCTTTCATTCCTGGAAGTAGATAAAAATCTGTACTCGAAATAGCATTACCTTTTTCTTTGCAGACTCTAATAACATCCGAAATGATATCTTCGCTAATAAAAGGCGATACACCAAAATGTACCAAAACTATATCATTCTCACTAATTTTATTTTTTAGATATTTGATCCCATTCAAAACTGATTTTTGAAAATTTTCTCCACCTTTTGTAACCCATATTAATTTACTGAAATTATATTGACTTTTCATAACACCTATATCTTTTATATACGAATCTATACAAACTACTTCTATCGCATCAATCTCTGGATGTTGTTGAAAAATCTCTATTGTATATGCCAATATCGGTTTACCTAACACTTCAATAAATTGTTTAGGAATATCGGCACCAACCCTATTGCCAACTCCTCCTGCTAAAATAATCGCTATATTCATTCTGCACTCTCCTACTCCTATTAAACACTAGAATTATAGTGAATTTTTTGCGCAACAAGTAAATCATCTACTTCATTTACTTCACTCCACTTATAGCCTTTTATATCCCTACAATAAAGTTGAAAATCATGGAACATAATCATTTGAACTAAAGAATCTTCAAAATATTGATTATACATATTGGAGTGAATCATATTATCAATTTCCATTTTTAAAAGTCTTGCCGACACCGCATCTAACTTCGTCATGCAACAATACTTAGCATCAAATGTTTCAAGTTTTTTACTCATAACCAAGATTTGTTCGTCTTTTATAACGGCGTTATAATTACCGGCCTTTAAACAAGTACTATCAACTAATACATAAGGAAATTCAGTTTTCTGCACTAAATAATTTTTAATAATATAATCCTCAAAAACAATATCTCCATGCATAATAGCAATATTTTCCCGTTCAAGATATTCTCTTGCAAACCAAATGGAGGCAATAGAATTTGTAACTTCATAAAATGGATTTACAACAAATTTCACATTCTCTTCTTCAAGATTTTTTCTCACAATATTACCCAAATATCCAATAACAACTACTATTTCTGCTTTTTTATCCATACTCCTTATTTTTCGTACCATACGTTGAAGAACCGTAGTATTGTCATCCAATTTATATGAAGTTTTAGGATATTTTAGAGTTAAGGGTTGTAAATTGCTACCTTTTCCAGCAGCAAGAATTATATATGTCATATATTTTATTTCTCCTCATACATTTTTAACGCTAATATACTAAACTCATTCGCATAACGATACCACAAATCCTTATGTGCTCCAACTGGCTGACCTTTTGACTCTTTAAGCATTGTCCAATGTAAATAAAACCATCCCGTCAACGCAATATACGCATAAAAATGTCTATTTTGCCTGGATGTCGGTTTCCTGCGATAGTATGTGAAAAGTATATTATCAATTTCACTTATAGTATGCTCCCCACCACATATATACGATCCTAAATCAAACCCAGGATCTCCATAACCACCATATTCCCAATCAATCAAATAAATTTCTTCCTCATTGATTAAAAAATTAACATCTCTGGCATCACCATGCACATTACATAATTTAATGCCATCCATTTTTGTCAATTCATAAAGTCTATATATTCTATTCTCAATATCTTTAAAAAATTTAAAGCTTCCATATTTTATTCTAGGAATCTTTTGTTTTATATCCTCAGCTTTTTTGATTACATCAAAATTCCACCGTACTTTGCATGGAGATTCATGTAAAGTACGAAGAAGCATGATGCCTCTTACCATATCATTCATATTATGATAATCAAAATCTCGATGTTCTATATATTTGGCAATTTTCCAACCTGAATCAACGTCCATGGCAACAAGAGTAGTATCTATTCCAACATCTTCAACAACTTTCTGCATAATAGTTTCTCTTCCACGGTCAACTAATATTTCTGAACCTAGTCCAGGATGTCTATATACATATTTCCCACCATTCAAATAAAATGATAATACAATATTTGTCATACCCGCTTGAACAGGAAATAGTTCTTCTATGTCTGTTTGTTTACAATTAAATACCGTACAAATATTGGTGATTATGTTTTTTTTTATTTCATTTGTCAACAAGCCACCAGTTGTTTGAATAAAATCAATCATATTTACCTCTCGTTTATTTCTATATAATATTCAAATATTTTGCAATATATATATTTCTATTACTATAAATAAACTCAACTTTTATTTATTGCATAATACATATCACAAGTCTTCATAATATATATTTTATTCTCATCTCGTAATTTACTTAAATAAAAACATAATTTCTCAAAATTTCTATAATCCCACGCACAAATATTTTCATAAAATGGCTCTTCTCTTTTTAAAATGCTGTGAAACATAAAAATAATGTGCTTTTCACTTTTTAAAGCATACTTGACTAATTCCATCACTTGTGCGTAGGTATGTTTCCTCGTTACTGGAACGCTATTTAAATAAAATTTTTCAAAATTATTAACTAAACTTTTTTCATATGCAAATCTATATAATATTGGCAAAGGAAAAACTCGTGATAGTTTTCTTGAAATTCGCCTTATATAGTCATTACAGGAAATATTCTCTCCTCCTCGTACGTAAAAAAAGTTATTAGAAATTAACTCATTTTTAATAGATTCAGCATCTTTTCTCTTCATCCTTGAATGGGGGCTGGCAAATCCCATTTTATAACGCTCATTTAATCCAGCCCATTTTTTTAATAACATCTGCCCAGTACAAATATCTTTTAAATCATTACTATGTCTATCTCCATGACAAGCTAATTCAATTAATTTACATTTACTAATTTCTTTTATATTGTTAATACTCATTGGCAAATTGTCACAACAAAGCTCTGCAGGTTCTATTCGTTTATCTATATATGCAGTAGTAATATTAAATGTTGCTGGAATATCGTATTTTCTTAAAATCGGCAACACATTAGTATAATTATCGTATCTACCATCATCAAATGACAAGCTTACAATTACCATTATTATTTTCTCCAATTCATAGACTGTGCATAATGAGAATACAATTCCCTATGATTTCCCATCCATAACAACAATTCTTTTACCATATCATCGTAATTGGGAATCTTATATTCAAAATCAAATTTAGTTCGCACTAAAGACTTATCGCTTTCGATATTACCATTTTTAACTATCTCAATTTCTTCATTACGCATATATTTATTAAAAAGTTTAAGTAAACAATACTTACTTATTTTTTCAGAAGGTACTAAATTATATAGTCCTACTGCATTTTTATCATTTAAAACAGCTTCTATCGTCTTAGCCAGTTGCAAAGTTGTTTGTCCTGTCCAATAAACTTTATCATATCCTTGAATTTTACCCGTAACCTGCATGAACCAGTTAAATAGTCCTATCCCATCACTTTTTATATCTGGTCCAACAATAGATGTTCTAATAGTTATATTTTTTTTGTCATCAATCTCACCCAGTGCTTTTGATTTATCATAAAATGTCGTACCATCACATAAGTCCTCTTCTTTATATCCACCTTTGGCACCTGAAAAAACACAGTCCGTACTAATGTGTATTACCCGTGTATGAATATTTTCTGTTAAATCAACAAGATAATGTGGTAAAAAAGAATTTAATAATACCGCATCTGCCTTATATTCATTCGCTTTTTTATTAAGTAAACCAATACAGTTAACTATTGCATCATAATTTCCTGACAAAACTATCTTTTGCAATTCGCCGATTTTTTTTGCATCTCCAATAATAGTATCTACAATTTTTAAATCTTCTCTTGCAAATCCTATGACTTCATGTCCATCTTCTTTTAATACCAAAGAAATCATATGTCCAGCCATACCATTACAGCCTAAAACCAATATTTTCATTTACTCTCCCGCCATTCTGACAATTCTTTTTTGATATATTCAAGGTTTAAGAGTTTCTTTTTTATTTCACTAATATCTAAGATTGTAGTATTATTTGAATCATATTCTTCTGCTACAGTTATATTCTGAGAACCACTTACTAAATATTTATCATAATTCAAATCTCTATTATCAGCCGGTATTCTATAAAATCCACCTTTATCTATTGCTTTAGATGCCTCTTCTCTAGTCATAAGCACTTCATATTGTTTTTCTCCATGCCTAGTCCCTATGATTTTAATGGGATTATTCGCATCAAATATTTCTTTTATAGCTAAAGCTAAATCACCTATATAACATGACGGAGCTTTTTGAATCATAATATCGCCGTTTTGGGCATTATGAAATGCAAAAGAAACCAGATCTACAGCTTCTTCTAAGCTCATAATATAACGTGTCATCCTAGGATCAGTAATTGTTAATGGTTTAGCACTTTTAATTTGTTCAATAAAAAGTGGTATCACAGATCCCCTAGAACACATCACATTTCCATATCTGGTACAACAAATATTAATTTTATTTGAGTCACAATTTCTACTTTTAGCAATGATTATTTTTTCCATCATCGCTTTACTTGTTCCCATTGCATTAACTGGATATGCTGCTTTATCCGTAGATAAACAAATAACTCGTTTAACCCCTTCTTTAATTGCTACACTCAAGACATTATCAGTTCCAATTACATTCGTTTTTACTGCTTCCAATGGAAAAAATTCACAAGATGGAACCTGTTTTAAGGCTGCAGCATGAAACACATAGTCTACACCATTCATCGCAGATATAATAGTTTCCCTATCTCTTACATCCCCTATGTAAAACTTTATTTTTTCACTTAATTCAGGAAATTTAGCTTGATAAATATGCCGCATATCATCCTGTTTTTTCTCATCTCTTGAAAAAATTCTAATTTCTTTTAAATCACTATCTAGAAATTTATCTAATACGGCATTGCCAAATGAACCTGTTCCACCAGTTATTAATAAAATCTTATTCTTAAACATTTTAACGTACCTTCCTAGCCATAATTTCCATTATTTCTGCATAAAAACCTGTTTCTTCCAAATATTTATTTGTTATCTCGCAAGCTTCTTGTAATGACAGGTTTTCTTGATAATTGACATACCAAGAGCCTCTTAAAAACCTAATTTTATAAATTACTCTATCAATCAACCAATTACTAACGTCACTTATAATATCGAAAAATACCCTCAAATAACCTATTCCATGTATAAATTGCATGGTATAACTTCTATATTCACCATACTTTAATAACATTCGAGCATACACAGCATACCAATTCATTTTTTCTATAAAATCACCAGCCCCCATAGCTTCTAAAGCTTTAACAGCCGATTCTGGCCAAATTGTATTACCTAACCATAACTTAGGTATATTTTTATTCCACTTTTCCTCTACATCATTTGCAATCTGAGCAACACCTTTTAGAGAACCCTTATGAGCGCCTCTCATTCCCATACCACACGCGCTGCTATAACTGGCTCCACTAATTATCAATGGCGCATTTATGTAAATATGATTATGCACAACTAAGGAACAAGCAACAGCATTTGCCATATCAGGACTTGGTCCAGGGAAAATTTTTCCACTCTTTAATTTAACTTTATCCAATATGCTCCGCGCTATTACCGCATGATATGTCCTAGGTAAAAACCTTATAGATTGGAACCCATTTCTTAAATATTTGTATAATATCTCTTTACTATTTATTTTTTCTATCTTTAATTTAGTTTTATCAAAACTTAAAAATGGTAATTTTGTTCCATTAAAAACAATATCCGGCCAGTAAAACGTTGCCATATTACAATTGAGTGCTTCAATTTCATATCTATTCATCAATTTTACAGCCTCAATCAACATATTTGAAATAGAATCATCATCACCTATATAACATATGTATTTACCAGTAGCATTACTAACTGCAAGTTCGCTGTTCTCAGTTTGTGTTAATTGATCTTTACAATGATAGTATTTTAAATTTTTATGATCAATATTCTTTATATAGTCAACTATTTGACTGTTATCATCACTATTATCTTGTACTACAATCTCTATATCTTTATCGCCAAGTTTAATTAATGAATCTAAACACCCCTTTAGATAATTACTTCTATTTTTCGTTGGTATAATAATACTTAATAAATATTCCATCACACACACTCCTAAATCAATTTACTTTTTCGCTCTATAAAAAAGTAAAGAAAAATTATGATTACCATTGTTAATAGTAACCCCCATCTTAAATATATATTATCTAAGAAATATCTGGTATATACAGCTATTGCCATACAAAATAGTGAACTTATCAGAATTGCTTTTGCATCCAAAAAATTATACTTCTTTATTCTATATGCAAAATAATAATGAAACGCAAAATAAATAATATATGTAAATAAATTAATATATGCAGCACTCACATATCCATATCGTGGCACTAATAACAAGCTCATAATAATATTCAAAAAAGTTGCTAATAATGTACCAAAAGAAATGTATTGTGTCTTTTTATAATAATACTCAACCTGAGAAGGTAGCGTATATATAGCTGCAAAAAATGCACTCACTAATAAAGGAATAGTACAATATATAGACTCTTGATATGTTTCAGGTGCAAGCATCATTGTCACTTCTGTCGAACTTAACAGTAATATACTGACTAATATACTAAATCCATATACATATAACGTTGAAACTTTTTTTATTTGAATATAATTATTTTTTTCCATATTTTCATAAAACCATGTATTGTAAGAATAGGTTAATGAACTAGATATAACTAAAAATACGTTATTGAATATAGCAGAAAAACTGAATAATCCAGCAACCATATTATCAAAGAATCTTTGTATGATGATACGATTAAAATGTGTTAGCAATACTTGTGATAGAGCATGCGGTATTAATGGTACACTATAAACAGCAGCATATTTCCAATAATTAAAATTGTATAAACTTTTACATCTTTTTATAAAATAAATTACTACCACTATCCCTATTATAATTAAAGGTATTGCTGTACCGTAAATTCTTCCGACACTTGTATTAACAGTAAAAACATTTGTGATTAAATAGTAAGAAATTAAAATATTGCAAATGCAATATACCAAACTTAATAATTGATACCTTTTAAAATCATAATATATACTTAGATAAGAATTATATATATATATTAATGCATCGCTTGCACCATGAAAAATTAGAACAAATAATAGAAGCGGCTCTATTCTTAGACATCTAAAAATTGAATCATAAGTAAATACCAATATAAAAATAGAAATTAAACACCCTGTAATCGTAAGACCTACTAAAGAAGTTACATATTTTATAAAATCATTTTTAAAATCATAAAATCCATTACGTATGCTAGTATGTGTAGAAAGACCTATAATCGCAACTAAAATAAGTTCATAAGTCATATATATGCTATACAAACCAAATTGATCTGGTGTCATTAATCGAGTAAAAATCGGGATAGTAAAAAAAACTATTCCTTTATTCAAAAAATTTCCAATTATATATCCAATACCAGCTTTAATTGCTAAATTTTCTTTCAATAAATTTATTATTTTACTCAAGATTGCCTTCTTTATAGTGTAAAATTTTTTTTGCTAATAACTCCATATTTAATTCACTAGGTAAATTTTTATCATAAACTTGGTCGATCATACTTTTGATTTTATTTTTGTAATTTTCTATATAATTTTGCTGATTTTTTAAAATATCAGATAATAACAAAATCAAATCATCAAACTCAGAAGCTTTTAAATCTAGTGTCATTGAATCATAATCTATACTAAATCCAAACTCATTTTCGTAATCATACCTGTCAAAACAATATAAGATAAAAGGTTTATACATAAGTAAATAGTCAAAAAATATGGAGGAATAGTCTGTAATCAATACATCTGCATCTTCTAAAAAGTTATATATATCGGACTCTGCTGGTAGTTCTATAACGTTTTCACAATTTGTTATCTTCGCACTAAATGAAGAAGCGAAATGCATTTTAGTAACAAAATATACATTATCCTTTATTAATTCTTTTGATAAATTATTAATTGTTTCTACCAATCTATCATTATTTTTTCTATCCTTTCTATAAGTTGGCAAATAAAAAACAATTTTTGCATTTTTATTTTTAATATTTCTAATTTTATTTTTTATATACAACTCATTTGGTAGATAGAATCTTAATTTGTCATTTAACATATAATAATCACGAGGGTATGTCCCAATAATAGTCTTATTTTCAGGACAACCAAAAGATAACATATGTATACTTTTTTGCCACACAGAGGTTGAAAGTAAATATCTTTCCTGCCAATTACCTGGTTTTATAGAATTTTTTACCATTAATATCGCTTCATTTAATTTGATTGAAAAACTATAATTAGAATCAAATAGTCCAATTTTTTTCACTGCAAACCCATGCCATAAATCTACTCTTTTCGCAAAAATTGAATAATATGCATCCAAATCAGTATAGTGGTTATCTATTATATGTATTCCACTTGTCAAATGTTCGAAAATAGATTTTTTAGTGCCAATTAATACAGTATCAAAGCCCTGTTTACAAAGTTCTTCATAAATTTCTATACTTCTCGTTGCGTAGATGACTTTTTCCAAGTTATATTTGCCCTTATTCTGAGATAAATATAAATACAAAGCTTTTGAATTATCAGCAAATCGTTTTCCAAACCAGCCCCCAATAATAATTTTATGTTTATTTGATTTTACACTACAATATTTATGCGAAATAACCATATTCATATAACGGAAATACATACTTCTAAAAAAACGATACACATAAAAAAATATTTCATTTTTAATTAATATGTTTCTTATGTTTCTCATTTATCACATCTCCCCTACTGTAATTACTAATTTTTAAGACCTTAAGAATTAGAGTTTAAAATATAATTACTATCTATTTATCAATTATTATGATTTATTGATTTTATAAATTTATTATAATTATTCTCTTTAGAATAATAGCAGTTCAAAAATATCGCTAATCCAAGAAATAAAATTCCATACAAGCTAAACCCAATACTGCCATTAACACATTTTGCAAGATAAGAAATAAACAAAAACAATATCACATAATTTTTCGCACTTAATAGCAATCCAGTAATAAATATCATAAATACGCCCAAGCCAACTACACCAACAGAAAAAATCATCATTGTAACAGTATTCATATAAGAATCACTATTTGGAGGAAGTATATTTATCTCATTTCCCATTCCCACTCCAAATATCTTTTGTTCTTCCTTTAAATAATCCAAAGCATCATAACTTCTACCAAATCTACGAGAATGGTCCATTACTTCAAACTTTCTATTTATTGTAACAATTGACTTCCCCAAATATGTGCTTTCGTCAAAGCTTTCTAAATTAAAATACACCACTCCTAATATACTTATAAATACAAGCAATCCTATTAAAAAACTATATAAATTTTTAAGAATATAATTTTTATAATATAAGCAAAATAATATGAATAGTAACACAATTCCAGCAGTAGAAGAAGAAACTAATATCCCAAGAGAAAAAAAACTTATAATAAAAATATATTGTTTTTTATTTATACCATTTGAATTCACAAGCACCAGTACAATCGCTGACAATATAAAATTAGCATAAAAGGCCGGCTCTGAAAAAAATGATGATGGACGATAAAATGAAGTATAAAAAGATCCAGATCCAATAGAATAATCAATATGATAAGGCTGTAACAATCCCAAACTTATTATTCCATTTATTTCACTGCCACCAATAAGCCACATTAAAAATTGAATAAATAAAAATAAAGTAGAAATGCCTCCTATAATAACAAACCATTTTCTAAGATTTTTAAGATCAAAAAATATATAATTAACAATACATATACTAATGCCCCACAAATACACTTTACCCAATTCTTTAAAACTATTTAAAAGACTGGTTTCCGAAGATGGTAAAAAAACAATGTCGATCATAGAAATAACTGTAAAAATAATTGCCAATAAAATAGGACTTATTTGAACTGCATTTTTGCCTATTTTTAATCCATATTTCGATATAAGAACTATAGAAATGATGGCATAAATAATGTGTATTACTGCGCCTAATGATATTCCGTCTATACCGCTGGAATAAGAATTTAGTATAAAACTAAGCGCAAAGAAAAAAGCAAAGATTTCTTTTCCCTTCTTACTAATGACATAATTCATAAAAATTCTATTGTCCCTTCTCAATACATCTTATTTTCATCTTTATAAGCTTGACCCTTTTTGTAATTATCTACTCTGTCTTTCCAAATGCTTGCATGTTGTTCATATTTTATTCTTTCCTGCGAGGGTATTTTCGTATAATCACCAAATCTTAAACTTAAAAAATCATGCAACTGCGCAGGAGCTTTCAATTTAACTTTTTCAAATGATACATATTCAGGGTTATCAAACCAATCAGACTTATATATACCTTTTCTATACTTTGCTTTTCCTAAAAAATTCGCATAGAGTCCAGTATAACTTTTGTCGTAAAGATACACTTGTTTTAAAGCAAAATTCAACAAAAATCTTGCGGGTAAATAACTTACAATTTTTATTATGGCAGCAATAATTCCAGTATGCCGATTAAAAGTTTTTCGTAAAGCAATACCTTTTGCAATTACATATTTAGCCCATAAGCATTGCCATAGCTGTAATATCTTATTTTTAGGACATACATGTAAAATAAATATATCTATATAAATACCATGATGAATATCAAATTCTTTAATGCTTTCTTCAAGAAAAAATGTTTCATTCATCCTAATTTTGGCAGTCGTTATCATACCATTACTATATCCAAGTTGCTGCAAATAATATTTTTCCTTATCACCTGTATCAAAAAATTTTTTTCTAAAATTTTCATAATCAGTAACTGTCATAAAAATATCCAAATCATCATCCCATGGAATGAATCCACCATGTCTTTTAGCTCCCAACGCAGAACCACCCATTAAACAGTACTTTATATCATTCTCATAACAAAATTTATCAATATATACAGCTATTTCTAAAATTTTATCCTGCAATTTTAAAAAGCCATATTTATCTTCCAAACTATCTCTCATATATTTATAAGTCATATAATTACCTCAATATGATCTGTTTCAATATACGTCTTAACCAATTTGGTAAATTATAATACAAAATCTTAAGTTTATTACTTGTTGTCAATACATACTTTTGAGCTATGTACTCAAATCCAAAATCATTTAATTCCTTGAAAATAATATTTCTTACATTATTTCTTCTTGTTGGCTTCGCTAAACACTCATTTTCGCTTATCAATAAATTCACTTCAAACTCTTTGAGAAAAAGCTCATTTCTGGCTGCATTGATAAATTTATTGCCTAAATCTGTATTTACCAACATCATGGAAACACCATCAAAACGATTAATATTAGGCATATATCTATTGATATTATGAAAATCTCCAACAGTAATATCACTTTCTCTCTGTGGTTTAGCAAATCTACAAACATAGCAACTCGGCCTTAAAATATTAAAAGTTTCAAACAAACAATGGAATACATCTTGTAAATATAATCCGCTTACTTCAATCGTATTTTTGTCCCTTAAGAATGCAATTCTGTTTTTTTGGGGGGAAGGTTTTTTAGATAACTTATCTCTAAAGTCATAGGATAGCATAACTCCATTATATTTTCTCTCCAAATAACTTTTATTTAAATCAAAAAGCAACTGACTGGGTACTCCATGGCAGATGAAATCCATGGTCAGTAAGTTATCATACTTTTTAAGCAAGTAATTTTTCAATGCTTTTACATTGCACGGAGAACTCATGTAAAGTACATTTTTCCCTTCTTGTAGATCTTTTTTTATATTTTTAAAAGCCATTTCATTATTACATTGCAAATATTTTGATTTCAAAATAGGTTGAAGTTCTTCTATATTAGATGCTTTAACAACTCGTAACTTCATTTTCTCATCAAATGCAGCACCATAAACCACACCATTATTATTTATAACCAAGGTAGCCAAAACACCAAAAATTCCACCAGAGGCACTATTGAACCTCAAAATTTTGTCTTTTGCCCAACAAACATATCCCTCTGGGAAATTCTTGTCCAATTTTTTTAAGCCGCCATTCATTATTGGGCAAACACTATCGCATAATCCACAATCAATACATTTTGTAGAATCAACTTTTGGATAATAAAATCCTTCTTCATCAATTTCCATATTTATGGCATGGTAGAAACAAATTTCTGTGCATGCTCTGCAACCACAACAGTTTTCTTTATTGTTTATCTGTATCATTATGCGACCTACTATCTTTGAATTTTATTTACAATTTCTGTTGAGGAAACTCCATTAGTATGAGGCAAAAAAATCAAGTCTACATTATGTTCTTTAAAATTTTGCTCTATTTCATTATACATATCACTATTTTTCCAATCATCACCATGAAACATAACATCAAACTTATATTCTTTTAAAGCATCTAGTTTATTCATACTTATTTGTGGAACTACTCGATCTACATATCTTATTGCTGCAACGATTGCACTGCGATCTTCGAACGGTATTACTGGTATTTTTTGTTTGTATGTACGTACACATTCGTCTGTACTCACACCAACAATTAAATATTCACATTGTTCCTTGGCACGTTTTAATATATTTAAATGACCTATATGAAAAAGATCAAAAACGCCTGTTGTGTATCCAATCTTATATTTTTTCATTTAATCTGCCACCCCTTTACAAATATATGGTTTAAAATGCCACAGAGACTACCTACCCCATAAAAACAATGAAATCCAAAAAACATACCTAATACTGGAATATAATATTTCAACCCATGCTCTTTTATTATTGATAACGAAAAAAATAAATTCAAAAAACAATAACTCATTAAAAGAATTGATAATGAATAATAAAATACATTTTTAATACCACTAAAAGTAAAAATTAATTCAAGTATTATACCTATAACAAAAAACAATGGTATAAAATGTCTTACACTCATTATTTTAGAACATCTAAAAAAAGAAATTATATTCCATTTCCCATTTCTAAAAGCCATATTAAAAAAATTTTTAACCGAATCTCTTGAATAATAAGTAAATTTTATATTTTCCGATAAGAATACTTTGCCACCGTTTTTACGAATTCTATAGTTTATTTCATTATCCTCATTATATACATATTCTTCATTAAATCCGTCTAGGATTTCTAATGTACTTTTTTTAAATGCACCGAATGGTACTGTATCAACAAGTCTATTACCTAAACCTATTCTAAACATAGAATTACCTACTCCAAATGGCGATGACATTATAAAAGCTGTTATTTCCCCAACAAAATTTTTACCCTTTGTATTAGCAACTCCACCAACATTATCTACTTCACAAGACACTAATGAATTAACACACTGTGAAATATAATCATTCTCGTAATCACAATGCGCATCCATTCTAATGATAATCTCACCAAAACTATGCTTTATTCCGATATTCATTGCCGCAGCGGCTATTTTTTTTATATTTTGAAGAACTATCATCTTACCTTCATAATTATTTTTAATTCCATTAAGTATGCTTAATGTACTATCTTCAGAAAACCCATCAACAACTATTACTTCAAAATTTTCATTTCCATAATCTTGACTGAATATTGAATTAAGACAATCTTCTATATAGTTTTGCTCATTGTATACAGGAAGAATTACAGAAACAAATGGTTTAATTTTCACATTGTTACCTCACAACTTCAAAAATAGTTTTGATCATTGTTTTTATCTCACCTAAAAAGCTAAAATTCTCAATAGACTTAAGATTATAATTCATTTTAGCAGGTAGAATTTTTTCAACATAAAGTTTATCTACATTACTAGTACTATCAAGTAACCTATCTTCATCTTTATATTTAATGCTTGCTTCACTAGTTACTCCTGCTGGCAAAAGTAATGTAGATAACATTTCAGGTTCATATTTTTTTACATATCTTGGTACTTCAGGTCTCGTTCCTACAAAACTCATTTCACCTTTTACAATATTGATAAGTTGTGGTAATTCATCTAAACGACATCTTCTAAGTTCGTTGCCTATTGATGTTATTCTACTATCACTATTCGTTGTTACCTGCGTCCCAATCTTTTCAGCATCTTTTACCATAGTTCTAAATTTATAAATACTAAAAAACTTGCCATACTGTGTAATACGCTCCTGCCTGAAAAAAACTTCTCCTGGCGAATCCAATTTTATCAATATAGCTAAAATGACAAATACTGGAATCAAAATTATCAACATAATCAAAGAAACTACTCTGTCAAATATAAATTTCAGAAATAACTCACTCTTTTTTTTCTGTAAAATATCATAATAAGGACGTACCTTATCATTTTGCATTTCTGCTGGTAAATCTTCCCATCTTCTCAAAAACATTATCTCAATTCCTTATATACTTCTCTGAGACTATCAATAATATATTCAATGTCTTCATTACTCAACAAAGTATGCAGTGGTAAAGTTATCTCATTTTTAAATTGCTCATATGCATTTGGATAATCTTTTATATCAAATCCAAGTTTTTTATATGCCGTATGCATTGGCAAGGGCTTATAGTGAACATTCGTAGCAATACCACGTTCAGCCATTTTAGAAATAAAATTATTTCTATATTCGGCGTCTTTCCCCAACAACCGTACTAAATATAAGTGACCACTACTATTGTATTCATCGTTATAATGCTCAAGAACAGTTATATTACAATCTGATAAACCCCTATTATATTTTTCAATAATTTCTTGACGCCTTTTAAGTATATTAGGATAACGTTCAAACTGTACTAATCCGATCGCGGCCATAATGTCAGTCATATTACATTTATAATAAGTTCCCTTGATATCATATTCCCACGCACCCAGTTGATTTTTAGCCAAAGCATCCTTAGATTGCCCATGCAACGAAAGTAGTTGATACTCATGGTAAAGTTCTTCGTTATCAATACCAGGAATATCTTTCCATGTAGCAGCACCACCTTCTGCCGTAGTAAAATTTTTTACCGCATGAAAAGAAAAACTGGTAAAATCAGCTACAGATCCAACAGGTTTCCCATGCCATTGAGCTCCGAAAGCATGTGCTGCATCAGAACATATTACAACTCTCCCAATTGCCTGTTGTATGTTATTTATCGGTTTAAATAAAGTTTTCTTCTTATCAACAATTTCAAAGATTTTTGCATAATCACAAGGAATTCCGCCCAAATCAATCGGAATGATTGCTTTGGTTTTTTCTGTAATTGTTTCTGCAAGTTTTTCATAATCCATCTCATAGGAATCAGGCGCTGTATCAACTAAAACAATTTTAGCCCCTACATGCGCAATTACACTGGCTGAAGCTGTATATGTATATGCACTGGTAATTACTTCGTCACCAGCCCCAATCCCAAGAACTCTTAAATTAAGCTCTAAAGCCGCGGTAGCTGAATTTAAACAGACAGATTTTTTTGTCGTACAATATTCCGCAATTTTCTGTTCTAATTTTTTAGTTCGTGGCCCTGTTGTTATCCAGCCACTTCTTAGTGCTTCTGCAACTTCTTTGATTTCTGCTTCCGTAATATCCGGTGGTGAAAAGCTTATAGTTTTGTTTTTCATTACAATCCCCTCTAATCCTTGATTCTGTTTGGTGTATATGTAGGAACTACTTTCTTCAGCATTCCTACTACGTTTTCTTCATCCGCCTGTTCCAACAGCTTCTGTACCCACATATCCATTTTTTCTTTGCTGACTTTTTTGAGTTTTGCCGTAAAAATCTTTTCGTGGCAGGTTTCTTCTGTGCCGTCTTCGGCTGAAAGCAGTTCTTCAAACAGCTTTTCACCAGGTCGCAGCCCTGTGTATTTTATTTCTATGTCTTTCTCCGGTGTTAGCCCGGACAAAGTAATCAGTGTTTTTGCCAAATCGCAGATTTTGACCGGCTCGCCCATATCCAATACAAAAACCTCGCCGCCTTTGGCCATCGCTCCGGCCTGCAGCACAAGCTGACTGGCTTCGGGTATCGTCATAAAATACCTTTTCATGTCAGGATGCGTTACGGTTACCGGCCCGCCTTTGGCGATTTGCTTTTTAAAGAGCGGGATAACGCTACCGCGGCTGCCCAGAACATTACCAAACCGTACGGCGACAAAGCGGGTTTTGCAGGTTCCGTTCATGCTTTGCACAAACATTTCGGCTACCCGTTTCGTGCAGCCCATTACGCTGGTCGGATTAACTGCTTTATCAGTAGAGATCATAACGAAGGTCTCTACGTTATGCGCTGCAGCTTCTTCTGCTACTGTTTTTGTTCCCAGTACATTATTTTTTACCGCCTCGATCGGCTGGTACTCCATTAACGGTACGTGCTTATGCGCCGCTGCGTGAAAGACTACCTGCGGTGCAAAGCAGTCCATAATCCCTTTTATTCTTTCCCGGTCACGCACGTCGGCGATGATCGGTACTTTTTTCAGTTCGGGATAAGTGGCGTTCAAGTCCTGCATGGTCTCATAGATGCTGTTTTCGCCTTTGCCTAAAAGCAGCATTTTCTGCGGTTGCATTTTTGCTATCTGACGGCAGATCTCGCTGCCTATAGATCCGCCTGCTCCGGTCACAAGTACGATCTTGTCTTTGAGATAAGCGCTGACCGCTGCTGTGTTGAGTTTGACAGCTTCTCTGCCCAGCAGATCTTCGATCCCAACATTGCGCAGCTGGCTGACACTGACTGTGCCATCGATAAGCTCATATACGCCCGGCAATATCTTCAGCTTGCATTTTGTATGCTTACAGATTTCCAGGATCTGCTTTAAGGCTTTTCCTTTGACAGACGGCATCGCAACAATAATCTCTTCTACGCCCAGCCTGACTACATTTTCCTTAATTGCCAATCTGTTCCCCACTACTTTGACGCCAAACATCCGCTTACCGATTTTTTTCTCGTCGTCGTCTATAAAACCGACGACATTTCTGCCGTCGCTATGGTAACGTTCTATTTCACGGGCTATCACTGCTCCCGCATCACCTGCACCAATAATAAGTACTTTTTTAAAGCATCTGTTTTTAGAAAACCTCGCACTGAACCCTGGCTTGCACGACAGATAATTATAGACTCTTAGCGCCAGCCGCGAACTGCCTAAAAATAGCAGCAGCAATACGCCGGAGATGATATACATACTACGCGGCAGCAGACTGTCTAAAAGCAGTGAATACGCATACCAGCTGAATGCTGCGCAGACAGCAGTTCCTGTAACTGCCAGCAGTTCACTGGATCCGGCATAACGCCAGATGCGGTCATAAAGCTTAAACATCAGGGCAAACATCAGCGTCAGTATAATAAATGACGGCAGCTGCATGACCAGCAGATCTAAATACTTTTCCGGCACAATTACATCAAACCGCAAATACGCTGAAAGCAGTAAAGCCGCTGCCGTACTGATAATGTCTAGCGCCGCTAAAAATAACGGCAATAATAAATGTCCCAATCCTATCATCCCTCTAAAACAACTGTCTTTCGAATCCTTAACAATACTACTGATATCTTTTCAATACCTGCGCAGCTTCCATCTCACTTCCGGTGACGAACGTCCCCCCCCGGATGTACTATCTGAGCCATAGTAATAGTAGTAACCATAGCCGTGCGTATGGACCAATTCTACCTTGTTAAGGATAACTCCCAAAATATGTGCTCCTGCCTGCAGCAGCCTCTGTTTAGCTTCTTTAGCTGCTGCTGGTGTAACTTCGCCAGAGCTGACCAACATGACCAGCCCGTCTACCTTACCAGACAGTACTGCCGCATCCGTTACCGGCATGATTGGCGGCGTATCGATAAGTATATAGTCATAATCCGGCTTTAGCCGTTCCAGTAACTGTTCCATCCGTTTGCTTCCCAAAAGCTCGGATGGGTTGGGCGCTACCGGCCCGCTGGCTAAAAGCTCCAGATTCTCTATCCCTGTTTTTTGAATGACTTCCCGCACCTCTTCACTCGCCGAAATGCAGTTGCTCAGACCTTTATTAGTCAGCTTAAAAAGCTTATGCTGTGTCGGGTTGCGCATATCACAGTCCATTAAAAGCACTTTGTGCCCGGCCTGTGCCATTACCACCGCCAGATTGCTGATCGTTGTACTTTTACCTTCGTTTGGCGTAGCGCTGGTAACGATGATCGTTTTCAGCTCCTGACCAACGTTGGAGAACTGGATGTTGGTCCTGATCGTTCTATATGCTTCCGCTACCGGTGATTTGGCATCACGGTCGGCAATCAGTGTTATCGTTTCCATAAGTACCTCCGCACTTTGTCAGCAAAGCTTTCCTGCCGCTGCTCTTTCTTGATGCTTTTCTTCAATGATTCATAATCCGGTACCGAGCCCAGAACAGGCAGGTCCAGATAGTTTGCTACATCGTCCGTTGTCTTTATGGTTCTGTTCATCAGTTCTTTGGCAATAACAAAGCCGCTGCCGCCGAAGATTCCCAAAAAAGCTGCCAAAAGCAGGGTCAAAAGCTTTTTCGGTTTTACCGGGTCTTCCGGCAGTGTGGCCGTATCTACTACCTGTACCTCGGTGGATACCGCTACTTCGGCTACCTTGGCTTCTTCCAGGCGTTTGGCCAGCATGATGTAAATTTCATCGGCAACGCTAACGTCACGCATCAGGCTCAGGTATTTCTGTTCTTTCTCGGAAAGCCTTTCTACGTCTTCCTGATTTCTTTTATCCAGACGCTCCAGCTCGGCAAGGTTGCTTTCGGCTACGCTGATCGCCGCTTCGCTGCCGAATTTACTGGTCAGCAGCTGCTGGTGCACTGGGTTATCCGACGGCGCCTGCAGTGAAGCTACTTTGGCTATTTCCTGCTGCAGCTTGCTTTTTAAATTGGCGATAGCGTCTTCTGTTTCAATTACTTTAGGATGTTTGGCTGTATATTTGTCCAGATAATCTATCCTCTGGGTCTCTAGTTCGGCCAGTCGGGCATTATACTGCTTGATAACTGCGTTATCCGCTGTCGCTTTGGCTTCGCCGCCCAGCTGCTGGTCTGTTGCTGACAGCTGTGCCTGCGCTGTGGCAAGCGCCACTTTGTTTTCTGCACGCAGTTTATCGACGATACCCATTTTATCTGCTGCCAGCTTCATTTCGTCCGTCGGTGACAGGATCTTGCTGGCTTTTTTATATTCGGTCAGCGCACTTTCGGCTGCTTCAAGCTCGGCTTTAGAGGCTACGACCCGCTCTTCGATAAAAGCGCGGGTAGTTTTCTGTTCTTCACGTACCAGACCGGTCAACCGCTGCAAAAAGCCGTTAACAATCAGGTCGTTGGCTTTCTGGGCTCCTTCCGGCGTATTAGCGTTGACTGTAACTTTTAAGATCTCTGTATCTTTAAAAGGATTGGTAACTATCCTGTTTTTGATATAATCTTCATAACGCATATATTTGCCGTCACTGTCTGCTTCTTCCGTCTGTTCGATGACCGGGACGATGACGCTGCGGCTTTTTAAGATTTCCGCATAGGTGCTCATCAGCTGTTTGCTGGCCATGGCATTGCCCATAGGCATGCTTTCTAAAAGCGACGAGCCTATCCCTTTGGGCTGCTTGATGCGCAGCAGCGAATCTGATTCGTAGACCGGTGAAGCTATAAGCAAATACAGCCCGGCGGCGACCATGCATCCGCCCGTGACTTTAGCGATGAACCTTGCGTTTTTCTGCACTATATGCGCCAGCTCGCGCAGGTCGATTGTGATTTCCTCTTCCACTTTATCTCTCCTCAGATCAGTCGTTATTTTTGATTTCCGATACTATGTATGCGCCGCTGATGAAGGGCATGATGTCACGCCCGATATCTATCTTGCCGTTGCTGGTCAGATACAGGCAGTCGCCTTCGTTTAAAACGTAGTTTTGGCTCTGGTCGGATTTTTTAAGAAAATTATTGATATTGACCAGTACAGGTTCTTCCGCACCTTTTCTGATCAGAAAGATTTTCTTTTTGGCGGCTTTTTCTGTAAAGCCTTCCGCTTTGCCCAGGGCATCTAACACGCGGTGGCTTTTTTCCAGCTCGTACAGTCCCGGTTTTTTTACTTCCCCCAGCACATAGACACGCGTCGTTCCCAGCTTTAAGATATTGACGCTGACCTGCGGCCTGACAAGGTATTCGGCCAGACTCGCTTCCAGTTGCCGCGTAAATTCTGTTACTGTTTTTCCTGTCACGTCTATATCGCCGATCAGGGGAAAGGTTACTTTTCCATCAGGGCGTACTGTATAGGGGGTAGTGTTGCTGTTGGGCGGGCTGCTCAGATCTTCATGTCCATAGACTACTACCTGCAGCTGGTCGCCGGGACACATAATATAGTCGTTGTCTGCTGCTGACGCTGCTGCCAGTCCCTGCAGGCTCAGCGCCAGGGTCAGCGCCAGAATTGTTTTCTTCATCGGGATTCTCCTTTTTCTCTTTACTTCAATCTTTAATTTATTATTTGCCAAAGAGCTTCTGCCAGAAGCTCTTTGGTTTGTCTTCTAAAAGTACTTTGGGCTGCTTGAGCTCTATTTCCTGATTTTTTAAGATCGCCTGCGGGTTCGTTTCTGTCAGCTGCCGCAGTACTTCTTCTCCGGCCAGCTGCCTGATGACCGCCGCTGCCCGTGACATATCCGTATTGCGTCCTTCGCTGCGGTGCCCGTCCGACCCTAACAGATCGACCAGACCATTTGCCAGCAAGACCTTGGCATTCTCGCAGACGCTGCTGCCGAACATTCCGGTAAAGCTGCCGCTGTTGCACTGCATAAGCATGCCGCGCCGCCGCCACAGTAACAGCAGGTCAGGGTTTTCGCGCAGCTGCTGATATCTCTCCGGATGGGCAAGGATCGGCGTGATCCCCTTCAGCTCCAGCTCATACCAGAATTCATCGGCATAGGCGGGTATTTCTGCCGCCGGCAGTTCGACCAGCAGATATCTACCGCCGTTTAAACAGTACGCGCCAGTCGCTCCCAGCTCCGGCAAAAGCTCCCAGTTCATCTGCACTTCTGCTCCGGGATAAAGCATAATATCTATCTGTGCTTCTGCACACAGCTGCCGCAGCTGCTGTGTTTTTTCCTTTATTTCTTCCCAGGAAGGCTTATTCGCTCTTTCGATGACGTGCGGGGTCGCAAAGATAGCTTTAGTCCCGCTTCTGGCCGCAATCTCCAGCATTTGTAACGACATGCACTGATTCTTAGAACCGTCGTCTATATTCCATAAGATATGTGTATGTGTATCCAGCAAATGATCACCTTTATCTATCTTGAACTTAGTGTTGTTAATTAATTTCGTAATAATTGCAATCTGCATCCTAATACTTTAATAAAACAATTAAGATCTTTGTTTTATTAACTTTAGATTATACCATACTTGTCCCCCCCCACAAGACATAACAGCTTCTAAAATTATATTTCAGTAACGTTTTTGCTCTTACTTATATTTCCATCGTACCTGTGCATCAATATTTACAATCTCACTTGCCAGCAACTATTTGTCACCAAAAGTACGAAGCCACAATTTTGCCGATTTTTTATTCTTATAAGCTATATTTATATCTTAATTATTCAATATTTTCTTACTCATTTTTGTATATTTCCAATACATAAAAAACTTCCCTAATATTTTATAATTATTGTACCACGGTTGTACCCCCCCCGCAAGACATAAGCACGTTTTCTTTTATATTTAAGTATGCTTTTTGCTCGTACTTATATTTTCATCGTACCTGTGCGGCAATATTTACAATCTCACTTGCCAGCACCGCCTCTGCTGACATGCAAAAGCCGGACTCTATTCCCATAGAGCCCGGCAAAAAATAATCGCTCTCAACTTTCGCTGAGAGCGATTATTTTTTATCTTTTAATCTAACAGCAGTTTCTTCCTATAGCGCGACAAAATGTCTAGGATTTTGCGACAATTCCTATAAGACAATTATTTATGCAAAAAAGCCTGTTTAAATATCGTTTAAACAGGCTTTTTATATTGTATAATCACATTATTGAAATTAGGAGTGTGATTATATTATTATGCAGAAAATTAAACGAAGAATGAAACTACCAAATGGCTTTGGCAGTATTATTTTTTTACACGGTAACCGCCGTAGACCATGGGCCGTACTTAAAACAATTAACGGCAAATCAAAGTACATAGGTTACTTCCCAACACATGCAGAAGCATTGATTTATTTAGCCGATTGCAATAAAGACCCGTCTATTTATCTTCCGTCTTTAATCACTTTTAGCGAAGCATATCAGCTTGAAATGGCAGAGCGTAAAGCTAAGATCGCCAGCGTCACGGCCAAAAATTATGAAGTAATTTTTGGATATTGCAAGCCTTTGCACAATAAGCCGCTTACCAGCCTTAAAGTTGCCGATTTACAGGCCGTAATAAAAAAACTGTCAGACAAATGTATTGGCCATGCTACACAGAAAAAAGTACGGCAACTATATCATAATATTTATAACTATGCCGTTAAGTATCAAATCATACCGCCTACTGCTGACATATCACGATTTGTAGATATTGATCTGCCCAAAAGGACCAAAACGAAACAACCTTTTAATACCCGCCAGCTTAATAGGGTTAAAGCGCTTGCTGATAGTAATGATCCTCTAGCGCCTTATGCAATGATCGTAATAATGATGTGTTATAGCGGACCAAGGCCAAGCGAATTTTTAGCACTTGAAAAAAACGATGTCAAATTGCATTCCCGATTTTACCGGATACGAGAAAGTAAAACCGAGGCTGGTAGAAACAGGCTAGTACCTATAAGCAAAAAGGTCGTACAATATTATGACTATTGGTTGCATCGTCCAGGGAAAACTCTTATTACAGACCTGGACGGCAAGCAACTGACATACCACCGCTTTCTGCGCATTTTTGATAAGGTTATGAAAGTTACTCGCTGCAAACATAAACCACATGAGTGCCGCCATACTTGCGCTACATGGTTAGATGATAAAGGAGCTAATAAGCTATCTATCAAAAAAATATTAGGCCATGCTACACAGGATATTACTGACGGCACATATACCCACAAAAATATACGCCAGCTAAAAAAAGCTATTGACCTTTTGTAAGTAATTTGCAAGGATTTTTTGCAGAAATACTCTAAAAATCACTTAATAAAGCCGTTAAAACGTAAGTAATTTGTGTGTGATAATTTTAGTAATTCAAAACCGTTGTAAAGCCAGTATTTATGCGCTTTCTGTTGACAAATATGGTTTTAACTGTTCTGCTGTTGTGCAATTAGCAATTTCGGCACGCACTTTTTCAAATCCACTGTAAGCCGTATATTGCTGCGCTTTTACAAGATTTCCTGCTTCCATCATCTGATCACGCGTTACCTCTAAAAACGACTTTTTAGACAGATTATTTTTATCTGTATAAACCCTGTACATCGTGATATCGTTTTCCATAAGTGTCAAAGCAACCTGCCAGTTGTTCTGATCATCGTCATTGCAATCGAACCCATAACCGCTGCTGTCTTGTAGCCATACGATAGCATGCTTTTGAGCATCATATTTTTGATATTGGTAGTTTAATGCCTGTTCACGCAGTTCTTCGAGTGTCGGTGGCACATATTCCCTGGCAGCTTTAGCAGCTATATAGGAATCAATAGCAGCGATTTTATCCTCGATGGCTTTAATCGGTTTATCGCAAAAATCACCATTTACGACAGCATGGCTCTGCTGGTCGTCATAGATTACCTCGCTTAATGTTACCTCGCCAGCCTGTAAACTACCGCCGTCAACAATAAAGTTATCAGGGCTATCCTTATACATCTTTTCCTCGTTAATTATTAAAACCTCACTGTTCAATATTTGAAAACATTTCATAAGTTATCAATCCTTTCTTATTTTTCTGTCGGAGAACTTCCTGCCCATAACCACAATGTAACGGTTAGTACAAGCGGGA
>ERZ834382.80-NODE-80-length-139467-cov-14.442630_pt1 | contig 139467 bp, 95 predicted proteins | sample MGYA00519692_ERZ834382 | MGnify/ENA primary metagenome ERZ834382 (study PRJEB31850, sample SAMEA3708751) | human gut metagenome | biome: human gut; feature: human-associated habitat; material: faeces | place: China | collected 2014 ...
TGGTAGTTGTAGCTGCCATTTTCATCTTCACGTTTGTGTTCCTTTACCAGAAGTCAAAACCGAAGATTACGGTTTATGAGACAATTACTCCGGCAGTAGCTGATTTGGAGAAAACAACGGTGGCAACCGGAAAGGTGGAACCGAGAGACGAGATCCTTATCAAGCCTCAGATATCGGGTATCATTGACGAACTGTATAAAGAAGCCGGACAGACGATACGTAAGGGTGAAGTGATTGCTAAAGTGAAAGTAATTCCCGAATTGGGTACGCTGAATTCTGCCGAGAGCCGTGTGCGTCTGGCTGAACTCAATGCGAAGCAGGGTGAAACAGACTTCTCCCGTGTAGAGAAGCTGTTTGAAGACAAGTTGGTTAGCCGTGAGGACTATGAAAAAGCTGAGGTTAGTGTGAAACAGGCACGTGAGGAGTTGCAAACAGCTAAGGATAACCTGGAAATTGTGAAGGAGGGTATTACGAAGAACAGTGCTTCTTTTTCAAGTACGCTGATCCGCTCTACAATCGACGGCTTGATTCTGGATGTACCTGTAAAGGCCGGTAACTCGGTGATTATGAGTAATACATTCAATGATGGTACTACAATCGCTACGGTTGCTAACATGAACGATCTCATCTTTAGAGGTAAGATTGACGAAACGGAAGTAGGACGTGTGCATGAAGGAATGCCGGTGAAGCTGACAATCGGTGCTTTGCAGAATCTTTCATTCGATGCTATATTGGAATATATTTCTCCGAAGGGGGTAGAGGAGAATGGTGCTAATCAGTTTGAAATAAAAGCGGCTATCCAGGTACCGGATACGGTGATGATCCGTTCGGGATATTCTGCTAATGCAGAAATCGTACTGGAACGTGCGCAAAAGGCACTTACTTTGCCTGAAAGTACAATCGAATTCAGTGGAGACAGCACATTTGTATATGTAATGACGGATAGCGTGCCTGCCCAGAAGTTTGAACGCAAAGAAGTGAAAGTTGGCATGAGCGACGGTATCAAGATTGTTATCAAAGACGGTGTAGACGGTAAGTCTAAAGTGCGTGGTGCAGAGAAGAAGGATAAATAAAAACCGTTGGAGTAACCTTGTATAATTCAATAATAACAGATTATGAAGAAGAACTTAATAATGGGATGCATGGCTATTTTGGCTGTTTCAGTACAGGCCCAGGAGGGCTGGACGCTGCGCCAGTGCATCGACTACGCTATAGAACATAATATTAGCATCCGCCGGACTGCTAACTCTGCGGAACAGAGTGCCGTGAGTGTGAACACGGCTAAATGGGCACGCCTGCCGAATCTGAATGGTAGTGCCGGGCAAAGCTGGAACTGGGGACGTACGCAGACGGCTGTAAAGAATGAAGCCACTGGTGATTATTCTACGGTTTATGTCAATACAAGTAGTAACAGCACCAGTATGTCTGTGTCTACCAGTGTTCCCTTATTTTCCGGTCTGGAAATTCCCAATCAGTATGCTTTGTCTAAATTGAATCTGAAAGCGGCTATTGCGGATTTGGAAAAGGCTAAGGAGGATATTTCCATTAATATAGCTTCTGCGTATTTGCAGGTGCTGTTCGATCAGGAACTATATCAGGTAGCCATTAGTCAAGTGGCATTGAGTAAAGAACAGTTGGCACGTATTGCACGTCTTGCTGAACTGGGTAAAGCATCTCCTGCCGAGGTTGCTGAGGCTAAGGCTCGCGTGGCACAAGATGAGATGAAAGCTGTTCAGGCAGATAATAACTACCAGCTTGCTTTGCTTGATCTTAGCCAGCTTATAGAGTTGGAAACTCCGGAAGGATTCTCTTTATCAGCTCCTGCGGTAAGATTGGACCTGCTTCCTCTTACTCCGCCGGATGAGGTTTATCAGACAGCATTGACAAGTAAGGCTGCTGTTCAGGCTGCAAAATATCGTCTGGAAGGTAGTGAGCACAGTATTCGTATTGCTCAGAGTGCTTTTTATCCTAAATTGAATCTGAATGGTAGTCTCGGTACGAATTATTATTCTACTCTCGACCGTAATTTCAGTCAGCAGATGCGGGATAACTTTAGCAAGTACGTAGGACTCAGTCTTAGTGTGCCTATCTTTAACCGTTTTGCCACTCGCAATCGTGTACGTACAGCTCGCTTGCAGCAGGAGAATTATTCTTTGCAGTTGGACGATGTAAAGAAGACGCTCTATAAGGAAATACAGCAGGCATGGTACAATGCATTGGCTTCCGAGAGCAAATACACCAGTAGTAGTACAGCTACCAATGCCAGTGCGGAGTCTTTCAAGTTGATGAGTGAAAAGTACGACAATGGTAAAGCAACCGCTGTAGAGTATAACGAAGCGAAACAGAATCTGATGAAGGCCCAGTCTGATGAATTGCAGGCTAAATATGAATATCTGTTCCGTACAAAGATATTGGACTTCTATAAAGGAATACCGATTGAATAACTTTTTTAGTGTCTTTCTCTTGAAAATCCTTCTCTGGCTGTAAGGCTGGGGGAGGATTTTCTGTATATTTGCTGCATGAGTCCTTTTATCAGTATAGTTATCCCCTTTTACGGTACGGCAGACCCGGTGCTGTTGCAACGTTGTATTGATTCCATTCGCCAGCAAGGGATGGAAGAGGGAATCTATGAGATAATTGTGGCGGATGACAATGGAAAAGGATTAGGTGGGGCACGTAATCAGGGTATCCGTCAGGCAACGGGTACCTATCTGATGTTTGTAGATGCGGATGATTATCTTTTCCCAAATCTATCCTATTGCTTTTCTTATCTCTTGAAATATACGCCGGATATTTGTTCTTTTCAGATGTGTGAGGTTAATCGGGCTGGTGTTATACCTCAATCTTTTAACTATAAATGGGAAGTTTATGAGTCAGGAGCCGAATATATGAGTAAGAATAACTTTATGGGTACTGCCTGGAGGCATTTCTTTAGTCGTAGCTTTCTAAATATTCATGGATTGGCATTTGCCGAGTCGTGTTTTCATGAAGATGAAGATTTTGTGGCAAAAGCATATTGCTTGGCATCGACTACTCTCATTACTGATTATCCGGTTTATGCCTATTTTAGAAGTTCCTCTTCCATTATTCACGAAAGAGCTTTGCAAGTACGTTTAAAGAGATTGAATGATTTCCGGGGAATGCTATACAGGGTAAGAAACTTATTATGTTCCCTTGAAAGTGATGAGAAGATTATTCCCATGCAGGTAAAGGCCTTACGGCGGCGCCTGAATTTCCTTACGATTGATTATATCCGTCAGATGCGGCGCAATAAATGTGGTGTCGGAGAGATAAATCATCGGATGAGTATTTTAAAAGCGGAAGGATTATTACCTTTGTCTGATGAGTGGTATTCCTGGAAGTATGGTTTGGTATATCCTGTTGTCAATGCTTATATCCGTTTGTTTATATGAGAATATTGTTACTTGGAGAATATAGTGGATTACATTGGAGCCTTGCTGCTGGGCTTCGGGCATTGGGACATGAAGTTTGTGTTGCTTCCGATGGCTGCGGCTGGAAAAATTATCCGCGTGATATAGCTTTGGATCGTCCTACGAATAGTTTATACGATGGGATTTCTTGTCTTTTACGTATTTTGCGCCATTTGCCAAGTTTTCGTAATTATGATGTAGTTCAACTGATTAGTCCCTATTTCTTGCATTTGCGTAGTGAGCGTACTTTGCCTGTTTACCACTATCTGCGCAGATTTAATGGTAAAGTCTTTTTAGGTGCTTTCGGAACTGATTATTATTATATCCGTGCCTGCATGGAGACTGATACTTATCGCTACTCTGATTTTAAAACCGGTAACTGCTATCGTGATACCGATTTCAATAAAATGACTCTTCAGGATTGGTATTATGGGGGAGCTGCTCGTGCTACCCGCACCATTGCCGAAAGTTGCAATGGTATAATGGCTTGCCTGTGGGAGTATTACGTTGCTTATCAGCCTCTTTTCCCGGAGAAGACAGTATTCGTACCTTTACCGATCAATCTGCATGAAATCGTTTCGCATATTCGTACTGTGCCGGAGAAACTGAACTTCTTTATTGGTATCCAGAACTTTAAAGATACTGTGAAAGGTACCGATGTTATGCTGCCTGTGCTACGGGAAGTACAACATAAATATCCCGATCTTTGCCGGGTTACCGAAGTGCATGATGTGCCTTATGCCCGTTATCAGCAATTGATGGATGACGCGGATGTGCAGTTAGACCAGTTGTATTCATATACTCCCTCCATGAACTCACTACTTGCCATGGCAAAAGGAGTAACTGTTGTGGGAGGTGGTGAACCGGAAAACTATGAAATCTTAAATGAAACGGAGCTTCGCCCTATTATCAATGTCTTGCCTGATGAACAGGACATTTACAGGAAACTGGAAGAAATTGTTCTTCATAAAGAACGTATTCCGGAATTATCGGCGCAAAGTGTAGAATACGTAGCCAAACATCACGATCATATCAAAGTAGCCCGGCAATACCTCGATTTCTGGGAGCAGCATTAATGCCTTTTATAACTCATCATTTGTTTCATGCCGTGAAACTTTTCATTTCAGATAGTGAAACAATTACCTTCTGCCTTTTCTTCTTTTTATAGCCTGTATTTACCCCTGAACACCTTCTGTACCCTTTTGATGTAACATGAGTGAAAGAAAATGAAATGTTACTGCGAAAGATGTAATATCAACGAAAGTTTGTGTAAAATAATTATGGGTACCTTTTGATGTCTATGCTGTATATTTGCTGCGGGGAAATTTCCCTGCGAAAGAAACAAGCAAAGAAATATCAAAAAAGAAATAGTATGCAAAGACGTTTTTATCTTTTCTTGCTGGCAACCATTATATATAGTTGCACAGCTCTGGCCCAGGGAAGCTCAGCCGGAAATCCGGTGATTTATGCCGATGTACCCGATATGTCGATGATTCGGGTAGGAGATACTTACTATATGAGTAGCACGACCATGCACATGGCTCCAGGAGTCCCCATTATGAAGTCGAAAGACCTTGTGAACTGGGAATTAGTGAATTATTGCTATGATATTCTGGCTGATGTGGATGCACTGAACCTGAATAATGGAAAAAATGCTTATGGAAGCGGAACATGGGCAAGCTGTATTCGCTATCATAATAATATGTATTATGTATCGACATTCTCAAGCACTACCGGGAAGACCTATATATATGCTACGGAAGATATAGAAAAAGGTCCTTGGAAAACAATCACGTTTACTCCCTCTTATCATGATCATACTATTTTCTTTGATGATGATGGACGCGTTTATATAATCTGGGGTGGTGGTAAACTGCGGATAGCTGAATTGAAACCCGATTTGTCCGGCATCAAGGAAGGGACCGAACGTATTTTCATAGAGAATGCCAGTGCTCCGTCAGGGGATAATGTCGGTTTGCCGGCCGAAGGCTCGCAGTTGTTTAAGGTGAATGGAAAGTATTACCTGTTCAACATCACCTGGCCCAAAGGTGGAATGCGCACGGTGGTTATTCATCGCGCCGATCATATAAACGGGCCTTGGGAGGGCAGGATAGCCTTGCAGGATAAAGGTGTTGCACAGGGAGGTTTGATAGATACGCCTGATGGCAGATGGTTTGCTTATCTTTTCCGTGATAATGGTGCGGTAGGTCGTATTCCTTATCTTGTTCCGGTGAAGTGGGAAGAAGGTTGGCCGGTTCTTGGTATAGACGGGAAAGTGCCGGAGAGGTTGGAACTTCCGGCAAGTAAGGGATTGATACCGGGCATCGTGGCTTCGGATGAGTTTACACGCAAAAAGAAAGAGGCGGCTTTGTCATTGGTTTGGCAGTGGAATCACAATCCGGACAATTCCCTTTGGTCGGTTAGTGAACGAAAAGGGTATCTGCGCCTTAAAACCGGACGGGTGGATGCTGATTTCCTGTCTGCACGAAATACATTGACGCAGCGAACAGTTGGTCCGGTATGTTCGGGAACCACTTCTGTGGATGTATCTAATATGAAAGAAGGAGATTTTGCAGGTCTTGCACTTCTTCAGAAAAAATATGGGTTCGTAGGTGTGAAGTATGAAAACGGGGTAAAGAAGATTGTAATGGTAAGTGCGCAGGCTGATAAGCCGGAAGAGGTGGAAAGTCTGCCACTTAACCAGACAGTGATATTCCTGAAAGCTGAATGCGACTTTACGGATCTGAAAGATATAGCCAGTTTCTACTATAGTCTGGATGGCAAGAAGTGGATTAAAATAGGCAGTCAGCTTAAAATGGCCTATACCCTCCCACATTTTATGGGGTATCGTTTCGGACTTTTCAACTATGCAACAAAGGCAGCCGGAGGATATGTGGACTTTGACTATTTCCGTATCAGCGATAAGAAATAAAGCGATTCGTAATTATAAATCGATAATTTATATAGAAATGAGAAAGATGAAATCGACGCTTTCTGTGGGGAAGCGCATCATTTTATTGTCAGTTTGTATGGCAATGTTTTCAGTAACAGGATTTAGCCAGGGAGCTAAAGGTAAAAAGGTGAAGGGTGCTCCGGTATTCTCGCAGGTGGTCTATCAGGGCAATGATCAGGTGTACAGTGAGAATCCTCTGTCACCCGGTGAGTTCTATAACCCTATTCTGCAGGGTTGCTATCCCGATCCTTCCATAACACGGAAAGGGGATGACTATTTTCTGGTGTGTTCATCATTTGCCATGTTTCCTGGTGTGCCTATTTTCCACTCGAAAGATTTGGTGAACTGGACGCAGATCGGCCATGTACTGGACCGTACTTCACAGTTGAAAGTACAGGATACGGGTATTAGTGCGGGTGTGTATGCTCCGGCTATCAAGTATAATCCCAATAATGATACTTTCTATATGATTACGACCCAGTTTGCCGGTGATTTTGGAAATATCATAGTAAAATCGAAAGATCCTTTCAAAGGATGGAGCGATCCTATTAGATTGAAATTTAATGGGATCGACCCGTCTATTTTCTTTGATGACAATGGTAAGGCATACGTGGTTCATAATGATGGGCCGAAGAAAAGCGAAGAACTCTATAACGGACACCGCGTTATCAAGATCTGGGAGTATGATGTAGAGAACGATCAGGTGATTCCCGGTACGGATCAGGTTATTGTAAACGGGGGGGTGGATTTATCCAAGAAGCCTATCTGGATTGAGGCTCCCCATATCTATAAGAAAGACGGACGCTACTATCTGATGTGTGCCGAAGGTGGTACGGGTGGCTGGCATAGTGAAGTTATCTTTGTGAGTGATAATCCGAAAGGCCCCTTTATCCCGGCTCCGAGCAATCCTATCCTGAGCCAGAGATATTTGGATCATAGCCGGAAGAATATGGTAGATTGGGCAGGACATGCCGATTTGGTAGAGGGACCTGATGGCAAGTACTACGGTGTATTCCTGGCTATCCGCCCCAATGAAAAGGGCAGAGTGAATATCGGTCGGGAGGCATTTATTCTACCGGTAGACTGGTCGGGTGAATTTCCGGTCTTTGAAAACGGACTTATCCCGATGGAGCCAAAGCTGAAGACTCCTGCAGGTGTTGAAAATAAAACCGGAAAAGACGGCTATTTCCCTAACGGTAATTTTACGTTTACCGAAAACTTCACATCTCCGCAACTGGATTACCGCTGGATTGGTTTGAGAGGTCCTCGTGAAGAATTTATTTCAATTCTGAAGGACGGAGGATTACAAATCACCCCGTTCCCGGTAAACATAAAAGAAGTGAAACCAACCTCGACGCTTTTCTACAGACAGCAGCATAATAACTTCTCATTTACTACTACTTTGAACTATACTCCGAAAACGGAGAAAGACCTGGCAGGTATCACTTGTGTGCAGAGTGAAAATTTTAATTATGTTTTCGGCCTGATGAAGCAAGATAAAGATTTCCATATGGTGCTGGCGAAAACAGAAAAAGGCAATACCCGCCTTCTTGCAAGTGCAAAGGTGGATGTGAAGAATCCGATCCGGTTGCAGGTGAAAGGTGTGGGGGATAATTATGACTTTAGTTATTCGCTGGATGGGAATAATTTCGTGCTGCTGGGTAACACCGTGTCCGGTGATATTCTTTCAACCAATGTTGCCGGTGGCTTTACCGGTTGTCTGATAGGTTTGCATGCTACTTCTGCCAATGATATTCGAGTGAATAATCTAAAGGATGCCTATGCTGATTATTTCACTATAGGATGTGCGGTGAATATGGCGAATTTTAATTCACCTCAACAGATAGCATTGATTACTTCTAACTTCAACAGCATCACTGCGGAGAATGATATGAAACCTCAGCCTACACAGCCTGCAGAGGGAAAATGGAACTGGGAAAATGCCGATAAGATTGCTAACTTCGCGCGTGCCCATAAGATTGGACTTCGGGGACATTGCCTGGTTTGGCATGCTCAGACCGGAGATTGGATGTTCCATGATGAAAAAGGTGATTTAGTTTCAAAGGAAGTGTTGTTTGAGAGAATGAGAACTCATATTCACACTATCGTCAATCGTTATAAAGATGTGGTTTATGCATGGGATGTGGTGAACGAAGCAATGACAGATGATGCGAAAGCGGAGATTCCCTACCGTCAGTCTCTCTATTACAAGATTGCAGGTGATGAGTTTATTAAAAAGGCTTTTGAGTATGCTCATGAAGCGGACCCTAAAGCATTGCTTTTCTATAATGATTATAATGAAACGAATCCTGCCAAGCGCGATCGTATCTATAATATGGTTAAGAGTATGAAGGCCGAAGGAATACCCATTTCCGGTATCGGAATGCAAGGACACTACAATGTTCTTTCTCCTACGGAAGATGAGTTCAGAAAGGCTCTCGAACTTTATTCACAAGTGGTTGATAATATTCATATTACTGAATTGGATGTTCGTATCAACACTCGGGAACAAGGCGGACAGCTCAGTGTAAATCAGGAGGGTAAGAAGTTGGAACTGACTCCTGAGGCGGATGCGGCACAAGTGGCCCAGTATGATATGTTGTTCCGGGTGATGCGTGATTATAAGCATGTGATTAGTAACGTAACTTTCTGGAATGTGTATGATGGCGATTCATGGTTGGATCGTCGTTGGGGGAATCGTCAGCGTAATTATCCGCTTCTGTTTGATGAGAACCTGTTACCGAAGTCTTCATATTATAAGGTGCTGACTTTCTAAATAAAGGCGTTGATGCGGTTTATTATATGCTCTGTCTCTTCATTCGTGAGTAATGGAGAGATGGGGAGACTTAACTCCTCATTATGGATACGTTCTGTAATGGGGAGTTGTTGCATTCCATATTCCTTTTTCAACGCTTCCTGGCGATGAGGTGGAATGGGATAATGAATCTGAGTCGAAATACCGCATTGGGTCAGATAACGTTGCAATTCATTCCGACGGGGAGAAAAGACGGGAAAGATGTGGAAGACATTGGCTTCATCAATATGATCTGTATGAACAGTACTTTGTAATCCCAAGCGTTGCCAGTCAATATTTTCTTTATAGGATTGTGCTATCTCCCTTCTTCGGACATTATCTTTATCTAAGCGGGATAACTTTATGGAAAGAACCGCCGCCTGCAATTCGTCCAATCGGCTGTTTATGCCTTGGTACAGATGAATATATTTTTCTGTAGAACCGTAATTGGCAATGGAACGTACGGCAGTGGCAAGTTCAGCATCATGGGTGGTTATGGCGCCACCGTCTCCCAAGGCACCCAGGTTTTTGGCCGGATAGAAGCTGAAGGCCGCGGCATCACTTAAATTACCGGCTCGCAAAGCTGGGCTTCCTTTTCCCGGTAAGCCTTTGTTCCAGATGGCACCATGTGCCTGTGCGGCATCTTCTATGATTTTTAGTCCGTAGCGGGTAGCCAGATCGTATATTCCTTGCATATCAGCTAAACGTCCATATAGATGAACCGGTAATATGGCACGTGTACGAGGGGTAATCAGCGATTCAGCATAGGTGATGTCTATGTTGCATGTTTCAAAGGCAGGTTCACAAAGCACCGGTTTCAGTCCGGCACGGAGGATAGAGAGTATGGTTGCGATGTATGTATTGGCAGGGACGATTATTTCATCTCCGGCATCCATGACTCCCAATTCACGGTAAGCAAGAAATATTAATGTAAGAGCATCCAGGCCATTTCCCGTACTTACACAATGAACTGTACCGCAGTAGGCTGCGAATTCTTGTTCAAAACGGGTCGTCGCCTCTCCATACAAGTACCATCCCGAATGGGAAACACGTAGTAAGGCATCCGACAGGTCAGGCTCAAAGGAAGCATTGATCTTTTGCAGGTCTAAATACTTTATCATAATTTCAATTCGTAAACGTCATACATGATTGCTCTTGCACCGAAACCTTCCTTCTGGAAAAGTAATCCTTCATTCAAGATTTGTCCGCCTTGTTCGGTGGAAATGCCGAAGTCGAAGTAACGCTTTTGTCCGTAGCGGCTATATATCAGTTGGTGAAAAAGCAGGTCGAGTGCTCCGCATTTCTTTCCTTGTGTGGAAGCGGCGATGTATTGCACGTGGGCCACTTCGTCGGTTTCATATACTACGCAGCCGCCCAGTGTTTCAGTTCCGTCGCATACCCGGAAAAGGGAAATCTGACGGGGAAAGTTTTTGTGCAGTCGGGTGATTTCTTCCAGTGAATGTACCGGGGCAACACAATATCGTTCATGTAGGTTTTCTTCCAATATTGACCAGAAAGAGGTGAAGTCTTCGTCTTCTGTGATTGTCAGTGCACAGGCCTGTGCCTTTTTCAATTGGCGACGGCGCAGGGTGCGGAAAGGCAGACGATCGTCCAGTGGAATTACGGATGAGATGCTACGTGCTGTAAGTTGTGCGCCCAGGCGAACGAGGATATATAAATCTTCTTCCGCCGGATAGCGGTGATAAATGTGCGGAATAGCCCGATATACTACTGATTGTACACCACACTCCGTATGTAAATAATTCAGGGCGGTGCAGAATGCACTTTTTGCTTGCACTAAGGTGATAGAGGCGGAGAGGAGTATTCCTCCATAAGTCAGTCCCTGATGAGAATAAAAACAATCACCGGAAAGGTTGCCGGGGAGCAAGGCTGTTAATTTCTGATTACAATAAATCAGCAGGGAACAATCATGGAAACGCTCGGCATGATAGTCCATATAGTCGCGTTGCAGCATGAATGTACCGTTTTTGGAACGGCGCACGAAGCGGTCCCAGCGTTCTTTTTCTTCTGCCGAGTAGCGGACTATGTGCCAGTTCTGATCGGTTACTGTGCTTATTCCCATGTGCTTATCTGTCTTTTATATTACTTCTGGAATTCAAATATAGGTATATCTACCTGATAAATAACGTAAGTCTTGGCGGTTTATTATCAACCCCACACGGTAACTTCATTTACACGCCGAAGTAAAGCTCGTTACATGCCGAGGTAAAGCCCGTTACATGCCGAGGTAAAGGCCGTTACAATAAGCGGTAAAGACTGTTACATGCTGCAGTAAATGCTTTTACATCTTGTGGTAAACGGTCGGTAAATGCTATTGATTGATTATCAGTACACTAACAATAAACTCACCAGTAACCTTTAATTCATTACTGTACCGAAACACTTTACTTCAACCTACGGGTGAAAATAATCCTTTTTTATATAGAACTTTCCGGGAATTAAAAAATATGTCTGAAAATGAAGAGGTATCTTCTTTTTTTCTTCTATTGAGGTGTGATGAAAAAGGACTATTCGTTATATTTGTAGCAATTTAAAAAACAAACGAAATGAAAAGAATGACTTTGAAATTTATCCCTGCCGTACTTTTGGTAGCTGTATTCTTGCTAAGCTCTTGTAGTTCTGCATATAAGGTGACGAAGGCGGAGGGTACGATGGTAGCGGTCGACTCTACCTGGGATGTAAATCCTGATGCTGAAGCGATGGCATTGCTTGCTCCCTATAAGGTGAAGGTTGACAGTATCATGCTCCGTGTGGTAGGTACTGCAGAAGTAAGCATGGATAAAGGAGCGCTCGAAAGTCTGCTTTCTAATCTGGTAGCGGATGTTCTACGTAATGCAGCCGGACAAGTATTGGGTAAGCCTGCCGATATGGGATTAATAAATATGGGTGGCTTGCGTAATGTATTGACTGAAGGTCCTATTACCTGCGAAAATATTTATGAGATATTGCCTTTCGAAAATTCTCTTTGTGTATTGACCATGAAAGGAGTTTATCTGAAAGAATTGTTCAATAATATTGCAGCATGTCACGGTCAAGGTGTCAGTGGGATGCAGCTTCTGATAACAAAAGACGGAAAACTATTGGAAGGCACGGTTGCAGGCCGTCCGATAGAGGATGAACACCTTTATACAATTGCTACCATTGATTATCTGGCAGACGGAAACGATGGTATGACTGCCCTGCCGCAAGCTGAGAAACGTGAATGTCCGGATGGGGCTACTTTGCGTGGTTTGTTTATGGACTATGTGGAACAACAGACTGCTGCCGGAAAGAAGATTACTTCCCGTATGGAAGGCAGGATAACTGTGAAAGATGAGTAATCCAGCTTCGCAAGAGCATAATCATAAATTATAAATCATAAATCATGAAACGATATATTCTTTTATTGATGGCAGTTTGCTGCCTATTTCCGATATCTGCACAGCAATCGACCAAAGAGATACCTGTAGAGCCTCTCTGCCTGGTAGCTCCTGACTCTGCCCAGAAAACCAAACAACTGGTGATTCTGCAAACAAGTGATACGCACAGTCGTATTGAGCCCATTGCCGTGAATGCTGCCGATCGCTATGCCGGTATGGGTGGAACGGTGCGCCGGGCTACCTTTATTAAGGAAGCGCGTAAAATAAACCCCAACCTGTTGCTGTTTGATTGCGGAGACATTTCCCAAGGAACTCCTTACTACAATTTGTTTCAGGGAGAAGTCGAAGTAAAGATGATGAATCTTATGGGCTATGACGCCATGACGATAGGTAATCATGAATTTGATTTTGGTTTGGAAAATATGGCACGTCTGTTCCGCATGGCAAACTTTCCGGTGGTATGTTCCAACTATGATGTAACAGGTACGGTGCTGGAAGGCTTGGTGAAACCCTATACTACCTTTAACCGCAATGGGTTGAAGATAGGTGTATTCGGTCTTGCTCCGAAGATGGAAGGCTTGGTGCAGGCTGATAAATGTGAAGGTGTGGTTTATAATGATCCGATAGAAGTAGCACAGAAAATGGCGGATTTGCTGAAGAATGAGGAAGGTTGTGATGTGGTCATTTGCTTGTCGCACCTCGGTTATCAACTTAAAAATGCTCCTTGTGACGAAGAACTGGCACAGAAAACGAATCATATCGATGCCATTCTGGGTGGACATACTCATACCTTTATGAAGGAACCGGCTGTTTACTTGAATAAAGACGGTCAGAATGTACCTGTGATGCATACCGGAAAAAGTGGAATTTATGTTGGTATGTTGAAACTAACACTTGCGGAAGAATAAATATCCCAATCATCTAAGTAATAAATAGTAAAAAATGAAGAGACCTATTCTCTTATTGTTTGCTGCCCTTTTGTGGGGTGGCACAGGATTGCTTCATGCCCAGGCAGAAGCACCTTTTCTTCCTTCAGCGGCAGATGCCCGTTGCAAACAGTGGGTAGATTCTGTATATTCCGGTTTGAACCTGCAGGAAAAAGTTGGACAGCTGATTGTTACCACCTTTCCTGCCAAAGTGGATAAACAGAAGAAGAAACAGATACGCGATCTGGTTAAGAAATATAAGATAGGAGGTCTGCTGTTTGCCGAAGGTACACCGGAAGAGCAGGCTATACTGACGAATATTGCCCAGAAGAATTCTAAAGTTCCTGTTATGATTACTTTCGATGGTGAATGGGGACTCTCTATGCGCCTGGAAGGTACGCCTTATTTCCCGAAGAATGCTGCACTTGGCTGTATTGAAGACAACCATCTGATTTATGAATACGGGCGTGAAGTGGCACGGGAATTTCGTGAGCTGGGTGTTCATGTGAATTTTGCACCGGATGCGGATGTCAATACCAATCCTTTGAACCCGGTGATCCATGTACGCTCTTTCGGGGAAGACCCGAAGAAGGTGGCTGAAAAGGTGGTCGCTTATAGCCGTGGACTGGAGAGTGGCGGTGTGTTGTCCGTGAGCAAACACTTCCCCGGACACGGAGATACGGATGTGGACTCGCATAAAGGATTACCGTCACTATATTATAACCGCGAACGCCTGGATAGTGTGGAACTGTATCCTTTCAAAGAAATGATACGTGCCGGCTTGGGTGGGGTGATGGTTGGTCATCTGCAGGTACCTGTGCTGGAACCGGATGCTATCACGGCTTCTTCACTTTCCGGAAATGTGGTGACCGGATTATTGAAAAATGAAATGGGATTCCAGGGGCTGGTGTTTACAGATGCACTGGATATGAAGGGAGTTTCATCTGTGCTCCAGGTTACTACAAAGGCCTTGCTTGCAGGAAATGATATGGTACTGGTGCAGTATAATACTGAAAATGCTGTGCAAGAGGTGCTGAATGCGGTGAAAGACGGTGTTCTTTCGGAGAAGGTTGTGGAAGAAAAATGCCGCAAGATACTTACTTATAAATATTTGTTGGGCTTACGTCAACCGCGCCCGCAGTTGCAGGTTAGCGGAATGAGTTATCGTATCCATACGGATGAAGCCAAGGCGCTGGTAACGCGACTTCGCCAGGCTGCTGTTACGGTGCTGGGTAATCATTTTGGAGTGTTGCCGTTGACACCTGTTGACAACGCTCCGATTGCACTGCTGAGTGTGGTAGAAGGTAAAGATAGCATTTTCATTGCTGAAATGAAGAAATTATCTCCTGTTCCTGTGGAGTGTTTTCATTTGACGAGGGAGATGGGCGGAGATGAACGCCGTGAACTGGCACGCAAACTGGCGAATTATCGTCGGGTTGTAATCAGCATATCAGGTAAAGATACAGATGCACTTGCTTATGCCGATTTTCTGGCAGGATTGAATTTGCCTGCCCCCGTAGTATATGCTTTCTTTACGTCCTATCGTGCGATGCAACCTTTAGTTCCGGCTTTGAATCAGGCCAGTGCTGTGGTGTTGGGACATTCATCGGAAGCGGATATTCAGCAATATGTAGCGGGTGTGATGTTTGCTAAAGTCCCTGCTCAGGGAAAGCTTTCCATGAGTATCGGTAACCTCTATCAGGCCGGTGAGGGAAGTGTGATTACTCCGGGGATGAAACCGGGACATATTATTCCTGAAGATTTGGGAATGAAGTCTAATGATTTGCATCGTATCGATGCGATTGTCAAGGGCGGATTGGCTGCCGGAGCCTATCCAGGTTGTCAAGTGCTGGTGTTGAAAGATGGTCAGACGGTATATGATAAGTGTTTCGGTACTCATTCTGATAAAGACACCACTGCTGTACGCCCTACAGATATGTTTGACCTTGCTTCTTTGACGAAGACTACTGCAACACTGCTTGCCGTGATGAAACTTTATGATACGGGTAAGTTGAAGCTGACGGATAAAGCGTCCCAGTATTTGCCAATCTTGCGAAATACTAATAAGAAGAATATTACAATAAAGGATTTGCTTCTTCATGAATCCGGTCTGCCTCCTTATATTCGTTTTTATCTGGAGGCTATCGACCCGAACTCGGTGCATGGACCGTATGCTCAAAGTTGGGTGGATGAGTGGCATCGCACGCAGGTCAGTGAACATAGCTATTATTGCTCAAACTTCAAGTTTAAGAAAGGCTTGGTCGCTGAAAAAGAATCATCTACTTACAACTTGCATGTAGCTGACAAAATGTGGCTGAACAAGAACTTCAAGAATACCATCTTGCAAAAGATTGCCCGGTGTGATATGGACAGTAAGCGGTATGTGTACAGTGATCTTGGCTTTATCCTATTGCAGCAGGTGGTGGAGGCTATAGTTAAGTTGCCAATGGACCTTTATCTGGCTAAAGAGTTTTATGCACCTATGGGCTTGCAGCGTACCATGTATCTGCCTTTATTAAGGTACTCCAAACAAGAGATTATGCCTACGGCCGCAAATGATTTCCTGCGCCGTCAGGATTTATGCGGCTATGTGCATGATGAGACTGCCGCTTGTATGGGTGGCATTTCCGGTAATGCAGGTTTGTTCTCTACAGCTACGGAAGTTGCGAAGATATACCAGATGATGCTGAATGGGGGAGAATGGAATGGCAAACGTTATTTGAGTGAGGCAACTTGCCGTTTGTTCACTACGGAGACCTCTGCCATCAGTCGCAGAGGATTGGGTTTTGACAAACCTAACTTGAAGGATTTGAAGAACAGTCCTTGTGCTCCTTCGGCTACCAATGCTGTTTACGGACATACCGGTTTTACGGGTACCTGTGCTTGGGTGGATCCTGAACATGGAACGGTGTATGTTTTCCTCAGCAACCGTCTGTGTCCCAATGTGTGGAATACAAAACTGACTGAGATGAATATCCGTACAAATATACAAGAAGCGATTTATAAAAGCCTGAAATAGTCTGGACATAGAAATACAGGAGACACGGGAAATACAGCGTTTTTTACTAATTAGTCCAAAAAACTCTGTATTTTCCGTGTCTTTGTGTTCGAAATACTATAACTTTGGTAGCCTTAATGCATAAATGATGATGAAAAAACTATTCCTATTCTTTTTGATGATATACAGTTGTTGTGTCCACTTTGATGCTCAGGCGCACCATCTGCCGGCGCCACAATCTCCTGTACCTTCTGTTGAACCTATTATGATACGATCTGTTTCCAATGATGAACGATGCCGGCAGTGGGTGGATTCGGTACTCAACAGGATGAATCTGAAAGAACGTATCGGACAATTATTCATTTATACCATTGCTCCTCAGCAAGACAAGGCAAACCGGGATTTGCTACGTAAAGTTGTGGATGACTACAAAGTGGGCGGTCTGCTCTTTTCCGGCGGATTGATGGAGAATCAGGCGATACTGACCAATGAAGCACAAAAGATGGCAGATGTTCCGTTGATGATAACCTTTGATGGTGAATGGGGACTTTCCATGCGCTTGCGAGGTACACCGGTATTTCCCCGAAATATGATTCTGGGCTGCATACAAAACGACAGTTTGCTTTATGAATATGGTCGCGAGATGGCCCGGCAATGTCGGGAACTTGGTGTGCAGGTTAACTTTGCTCCGGTGGCGGATGTGAATATCAACCCGAAGAATCCGGTTATCAATACCCGTTCGTTTGGGGAAAGTCCTGCTAATGTGGCTGATAAAGTAATAGCTTATGCCCGTGGTCTGGAAGACGGTGGCGTGCTTTCCGTGAGCAAACATTTTCCCGGCCATGGAGATACGGATGTGGATTCGCATCATTCATTGCCGAAGCTGACCTTTTCCCGTGCACGTTTGGATAGTGTGGAGTTATACCCGTTTAAGAAAGCCATTCAGGCTGGGTTGTCCGGTATGATGGTGGGACACTTGGAGGTGCCGGTACTTGAATCGAAACGAGGGGTGCCTTCCTCACTTTCCCGTAGTGTAGTGCATGATTTGCTGACACAAGAGATGAAGTTTCAGGGGCTGGTATTTACGGATGCATTGGCTATGAAAGGTGTTTCTGCCAATAACACGAGTATTTGTCTGCAGGCATTGAAAGCAGGACATGATTTGCTGCTTGTGCCCCGACGGATTAAGGAAGAAGTAGATGCTATACTGGATGCCGTGAAAAACGGTGAACTGACAGAGGCGGAGATTGAGGCAAAGTGCCGGAAGGTACTTACTTATAAATATGCTCTCGGACTATCAAAGAAACCTTTTGTTCGCCTTTCGGGGTTAAGTAATCGTATTAATACGGCGCACACTCGTGATTTGATACGGCGCCTGAACCAGGAGGCGATTACCGTATTGAAGAATAAAAACGATGTGCTTCCGTTGGATGTAGATACCCGGGAAGTGGCTGTGCTCAATGTAGGTGATGCAAAAGAAATACAACCGTTCCTGAAGGAGCTTTCCGGATTTATTAATCCTGTTGGTGCAAAAGGAGTACCTGCCGTTTTTCAATTGAAAAAAGAGTTACCTGTGGCTGCACGTAAGCAGTTGCGTGATTCACTGTCACAGTATAAACGTATCCTTGTTTGTGTGACGGAACATCGCTTGGCGCCTTATCAGGCCTTCTTTGGGGAATTTGTTCCTGATATTCCAACAGCTTATCTGCTTTTTATACCCGGTAAGCAAATGTTGCAGATACGCCGTGCGGTATCGGCTGCTAATGCTGTAGTACTTGCACATTCATCGAATGATGATGTACAGTGTCAGGTAGCCAGAATACTATATGCCGATGCAACGGCAAACGGACGCCTGTCGGCAAGTATCAGTGACTTGTTTGCTACGGGAGATGGACGGACCATTACTCCGAAAACACCGCTTCACTTTGTGCCTGATGAACATGGGATGAACTCCCGTCTGTTGACTCGCATTGATGAAATAGCGAAAGAAGGCATTAAAGAAGGAGCTTATCCCGGTTGTCAGATTGTGATATTGAAAGACGGAAAGGAAATGTATAATAAAGCTTTCGGAACACATACTTGGCCGGGTGCTACGGGTGCTTCTGTCAAAAAACTCTCTACGACCAATATCCCCGGCGCTACTTTACCGGTATCTCCGACGGATGTTTATGATTTGGCTTCGCTGACAAAGACTACGGCAACATTGCTCGCTGTTATGAAGCTGTATGATAAAGGACGTTTGAATCTTACCGATCGTGTGTCGGACTATCTGCCTTGGTTGCAAGATACAGATAAAAAAGATATCACTGTCCGCCAGTTGTTGTTGCATGAATCCGGATTACCTTCTACATTGTTGTTTTATCAGGAAGCTATCGATAAAGAGAGCTATGGAGGAACTCTTTTCAAAGCAAAACCGGATGCTGCACATTCTGTACAGATAGGGGTTCGTACCTGGGCTAATCCGAAATTTAAGTTACAGAAAGGATTGACTTCTAAAGTGCGGACGGCAGAGCATACCTTACAAGTTGCCGATAGCTTATGGTTGAATCGTTCCTTTAAAGAAGTCTATCAACAAACGATTGTGAAGGCACCGTTGCGCGATCGCCGTTATCGGTATAGCTGTGTAGGTTTCATCCTGTTGCAGCAATTGGTTGAGGCGCGTACGGGCATGTCGATGGATGCTTTTTTGGAGCAGGAGTTTTATGCTCCGATGGGGTTGAAACGTACGGGATATTTGCCATTGAAGGGTGCAGCTACGGCAGGAACAGCATATGCAGGCATTGTATCTGGTAAGCATACTCCTATACCGAAAGCAGAAATTATACCTTCTTCGGTGGATCCATTCTTGCGAAAAACCGTTCTTCAAGGCTTCGTGCATGATGAGTCGGCAGCTTTCCAAGGTGGTGTATCAGGGAATGCTGGTCTATTCTCCAATGCAACGGAAGTGGCTCAAATTTATCAAATGTTGTTGAATGGGGGAGAGTTGGATGGTAAGCGTTATTTGAGTCCGGAAACTTGTCGTGTATTTACTACTACTGTATCCCGCATCAGTCGTCGTGGTCTGGGATTCGATAAACCTGACTGGCAGAATCCGGCAAAGAGTCCTTGTGCTACGGCTACGCCTTCCACTGTTTATGGGCATACCGGATTTACAGGTACTTGTGCCTGGGTTGATCCGACGAATGGGCTGGTTTACGTTTTCCTTTGCAATCGCATCTATCCGGATGTCTGGAATACGAAGCTGATGAAGATGGATATCCGTACACGAATACAGGAGGTGATGTATCAGGCGTTGAAATAGTTATAATAGAAGAAGGGAATAGCCCCCCGCTCACGCGGCTGGTTACTCCCTTTTTCACGTCTTGAAACAATCAATTAATACCAGTCAAACTTATCTGTGTTGCAATGCAAATTATGTTAGAATGCAATACCCAGACGCAGACCGAAATTGCTTAAGCCATCTACACTATAAGTGAACAGGTCGCCCTTGTTCGTACCGTAGCTATAGTAAGCGGCAATGTGCAACCCCGGACCATAAGCCCATGGGTAAATGTTGAGACCAATTTCCGGCGATACATAGAAACCCCAAGTACTCTTGTTGGCTTCGTAAACATTGAAAGTTGATTTCATTTCAGCGTACTGAGGACCTACCTTCACACCCACATAAGGCTGGAAAGCGCTACCGCGGTCGAAGGTATAACGACCTGCCAGACCGAAAGGCAACTGGAACAGTGTATGCTGTTGGTCAGTATTGATGCTACCGCCTTCACCTACAGGAAGTGTCTGGCGTCCGAAGTATTCGTGGTTGCTATGGTAAGCAAGGAAAGCACCGAGAGCAATATTCGGAGTTACATAGTAACCGCCTTCAAAGCTCATACCCCATCCGCTAGCTTTATCAGCGAAATGGTTGCTCAGGGGGAAGTTGAATTGCCAATCGATATTAGCATAACCGTTATCGGTCAATTGTGCCTTTGCCGGCATGGCGAAGACGAGAGCCAGAGCGGCAACCGCCAGTACTCTCATTGAAATATATTTTATTGTTTTCATACTTGTTATTGTTTTAAACGACTTAACTACTTACTACTAATTATTTATTAGTCAGATATGAAGATTGAGTATAAGCTTGGTTTACACCTTCAATAGCCAGTTTAGTATTTACAGATGTAGAACCGCTAAGCAATCCGCTCATATAGCTTGTCCAGAGTACGGGCAGTTTTTCTTTTTCACCCTGTGTAGCTTCCAGATTGAGGAGTTCGGTAATGAATGAACCTGTGCTATAAGTATAAGTCACAGCATACGGATAGTACCATCCGCCCCAGTTACCCCAGTAAGGTGCATCCCAATAACCTGGATAGTTCCACCACCATTCGGGGCGTCCGTAATCATTAAAGTAGTAAGTGCTCTTGATGTAGCTGACCTGTAAACCGAGGTTGGCTTCTTCACGGTCGTCTACGCGGACAAAACCACGATTATTCATATTGGTAGCATAGGCTTGCAGAATTTCCTGAGCGCTTTCATCTTTCCAATATTCGGCTTCTTTTTTATCGCCGATGATGAGGATGCTGTCCGGCATGTAGTACGTTTGGAAAGCTTTGAAGTCAGCTTTCGTGTCATAGTTGGTATAAACCAGATATTTGTTGTCCAGCTTATCCGTGTCAGGGTCTTTTTCGCAGGCTGCGAAAGTCAAGACCACCAATAATAGGGGAATTAATTTCTTCATACTTTTATAATGTTTAGGTTAAATATAAAAATCCTGCCCTGGTACCTCAGGCTTTTGGTACATGAACAAGATAAAAAATAAAAGGTTCAGAAAGGGGTATGTTAAAATTGTGTTTTTGAGGAAGAAAACCTTCAGAAAGGGTATTCTTTTAATAGAATATAGTTCTGTATCTTATTGATAGATAGCGTACTGTAGTTCCCCATCTGCGGAAACGGTTGTTTCTTCACGTGGAAACGGCTGTTTCCCCTTGCAGAAACGACCGTTTCTTGCTGTAGGACACGCTAGTTCCCCTTAGAGGAAATCGGAGTTCCCCTTAATGGAAACGAGCGTTCCCGTTAAAGGAAACGCTCGTAACTCTTAGTGGAAACTGATTTGCCTGCCTGTATGGTGCAAAACAGTTCCTTATATCTTCTTATTTCAGACTATATATCTGATTGATCTTTTCTATTTCTTCTGCAGTGAATTTTGTGTTTTTGATACCTTGCAGATTGTCGTCCAACTGTGCTACAGAGCTTGCTCCGATAATGACTGAAGTAACCATATCATCTTTCAGTAACCATGCCAGAGCCATTTCTGCAAGAGTTTGTCCGCGTTGCGTGGCAACTTCGTTCAGGGCTTTTATCTTCTTCAGCGTTTCGTCAGTCAATGCCTCTTTTTTCAGGAAACCACCTTTGGCAATGCGTGAGTCTTCGGGAATACCGTTCAGGTAACGGCTCGTTAATAAACCTTGTGCCAGAGGAGAGAAAGCAATGAAGCCCGTACCGTTTTCTTTAGCTTGTTGCAGGATACCTTCTTCTTCCGGTTCTCGGTTGAAAATGTTATATCTTCCCTGATAAAGCAGGCAATGCACATCTCTTTCTGCCAAGTAGCGATAGGCAAATTCTGCAGCTTCCTTCGGATATTTGGAAATACCGACGTACAGGGCTTTTCCTTGTCGCACAATATCTACGAGGGTTTGCAGAGTCTCTTCCAATGGAGTGTCCGGATCATAACGGTGTGAATAGAAGATATCCACATAATCCAGATTCATGCGTCGCAGGCTCTGATTTAGGCTGGTCATCAAGTATTTTCTGGAACCCCATTCACCGTAAGGACCAGGCCACATATCATGTCCTGCTTTCGTGGAAATGAACAGTTCGTCGCGATAAGGCATGAACGATTTCTTCATGATCATTCCGAAAGTTTCTTCTGCTGAGCCGTAGGAAGGACCGTAGTTGTTGGCAAGGTCGAAATGGGTAATCCCTTTGTCGAAAGCGTGGTGTGCCATTGCCTGTGAATTAGCAAAAGTATTAACGTCGCCAAAGTTGTGCCACAAACCTAATGAGATTTCGGGCAGTAATATGCCGCTTCGTCCGCAACGGCGATACTTCATACCGTTGTCGTACCGACTGCTGTCGGGAGAATAAATGGGGTTTATCATGCTATTGAGTTTAAGTGAGAACACAAAAGTAGGTAATTCTATTGGAAAAAGAGTGGTCTACCTTGTCAAAAAGTGTAGTGAAATGCGACGGATATTCTATATATATTAATGAAATATGCCGAAAACGTAGATGTTGCGGAGATAATAAATAAAATAAGTGCTATTATTATTGTATTAATAAAGAATGATTATATTTGCGACATGATACTTTTTTAACCAGTCAGTATGGAAAACTCAAATTACATTATGAGGGAAATTACCCCCTTGTCCGACCGCGATTGTTTTTATATTGCCGATCGTCGTAAAACTGAATTTACTTATCCTATTCATTGTCATGCTGAGTTTGAACTCAACTTTACCGAACATGCAGCCGGTGTCCGCCGTGTAGTAGGAGACTCTGCTGAAATTATCGGAGATTATGATTTAGTGTTAATAACCGGCAAAGAGTTGGAACATGTGTGGGAACAACATGAATGTGGCTCAAAAGAAATTCGTGAGATTACAATTCAGTTCTCGCCCGACTTATTCTTCAAGAACTTTATGAATAAGAACCAGTTCGACAGTATTCGTTGTATGCTGGAGAAAGCTCAGTGCGGTATTAGTTTCCCGATGCAGGCCATTATGAAAGTATATAATTGGTTGGATCGACTGGCTTCGGAAGAACAAGGTTTCTATGCAGTGATGCATTTCCTGAGAATACTTTATGAACTGTCGCAATATGATGATGCGAAAGTGTTATCCAGTTCTTCCTTTGCTAAGATAGAGACCTTTTCGGATAGTCGTCGTGTGCAAAGAGTGCAGAAATATATTGCCGATCATTATCAGGAGGATATTCGCTTGAATACTTTAGCGGATATGGTGGGTATGACGCCTGTCTCATTCAGTCGTTTCTTCCGGTTGCGTACGGGGAAGACACTTTCTGATTATATCATTGATATTCGCCTTGGCTTTGCTACACGTTTGCTGGTAGATTCTGCACATACGATTGCTGAGATATGTTATGACTGTGGTTTTAATAACTTATCCAATTTCAACCGGATATTTAAACGAAAGAAGGATTGCTCGCCGAAAGAGTTCCGGGAGAATTATAGAAAGAAGAAGATAGTGATCTGATTCTGTACTTTTCGTATCTGGCGTATAGTCTATTTTATCCTTAAAAGATGCTTTTTCTTATTCAACGATGAATTGTACAATGAAAGGATAAAATAATATCAGTTAGAGTGTTAGGATATCGCTACATTTGCAAATAGAAAAATATACTCTAATCTATTGGAAAATATGCAAGCGAGAAAGTATTTATTAGTTGGAGCATTTATATTAGCAAATATTTCATTGAAAGCCCAGGATAATGGCGGATGTGATGATTGTCCGGCTTTCAATGCAAGTGGAAAAGTGGAAGTGCGTGGAATAAAGGAGAGAATTATTGGCGATTTATCTCAACCTATATCTGTACGTGTAGAAAATCTCATCAGTAAGATGACACTTGAAGAAAAAGTGGCTCAGCTTTCTAATGAAACAGATAGCATACCGCGCCTGAATCTTCCCTCATATAATTATTGGAATGAATGCCTACATGGAGTGGCTCGTGCGGGTGAAGTGACTGTATTTCCACAGGCTATTAATCTGGCTTCTACCTGGGATACCTTATTAATTAAGAATGTAGCTTCTGCCATCTCTACAGAGGCTCGCTTGAAATATTTGGAAATAGGAAAGGGGCTTACTTACTGGTCTCCTACTATTAATATGGCCCGTGATCCCCGTTGGGGACGGAATGAGGAAACTTATGGTGAAGATCCTTATTTAACTTCCCGTTTAGGTGTAGCTTTTGTGAAGGGATTACAGGGAGATCATCCCGATTATCTGAAGACGGTTGCTACAATAAAGCATTTTGTTGCCAATAACCAGGAAAATGATCGTTTCTCCAGTTCTTCACAGATACCCACCAAGCAGCTGTATGAATATTACTTTCCGGCTTATGAGGCATGCGTAAAGGAAGCGGATGCACAATCTGTAATGACTGCTTATAATGCCTTTAATGGGGTGGCTCCGAGTGGCTCAACCTGGTTATTAGGAGATGTTCTGAGAAAAGAGTGGGGATTTGGCGGATTTGTTGTTTCTGATTGTGGAGCTATTGGAGTCATGAACTGGCAGCACCGGGTTGTAAATTCACTGGAAGAAGCTGCTGCTTTAGGTATAAATAGTGGTTGTGACTTGGAATGTGGAGGAACCTATCGCGAGAAACTGGTAGCGGCTGTAAAAATGGGATTGGTATCAGAGCAAGCCATTGATAAGGCTTTGACTCGTGTATTAACAGCGCGTTTTAAATTAGGTGAATTCGACCCTATTGAACTTGTTCCCTATAATCATTATGATAAAAAGTTACTTGCAGGAGAAAAATTTGGGAAGTTAGCTTATGAAGCTGCAGTTAAATCTATAGTACTTTTAAAGAATGACAATGACTTCTTGCCTGTAGACAAGAAGAAGATACGTTCTGTAGCTATCGTCGGTCCATTTGCTGATAATAATTATCTGGGAGGATATAGCGGGAAACCTGTTCATAACGTTTCTTTGCTACAAGGTGTTAAAGATTTAGTAGGTAAAAAAGTGAAGGTTTCATATATGGAAGGCACTTCCGTGATTTCTCCGGTTGGTTCGGAGTATTTGGTGGCTTCTGATGGGGTAAGCCAAGGACTTACTGCCGACTATATAAGTGGGCACAGTCTGAGTGATATCCCTTTGTTTTCAAGAATTGATAAGACTGTGGGTTTTGACTGGGGAGATGGTACACCGGATGAACGTTTAACTAAAAATAATTATTCTGTCAGATGGAGTGGATATCTGAAAGCTCCGGTAGGTGGCAAACATGCTATTGGTATGTATGCTGATGGCGGAGTGCGTATTTGGTTGAATGACCGTTTAGTTCTGGATAAATGGAATGCTCGTGGCTTACAGTTTTATTCTGTAGAGGCTTCGTTTGAGGCAGGCAGAAAAATGCCGATCAAGATAGAATATATAAATAAGACAGGTGCTGCTGCTTGTATGTTGGTTTCTGATTTTGGAAATTCAGATCAGATAGATAAGGTGAAAGAATTTGTATCTGGGGTGGATTTAGTATTGGTTGCTTTGGGAAATGACGAAAAGTTGGCTCGTGAAAATCGTGATCTGCCTTCCATTTATTTACCTATGACACAGGAATTGCTGCTAAAAGAAATTTATAAAGTGAATCCTCGTACTGCCTTGATACTCCACACAGGAAATCCGCTAACTTCAAAATGGGCTGCAGAGCATGTCCCTGCTATTCTTCAGGCTTGGTATCCGGGACAAGAGGGAGGTAAGGCTTTAGCTGGCATTTTGTTTGGTTCGGAAAATCCGTCGGGTAAGTTACCAATGACTATTTATGAATCGGAAGAGCAGTTACCGGATATTTTGGATTATGATATTTGGAAAGGGCGTACCTATCAATATTTGTCAAGTAAGCCTCTTTATGGATTCGGACACGGTTTAAGTTATTCGAACTTTGAGTATACACATTTGCAAAGTGATGATGTGGTTCGCCCGGATGGTACTTTGCAATGTTCTATTGAAATTAAAAATATAAGTGATGTAGCAGGAGAAGAAGTTGTTCAGGTATATATTTCCCGTGAAAATACTCCGGTTTATACTTTCCCGTTAAAGAAATTGGTGGCTTTTGCGAGAGTGGATCTGAAACCGGGTGAAAATAAAACGGTTACTTTTACAATTGCTCCCCGCCAGCTTTCTATATGGCAGGAAGGAATATGGAAGATGCTTCCGGGGAAATATTCCTTGTTTGTAGGAGGTGGTCAGGAAGGGTTATCGAAAGGAATAAATAGGAATTTTGAAATAAAGGTAGAATAAGGTTAGTTGAGTCAGGATATAGGTGTTGTTTCTAGGGGAAAAGATTGTTTTAATGGATAATTTATAGTCTGCGATATGATACTTTTTAATCCTATATTTGGATAATATAATATAGGAATGCTTTTCTTGAGATGTATTAATTTAACTTTTAACGATATTAGGTAAAAAACTCTTCAACTCGTTTTCTATAGCGTGTTTGAATGGGTTATACCTTCTAATCAGATACTTATTGTATAGTGTCGGAATAGTATTAGTTAATGATAAAATTGTACTTGTTTATCATAGAGACGGCAACTATATTTGCAGTGTTGAAGAATTTATTATTTTAAATCAGTGTTATATATGAAAAACATTATGTTGTTTCTGATGACGCTCTTAATGAGTAGTCATGTGATGGCTCAGGAGTCCATCGTTACCGGTACTATTACTGATGCTAACGATGGTTCTCCATTGATTGGAGCCAATGTGTTGGTTAAGGATGCCGGGGTAGGTTCCATTGCTGATACGGAAGGTCGGTATAGCGTGAATGTTCCTAAAGGGAAAAATGTGCTGGTCTTCTCATGTATAGGTTATAAGGAACAAACGATAACCTTGAAACCTGGACAGAGAACTCTGAATGTAAGAATGGCAGAGGACACGGAATTACTTGATGAAGTCGTGGTAGTTGGTTACGGTACGATGAAGAAAAGTGATTTAACGGGATCGGTCACCAGTATTAAGAGTGATGAGTTGATGAAAACCAATCCGATCAGTATCAATCAAAGCTTGCAGGGGCGTATTGCCGGTGTACAGGTTAATCAGAACGATGGTGCTCCGGGAGCAGGTGTAAGTATTCAGATCCGTGGTGCAAACTCATTCTCTACATCTACAGAACCGCTTTATATTGTGGATGGTATTCCTTTCACAACAAGTGGTACTCCGGGGACTGGTAAAGATGGTATGCTCCAAACTACCAATCCGCTTTCTGCCATCAATCCGGCAGATATTGAATCTATTGAAATCCTGAAAGATGCTTCTGCTACTGCTATCTATGGTTCCCGTGGTGCCAACGGTGTGGTACTGGTTACTACAAAACGCGGTGCTAAAGGGAAAGATAATATTAGTTTCAGTGCTAACTTCGGAATCTCAAAAGTGGTGAAGAAGATGGATATGCTGGATGGCTATACGTATGCTAAGTATCGTAATGAAGCTGCGGAAATGTTTAATAAGTATGATGGTGCGAATGAAAAGATTCCTTATCCGGGAACATCTACAGTTGATCCGACTACAGGAGAAGCTGTATACTCTCCGGGCCCAGACGATTACAGAAATGGTAAGTATCCAAGTGTGAATTGGCAAGATGAAGTGTTTGAGACTGCTCTTTCTCAGGAATATAACTTGAGTGTTAGTGGTTCCAGTGATAAAGGGTACTATGCAATTTCTGGTAACATATTGGATCAGGAAGGTATTATTAACAACTCTGGTTATAAACGTTATACATTCCGTGCAAATGTAGCTCGTAAAGTGCACGAATGGATTGAAATCGGGACCAATATGAGTTTTACCAATTCATTGAATAAGCTGGCAAAGACAAACTCGGTAAGTGATGGTATTATTCGTGGAACCCTGTTCTATCCTGCGACTGCTCCTTTGGATGATGAAACAAATAATTCTCAGCTAAATTGGTTCTCTTCCAATCCGTATGTTTACACACGTGCAGCAAAGGATGAGCTGACTACTAATACGTTCTTCTCTTCTTCTTATCTGGAAATTACTCCGATTAAAGATTTAAAACTTCGCCAGAATGTAGGTTTCTCTTATAATGGAAACGAACGTAATGTGTATTATAACCGTGAGACAGTGGAGGGTAAGGACCCGGTGAACGGCTATGCTTCTAAAGCTGATAACTGGGCAAAGAATCTGGTACTCGAAACAATGGCTACTTATAACAAAGAGTTTAATAAAAATCACTCTTTGAATGCAGTGGTTGCTTTCTCTTATGAAAAAGGTGATTATGGTAATAAAGCCATGACTGCCACCGGTTTTCCGCAAGATATAACAGAAGATTATGATATGAGTGCGGCCGTTAATCCGGGTAAGCCGACCAGTGGGCGAGGCATGACTTCTTTGGTCTCTTTCCTGGGACGTGCCAATTATAGTTTAATGAACAAATATCTGTTCACTGCTTCTTTCCGTCGCGATGGTTCCAGTAAGTTTGCTCCCGGTAATAAATGGTCGAACTTTGCATCAGGTGCTATTGCATGGCGTGCTTCGGAAGAAGAATTTATTAAGAGACTGAATATCTTCAGTAACCTGAAAGTACGTGCAAGTTATGGTCAGACTGGTAATCAGGCTATTGGTGCTTATGCCACACGCGACTATTTGACTGTGGCCAATTATCCTATTAATGGTGCGCTTGCCAGTGGTTTTGCCAATCTAACTTGGAGAGGGCCGGCAAATCCGGATTTAAAATGGGAAACAACCAGTCAGTATAATGTGGGTGTGGATATGGGATTCTTTAAGAATAGAGTAAACTTAACAGTTGATCTTTATTATAAGAAGACATCAGACCTGTTGCAGAATATACAGATTCCTCAAAGTACAGGCTTTTCTAACATGACTACGAACTTTGGCAATGTAACTAATAAGGGTCTTGAGATCTCCGGTAAGTTCTATGCAGTAGCTACAAAGGATTTTAATTGGGATTTCGATGCAAATATCTCTTTCAACCGTAATAAGATTAGTGGACTTCCCGGTGACCAGTTTGCACAAGGATGGAGTAAAGCTGATAATGTTTTCTTGCAACGTAATGGATTGCCGATTGGTACAATCTATGGTTTTGTAGAAGACGGATTCTATGATAACATTGCAGAGGTGAGATCAGATCCTTTCTATGCCAATGAATCGGATGCTGTATGTAAAGCTATGATTGGTGAAGTGAAATATAAGGATCTTGATGGTGTAGCCGGTATTACAAACGCTGACCGTCAGATTATTGGAGATACCAATCCTGATTTTACATTTGGTATGACGCATAATTTCTCTTATAAGAACTTCTCTTTGAGTTTCTTTCTGCAAGGATGCGTGGGAGGTGATATTTTCAATGCTAACTTGATGGAAGTAACTATGAGCGGTATCGGTAATATTCCACAAGAAATGTATAATACCCGGTGGACTCCAGAGAACAGAGCGATTGCGAAATGGCCAAAAGCTTATGCTGGTTATGGTAGAACTATGAAATTGTCTGATCGTTATGTAGAAGACGGATCTTACCTCAGAATGAAAAATATTAATTTGGGTTATAAATGGATACCTTCATTTAAAGGGATAGAATCAGTGAATCTATATGTTTCTGTAAGCAATGTATTTACAATCTCCGGTTATAGTTGGTTTGACCCGGATGTAAACTCTTTCGGTAGCGATTCTTCACGTCGTGGAGTGGATATGTTTTCTTATCCAAGTAGCCGTACTTTCTCTTTCGGTTTGCAATGTACATTCTAACGTTTAATTCAATTCAAAGAAAGTTATGAAAAAGATTATATTAAAATCAGTCATATTGTTGTGGGCGGCTGTGGCTGCGTGCTCTTGCGACAACCTGTTGGAAGAGAAAGCATACGATTTTGTTTCTCCTGAGCAGTTGGGAGACAGTGAAAGTGCTGCTTCACAACTTGTAACAGGAGCTTACAATACCATTATTACCAATTTTATTGCTCCGGGTTCTTATCTGTATCTCACGAATATGGATTGTGACTATGCTTCTGGTGCTTCATGGGCATTTGGTAATGTGGGAGCTGGTAATCCGCAGGGATTTTGGGGAATAGACCACATGTGGCAAGGGTGTTATACTTTGATTCATCGTGCTAATTTGGCTACTTCTAAGATCACTGCAATGAACAATCTAACCCCTGAAAGTAAGGAAGATGCTTTGGGACAATTATGTTTCCTGAAAGCATGGGCTTATTTTAATCTGGTCAGAAATTATGGTCCGGTACCTATTTTCAGAAAATCTATATCAGAAGGTGAAGATATGCATCAGGCCCGTTCTTCCGTAGCTGATGTTTATGCACATATTATTGAACTGCTGGATCAGGCAGAGAATATGTATTCTAAAAATGATGCAGGTTTTATCGAAGGACATGCTTCAAGTGGTGCAGCAAAAGCATTATTAGCAAAAGTTTATGCAACAATGGCATCAGGAGCAATGTCCGGAGTACCCATTGTAGTTAAAGGTGGAAAGCCTTCTAATCCGGAACCACAAGCAATTACGCATACAGCACAGACTGTGGCCGGATATGAAAGTTTTGATTCGAAAAAGTATTATGAGCTGGCACGTGATAAGGCATGGGAAGTAATACAGGAGTATACCTTGTTCGATAAATATATGGATGTGTGGTCCATTGCCAACCGTAATAAGGGGGAACATATCTGGATGGCTCAGGCTAAGAGTGCCGATGCAGATTTTGGTAATACGATTTGCCAAGATTATGTGGGTATCTTTAAGGAAGATGGTACGATGGAAGGTAATTGGTATGGAATGCGTGACCATTGGTATTTACTTTTTGAAGAGAAAGACAAGCGTGCTGTAGACGGAGTTATACACCGGTATGCTTCTGGTGGTATTTCTAATGGAAAGGTGGTTTATAATTATTATCCACGTTGGTATGCTGATAAAGTGGCCAATAAAGAGGTTTATGATAGTGAAGGCAATGCATTTGATGGTACGGAAGTATATCAGGAAGGTGAAGGTTGGACATTAGCAAAGTTGACTAAATTTACATTTGTGACAGATCGTAAGCAAAAGAACAGTGATTTTCATTTTCCGCTGCTTCGTTTGCCGGATATTATGCTGATTTATGCGGAAGCTGTGAATGAATTGAATGGTGGACCGGATGCTGAAGCTTATAATCAGGTTAATAGAATCCGTACACGTGCAAATGCGACTCCGTTCTCTGGCATGAATCAGAATGAGTTCCGTTCTGCTGTACTTGAAGAACGTGCCCGCGAGTTGGCGTATGAAGCAGATCGTCGGTACGATTTATTCCGCTGGGGTATTTATTTGGGAGTAATGAATGCGATTGATATGGATGAGCATAATGTTACTAAACGTCGTTTGGAACGTAATTTGCTTTATCCGCTACCTACTAGTGAAGTCAATGCAAATGATAAGATTGACTCTAATAATCCGGGTTGGTAATGAGTATTCTGAATAAACTTAAATGAAGAAACAATGAAAACATTAAAATATACTTTATTAGTTTTGGCAATATTGGGGTGTGGTATATTTTCATCCTGCTCTGATGATGAAGAAACGATTGCTCCCTTAAGTGTAGCAAAGGTGTCTACGGTGACTGACCGTAAGGAAGCTATCGATAAAGCTAATCTTGCACAATATATTATTGTGCAAGGTACCGGGTTGAATGCTGTTACATCTATTTTAGTGAATGATGTTCCGGTAGACATGTTAGAAGCATACATAACATCCAATGAGATTACATTTCCTATTCCCAGGGTGATTCCCGAGAATGTGAATAATCTGATAACCTTGTCAACCGGCAGCGCAACGGTAACCACACCTCTTTCTGTCTTTGTTCCGGATTTGAGGATTGATGGTATGTATAATGAATTCACTCCTGCAGGCGAAATGATGAAAATTGTGGGAGACTATTTTGATTTATATAAGATTACGACAGAAAGTGGACAACTGTTTTTTGGTGATGAAGAAATGGACATTATACGAGCAGTCCAAGATACTCTTTATTTTAATTTGCCAAATGATGCGATAGCTGGTACTAAAATAAAAATAGTTAGTCCAATAGTTGGTGAGGTATTGGTTCCTGGACGATATTATGAGCGGGGAAATATGTTATGTGATTATGATCCGTATACAGGTTGGGGTGGTAATAATTATGTAAGTGAAGGACCGAATCCTACTCCCATTACGGGAAATTATTCTCATTTTAAGATAGCCAAAGAAGATGCTGGAGATTTTGAGTGGAGTGGGACTGTTGCGATTGCTCAAATAGGAGTTAATTATTGGGATGATGTAAAAGCTAATCAAAACAACTATCAACTAAAGTTTGAAGTAAATACTTTGACTGCATTAGGTAAGCGGCAGATTCGCTTCTTTTTTGAACAAATAAATTATGATTGGGAACCTTTTGCTTCAGGACTTGCTTTTAAAACAAATGGCGAATGGCAGACGGTTGCTCTTGATTTAAGTGAGGTTTGGAAAGGGGATATTCCTAATACGGGTACGTTTCAAGTTATGGGTAACAGTTATGCGGAAGATACCGATATTTGTTTTGACAATTTCCGTATTGTGCCTAAAGACTAAGTACTGATTATATACCTTGTATAAGGTTAAAAGAACAGTTTTTTAAATGAGAGTATAATTTCAAAAGAGAGGCAGTTACGAAAAACGGGCTACCTCTCTTTTATCCTTAAAAAAAGCTTGAATGATGATACGAAAAATCCAATATATATTTATTCTATTATGTTTGCCTGTCAGTTTGCTGGCACAAGAGAAATTTAATATTAGAGGAGTACTTCCTTGGCATAACTTTCTTTCAGGTCCTACGGGATGGAATTTGGAAGACTATCGGAATTATCTGGACGAATGTCAACAATATGGTATCAATTTTATCGGATTTCATAATTATACCGGTGGGGGTGAACGTTATGCCACTTATGTGGAGCCGATGATCAAGATAGAATATAAGGATATTCTTCCTCAGGCTTATTTTGATAATTCTCTTACTGCACGTTGGGGGTATTTACCCATGAAAGTGAAAGATTATGCTTTCGGTACTGACCGTGCATTTTCTTTGCCGGAAGGTGCGGAGGCTTTTGGAAGTGATGCTTCTGTAACTTCTTCTACTCCACGAGAGCATTATGAGAAATCGCAGGCGTTGATGCGTGATGTTTTGAGTATGGCTCATGAACGTGGTATACGTATGGCAATGGGATTTGAATTTGGAGTAATACCTCCAGAATATTTTTCTTTGAATGTAGCGGGCGACTGTTTTTATTGGCCTGGAGAATCTAATATGATTCCGAATCCAAAGAACCAGTTAGCGATAGAGATACATTATGCAGCACTTGATAATATTTTGGAAACCTATCCTGATATCGACTATGTCTGGTTATGGTTGAATGAACACTCATTTATGGGAGTGAATATAGAGAAAGCTTTGGAAAATGCTTCTTTTGCTGAAGCATATAACGCCGGACAAGGTTATTTTAAAGAGGCAGCTGATGATGCAGCCCGTTTTGTCGGAGTTTGGGCACTTGAATATATGAAATTGACATCGGACTATTTGAGATCCAAAGGTTCGCACGCGAAAGTGATTCTTGGGGGATGGGGAGGTGGCCATCAGTTACCTTCATTGTTGAAAGGATTGGACAGAGCTCTGCCAAAGGATATCATATTCAGTTGTTTAAATCCTGATTTAGGAAAAAGTCCACAGCCTGAGTTCTTGTCTGATATAGCTAAGAACAGAACTGTGTGGGCAGTGCCTTGGTTGGAGGGAGATCATCAGCTTTGGCATTTTCAACCACGTGTGGAAATGATGCGTGACCACGTGAAACTTGCAGCAAAACAGAATCTGGATGGGGTGATTGCTATTCACTGGCGTACGGAAGAGCCTCGTTTTAATTTTAGAACATTTGCTCATTTTGCTTCAAATAAGACAGACAACAAGACTGTGGAACAATTATATGAAGAATATCTGACCGAGGATATGGGTAATAAGGCTGCAAAACTATTGGCTCCTCTGTTGGCGCAAATGGATATTAAACAAATACAATGGAATGTTCCCTCACCAGAATTTTATGCCTTCACTCCTGAATGGGGATTATTGGATGATCAAAATGTGAAACTGCGTGAGAGGCTGATTCGGGCTGCTGAACAGGCACTGAAAAAGACAGAAGGTATTCAGCGAGATAATTTGCAACGTTTCATTGCAATGTTCCGTTTTGAATTGCTATTGGGAGAGGTTGATAAAGCTATGATGCCTGCATTTATCCTTAAGAAGAATGACAGGCAGGGTACTGTGAGCAGTTCTTTTGAAGACTGTGAGAAGGCCTATCGTACCCTTATGGCTGCTCCGGTGAAAGATATGTTTGAGACTTATATGCAAAGAGTTCATTCTCGTGGAGAATTAGGTGTGTTAAGCTCTTTAAACCAGCGTTTATGGAGAGAATATAATGATTTGAAGTCTTATCTTGAAACAAAATTGAAGAGATGATGAAAGATTGGAAGAAATATTTATTAGGATATTGCCTGATAGCTGTTTTAGTTCTACCTGTTCAAGCGCAGATTTTACAAATAGGTAGTGGAACTTCATTAGAAAACTATGCAGCATCGGAACTGCAGAGATACTATTATCAGCTATCCGGTAAACTTTTGAATATCGAGAGGACAGCCTCGGCAAATCTAAAATCAGATTTTATATTAACCACATTAGATAATCCATTAGTGGATGATTGGCAAAAGAAAGGTATACTTAAGCTAAAAGAGAAACCAGGAGAGCAAGGGTATATACTTCAAACTGTAAAGAATGCTGGTCGCCATACTTTATTGATTGCCGGAACGGATCCTTGCGGATTACTTTATGGAGTATATGGTTTGCTTGAAGATCATTTGGGAGTGCGTTTTTATATGAGTGGTGATATCTTGCCTGAAAAAAGAATGAGAGGTCACCTTCCCGTGATAAACGATGTACGTACTCCTCAAATGCGTATTAGAGGATTTCTTCCATGGACCAATTTTCCACAATCAGCTACTATTTATTCCTGGAATGATTGGAGGTATATTATTGATCAAGCGGCAAAAATGCGTATGAATTTTATTATGATTCATAATTATAATGGTTTTTGCGGGCATAATGAAACTTTTCATAATTTTGAATATAATGGCTATTTATCCAGAGGGTGGATGCCGACTGTAAAAACAGGACATGGTTGGTTGTGTCCCGGATGGGATATTAATGAATACTGTTTTGGAGCTTCTGAAATTTATGATGATTATGATTTTGGAGCAGATTATGGACTTCATAATGAGACATTAACTAATAGCCAGATAAAAGAAAAAGGTGAAACTGTTTTTCGTAAGGTGATAGATTATGCACATCAACGCGGAGTTAAGATTGGATTGGGACTTGACATTGATGTGATTCTTCCTGAATATCAAGTGTCTGCTGATGATCGTGGTGTAATTGCTGCGCAAACTGCACAGTTAGCCAAGCAATATCCATATTTGGACTATTTGTTTTGTTTTCAATCAGAGGGAAGCAAAGATTCTGTTTTCTATGCTAAATGGCAGAGAGTCTTTGATGGTTTTTATGAAGATATGAAGCGGCTTTCGCCGTCAACTCACATTGTTGTATCAGGTTGGGGAATGACGGCGGAATCTGTTGCTCGCCTACCGAAAGATGTTATTTGTGCTCCGATATCTTATTATTCCGCAGCATTTGAGCCGGGGAATATATATGGAGAGCGTGAATATTGGGGATGCCCATGGTTAGAGAGAGATTGGAGTAGTTCACAGTATTATTATCCTTATAATGTGGATTTATCAGAAACAATTCATGCTTATGAGAAAGCTTCGGAGAATATGAAAGGATTCTATGCTTTAACTTGGCGTTTAACAGATGCAGTTTCTCCTAAAATGTGGTATATAAGTAAAGCACCTTGGTATGAAGCTAAAGAATTAGACTCTTCGGAAAAAGTTTATGGAGACTTTGCTAAAACAAATTATGGAGAGTCTGTTGCTAAACCGATTACTGACATTATAAATCAAAATGAACCATTTGCTACAGATTTTGCAGAGTGTCAGGCGACACCAGGTTTTAATGAGGTTGTAAATACTTATCCTTTAATGAATATTCAGTCGTTATCCTTTGCCGGAAAACATGGTGAACTTATGAAGATAGATGCAGTAAGCTTTCAGGAAAAGAAAGGAACAAAAAATGCACCGAGTGATGAGGGGGGAGAATGTGTAGGCTATATAATGGCTGGTGATTGGTTGAAATACGATCAGGTTCATTTTAAGGAAGATGTTTCTTTAATATCCCTCAGAGTTGCTTCTGCTTCAAATGGAGGTATCATTACTATTTCGGTAGGGAAACTTGATGGACCTATTATTGCTTCGATTGATGTAAAAAACACAGAAGGGTGGCAGACATGGAAAAGCTTGACTGTTCCAGTTAAAATAGATAAAGGAATTTATTCTCTTTATGTTAGTTTTCATCCTTTCAACGATATAACACAGGCTAATGAATTGGCTGAAAAGCAATTGAATACTATTGATAGTTGCATGGCTGTGGTTACTAATTTAGGGCAGAAGAAACGTTTATCTTATTTACGTGCACGTATTGAAGGTACTAAATACCATATTGCACTAAATTCTGAGTTTGAGAAATACCAATGGGCTGATTTGCCGGGACAAATGGATAATTGGGCTCGTAGTTTCCTGCATCGTATCGATGATATTTCATCTTTTGGAAATATTATGAGTACACAGAACCGTTTTGTACAGCAGAATTACGTAGAGAAGATAAATAAATTACGTAAATACCAAAGAGTGAAAGCTCCTTCCCATGTTACTGCTAAAGGAACGCAAAATGGGGCGTTGGTGACATGGCGTAATGAAGAACCGGGAGCAGACATTTTTGTTGTGTGCCGAGATGGTAAGGAAATTGCATCAGTACCTGTCAGTGCTAATCAATATGTCGATACATTTAATGGAAAAGCCTCTTATACAGTATATGTGATTGATACGGATGGAAATAGAAGTCTTGCTAGTATTCCATCTTATTGCTTAGCCGGTAATGCAGATGATGAAGCTCCTATTATTATAAATCCTTCTCCAGTGACCTCGGTTCCTCAGGGACATGATGTTAACATAAAGCTGTCTATGGTTGATAATCGTTTCGTTGAAGATCTTTCTGCCGTGCTTCATTACCGTACTATAGGTTGTAAAGAGTGGAAGCAGATACCGTTTAAACATAGAATAAGAGCTGCTTTTGCAATAACTATTCCTGCTGAAGAGTTTTCTATTCAAGGGATGGAATATTATATTACTGCCTCTGATTCCCGTAATGTGGCTATGTATCCGGCAGACGCACCTGCACGACTCCATACAATTATTGTGACGGGCAGTGGAAGTAATAAATTACCTTCTCCGGTTGTAAGACTCACTGCCGACAATCGATTAAAGTGGGAAAAAAATCCTGATGTGGATATGTATCGGATTTATCGTAGTAAATCTTCTGATTTTGCAACGGATGCTTCTTCCTTTATAACATTTGTAGGAGGGCAGACAACTTCTTTTTATGATAATGGGATAGATCTGGACGGCACTCCTTTAAAAGGAGCTTATTTTTATCGTGTAACGGCTGTTAGCAGTGATGATATGGAGAGTAATGCTTCTGAAATTCTTAAAATAGATTATAAATGAAAAGAGTATATATTTATATAGTGATTGCTTTATGTGGAGTTTCTGCATGTACTTCTCCTCGTCAGCGGATTTTGGAAGATACCAGATTGAGTTTAGTGGATAAACACGCTACCGACTTAACTACTATTCTGTTCCATAATCTGAAGCAAATGACTGGAAAGCATGTAGTATATGGGCAACACAATTATGAAATGGATGGATTTGATTCGGATACCAGCCGTTGGCGTGATGAACAGAATCGTTGTGATGCTTATGATGTGACAGGGGCTTATCCGGCTATGGCCAGTTTTGATTTTCTGCATTTTACGAATCCAGTTAGTTGGGAAACTAAGAATCTGGATTATATAAGGAGTAAGTTTTATGCTGCTTATGAACGTGGAAATGTGCTCACTTTTTGCTGGCATTATTATAATCCGGTTACAGGAAATAATTTCTATGATACTACGCAGGTAGTAAAGCATATCCTTCCTGGCGGATCACACCATGAAGTATTTAAGGGCGATTTGAAGATTATTGCAGACTTTGCCAATAATGCTAAGAATCATGCCGGTGAACTGATTCCTATTATTTTTCGGCCTTGGCACGAATTTGATGGAAATTGGTTTTGGTGGGGAAAGAATCATTGTACAGTAGAAGAGTTCAAAGAGCTCTACCGTTTTACTGTCACTTATTTAAGGGATTCCCTGCAAGTACATAACTTTTTATATGCATTTTCTCCTGATTGTGGATTTACGACTGAAAAGGGGTATTTGGAGCGCTATCCGGGAGATGAGTATGTGGATGTGGTAGGTATGGATAATTATTGGGATTTTAGGCCGGATGGTGGAGATACCAGCTTAGTAGTGTTAAAATCCCGCATCTTGACTAAGTATGCTAAGGAACATAATAAGCTATCTGCTATTACTGAGACAGGGACGCAGACCAGAGACTCTTTATGGTATTCACAACTATTGAATATTTTATATTCCGAAGGAGTAGAATTGAATTACTTATGTACTTGGTCAGGCTTTGCTCCCTATAAGGGACACCCTGCTGTGCCGGATTTTTACCGGTTCAAAGAAGACTCTTTGATTTTATTTGCTGATGAAGCGCCGGATTTTTATGTCCTGGTAAAATAAAATAATATTATAGAAAAAATAAATAGCTATGAAACAGATAAGTATTCTTTTTTTCATTCTTCTGCTGTTGGGAGCATGTGTGAAAGCACCTACGCAAACAGATAATTTTGTGAAGATTGTTGATGGACGTTTCTCTATCAATGATAAACCGTATTATTATATTGGCACTAATTTCTGGTATGCCGCTATATTAGGATCACAGGGGCAAGGCGGTAATCGGGAACGCCTGCTTAAAGAACTTGATTTCATGAAAGCCAATGGTATTACTAATTTGCGTGTATTAGTTGGCGCAGATGGGATAGATGGGATGATGACAAAAGCAGAACCAGCACTTCAAACGGCTCCCGGAGTGTATAATGATACTATTTTTGATGGCTTAGATTTCTTCCTGTCGGAGTTGGGCAAAAGAGGTATGCACGCCGTATTGTTCTTAAATAACAGTTGGGAGTGGTCCGGAGGATATTCACAATACCTCTATTGGAGTGGTCATGGTGAAGTACCTATGCCTAAAGTGGCAGGATGGAATGCCTTTTCAAACTATGTTGCTCAGTATGCAAAATCAGAGAAAGCCCACAAATTATTTGAGAATCATGTACGTCAGGTGGTGAGTCGTGTCAACCGCTATACTAAGCTGAAATACAGTGATGATCCGGCTATCATGGCATGGCAGATAGGTAATGAGCCCCGTCCGTTTGGTGAGGAAAATAAGGAGAGTTTTGCTAAATGGATAGCTGAATGTGCTGCACTTATTAAGTCTATTGACCCTAATCACTTGATCTCCGTTGGTTCGGAAGGTATGGCAGGTTGTGAAGGAGATTTGGGTTTGTGGGTGAAACTCCATCAGGATATCAATATAGATTATTCAACGATTCACATCTGGCCGAATAATTGGGGGTGGATAGATAAGACTGATATTCCGGGAACCTTGGATAAAGCCATTGCAAATACTCGTGAATATATCGATGTACATGTTGCGGAAGCACAAAAAATGAATAAACCGTTAGTTCTTGAAGAATTTGGACTGCCGAGAGATAGCGTGATGTTTAATAGGAAGAGTTCTACAGTTCTGAGAGACCGGTACTATGAAGAAATTTTTGAAATAGTAAAAGAACATGCTATACAAAAAAGTGTATTTCAAGGATGCAACTTCTGGGCTTGGGGAGGATTTGCACAACCGCAACATCTTTTCTGGCAAAAGGGAGATGACTATATGGGGGACCCGGGACAAGAAGAGCAGGGGTTGAATTCTGTATATGATACCGACACTACAGTGAAGCTTGTTGCGGATATCGTGAATGAAATAAACCAAATCACTCAGATGAAATGAAAAAAAAAGTCATATGTTCAGTTTTGTTAGGCTTGATGGTATCTGGTCAATTAGTAGGAGCAGATTATATTAAGCCGAAGAAAGATAAAAAAACAGGGATATCCTACTATGATCTGAATAAGAACGGTCATCTTGATATCTATGAGAATCCTGCTCTTGCAGTAGAAGAACGTGTCAGTGCTTTGCTCTCTCAGATGACTCTAGAAGAGAAAGTCGGCCAGATGCTTACTTCTTTAGGATGGCCGATGTATGAGCGCCAAGGGAATACAATCCGTCTGACTGAGCAATTGGTTCGGGAGATTGAAGAGTATCATACTGGTTCGCTTTGGGGATTTATGCGTGCTGATCCATGGACACAGCGTACGTTGACTACCGGGTTAACTCCTGCATTGGCAGCCAAGGCTTCAAATATGCTTCAAAAATATGCAATTGAACATGGGCGTTTAGGAATTCCCCTGTTTCTGGCAGAAGAGTGTCCGCATGGGCACATGGCTATCGGAACAACTGTATTTCCAACGTCTATTGGGCAGGCCAGTACTTGGAATCCTGAGTTAATCAGAAGAATGGGGAGCGCTATTGCTAATGAGGCAAGTGCACAGGGAGCGCATATCGGTTATGGTCCGGTACTTGATTTGGCTCGTGATCCCCGCTGGTCCAGAGTAGAAGAAACGTATGGTGAGGATGCTTATCTCAATGGCGTGATGGGGACTGCTTTAGTAAAAGGTTTCCAAGGTGAGTTTCCAGGAGATAAAGGTAAAGTAATCGCTACTTTAAAACATTTTGCGGCTTATGGCTGGACAGAAGGCGGACATAATGGAGGAAGTGCCCATGTAGGTAACCGGGAAATGGAAGAAGCTATTTATCCTCCTTTCCGGGAAGCTGTTGCCGCTGGGGCATTATCTGTAATGAGCTCCTATAATGAAATCGATGGCATTCCTTGTACTGCTAATTCTGATTTATTAACCGGATTGTTGAAAGAACGTTGGCAGTTTAAAGGTTTTGTAGTTTCTGATCTTTATGCGATTGGAGGGCTTCGGGAACATGGAGTTGCAGATACAGATTATGCGGCAGCAGTGAAAGCTGTAAATGCGGGTGTGGATAGTGACTTAGGAACAAATGCTTATGCTGGACAATTGGTAGATGCCGTAAAAAAGGGAGATGTGCAGGAGACCGTGATTAATAAAGCTGTCAGCCGGATACTTGCTCTAAAGTTTCATATGGGCTTGTTTGATCATCCTTTTGTTGATGAACGGAAACCGGAACAAGTCGTGGCATCAACAGAACATCTGGAATTGGCTCGTGAAGTAGCTCGTCAATCCATCATTTTATTAAAGAATGAGAATGAGTTACTTCCTTTGAATAAAAAGATGAAGACTATTGCAGTTATTGGTCCGAATGCTGATAATGTATACAACATGTTAGGAGACTATACGGCACCTCAAAGTGAGTCTTCGGTAGTAACAGTATTGGATGGTATCCGTCAGAAAGTTTCCAATGATACACATATTATATATGCTAAAGGGTGTGCTGTGCGTGACTCTTCTAAAGTGGGTTTTCAGGAAGCTATAGAAGCAGCCCGGCAGTCGGATGTGGTTGTAATGGTGATGGGTGGTTCCAGTGCCCGTGATTTTTCTTCAAAGTATGAAGAAACGGGTGCAGCAAAAGTCTCTGATAGTCATATCAGTGATATGGAGAGTGGAGAGGGCTATGACCGCTCTACTCTTGAGTTACTGGGAAGACAACGGGAACTGATACGAGAAATGGGAAAATTAAATAAACCTATTGTATTGGTATTGATTAAAGGGCGTCCCTTATTACTGGAAGGTCTTGAAGCAGAAGTCGATGCTATCGTTGATGCCTGGTATCCGGGTATGCAAGGAGGGAATGCAATTGCCGATGTACTGTTTGGTGATTACAATCCTGCCGGGCGTTTGACTATTTCAGTACCACGTTCTGTGGGACAACTTCCGGTGTATTATAATACAAAACGGAAAGGAAACCGTAGTAAATACATAGAGGAAGAGGGTACACCCCACTATCCTTTTGGTTATGGACTCAGCTATACATCTTTCAACTATTCGGATTTGAGAGCGGAGGTTGTAGAATCGGAAGATAGCTGTCTGGTAAATATTTCAGTGAAGGTACGGAATGAAGGCTCACGGGATGGAGATGAGGTCGTTCAACTTTATCTTCGTGATGAAGTGGCCAGTTTTACTACTCCTTTTAAACAGCTACGTGGATTTCAACGGATACATTTGAAAGTTGGTGAGACAAAGGAAATAACATTCCGATTAGATAAGAAATCACTGGCACTCTATATGCAAAATGAAGAGTGGGCTGTAGAACCCGGTCGTTTTACATTGATGCTTGGTGGTTCTTCCGAACAAATTTATCAGCAAAAAGAAATTGAGATAACCAAAAGATATACTTTTAAAATGTAAATATCATGAGTAAATCAAGAGATAGAGTGCTTCAGGCATTGAATCATCAGAATACCGATTATGTTCCGGTAGATTTTGGCTCTACTGCAGTGACAGGTATTCATTGCCGCATTGTAGAAGCTTTACGAAATCATTATGGATTGGAGTCTAAGCCTGTGAAAATAGTGGATGCTTTTCAAATGTTGGGTGAAGTTGATGAGGAACTTGCAGAACTGTTGGGAGTAGATTGTATAGGTATTGGTGGAGCGAAAGATATATTTGATCTGGATACTACACAACTTCACGAACAGGTCACTCCGTGGGGACAGCGCGTATTAGTTCCTTTGAGTATGGATCTTACGCCGGATAATCAGGGAGATGTTTATGTCTATGCCGGTGGCGATAAAACATATCCTCCCAGTGCTGTGATGCCTAAAGGATGTTATTTTATCAATGCCATTGAAAGACAACAACCTATTGATGAAGACAAATTGAATCCGGAAGATAATGTTGAAGAGTTTACATTGTTGACGGATGCTGACCTTGCTTACTACAAAGAACTAGTGGATAAAGTGTCTGGTTCAGGAAAAGCCGTAGTAGCCAGTTTCGGAGGGACGGCTTTAGGGGATGTAGCATTCGTTCCGGGTATGGGATTGAAAGAACCGAAAGGTATCCGTAGTGTCGTAGAATGGTATATGTCGACAGCTATGCGTCAGGACTATCTCCATCAGGTCTTTGAGAAAGAGATTGATATCGCGATAGCCAACTATGAGAAACTTTGGAATACACTGAGAGATAAAGTCGATGTTGTACTGACTTGTGGGACTGATTTCGGTTCTCAGGAATCTCAGTTCTGTTCTCTTGATACTTTCAATGAACTTTGGCTACCGCATTATCGTCGTATGAATGACTGGATACATCAGCATACTACATGGAAAGTTTTCAAACACTCATGTGGGGCTATCATTCCGATCCTTCCGGGATTGATAGAGGCGGGCTTCGATATTATCAATCCGGTACAGATTAATGCCAAAGATATGGATTCACATAGACTGAAGGAAGAGTTTGGTTCTCAACTCACTTTTTGGGGTGGGGGAATCGATACGCAACAAATACTGCCCTTTGGTACTCCTGATGAAATCCGCCGCCATGTGATAGAACAGTGCGAGATCCTGGGACGTGATGGAGGCTTTATTTTTAATGCAGTGCATAATATACAGGCTAATGTTCCGGTTGAAAATGTTGTTTCTTTATTTGATACTTTGAGAAGTCTTAGAAATTAATAACCTAAAATAGAAAAATATGATGAGCAATCTGAATGAATTATATGATGCAATTCTGGTCGGTAAGCTGGAAGATGCAGTAAAAGTAACTAAAATAGCTGTTGAAGAAGGAGTAACTCCTCATGAAATAATAAACGAATACATGATCAAAGCGATGGAGGAAATCGGAAGTCGTTTTGAGGCTGGTAAAGTTTTTGTTCCGAATCTTTTGATGAGTGCCCGTGCCATGCGTGGTGCGCTGGATGTCCTGAAACCTTTGATGCAAGGTCAAGTCGATTCTTATATTGGTAAAATCGTGATAGGTACTGTAAAAGGAGACCTGCATGATATCGGTAAAAATCTCGTAGCGTCCATGTTTGAAGGGTGTGGATTTGAAGTCATTAACTTAGGAGTCGATGTATCGAGTGATAAATTTATCAGTGCTGCCTTGGAGAATAAGGCAGATATTATCTGTATGTCGGCTCTACTCACCACGACCATGAATTATATGAAGGAAGTAGTTGCAGCCGTTGAAGCTTCCGAATTGAAAGGAAAGGTGAAGATTATGGTTGGAGGAGCTCCTGTGAATGATGCTTTTGCAAAGGCAATAGGTGCCGATGCATATACTAGTAATGCCAATGCTGCTGTTGTAATGGCCAAGAAACTTATTGCTGCAAATTAATTTTTGAAAGGAATCTTATGGTGAATAGGGAGATTTATCTATGCGAGTTACCTTGGAATGCACTTCAACTTAATTCGGAAGATATTTATCTTTCAATGGGAGTTGGTTATGTCCCGGATGAAGAGATGCTAAAACAGCTTGATCTTTTGAAAAAAGAGATTGCTGTTCGGTGTCGTCCACGTTGCCTTTATGCTTTTTTTGAAGCCAGTCCGGCAACTAAAAATCATATAAACGTGGATGGGATGGATCTGCATACCGGTACAGTTATTACTCCCTATTTGTTGGATGCTGATCGATACGTACTGTTTATAGCTACTGCCGGACAGGAGTTCGAACAGTTCCAGCATGAAGTAAAATCTTCCGGTGATATTTTGCGGGAGTTTTTGCTTGATTCCTTGGGCTCCGCAATTGCAGAGGCTGTTGTACGCGAAGTATGTAGTAAAGTTGAAAGCCATGTTTTGCCACTGGGATATGGTGTAAGTCATCCATATAGTCCGGGATATTGCGGTTGGCATGTGACACAGCAACAGCTTTTATTTTCTTTACTTCCGGAACAACCTTGTGGAGTTCGTTTGAGTGAATCCTCTTTAATGTCTCCCATTAAATCGGTAAGTGGAGTAATTGCTGTAGGTGAGAGAATCGTGAAACGTAAATATGGCTGTGAGCTTTGTGGTAAAATAGATTGCTATAAGAATAGAAATAAATTAAAAAAATGATTCCCATGAATGTATCAAAATGGATTAAAGATATAATTGCTTCCGATAAAAGTTTGTCTATGCCTATCATGACCCATCCGGGTATTGAATTATTAGGTAAGAAAGTGTTGGATGCCGTGACTGATGGTGAAGTTCATTTCCAAGCTATTCGTGCTTTGAATGAGCGTTTTCCCAAAGCTATGGCATGTACTGCCATTATGGACCTGACTGTAGAAGCAGAAGCTTTCGGGGCTCAACTCTGTATGAGTGAACATGAAGTTCCTACGGTTACAGGCCGTTTGTTGACTTCATTTGAAGATGTGGACGCATTACAGATTCCTTCCTTGGATAATGCCAGAGTTCCCCAGTATCTGAAGGCGAATGCTTTGGCTGCTGCCGGAATAAATAAACCTGTCTTTGCCGGTTGTATAGGTCCTTATTCACTTGCTGGGCGGTTGTTTGATATGACTGAAATAATGATGGCGATATATACTGAACCTCAGACTGCTACTTTATTGCTTGAAAAATGTACGGAATTCCTTCTTAGTTATTGTCAGGCAATAAAGGCAACAGGAGTGGCCGGAGTCGTAATGGCAGAACCAGCGGCAGGCTTACTTTCTGATGAGGATTGCTTTCAATATTCTTCGTTATATGTAAAACAGATCATTGAAGCGGTACAAGATGATTCGTTTGCAGTGATTCTTCATAACTGTGGTAATACAGGGCATTGTACTCCTGCCATGCTGAAAACCGGTGCTAAAGGATATCATTTTGGGAATAAGGCTGATATGGTAGAAGCATTGAAAGCTTGCCCTGCAGATGTACTGGTTATGGGTAATCTGGATCCGGTGGGGCTTTTCAAGATGGCATCGCCGGAGATCGTTGCCCGTCAGACAGAGGAACTTCTGAATCGCACATCCTCATATCCGAATTTTGTGATTTCAAGTGGTTGTGATACCCCTCCGGAAATTCCATTTGCCAATATTGAAGCTTTTTATCAGGGAGTGGAGAGGTATAATAATGAATGTGGCAGATAAAGACAAAAAAGAGATAAAATTGTATCAGTTTATCCGTTTACAGTCAGCTATCTTTGTCGTGTAAAATAAATGGGAATCTAAAAAGTATAAAAATGAATAAGCTTAAAAGGATTGCGTTAACATTGGCCATTACTGCTCTTGTAGCATGTGGACCAGGGCAGAAACAGTCAAATTTTAGTTCGTCTTCTATGCGTACAACAGAAACGGAGAATTTACTTGCTAACCTTAAAAAAGTATCATCTAAAGGGATTATGTTCGGACATCATGATGATACTAACTATGGTATAGGCTGGGATGGTGAAGAGGGACGCTCCGACGTAAAAAGCGTGTGTGGAGATTATCCCGCTGTTATCAGTTTCGATCTGGGACATATAGAACTGGGTGATACAGTGAGCCTGGATAATGTTCCGTTCAGTAAGATCCGTCGAGAAATACTGAACCAATATAAAAGAGGAGGAATGTCTTCTTTGAGTTGGCATTTACGTAATCCGCTGACAGGTGGAGACTCTTGGGATGTATCGGATACAACAGTGGTGAAGTCTGTTCTTCCTGGAGGAAACAATCATGAGAAATTCACCGGTTGGGTAAGTAAAGTATCTGCCTTTATTAATTCTCTGCAGACAGAAGATGGAGTAAAAGTCCCCGTACTTTTCCGACCTTGGCACGAGCATACAGGTAGTTGGTTTTGGTGGGGTGAGAAACTCTGTACCCCCGAAGAATATAAAGCACTCTGGCATATGACGGTGGACATTCTTCGTGAAGATGGTGTGAATAATGCTCTTTATGCTTACTCTCCCGGTTCTGAACCACAAGATACTGTACAATACCTGAAACGTTATCCGGGAGATGAACTGGTTGATGTAATCGGCTTCGATACTTATCAATTCGATCGTGATAGCTATATTGCTAATCTTGAAAAATCGCTTGCTATTATAGATAGTATCGGTAAAGCACATAATAAAGTAATTGCTATCACTGAAACCGGATATGAGGGTGTTCCCGATTCGAAATGGTGGACCGGAACTTTGCTACCTACCATTGAGAAATATCCGATAGCTTATGTGTTGGTATGGCGCAATGCCCGTGAGCGTGTTACTCATTTCTATGCCCCTTATCCGGGACAGATTTCTGCTGATGACTTTGTAGAATTCTATAAGCATCCTAAAACTTTGTTTGCGGCAGATGTAAACTCTTTGTATAAATAAGAAAAACTATCAATATGGAAACTTTTAGTGATAAGGTAAAGAGACTCTTTCAGGAACACGAAGAGCTGATAACAAGAAAGAATGAGCCGGTAGAGGGTGGAAACGGTATTTTCACACGTTACAAATATCCGGTAGTGACGGCGGCACATGCACCTGTCTTCTGGCGATATGATTTGAATGAAGATTCCAATCCTTATCTGATGGAGCGCATCGGCATTAATGCAACCCTTAATTCAGGTGCTATTAAGTGGAATGGTAAATACTTGATGATGATACGTGTGGAAGGTGCTGACCGGAAATCATTTTTTGCGATTGCGGAAAGTCCGAATGGAATCGATAATTTCCGCTTTTGGGATTATCCCGTAACTATGCCTGAGGACTTGATTCCGGCTACCAATATTTATGACATGCGTCTCACGGCCCATGAAGATGGCTGGATTTATGGTATCTTCTGCGCCGAACGCCATGATGATAATGCACCTTTGGGTGATTTATCTTCAGCTACTGCTACGGCCGGCATTGCCCGTACAAAAGATTTAAAGAACTGGGAGCGTTTGCCTGATTTAAAATCCAGAAGCCAACAACGTAATGTAGTGCTTCATCCGGAATTTGTAGATGGAAAATATGCCCTTTATACCCGTCCGCAAGATGGATTTATCAATGCCGGAAGCGGTGGTGGTATTGGTTGGGCTTTGGTGGACGACATGACCCATGCAGAAGTGAAAGAGGAAAAGATTATAGATTACCGCTATTATCATACCATTAAAGAGGTGAAGAATGGAGAAGGTCCTCATCCGGTAAAAACGCCGAAAGGTTGGTTGCATCTCGCCCATGGGGTACGTGCTTGTGCTGCCGGATTACGTTATGTACTTTATATGTATATGACTGCCTTGGATGACCCGACAAAACTTATTGCCGCTCCCGGTGGTTACTTCATGGCACCTGTGGGAGAAGAGCGGATCGGTGATGTAAGTAACGTGCTTTTTACTAATGGTTGGATTGTCGATGAAGATGGTAAGGTGTTTATCTATTATGCTTCTTCGGATACACGGATGCATGTGGCTACTTCCACAGTGGATAAGTTGGTCGATTACTGTATGAACACGCCGGCTGACGGTTTATCTTCTTTCGCCTCCGTAGAGACTCTGAAGAAACTCATTGATAAGAACCTGAAGATATGGCAACACTAAAAGAGAAAATTGGCTACGGTTTCGGTGATATGTCTTCCTCTATGTTTTGGAAGATATTCTCCTACTATCTGCCCATATTTTATTCAAATATATATGGTTTGAGCTTAGCAGATACCGGGGTTTTGTTGTTGGTAACACGCATCTGGGATGCTGTATCCGATCCGATGATGGGAGTGATAGCAGACAGGACACAAACCCGTTGGGGAAAATACCGTCCTTACTTACTGTGGATTTCTCTTCCGTTTGCCGTTTGCGGTGTGTTGCTGTTTACAACTCCTGATTTTGGAGCAACAGGTAAACTTGTCTGGGCGTACATCACTTATATGCTGATGATGACGGTCTATACAGCTATCAATGTTCCATACGGAGCCATGCTGGGGGTAATGACAGATAATTCGGACACGAAGACTGTTTTTTCTTCTTACCGGATGTTCTTTGCCTATGGTGGTAGTTTTATTGCTTTGTTTGCCTGGGAACCATTATGTACCTGGTTTAAGGACATGACGGGTTCGCTGACCGTTAGTTGGCAGTATTCCATGATTGTGATTGCTGCATTCTGTTTCGTGATATTCTTGCTTTGTTTCAGTATGACGCGGGAATACATAAAGAGTGTCTCTACGGTCTCTATCGGAAAAGACCTCAAATCGTTACTCGCTAATGTTCCTTGGTGGCTGCTTATCGGTGCGGCATTGTGCTCTAATTTATTCAGCACGGTGCGTGGTGCTACAGCCGCCTACTTCTTCAAAGATTATATAGGTGATGGCATATTCTTAAGTCTGGGTGACTTTTCACTCTTGTTTTATGCCGGATTGTTTCTGAGTGTCGGAGAAGTCTCAAATATGATTGGGGTTGTATTAGCGGTTCCCCTTTCCCGTTCATTAGGTAAGAAATCCACTTATATTTCGACTATGGGTGCTTTGGCAGTATTAAGTATTTTGTTCTTTTACCTGCCTTGTACGCCATCAGGTTTTTGGTTGATGCTGGCTATGCAAGTCGTCATATCTGTTTGCACAGGTATTGTATCTCCGTTGGTGTGGAGTATGTATGCGGATGTTTCAGATTATGCCGAACTGAAAGACGGAACGGCTTCAACAGGACTCATTTTCTCCTCTTCGTCTATGGCACAGAAGTTTGGCGGTGCGTTTGGAGGTGCTGCCGTCATGTGGATTCTGGCTGCATTCGGTTATAATACGACCGAGGGAGCAGTACAGACAGAAGAAGCCTTGACCGGACTGAATTTGCTGATGAGTTGGATACCGGCTGCCGTGGCCGTTTTGGCTATGATAGTTGTATACTTTTATCCGTTGACGAAGAAACGTGTTGCAGAGGTCGATGAAAAACTGAAGAAGATACGGGCTGCCAGCTATAAGTGACGGGAAATAATTGGTATTTGTAAATGATTAAATTGCAAATTGAATGATGGACATCAAGAGTATGAGAAAAGAAATGGAAGCAGAGTTGGTAGACAACATTCTTCCGTTTTGGATGAACAGAATGAAAGATGAAGTGAACGGAGGATTTTATGGTCGTATTACGGGAACAGGCATCCTAATGCCGGAAGCTGAGAAAGGGGCCATTTTGAATGCACGTATTCTCTGGACATTTTCGGCTGCTTACCGCTTGTTAGGAAATGAAGAATATCTGACTACAGCAACCCGTGCCAAGCGAATCATCATTGACCGTTTTTATGATAAAGAATTTGGTGGTATCTATTGGTCACTCGATTATAAAGGGAATCCGTTGGATACCAAAAAACAAATATATGCCATCGGATTTGCAATTTATGGCTTAAGTGAATACCATCGTGCTACAGGTGATAAGGAGGCCTTGGACTATGCTATCCGCTTGTTTGAAGATATTGAAAGGTATAGTTTCGATTCCGTAAAGAATGGGTATTGTGAAGCCCTTACCCGGGGATGGAGTGAGCTTGCCGATATGCGTCTGAGCGATAAAGATGAGAATGAATGTAAAACCATGAATACCCATCTGCATATTCTGGAGCCTTATACTAATCTTTATCGTGTATGGAAGAATGATTCGCTGAAAAGCCAGCTTTGTAACTTGATAGAGATTTTTATCGATAAGATATTGAATGCTGAAACTGGGCACCTGGAGCTTTTCTTTGATGAAGACTGGAATAGTAAATATCGTATTGTTTCCTATGGACATGACATTGAAGCTTCTTGGCTGATTCATGAAGCAGCGTTGGTGCTGGGAGATGAGGCTCTGTTAGAAAAGGTGGAACCATTGGTTGAGTTTATAGCTGCTGCCGCCGATGAAGGTCTGGCACCCGACGGAGCTATGGCCTATGAAACTTTTCTTACAAAGCAAAGGACGGATACAGACCGTCACTGGTGGGTGCAAGCTGAAAATATAGTAGGACACAGCAACCTTTACCAGCATTTTGATGATGAGGTAGCCTTACAGAAAGCTTTCCGTTGCTGGGAATTCATCAAGAAGAATCTGATAGACAACCGGAATGGCGAATGGTACTGGAGCATACATGCAGATGGTACAGTAAATACCGACGATGATAAAGCGGGTTTCTGGAAATGCCCGTACCATAATGGACGTATGTGTATGGAAATAATGGAACGCTTTTCATAGATATCTTCCTCTAACAAGCTTTTCCGAAGTACTCCGGTTTCAGTAACTTTTCATCAAGCAACCGGAGTACTTCTGCTTTATCTGTTCCCCTGACTACAATAGATACATCATTCTCGTCGCTTCCGTATGAAATCATTCTCAACGGAATATTCTTCAGTGCATCAATAATCCGGCTTTCCATGGCGATGCACGAAGACTTCATATTACCCACAACCGAAACAATGGACATACGGTCCTCTACCCATATCCGGGCATATCTGTTCAGTTCACGCAGAATACGGGACAGGAACTCCTTGTTATCCGTCACAATCGATATATTATCATTGGATGAAGTCAACAGACAGGGATTCGTCCGGTATTTGGCAAAGATTTCCATAATCTTACTGATGAACAGATAAGGCCGTAGCGTATGGTTTGACTCAAAGCGAATATAAACCGCTGAGTCCTTTGCTGCAATAGCTTTTACAGCTTCTCCATTTTGCAAATTATCGGAGATGTAAGTTCCTTCCGCCATCGGATTCATCGGATTGAGCAGATGAATAGGAACGTTTCCTTTCCGTGCTGTAGCAAGACAGAAAGGATGAAGAATTTGCGGATTGAAATAGATCAGACGTTCCGCCTCGCTGTAGCTGAGGTTCCGGATTGTATCAGCGTCCTTTATGACCAATGTGTCGTTGCTGCGTATGGCAAAGTTTGTCCATAGCTTTATCTCTTTTGCATGCAAGGCCACACCAATAAGGGCTGCCGTATAATCGCTGCCGCCTTGTTTCAGGTAATCGGTTTCGCCAAAAGCATTTTTACAGATACTTCCCTGAGTGATAAACAGGTGAGTGCCGGGATAGAGTTTCAGCTGCTTATCCAGTTTTTGCTCTATGTATTCGATATCCACTTCCCGGTTTGTACCTACGCGTATGAAGTCGAATGCACAAAGCATAGCATTATCAACTTTCTGTTCCTGAAGATAAAGACTCATTAATGTACTGGTGAGCAGTTCTCCTTGTGCCAGAATATCTTTCTCATCGGCTGAGGTAAAGGGTTCTAGGCAATATTTCCAGATAGCCTGAAAACTATCGAGTATGTACCGGATGGCCTGATGCTTGATTTCATCATCCGTAAGAAGTTCATTGGCGAAGTCAATGAACTGGAACTCCAGCCGGGTGATCTTCTCATGTGCCTCCTCTGTATTACGGCTGAAGAAGCAGGCGGCTATTTCGTCCAGGTGTTTAGTGACATCCTCTGCTGCCGATAGTATTGCTATCGTAGGCTGGTTGTTCATAATCAGTTTGGCAACATGTTGCATTCCTTCTACGGATGCGGTTGAATTTCCATTGAATTTGCAGATTTCCATATTCTTCATTTTTTTAGTTATTTATTGAATGATGCTTGCCGGAAGTTTCTTTTTCCTTTCCATTTCAGGGTGATTTTATCAAAATGGAAGAGAATTATCCGTAAGGTGTGGAGGCTGTCTGAACCCTTATCTCCTTGTATATATGGAGTTAAGCTATAAAGGAGATTCAGTAGCTTTCCGTTCCTCTACTATAAAAGTTCAAAAGATGTGCCGCTCGTATTCGGGAAAAGCTTTATATTTGCACACCCTGTTTTTACCATTATCAGTTTAAACACTTATCCGAATAAGATATGAGTAAGATTCTAATCGTTGATGACGAGGTACAAATCCGTACCCTTTTGGCGCGTATGATGGAGTTAGAAGGATATGAAGTCTGTCAGGCTGGTGATTGCAGGGCCGCCCTACGACAACTGGAACTCCAAACCCCCGACGTAGCTTTGTGTGATGTGTTTCTGCCCGATGGAAATGGGGTGGACCTGGTGTTGTCCATCAAAAAGGCGGCTCCTAATGTGGAAGTCATTCTGCTGACGGCGCATGGCAATATCCCCGACGGGGTACAGGCCATCAAGAATGGGGCTTTCGATTATATCACCAAAGGAGATGACAATAACAAGATTATTCCCCTTATCAGTCGTGCGGTAGAGAAAGCCGCAATGAATGCCCGTCTTGAAAAACTTGAGAAGAAGGTAGGGCAGGCGTACTCTTTTGATTCTATCTTGGGAGAGTCCAAATCTTTGAAAGATGCTGTTTTACTGGCACAAAAAGTGTCGGTGACTGATGTACCTGTATTGCTGACCGGAGAGACGGGAACAGGCAAGGAAGTGTTTGCGCAGGCCATCCATTATAGCAGCAAGCGTGCACGGCAGAATTTTGTGGCTGTAAACTGTTCTTCGTTTAGCAAGGAGTTGTTGGAAAGTGAGATGTTTGGTCACAAAGCAGGTTCCTTTACAGGGGCGTTGAAAGATAAGAAAGGACTTTTTGAGGAGGCGAACAATGGAACGATTTTCCTGGATGAAATAGGTGAGATGGCCTTTGAATTGCAAGCCAAACTATTGCGGATACTCGAAACGGGAGAATATATAAAGATAGGAGACACCAAGCCGACACGCGTCAATGTGCGTATCATAGCCGCAACGAATCGTAATTTGCCGGAAGAAATAGCCAAAGGACGTTTCCGGGAAGACCTGTTTTATCGTCTTTCTGTATTCCAGGTGCATCTGCCGCCATTGCGTGAGCGCGCAGGAGATATCCGTCTGTTGGCAAAGGCTTTCGTGAAGAACTTTTCCGCACAACTTTCTCGCCCGGTAACTGAAATAACCCCTGACTTCCTCGCTACTTTGGAGTTACAACCGTGGAAAGGAAATATCCGCGAACTCCGTAATGTGATAGAACGCAGTCTTATTGTTTGCGAAGGCGAACAACTGACTATTGCCGATCTGCCACTTGACATCCAGAATGCCCACTACGAACAGTCGGATGAAGAGACGCCTGGCAGCTTCGAACTTTCGGCTATGGAACGTCGTCACATTGCGCGTGTGTTGGAGTACACGAAGGGGAATAAGACGGAGGCCGCCCGTTTACTGAAAATTGGTTTGACTACGCTGTACAGGAAGATTGAGGAATATAGGATATAGCTTGTATTCACAATTAACTCTGATATGACAATTATATGCCAAAATGGTGAGTCTTGTTACTATATGTTATATTTTTATCGTTATTAATAACAGGTACTCCCGCCGGAAAGCCGCTTCTGGAAGAATATAGCATTAGTTTATAAGGATTATATGATCTATTGGTAGCCCACAGATGATCTATTCAGCCCATATATATCATCTGTTTTAATCAAACAGATCATCCATTTCACTCAAACGGATGATGTAATTCGCAAAAGGGCTACACCTTTTGCTTCATAAGGCTACACCATCATCACCAAAAGGCTACACCATCCTCCCAAAAGGGTGTAGCCCTGTCAAAAAGCGGCCGATATTTCTCTATTTCAAATAAGATAAGCAACGGAACTAAATAATCGATTTTGTAGAAATACGCCATATGTATAATTAATAAGAATGAAATAGAGAGAAATAAATTTCTAAAATGTGCTTTCTTTTATAGTTTTGAATCATACGGCATTTTCCTGATAGTAAATCCCTGTGTTTTTTGCAGCACAACAAGTATTGGTGCGAAAGAAAGAAATCTCAGATATCACGATTTACATTTTGACATTTTGATTAAGTTGCACAAAGTCCGATAGAAAAGTTCGACGCATGCAATGGGGATATCGGGTGATTCGGAATCAAACGGAAGTCACCCAATGATATTGTTTCTTTTCCTTATTCTTTCCTTCAATTCTTTTCAAAATAGATAATACCTTTTCATTTTGAAAGGGTGCTCTTTAAGGGAGTACTCTGATTCGCTTGCTTCATAAGGCTGTCTATTAGATGTTTATGAACTTATTCATCCTTCTGGCACACTATTGGCACATTACCTTCCAGTAAAACAAATAGTATTAATTCAATAAAGGTAAAAAACATGGGACTAACGATTTCATTTATTTTCTGCCTGCTGAGTGGCTTGTTCGCTTTCTGGCTGTTTTGGAAATGTGTGAACTGGTTTGAAAAGATTTAAGAAGGAGAGAGAATTATGTATACAGCATTATTTGTATTGGGTATTGCGGTTTTCGGGTATTTGATTTATGTACTTGTGAGACCGGAGAAGTTTTAAAGTAGAAAGAAAATGAACACAGAAATTTTAGGCGTAGCGTTGCAAGTCATCCTGATGGTGGTATTGGCTTATCCGTTAGGAAAGTATATTGCAAAAGTCTATAAAGGACAAAAAACATGGTCGGACTTCATGAAGCCGGTCGAGAGGTTGATATTCAAAGTTTCCGGCATCAATCCACAGGAGGAGATGAACTGGAAACAGTTCTTGAAAGCATTGTTGATATTGAATGCTTTCTGGTTTGTGTGGGGCATGGTGCTGCTGGTTACTCAACACTGGCTGCCTCTGAACCCTGACGGTAACGGGCCGCAGAGTCCGGACCAGGCATTCAATACCTGCATCAGTTTTATGGTGAACTGTAACTTACAGCATTATTCCGGTGAAAGCGGATTGACTTACTTTACGCAATTGTTCGTCATCATGCTGTTCCAGTTTATTACGGCGGCAACGGGTATGGCGGCTATGGCAGGTATCATGAAGTCCATCAGTGCAAAGACAACGAAGACAATAGGTAACTTCTGGAACTTCCTTGTATTAAGTAGTACACGTATCCTGTTGCCTCTTTCTTTGATCGTGGGCTTTATCCTGATTCTTCAGGGTACTCCGATGGGATTCGACGGCAAGATGGAGGTGACCACGCTGGAAGGACAGGAACAGTTGGTATCGCAGGGACCTGCGGCAGCCATTGTGCCTATTAAACAACTGGGAACCAATGGTGGCGGTTATTTCGGTGTAAACTCTTCGCATCCGTTGGAGAATCCTACGTATCTGTCCAATATGGTGGAATGTTGGTCTATCCTTATTATACCGATGGCCATGGTTTTCGCACTCGGTTTCTATTCCAATCGTAAGAAACTGGCTTATAGTATATTCGGTGTAATGCTCTTTGCCTATCTGGCGGGTGTCGGTATCAATGTTTATCAGGAGATGAACGGTAACCCGCGTATTGACGAACTGGGTATTGCGCAGGATGGCGGAGCGATGGAGGGAAAGGAAGTGCGGCTTGGTTCTGCTGCAACAGCCTTGTGGAGCATTACGACCACCGTCACTTCCAATGGTTCGGTGAATGGTATGCACGACTCTACAATGCCGCTCAGTGGTATGATGGAGATGCTGAATATGCAGATTAATACCTGGTTCGGTGGTGTCGGGGTAGGTTGGATGAACTACTATACGTTCATAATTATAGCCGTGTTTATCAGCGGACTGATGGTAGGACGTACACCGGAATTCCTCGGAAAGAAAGTGGAGGCACGCGAAATGAAGATTGCGACCGTTGTGGCATTACTTCATCCGTTTGTGATTCTGGTAGGAACGGCTCTGTCTACGTATCTGTTTGCCCATCATCCCGATTTCGTGGCGAGTGAGGGCGGATGGTTGAATAATCCGGGCTTCCACGGGTTGAGTGAGCAATTATATGAGTTTACTTCGTGTGCAGCTAATAATGGGTCCGGTTTTGAGGGACTAGGTGATAATACTTATTTCTGGAATTATTCGTGTGGTTGGGTACTTATTCTGAGCCGTTTTATCCCGATTGTAGGGCAGGTGGCCATTGCGGGACTACTGGCACAGAAGAAGTTTATCCCCGAAAGTGCCGGTACACTGAAGACGGATACAGTGACATTTGCAGTGATGACTTTTGCGGTTATCTTCATTGTGGCTGCCCTGTCATTCTTCCCGGTGCATGCGTTGAGTACGATTGCTGAACATTTTAGTTTGTAAGTAGTAGAAAAAGAAAGATATGAAAGATAAGAAATCAGCTTCTTTGTTTCAAAAGGAGCAAGTAATGGAAAGCTTGAAGCAATCATTCGTGAAGTTGGATCCACGGGTGATGATTAAGAATCCGATAATGTTTACGGTGGAACTTGTGACGCTGGTGATGCTGGTGGTCTGCATCCTCTCGCTGGGAACTACGGAATATGGAACATTCGGATACAACTTCCTGGTGTTCGTTGTTCTCTTTGTTACTCTGTTGTTCGCCAACTTCGCTGAGGCTATTGCCGAGGCTCGTGGTAAGGCTCAGGCCGACAGCCTGCGCAAGACGCGTGAGGAGACTCCCGCTAAAATTCTGATTGATGGCAAAGTCTGCAATATCAGTAGTGCACGCCTGAAGAAAGGTGATTACTTTATTTGCGAAGCCGGTGATACGATTCCGGCTGACGGTGAGATTGTAGAAGGACTGGCTTCCATTGATGAAAGTGCCATCACAGGCGAGTCTGCCCCGGTAATCCGTGAGGCGGGTGGGGATAAAAGTTCCGTAACCGGTGGTACGAAGGTGCTTTCTGATAAGATAAAGGTATTGGTAACCCAACAACAGGGTGAGAGCTTCTTAGATAAGATGATTGCATTGGTGGAAGGCGCTACCCGGAAGAAAACACCGAATGAAATAGCGTTGACTATCCTGCTGGCAGGTTTCACACTGGTATTCGTGATTGTTTGCGTCACGCTGATTCCAATGGCGGACTATACCAATATAGATCATCCGGGAACGTACATCTCGATTGCAGCTATTCTCTCCCTGTTTGTTTGCCTGATACCGACTACAATCGGTGGTCTACTTTCCGCTATCGGCATTGCAGGTATGGACCGTGCGCTTCGTGCCAATGTGATAACGAAATCGGGTAAGGCAGTGGAAACGGCTGGTGATATTGATACGTTACTGTTGGATAAGACGGGAACTATTACAATCGGTAACCGTAAAGCTACGAAGTTCTATGCAGCTCCCGGTGTGGACGAACGTGATTTTATTGAGGCTTGCCTGCTGTCCTCAATCTCCGATGAAACGCCGGAAGGTAAATCAATTATAGAACTGGGACGGGAAACAGGCCGCCGTATGCGTGATCTGAATACTACGGGTGCCCGGATGATTAAGTTCACTGCTGAAACAAAGTGTTCAGGCGTGGATTTGCAAAATGGTACTCAGATACGTAAAGGTGCTTTCGATGCTATCCGTAAGATTGCGGAGAGTGCCGGAAACAGTTTTCCGAAAGAGGTGGAAGATGTGATTGCTGCAATTTCAAGTAACGGCGGTACACCGTTGGTAGTGTGTGTCAACCGGCAGGTGGCTGGCGTTATTGAGTTGCAGGATATCATCAAACCGGGTATTCAGGAACGTTTTGAACGCCTTCGCAAGATGGGAGTGAAGACGGTGATGGTGACTGGAGATAATCCGCTGACAGCAAAGTATATCGCAGAAAAGGCTGGTGTGGATGATTTTATAGCTGAGGCTAAGCCGGAAGACAAGATGGAGTATATCAAGAAAGAGCAGCAGTCCGGTAAACTGGTGGCAATGATGGGAGACGGTACAAATGATGCTCCGGCATTGGCACAGGCAAATGTAGGCGTTGCTATGAATAGCGGTACGCAGGCTGCAAAGGAAGCCGGTAATATGGTGGACTTGGATAATGATCCTACGAAGCTGATTGAAATTGTGGAAATCGGTAAACAGTTGTTGATGACGCGCGGTACATTGACCACGTTCTCTATAGCAAATGACGTGGCTAAATACTTTGCGATTATTCCCGCTTTGTTTATGGTAGCCATCCCTCAGTTAGCACCGATGAATATCATGGGGCTGCATAGTCCTGAGTCAGCCATCCTTTCAGCTATAATCTTTAACGCAATCATTATTCCTATATTGATTCCGTTGGCACTGAAAGGAGTACAGTATAAACCGATTGGTGCCAGTGCATTGCTTCGCCGCAACTTGCTGATTTATGGCTTAGGCGGTGTCATTGCACCCTTTATCGGAATTAAATTAATAGATATGATTGTCTGTTTATTCTTTTAGGGGCGAGGCGCCCCAGCCAGATTTCCTTTCGGAAGGAGGCCTAATAATAACAAACTAATAAATAAAAAGATAATGAAAACATTATTCAAATCCCTTAAAATAACACTTGCATTTTGCGCTTTCTTCTCTGTATTCTATATCCTTATCCTGTGGATATTTGCCCAGGTGGCAGGTCCCAATAAGGGTAATGCGGAAGTAGCGACTCTGGATGGTAAAGTTGTCGGTGCCGCTAATGTAGGACAGATGTTCACAAAAGACGTCTACTTCTGGGGACGCCCTTCCCATGCCGGTGACGGTTACGATGCTACCAGTTCTTCCGGTAGCAACAAAGGCCCTACCAACGAAGAATATCTTTCGGAGGTAGAAGCCCGTATCGATACTTTCCTCGTACACCATCCTTATCTGAACCGTAAAGACGTTCCGGCAGAAATGGTAACTGCCAGTGCTTCGGGGCTTGATCCGGATATCACTCCCGCCAGTGCTTATGTACAGGTGAAACGCGTGGCCCAGGCACGTGGTATGGACGAGGCACAAGTAAAGACTCTCGTAGACAATGCAGTGCAGAAGCCGCTTCTCGGCCTTTTCGGTACGGAGAAGGTGAATGTACTGAAACTGAATATCGCATTGGAAGAAGCAAATAAGAAATAATTTTAGGTTGGTAGAGAGGCGGACAGATTCCATTCATATTTTGCCATGGTGATGTCTAAAACAGGGTGAATGGAACGCTGCCTCTCTTTTTAAAAGACAACTTTACTCTTAAAAGATTGAATGGATTATGAAAAGATTAAGAAACAATATTTTTGCGACAGCAGCAGTTGCTGTTGCCTGTATTTTAGGAACTACAAGCGCAAAGGCTCAGGAATTTACTGTGCAGGGTGATTTAATCAGCTCTTACGTCTGGCGTGGGGTTTATCAGACCGGAGCAAGTTTCCAGCCGACTTTAGGATTCAACATAGGTGACTTCTCTCTGACAGCCTGGGGCTCGACAGACTTCGATGGTAATAAATCTTCAGAAGGACTGGCAAGCAAGGAGATAGACCTGACGGCTGCTTATACTTTAGGCGAATCAGGACCCACACTGTCCGTAGCAAGTCTATGGTGGGCAGGTCAGGGAGCCGGGAAGTACTTCAACTTCAAGAGCCATGAAACTGCTCACTTCTTTGAAGCAGGTTTGGCTTATACATTGCCTTGTGAGAAACTTCCTTTGTCTATGGCATGGTATCTGATGTTTGCCGGTGCCGATAAGAATGAGGAAGGTAAGCAAAATTATTCTTCCTATTGCGAACTGAACTATCCGTTCAGCGTGAAGTCGGTAGGTTTGAATGCAACCGTAGGATTCGTTCCTTATAAAACTTATACGGTAGGATATGGAAATTCCGGTTTTGCTTTTACCAATGTAGCGTTGAAAGCTACCACGGCTATCAGGATAACAGATTCGTTTTCATTGCCTATCTTTGCACAAGCTATCTGGAATCCATGTTTGGAGGATGCGCATTTGGTATTTGGTATAACGTTGAAACCATGATAACTAAAGATTAGGCGCGGATTACGCGCCTAAAAATGAAAGTATGAACAGAGAAGAAAGTGTACAGCACTTCCTCGACTTGATTAAGAAGTCCCGTCGTGGAAAATTCAAGATCTACATCGGCATGATTGCTGGTGTAGGTAAGTCGTATAGGATGCTTCAGGAAGCCCATGACCTTTTGGATAATGGTGTAGATGTACAAATCGGTTACGTCGAAACCCATGGTCGTGCCGGGACGGAAGTATTACTGGAAGGACTTCCTGTCATTCCGCGGCGGAAGATATTCTACAAGGCAAAGGAACTGGAAGAGATGGATTTGGAGGGCATTATCCGTATCCATCCCGATATTGTCATTGTAGACGAACTGGCGCATACCAATGTAGAAGGCAGCCGAAACGAGAAACGTTGGCAAGACGTGATGGATCTGCTGGACGAAGGTATCAATGTGATTTCCGCCGTCAACATCCAGCATATTGAAAGCGTCAACGAAGAAGTTCAGGGCATTTCCGGTATTGAAGTCAAAGAGCGTATCCCTGACAGTGTATTGCAGGAAGCGGATGAAGTGGTGAACATCGACCTCACTGCCGAAGAACTCATTACCCGCCTGAAAGCCGGTAAAATCTATAAACCGGAGAAAATACCCATGGCATTGAATAACTTCTTCAAAACCGAGAATATCCTTCAACTGCGTGAACTGGCTTTGAAAGAAGTGGCGTTGCGTGTGGAGAAGAAAGTGGAGAATGAAGTGGTGGTTTCCAGTGTAGGCGTCCGGCATGAGAAGTTTCTGGCGTGCATCAGCAGTCAGGAGAAGACGCCCCGGCGTATCATTCGTAAGGCGGCGCGTCTGGCAACCCGTTACAATACTTCTTTTATAGCCCTGTATGTACAAACACCCCGCGAGAGTGCCGACCGTATCGACCTGGCCCGGCAGCGCTATCTGTTGAATCACTTTAAGTTGGTCACTGAGTTGGATGGTGAAGTGGTTCAGGTGCAATCCAAAGATGTATTGGATGCCATCATCCGTACTTGTAAAGAGAGACAGATCACTTCTGTTTGTATGGGCAGTCCTTCTTTCCGTTTACCTCAATCCTTGTTTATGGTGTTGAAATACAGAAAATTTGTGAACGATTTGGCTCAGGCAAACGTAGATTTGATTATACTTGCATAAAATTTAATTCATCAGTGCATTATGAATATTCGTACTAAATTAATACTCAGTGTAGGCATTCTGGCCGGTATGATCATTCTGCTGGTTGCTCTCTCCGTAGTGAATCTTCAGATACTGACAGCCACCGAACCAGACAGCCCTGCCGCCATGCCCGGACTGGAACGTGCTTTGCTGTGGATTTCCGTTACAGGTGCTATTTGTATTCTTGCCAGTATCGTGTTGCTGGTCTGGCTTCCCCGTTCCATCAACAAGCCTATCCAGGAACTGACGCGTGGTATCCTTGAAATCGCCAATCATAACTATGAGAAACGTTTGAATATGAGCGGACACGAGGAATTCCGCCAGGTGGCCGATAGCTTTAACAGTATGGCTGAGCGCCTGACTGAATATCGTGCCAGTACGCTGAACGATATTCTTTCTGCCAAGAAATTTCTTGAAGCCGTTGTGAACAGTATTCATGAACCTATTATCGGTCTGAATTGTGAGCATGAAATACTCTTTATCAATAAAGAAGCACTCACCGTATTGAATCTGAAACGTGAAGATGTAATCCGCCACTCTGCCGAGGAACTGTCCTTAAAGAATGATCTCCTTCGTCGTCTGGTTCGGGAACTGATTACTCCGGGTGAGAAGAAAGAACCCTTGAAAATCTATGCGGACAATAAGGAAAGCTATTTTCAAGCTTCTTACATCACCATTATAAATACGGATGCCGATACGGATGAACCGCAGAACTTGGGTGATGTGATCCTGCTGAAAAATATCACCGAATTTAAAGAGTTGGATTCTGCCAAAACAACCTTTATCTCCACCATCTCCCATGAACTGAAAACGCCTATCTCGGCTATTCTTATGAGTTTGCAGTTGCTGGAAGATAAGAGGGTAGGAGCTTTGAATGATGAGCAGGAACAATTATCGAAAAGCATTAAAGAAAATGCCGACCGCCTGCTGGGTATCACTGGTGAACTCCTGAATATGACACAAGTAGAAGCCGGCAAGCTCCAGATGATGCCGAAGATAACCAAGCCTATCGAACTTATAGAATATGCCATTAAAGCCAATCAGGTTCAGGCGGATAAGTTCGGTATCCAGATAGAAGTGGAGTATCCGGAGGAAAAAATGCCGAAACTGTTTGTGGATAGTGAGAAGATAGCCTGGGTATTGACGAACCTTCTGAGCAATGCAGTCCGTTATTCAAAAGAAAACGGGCGTGTCGTTATTGGTGCCAAGCGTGAGGAGGACTTTGTTGAACTGTATGTGCAGGATTTTGGCAAAGGTATCGATCCCCGTTATCATCAGAGCATTTTCGACCGTTATTTCCGTGTGCCCGGCACAAAGGTGCAAGGCAGTGGACTGGGACTTTCCATTTCAAAAGATTTTGTGGAGGCACATGGGGGAACACTGACGGTGGAAAGCGAATTGGGGAAAGGTAGTAAGTTTATTATGCGACTGAAAGCATAAATGAATAAGCCCCTACAACTATCATGAGAGCATTTCGTGATTGTTTGTAGGGGCTAATTTATTCTTATTTACTTTATACTTATGTTATACAGCCAGATTCCATACGTGAAAGCGTTAGCGTATTTTTGTGGCTTTATTTCATCCGGGCGGAACCATTGGCCTATGTTTGCGAACGGAGTGAGAATCACATCTACCTCACTACCTTTATATAAGGCTTTTGTCTGATAAACCGGCCCTAACATATTGTTATCAGGCTTATTGATCATTGTAGGTTTCGTCGTTGTATTCATCCGTATATTCTGATCTATATTCACATCATCGTTGCAAAGCTGCTTATTCCATACCATGTCCAGTGAGTAAACAATCGGACCACGTACAAAGGCATAAGGAATTCTATCAGTCGGTTCTTCCTTATACATGATTTCCCCACCGGCTAATTTATAAGAAACATATTTGCTATGATGACTACGTGATACCCATTTCTCTTCCATAGGGAAAGTGATGTCTACTTTATCCCCTTTTGTCCACTTGCGTGATAATTTCAGGTAAGTACCAGGCTTTACATCTGCGATGTTTTCACCGTTCACCTTTATTTCCGGATGTTCACACCAGGAGGGGATACGTAGGTTTAATGTTTTGTTTTTTGCTTTCTCTGAAACAATGGTCAGCTGCATATTTTCGGATTCCGGATAGTTTCCGGTGATTTCAAATGCGAAATCCTTTCCGGTATATTGCGAGGGCATGTATTGATTGATATAAAACTCTTTTCCTTTTTCTGCGTAAATGAAGGTGGGTAACATCGAGATAATCCGGTGTCCGCTTGCTGTGCAGCAATCCGGCCCGTGGAAATAACCGTCAGGCTTACTTCCATTCGGAGCCGTATGATATCGACAAACTCCGCTTTCACAATCCTGGGCGGCAAATACATGGTTAATCATCAGGCGTTCCATGGCATCCGCATATTTGGATTCTCCGGTTAATTCCAACAACTGTTGTGTGAGTTGCATCCATGACATTGTGGCACAGGTTTCCACGATATTACCTGAAAGTGGTTTCACATAGTCGTGTTCATAATGTTCGGCAACACTCACACCACCGGTGATGTACATCTGGCGTTCATGAATGTCGTCCCATGCTCCGGACACTTTACGCAGCAACGTTTTATCACCGGTGATACGATACAGTCGCAAGAAGCCCATAAAGTTCATGTGGAAAGTATGCGAATGTACATAAGGTTGAAGTTTATCCACCCCTAAAGTACCGTCCGCAACGGAATCCAAACGGGAGAATGCATCCCATCCACTCCATTTGTCGATGTTGCTGACTACCCATTGGCTCCATTCCAGATACTTCTTCTTTCCTGTCAGTTCATATAGCCTTGTTATGGGGTCACAAAGTAAAGTACCTTCCCAAGAATAGTGTACACTATGCCCTGCAAAGTCTGAGTGTCCGTCCAGATGTTTTTGTTTGTTTTCAGGTGCTCTCAGATCAGAGGGCCAGAATTCCAGTTTACCCGGTCCGAAATATTGCAAGAAATAGTCTGCCAATTTCTCTGCGGCAGTTAGTGCTTTTTTATCTCCTGTTTCTTCATATACTGTGATAAAGGCATGGAAAACAAAATATAATTCGTAAGCGTCCATTCCTCTGACTGGTCTTTCGGGAGACCGGAAACTCTTGGCTGTGGCTCCTACGTAACCGTTTGCTTCCTGTGAGTCAATGATGCGATTCAGTACGTTTTCAGCTTTAATTAGTAATTCCTTGTCATCACCCTGAACTGCCGACAGATAAGCTGATTCTATCCACTTTCCATGCTGTTCTGCCTGTGTCCAGTCCCAAGCCGAATGTTGCCTGTTTACAACAAAGTCCACATATTTATCTATTGGAAAGTGTTTCAGGTAGGCATTCCGGTTAACTTCCATACGATGTCCGAAGAATCCGGTTATATTTCTTACAGAAGAAACAGGTACCGGCTTTTCCAGTAATCCTACTTTATCGTGATTCTGAGCATTAAGCTTCGTCATCAAACTGGCAAATACTAAAATTGCAATAATCTTTGTTTTCATACTTTGATATGTTAATAATGAATTGTTTTTAATGGTTTATATGCATTATTTCCACCATATTGTAACTTCTTCGGTGATTTCACTTACTGGTAATCTCACTTCCCATCCGACGGTACATTTCTGTATCGTACAAACTTTCTTACCCACTTGTACTTTGTAAGGAACAATTTTGTCTGCTCTGATTTGTAAGGATGTACCTTTCATCATTACGGTAGCTCCGATGACGGGGGAGCCGTTTTCATCTACTACCTGTCCCTTTACAGGGTCGGATTGCATGACTGCTTGTACTTCATTTGCCGTTGCAAAAGCATCTTGTGGGTAGCCCGCATAGAGAGCGGATACCATCATCACGGAGAGGAGAGTTTTCTTTGATGATCTTTTAAAATGATAGTTCTTCATGAATTTGAATTTAAAATTAAAGGTTTCTTTTTCTTTCGATAGAGGTGAGCTCTTCCATCTGGTAACAAAGGAAAACAAATATGAATAAAGCTGTTAATGCTTATAAATCAAATCATAGGGGGTAATTAATCAACGCTAAATTGACTAATTACCCCCTATGATTTGAGCAAAATAACCTGAAATAACCGGATGTTTTGCTGCTTGATTAAGATGGATGGATTGTTTCTTCTTTCTTCTCTTTGATCTGTTTCTGGTATTCGCCGGGCGACATACCGAATGCTTCTTTAAACGACTGGGTGAAATTCTTATAATCACTGTAGCCCAATGCTGTGATAACATCTGCCACAGTTGCCGTTTTATTTTCCAGCATCCGGCAGGCATGTTGCATCTTTATATCCTTTATAAAATCCAACGGAGTTTTGCCAGTGATTACTTTTATTTTCCGAGAAAGTGTGGAACGGGACATATTCATAGCCTCTGCCAGTGACACCACATTAAATTCCGGTTCATTCAGATGTTCTTCTACCGCTTTGGTCGCCCGATCCAGAAGTAACTTATCTATCTCGGCAAATTCAGAGGTGGAAATGCTGTCTTTGGTATCCAAGTATTGATGCATTTTTACCAACTCGGCACTGTCCGCCCATTTCTCGTCGTTCTTGCGTTTCATACGTTTCAGATAGGCATAAATACTATATCCTATGATGGCCATAGTCAGCAGAGTATAAAAGAGATAAGCCCACCAGGTTTCGTACCAGGCAGGTAGGCGGTGGATTGTTATCTCCGTTACCTCATTACTCCATAATCCGTTTTTATCAGTAGCTTTCACCTGGAATGTATATTTTCCCTTGTCCAATCTGTTGTAGAAGGCGGAATTCTTCCGGTCGTCCAGGTAGACCCAGTCGTTGTCTACACCTACCATCCGGTACGCATAACGTATCTGGTCTAAGTTATGGAAATCCAATGAAGAGAATTCGATTTCCAGATTCTGGTCATTGGGTGACAGGCGGATAGGCGTATTTATAGGGTCTTGTTTCAACTGGTCGTCCCAAATGCTCTTTCCCATAATCTTGATGTCACTGATATGGGTGGTTACCTGTTCGGGGATACTTTCCAGTTGTTGGGTTGGTGAGATGGACACAATGCCTGAGATTCCGCCGAAATAGATTTCTCCTTTCCGGTCGTAGTAGACGGCTTTGGATAGCAGACGAGTAAGGAGGAAATTCTTATCCCTGGTGCTGTAGCTCCGGTAAGCGCCATTGCGCGGGTTGAACTCTTTAATCATCTGATTGGTAGTGATCCATACATGATTGTATACGTCTACGGTGATATTATTGATGATATCCCCCTTCATGCCGCAACTGAAACTATAGTCTTTCAGTGTCTCTTTTTGTCTCGGGTCGAACAGTAAGACTTCCCCTTCGGTGGTACCCATCCAGAGGTCGCCGTCGCTCGTGGCATCTATGCATACAAAGTCTTTATCGAAAGGATAAGATTCAATATGTTTATCCAGTTCAATCCGGTAGATGCCTTTGTTTCGGATGGCAGTCCATATCCGGCTGTCGGCTGTTTGGGTGATGCCGGCAACCGGACCTGATACTTCCGGAATGCTTTCGAGAGTTGCGCTCATAATCCGGTATACGAACAATCCCGTCGTAGTGCCTATCCATAGATTATTCTGTAGGTCTTCGAACAGCGAAGTAACCTGCCCCGGATTCTTTGTGACGTTGCCAAGCTCTATCCGTACATCTTCTTTCATCTCCATATTCAGCTGGCTCAGGCCGAAGACGGTGGAACCATACGAAGTAGCCCATATCCGGTTGTGGCTGTATGATCTGGCTATGTTGGTGACGTCTCCAAACGGTAAATTCCGGATTCCCTGACATTGTGAATAGTGTTTGAGCTTCTTTTTCCGACTGTCATAGATGCATAGGCCGTACCGGTCTTGCGAAAACCAGAAAATACCGTCTTCATCTTTGCACAGTGAGTTTATGGCGGGATTCGCCTTTAACTGGTTTCTTAAATCCGGCAGGGGATACTTCTGGACAATGTAATTGCGGATATCAATAATGAAGCTTTCCACGTCGAAGGCTGATACCCATAGCTTTCCGTCTTTATCCTTATATATTTCATAAAGTATTTTGTTGCCGGGGGTGAGGAAGGCGGAAGTGTCCACTTGCTCTAAGTGTCCCTCCTTTGTGATGCGGAAAGCGAACAAGTCCTTCCAGGAAGTGACCCATATATAGTGGAATACATCATCCTGCACCATGTGGTAGATGGCTCCCGTAGCATTTCCTGTGATATCTACCGGGAGAGGCTGGGGGATATATTGCGTTTCCGGAGATTTACTGTTCGGGTCGAAACGCACGATTCCTTTTCCCCAGGTGCCGAGCCAGTAATATCCGTTTGTTTCGTCCCAGATGATCCGTTCGATATCCATATAGTCCCTGTGGTGGAAGTAGGCTTCAAAATCATCCGTATCTTTATTGAGTTTATACATTCCGCCCCGGGTGAGGGAGATTATTAAGTCTCCGTTTTTGTCTTCGTAGACGATGTACACAAATTCAGGGGAGTGGTTGTATTCGGTTTTATACCGCTTTATCAGAGTGCCGTCAGCCTTGAACCGGAATAGCACGCCTTGCATGCTTACCCATATACTTCCGTCCCGGGTTACGTTTATAGTGAATACATTCTTATCGGAGAACTCCTGCAAATCCATGGGAGTGATCCGGCAGGTAGCCTTATCCAGTATATAGCCACCTTTCATGGTTCCGAACCAGATTTTCTTATCGTGGTCTTCGGAGATATAAGTAATATAATTATCCGATAAGAGTCCCGGATGGTACAGGTCGGAGCGGAAAACGCGGATATTGTATCCGTCGTTCCGGCAGAGACCGTTGAAAGTGCCGTACCACATGTAGCCGTCGCTGTCCTGAAATATGCGATGAATGGCATTCACCGGAAGTTTATCTAAGGAAGGTATTTCTCTAACCACGATATCCTGAGCATGGAGTATAGGGTTGAATATTAAAAGACACAAGAACTGCATCAGGTAGACTTTTTGTCTGATAATCATATTTGAGGTGGCTTTTATCATAGTATCTTTTATATATCGATACACAAAGGTATGAATAAAAACTCAGAAATCTTATTACCTGTAATGAATGAAAAATTATTTAATTGATAGTTAATACAATAAAAAAGTAGAGTCAGACCTAAATCCGGCTCTACTGTTGAGGTATACATTCTTTATCTAAATCCTAGCGATATGTTATTTCATTCCATTTCGGTGGAATTCCTCCTTGTAAATGGCGTACAAAGAAATCATAGCGTTTATGTTCCCCGAAATCTTCTCCCATCGTGTGGTGTGCACCGGGAATCACTACCAGTTCAAAATCTTTGTTGGCTTTTATCAGTGCGTTCACCACCTGCATAGTTGAGGCAGGATCTACATTATCGTCCAGTTCGCCTACTACCAGCATCAGGGGGCGGCTTAGCAGATGGGCATTCTCTACATTCGATCCTTCCTTATATTGATCTCCCACGGGATATCCCAGCCAGAGTTCGTTCCACCAGATTTTATCCATGCGATTGTCGTGGCAGCCACAGGCGGAATAAGCGGCTTTGTAGAATTCGGGATGCAGCAGCACGGCAGTGGTGGATTCTTGGCCTCCGGCGGAACAGCCGTAGATACCTACGCGGTCCATATCCATATACGGATACTTCTCTCCGGCAGCTTTAATCCAGGCAATGTGATCGGGAAGTCCTGCATCTTTCAGATTCTTGTAGCATACGTTCTCAAATTCACGTGAACGGAAAGAAGTTCCCATTCCGTCTACCATGACGACGATAAAACCGAGTTCGGCAAGGGAAGTCATGTACCAGTTGTACGGGATGAAAGTCTTGGGTACATACTGGTCGCCGGGACCTTGGTAAATGTATTCGATAACCGGATACTTCTTGTTCGGGTCGAAGTTAGTGGGACGAACAATCAGTCCCCACATATCCGTTTTGCCGTCACGCCCCTTGGCGGTAAATACTTCCGGTGCTTTCCAGCCTTCTGCTTCCAGACGACTGATATCGGCTGTCTCCAGCGGCATCACCACCTTGCCATCTTCGGCACTGCGCAATACGGTAACAGGAGCTTTGTTTACCATGGAGTAAACGTCTACCAGATAATTCATATCTCCCGAGAACCAGGCACGGTGCATTCCTTCTTCCGGAGTAAGGCAAACCAAGTCTTTCCCGTCGAAACCAATGCGGTAATAGCGGATGAGATAAGGGTCCTCACCGGGTTGTACACCATTTGCGGAGAAATAAATCTGCCGGTTGTCCTCGTCTACGCGGAGCACTTCGCGCACATACCATTCGCCGCGGGTTATCTGATGGATGGGCTGTGCGGTAGTGCGGTCGTACATGTACAGGTGGTTCCAGTTATCCCGTTCGCTCATCCAGATGATGTGCTTGTTGTCCCTTAGGTCGTGACGGAAACGGCGGGTATAGTTCACGTATTTGTCAGAGGTTTCTTCTATCAGAGGACGCACGACGCCTGTCTCGGCAGAGAGTTCAAGTACACGATATGCCTGATGTCCGCGCTGATTGTATTCGAAGGTTACGGCACGACTGTCATTGTTCCATTCGGGACCGTATATTTCATACTGCCGATTGAAGAGGTCGGTGCTGGGGATGATACCTCGTCCTGTTTCAACTTCATAAATGCAAGGTATCTTGAAAGGAAGTTCGTCTCCCGGTTTGGCATATTCCTGCTTGTGCAGCTTCGGTTGGAGTTGATCTGTCGGAGAAGACTCTACATAGTACACATATCGTTTCTCTACCGGGCGGATTTTGCAGGATGCCACCTTCTTGCTGTCCGGAGACCAGCGGATATAAGCTGAGTAATAGTTGCTGAGTGTACCGTCAAGGCTCAACTGCTTCTCTTTTCCCGTGGCAAGTTCCTTCACATATACATTCTGATTTTTGATATAGGCGGTGTACTTTCCATCGGGTGAAGTTACGGGAGCGGCTTCTTTTTCGTCATCCCGTTCCATCCAGTGCTTCTGTGGTGCATTACGGTCGGGCAAGCTGCCTTCATTTACCAACTGATTCTTGCGGGTGGCGTACATCCAGCGTTGGTTGCCGAATACAAAACGAAGCGTATCTAAGCTCGGGTTCACCCGTAACCGTTCCAACTGGATTGCTTCGGGGTTTACTTCTTTGCCGGACGCGTTGCTCAGTGCGCTTGTCAAACGCTTGTGGTCGAACAATTCCTTTCTGCTTTTCTTGTCTGCGTTCACCGATACGTAGATACGGCCTTCGGGCGTATTGCGTACATACCAGAACTGATGTGTGCCTTCTATCCACTGCGGCGTGACGTTGGAGTAGAAAACTTTGTTGGCACTGAATTTCTCTCTCAATGCGTAGGCACGGTTATAATCGTCCACCGTGCCTTGTGCGATAGCCATGCCCCCGCTAAGGAGCATGGCTATCGACAAACCTAACTTACAAACATTCATATCTAACTAACCTTTATTGTACTTCCCATTCATAAACACCTGCTGCATGTTTGTCCGGCAGGGTGATTTCCAGTTTTACTGATTTGGTCTTCACGGGATCAAAGTTTACGGTGTTTCCCGCACCTTTTACAACGCCATATTTGTCGGCACCTGTGACGGGCTGCCACTGGCCTTGTGCATCTTTATAATATATCTTCCAGCTTTTCGGTACACGGCAGCCGCCCCAGGGAGCATCGTCGAACCAATATACGGTGGAGCTTGATACGGTAGCTTCTGCCGGGAACTCATACGTGATCCATTCCGTAGTTCCCTGTTTGGGCCACCAATGGTAGTAGGGCAGGGAGCGGTCGTTCTCATCTTTCGGAACCAGGCGGTCGTTGATGGCTGAAATGGAGCTTGCGCGGTGGGATGCGTCTATTTTACTTTCCGAAGCCAGTGTGGCAGGCATGGCGGGGCGGGATGCGCTCAGCTCTTGCGGCAGCCATACTTCCATAGCTCCCGAACCACGGTGAGCCCATGCGTAGTAAGGTATCAGTGTCAGGTTCACATCGGTAGTGGTCAGGCGACCCTGATCGTCATAGCCAAGTGTCTGTGCGCCGGTCTTCAATTGGTTGATGCCATACAGCAGATCGGGCTTTTCCACCACTTCAAACTTCGGGTTGCGGTTCATGAATACGCTGAAGATGTCGAAGTTGTTATCCGGGAATTCTGCACAGTATACAATCGGTCCGCGTTCTACGGCAATGCGTCCGCGGTCGGCTTCCACTTTATTGTTGGCTTTCACGGTACGCGGTTCCATGTCGAAGTGTACTTCCACCTTATCACCCTTTTTCCAACGGCGGTCGATGCTGAAATAACCATCCTTCAGTTCATTCTGTACGGCTTCTCCGTTTACTTTCACTGTGTACTTCAGACGCTTGCCGTCGCTATAGGTATACAGGTCGCTGGGGACTACCTGACCCCGAACCCATCCGGGAATACGGACTTTCAGGTTGAAGGGTCCGACGTTATTCTTGTTGATGCCGATGGTAATGTCACCGTTCCACGGGTATTTGGTGTTTTGCTCGATAGAAACAGCTTTGCCACCCACTTTCAGGTCGGAAGTGTTGGACATGAAGAGGTTGACGTAAACGTCCTTATCCTTCACTGCGTAGATATACCCCGGCAGGGACGGGATGAAACGGCAGATGTTGGACGGGCAGCAGGCACAACCGAACCAGGGCTGCCGTTGATGCTGTCCCATGCTTTCCAGCGGGTTGGGGTAGAAGAAACCGCCACCATCCAAGGATACGCCTGAAATCAGACCATTGTATAAAGTGCGTTCCAGCACATCGTAGTATTTGGATTCACCGTGCAGGAGGAAAAGGCGGTAGTTGACGTACACGTTGCCGATGGCAGCACAAGTTTCGCAATAGGCTGACATGTTGGGCAATTCGTAGTTCTTGCCGAAAGCCTCTCCGGCTGCTGTAGCTCCGATACCGCCGGTGATGTAATATTTCTTGCCGACGATATTGTCCCAGATGCGGTCGATGGCATGAATGTAGGCGGTGTCTCCCGTCAGGGCGGCTACGTCGGCCATACCTGCATACATATATGCGGCGCGAACGGCGTGTCCCACAGCTTCATCCTGTTGAACCACCGGCTTATGTGCCTGGCTGTATTCATCGGTACGGCTGGTATATCCACGCTGGTCGAGGAAGAACTTGGCTTGGTCGAGGTACTTTTGGTCTCCGGTAACTAAATAAAGTTTGGCAAGTGCCATTTCGGCAATCTGATGTCCGGGGACACGAATTTGCTGCCCTTCGCCTGTACCGATTTCACGGCATACGCAGTCAGCGTATCGGATGGCAATGTTGAGGAAGTTCTTCTTCCCGGTAGCCTGGTAGTGGGCGATGGCGCCTTCCACCATGTGTCCCAGGTTGTAAAACTCGTGGCTCAGGTCTTCTACCTTTTCCCAACGTTTGCTTCCCGCCCATTCATGGGGATGTTTCGGATTCATGGTGCGGCTGGTGTAGAGGTATCCGTCCGGTTCCTGTGCAGCGGCTACGATGACGAGCACGCTGTCGATGTATTTGGCCAGTTTCTTATCGGGATATGTCTGTAACAGGTAGCTGGCACCTTCGATGGTTTTGTATACGTCCGTATCGTCGAAAGCCAGTCCACCTACTTTAATGGTATCACTTGGATGGGCTGCGTTGACGAAGTTCTGATATCTTCCGGTTTCCTCGCATTTGCTGAATGCCAGGGGGATGGTTACCTCTCGGCTCGCGTTGAGGCGTTGTCCCCAGAAGGAGTCGGTTACTTTCACCGAGGTGAAAGGTACGGGATCGATGGGATACCCGTGCGATTGGTTTTTCACTTGCGCTTGGCTGCCTACGGTGGCGGCAACCAGCAGGGTGGTAACTAATACTTTTCTCATGGTTATTATTCGTTTTATGGTATTATTTCTTGATTGGAATATATTCGTCCCATAGTTTCAGTGAATGCAGGTAGCCCGTGAACGGCCAGTTGCGTTCTGCATTCTGCCCCAAAGTTACGTATTGCGATGGCTTTATCAGTAATTGAATGTCTTTTTCGCTAATTAATTTATCATTGATATATACTTGTTCCATACGGCCGTCGAAACAAATATAGATATGCTGCCATTTGCCGGCCAGTTCTTTCATGTCCTTGTATCCGGCATCTTCGTACCAGCCATAGTGGTTGATGACACCGCATCGGGGTTCCGTACCGCTTACGAGCATAATCTTTTCCAATTCGTCATGCGAAGTCGTGAAGTCGGCTACACATTCATTTTCGGCAATGGAATCATTCAGTATCCAGGCTTCCAATGTATAGGGGGCATTGTCCAGCAAGGTTGCAGGCAGGGAGAAGTTGGACTGGAATACCTGCTGCCCATCAAAGCTGAAACTTTTCTTTCCTTCTACTTCCTTAATGATGGAGGGGGCTTTGTGGGTTTCGAAGTATCCTTCTATTCCATGATTGAAAAGATAATGTACGGTGTCGCCTGCGGCGAAGTCATCGGCGGTGATGCTTACTACCAAGCCATGCTTTTGCTGATCGGCAGCCGGTAAGCGGACGATATCCGTAGTGGTATCATATTCCTGTTCGGCAGGTGCCTGTTTCCAGTTATAGTAGCGCAGATTAGTGATGATTAAGGGCTCGGCTCCGCTTTGAAGCGAAATCACACCGGATGAAAGGGCGGATTCCGCTTCGTAGCTTTGCCATCCACCTAACCTATGAACTAACCCACTAATTGTATGCTCTTTGGAGGGAGAAAGTAACGGATGGCGGTATTCCAGCGTAGTGCCCGGTTCGAGAACCAGTGCGTCGCGTCCGTCAATGCGCTCGGTGCGGGCTGATCCTGCTTTCAGGATAAAAGCACCTCCTAACATTCCTTCATTGTTCTGCCATTCGCGGCCATTCCAGTCGGCGGCTGTCAGTCCGAGCCACTGTTGGGGGGCGGAGTCTTCGATACCGGAAAATACCTTGATGTTCCAGATAGCGCCACCGAAGCCATTCTTCTGTCCGCCGGTATAGGTGAGGCGCACGAAGCGGGCTTTGGCTTTTCCGAAATCTACCATTGGGCTGCCTGCCAGATGATTGTTTCGCTTGTCGGCAAAGATATTCCAGCGTTTACCGTCTGTTGAAGTTTCAATCAGGTATTGATAGAACTGAGTGTCATATTCAAATTGTGTCCAGATCGTTTGTATCTGCTGGAGGCGTCCCAGGTCTATTTCAAGCCATTCCTGTCCCATGCCGCGCGGATGCCATAAAGTTCCGTTGTTATCATCTACGGCATATTCGGGACGGAAGTTGTCATCATAAGAGGAAGAGGCACGCACGCTTTTACCAAAGGCGAGGTTGGTTGATTTAACAACGGAAGGAGCCAGTGCACCTACGCCTTCATGGGTAGGGGTGATTTTTTGAATCGTTCCGTCTGCATTGAATGTCATGCGGTCGATGCAAAGCTGGCGGTGGAAGCCACGGTTGGAGTGTGGATTATCGTGGCGGTGATAAACGATATAGCAATCATTACCTTCCTGGAGGATGCTGTGATGTCCGGGACCGTGAATGGTACCGTCAGCATTGGTTTCGAGGATGCAGCCGCCATAGGTGTAAGGCCCCAGAGGCTTGTCTGAGGTGGCGTATTGCACACGGTATGTGTGGTCGTGGCAGGAACCGGAGGAATACATAAAGTAGTAGGTTCCATTGCGTTTGATTACAAAAGGTGCTTCGAAGAAATCGGTGGCTTCGGTATTGGGGATGAGGCGGGTTTCGGTAAAACTCTTTAAATCGGGAGCTAATTTTCCGGCACCGCAACCGAAACCTTTGTAAATGCCCCAGGTTCCCCAGTACATATAGACTGAGCCGTCATCGTCTACAAATGTTTGTCCATCCAGAGTGATGGCATTTGTTACGAAGCGGTCGGGGATAAGGACGGCTTCGCTATCGCCCAGGATATTCTTCCACGGACCACGGGGAGTTTCACTGACTCCGCAATGGATGATACAGGGCTGGCAGTAGAAGTAGTAGTACTTCCCATCAGAGTGCTGCATCACATCGGGTGCCCATATCCAGTGACTGTCGGGCCAGTTCATGGGCATCAAGGTCCAGTTTACGAAGTCCTTGCTGGTCCATACTTGTGCGGGGCCAAAGCCTGCACCACTGCCATCGGTAGTGGCGTACATATAATAAGTATCACCAAACTTTTTGATAGTAGGGTCGGCGAAATATCCGGGAATCACGGGATTACCCGTCCCCGGAGCATTGAAAGCGGCCTGTGCAAAGGCAGAGACAACCCCTATTAAAAAGGAAGTGATTAAAAGGATGGTTCTATTCATATTGTTACTTTATTGTTAGAAAAATTACTTGCACCGCGCAGCAAACCTTGCTCCAGCGCTACGCTGGTCATTTATGTATTTCATTATTAATCGGTATCTCTATTTCATAAAAATATTCTTTCAACAGCTTGTACATTTCCGGATCGTAGGCTTTCAGCTTTACGCGACGGTTCATGGAGTTGTGTACACCATTGGCAGGATCAGCGTAACGGTTACAGTTAAAGAAAGACTGTACACATTCCGCAAAATATTCTTCTTTGTTACTTAATGCATAAGTACCGGCCCATAGTCCTTTTTCTCCAGCGCTTTTCCACAATGCTTCTAGTCGGTTATTGAAATCCGGTTCCACACCTGCAATTCCTACCATATGTATCAGATGGGCAAATTCATGAATCAGAATATTCTCGCCCGTATATTTATCTTGTGGCAAGGCCAATAGATTCTCTTCCCCGCAACTGGCGGAGAACTCGTCTTCCGGTGCCCCACCGAAACCACGGGCACGCCAGTTCCAGTATGCAATGCTGTCCGGCGAATTGCAGATATGTGCAAACTCCGGTAAATCACAAGTATCTTCGTCTTTACCGATAACCATCACATGGCAACCTTTTTTCACCATATGCGTTTTTACATCCGGACGTTTTGATAGCATCAGACTCATGATATCACATGCTTTCAGCAACGCTTCATCACTTACCCTTTCGGAAGAAGTGACATATAATCCCTCAGTTTCAATGTATTTCTTATAAAAAGAAGGAATATTCTTTCCCTTGGGTATGGACGTTACTTCACCTCGCACCGGATATAACTCAAGCTTCATCGCGAATCCCCCGCCTGAAGCTAAATGTATCTTTATCCGACTGTTTTTATCTATAATCAGTTTCTCTGTACGATAATCTTCCGCTTGCTTGTTCGCATTAATACCATCAGCAAAAAGCGTGGCTGTATAGCGAACTTTGGAAGGCAGGAACGAAAAGTCAAGTTCTACATCACGTTCATCCCAGTTTGTCATCCCGCCAATGTACCAGTTGATATCTTTCTTTCGTACACTAACGATATATTCTCCCATTTTACCTGCGGCGATAAAGGTAGAATCCGTCTCCACAGGAATTGAAGTGATGAAGTCCACACATTCCTGTTCATTCAGATAATTCGTCGGAGCATCGCACAGCATGGTGAGCGGAGAATCGTGTACAATATAAGCGGCCAACTGATGACAACGGGTTCCCATACTCATCGGTGAGTAATAGACGGCACGCCAGTCGGCTTTCGTTGCATTGCGCATGGCACCCGGGGTATAATCTACCGGCCCTGCCATCATACGGATATAAGGGAAGGTCACATCGTAGAGAGGCATGTTATTCTTGATATCCGTCCACTTCACCTCTTCCATACCGAACAGGCTCTCAAAGTTGATGATATTCGGATAAGTGCGATTGATACCTGTAGGTTTGTAAATACCATGGAGGTCGAGTGTCAACTTATGTTTTGCTGTAGCATCAGCGATACGATATACCATTTCAACGGCAGCCTGATCGTCACGATCCAGAAAGTCTACTTTAAAGCCTTTGATACCCATTTCGGAGTACTTCTTGCAGGCGGCTTCCAGTTGTTTGTCGAGTACATTGAATACTGTCCAAAGAATGATATCAACTCCTTTCTGTTTTCCGTAGGCAATCAGTTCCGGAAGATCCAGTTCCGGAATAACAGTCAGCATATCACCGCTTTTCGGATTGTACCAACCCTCGTCGAGCACTATAAACTCTATATCATTCCTGCTGGCGAAGTCTATGTAATATTTATAGGTATCCATATTGATACCTGCCTTAAAGGGGACACCTTTCAGATTCCAGTCATTCCACCAATCCCAGGCTACTTTTCCGGTCTTTATCCATGATGTGTCATCTATGCGATTGGGAGATGCCAGCGCATACACCAGATTATTGACAGGCATATCCGTATCCTTTTCTGTAACAGCCAGTACGCGCCAAGGATAAGTACGTGCCCCACTACTATGTGCTATGAAATCACTGGTTTCTGTTACATACTCCTGCATACGCCAAGGATAGAAATCTGTTTGGGTAGGGTAGGAAGCAAAAACACCTTTTAGACCATATCCATCTTTCTGAGATTCTACAAACATTCCAGGATATGCTTCAAGATCAGATTCCAGTAGAGTTAATTTGGTTTTACCGCAGTCCACTGTAACGGGTAGGAAAGCTACTTTCGGCTGTGCTTTCGATAGTGGGGTAACATCGTATATATTTTGAAAAGCCATTGCCATCGGCTTTTTGTCATTCGTCGTATAAGGAAGATAAGCTGTATAATCTTGATTGAAGTTGAATTCAGCTATTTCATCTTTGACTGTAACACCTGCTGTACGTGTGGTATAGAAACGGTAAGCTACTCCATCATTATAAGCGCGGAAAGTAACTCCAAAACCACCTTTCAACTTCAACTCGAGTTCATTGCATGCAACAACGAACTCCTTGAAGCGGTAGAAAGGGGATTCTACATTATCCCTGATCTTTTTCCTTTTTATACCTGTTACCTGAGAATTGTTTCCTATTTCGGTTCCGTCAGCCAGAACCAAGCCTATGTTAGAAAGAGAGAGAATTGTATCCTTTTCGTGCATCACCTGATAAGATAATTTGTTTCCGGTACTGATTTCTACTTTCAGTTTTCCGTCGGGAGATGCCAGTGCGTATTTCTTTCCTGATGCTGCCTCGAGTGAATTATTTCCGCAATACAGAAATAAGGAAATAACGACTAATTTGAAAGAGAGGTTGTTTTTCATGATTCGGTTAATTCTTATTTGTCTGTCTGCAAAGTAAAAGAAAAAAGAGCGAACGGAAGGACTGAATAATATAATGTAATAAAAGAATAGTCCAAAAGATGCCTTTCTATGGCCTTCTCAATGGCCGTTTGTAGTATTTTTGTATTCGATTGGATTATTTTTTCATCCATTTGCGTGTGCTTATCTGGTCTGTGTTTATCTCGTATTTAGGGCGTAGCTTCTTTGTACCTTCTCCTTATATATAGAAAGGAGTAGGTAGGGAGAAGGTAGGGAGTAAGTAAGGAGAAAGTAAGGAGAAAGTGAAGAGATGATGTGAAACGAGGGAAATTTAAAATATCGTCCAATGGGATAAAACAATAATCTAAATCTTCTTTTGGAGCCTCGTGCTTCGACTATTCTTTTATCCTTATAGATTATTTTTTCATCCTGTTAACAGGAAATCCCTTTCCTTTGCCGTACACTAATGCTAATGATTTAAAAGCACATATATAGTATGATGAAGAAACGAATTCAATTCCTTTTCGGTAGCATTGCCCTTCTGGGCATGAGTGCTTGCAGCAATTCCTACGTTAAGCCCGATGCACCGATAAAAGAAGTTCCCTTTACTCAAGTTCACCTGAATGATAACTTCTGGACTCCACGCATTGAAACGAACCGTACTGTTTCTATTCCTTCCGCATTTAAAGAATGTGAGAAGAACGGGCGCTTCGATAACTTTGCCATAGCCGGTGGTCTGATGAAGGGAGAACATCGCGGTGACTTTTCTTTTGATGATACCGATCCTTATAAGATTATAGAAGGAGCCTCTTATTCGCTGGCTGTGAAGTATGATAAAGCACTGGATGCTTATCTGGATAGCGTTATTACTTTGATTGCTGCTGCTCAGGAGCCGGATGGCTATCTTACCACTTGCGTTACTAATAAATGCTATCGCCTTTCCGGTTGGTGGGGAAAGAGCCGTTGGGAAAAGATTAATAGTCATGAACTTTATAATAGCGGTCATTTGTATGAAGCTGCCGTTGCTCATTATCGTGCAACAGGGAAGCGTAATCTCCTTGATGTAGCTATCAAGAATGCCGACTTAGTATGTCAGGTCTTTGGTCCGAATGAAGGACAAAAGCATGTTCCTTCCGGTCATCCTATCGCTGAAATGGCCCTCGCTAAATTATATAAGGTGACAGGTGATGAAAAGTATTTGAAGATGGCTAAATACTTTGTAGAGGAAACCGGTAGAGGAACAGACGGACATCGTCTTAGCGAATACAGCCAGGATCACAAACCTATTCTGCAACAAGATGAAATAGTAGGTCATGCCGTACGTGCAGGATATCTTTATTCCGGTGTTGCCGATGTAGCTTCATTAACTCAGGATACCGCTTATTTCAATGCTTTAAGTCGTATCTGGGAAAATATGGCAAGTAAAAAGCTCTTTATCACCGGTGGTATCGGTTCACGTCCGCAAGGTGAAGGATTTGGCCCTAATTATGAATTGAATAACCATACCGCATACTGTGAGACTTGTGCTGCCATTGCCAATGTATATTGGAATCACCGCATGTTCCTGGCTACGGGCAATGCCAAGTATGCCGATGTACTGGAGCGTGCTCTTTATAATGGAGTTATTTCGGGTGTTTCACTCAGTGGCGATAAATTTTTCTATGATAATCCACTTGAGTCTATGGGGCAACATGAACGCCAGCACTGGTTTGGTTGCGCTTGCTGTCCGGGTAATGTAACGCGTTTCATGGCTTCTGTACCTTTTTATATGTATGCTACTCAGGGCAATGATATTTATGTCAATCTCTATATCCAGAGTAAAGCCGAATTGAATACGGAAACTAACAATATAAAATTAGAACAGACCACAAACTATCCGTGGGATGGTAAAGTCAGCATTTCCGTTACTCCCGAAAAGGAACAGGAGTTCGCTTTGCGCGTTCGTATTCCGGGATGGGCACAGGATGCTCCTGTACCTACAGACCTTTATTCATTTACTGATAAGGCAAAGGCTTACGCTATCTCAATTAATGGCAAGAAAGTAAATGCTGCGCGGCAGGATGGTTATGCTACGATTCTCCACGAATGGAAGGCTGGAGATGTTGTAGAAATTAATTTCCCGATGGATGTCCGCCGTGTGAAAGCGAATGATAATGTAGAAGATGACCGTGGTAAGCTTGCTATTGAGCGTGGTCCAATCATGTTCTGCTTGGAAGGTAAAGATCAGGCTGACAGCATTGTCTTTAATAAGTTTATTCCTGACGGAACATCAATGGAGGCAACTTACGATGCTGATTTATTAAACGGTGTCATGGTGTTGACTGGCACAGCTAAGGAAATAGAAAAAGATGGTAACGTCAAGGATGTTCCTTTCAAAGCCATTCCTTATTCCACTTGGAACAATCGTGGTGCCGACCAGATGGCGGTGTGGATTCCTGAAGCTGCGGAATATGCCCGTCCTACTCCAGAGCCAACAATCGCCAGCAAGGCACATACTCTGATGATACAAGCTCCTATCCAGAAAGATGCTCCTGAATCTGCTTCAGTTGAAACCTGGGCATGGGGTGTGAATGACCAGTGGGAACCAAAGCGTTCATCGGATATTTCCAAACCTTATCACTACTGGTGGTTGAGAAATGGAACACAGGAAACTTTGGCTTATCAATTTGACCAACCTTATACGATTTCAAACGTAGAAGTGTACTGGCTGGATTTAGATCATTATGACGGGGATTTCCGGGTGCCGGAGAGTTGGAAACTCTACTATAAAGATGGCAAAAGCTGGAAAGAAGTAGAAGCTTTGAACGAATATACGGTAAAGAAAGACTGCTACAACAGCCTTGATTTCAAACCGGTGAAAACGACAGGACTGAAAATAGCTGCCCAGTTGCAAAAAGGTGCATCGGGTGGGGTTATTGAATGGAAAGTAAACTAATCCATTTTTAAAAATTAAGATTTTGTAACTTGTAATAAAATATTAACCTTTTAATTAAAAATGTAATATGAAAACACATGAAAAACGAGCCTTGTTCAGCAAAGCTGTCTTAAAGGCGACAACCTGCCTTTTCCTTGCAGCAGGTGCCAGTGTTAGCCCGGCATTTGCATTTCCGGAAATGGCAGAAGCTATGGAGACTCAGATTGTACAGCAACAGACTGTAACAATCACAGGTATTGTAAAAGATAAGGAAGGTGAACCAGTTATTGGTGCCAATGTTCTTGAAAAGGGAACTTCCAATGGTGTTATTACCAATGTTGATGGTGAATATACGCTAAAGGTGAAAGGAACAAATCCGGTATTGATTGTATCTTACATCGGTTACAAGTCTCAAGAAATTACAGTAGGAAGCCAAAGAAAGATCGATGTTACTCTGGCTGATGATACTGAATTGTTGGATGAAGTAGTGGTTATCGGTTATGGAACGCAAAGGAAAGGTGATGTTACCAGTGCCATCAGCAGCGTGAAGAAAGATGACTTTATTCAAGGCAAAGTGAGCGATGCAGCCGATTTGATTAAAGGTAAAGTCGCTGGTTTGGTCGTATCAAAAGGTAGTGGTGACCCGAACTCCAGTTCAAGTATCCGTTTGCGTGGTGTTATTACGCTGACCGGTAGCAATAGTCCGTTGGTGCTGATTGATGGTATTCCAGGTGATATGAGTACAGTGGCACCCGAGAACATTGCATCAGTGGATGTTTTGAAAGATGCTTCTGCAGCTGCTATCTACGGTACACGTGGTGCCAATGGAGTAATCCTTATCACTACAGTTGATGGAAAACGTGAACAGAAAACTTCTATCAACTATTCCGGGTACATGTCATTGTCTCAATTTGGTAAAAAACATGACTTTATGGGTCCCGAAGAGATTCGTAAGGGTTATACCGACTTCACGGATGAAGGTTATGATACCGATTGGTTGGATGCCATTACACGTACCAGCTTTTCTCATAATCATAACCTCAGCGTTCGCGGCGGTACGCAGAAAACCACTTATTCTGCCGATGTTACTTATCGTGATGATCAGGGTGTAATTCTGAATACTTATAGTAAAGATCTTACACTAAACATGAACTTGACGCATTGGTTCTTGAATGATATGTTGAAAGTGAGTGTAAACCTACTCAAAGGCGAACATACTAATAGTGCCAATAATGCTACTTACCAATACCGTCAAGCTATTATTCATAATCCCACTGAGCCTATCAAGGATGTAGATGGTAACTGGTATGAGAATTTCGGTCGTAGTGAATATGCCAATCCGGTGGCTATGAACAAAGAACGTGAAGGTGATTACAAAACAGAATGGACTCGTATGACCGGTACATTGACATTTGAGCCTATCAAGGGTTGGCAAAATAATCTTCGAGCTTCACGTCGTACTTGGGGTGCACATGATAAAGGTTATTATACTGCCGATTATCCCGATCAACGCAGTACTGGACATACAGGTTATGCTTACCAATCATATGGTAGTAGTTATACAAACGAACTGGAATTTACTTCCAACTATCAAATGACTATTGGGCAGCATCGTTTTGATGCGTTGGCAGGTTATAGCTACCAATACACGCAGAACTCTGGCTTCAATGCTAATAATACTGATTTTCCCAACGATTTCTTCCAATACAATAATTTGGGTTTGGGTGCTTACTTGAAAGATGGTAAAGCAGGCATGGGTAGTTATAAGAATGATAGTAAATTGATAGGTTTCTTCGGACGTATAAGTTACGGATTCGCTGATAAATACAATATTCTTGCCAGTATTCGTCGCGAAGGTTCTTCACGTTTTGGTGCTAATCATAAATGGGGAACATTCCCGTCAATATCTTTGGGTTGGACTATCAGCAAAGAAGAATTTATGAAGGATATTTCTTGGCTCAATAACTTGAAATTACGTGCTGGTATGGGTACTACGGGTGTTATTCCTAATGATAACTATCTTTCATTGTTGAAATATAGCTTTGGTAGCCAGTATTTCTATGATAAGGGAGAATGGAAACCCGGTCTGGTAGCAACTTCAAATCCTAATCCTGACTTGAAATGGGAAAAATCAACAGAATACAATATCGGTCTTGACTTCAGCACACTGAATGATCGTTTAGGTGGCTCTATTGATGTTTATCAGAAGCACACTGCGGATATGTTGTGGAATTATACTGTTCCGGTGCCGCCCAACTTGTATAATCAAACATTGGCTAATGTAGGTAAAATGCGTAACACGGGTATTGAAGTAGCTATCAATGCCGTACCGGTACGTACAAAAGACTTTGAGTGGAAGACAACATTGACTGCTTCACATAACAAAAATAAGTTGGTAAGTCTTTCGAATGATCTTTACGAAACAGCTAACTTCCGTATTACAGGAGGATTGGATGCTCCTATTTCACAAGGCACACACTACATGGAAGTAGGAAAAGAGTTAGGTCATTTCTATATGATTAAGTCGGTAGGTGTTTCTGAACGTGGTGTATTCTTAGTTGAAAATCCCCAAACCGGAGAAATAGAAGAAATGAATGATACTATGTTAGCTGACGAAAACTATCGTCAGGACTTTGGAACCGGATTACCACAATTATTTGCAGGGTGGAGTAACCAGTTACGTTACAAAAACTTCGACTTGTCTGCACAGTTCACTGGTCAGTTCTTCTTTAAGATACTCAACTCTCCACGCGCTTTCTACGAGAATAACGCAGTATTCCTGAATAAACTCAAGAGTGTGCTCAATGCTCCTTATGGTGGAGAATACACCTTGTCGAGAGCACAAAAGCAGGCAGTGGTAAGTTATTATCTGGAAGATGGTGATTTTGTTAAATTAAGCAATCTGACTATTGGTTACACTCTTCCGATACGCAATAACAAATACATGAAGAGTCTTCGCGTATATGTATCAGGTAATAATTTGTTCTGTATAACTGGTTATTCGGGGCTAGATCCGGAACTTGATATCAGCAATGTACAGGCTCCTGGTGTTGAATATCGTGATACTTATCCTACTACTCGTTCGTTTACTTTTGGTGTTAACATTGGATTTTAAAAAGATACTGAATATGAAAACAAAAATAAAAACATATGTTGGAACTGCGCTTGTTGCGTGTTCACTCTCGTTCAACAGTTGTACTGACTTAAGTGAGAAAATTTATGATACTATGTCTCCCGACATTTATCAATTTACTCCCGAAGATGCACAGGCTTTGTTTGTTCCTGTATATAATAGTTTACGTGATGTTCTCTGGGGATGGTATAGTTATTCCGATATTTCGGGACTTTCGGGAGACCTTTGGTGTATTCCGAACCGTATAGGTATTGGTTGGGGTGACCTTTATATTCCGTTACATAAGCATGAATTCAATCCTCAGATATGGCACTTTGGTGCTTTCTGGACACGGGCTTATGCAGGTGTTACTGCCTGTAATCGCTTATTGGCTGACCCTGCTGTACAATCGGTAGAGACAACTGTAGCACAGCTTAGGGCATATCGTGCATTGTATTACTATATGTTGTTTGATGCATATCGTAATATTCCATTGGACACGGAGGCTAATCATGAAGCGGGATGGTTGCCGGAACAAGCTACTCCTCAGCAGATGTGGGATTTTATCATTAGTGAACTGAATGAAGTAAAGGGTAAGTGCGGAAATGAGAAGATCATGGGACGTATCAATAACTATAGCGTAAATATGTTACTTGCCAATATGTATATAAATCACAATGCATGGTTTAATGATGATTCTGACAAGTCATGGTACGGTAAATGTATCGATGAGCTGAATGAAATTATTGAGAGTGGTCTTTATTCTTTGGCTCCTAACTATCTGGATAATTTCAAAGAAGATATTTCCGGTAATCCTGAAATTATCTTTGGAATACCTTATACAGAAAAATATGGAGGTGGTAACTATTATGCCAGTATGTGGCTTGCTGTTATCAGTAAGAAGACTTATGGCTTTAATACATGGGCTACTAGCGGTGCTAACGTATTATCACAGTTCCTTGATTCGTATGATGCTGCGGATGGGCGCTACAAAGATTGTTGGAATGTAGATACGCCTCAATATGCAATGGATGGAACACCTCTTATTGCTAATGGTGTGCAGGTAGTTTACACCAAAGAAATACGTAGTATCGACCAACCTGGTTGTTACGAATACGAAGGCGGGCGTTTAGTAAAATACGAGATTCTTCCCGGTGATATGGCTACAAATTACGATGATGTACCCTTCTACCGTTATGCTGATGTGTTGTTGAAGAAAGCCGAATGTTTGCTCAGATTGGGCGGATACAAAGGAGAAACAGAACAAGATGCTGCCGACTTGGTAACACAAGTTCGTGCACGTAATTTTAAATCCAATCCGGCAAAGGCAGTTCGTACCGTAGCGCAACTTAAAGGTGGTAGTAACTATCCGTACGGGCATCGTGAAAACCGCAATGAAATGGGAAAAAATGATCCTGCAAAGATCTTTAATGAAATAGAAGGTGGTGCTGACATTGAATTGGGTGGTTTACTTGATGAACGTGCTTGGGAATTTGTAGGAGAATATGTTCGTCGTCAGGATCTTATTCGTTTCAAAATGACAAATGGTCAGAATGTATACAATGGTAAATCATGGTTCTGTAAGCCTCGGGTGACAGATGTTTCGGATAATCATCTTAATATCTTCCCCATTCCGAAGGAAGCGATTGAAGGTAATGTAAAATTAAAACAAAATCCTGGGTATTAACAGCTAAATATGTAAACAATGAAAAAGAATATACTTTATGTACTATTGGGAGGATTATTCCTCTCTTTGACAGCATGCAGCGAAAACTGGGAAGACGCCACAAGCAAACATGTGTATGGCGAGAATGAAAATCCTTATTTGCGTGCTGACGCAGAAGCGACAGTAACCAAAAAAATACAGTTTGGTGCCGGTCAAACACAAATCATCAGTTTGTCTGACTATGCTGAATTATTTCAGACGCAATTGGGAATGACTGTAGATGAAGCTATTGCTGGAATATCAAGCGGTAAAGTAGTGTTTCATAGTATAAATGCCGCTCGTAATACTTGGGATAGAACGGCTCCGAACAAGGGAACAACAGGATGGTATTTTGATGTGATGGGTAATATCTCCAGCCAAGCTGATGCCAATTTTACCGTAGAGCTAAATACTTCGGACAAGACAATCATGATAAATGCATTGGAAAATGTTGTGGCAGGTTCGACTCTTAGTATCAATGTAGGGTTTGCAATCAATGGAACTGACTTCGATCAATATGTACGTATTCTCAGTGAAATTGTAATTATAGACGTCCCGATTGAAGTATCTATCAATATTCCGGATGGCGAGTATTCGGCTACTTCTATTGAATTTAATGATTATGCAGACAAGATACAGGAATGTTTCGGAATGACTGTTGCAGAATTTTGTGAAGGGCTTGATGGTGATGGAAAAGGTGATATTCATATGTATTCTGTTAACCTTGAATCCTTGAAATGGGATGAAGAAAGTTCATATACAGCAAATGCTCCCGGCTATTGGATGATGAAAGACGGTACGGTCACTAATTGGGGAGTGGCAGGGTATTCTCTTTTTGCAGAATGTAGCATAAGTGATGAAACTTTGAATATAGGTCGTTCGGCTACGCCGGTTGCAGGTGATAAATATACTATCAGCATTGGTTTCCGCGATAAAACAAATAAGGCAAATCTATTGCGTTTTGTAATCAACATCACAATGGAATAATCTTATAAATAGTGAACGTCATTCTTGGCCGTTCAGAATGAGGTGGGGATCTCTGTATTATAAAGTGGGGATCCCCATTCTTCATTCAGAAGGCAATTGTATAGTATATATTTCCATGAATAGAAGAAGAAACTATTATAACGGGATGATTGGCTTCATGTTTATTGTTGCCACTCTGTTTTTTTTAAGTTGCCAGGATGATTCTGCAACTGTTAATCAGCCCGATGTGCTTAAACCCTCAGACATACCCGGCTACGAGAAGTACTACAGACCATCAGAGTTTGCAACAATGGATATGTTTTCGAAGGATGCCAAATGGTCATTCTATCGTCATAAACAGAGTGAACATTTTATTGTGTTCTGGGAAGTGGGATTTGGTAAAGATCCGAATGCCAAAAGTGTTTCAGAGTCTATGCGGGTTGATGTAGATGACTTGTTGACAAAAGCAGAACAATTTTATCAGACGAATATTAAGACATTAAAATTTGCCGAAATAGGACAAGGAAAATCTTATCTGGATCGTTACAAGATGCAAATCTATTTGCTTTATCAAGAAGAATGGTTGGCTACAGGTTCTGGTTATGATGATGTAATCGGTGCTTTATGGGTAAATCCGAGCACCTGCAAGCCAGTAGGCTCTACAATTGCACATGAAATAGGGCATAGTTTCCAGTATCAAGTGTATTGTGACAAGCTGTTGAATGGAGCTGCTAAAGATTTTCATCAAGGCTTTCGTTATGGTTTTGGACCGAATGGCGAAGGAGGTAATGGCTTTTGGGAACAGTGTGCGCAATGGCAATCTCTTCAGACTTATCCTCAGGAACTTTTTGGATATCATGTTGATGTTTGGAAAGCTAATTATCACCGTCATTTTAATCACGAATGGATGCGATATGCCAGTTACTGGTTACCTTATTACTGGGCGCAGAAACATGGTGCCAGTGTGCTGGGAGAAATATGGAAACAATCGAAATATCCGGAAGATCCACTTATGACTTATCAGCGTTTATATTGTAATGGTAAGGTGGCAACTCTTTATGAAGAATTATATGAGTATGCCACACGTATGACTACCTATGATATTGATATTGTGCGCAAATACGTTACTGAGAGTGCTAAGAAATATTCTACAAAGCTGTACCTTAGTGATGGATATTATCAAGTAGGTTATTCCAGTTGTCCGGGGAGTACGGGGTTCAATGTTATATCATTGGATGTTCCGGCGGTAGGTAGTACTGTTAAGGTTGATTTTAAAGGTCTGAATACAGGTGCTAGTCTGGCATCGGAAGATCCGGGAACCATCGTTAATGCCGATGGAAAAAAAGTAGGTATTGCTGCTAATTATAATAAAAATAGTATTACTGCCGGATGGAGGTATGGATTTGTGGCTATCGTAAATGGTGTGGCTCAATATGCTCCGATGAATCAAGACAAAGAGAGTGTAGTATCTTATACCATTTTGGGAGGGACTAGTAAACTCTTTTTTGTAGTGATGGGAGCTCCCGAACAATATATGCCTCATGCTTGGAATGAAGATGAGGTGGATGATGTCCAATGTCCCTATAAAGTGAAATTTGAAGGGACAGACTTATTAAATTAGTAATTTAAATATAAGAGTGAAATGAAAACAAAGTTAATAGTAGTTTTTACTGCCTTTTTTCTTGTGGGTCAGGTGGTATTTGCACAGACGTATGAACCTGTAGTCAAGGATGTCATTTCTCCTAAAACCAAATACTTTAGTATTCAGGATGTCCGTCTTCTCGACAGCCCTTTTTTGCATGCCATGAATCAGAATGAGCAATGGATGAAAGAGCTTGACTTGGATCGATTGTTATCCAATTTTCGCAAGAATGCGAATTTAAAACCAAAGGCAGAACCTTACGGTAGTTGGGAGTCAATGGGTATTGCCGGACATACGTTGGGACATTTGCTTACTGCTATGTCACAGCATTATGCTGCTACAGGTGACGAGATTTTTAAAGCCAAGATAGATTATGTGGTCAATGAACTGGATTCTTGCCAAATAAACTTCGTCAACGGCTTCATTGGTGGAATGCCTGGAGGTGATAAAGTATTCAAGGAAGTGAAGAAAGGCATTATCCGCTCTATGGGTTTTGACTTGAATGGCATTTGGGTACCTTGGTACAATGAGCACAAGACGATGATGGGGTTGAATGCCGCTTATCTTTTGGCAGGAAACGAAACTGCGAAGAAAGTATTAATTAATTTGTCAGATTATCTGGCGGATGTTATTGCTCCATTGAGTGAAGAGCAGATGCAGACAATGCTGAATTGTGAATATGGAGGAATGAATGAAGCGTTTGCGCAAGTGTATGCCTTGACCGGAGACAAGAAATATCTTGATGCTTCCTATGCTTTTTATCATAAGCGTTTGCAAGATAAATTAGCAGAAGGAGTAGATGTTTTGCAAGGTCTGCACTCTAATACTCAAATACCTAAACTGGTAGGTAGTGCCCGCCAATATGAACTGACCGGTAACCATCGCGATGAGGAAATAGCTCGTTTCTCTTGGGAAACGATCGTTCATCATCATTCTTATGCCAATGGGGGAAATAGTATGGGCGAATATCTTTCAGTACCTGATAAACTGAGTGATCGCTTAGGTAGTAATACCTGTGAAACTTGTAATACCTACAATATGTTGAAACTGACCGGACACCTTTATGAGTGGACGAACGATGTACAATATCTGGATTATTACGAACGAGCACTGTATAACCATATTTTAGCTTCACAGCATCCCGAAACAGGAAACGTCTGTTATTTCCTTTCATTGGGAATGGGTACACATAAAGGTTTTGGTAGCCGGCATAATAATTTCAGTTGCTGCATGGGGAGTGGTTTCGAAAATCATTCCAAGTATGGTGGAGCCATCTATAGCTATGTGCCGGGTGAAGAGATGATGAATATAAATCTCTATATTCCTTCTGTTTTAACATGGAAAGAGAAACGTTTGAAACTTCGCATGACTACCGATTATCCCGAACATGGTAAAGTTATGATCAAACTGAAAGAGACATCAAAACAACCACTTACCATAAACTTGCGTCGTCCGGCTTGGGCTACGGGAGATGTTACTATTCGTATAAATGGCAGTAAGCAAAAAGTGGAAAGTATTCCTGGTTCATTTATCAGTCTTCATCGTAAATGGAAAAAGAATGATGTGATAGAGTTGGTATTGCCTATGCCACTCTATACCGTGTCTATGCCCGATAATGTTGATCGTCGTGCTGTCTTCTACGGACCTACCATTTTGGCGGGAATCTTTGGTACGGAAAAACGAAAGATGGGAGATATACCTGTATTTGTTTCGGAAGAGAAGAGCTTGACGAACTACATAAAAAAGACTAGTGATACTCCTGTCAACTTTGTTACAACATTACCTGGAGGACCGGATAACGTGAAGATGTTGCCTTTCTACAAAGTAGCAGATGATAATCAGACCGTTTATTGGGATGTATATTCACCAGCCGAATGGAATGTTGTTGAAGAAAAACGTAAAGCTGAATTAGAACGCATTGCCGAATTGGATAAAATGACAACGGATTATATTGTTTTTGGTGAGATGCAACCCGAACGGGATCATAACCTAAAAGGCGAGAATACTCGTAACGGCGAAGGTTATCTGCGTAAGTATCGTTTTGCTTACGAAAATGGTTGGTTTGCTTTTGACATGAAATGTGGTTACGATCAACCCATGGAACTTTTATTGACTTATTATGGAGGTGATAGTCGAAAATATACGTTTGATGTTGTGATTGACGATTGGGTACAACCGGTCAGTCTCACAGATACTACACAAGGATTCGTTGAATATACTGTCAGTATTCCACTGGAAGTAACGAGAGGCAAAGACAAAGTAAAAATCATGTTCCGTGCTAATGATAAAACTCGTGTGAGCAATATTTATAATTGTAGATTAATGAAGAAATAAAAATAGACTCAATACTAATGAAACTACATATTTTCATATTTCTTTTGATTGGATTGTTAGCCGGAAGTTCACTTTCGGCTCAACAACCTGTTCTTCCTGAAGGTAAAGCAATCTATGTTCCGAAAGATTTGCAGGGTATGGATCTCAATAATCCTGAAAGTAAATGGAGTTATCATCGCATGGTCTGTACAGAGAACTTTGTTATTTTCTGGGAGAAAGGCTTTGGGAAAGATTTAGCCAATCCTCCACAGTTAGAAGGACACAACATGCAGGTAGATTTACATAATTTAGAAGAAAAGTTAGAGCGTTTCTATCGTTTTTTCCGAGATACCTTGAAGTTTTCCAAGCCGGGTTCAAAGTGTGACAAGTATCGTATGATGGTCATGCTAAACTACTCTTTGGAAGGAACTGCCTATGGTGGTGATTATGATGGAGAAATCGGTGCATTATGGATTGCTCCCAATCGTGTGCAGGATAAAAAACTGAATTGCATTGCCCATGAATTGGGGCATAGTTTTCAGGCTCAGATCAGTTGTGATGGAGAAGGAGAGGCTTGGGGAGGATGCGGTTTCTTTGAAATGACCTCGCAGTGGATGTTATGGCAAGTAAATCCCGAATGGATCACTGATGAAAAATATCATTGGGATGCTTTCATGAAGCTGACTCATAAAGCTTATCTCCATTTGGAAAATATCTATCACTCTCCCTATGTACTGGAATATTGGGGTATGAAACGAGGATTGCCTTTTATTGCCGAACTCTATCGTCAAGGTAAGCAGGGAGAAGATCCGGTGATAACTTACAAGCGGATGGCCGGATTAGATCAGAAGCAGTTCTGTGATGAAATGTTTGATGCTTATCGGCATTTTATCAATTGGGATTTTCCTCGTGTATGGAAAGAAACTCGACCGTATGCCAATAAATATACTACTAGCTTAACCACTCTATCGGACGGATGGTATGGAATCGCACCGGACAACTGTCCCGAGAATTATGGATTCAATGCTATTCCGTTAGCTTTACCTGAACAGGGAAAGAAAGTGAAAGTAGAGTTCTGTGGAGAAGCAGGAAAGGAAGGATATAATGCAATTCATACGGATAAAGCCGATTGGCGTTATGGTTTTGTAGCTATAACGGAGGATGGCAAATCTATTTATGGGGATGTGAGTGATAATAGCGGAAAAAGTATTATTTTTACAGCTCCAAAAGTAAATAATTTGACTCATTTATGGCTGGTTGTGATGGGTGCCCCTACTGAACATTGGATGAATCCCAATCCGGAGGAAAAAGATGCCCAATGGCCATATCGCATCAAAGTTACAGGAAGTAAACCTTTATAAACAAAATGCTATGCTTGCAAGGGCAACTTATGTAAATAGTCGTAACAATACGAGGGCTATCATTTATGCCTGTATTGCGGTGCTTAGTTGGTCTACTGTTGCCACCGCTTTTAAAATTGCTTTGACGCATCTTACTCATTTTGAGATGTTGTTGATAGCCAGTTGTACTTCATTAATCATATTTGCCCTTTTGCTGACCTTCCAGAGGAAGTGGAAACTATTGTCTGCATTGCCTGCCCGGCAATGGGGATATTTTGCATTATTAGGCTTACTGAATCCGGTGGCTTATTACCTGGTGTTGTTTAAAGCTTATGATTTGCTGCCTGCACAAGTGGCGCAACCTATCAATTATGCATGGCCTATTGTGCTATTAATATTGCTGGCCCTATTTGCCCATCAGCCCATACCTCCGAAGAAATATATCGGTATGTTTATTTCTTTGGGTGGAGTAGTACTTATTTCTGTAGGAACCGGGCAGTCGGGTGGCATGGATATACCTGTTCATGGGTTGTTGTTGGCAGCATTGAGTGCCTTGTTGTGGGCTATGTACTGGATGATAAATAATAAATCTAAGGATCGGACAGATGGTAGCGTTGCACTGTTTATGAGCTTTTTGTTTGGTACGGCATATTTGCTGGTTGGCGCAATGATAGTGGGTGTTCACTTGAATACTTTGCCCGGTATCTTGTCAGGAATGTATGTCGGCGGATTTGAGATGGGTATCCCTTTCATCTTTTTCAGCCTTGCCATGCGGAAAACTACGAATCCGGCACTGGTCAATCAGCTTTGCTACCTGTCCCCCTTCTTGTCTTTGTTCTTTATTGCAATCATATTGGGTGAACAAATTGTGTTTACAACGTATATCGGCCTCATATTGATTGTACTGGGAATTATGTTCAACCAATATCTGGTAAAGAAATGAAAAAGATTGTCCTTGCGATTATAGCTGTTATGGTTCCGCTGATGCTTTCTGCCGGTTCTACTGATTTTTGGTTTCGTCATTTTTCAGTAGAAGATGGATTGTCCTCCAGCGCTGTACGTGCTATTATGCAGGATAAATATGGCTTTATGTGGTTAGGCACAGATGATGGTCTGAACCGTTATGACGGTACCACTATTAAAATATACAGATTGAATCCGGAAGGAGTTAATGATTATATTTCATCTTTATACGATACTACAGATAGGATTTGGATAGGAACAGGGGACGGAGTTTATATTTATGATTATGAGACAGAAAGTTTTGAACCGTTTAAGCTTCTGACTACTAAAGGAGATAGCATTAAAACCAATGTGAATCATATTGCTGAAGACAGGGATGGTAATTTGTGGTTTTCAACCGTAGGTCAGGGAATCTTCAAATATAATGTATCCAAGCATTATCTGGAGCATTATGAGTTTAAAGATGCCGATGGGTTAATGGCCAGCGTGCTGATTGATAGTGAAAATCAAATATGGGCTGTTACTAATTGGGGAAACCCGACTGTTTCTAAGTTGAATAAAGCGGAGAATAAATTTGAGCCTTTCCATATTACCTACGATACGGGTGGGTATGATTCCAACTCTTTGGTTATGATGGAAGATTCTGAACATGCACTTTGGTTGGGAACCTGGGAGTGTGGTTTGCAAAAGATAGACCGGTATACCGGTAAGGCAACTACTTACTTGCACCCGTCGGACGGTAAAGGGGCAATGCATATCCACTCTTTGATGGAATATGCTCCCCATCAACTACTGATAGGTTCGGATGACGGGCTTTTACTGTTTAATACCCTTACATGCGAACACCAATTATTTACAGAAGATGAAACGAATCCTTATTCTTTGTCCAATCGTTTTGTTTATCCTATTGTAAAAGACCGTGAAGGTGGAATCTGGATAGGAACTTTCTATGGTGGTGTGAATTATCTGTCACCCAACACCGGGCAGTTTGAGTGCTTTGCTCATTCTCGTTTTTCCAATTCTGTCAATGGAACTGTTATCGGACGCTTTTGTGAAGACACTTACGGGCATATTTGGATTGCCTCTGATGATGGTGGTTTGAGTTGCTTTTCGCCTAAAGATAAACACTTTACTCATTATCTGCCCGATGAGCACAGAAATAGTCTTTCTTATCATAACGTACATGCACTTTGTATGGATGGTGATGATTTATGGATCGGTACTTATACGGGGGGAGTTAATGTGTTGAATACAAAGACAGGGGTATTCAGGGTTTATACAACTAAAGCGGGAGATCCCACTACCCTTGATAGAAGCAGTTCTTACGCTATCTTTAAGGACCGTGAAGCACGTATTTGGGTAACTTCCATGTCGGGGGTAAACTTGTATAACAGGGAAGAGGATAACTTTACCCGAATAAGAGATCTTGGTTCCTGGATCATGGACATAGATCAGGATGCCGATGGAAATATCTGGTTCTCTTCTCAGGGAAACGGGCTGTTCAAGTATGATCCGGATAAGCAGGAATGGACGAATTATGTACATAGCAGTGCTCCCGGTGCATTGATTAATGATCAGGTGAATTGTGTATTGATAGATGGTAATGGGGAAATGTGGATTGGAACGATGAACGGACTTTGCAAATACAATGCAAAGGAAGACCAATTTGAATTAATTCCATTGGATATTCCCAGCAGTAATATTTGTGCTATTATTGAAGATCAGCGTGTCTTATGGCTGACTACTACAAAAGGGCTGGTGCGATATGCTCCCGGAGAAAGTTGCCAGGTCTTTACACGAAGTGACGGATTGCAAAGTGAGCAGTTTCTGGTGAATGCAGCTTTGAAAGCTTCCGATGGGAAAATCTACATTGGTTCTGTAAATGGGTTTAATGCTTTCTATCCTTATCAGATTAAAACGAACAAGGTACTCCCTCCGGTAATTGTTACGGGACTGGAAGTATTCAATAAAGAGATCCGGATAGGTGATAAGTTGTTGCCGAAGGCTCTGAACCATATGGAACAGCTGGAATTATCTTATAAAGATCATGTCTTCAGCTTGCTTTATGCTTCATTGAGCTATTGTACGCCCGAAAAGAATCAGTATGCCTATAAACTGGAGGGTTTTGATAAAGAATGGAATTATGTAGGTTCTCAAAATAAGGCTACTTATACCAATCTGCCTGCCGGAACCTATACTTTTAAGGTGAAAGCTACTAACAACGATGGTATCTGGAGCGAGCAGGAAGCAAGCCTGAAAATAGTTATTCATCCGCCTTTCTATTGGAGTCTACCGGCCAAATTGCTTTATTTCCTGTTGTTGTGTGTGGCATTGACTTTCTTCATCCGCTTTCTGCTGAAAAGGAGTGAAAAGAAACATACAGCAGAAATTAAGCAACTGAATGTGAATAAAGAAAAAGAGGTGCATGAGGCTAAGATTAAGTTTTTCACAATGATAGCTCATGAAATCCGTACTCCGGTTTCGCTTATCATTGGTCCGTTGGAAAAGATTATGAGGTCATCCATACCTATGCCGGCGATGCTGCGTGATGACCTTAATATTATAGACCGTAATAGTCAGAGATTATTGTTCCTGGTAAATCAGTTGTTGGACTTCCGCAAAGTGGAACAGGAGGGGATGACCATGAAATACACCTCACAGAATATTCGTCAATTGCTGGAGGCTGTTTGTGAACGGTTTAATCCTTTCATTACCCAACATGGTGCCCATCTTACGGTGGAGTATCCCGATGCGAATTTTACGGCTATGGTGGATAGCGAGGCAGTTACAAAGCTTATCAGTAATTTGCTGACGAATGCAAGTAAGTATACAAAAGATGAAGTTATCCTTTCGTGTGTGGTGCAACCGGAACAGCATACATTTGTAATCAGGGTAACGGATAATGGAATCGGTATAAGTAAGGAGGATCAGAAGAAGATTTTTAAACCTTTCTATCAGGCCATGGACAATAAACCCGGTACAGGTATTGGACTGAGTATTGTGAAAAGCATTGTGGAGTCTCATAATGGCTGCATAGAAGTGGAGTCTGAAGTCAACAAAGGCTCGTCCTTTATAGTAACGTTGCCCATAGAACAAAGTCAGGAGGCAATTCAGGAAGGGGAAACGAATGGACTGAATCCGGCAATTCCCGAGGATATTTTGTCGGAAAGCTTACCGGTGGCGGTCTCTAAGGATAAACCGGTCATGCTGATTGTGGATGATAACGAAGAAATGCTGAACTTCCTTTCCGGCAATTTTTCTAATCAATACTCTATTCTTATGGCTGAAGATGGGATAGAGGCTTTGGAAAAGTTGAAAGAGAATGATGTGACTTTGATTGTGAGCGACTGGATGATGCCGCGCATGGATGGAGTGGAACTTTGCAAGGCTTTGCGTGCCGATCAGGCCATCAGTCATATACCGTTTATTTTGCTGACAGCTAAAACGGATACGAATTCAAAGATAGAAGGTATGGACTGCGGGGCGGATGCTTATATTGAAAAGCCTTTCTCTGTGCAGTATCTGGAAGCATGTATTAAGAATCTGCTTGATCTGCGTAATTTGTTGCGTCAGAAATTCTCTAAAATGCCATTGGTACCGTTGAACAGTATTGCCAATAACTCTATGGATAATAAATTTCTTACCCGTATCAATGAGATTATAGAGCAAAACTTCTCAAATTCGGAACTGTCTGTTGATTTTCTGGCAGAAGAACTTTGCATCAGTCGTTCCGGATTATTTGCTAAGATAAAAACGCTGGCTAATGTTACTCCGAATGAACTGATTCAGATTGTGAGGTTAAAGAAAGCTGCTGCCTTGCTTTCAGAGAATAAATACCGGATCAATGAGATTTGCTATATGGTAGGTTTTAATAATCCATCTTATTTTGCCAAATGTTTCCAAAAGCAATTCGGTATCAAACCCGGAGAATTTGTTAATGGAAAAGAGTAATTCTGTCAACAAATTCGTTCTATAAATTTGTACTATCTTTTTCTTTTCATACTTTTGTAAGTCAATTAATTTTTAAGAGTATGAATAAGAAATTACTTTTATCCTTATTTGCCCTTGTAGGTGTATCTGTCTGTCTTTCGGCAGCAGATGAAGCGCGTTTATTGCGCTTTCCGGCAACGAACGGGAACGAGATTGTTTTCTCGTATGCAGGCGATTTGTATAGAGTGCCTGTCACTGGAGGAGAGGCGCAGCGCTTGACTTCGCATGTGGGTTACGAAATGTTCCCTCGTTTTTCACCCGATGGCAAAACGATTGCTTTTACCGGTCAGTATGATGGAAATACGGAAGTATACACCATCCCGGCAGCCGGTGGAGAACCACAACGCCTGACGTATACTGCGACGAATTCCCGTGATGACCTGGGCGATCGTATGGGACCTAACAATATTGTGATGACCTGGACACCGGATGGTAAACAGATCATTTATCGTAACCGTATCAGTGACGGTTTTGCCGGTAAGCTTTATTCTGTCAATCAAGAGGGTGGTATGCCCGAAATTATCCCTTTGCCCGAGGGTGGATTCTGTAGCTATTCTCCCGACGGCAAGCGACTGGCTTACAACCGTACCATGCGTGAATTCCGTACCTGGAAGTATTATAAAGGTGGTATGGCGGATGATGTCTGGATATACGATCCGGCAAAGAAATCAGTGGAGAATATAACGAATAATGTTGCTCAGGATATCTTCCCCATGTGGATCGGCGATGATATATTTTTTCTTTCCGACCGTGACCGCACCATGAATATCTTTGTTTATAATACGAAGACAAAACAGACGTCGAAGGTTACTAACTTTACCGAATATGATGTGAAGTTCCCGAGTGCTTCCGGCAATACCATTGTGTTTGAGAATGGCGGATATATCTATAAGATGGATGCTGCCACCCGTCAGCCCGAGAAAGTCAATATCAGTCTTGCTTCGGATAATATCTATGCACGCAGCGCCATAAAGAATGGAGCTAAGTATCTGACAGCCGTCAGTGCATCTCCCGACGGAGAACGGGTGGTGGTGACTGCTCGCGGAGAGGTCTTTAATCTGCCCTCGACCAAGGGTGTGACGAAAAATATAACCCGCACTCCGGGTGCCCACGAACGTGATGCGCAATGGTCTCCTGATGGAAAATACATTGCTTATATCTCGGATGCTACCGGAGAGACAGAACTTTATCTTCAGGATGCAGTGGAAGGTAATCCGGTGCAACTGACCAAGAATAATGATACGTATATCCGCTCTTTCGAATGGAGTCCGGACAGTAAGAAGATTGTTTATACCGACCGTCAAAATCGTATTAATCTGCTGGATGTAGTTTCACGACAGGTGACTATGCTATTACAAGACCCAATGGGGGAACCACAGGATGTGACTTTTTCACCGGATAGCAAATGGCTGACCTATACCCGTGATGCAGATAATGAAATAACTGTTGTATATGTCTATGATATTGCCGGAAAGAAGGAATATCCGGTGACGGACAAGTGGTATAATTCTTCTTCACCGGTATTCAGTACGGATGGTAAGTATCTGATTTTCTCATCTGCCCGCGATTTCAACCCTACATACGGCTGGTTGGAATGGAACCATGTCTATAATAATATGTATGGAGTTTATCTTGCTTTGCTCTCGAAAGATACCCCGTCACCTTTTATACAGAAAGATGCAGGAATGAAGAACGACAGTGAGAGTGAGGCCCCGAAGGCTGCTGAAAAGACTGCCGGAAAGAAAGAAGCGAAACAGGAAACTGCTTCTACGTCACTCGTCAAGTTTGATCCGGAAGGTATCACCGACCGTATCATCAAGCTTCCATTGTCGGCTTCTTATTATACTAATTTCTATTCAAACGGAAAGAAAGTATATTACTGGGGCAATGGCGGAACGAAGTTCTTCGATCTTGAAGGTCAGAAAGAAGAAACGGTTGCCGATGGTGCAATGATGACGATTACTCCGGGTAGCCAAAAGGCTTTGTTCTACAAGGACAACAAGCTTTATGTAACCGCTATACCGGAAGGAGCGGCTAATCTGAGTACGCCTGTCAATATGGATAATATGTCCATTACGATAGATTATCCCAAGGAGTGGGCGCAAATCTTTGATGAGGCCTGGCGTGCTTATCGTGATGGTTTTTATCTGGAGAATATGCATGGTGTGGATTGGAAAGCAATCAAACAGAAATATTTTGTTCTGCTGCCTTATGCAAAGACGCGTCTCGACCTGAACTATATCATTGGAGAGATGATTGGTGAGCTTAACTGCGGACACGCATACGTCAATCCGGGTGAAACGGATAAACCGGCACGTATCAAGACTGGTTTGCTGGGTGCTGAGGTATCGGCAGATAAGAGTGGTTTCTTCCGTTTGGATAAGATACTTCCCGGTGCTTCCTGGAGTAAGGAACTGCGCTCTCCGCTTACTGAACCGGGTATTGAGGCTAAGGCCGGGGAATACATTGTTGCCATTGACGGTATACCTACGAATACGGTGAAGAATATCTATGCTTTACTGGTAGGAAAGGCTGATGTGCCGACAGAAATCTCGCTGAACAGCAAACCGCAATTGGCAGGTGCAAGAAAGATTGTCATCAGTCCGCTGGAAAATGAATATCCTCTTTATCATTATAACTGGGTACAGAATAATCTGAAGAAGGTGGAAAAGGCATCCAATGGACGTATCGGTTATATCTATATTCCTGATATGGGTCCGGAAGGTCTGAACGAGTTCTCCCGTTATTTCTATCCGCAGCTCGACAAGGAAGGTCTGATTATAGACGACCGTGCTAATGGTGGCGGTAATGTATCTCCTATGATTTTGGAACGCTTGTCTCGCGAACCTTACCGCTTGACGATGGGACGTGGTACGAAGCGTGTCGGCACTATACCCGATGCTGTGCAAGTGGGGCCGAAGGTTTGTTTGATTAATAAATATTCTGCTTCTGATGGTGATCTCTTCCCGTGGGGCTTCCGTGCACTGGGACTTGGTAAACTAATCGGTACCCGCACCTGGGGTGGTATTGTAGGTATCAGCGGACCATTGCCTTATATGGACGGTACGGATATCCGTGTTCCTTTCTTCACCAGTTATGATGCGAAAACAGGCCAGTGGATTATTGAAAATCATGGCGTCGATCCGGATATCTTGATTGATAACGATCCGGTGAAGGAATGGAACGGTGAAGACGAACAGCTCAATAAGGCTATCGAAGAAGTAATGAAAGAATTGCAGGATCGTAAGCCATTGCCGCCTGTTCCGGCTCCAAGAGATTTCAGTAAGTAATCACATACTTTCACTATACTGTTATAAATATGCCATTTTATGAGGAGAGCTTTGCTCTCTCCTTATAGAATGGCATATTCTGTTTATCTTTGTGGCTCAGATTTCGTAATTATAGAATTAAGAAGATGAAGGATACTCAGATTATTATGTTAGGTACGGGTAATGCAGGCGTTACCCGATGCTATAATACTTGTTTCGCAATCCAGACAACTGAAAATGTGCTGCTCGTGGATGCCGGTGGAGGGAATGGAATATTGGTTCAGTTAGAGAAAGCCGGTATCGCCATTGAACGTATTCACGATATGTTTGTGACTCATGCTCATACGGATCATATATTAGGTGCGGTATGGGTAATTCGGATGGTGGCACAACGGATGCAAAGTGGGAAATATACAGGAGCCTTCCGAGTGTATGGGCATGATAAAGTGTTACAGGTTCTGGATTGGATCTGCCGGATGACGTTGCCTAAGAAAATAGTACAGTATTTAGGGAATGGCATTGAACTTTGTGAGGTTAAGGACGGAGAGATATTTAAAGCAGGGGAGTTAAAACTACAATCTTTTGATATAGGATCGACTAAAGAGAAACAATATGGCTTTCGTACCACATTGCCGAATGGTCAATCGCTGGTTTGTCTTGGAGATGAACCTTATAATGAGAAAAATCGTCCTTATGTAATAGGGGGTGATTGGTTGTTATGCGAAGCTTTCTGTTTGTATAAAGACCGTGATATATTCAAGCCTTATGAGAAGCACCATAGTACAGCACTAGATGCCGGAAAGCTAGCTGAAGAGCTGAAAGTGAAGAATTTATTGTTATATCACACAGAAGATAAAACATTGGATACCCGTAAAGTGTGTTACACTGAAGAAGCGGCTCAGGGATTCTCTGGTGTGGTATACGTACCGGATGATCTGGAAATAATCGACTTCTCAGAGTAGAAACAAACCTTATTAAAGCGATATTGATTAATAACCTTTGTTAACTCCACACGGTAACTCCATTTACACGCCGAGGTAAAGGTCGTTACATACCGAGGTAAAGAGCGTTACAATAAGGAGTAAAGGCCGTTACATCCTGGGGTAAATGCTTTTACATTATTGGGTAAATGAGATGTAAATGCTATCTGTTGATAATCAGATATATATACTGTTCTGATTAACTTTGCTAATTCTATTTGAGCATAATTAACAAAATGCTATGCAGTCTTTTCCTCAATATCTCATTTCTATAACGTAGAAAAGTTATTTTAAATGTTTAATAGGAGGAACCACACTATGAAAATTAATTCTGTATTTAATAAAACACTTTTATTTGTTGGGGCTATAGTTTGTACTATAGGTTTGCAGTCCTGTTTGGACGATGATGATAACAATGCCTATTATTTGAGGTATCCTAATGCTCTTGTAACAGTGAAGGGTGCTGCCGACGATGCATTCTTCTTGCAGTTGGATGATAAGACGACCTTATTGCCAACCAATGTAAAAACTTCTCCTTTCGGAGACAAAGAAGTCAGAGCCTTGGTGAATTACAGTGAAGTGAATGAACCCAGTGGCGACTACACGAAAGCCGTGCATATAAACTGGATAGACAGTATCCTGACCAAGCCTATTGCACCGGATTTAGGGGAAGAAAATGATGAGGTATATGGCACAGACCCTGTAGAGATTGTGAATGATTGGGTGACTATCGCTGAAGATGGATATCTGACACTTCGCTTCAGAACTATATGGGGCGGTAGTAAAAAGCATTTCGTAAACTTGTTGTTGGGACAAAATCCGGAGAATCCTTATGAAGTAGAGTTCCGCCACAATGCTTATGGCGATACCTACGGAAGTGAAGGTGACGGCTTAGCAGCTTTTAAGTTGGACGAGCTGCCTGATACGGAAGGTAAAACAGTTAAACTGAAATTGAAATGGAAGTCATTTAGCGGTGAAAAATCAGCCGAATTTGATTATTGTACACGGAAGGCGGTTACACCGAGTGAATCGGCTATTACGGCAGTAAGAAGCACTTTAGAATTGAGATAGTTTTCATAAGACTGTGATTGATAAGAGAAGGACGCCATGATTTTTGGCGTCCTTCTTTTTGTTGCAGTATTACAATAATTGACCTACCTGTTGAAGCCTGTTTCTAAGTTGTTTTATATCTACATTATGTACGTCAGGCGATTTGGATCTGCAGATTTGTCCGGCAGCTACACCTACAGCCTCTCCAGTCACCAGGCAAGGTGGCATTACACGCAGACTTCCATGTGCGTAATGATCGGTTGAAATACAACGGCCGGCTACAAAAACATTCTTTAGTCCTATTGGAAGAAGGCTTCGGAAAGGAATTCCGTGCGATTCTCCTTTTCCGTATCTGGGATATGTTGTGGCATTGCTTTTATGTACATCGATATAATAGGCGTTACGACCAATGCCATCCTCAAATTCTTTGCGGGCCAACCAATCATCTAACGTGAAAGTATAATCACACTTGATGCGTCGACTTTCGCGGATTCCCATTAATGAAGCAGTACTTGCCAGATAAGAGGAAGCAAACACCTTAGGTTCATATTCGGCGAGTCCTTCCTGAAATTGTCGGGCTACTTTCCGGCCGGCCATCATGGCTTTCGAAAGAGAGACTGGATCTGTACTGTCTACTGTTACATGTCCTGCGTTGAACATCAGATATCCTGGTCCGGCGTATTTATCGTTGATATGATTGTCTTTTATCAGATTATATTTACCTGAATCGAGCATCTTATGAATAGGTCCGTCTTTTCGGTTGGTATGCACAGAGCCAACTAGTGAAAATTCGTAAGGGTCGATGTTGGATAAGGAAAAACAAAGAGTGCCTTGTTGAACATTTCCTTCTTCATCGCCCATATCAAAACCTGCACCAGCCCATGTTGCCAAATCACCATCGCCCGTGCAGTCGATAAACAGTTTTGCTTTGTAAGCCGTGAGTCCGGCTTTGTTGGCTACAACAATTGCATCCACCACTCCTTCCTGCTTCATCTCTACCGCGGCCATGGTGGAGAAGAATAACACAGAAACTCCTTCGGAAGTGACCAGATCGTCGTATACCGTTTTCAGATATTCCGTATTGATGGGTACCCAGTCGTTACCTTTGGTATGTGGAACTCCTTTTTTTGCCTCAAGGAAAACCCTTTCGGCAATTCCTCTGTAAATTATCTTTTCTTTATCCGTAAAGGGGCACCAGGCATTTAACAATCCTGATGTTCCCATTCCTCCTAACATTCCTGTTGATTCTATCAACAAAACCTTAGCACCTTCTCGTGCCGCTGCCGTTGCCGCTGCGCAACCGGAGGGGCCACCTCCCACCACAATTACATCCCATTGGTCACCTGTTTTTATCATTCCTTTTTTTGAAGAAAGACTATTGCTCTCCTCTGTGGATGTTGTTGCTTGCATTATTCCCGGGATGGCTGCAGCTGCAGCTATCATTCCGGCCTTTTTCATAAAATCTCTTCTACTAGTCATATAAGCTATTTATTTTTATAATACTGTGTTATCATTGTCTTTTTCAATTCGCACAAAATTATATTAATAAATTCATTCCATCTATACCATATCCGTATTATTTGTTTATTGGATTCTACAGATAGTTTGTTTTTCACTAAATCATATGGTTTTAAATCTAAATATTAACAATGATAAAATAAGAATCACCCTTGGAAATTAGATATAAAACTTTCGGGGGCTTTTTGGATGGCATTCGACAAATTTTATCAGAAATAATCCATATCTTTGAGGGATAAAAGAAAATAGTTTTAATATTTTATCTATTTATCATGAACAACATCTTAAAGATGGTTCTTTTCGCACTACTCTTTTGTTATAGTTGTAGCTCGGGAGACGACGATGAACCTACACCGGAAACGACTCCGGAAATTGTAATTCCTACAGAACAGAAAGCCCCTGTGATGGATACAAAAGGAGGAACGGGCACTGTGACATTTTCCTCAAATCTTCCTTGGACTGCCAGCGTGGTGAACGCCCGTGCCGACACTTGGTGTACCGTGTCACCAACCAGTGGTGGCGCCGGAACCGCTACGCTTACTATCACCGCCACTGAAAATATTTCACCCGATGAGCGTAATGCCACCATTATCCTGAAGGCAGGTGCGGCAAGCAAAACTTTTACAGTCATTCAAAAACAAAAAGATGCGCTTGCGGTAACTTCTTCTAAAATAGAAGTCACCGCTGACGGTGATGAAATCAGCATTGAAGTGAAAGCCAACATCTCTTTTGATTATGAGATAGAAGAAGTTGCCAAACCGTGGATTACCTCCGCCACTACTCGTGGACTTTCTACCACTACGTTGAAATTTCGCATAGCGGAGAATAAGGGCTTGCAAAAGCGGGAGGGCTGCATAATCATACGCAGTGGGGAGTTCATGGAAAAGGTCACAGTATATCAGGAAAGTGGTGTAGGAACTGGTAATCCCGGTGCTACGGGAGATGATATGCCATGGCAATAACTATTAAAATAATACGAAAGATGAAAAAGAATAAAATGACATTGCTTGCAGTTGTACTTTTCGCTGCTTGCTCACAAGAACAGACGGATATTATACAAAAAGAGATAGAAGGAGATGTGACGGGAATTATCATGATAGCCGACGACTTTGTAGCTGATGCGCAAACGCGTACTGTGTTGACGCCTGGTGCGGATGGTATGCAATTCACTTGGGCAGATAAAGATACGGTAGGTATCTATCCCGACCGCGGAGATCAGGTGTGCTTCCCGATCAGTACGGGTACCGATAGCAATATGGCATCATTTGATGGAGGCGGCTGGGCGCTAAAGGATGCTTCAAAATATGCGGCCTATTATCCTTTCGACAAGGCCAACTATTTCAGGAACAACAGTTCGGTACTTTTGAAATATGCCGGACAAAAGCAGACGGCAAATGCATCTACGACGCATTTGGGTGCATACGATTTTATGGCTGCAAGTGCGGTGGCACCTAAAGAGGGCAATGTGACTTTTGCATTTAAGCATCTCAATAGTGTGCTTCAGTTGAAGCTTACGATGCCTCGCGCTGCTACATTTCGTTCTCTCGCTTTAACTACCGACAAGAATGTACTTACGGAAGAGGCAACCTTAAATTTGAAAAGTGAGCCTACTCTATTGACCACTACCAAAGCTGTGAATACGCTGATTCTTGAATTGGAGAATATTACCACTACTGCCAATAATCAGGAAATTACGCTCTATATGATGATTCCACCAGTTGACTTGTCTGGCAAGGAGCTTTCTGCCGAGTTGCTCGACTCTAATGGAAATAGCTATTCGGCTGCTTTGGTTGCAAAGAATTTCGAAGCAGGAAAGGCGTATTCTTTTTCTGCTACTGCCGCTGTCAGCGCAGCTACTACGGATGTGACATTGAGTAGTGCCGGTACATTATTGGCTGCCATTGGTGGCTATGATAATCTGCGTAATATCAAGAAGTTGAAGATTACTGGTGAGATAAATGGCGATGATGTTTATGAGATTCGCAGAATGGTTAATTTGGAGTATTTGAATTTGAAGGACAGTAAGATTGTGGCTGGGGGGAGAGCGTATTATCAAAAATATACAACTGAAGAAGATGTAATTGGGAATAATATGTTTGGCGGATTTAAAACTATTAAACAATTAATTTTGCCTGATAATATAAAAGCCATTGGACCTCACTCATTGTTTGGTTGTGAAATACTATTATCGATTCATATTCCTGAAGGGGTTAAAAAAATCGATGGTCAAGCTTTTCAATTGTGTCAAGTTTTGTCATCTGTAGACCTGCCAGTTGGTCTTGAGACTATTGGTTTTCATGCTTTTGCAGATTGTAGAAATCTTTCCAAAATCGAGATACCCGCGACTGTACGCGTTATGGAATTTGGCGCATTTGACAACTGTAGGCAACTCCGAGAAGTTCATATTAAATCTATGCCTACTACTCTAACGGCAATTGGTACCGATCCTTTTGGCGGTTGCTATGATAAAGCTGTTCTCTATATTCCGAAAGGTACAAGAACCGCATATCAAGCAACAGAACTCGGTCGCTTTGCTACAATTATTGAAGAATAAAATCTTCTGTTAATATAGCTAGATGAGTACTTAATATTTCCAAGGAGATGTGTCAAAATCGTCACATCTCTTCTTTATGCACAAAGCCCCTACTTTCACAAGTTGAGGCTTTGTCATTACCTAAAACTTTTGTATCTTTAAGCATATCTTTCAGCTATGACAAAGTTGTATTTTCGTCCTTACATTCCCAACCAAACAGTTCTTTTCCTCAAAAATTTGATGTAAATATTGTAGCAAACGACCTTGTCCGTATAGTGAATGCTATTGTGGATAATCTCAACCTAGACGGTTTTAAGAAGCTTTACAAAGGAAGTGGCGTTGCCCTTACCATTCCCAAATGATGCTCAAGGTTGCTTATCTACACTTACATGAACAATGTCTATTCCTGCCGTAAAATAAAGAAACCTCTCTTCTGTGACATTCATAATATCTGGCTTGCGGGTTGAGCAGCCGGACTTTATCACGATCAACCGTTTTCGTAATCGTGTAAAAGAGGAGATAAATAGAAATATAACCATCATCTTGATACTCTTGAGGAGCGTAACTCTTATTTAAGGATGAACCCTGACGCCATAGTCATACGTATGAAAGAAGACGCCATGAAGAATGGGCAAACTAAGCCTGGATATAACCTACAAATAGGTAGAGAAAATCCCTCAGGTTTTTACGTTGATCCCTTAATGGGTCAGTCCGAAAACCCTGTGGATAATGTTATGTTAATACGCGAAAGTGAACTATCTTTGTGTTCAAATTAAAATAATCTGTCCAATGCCTTCCAATCGCAACCTCCATAAGTTACTACGAGTCATCTTCCCCGAAGTTTTAATGACGTATTTCGAGATCTCCGGTTGGCATGACGGCTCCGTCAAAATCGAAGTTTGGCTTGATGAAAAAAACTACATGGAACGTTCTGATTACAAGAGTGGAACTGTGATTTCACATGGTTTCACAGATGAGAAAGTGATTCAGGACTTTCCTCTGCGTGGCAAACCTGTTTATCTCCACGTAAGACGTCGTCGCTGGTATGACAAAGCTACAGGGGAAACGTTTTCCTATACCTACGATGATCTTACGGCCGAAGGGACGAAACTCACTCCTGAGTTCGTTGCTTTTTTAAAAGAAGAAGATTGAAACTACCGCGGCTAGCATAAGCTCCATAGCAGATGCTTATGGGGTAAACGGTAAACTGTTGACTTCACAGTACAAGGAGTTTATCAGCGCATACAGACAGTGGGACCAGTTAGATCATGCCTCAGAATATGTCCTGTTCAAACATAACATAGGTCCTAGCCTTTGTATTGACGAGACTTCTTTGAGCTGCGGAGAATTATATACTGTTGTCACTAACCGTGCGGGACGTGGTGGCAAAGGTACACTTGTGGTCATGATACGTGGTACGAAGTCTGAAGACGTCATAAAGGTGCTTGAAATGATTCATGTCTCCAAGCGCAAGACAGTCAAAGAGGTCACTTTAGATCTTTCGCCGACCATGATGCGGATTGTCCGAACGGCTTTTCCAAACGCCACTATGACAAATGACCGGTTTCATGTACAGAAGCTCTTTTATGAGGCAATTGATGAACTCAGGATTACTTATCGCTGGCTGGCACGGGATTTAGAGAACGATGAAATTCAGAGGTGCAGAGAGCAACATATAGAGTATGTTCCGTTTCGATATACCAATGGCGATACCCGTAGGCAGCTGCTGGCAAGGGCTAAACATGTACTTGTCAAGCATTTTAGTAAATGGACTGAATCTCAAAGAATACGTGCGGAAATCATATTCGAACATTATCCGGAATTGAAATCAGTTTACGACTTAGCTATAGAATTGACCAACGTGTATAATAAGCACTATGGCAAGGATGTGGCACGTGGAAAGCTTGCCTTGTGGTACAATAAAATAGAAAAGCTTGGATATGGATGTTTCAGAACCGTAACAAATACCATGCAGAACTATTATGAAACGATACTAAACTATTTCGTTAACAGGGAAACGAATGCATTTGCAGAATCATTCAATGCAAAAATTAAAGCGTTCAGGGCACAGTTTAGGGGAGTCGGAGATATAACATTCTTTATTTTTAGATTATGCAAACTAACAGTGTAAATTTAACATACCCACAGGGTTTTCGGACTGACCCGGTTTTCGGACTGACCCTTAATTAGCGTCACCTGCTACCAATTGATGTAAAAAACAAAAAAGACCGCCAAGAGTGGAAGCCTCCTAACAGTCTAAATCTTCATCTTGTAGCGGGACCCGGGATTGAACCGGGGACCTCATGATTATGAATCATGCGCTCTAACCAGCTGAGCTATCCCGCCATCGTTTCTCGATTGCGGGTGCAAAGATAGAGCTTTTCTTGAAATTGCCAAAATATTCACTAATATTTTCTGCAAAATATTTTCTGAAATAGAATGTGAATAAAGAAACTGGTCTCTTCTTTTTGCGGATTTTGATAACATTATCAATGAGTTATCTCATGAAAAGAAAAGCTGCATGAATAAATTTAAAGAAATATATTCCGTATTTAGAAAAAAGTCTCTATCTTGCCGCCGCAATAAGAAGCAAATATGAACTATGGAAAGACAAAAGATTCATCGGGAATACCTCTTGAATGCAACTTCTAAAAGCATTCTTTGGTCCGCGATAAGTACCCCCACCGGTTTGGAGGGCTGGTTTGCAGACAGGGTGCAGTCGGACGATAAAGTTGTCACTTTCTTCTGGGGAAAGACAGAACATCGTGACGCAGAGATTATAGCTGTGCGGGCTTTCTCTTTTATTCGTTTCCGTTGGTTGGATGATGAATATGAACGGGAATACTTTGAATTAAAGATGACAAACAACGAACTGACTAATGATTTCGTGTTGGAAGTAACAGACTTCACTTCTGTGGACGAGGTGAACGATTTACGTGAATTATGGGACTCTCAGGTAGAGACTCTACGGAGAACGTGCGGTTTTTAGTTAACTTTGATATAAAAATTTTCCACACTCCCTTTTTTATGCTAATTTTGTGTCTTCATTGCATGAAACGAGTAAAATGCTGCGCATAAAAAAGTTAGATATATTTATATTAAAGAGCTTCTGTACGCTCTTTATGGGCACTTTCTTCATTTGCCTTTTCATCTTCATGATGCAGTTCCTATGGAAGTACGTTGATGAGATGGTGGGGAAAGGATTGGAAATGAGTGTCCTTGCACAATTTTTCTTTTATTCTGCCCTGACATTGGTGCCGGCTTCGTTGCCATTGGCTATCTTGTTGGCAGCACTTATCACTTTCGGTAATTTTGGAGAACGTTTTGAGTTGCTTGCTATGAAAGCGGCAGGTATCTCACTACTTAAGATTATGCGCCCATTGATTGTGTTTATCATTTTCATATGTGGCGTTTCTTTTTATTTCCAAAATGTGATAGGACCAAAGGCGCAGACCAAGTTATGGACGTTACTAATTTCCATGAAACAGAAGTCCCCGGAATTGGATATACCGGAGGGAGTGTTTTATGATGAAATAGATGGATATAACCTATATGTGAAGCACAAGAACCGTAAGACGGGTATGCTTTATGATGTATTGATCTATAATTTTGAGAAAGGTTTCGAAAATGCTCAGATTATTAAATCCGATTCCGGTCGCCTGGAAATGACGGCAGATAAGCAGCATTTATATCTGCATCTTTATAATGGAGAGCAATTTGAGAATTTGAAGTCTCAGAATATGAATCAGAAGAATGTACCTTACCGTCGGGAAGCGTTCCGGGAGAAACATGCTATCATTGAGTTCAACTCCGATTTTAATATGGTGGATGCCGGTATCATGAGTAGTCAGTCCAACAGTAAGGATATGGCGATGCTGCAAGCGGGTATCGATTCTATGACAGTGCAGAATGACAGTGTAGGACGTGCTTATTTCAAGGAAGCCATGAATGGTACCTATAAGATCACGGCAGACCTGAAAAAAGCAGATACTTTGAAAATAGAGCAGGCGCATTTGGGAGAATACAATGTAGACAGTCTTTTCAATGTAGCCACCTTATCACAGAAACAGAAGATTATCTCCACTGCAGTGAGTCGTGCGGAAAGTGCGGGAAGCGATTGGAGTTTCAAGAGCTTTAACATCACGCAGACAGATACCAGCCTTCGACGGCACATGACGTCCTGGCACGAGAAGTTAACGCTATCGGTGGCATGTCTTATATTCTTCTTTATCGGTGCCCCGTTGGGGGGAATTATCCGTAAGGGTGGTTTGGGAATGCCGGTTGTGGTGTCCGTGCTTATCTTTATTATCTATTATATTATTAATAATACAGGTTATAAAATGGCGCGTGACGGTCAGTGGATTGTATGGATGGGTATGTGGACAAGTACGGCTATCCTGGCTCCATTGGGCGCGTTCCTTACTTATAAGTCTAATAATGATTCTGTGGTACTGAATGCCGATGCTTATATTAACTGGTTCAAGAAGATTGTAGGTATCCGTAGTGTACGTCATCTGTTCCGTAAGGAAGTAATTATACACGATCCTGATTATACCCATCTGCCAGCTGATTTGCAGGCATTGTCTGCTGATTGTCGTGCATACGCTGAGAGGAAAGCTTTGAAGCGTGCTCCTAATTATTTTAAATTATGGATGACAGATTCCAATGATGAGGAGATAGAAAACATAAATGATCGTCTGGAGAAATTGGTGGACGAAATGTCCAACACCAAATCTGTTCATTTGCTGAATGCGCTGAATAATTATCCTATTATTTCTGTTCATGCCCATTTGCGCCCTTTCCGTAATTATTGGCTGAATATGGTTTGCGGCTTGGTGGTACCTGTAGGATTATTTTTCTACTTCCGCATCTGGGCATTCCGTATCCGGTTGAATAAAGATATGGAGCGGATTATAAAAACCAATGAAGACGTTCAAAAGATAATAGAAACTAATCTGAAATAACCTAAATAAATAAAGGAGAAAACAGAATGGAAAAAGTGAAATTAGATACAATAGAAGAGGCTATTGAAGACTTCAAAGCCGGTAATTTTGTGATTGTAGTGGATGATGAAGATCGCGAAAATGAGGGTGACCTGATTATTGCCGCAGAGAAGATAACTCCTGAAAAGGTGAACTTCATGCTGAAACATGCGCGTGGAGTACTTTGTGCGCCGGTTACTGTATCCCGCTGTAAAGAGCTGGATTTACCCCATCAGGTAAGTGACAACACTTCTGTACTGGGTACACCTTTCACGGTGACTATCGATAAACTGGAAGGCTGCACTACCGGAGTTTCTGCTGCCGACCGTGCTGCTACCATCCGGGCATTGGCCGATCCGGCTTCTACACCTGCAACATTCGGACGTCCGGGACATATCAATCCGCTGTATGCCCAGGAGAAAGGTGTCCTGCGTCGTGCCGGACATACAGAAGCTACGATTGACATGGCTCGTATGGCAGGTTTGTATCCTGCAGGTGCCCTTATGGAAATCATGACTGAGGACGGTGGCATGGCACGCCTGCCTGAGTTGAGAAAGATGGCTGATGAATTTAATCTGAAGTTGATCTCTATTCGTGATATGATTGCCTATCGCCTGAAACAAGAGTCCATTGTGGAAGAAGGTGTAGAAGTAGATATGCCCACTGAACATGGGCATTTCCGTTTGATTCCGTTCCGTCAGAAATCCAATGGCTTGGAACATGTGGCTTTGTTTAGAGGTGCATGGGATCAGGATGAACCGATTTTGGTGCGTGTGCACTCTTCTTGTGCTACAGGAGATATCTTTGGCTCTAAGCGTTGTGATTGCGGTGAGCAACTGCACAAAGCTATGGAAATGATTGATAAAGCCGGTAAGGGAGTAGTTGTTTATCTGAACCAGGAAGGTCGTGGTATCGGTCTGATGGAAAAGATGAAAGCCTATAAATTGCAGGAAGACGGTCTGGATACGGTAGATGCCAATATTTGCCTGGGGCATTTGGCTGATGAACGCGACTATGGTGTAGGTGCTCAGATTCTGCGTGAACTGGGAGTACACAAAATGAGACTGATGACGAATAATCCGGTGAAACGTGTCGGGTTGGAGGCTTACGGTCTGGAAATTACAGAGATTGTTCCTATCGAGACAACTCCGAATCCATACAACGAACGTTATCTGCGTACTAAGAAAGAACGCATGGGACACACGTTACATTTTAATAAGTAATTTGCTGTTTTGTTTTCTAATATCAAAGAAAATAGCTTAATTTGCAGCCAAATTTATGCAACAACCATAAAATAGATAGAAAAATGAATCAATTATCAGATCGTTTGAACAGTTTGTCGCCGTCGGCGACGCTGGCTATGTCGCAAAAGAGCGCCGAGTTGAAAGCACAAGGCGTTGACGTAATTAACCTGAGTGTGGGAGAGCCTGACTTTAATACTCCTGATCACATCAAAGAGGCTGCGAAAAAAGCGATAGACGACAACTTCTCTCGCTATTCTCCTGTTCCGGGATACCCGGCTTTGCGCAATGCAATCGTGGAGAAACTGAAAAAGGAAAACGGTCTGGAATATACAGCCGCACAAATTTCATGTGCCAATGGTGCTAAGCAATCAGTCTGCAATGCAGTGCTGGTGCTGGTGAACCCGGGTGATGAAGTTATTGTGCCCGCTCCATATTGGGTAAGTTATCCGGAAATGGTGAAACTGGCTGAAGGTACTCCGGTTATTGTTACTGCCGGTATCGAACAGGATTTCAAGATTACTCCTGCACAGTTGGAAGCTGCTATCACTCCGAAGACTAAGGCTCTGATTCTTTGTTCTCCTTCTAATCCGACCGGTTCGGTTTATACTCAGGAAGAGTTGAAAGGCTTGGCTGACGTACTGGCAAAACATCCTCAGGTAATCGTAATTGCTGATGAGATTTATGAGCATATCAACTATATCGGCAAGCACCAGAGTATTGCCCAATTCCCTGAAATGAAAGATCGTACGGTGATCGTAAACGGTGTTTCTAAGGCATATGCAATGACTGGCTGGCGTATTGGTTTCATTGCCGGACCGGAATGGCTTGTAAAAGCCTGCAACAAGTTGCAAGGTCAATATACTTCAGGTCCTTGCTCTGTATCCCAGAAAGCTGCTGAGGCTGCTTACACAGGAACACAGGCTCCGGTAGAAGAAATGCGTAAAGCTTTCGAGCGTCGTCGTGATTTGATTGTGAAGTTGGCGAAGGAAGTTCCGGGATTCGAAGTGAATGTACCGCAGGGCGCTTTCTATCTGTTCCCGAAATGTGATTCTTTCTTTGGTAAGTCTGTTGGCGACCGTAAGATTGGTGACTCGGATGATTTGGCAATGTATCTGTTGGAGGTTGCCCACGTGGCATGTGTGGGTGGTGCTTCATTCGGTACACCCGAGTGTATCCGCATGAGCTATGCAACCAGCGATGAGAATATTGTAGAAGCTATCCGTCGTATTAAGGCAGCATTGGCTGAACTGAAATAAGAGAACGTATATAAATGAGAAAGCCCGGTTTCAATTATGAAGCCGGGCTTTTCTTTTTCTTTGAGTGTTGTTATTATTCTGCTGGGTGAATTGCTTCAGACGGACAAACATCAGCACAAGTACCACAATCTGTGCAAGTTTCAGGGTCGATAGCGTAGATATCACCTTCAGAGATAGCTCCTACCGGACATTCGTCAATACAAGTACCACAAGCAACACAACTGTCATTAATTACGTAAGCCATTTTCTTCAAATTTTAAATTATTAGTACTAATTAGTTCGGCAAAAATAGCAGTTTTCTTGATTAGTTGTTACCAATCATGTTTAAATTCCCTTAATTTGTACCTTGTCTAAATAATAGAGAAGAGAAAATGGGGGTATATGTGCAATAAAATGTCACTTTTACCGTTTTAGGGTTGTGAAGCGCATTTGTCTGATAATCCTTACTTTACTCCTTGCTTTGGGTGCTTCGGCACAGAAGCGAAAGGTGCAAAATCGCCCGTATATCGACCAGCGAAAGTGGCACTATGGTTTTTTGGCGGGTATCCATGTGCAAGACTATAAATTGGTGAATACGGGCTATGTGACGGAAGATGGCCAGACTTGGTTTGCAGATGTTCCTGAGTATTCTCCCGGATTTACGGTGGGAGTGTTGGGCGAACTGTATCTGAATACTTTCCTTTCCCTACGTTTTATTCCAACGCTGCATTTTGGAGATAAAAAAGTAGTGTTCCGCGAACAAGCCAGCGGTGAAGAGTATTCCCAATCCATGAAGTCTGCCTACCTTTCGGTTCCGATAGATTTGAAGTTTGCTGCTGAGCGTTTCAATAACTACCGCCCCTATGTGGTGGCAGGTATTGCTCCTACTTACGACTTCAGTGTGAAGAAACAGGGAGCCTTATTGGTAAAGCCTTTTGATTGCTATGTGGAAGTGGGTTTGGGATGCGATTTTTACTTACCCTATTTCAAGTTGATACCCGAGCTGAAATTCTGTTTCGGTCTGGCAAATCTGATTAAGAAAGAACGTAAGGACCTTACAGATCAATCGTTATTGAAGTTTACACAATCTGTTGATAAAATCACTTCACGTATGATAGTGCTCACTTTCTACTTTGAGTAGACGCTATTCCTTATAGGAAATGGTAAATGTAATAGGGGTACCTTCTTCTTCTTCGCTTATTATGAAACTCCCACCAAAGTGCTCGAATAGCAGCTGATTTATCTTAAGTCGTATGGAGACCTGTTGAGATGAAAATGCAGGATCTGCTAACGGACTATTGATAATATGGAAAATCAGCAATTCATTTCTTTCATCTCTTTCCAGTCTCATCTTTACTTCGCGGTCGGTATCATTGGGCACAGGATAGAGTAACATATTTATCACTGCCTGATTGAAGCGATTGGCATCCATTCTGAGTATCTGGCTTTCCACATCTGTTTCCAATTGGGCGTGGATATGTCCGTCACTATTCATCCGGGCCATACCTACCAGGTCGCTACACATTTCCCGTATCTCGCATTCCTGTATCTGGAACTTCATCATTTTGGCTTCCAGACGTGAGAGATCGAGTACATCGTTTACCAACTGAATCAGTTCGGTAGAATTGGTCTGGATAATTTCGGAATACTCCTGTTTTTCCTTTTCATCCAGTCCCATATCCGTAGAGAGCAGTTGAGAAAATCCCACGACATTGTTTAGCGGAATACGGATGTTATAACTCATATTCGCAAGGAAGCGGCTTTTTACCTCATTGGCTTCTTCTGCAACCTGATTCAACCGGGCGGCTTCTTTGGCATCTCTTTGTAATCGTTTCCGACTGAGATACATGTTGACTACAAAAGTGATAAGAGCCAGTAGCGCTGTTCCTATTACAGCCAGAAAGATAATATGGACTTTTGCATGCCATCGCTCCCTCTGTAACAGAAGTTTGTCCATGTCATACAAACTTTGTATCTGTTCCATTTGTGTGTGCGACAGATTTCTGTAGAGTGAGTCCTTGTCGCGCATCACTTTTTTATAGATGTCAAGAGATTCGTTTGCCCGTCCCATATCTACCAATATATCTGCCTTCATGGCAGTGTATAAGATAACATCCGGGAAAGACATTTGCTTTACCAAGCGAATCGCATCATCCAGATATTCCAGGGATTTCTTGTAATCTTTTAGCGAACGGTGATATTCTGCATAGGCTTGCAAGCGGGAGATCTGATAGGGCAGGAAAGTGTTGGGAGTATAATACTCATCCACTTTCTGCAAGTGTTCCCATGCTTTCTCCATATCCTTTGTGCGGATATAGTAAAGGGCATATTGGGTTTCTATCCCCATATATAATGCGGAATATGCGTTTTGTAGTGCAGGATTAGCAGTTATCAGTTCGTTTATGGCTGTTTGCATCTGTTCCAGAGAAGAGAACATTTTGTCATTTTCGTGCAGGAACGAATAAACCAGAATAGCTTTGGACAGCAAACTTATCTTGTCCATCGGACTATCTTGCGGACTCATCAGTTGGAAAGCTTCCTCTAATGCTTGTATTCCTTCTTCATAGCGTAGTGTAGCTATGTAACTGGTCATCAGACAGAGGCATGCTTCCCGCATACCATTTCGGTCGTTTAGCTTCTTAGCTTTCTCGTACATGATCTTTGCTTCATAGATTGCAAATTCTATCTGCTGATTGATCGTGTACATTTCTATCTGCAACTTCTTGGCTTTGAAGTAGTCATTGTAATAGTTATGCTTCTCTGCCAGATTTTCCATTTTGCCCATCCATTGCGTGACGCGCACCAAGTCCAGTTTGTTGAAGAAGTAGATGATATGTTCGTAGGTGGCAAGACTCTGATATCGCAGATTGTTCTGCGCGGTAGCTTCTTGCAATAATTTGTTTTCATAATAAAGGAATACCGGTGTCTGCTGGTCCAACCGGGCAATATCATGCAGCACGTCCAACCGGGTAGAATCGTGTGGAGCAGAGACATAAATGCGCAACAGGCTGTCTTTTACAACAGTACTTCCAGCATTGGCTGATAATAAGCCGGAACTAAAAGCCAGGCATAGTATAATCCACCGCTTCATCATGATTAATCCTCCTTCTTTGAGTTATTGCGTGTCTGGTGTATTGGATGTGTGAAAACGAAACGGGAGCCTCCTGTATAATCCGGATCAATCCATATTTTGCCACCGATATGCTCAATAATTAACTGACAGATAGATAAGCCAAGTCCACTTCCTTGCGCATTTTCATCCAGTTTTTCAAAACGCTGGAATATGCTTGCCTGTTTTTCTTTCGGAATACCGCAACCGGTATCTGTTACAGAGAACAAAGCCATCTCTTCCGATTGCTTTTCCAATTTTAGCGTGATACTACCGTCAGGGGTAAATTTGGTTGCATTGATCAGCAGATTTATCAGCACTTGCTGCAGACGGGAGTCATCTGTTTCAATGTATAATTCTTCCAGTGATGTTTCAAACAATAATTCTGCTTGAGTTTGTTTTACTTTACCTACGGTGTCGGTCACATTTCGGCAAGTTGCCACAGCATCATGTTCTGCTATGCTGAATTGCATTTTTCCAAATTCCAGACTCGACAAGTCGATCACATCATTAATCAATTTCAGCAGAAGTTCGGAGTTCTGTTGGATGATGTCGGTACATTGTCTCCGGGTAGAGTCATCTAAGCCCTCTTCCGTCAGTAATGCAGAAAAGCCGGACAGAGCATTGAGAGGAGTTCGTATCTCGTGACTCATATTTGATAAGAATATACTCTTGGCACGTGTTGCATTTTCAGCATTATGACGCAATTGTTCCAGAGTTTCCGTAGACATTACTACTACTTTCTTCTGTCTTCTAAGCCAGATGGCAAGCATAGAGATGAAAGTCAGTAATCCTAATCCGATGAAGATAAGAACAACAACCATCTTGTTCTGCTGTGCCTTGTTTTCCAGTTCTATCTCATCAACCTGATAAGTAGCTTTCAGGGCATTAATCTGCCGGATATAGCTTTTTGATGCAAGGGTATCAGTAACACTGTATAGTTCCTTATAAATCTGGCAGGCTTCATCAAAGCGCCCCAGCAGTTTATATAAATAGATCTTTTCCGCACAAATCCAGCGGTACTCCAGCGAGCGTTTATTATTGGATACCACTTCCAGAAGCTGGTTATAAAGTGCCAAGGCTTCATCAGCCTTTTCCTTGTCGTGGTAATCGGCAGCCAATGCGCGATAACAGGCAGCAGTGTAATAGTTGATGGAAAACTCATGGGCTATTTCATGAGTATGGTTTTTGTAAATCGAGTCTGCCCGGTGCAGATACTGGAGTGCAGTATCCTGATCTCCCGATGAGATGTAATAAGTTGCATTTTCTATAAGTATGGGGATGGCAAGCGGATGTTCCGGATTCTGTTCAAGAAGCGGATTCAGCTTCTTTACATATTCCATGGCCTCTTCCAGGCGATTCATTTGTTGTAGTTGCGTGGAGATTTTCACCAATAACCGGTAGGTTTGCGGGTTGTTTTCAGGCAGGTAACGCAGTGCATCCATATAAGAAATCAAAGCTTTATCCTGTATGTTGGAGGCCGAATAAGCCTGTCCGACAGCCTGGTTGGAAAGAGCGATACCGAAATTGGATTTTATATCTTTAGCATATTCGTACATTAATCGTGCCCGGTCTATTGCCAGGCTGAGGTCTCCCCGCATGATATATGCATTCACTTCCCACAGAACTAAAGTGAAGTAAGCTTCTTCTGTTTGGGGAGATTTCAGTGTGGGAGCCAGTTCATCGGTCCATGATATAATGCTGTCTATCGGTATGTTGGCATCATAAGGTACCTCTTTGGCTATGAGAGATTGCAAAGCAGCCAGACGTTCTTTGTCTGTACTGATGGCGTATGTTCCTGCTGCAAAAGAGAAGAGCAAAAAGCCTGTTACTGCTGATATTATCGCAATTTTTCTCAAAGTAAAAGATATGTTTTTGTTAGTTCATCCGCAAATGTAATGATAAAACTAAAAAAACAAAAGTATTTGTTGGATAAAAACTGCAATTACTTAATTATAATCATCAATAAAGCTCTAAACCGAATTCTTCTTTCAATTGCATTAAGGCATTATTCTTTTGTGCCATCAACTGGAATTTCTCCACACGGCTGTATGCACGCACTTTTTCAGTAGGGGCACTGACGCGGACAGTCATCGTTGCTTTGCTGTTTTTCAGCCGTTTGCGTAAGTAGCCTTGCAGGGTAGGGATCAAGTCTGTGAATTCTTTGGCTGCAATATCATTTTCCACTACGGCCTCAAATGTAGTTGCATTCAGCATGGTCAGGCGAATAACCTGCATACGCTTGGCAAGGGCAGTTTGCTCTTGGGGCAAGCGTCCGGCGTACTCCTGCCAATAGTAGTTGACATCCTTTTCATTGAAGATAAAATCTTCTTCAGGCTGTGCATTTTGCTGTGCTGCTGATGCTGCAGCTTGTTTTTTTTCTTCTTCTTCACCCCGTGGATGCTTGATTGAGACTCCTAAACCGGACATCTTCATAACAGGGATTTTCTTTTCCTCTTTTCCTTGTGCCATTAATACGGCAGTAGGAGTGGGGCGCATGGCAGCTGTTTGCGAACCAAAAGGCTGTTGGACTTGCGGAGATGCAGGGGCAGCCTGGGCTGCAGGAGCTTGTTGCACCGGCTGGGGTTGTGCCGGAGCGGCAGTTGTTGCTTGCGGTTGGGGCATAGCATGTGCGGCCTGTGGCTGCTGAGCGGCGGCAGGCTGCGAGAATATGGGTTTGATAGATTGTTTAGGGCCACGCCCACCACTGACGTCGTCCCCCTCGGCGGTAAGCTGGGCAATCTGTATCAGAGTCAGTTCCACCAGTAACCGCTTGTTTTTACTGGCGCGGTAATTTAAATCGCAATCATTACAAAGCTTCATAGCGCGATACAGGAAAGGCAGCGGACATTTCTGTGCCTGTGCCTGGTAGCGCTCCCGGATGCTGGCACCCACTTCAAGTAGTGACAGGGTGGCGGGATCTTTGCTCACAAGTAAATCACGGAAGTGGGATGACAATCCTGTTACGAAATGGCTGGCATCGAAACCTTTATTCAGCACATCATTCAGTAACAGCAATGCATCGCTGATCTGGTTTGCCAGAAAATGATCCGTCAAGCGAAAATAATATTCGTAGTCCAGTACATTCAGGTTCTCAATTACACTTTTGTAACTGATGTGCCCACCGGTGAAGCTGACTACCTGATCGAAAATAGACAAAGCATCACGCATACCGCCATCAGCTTTCAGTGCAATGACATTCAAGGCTTCCGGTTCGGCAGTAATTCCTTCTTTTGAAGCAACATATGCCAGATGGGCAACCGTATCATCCACATTGATGCGGTTAAAGTCATATATCTGGCAACGGGACAAGATAGTAGGCAGAATCTTGTGCTTTTCTGTAGTTGCCAGGATAAAGATGGCATGACGGGGTGGTTCTTCCAGTGTTTTCAGGAAAGCGTTGAAAGCCGAAGCGGACAACATGTGTACCTCGTCGATGATATATACTTTATATTTTCCTATCTGGGGCGGAATACGCACCTGTTCCACCAGTTGGCGGATATCGTCAACGGAGTTGTTGGATGCGGCATCCAGTTCATGGATGTTGTATGACCGCTGTTCGTTGAACGCTGTACACGATTCACATTGGTTGCACGCTTCGCCTTCTGCAGTAGGACTCATACAGTTGATGGTCTTGGCGAAGATGCGGGCGCAAGTAGTCTTTCCCACACCGCGCGGACCGCAGAACAGGTAGGCATGTGCCAGTTTGCCGGTAGCGATGGCATTTTTCAGCGTAGTGGTCAGGGCACGTTGTCCCACTACCGACTCAAAGGTTGTAGGGCGATATTTTCGTGCCGATACGATATAATTTTCCATGATTTGGGATATTCTTGTCCATTACAATTTGTGCAAATGTACATAAAAAAAAGGAATTTCTCAGTTATTCCTCTTATCTTTGTAGGCGAAGAATCCCCTCCCGGTTTCTTTTTAATTATTAATTCTTTAATTATTAATTTGTTTATCAATGGATAAATTAGCGACACTTTGGGCTTTTGTCCGCAGGCGTAAATACTTGATTACGTTTGCTGCATTTGTAGTGGTTGTGGGTTTTCTGGATGAAAACAGCATCGTGCGCCGTATGGGTTATGCGAATGAAATCAGTCGCCTGAATTCTGAGATTGAGAAATACCGGGCAGAATATGAAGAGAATACAGAACGGCTGAACGAGCTGGCTGTAGATTCCGGTGCCATCGAGCGCATTGCGCGTGAGAAGTACCTGATGAAGAAACCGAATGAGGATATTTACGTATTTGAAGAAGACATCGAAAAATGAAATCCCTGATACCTGCTTTGTTTACTGTAGGCGCTTTGATGGTACTGTTTGGTGCTGCCGTCTACATCACCGGCTGGGAGGTTGCTCCCTATGTTTATACAATCGGTGCTACTATGGTGGCATTGGCCCAGATCAATTCTCCTTCCAAGAGTGGTAGGGCCAATGTAAAACGCCTCCGCCGCCAACAGATTTTCGGTGCGTTGCTGTTGGTGCTCACCGGCGCATTCATGTTTTTCACTCACGGAAATGAGTGGATTGTGTGCCTGACGGTTGCCGCCATACTTGAACTATACACTGCTATCCGTATTCCACAGGAGGAGGCTAAAGAATAGTTCATTATTTCATTATGCTATCAATCACTTTATCCAGTACTCCTACATAATAATAAGGAAGGTTAAGCAACCTGAACATTTTTCCGGTACCGGGTTCTTTCACCTCGTCTATACTCATCCGGTTACTCCATACCCTGATGGCTAAATCGTGCGGAGCGTTGGACATGAATAGGTGAAGGGAGCGAAGATGTGCATTTATACCTGATTTTACTTCAATGGGTAATACGTACGGCTGACGTTTCCATACGAAATCGACTTCTGCTGTAGAGTTTCGCTTACCACCAATCCAGTAATATCTTCGTTCAGAGACTTTTGTAGTGTGTGCTAATAGTTCTTGGGCGACTACTTGTTCCGCTATATGCCCTCTATATGCATCGGATATGTCAGATACAGAAAAGACTTCTTCTCGAACTTCGGCTTTGTAATTCATTAATCCGGTATCCAGCCAAATTAACTTGGGGCGACGGCTCAATTGTGCCTCTAAAGGCAAACGATTGTTTAATGTTGGATACACTAATTCTAAAAGCATGGCTTTTTGTATGGTGCGAAATGCTTCTCCCACTTCTCGTGAACGGTATTCCGAACCTCCAAAGCGCTCGAAAGTGATCGTTTCTCCTCCTTTTTGCCATCCGGTTTCCAGGATATGCCTCATTACTTTAGTTTGTGTTTCATTAGGCGAATATTTTTCAATATCATCACTATATGAAGCGATCAAGGCATCATAAATGGTATCCAATGAAAGTAAATCTTTTGTTTGGGCATACACTTTGATGGCTTCCGGCATACCACCTACTATGCAATATTTTCGAAACTCATACATTAATCTTTCATGGATTGCGTCGGCCTTTAATTCTTCTATGGCTTGTTGGTCAAAATCTTCACCTATTCCATTCAGGTATTCCAAAAAAGAACATGGGTGCAGAGTCATATACTCTATTCTGCCTACGGGGAAGGAAATTTTATGATCTATTACATTCTCCAGTAGTGAGCCTGCGGCTATGACGTAAATGTCTGGACGCTTTTCATAAAAGTACCGAAGCATAGCTACAGCCTCGGGAGAATTCTGTATTTCATCAATGAAGAGTAAAACTGTTCCTTGATTGGGACTTTTACGTAAATAAAAAAAGATAGCTTCTATCAGCTTATGTATTTCCTTGTATTGGGTAAATAAGTTCCGGTCTTCTTCCTCGTCCAGGTTGAGTCGTAGGAAACAGTCAAATTCCGTTGCAAAGTTTTCTACTAAAGTTGTTTTACCTACTTGGCGCGCTCCACGCAGAATCAATGGTTTTCTCATAGGATTCTTCTTCCAGGCTTCCAAGTAAGATAATGCATATCTGTATATCATAACTTCCTTGTTAATTGGTTGCTTTTGATGCAAATATAATTCTATTTGTAATAAATCCAAAGCATGAAATGAATTTTCTTGTAATAAATCCAAAGCAAGATCGTGCGTATATTGTAATAAATCCAAAGCAACTAAAAAGTAAATCCCACTCCAATATAGTATCCCAGCTTCTTGGATTGATTCGAATAGTTAAGTTCCGCTTCGATGGGTCCTATAATGCTGTTATAGCAATATCCTATGCTGCCTCCCGCCAATCCATGGGTATTTGTTCCACCAAACAGATTTTCTATTTTGTTGGCTGTCCGTCCGTAACTGCCCCGCACTACGATGTACTGGTTCTTGTAAGTACGTGCTCTGACTCCCAGCATCCCCGTCAGCATAGCATCCGGACTTATTTCGATGTGATTGATACCCGTGAAAGGAATTTGTTGTTCCATGTATCTTCCCGGCACATTTCCACCTACAAAGTTCGATATCGCCAGCGATTGCGTATTTTTCCCGACTACCCTGCCATATACTGACGGCATGATGGTAAATACCCGGTTCGGTGAGAAATATCCACTCCAATGCGTTTGAAATGCCGATACGGGACTCCCCGAACCGTAAGCTATCATGTTATCCGTATAGAGCCTGTACGATGCTTCCCATTCCATTCCCTGCGTAGAGAACCGCTGGTTATTCAGGCTATTGTACATGACACTGGCCTGATAACTGAGCAAAGCCTTGTCACTTGATTTGGTAATAGAGATATCCGGTCCCGACGGCCAGTCGTGATAATTATACTTCTCAAAATGAATACCTGCCTTGACGAGCAACTTGCACCAGCTTTTCGTAAATCCTATCCAAGCCATGTGATGCACATAAGTCAGATTCATCAGCCGGTCACCTTCTTTATAAAGGTTGAAGTCATTATATCCTATCTGATATCCTGTACTGAGATTCCAATTATTGCGTAGTGAGTACATGTATTCCAGTTGTCCGAAAGTCCGCTTGCCCAGACGGGTAGTGGCGCTTAGTTGCGATTTCTTCTGTTTTCCGAGATATGCCCTTGCATTCAGTAACAATACGGCTAACTCTTCATTATCAAATCTGCCTCCTATATTTATAGTGTTCACCGGCTTTTCATGCGGAGTAATTTGTGCTACGGAGGGGATCGTATCCAGCATGGTGCGCGTTGGTATTTTGAAAGGACCGGGATATTCTGCGCGATACTCCGTGCCGATACCTATTTCTTTTTTCAGTGCAATCAGTTTTTCCCAATCTTTCATGGCGGCCTCTTTGCCCCTGCGCATCAGTGTGTCCAATGCTTCATGGTTGAAGCTTGCTGCCGAGTATCCATCCACATCTACCTGTATGTGGATATTACTGTCTTTTACATTTTTTCTGTAGCTTTCTTCCCCCACCAGGTTTATGATTTGTCCCAGCACGCTCGAGAGGCTTGTCAGCTCATCCGCTTTCATTAATGGATTCTGTACATCGACTCCGATAATAATTTCCGCTCCCATTTGCCGGGCTATATCTACGGGGTAATTATCTATCAGTCCGCCGTCTACCAGCACTTTGCCATTGAGATAAACCGGGGCAAATACCCCCGGAATAGACATGCTGGCACGCATTGCAGTGGCCAGTATACCGTTGTGGAAAACGACCTTGCTGCCATTTACAATGTTGTCCGATACGCAAGCGAATGGGATGGGGAGCCGGTTGAAGGAGATAGAGTCATGATAACCCACTGTCAATTCGGAAAGCAACCGTGATATGTTTCTTCCTTTTATAATCCCTGCATCGGATACATGCGCTGATTTTCCGGCAATCGGAACAGAGAGTAAGTACTGTTCTTCCTTTAGTTTTTCGCTCAGCAATGTAGTTTCCGGATTGGGGGTATCAGACAGCAGAAACTTCCAGTTTTGTGCATTGACAATGCTGTCCAATTGCTGTGGGGTGTAGCCGATAGAGTATAGTCCGCCGACGAGGGCTCCCATACTGGTACCTACTACATAATCTATCGGAATTCCGGCTTCTTCTATTACTTTCAGCGCTCCGATGTGCGCCACGCCTTTGGCGCCACCGCCACTCAGTACTACTCCTACTTTTTTGCGGTTCTGCGCTCCGAGCGTACAGGCAGAAAGCAGGGCGATTATCAATAAAGACAAAGATTTATATTTCATAATTGGTGATTTGTTACTAATCGTTCAGATAAGTAACAAATAAAGTAGGCAAATGGATTTATATAGGAATCTCACCCTTCCCTCTCACTCCTATACCGTATCGGTGATGTTCCCAAATGCCCCTTCACATACTTCCCGAAAAAAGATTGATTCGGGAAGTTGAATTCTTCTGCAATTTCTTTGATGGATTTATCCGAATGTTTCAGCCGGTATTTGATGTGCTCTATGGCAGTCTCATTTATCAGGTCCAGTGGAGCCCTGCCGCACGCTTGCTTAATGACCTTTGAAAAATGCTTGGGCGTATAGCAAAGTGCATCGGCAAAGTAAGTCACAGAACGATGCATACCATTATCTTTCGACAGTAATTCCATGAATTTCCGTAGAATATGGTCAGCCTGCTTGATGCCTTCTTTCGAAAACGCTTTCTCTGAGTCGGCAATTTCCTTGTTGAGATAACCCAGCATCTCGCAGAAAAGAGCAGAAAACAGATGTTGTACTACTACTTTGTGGTAACAATGAGGCTCATCATTAATCTTTGCCATAATTAGCTCTCCGTAGTATTTAAAAATGCTGTTATCATTCTCTCTGCTAATAGATTTTATCGGATTGTTGTGGATATGAATGGCGGTATCCCACGTGTCTTTTTCTACCTTGAGGATACGTTGCAGGAAACGGGTAGAGAACCCTGCAAGCCTTATCTTATATTTAGGACTCATCATCGTATGTCCGATAATGGTGTTAGGGAGACCCAGTAGTAAATCGCCCGGTTGCAATTGGTAAGTCTTATTGTTGATGTCCAGTTGAATGCACCCTTCTATGCAGACGGCAATGAGAAAACATTCCAGTCTGACTATCTCATTACTATAAGGTATTCCATCCAGACTGTTCACTATCGCGAAGTCATCGTCTAAATAGTCAAGAATATGCTGACTGTTCTTAAAGTCTTCAATGGTAATGGTCTTAATGTTCTCTTTTTCCATATTATTTCCTTTTTTCTTTTTGCAAAGTTGGTGAATTATGGGGAAAACGGGATGTCCTATAAGCCTTTAATTTTGTCCTATATGTTGCTTATTGATAATTAGTTAGCCTTAAAAATGGTAAATAACGAAAATGGAACATTCTTGGGGGAAAATTGGTCACTATGTCCTTGTTCCTTTCTCCTACATTTGTCCCAGTTTTAACAAATGACAATTAAGAGAAAGTATGATTACAGTGAACAAAAAATGGTTACGGCTGATAGGGATTGTCGGTTGTACAGTGTGGATGGCATCTTGCAAGCAGGCAACAGATGCGGGAGTGAAACCTTCTTATGCAACAATGAAAGTAGAAGCGGCGGATAAGGAGCTTTCCACCTCATATTCGGCTACGATTCGCGGGCGGCAGGATATCGACATCTATCCGCAGGTATCGGGTACTATCGAAAAGCTTTGTGTAACCGAAGGGCAGACAGTGCGTCGCGGACAATTACTTTTCGTTATCGATCAGATTCCGTACAGAGCTGCGCTCAAAACTGCCACCGCCAACGTAGAGGCTGCACGTGCTGCAATGGCTACTGCCGAACTCACCTACAAGAGTAACAAAGAACTATATGCGCAAAAAGTAGTTTCAGAGTTCAGCCTGAAAACGGCTGAGAATACATTCCTCACTGCCAAAGCACAATTGACGCAGGCCGAAGCACAGGAAACAAATGCCCGCAACAACCTCTCCTATACTGAAGTGAAAAGTCCCAGTGACGGAGTGGTAGGTGCATTGCCCTATCGTGCAGGTGCATTGGTAAGTGCCAACATACCTTATCCGTTGACTACGGTTAGTGATAACTCGGATATGTATGTCTATTTCTCCATGAACGAAAATCAGTTGTTGGCTCTTACCCGCCAGTACGGTAGCATGGACGAAGCATTGAAGAATATGCCGGAAGTGGAATTGGTATTGAATGATAATTCGGTATATAATAAGAAAGGTATAATAGAATCCATCAGCGGAGTTATCGACCGCCAGACAGGTACTGTAATGGCGCGTGTAGTATTTCCTAATGAATCACGCCTGCTTCATAGCGGAGCATCCGGCACAGTAGTGGTGCCGAGCATTTATAAAGATTGCATTGCCATTCCGCAGGGAGCCACTGTGCAGATGCAGGATAAGGTAGTAGTATATAAGGTAGTGGATGGTAAAGCCGTCTCTACGTTGGTCACAGTATCCGGCATCAGCGACGGACGCGAATATGTGGTGCTGAGCGGACTGAATCCCGGTGATGAAATCGTATCAGAAGGTGCCGGGTTGATGCGTGAGGGTACACAAGTTAAATAAGAAGGAGACTGAATTATGAAAGGAAACATATTTATAAAGCGGCCGGTGATGGCTATATCCATCTCCGTGCTGATTCTGGTCATAGGGCTTATTTCGCTCCTTACGCTGCCGGTAGAGCAGTATCCTGACATTGCGCCTCCTACGGTATATGTAAGCGCCCAATATACGGGTGCCGATGCTGAGGCAGTGATGAACAGCGTTATCATGCCGTTGGAAGAAAGTATCAATGGTGTGGAGAATATGATGTATATCACCTCCACAGCTTCCAATTCCGGTCTGGCTATTATACAGGTTTACTTCAAACAAGGCACCGACCCCGACATGGCCGCGGTAAATGTACAGAACCGTGTAGCCAAGGCACAGGGATTGCTGCCCGCCGAGGTAACCAAAATCGGTGTAAGTACGCAGAAACGTCAGACCAGCTTCCTCCAGATCGGTGCTATGGTCTGCAACGATGGACGTTACGATCAGACCTTCCTTGCCAACTATCTGGATATTAACGTACTTCCCCAGATCAAACGTATCGAAGGGGTAGGAGACGTTATGGAGTTGGGTGATACCTATAGTATGCGTATCTGGCTGAAGCCGGAGCGGATGGCACAATACAGTCTGGTTCCTTCGGACATAACTGCCGTATTGGGCGAGCAGAACATTGAAGCTCCTACCGGTTCGTTGGGCGAAAGTTCCAAGAATGTGTTCCAGTTTACCATGAAATACCGCGGTCGGTTGAAGAGCGTGGAAGAATTTCAGAATACGGTGATCCGTTCGCAGAGCGACGGCTCTGTGCTCCGCCTGAAAGACGTGGCCGATGTGCAACTGGGCACAATGACCTATAGTTTCCGTAGTGAAATGGATAGTAAACCTGCCGTTCTCTACATGGTATTCCAGACGGCAGGTTCCAATGCAACCGCTGTGAATAAAGAAATCACTGCCCAGATGAAGCAGATGGAAAAGAGCCTTCCGGAAGGAACCGAATTTGTTACGATGATGAGCTCGAACGACTTCCTTTTCGCTTCTATCCATAATGTGGTGGAAACACTGATTATTGCTATCCTTCTGGTTATCCTGGTGGTGTACTTCTTCTTGCAGGACCTCAAGAGTACGCTCATTCCGTCCATCTCCATCATAGTGTCGCTGGTGGGTACATTTGCCTGCCTGGTGGCTGCCGGATTCAGTCTCAACATCCTGACACTGTTTGCATTGGTGCTCGCCATCGGTACGGTGGTGGATGATGCCATTGTGGTGGTGGAAGCGGTGCAATCCAAGTTCGATGCCGGATATAAATCGGCTTACCTCGCTACCAAAGATGCGATGGGAGATGTAACGATGGCTATCGTTTCCTGTACCTGTGTGTTCATGGCTGTGTTTATTCCTGTGACGTTCATGGGTGGAACCTCCGGCGTGTTCTATACACAGTTTGGTATCACGATGGCAACTGCCGTAGGTATCTCTATGATTTCGGCTCTGACGTTGTGCCCGGCTCTGTGTGCCATCATGATGCGCCCGTCGGACGGAACCAAGAGTGCCAAGAGTATCAACGGCCGGGTGCGTGCAGCTTACAATGCTTCATTCAATGCCGTGCTGGGTAAATATAAGAAAGGTGTGATGTACTTCATCCGTCACCGCTGGATGGTGTGGACCTCATTGATAGCGGCTGTTGTATTGCTGGTTTATCTGATGAGTACTACTAAGACAGGGCTTGTTCCGCAAGAAGACCAGGGTGTCATCATGGTGAACGTCAGCATCTCTCCGGGAAGCACGCTCGATGAAACAACGAAGGTAATGGATAAGCTCGAAAGTATTCTTCAGGATACGCCCGAAATAGAACATTATGCCCGCGTAGCAGGCTATGGACTTATATCCGGCCAGGGAACTTCTTACGGTACCATTATTATCCGTCTGAAGGATTGGAGCGAGCGAAAAGGAAAAGATCATAGTTCGGATGCAGTGGTTGCCCGCCTCAATGGGCAGTTCTACGGTATCAAGGAAGCACAGATATTCAGTTTCCAGCCGGGTATGATTCCGGGTTATGGTATGGGTAACTCTATCGAGCTGAACCTTCAGGACCGGACCGGTGGCGATATGGCAACGTTCTACCAGGCAGTGATCGATTACCTTGGTGCTTTGAACCAGCGTCCCGAAGTAGATATGGCTTATACCGCTTACGCCATTAACTTCCCGCAGGTATCGGTAGAAGTCGATGCAGCCAAATGTAAGCGTGCAGGAATTTCTCCGGGTGCAGTGCTCGATGCGTTGGGTAGCTACTGTGGTGGTGCATACATTTCCAACTATAACCAGTTTGGTAAAGTGTATCGTGTGATGATGCAGGCTTCACCTGAGTATCGCCTGGACGAGCAGTCACTGGACAATATGTTTGTACGTAATGGCGCAGAAATGGCTCCGGTAAGCCAGTTCGTGACACTGAAGAAAGTGTTGGGGCCGGAAACTACCAACCGTTTCAACCTCTACAGCTCCATTGCAGCCAATGTGAACCCTGCCGAAGGTTACTCTTCGGGTGAAGTGCAAAAGGCTATCGAAGAAGTGGCTGAACAGGTTCTGCCTACGGGCTACGGATATGAATACGGAGGTATGGCTCGTGAAGAAGCAAGTACCGGTGGCGGACAGACGATTTTCATCTATGCCATTTGTGTATTCCTGATCTATCTGATTCTGGCATGTCTTTACGAGAGTTTCCTGGTACCGTTTGCCGTTATCTTCTCCGTTCCGTTCGGATTGATGGGATCGTTCCTCTTCGCCAAGTTCCTCGGACTTGAAAACAACATCTACCTGCAAACGGGTGTGATTATGTTGATCGGTCTGCTGGCCAAGACGGCTATCCTGATTACGGAATATGCCATAGAGCGTCGCCGTAAAGGTATGGGTATTGTGGAGTCTGCTTACTCTGCCGCACAAGTCCGTCTGCGTCCTATCCTGATGACGGTACTGACGATGATCTTCGGTATGCTTCCGTTGATGTTCTCTTCCGGTGCAGGTGCCAATGGTAACAGTTCACTGGGTACGGGTGTTGTAGGCGGTATGCTTGTCGGAACGCTGGCTCTGCTCTTCGTGGTACCTGTGTTCTACATCATCTTCGAATTCCTGCAGGAGAAAATTCGTCCGCCGATGGAAGAAGAAGCAGACGTGCAGGTGTTGCTTGAAAAGGAGAAGAGTGAAGCTGAACGAAATAGTAAATAAATGAAAGGAGGAATGATGTATCAAGGTGAAATATTCTGGATAGAGCAGGTGGTGGCATATTGCATTGCCTTGATTCTATGGTGCATTATTGATAAGATCAATTCCCGGAAACATATTAAAGATACTGAAGAATGAAAAAACAAATCATCACATTAGCTGTCACCGGCCTGCTGCTGAGCGGTTGTGGCATCTATACCAAATACGAGCCCGTTACTTCTGTCCCCGACCAGCTTTATGGTGGGGAAGTAGTGGCCGAAGACACTGCCAGTCTGGGTAATATGGATTGGCGGGAGCTCTTTACCGATCCTCATCTGCAATCCCTCATCGAGCAGGGATTGCAGAATAACACCGACTATCAGTCTGCCGAGCTTCGCGTAGAAGAGGCACAGGCCACGCTGATGTCTGCCAAGCTTGCTTTCCTGCCTGCCTTTGCTCTTGCTCCGCAGGGCACTGTGAGCAGCTTCGATACGCATAAGGCTACACAGGCTTATTCACTGCCCGTTACTGCCAGTTGGGAGCTGGATGTTTTCGGCCGTATGCGCAATGCCAAGAAGCAGTCCAAGGCATTGTATGCCCAGAGTCAGGACTACCGCCAGGCTGTGCGTGCCCAATTGATTGCAGGAATAGCCAATACTTACTATACGCTGTTGATGCTGGACGAGCAACTCGCCATCTCCCGGCAGACGGAAGAGGCATGGAAAGAAACCGTGGCATCCACCCGCGCCCTGATGAACGCCGGAATGGCGAATGAATCGGCCGTATCGCAGATGGAAGCTACTTACTATCAGGTACAAGGCTCTGTGCTCGACTTGCAGAAGCAGATCAGCCAGACCGAGAACAGTCTTGCCCTTTTGCTTGCCGAAACGCCCCGCCACTACGAACGTGGCAGTTTGCAGCAGCAGCAATTCCCCGCCGACTTCTCGGTAGGTATTCCTGTGCAGATGCTTTCCGGGCGACCGGATGTCCGTAGTGCCGAACGTTCGCTCGAGGCAGCATTCTATGGTACGAATCAGGCTCGTTCCGCTTTCTATCCTTCCATTACTTTAAGTGGAAGTGCCGGTTGGACGAACTCGGCAGGAAGCATGATTCTCAATCCGGGCAAGTTTCTGGCATCTGCTGTAGGTTCATTGACGCAGCCGCTTTTCAATCGGGGGCAGGTTGTGGCTCAATACCGCATTGCCCGTGCACGGCAGGAAGAGGCTGCACTTGGCTTCCAGCAGAGCTTGCTCAATGCAGGCAGTGAGGTGAACGATGCCTTGACGGCTTACCAGACCAGCCAGGGGAAGAAACTACTGTTGGATAAACAAGTTGCTTCTCTGCAAACTGCCCTGAAAAGTACTTCTTTGCTGATGGAGCATGGTAACACCACCTATCTGGAAGTGCTTACGGCCCGGCAGACTTTGCTAAGTGCGCAACTGTCGCAAACAGCCAATCATTTTACCGAAATACAAAGCTTAATTAATCTGTTCCAAGCATTGGGAGGAGGACAAGACTAAATCTCTGTATTATACTCTCTTTCTGTTACATTACTTCTATGAAAGAAGAGCCGCCCGGGAGGTGTTCCGTGGCGGCTCTTTGTGTTTTGATGTTTATCCGATAAAATTACGATCTATCTGCTATTGTCCTATTTTAAATATTTATATAAAGAAGGTTTATGCATATACACGTACCTTATTATCTATCTTTCCTTTTTTTATTGTCAGTGTTTTGCAAGGTGAAAAAACTGAGTATAAAATCCTGCGAAATTACGATATTCCGGTGAAGTATTACTAATTTTGTATTCGATATGTTATCATATTATAAATAAACAATTTTCAAATAGTACAATTATGGCTAAAAAAATCCTATTGAGGATGTGAAGCTTTTCCGTGGGAAAGGTTTTCATGTTGTTTTTGAGAAAGAGAGTGAAGAATTGCACCGCGCAATGGAGTGTTTGTCGCAGTGTCACAGTTGTTTACGTGTGGAATATGAAGAGCGTATACTTTTCTTGACTCCATTTGTACATCTGCTTGTCAGCCGGAATGGGGGAGAAGGACTGCATGGAGCCCGCTTGCTTGCTAATACTTTACATCTGCTTATAGACTTCATGGATGCGGACGGTAGTGGTAATGTGTTGAATGTCAAAAGCATTGAAGATGAACTGTATAAGTTGTATTCTGAACTTTATCCAAAGGAGTGATTTCTTCTTCTTTTTTTGACTTTCAAATAGGGTAAAAACGGCTTTTTTCGCGAAAAGCCGTTTTTGGTATATTGGTGTATATATCGGATCTTTGCAGAGTCAAAAAGATAAATTATTTAAAACAGAATTAAGCAGAAATGAATAAGCACTTTTACCTTAAACATGAGATTATGGCTTTCAATGATCCCCGCGTCCAGAACATGCTTCGTCAGGAAGGCGGCAAGGCTTACGGCGCCTACTGGTATATAATGGAAAAACTGAGCCTGCTGCCTGATATGGAAGCGGAGCTGAAATACCTGAAACCTTTTGCCACTCGTAATTTTACCTATCCTTATATGATGAAGATCGTCACGAATTTCGGTTTGTTCACCGTCACCGACAGTTGTTTTTCACCTGTGCAGCTCAATACGAAATGCGTTGCAGAACCGCAAAAAGTAGAAGAAAACACAGCGGAAAACAGTGGGCAAAATGGCAAAAAGTACCCGGACAATGATGTAAAACCGGGCAAAAATGCCGGCTTTTCGACGAAAAACAGGCAGACAATGAACAAAAAACGCGATGAAAATGAATCTGAAATAAATTGCAATACTCCGAATATCAGTGATTTATCGAATGAAAATCTACAGCAAAAAGAGAATATAAGAGATATAATAACAACAGCAGCAAAAGAAAAAGAAATATCTGCTGCTGATGTTGATCGTAATGATACCGGTGTCCCTGCCGATACCGGTGTCTCCGCCAATGCTTCCGTTTCTCCTTTTTCCGGCGGTAGTGCTCTTCACGCCATTCGTCCCTGGCAGGAATTGGTGGACGGGCTGTGCCTGGAGAGCAGTTGGGCGGAAATTGCCTGCATGAAGAGCGGGTATGGTGGTTTGCTGAGCCGGTACTTCAAAGAGGCTATAGGCTTTTTCAAGCAGCACATCCTGCTCTACGACAAAGGGCCGTCCTTGCTGAACAGCAGTGACGTACACCAGTATTTTGCTAACTTCACGGCTCCCGGCAGCCGTACCTCAGCCTTTCTGCATGCAGAGCTTTTGAAGCTGGAGGCTGCCGAGCAAAGCCATTCCCTCGACCCTTACCGCTTCGAGAAGCGTATCGGCGGGCAGCGTACCTACATGGGTTGCCCCATCCCCGACGAAGCACCTCCCCGTCCGGAAGACAATGCCATCTGGAACGACCGGACGAAGCAATGGATTCTTCCCCGGCTTCGAAGCAAAGCGGCCTCGTGAAGCGACGAAATCCGTCTCACGGGACGGGATGAGCTCGCCCCGTGAGACGAAAAAAATCCTTCCACGGGACGAAAACAACGCCCTCATGAGGCGAAAATATGTTCTTTTGTCTAAAAAAAAACTCCGTCAAATACACTACAATGAGAGATTTCCATTCCCTCGGCATCGACGTCAACCGACGCACTGCCGGCCACATCAAAACCACTTGCCCCCACTGCACAGAAACCCGCCATAACAAGCGTGACAAATCCCTTTCCGTCAATCTGGACGACGGTAAGTTCCTTTGCCACCACTGCGGCTGGAAAGGCTGTGTCCCCGACGAAACCGAACTCCGCGAACGCCGCCAAAGGGCGGAGTCGCGCAAACGGCAGCAAGTACCTCCCGCCCATTTTCGCCGCCCGACCTTCGACCCCACCCGGCTGACACTTAGCGAAAAGACCGAGCACTACCTCGTTTCCACCCGCTACCTGTCCCAGTCCGCCATCCGCGACCTGCGGATCACCGAACAGGAAGAATTTATGCCCCAGTCCGGCAAACTGGAGAACTGCATCTGCTTCAATTACTTCGAAAGCGGCGAATTGGTTAACACCAAATTCCGCAGCGGACAGAAGCATTTCAAAATGGTGAAGGATGCTGAACTCATCCCCTACAACATAGACTCCATACTGGACACACCCGAATGTATCATCACCGAGGGTGAACTGGATGCTGCCTCGTTCGTCACCATCGGCCGTCGGGATGTCGTATCCGTGCCCAGCGGTGCCAACAGTAACCTGACCTGGCTGGACCGTTTCATTCCCACTCACTTTGAAGATAAGAAAACCATTTATATCGCCGTGGACGAGGATTCCGCCGGCCTGAAACTGCGCGATGAGCTTCTCCGCCGCCTGGGAACGGAGCGTTGCCGGATCGTGCATTTCGGTCCGGGCTGCAAGGACGCCAATGAGCATCTGGCTCAATTTGGTGCCGAGAGTCTTGGTATCTGCATAGTGCAGGCTGAGGAAATCCCTTTGGAAGGAGTCTTCACTGCCGAAGAGCTCGCCGGGGAGCTGCGTGCCCTCTACGAGAATGGCATGAGTAGTGGTGCCGATACCGGTTGGGAGAATTTCGATAAATATTGTACGCTCGAGCTTCAGCGTCTGCTGCTAATCAGTGGCCGTCCCGGTGACGGTAAGTCGGAATGGTTGGACGAGCTGGTAATGCGCCTTTGCCTGCGCCACCAGTGGAAGGTTGCCTATTTCAGCCCCGAGAATATGCCCATCGTGTATCATCACCGTAAGCTGATTGAGAAGTTGACGGGCTTCGGCTTCAATCCCAGTGTCGGGATGACGGAGGAGCTTTACCAAAAGTCTGTGCAGTTCCTTACGGAAAATGTGTGCCACATCCTTCCGGGCGATGAGGATTATTCCATAGACACGATCCTGCAGAAAGCCCGCGGGTTGGTAGTGCGTAAAGGTATCCGTATCCTGGTTATCGACCCGCTGAACCGCATCGACCAGCGCCTCCCGCCGGGACAGACGGAGCTTCAATACCTGTCTTCACTGCTGAACAGTCTGAGCCGCTTTGCCACGCACTACCATTGCCTGGTCATCCTTGTAGCCCATCCGCGCAAGATGAACCGCAATCCGCTGACGGGTGTCACGCCCTGTGTGGGGATGTATGACATCTTCGGTTCCTCGGATTTTTATAACAAGGCCGATTTCGGTATCATCGTGGAACGTGACGATCAGAAAGGATTGGTGACGATACATGTTGAGAAGGTGAAGTTCAAGCATCTGGGTACTCCCGGCAATGCGACTTTCGTGTATAACATCGTAAACGGGCGCTACTCGCCTTGCGAAGAGGGGGCGGGTGATAGGCCCGGCCCCATAAATACGCAGTTTGACAATAAGGCGTGGATTTAAGGTTCTCCCAACGCTTCTACGATGAGCCGCACCTGCTTCGGGGTGTACCTCCTTGCACTGCGGCTCATCCCTGTTTCCAAAAGTTTCTGTTCCAGTCCGGGCGCTTTCCGAATCCAGATGTTGAATTCCTTGACGGCGCTTGCCTGTTGTACGTTGTGGATATAGAGACAGGCGAGTTCGCCTTTTCCGTAACTACGGATGGGGAATACCTCTTCTGTAGAGAGGTTTGCATCAGATTTTGTCATAATTAAAGTTTAGGTTTATGGGTTTTAAATATGACGTAAAGTTACTGATTTTTCGTGAATAATACAACTCTTTAAGAGGGGAATATTATGATTTGTAGATACTTATGCCTACCCGGTCGATATGCTCTCTTAGAGCTTCGTTTGTGATGTGTTCGTAAATCACCACGTCTACGAAGTAAGGTAATAAAGACTCTTCAAAGGCGGTGAGCAGAGCGGATAATGTGTCTTTAGAAACCGGTCCTTTAACAGCAAGGTCGATGTCAGAACCGGGTTTAAAGTTTCCTTTAGCCCGCGAACCAAAAAGAATGGATTCCTGCACTTCAGCAAATTGTGAAAGAATATCTGTGATCCGCTTTCCGTTTGTTGCACTTATGCCATATTTATTCCAGTGAGTTTCATTCATCGGCTCTGGCTTTGAAATTAGTGTAGAATTCTTGCAGGATAAAGAAGTAGCGTTCGTAGATATCTCTGAGAACACGTACAATGATTTCATCATCATAGATGTGAACGGTCAGATTCCGGTCTGCTAATGCCTGTAACCAGTCTTCGGCATTTGTGATATATCCGCTTTGAAACCCTTGCCGGATTGTTTCGCGTGGAGAGCGCAAAAGAAATCCTTCCATTTCCAGATAATCTTTCAATGTTTTCCAGGCGAGTTCAAATGTATATTCGTATGTCTGTACAAGCCCGGATTGCAACAGGTCGTCATCGGGGGTAATCCGGACTATCTCTATTGCACGCGATAAACGATGGAATGCTTTCTCGTAATTTTGAAAACGTTGTTTCCATCGAATATCTTGATTATTGGTTTCTAAAATCTCCATCCTGTTATACTATTTAATCTGATAATGTCAATTACTACACAAATATAGTGCATTTGTTTCACCTTACAATAATTTATTATTGCTTTATTGTTCCCATTGCTTCCTCAACCGGACTGAACCGGAATTCCTTTCATCACCCTGTCGTACCTTTGTTTCACCGAATCGGAAAAGGAAGATCGCCGCGGGATTTTCTCTCTTTTCGCTTCAGGCGACAGGAACTTATTTTTTATAACTTAAACCTTTTTAATTTTATGGCAGTAATTGTAGAGCGCACCTTGCGCCACAGGAAAGTCGGGGATGCCTCGTCTCCTAAACTGAATTACCTGAAGCGTAAAGCTCGCACCTCCAGGTTGTATGACATCAAGCGCCTTTCCCAGGAAATCGAAGAAATGGGCGGCATGTCTGCCGAGGACGTGGAGCATGTAATGAAAGCTATTGTGCGTAACCTGAAACGTAAGTTGACGGACGGGGACAGTGTGAAACTGGATGGCTTCGGAGTGTTTTATACCACCTTTCATAGTGTGGGAACTGAGAAAGCCGAGGATTGTGTGGTGAAGAATATCGATAAGGTGAATATTCGCTTCCTTACGGATAGCAGTCTGAGACTGGTGAACGAGGCGAATGCCACCACTCGAAGTGCGCCCAATAATATTACCTTCCAGCTTTATAGCCCGAAAGACGAAGATGGCAGCTCTTCCGGTGGTAACTCCGGCGGTAGTGATTCCGGCGGCGACGGCGGGATTGAAGATGATCCGCTGGGATAGTATCCAAAGCCGGAGGCTTTGGAAATTAAAGAATTAAAAATTAAAGGCTGCGCAGCCTGCTTATCATTTATCACTAATCGCTAATCACTAAAAAAACTCTCTTATGAAGAAAACGACTTGGGACAAGATTTTGAAAATTGTAATTGCTGTAGCTTCTGCTGTATTGGGTGCGCTGAGTGCGCATGCGATGACAGTATAATCTTTTATCTATGAGAAAAATTGATTTAATCGTGATTCATTGCAGCGCCACCCGCGTTGACCGTTGTTATACGGAATATGATTTAACCACAGACCACCTGTGCCGGGGCTTCTCCGGCGCAGGTTATCATTATTATATAAGGAAGAACGGGGATATCAAAAGTCTTCGTCCGGTAAAAACGCCCGGTGCACATGCGAAAGGTTACAATGCGCACTCAATAGATATATGTTATGAAGGTGGGTTGGATACGAACGGCCGTGCTTCCGATACGAGAACCGATTTCCAGAAACATTCCCTCCGTGTATTGGTCATGCTATTATTAAAAGATTATCCCGGCAGTAGGGTAGTGGGCCATCGTGATCTTAGCCCCGACCTGAACCATAATGGTGAAATAGAACCGGAAGAATGGATAAAAGAGTGTCCTTGCTTCCATGCTTCCACTATTTTGCAAGATCCCCCGCCTCAGAATCCTGCCTATCTATAACCCTGCTATCTCAATTCCCCCTTCGCGCGCACACGTATATATATAATGTGTGCCCTTCC